>OFEK01000004.1_pt1 | contig 630037 bp, 514 predicted proteins | sample 1521131 | NCBI WGS metagenome assembly OFEK01 (sample SAMN05720209, study PRJEB24109) | activated sludge metagenome | isolation source: Anaerobic digester | place: China | collected 2015-12-16 | reverse complement strand
TCAAGAAGGTGTTCGCTTTCTTCGGACGTCTGTTCGGCAAGAAATCTCCCACCACATGACATAGGCTTACCGTCGCCCGATCCCGCGTCCTTTTCTCCTCAATATTGGTTCGCGGCCGTGTGCCGGCCGGAGCGCGACGGAGTGGCGCGGGAAACGCTCAGACCTTCCGCCCGAGAGCGATCATGCGACGGTTCACGAATCCGTAGTCGCCCGGCGTGCGGTGCGGTGAGAAGTCGGTGAGGACCCTGACGCTTCTGAATCCGGTCCGGTTCCGCAACGCTGCAATCTGAGCGGGATCATAGAAGCGGGTGGGGCAGGCGCGGTCTCTGAGCAAGCCTTTTTCCTTGCTCAGGACCATTTCGCGAACGAATACGGTGTCGCCTTCCACTTCCCGCCGGCGTCACCGCCCGGGAGAGCCCACCCACTCCACCTTATGGATGATATTGGACAATCACGGCGAAGATTTCAAGGCACTGCACGTTCGAGCCCGGCCGGCCCAGCGGTCGGGATCACGCGGCGATGGAACCTGTTTTCCAGGTGATTTTCATGTCTTGCGCCGCGCCTGCAAATCCGGCATATCGTCGGCGGGCAACTCGAGAAGGTGGGACTCTGCCGGGAAACGATGCATCGAATCAAGCAACTGCTGATTGACGCCATTTCAATCTGTGGTTAAGAAATTCGTATATGATTCGACCTTGTGGATTCGGACCTGGCTGCTCTGATATGAAAGTGAGCTTCGTCCGGCCCCGGGTGTCCCTTTATGCCGAAGGGAGCGGACATATGACGACCGGCGTCCAGATAAGTCGATCATCGGAATCCTATTCTGAAGAAGCGGATTTTCGAGCATCGCGATCAAGCGCGCAGGTACGTCTCGCTCGTGCACCGAGGCTGAAAGGATTACGGCCGCAGCCACCACGAGCGCTTCCTTGCCGCCGGCGCACGGAGCAGTCTTCCATGGACGGAAGTTGCATACACATATCACCTCGCCTTCTTCCCCCGTCTTGTGATCCGCAGGATTTCAATCGCCCAGAAAAGCTGTCCGGAGGCCTCGTGCCGCCGCGTGAACTGCCTTTTCCCCAATTCGAACGAAACGCAGCCGGGTGAGAAATTCAAAAAGACAGGTGCACTCCAAGCGGCAGGATTCCCCCGAGGGTGCAAAAAGCTCATTTCGACCAGTTCGAACGGAGCGAGGCAAAGGGGTAACACTTCAAAAAGGCCTGCGAAACTCCAACCATCGAAAGGGGAGGCAGCGATGAAAAGAACGAGACATGTGATGGCGGTGATCGCCATCGTCGGATTGCTGTTCGGGTTGCTGGTTGTTCCGGGCGGGTCCGTGACGGCGCAGGAACGCCGGGAAGCCGATCCGGCCGAGCAGGGGGTGGGGAGGCTGGATTACTATGTGCCGCCTCCGCTCGACTCGCAGCTCCTGGCGGACGGGAATACCGTCCGGCGCGGGGTGCCGGCAAGGGTCGTGATTGCCGATCCCGTGAACCCGGTGAATGTGCGTTATGTGCCACCGCCTGAGGAACTGGGAAGACTGGACCCGAGTAAGGCCGTATCCTCATTCGGCATCAGCTACTATGCCGCCGGGGAAAAGGATCCGTGGGATGAGCCGTGTTTCGATTTTCCCGCCGAGGCAAAAACGGCCTTCAGTGCCGCTGCGGCCATTTGGGCCAATACGGTTCAGTCCACGGTTCCCATCACGATCAAGGCCTGTTGGGCGAGCCTGGCGTCTTCGACAACCCTGGGTTATTCGGGTGGCGGGCCGCTCCACCGCAACTTCACCGGGGCAAAACGGACCGCCACCTGGTACATGGGGTCGCTGGCCAACGCAATGGCCGGAAAGGACCTGAGCACAACCTCCAAGGACATGTACATCACCTATAACAAGAATTTCAGTTGGTACTACGGCACGGATGGGGCCACCCCTTCGAACAAGCACGACCTGATGAGCGTGGTGCTGCATGAAATCGGCCATGGACTGAACTTCGCGGGTTCCATGGACGTGTCGAGCGGGAAAGGATACTACGGGTATGAAACGGAGCCCATCAACCCGAACATCTACGACGTGAAGATGAAAAACGGCGCAGGGACCTACCTGACGGATTTGGGCAACGGCACCACCGCCCTGGCCACGGCGTTGAAATCCGGCGTGTGGTTCCACGGCACATACGCCAAGTCGGCCAACGGGGGAAATACGGTCAAGATGTATACCCCCGGCACATGGTCGCCGGGCTCGAGTTACTCTCATCTCGACTACACGACATTCAATGATACGACAAACGAGTTGATGGTGTATGCCATCAGCGCCGGGGAAGCCATCCACGATCCGGGGCCGGTTGCACGGGGGCTGTTGAGAGACCTCGGGTGGAACATGAAATCCACCGGGGGTTTCTATTATACGTTTACCACCAGTGCCAAGGGTTGGACAAAGAGACCCGGGGGAAATTGGGGCATATATAAAGGGACTCTCTATACGAATGGCCAGACGAAGAAGTGGTCGACAATAAGCCAGAATACAAATTATGTCAGTTTCGAATATTCCGTGAGGATCAAGCGCAACGAAGCGGGTGACGGCTCCTACTTCACCAATGGAATTTTGATCCGAGGAAATCCAACGACTTACACTACGAATAACGCCTGGCAGAATTCCTATCTGTTCGGATATACGGACAGGGGGAAATTCGGCGTATTCAAAAGAAAGTCGGGAACGCCTTATACCCTGAAAGACTGGACAACCACCACAGCCATCAAGAGAGGCGATTGGAACGTGCTGAAGGTGGTGGCAGTCGGAACCGGCATGAAATTCCTGATCAACGGCAAGCTGGTTTGGAGCGGAACCGACAAGACGTTCAAGGCCGGCAATGTGGGTCTGGCCATGTATCGAAACGACGTTGTGGAAAGAATGTCGGTGGACTGGGCAAGACTGGACGTCCTGCTGGGCGGTTCGAGCGCGGCGGGCGACGCAGGTGAGCCCTCTTCGCCTGAAGCGTTGAGAATTTCTCACGATGGTGAAGAAACCGGCCGGTGGGAAGAATGAAACGAATGTCGCCAGGCACGTCTGGCCTGCCGGGCCGGAGATCGGCAGCAGGAAGGCCCGCCCTGGAACGGGGATCGAAGCCGTTTTCATTTCGAACGGCTCTCATCCGCCGTCGGCGAAAAACAAGAGCTGCGACGGAAAATGGATGCGACGGGGCAGGCCCGGTTCGGGGGAATGGAGTCCGGCGGAACCGGGGAAATCGAAAAGCGCGGCATGAAGGCGTGTCGAAAAGCCGCCCCGAACGTCATCCCCAACGGACGCCGGGGTCCGGAAGGCCCGGGAGAAACCGGATTTCCTTGTTCCCCGGGGAATTCAGTCTGCGGCCGGGCGAAGCCCGGGGGTCGTCAGGCTCTCGACGGCCGGGTGCCTGCCTCAGCGGCAATGTCGAAGCCTGAATCTCGGGCACTGTGGGAAAACACCCCCGGCCGGGCACCTTTTCACGGTCTATTGTGATCTCCCGGTCATGGCGGTTCGAGCGAAAGACGAAGAGGGGGCCGGTTTTTTCAACGTTTTGATATGGGCCATCCATGGAAAGGAATGGGAGAGCATGATCCTGGTGCATTCCGGTCTTGTGTTGCCGTTGGTCTTTCTGGCTTTGTGCAACGTTGGTCCTGGTAGGAAATCCCTTGCCGGAGAGCCGATGGAAATGCTCGCTTCCCCGGAAGGCCGGAACCGGGCGGAGCGGAGTCCGACGGAAAGCCTCAAACCCTCGGGAGGCGGCGAAGAGATTCGAGTACTGTGGCGGGTCTCGGGATTTGTATCGGGCCCGGGGGCCTCCATGGATCGGGCCGAAGCGGAGGCGATGCTCGCGAAGTCGCTGGATATACGCGGAGACCGAATCGTCTTTGACGGGAAAGCCTGTGAGGGTATCCGGTTCAGCAGGACGAAGGAGAAACTGAGTGCTTACCTGGGCCGGGTCTACAATGTCGCACCAAAGGATTTGGAGTTGACCGATCAATTGATCGAGTTAATCAGAACCGACTGCAGCCTCCCGGGTTTCCAGGAATACATGCGCCTGGGCGACCGGAGGCTTGTGATCCAGGTGAGAGGGGTTTTCTTTTTCTTCCAGCCGAAGGTGACCTACTGATCTTCGGGATTACATATACTCAGCGCCATGAGTATTTGCGCATCGAGAGCGTGAATCGACGGTCTGAATCGGCTCAGAGGGCTCGTCTCCGCTCACGATGGTGCGCATCCGATTACGGCTCGGCCCGCCCCCTGCACTCGGAAAACCCACTGGAGCGGCAAGGGCTGGAGTCCTGCCTGTGCGTCCGGGGTCCTGACGGTATGCGGGATTCGTTGACCGGCTGAGCCTGGAACCTTCATGGGTGTTAAAGCGCAGTCGGAGAAGATTCTTCAAGCCGGTTGCGCCTTTGTGAGATCAGAATGTCGCGCGTGTCGAAAGCCCATGGTACGCGAGTTTTCCGGCACGACCAGTCAATCTCCGATCCCAGTGTGTAGGGGACCGTATACACGAGTGTATCGTATTCCCTGCACTCTTTCCGAAAGAACCGGCCTGCCGCAACCGGAATGCCCCGACGCACCGGTTCCCCCGCCGACTTCCGACTCAGAGTCTTTCCAAGTCTTTTCAATTGAATAGCTGGATGAGAACCGGTGGCTGTCCCGCTGTGTGGTCTTTTCACGGGTGCGGCATACATGTTGCACTATCCAAGCACGCGATCCCTTCGACCTGCCATTCATGCGAAGGATTGCCGTGGTCCAGGACCCTGGCGGGAGTCTCGATCATAATGCCTCTCCACGACATTTCAACAGCGCATTTTCAGCCGGCGATGCCGGATGTGTGTTGCTTGTCCTCAGTTCAGGTCACTTAAGTTTCGGGAGGTGAAGCTTGGCTGGAAATGGACTGCTGCCTTTTCCCCCCATTGATCCCTGGTGTTTTGCCTGGATGGCGGCCTTCGCGGTCATTGTCGCGACTGCCCTCAAAATCGCTGCCGACGCATACCAGGCTCCAGCCGCACCGGCCCGCGACCCGGCGAAGGGCGTGGCCCTTTACGGCTGCGGAATCCACGACGCCATACAGAGCCGCAACCGTTCCATCCCTGTGACACCGGGCCGGCTGAATGCAGGAGCAAAGCATGGTCTCACGGAGGGCGGAACCTGTTTTCCCGCCACCACGTCCCGCGGTGTCGACGGGAGGAAGGATTACCCGCACTCGATGGTCTACTTGTCCCTGATTGCCCTGAGTGCGGCACGGTGTGTCCCGGGGGAATCGGCGAAAAGGACAAACTTTTGAAAGGAGGAAGTCGGATGGAGAACGAACGCATTCGAACCGGGATATCGCATGCGGTACACATAAGTACCAACACCGCAACCGGATGTAAACATTGTCGATTCAGCATAGACGGCAAGCGATTTGAAGAATCGGTGAATCATTATGTCGAAGAACACGGCTACAAAGTCCTGCACATCGTTACGGAGACGGATCGTGACTCCCCGGGGCAATTCCGGCGTTATTCACTGGCGGTGGTGGGAAAATAGGCGCAACTCCGGCCGAAAGGTATACTGATGAGAGCGGAAAAAAACCCGGATCCTCCGGGCTCCCGTGCGAACCGTCCGGTGGAGAAGGTCGACGGCAAGGCCCAACACGGGAAAGAGATCGTGTCGGCAGGCGGCGGTGAGACGTGCATCGCGGCCTATGTCATCGAGATAACGAAAGAAATAAAGAGCGGAGAAACGCGGCCCGAAAGAATAGAGGCGATCAGAAACCTCTTCCTCCGTGGTGCCTACACCATCGAACCCGATGAAATCGCGCGGAAGATGCTGGGAGAAATCTGGTAGAGGTTTCAAGGAGGATTCAGGAGCATTCCCGGTGCCTCTTGCGGCCGCGGTTGCCGGGAAGGTGGCGTGTTCAAGCCTGGCTCCGGGCTGTTCCGGGCCGAGCGTTATCACGATGGCTTATGGCCGCTCCAGGGTGTGCCGCCGATTCCGGAATCCGATTTGCACGGGGACCGGTCTGTCGGGGGCAGGGCACACACACATCCCCTGCCGTATACGACAAAACGCCCGCGACAAATTGCTTTGCGCGGGCGTTTATCGGGCCGTCCCGAAGAGCGCGGTCGGTGCGTTCCTATTCGGTGAGCCCGCAGTACTTGATGGTGCTGAACAGGCATCCGAGCACCCGCTCCTCGAGCTGTACGCGGACAACGGCGGCCTTGGGCGGTTCGTAGGGTTTCTTTTGGGATTCCTGGGTTTTCATCTCCATTTTCTCCTTTATGGGACCTTGTCCCGATGACATGAATCGTTCCGTTCCTATTCGGTGAGCCCGCAATACTTGATGGTGCTGAACAGGCATCCGAGCACCCGCTCCTCGAGCTGTACGCGGACAACGGCGGCCTTGGGCGGTTCGTAGGGTTTCTTTTGGGATTCCTGGGTTTTCATCTCCATTTCCTCCTTTATGGTTTGTTTCTTTCACTCCGGGACAGTCACGTTCTCTCCGACGGCTCTTCCACATTCCTGCTCGGCGGAGCCTCAGGCGCAGGCAGCGCTTGCCGCCGGGACGGTCGTTGTTGCCGCTGCGATCATGAGTACGAGCGCGAATATCAGCCTCGCGACGTTTCTCATTCTATTTTCTCTCAGAAGATCAAGTGTTCCGGGAAGCTCAAGTTCCCAACCGCAATCTTCCGAGTATCCGAATTCCTCTTTCATTTGATGTTGTTTAAAGACCATTGTCGGTGAAGTTGACTTTTTTCGACCCCGTGATCTTCTTGTTTCATTTGGTTGCATGACCTTGCCCTCCATTCTGCTTGCTTGCCCTTTACCCATTCTGACAAGGAAGCCCCGGAAAGGTTCCCGAATTTTTTCACCTCGAGACACAATTTTCTTGCGGGCCGATTTTTGTGTTTGACAGGGCGTACGGATGATTTTAGGGTTTTAAAACAACCCTTTCGGACACCCACTTCACATGCTCCCGCCACTCCGGAGCGGATCTCACGCTGTGTGCTTTTGAACCGACGGGATATTCGTCAATACGGCAAGAAATTCCTTTTGGGGTACACAGGAACTTTTCTTTTCCGGTACTGTCAAATTCAATGTAAAGGCAACACCAAAACCGGACGTTTGCACAGGTGGCGAGGAGGCGATCAATGAACAGGTCTTTTATCGTGGTTGTGCTGGCCGTTTCGGCGCTGATCTTCCATTCGGGCTTTCACGGCGGTGGACAGGCGGCCGACTTCCCATCGAACCAGGAACTGGGGGCTCGGAATGTCGCATTGAAGATGACGCAGTTCGATTTCGCGTCCGGGCTGAAGCAGGACGCGAATGGAAAGCCGAACGGAAACGGGGTGGAGCTCATGGAGGCGGGCTCATTCGGGAGCGGCTTCCTGGTCGATGAGGAAGGAACGATCGTTACGAACTACCATGTCGCCCGCAAGAGCTTCAGGGGCGAGGCGCTGTTTCAGGAAGGTTCGCGGTTCGAGATCCGGAACATTAAAGTTTACGATCTTCCAAACGATATAGCCATATTGAAAATTAGCGGTCAGAAGAGCTTTCCCTCATGCGTGCTCGGCGACTCCAACACGGTTGAACCCCGGGACAAGGTATTGGCCGTGGGCAACCCTCTCGGCATGGGACTCAACATCACCGAGGGAAGTGTCAGCCAGGTGGTCAGAAATGATCTCAAGCAGACCGAAAGGATCAACCACACCGCAACGATCACGTCCGGCAACAGCGGAGGGGCGTTGTACCGAGGGAACGAGGTGATAGGAATCAATGCGGCCGTTATGGTGAACCCGGCTTACGGCGGCAGCACGGGGTTTTTCTATGCCATTCCCATAAACAAGGCCAAAAAGCTGCTCGCAGACCCGCAGTTCAACAGACTTCTGCCCCTGGAGCAGATCTTCCCGCCCAATGTCGAATCGATCGTGAACAAGGCTCAGCAGTTGGATGGAGTGACCGGCCAGATCCAGCCCGCGCGCCAGAAGGGGAATGAAGTTGACCCGGGAGCCTGGAAAGCCGGCTTTCAAAGCCTTGCATTGACTGATTATGGGTTTCTGGTCGAATCGCCTTCGGAAAACATCTGCATAGTATTGCTGGACTCGCAGAATAAAACGAAGGGATTTGCCAGGATGAAGCAAAAACAATATCTGCCGTTGTTCGTGAGCTCAAACTATCCGGAACACTACTCGATAGTCCTTTTGAATTTCAACAACAGGCCGGTGAATTTCGGTTTGAAAACGTATCGATTGGTCTGGTAGGAGGCAAGCATGAAACGGATGAAGTTCATAGTGATATTTTCAGTTCTGTTGCTGCTGGTTCCTGCGGTGATTCTTTCGCAGGATGGTTTTGACCCGAATACTTATAAGTCGGACGGTCCTATGCCCTATTTCAATTCCCATGCGTTTCAATCCGGCATAAGGTCCACCGGGAATATAGGGGAACTGGCCAAACAGTATTCCCCGCTTCAGAGCAGGGCCTCGACCTACGGATTCGCGGCCAGATCGGACGAGGCGCGGTTTTTCCTGATCGGAGCTCTCTATACGGAAGCGCTCGCTTATGTGACCGGCGGTAAATGGGAACTCGCCGCGCAACGGCTCGAGGTCGTCGAGGGTGAGTTTGTCAAAATGGGCGCTCCCTCCTCGCTATACGGTTTCATTACAAAAGCGCGCAATATGATCGAAAACGTGAAATATCCTCCCGAGTATCTGGTGACTGTTCTCGCTCTGTTCCAGCCCTTTTTCGAAGAATACGCCAAGGCGCAATCGGAAGACAAACTCACTCTATTCAGAGCGGGCGCCTGGCTGGTGAACATGAGCCTGACCGCCGCCTCAGGGGACAGAGAGCTCTTGAGGCAGCCGGCGACGCTGAGCTATTTTACCTCCGAGCTCAAGCGGATGGACGCTCCGAAGGGAGTGGTCGACGCCCTTGAGGAAATCGCCGCCATATCCGGTAAGGCGGACATCACGGACAAGGATACGCAAAAGGTTCTTCAGCTTGTCACACAGATCGAGCAACTGCTGAGCTGATGTCGTCACTCGGGCTTCCCGCGGAAGGCCGCGGAGTACGCCAGGCGGCATATTGTCCGTGACTCGGTTGCACTGAAGGAGAAACGGGATGCGCGTCTTGCAGCTCATTCTGGTTGTTCTATTGGCGGTTCCGGTTCTTCCGGGGTGGGCCGAATCCTATGAAAACCCCATGGAAACGATCGATTTCTGGCAGCGCCAGTATGAAGAGATAAAGCCGGAAACCGATGCTCGGGCAAAGAGAGCGCACGAAATCTTCAGCCGCCTGGTCAATGCCGCCGGGAGTCGACCCGGTGTGGTGCCGAGGCTTTTCATCTCGAAAACGGAACCCAAAAATATTTCTCTCCCCATAGCCATACCCGATGGGGCGGTCATCATTTCCGGCAGGACCCTTGACATCTGTTCCAGGGACAGAAAAGCTGCCGATGACCGTCTGGCATTCGTGCTCGGGCACGAACTGGCGCATCTGCTCAAAGATGATTTCTGGCATATGAAGTTCTTTAACGCTCTGAAGACGGCGGAAGCCGAGAAACGGTCCGATGCGAAGACTCTCGCCGAGCTGAGAGCGATAGCCGGTTCGACGGATCAAGTCCTGGCAAAGGAGCTCCAGGCGGATGAGTTTGGGATCATATACGCCGCCATGGCCGGATTCAACACCAGGGCCGTTGTGGATGACGACAGGGTCAACTTCTTCGTTGAGTGGCTGCACGCCGTTGACCCGGCCTATTCCGTCAATACTCCCAAGGACCCCGATCACCCCACCCCGGAGCAGAGGGCGGAAACAACGAAGGCTCGCCTTCGGCAGGTACTCAAGAACGTGGAACTGTTCGAGCTGGGATTGGCGTTTTACCGGACGGGGCAGTACGACCGGGCGGTTTCCGCATTCAAAAGGTTTCTTGCCTACTTCCCGAGCCGCGAGGTCGCCCACAATCTTGCCGCGAGCCACCATCAACTGGCCATGAAGTATTATGCGGGCAAAGCGGGAGGAGAGCCCCCGCTTTTCAGAATGTCGGTCGCCATCGATCCCCGCACCCGGGCCGGCGACATCGCTCAACGGGGGGCGGAGGATGCCGAGTACCTGTTCAAAGTGCATCTGAAGGAGGCTGTCGAGCACTATCAGCGGGCCATCCGCCAGGAACCCGGGTACGTCGCGTCATATGACAACCTGGCCTGCGCGCTCATTCTGAGAGGCGAGGAAGGGGATGCGTACAGGGCGGTGGCCATGCTGAAGGACTCCCTCAGAATCGCCCCGGCTCGAAAAGAGGCGCTGAACAGCCTTGGCGTGGCGTTCTTCCACACGGAAAACCCCGACAAAGCCAAAGGCTGTTTCCTCGAGGCCCTCAAAATCGATCCTGCCTACGACCTCGCTCTGTATAACCTCGGTCGGCTGGCACTGGAACAGGGCGACGAGAGTGAGTGCAGAAAACACTGGCTGGAATATCTCAAGCTGGACAGGAAGACTCCGTGGGCGGCCGCGGCAAGGAAGACCCTGGGTGTCGAAAGTCCGACGGATTCCTCCCCTCAAGGCGTCGAACACACGAGGGAGAACGTGCTGGGCCTCCAGGCAGGCGCCTATGACGAGGAAGTCCCAAAAGACTGGGGGGCTCCGGAGACGGAAAACGTGCCCCTGGAGCGTTATCCCTACAAGATCAACCGGTTCGCCAACCACCTGATGACCGTCTCGCAGAACAAGGAGATCGGGCTGATCCTGGCATTCAGGGATTTTTCCGGAATAACGGCGAGGAACATCGGCATGGGGAGCTCCAAGGAAGACGTTGTTGCACGGTACGGCGATCCGGACAGGAACCTGGAGTCCCTATCGGGATTCACGCTGGTCTACGAGACATCGGGAATAGCGTTCAATTTTCAGGAAGGCGGACTGGTCTCCTGGATTCTGTTCTGAACGCGCGGATCGGTTGCAGCAAGCCCCCGCCATCGACTGGGTGCTTCGTGATTGTATCCGGGGGGGGACGGGGGCGACCGCTTTCGCCACAGGGTATCGAGGCGGGCGGGTTTTCCGGCCCCCGGCGCTTTCCTACCTGAAATTCCCCATCAAAACGAAGGGCGCCCAGAAATATGGATGGGCGTATGGTGCCGACGGAGGTGTTTCAAAGGACGGGCTGTTCCTCCCGCCGCAATCGCGCGACTGCCTGGCCTCTTGCGGGGGTGGCGGCTCGCTGGAGGGCTCTTTCTCCTCTTCCCCCCGGAGCAATTCCAGCTGAGCCCGGCGCAGGCACTCGGCCTTGTTTGTGGAGGGGTTTCCCGCGCGCGCTTCGTACATTTTCTTCATGAGCAGTCCCGTACTCCTGTCGGCAACGGACCATAGGGATGCGATAACCCCTTTTGCCCCGCTGCGCTGTGCAAGCACTCCGAATCCCTCTACTTCCCGCCCGTCGGCATCCCGCGCGCCCAGTCCGGTTTCGCATGCCGAAAGGGTCAGCAGGTCCACCTCGTCAAACCGGAAGCCCTGGTGCTTGATTTTGTCCAAAGTCAGCTGAGACCCGTCGCCCATCAACAGAAAGGATTCTTCGGCTGTCGGTTGGAAGACGAAATGGCTGGCGATGTGCACTACGGGGTAGTCGCGGAGGAGCGCCTCGCGCATGGCGTCAACCGTGAACTCGCCGTCGAGTTTGACGATTCCCGGGAGAACGCCGCCTTTGCCTTCCAGGCCGACAATACTGTGCAATTCATATCGAACCGAAGGCAGGGCCCTGAAATGCTCGCTCACCTTGTCCGCAACCCCGAACCCGGCAACTTGCCAGGATAGGGAAGGGGAATCCCTCAGCCTGTCACGGCTGGCGGGCGTGAAAACCACGGGCGTATAGCGCTCGATCAGGTACTTCCGGCCGTCGTAAAGACAAGAGAAAGGAATGTATCTGAGCGCTCCATCAAGCGAAAGCAGGAGTGTCGTGGCGCCCGCCTGCTCCAGGTCGCGGGAAATCGGGCCCAGGACAGCCGTGAACAACTTCCTGGAAGCGGGCCGGGGGTCTTTCGACGGGCACAGGAGATCCTTTCTGAGATCCGAGATCATGTGATTGAGCTCGATGGCGCTGACGTCTGTCTCTCTTGCCAGTTGTGTTTCCGAGGTCGTCAGTATGACGATCAGTTTCTTTTCGGTCACGAGATAGTGGACGACGACCGTCCCGTTTCCCAGGTACCTCAAAAGGGATTGGAAGGATTTCAGATCGCGCAGGCTTTTTTCCGTCAGCTCTGCGGCTTTTTCCCCGGCGGTTTTCTCGAATTCCGCGGAGATCCTGTCGATGAAAGCCTCGAAGGTGCGGCTCGCTGTCTCCAGATCGGACAGGATTTCCTTCTGTTTCTTCCTGTCCTCCTCGGTGAGCTCGCTGCTCTTGGCTTTTCTCCTGATTTCCGCATATTCCGCGCCTCTCTGCGCAATTTGTTCGCTGATCAGGGCGAATTTTTCAACCCAGGGTTTTTCGGCCTCGCTGTAGCCGACCCCTTCGCCGGCCTTCGGGACATCCAGCCCTCGCACAAACTCGAAAAACTCCTCTTCTTTCAGAAGGTCCATCACCTGCTGTGCTTCAGGAATTCTGCCCATGTCCGTCAACAGTGCCGCAAGGCGCTTGTAGACGTTTTCCTTGTCGCGAATGAAGCTTTTCCGGAGGGACATGTCCATGCTCGCCATGGAGGAGCGCATGGCCTGTATTGCATTGATCGCCTGTTTTCCGAAGAGGATGGCGACGTTCGGATTGCCGAGCTTTGAAAAGGTCGAGCTCATTCCGGCGAGCACATTCCATTGAAGCTGGGCGTCGCCGGACCGCAGCGCGGCCGGCAGCGCCTTTCGGTAGTATTCGATCGCCCTGGAGCAGTCGCCGGTGGACTGGTAAACCGACCCCAGATTGTTGTAGGTCCTCGCCGTGGCGGGATGATCGGAGCCAAGCGTGCTCAACTGGATCGACAATGCCTTGTCGAAATACGGCAATGCCTTTTCGAACTCCCCCATGCTCTCGTGGGTGGCGGCAATGTTGTTGTAAGTCACCGCGGTGGTCGGGTGATCCGGACCGCTGGCCTTGAGATCGATTTCGAGCGCCTTTCGGTAGTGTTCGAGCGCTTCGGGGTATTGGCCCAGGGCCTTGTGAACCGATGCTAAGTTGTTATACGTGACGGCTGTGCCGGAGTGTTCGGGGCCGTAGGTTTTTATATAGACGGGCAAGGCTTTGTTGAGGTTTTCGAGGGCTTTTTCGTACTGGCCCATGGCTTTGTAGATCCCGCCCAGGTTGTTGAAGGCGGTTGCCGTGGCCGGGTGTTCCGGCCCGAAGACCTTCAGCCTGATGCTCAGCGATTTCTCGTAGTATTCGAGCGCCTTTCTGTAATCGCCCGCCTCTTCGTAGACCGAAGCCGCGTTATTGTAAGATACGGCGGTGTCGGGCTGGTCCGGTCCACTGCTGCGGATGAGTATGGCAAGGGCCTTCTCGAGATGCGCGAGTGCTTCGGGGTACTGTCCCATGTACCGGTGCATTCTCCCCAGGTTGTTGTGGGACACCGCCGTATCGGGGTTGTCGGCCCCGAAGATCCGGATGGCAAGCGCGAGATCCCGGCGGTGGGTTTCCAGGGCCATGGCGTAGTCCCCAAGAGCCTCGTAGGTGGCGGCCAGCCCGATCAGTTCCAGGTGCGCCTTCTCGGGGCGGCAGTAAATGTCCGTTGAGAGCGCCTGGTCAAGCAATTCCAAAGCTTCGCGATACCTGCCCGCCGCATAGGAATCTTCAGCCCTGGCAAACCGGTCATCCGCGGCTTTCGTCAGGGGGCCGCAATCACCCGGGGCCGTTCCGTGCAATGCGTGCAGGAACACGATCAATAAGCAAACAGCCCGGAAGAACCTTCCTATAATGCCGGGCATCACTTCGTCGGGAACCCGTCCGTTCATCTTTCGCTCCTTGGCTCGTTCGAGCGCCTCGATGAAGAATCATATCGAATGCGTCGGTTTCGAAGCTCGAAACCTTCGCCGACATGCGCGGCGCATTGCTTGAGCGCCTGCCGGCGATAGCCTCGGTATATTTTGACAAGTTCGACCCTGAAAAGTTGCATTTCTCCGGGGAATGAAGGCCGGTTGCATGGGAGTTCCCGAGTCAGGCGGGTGATCGGCCGAGGATTGCCGGGAAGCGCCGTGGGCGGTTGGACATCCGGAAATCGAAGGATCTCGGGCCGCTCCGGCTCTAGTCCCGGGCAATGCCGAGGGAACGCCGTCGGGCTTTTGTTCGACAAGAGTTCCCCGAGCGACCCGTGAAACCGCTGCCGCCATTGAGAGACAAGTGCGGAGGCGGCTCGGCCGCCCGGATCGCCCGCCCGGTCCTCATCCGTATCATCGGATGCGGTAAGCCTGCCAGCGGCTGCCCGTTATGCGGTCTTCGCAGAGCATCTGGTCCGGGCCGACCATTTGAAAGAACACCGTCTCGCTCTTGACCCAGTGCATGCGCACACCGTTGTACCATTTGGGTTCGTGGTCAGTGATGTCGAAGTGTATGTATCCGGAACCGACCGTGTACACGCCGGTGTCCCAGGTGAAGACCTGGCCGGCCCTGAATGTCTTGGTGAAACGGCCGTCGGGCATCAGGGCGGTCTCGCCCGTTGCCGGTCCCCAGGGGGTCGGGACCTGGGCGCGCCAAACGCCGACGAGATTCGGCGTTGTCGAGTCCTGCGCGGAGGCGAGGGAGGAAGCCGCCAGCAGGCAAACGAGCGCCGACAGGACAATCCAAGGGGCTCTTTTCATAGCGTTTCTCCTCGAATGAGCGGGTCTGATTCAGGCGTTCCACTGAGGCGAAGACCGAAGGACGTGACTGCCGGCCGGACCGGCGCGCGCGGTTCCACCGGGCAACGTCACGGTCCAGAGCATGTTTCAGGCGATAGGGGCTGTCTGTTTGATGGCTGAAATATCTTGTGATATCAACTCGGTAAGGCCACTCGGAATCAAGTTATCACCCGCTGCGGACGCTGTCAAGCACATTCAAATTTAACTTGACAGACAAAAGAGAATATGATTTCATATAGTTACCGCACGTGTATCCATCCTGCCATACATGCCGTAATGTACCATAAAGGAGGTGGAGAGCCATGAAAGATCAAGGAGCCCGGAAGAAGTCCTATGAGCCGCCCAAGGCGACCGTCGTCCAGGTCCAGCTGGAGGAGCGGGTACTGGGCTGTAATTTCAGCACCATCAAGGTCTGCGGACTCACCGAGTGAGCCTCGCCGCCGGTGGTGATCACTGTGTCAGCCCGAGGGAACGCCTGCGCAAAGGGATTTGTCGCGGGCGTTTTAGTGTACTGCAGAGGACTCGGACATGAAAAGAAGTGAAGACTTCTCGTTGCGAAATGTCGGGGGCCAGGACATTCTGGTGCCGCTCGGCGCGAAGGTGCTGGATATGAACGCCCTGATAACCCTCAATGCAACGGGGCGTATCGTATGGGAGCTCCTCGCGCGGGACCGCTCCCTCGAGTACCTGGTGACGGAGGTCGTGAAGGAGTTCGACATCGACGAGGACAGGGCCCGTGGCGACGTCCAGGCTTTCCTGGACGAGCTCGGGCGGTTGGGGTTGCTGAAGACATGACCCAGACGCCTACACAATACGGGGCGCTGGTCAGCGAGATGCTCAGGCGGGCCGCCGTACACCGCCAACCCGCCCACGGGGCCTTCGAGCTGACCGGTCGCTGCAATTTGTCCTGCCGGATGTGCTACGTGCGCAAATCCGCAGGTGACATGGCGGAGGCCGCAAGGGAGCTTCCGGCTTCGGGGTGGTTGGAGTTGGCCCGCCAGGCGGTGGATCACGGCATGGTCTTCCTGCTTCTCACTGGCGGGGAAGTTTTTCTGCGTCGCGATTTTTTTGAGATATATGAGCCACTTACTCGTATGGGCCTGTCCCTTGCCCTCTTTACCAACGGCACGCTCATCACGAAGGACATCGCGGCGCGCCTGGCCCAGGCACCCCCGAGCCGCGTCGAGATCACCCTTTACGGAGCGACCGCGGCGACCTGCGAGGCAGTCACCGGCAGGCCGGGCAGTTTTGCCGCCTGCAGGGCCGGCGTGGAAGCCCTTCTGTCTCATGGCATCACTTTCGGGCTCAAGACCACCGTCACGAGGCAGAACGTGGGGGAACTGGAGGCCATGCGCGGCATGGCGCACGGCTGGGGCGTGCCGTTCTCCGCGTCCTGGCTGCTCACCCGACGTCCGGACGGGTTTTCCTCCGATGTGGAAGACTGCCGGCTGTCCGCCGAGGAATGCATCGAGCTCGAGGCCACGGACAGCGCCACGGCGGACGAATGGACGGAGGCGGCGCTCAGGGAAACGGCCGCCGGCAGGCACGACAATTTCTATTGTCAGGCGGGGAAAGCCGCGTTCGCGGTCAATTCGGCGGGGGAAATGAACGCATGCCTGCTTCTGCCTCACCCGGCCGCCCGGCCGCTGGAGATCGGCTTTCCCGAGGCGTGGAAGCAGGTGCAGGAATACGTTGATTCCGCGCCTCCGGCCGGATCGGAGTGCAGTGCCTGTGACGCCTTTTCCTACTGTGGGCGATGCCCGGCATGGTCGATGTCGGAGACGGGCACGCTGACCGAGGCCGTGCCGTACCTGTGCGAAATCGCCCGCGCGAGAAAGAGTCGCTATGAATAGCCCGCCCGGCGTATTCGCCGGCTGTCGCCGACGGCTTTTCGAGAGGATCGGGGCTGCATTTCGTGGTCGGCTCGAATCGAAGGCGCGCCATTCCGTGGGGCCCGGCACATGATCATCCCCGCTCGTGAATTCATGCCGCTGGTCCTGGCCGCTCTGGAAAGCAATCAGCGCGTGCGCATGACCGCCATGGGCAGCAGCATGTTCCCCTTCATCCGCGGCGGCGATGTGGTGGAAATCGAACCCATCCGCTCTCCACCGGTGGCGGGAGACGTGGTCCTGGCGCAGCGCGCTCTCATGCCCGAAGGGGAGCGCTACGTCGTGCACCGCATCGTTCGGATTGAAGGCGAAATGTATTACCTGCGCGGCGATGCGCAGAAGAATTGTGAAGGGCCGTTCACGCGAAGAGACATTCTGGGCAGGGCCGTCCTGGTTTTCCAGAAGGGACGCGTACGCAGGCTCGATCACGGCATATGGCGCCGAGCGGGCTTTGCGTGGAATCGCTGTGTCCCCCTCAATCTTTGGCTGTTCCAGCTGACGCGTCAACTCCAAAGAAAGCGCAAATAGGCTGCCGGGGCGTTTGCCCGGCGGTCCTGTTCCCGGCACGGGGATCGGCATGCAACCGTCAGGCAGTGCAACAGCGAAATCCTACCTTCTGTCCTTCCTCCGGTATGCCGGCGCAAAGGCCTGGATATCCCTCCTTATAATGGTTCTGCTCGGTCTCAGTGAAGGCGTCGGCCTGATCATGCTGATACCCTTCCTGCATCTGATCGGTTTTGGGGGAGCGGAGAAGACCGACGGAATTTCCCTTCTGGTGAGGGAGCTTTTCGATACGAGCGGGCTGCCTCTCACGTTGCCGGCAGTCTTGTCCGTCTACGTGGTCATTCTGAGCGTGCATGCCATGATCGGCCGTTACCAGGAAAGCTTGAACGCCCGGCTGATCATGGGTTACACGCAGTACATGCAGGACCGTCTGTACGCGGCATTTGCGCGAGTGGGCTGGCTGTGCTTCACGCAGACGAGCGGGGCCGACGTGATTCGTGTCGTGACCAACGACCTGATCCGGGCGGGGCTGGCCACCCAACGACTGCTCGAACTCATTGCGGCGGTCGTGCTGACCGTCATCTACATCTGCGTTGCCATGACCGTTTCGTGGATCATGACGATGTTCACGCTGGCATGCGTCTCCATTATCTTCCTGATTCTGCAGCCTCTCAACAAGCAGGCTCACCGTTTGAGCGAAGAATTGCAGAAAAAGGTGGAGGACATGTACTGGGTGGCGACCGAGCACCTCGGGGGCATGAAAATCGCCAAGAGCTACAACCTTGAACACGAGCACGCCGAGAGCTTCTCCGCCATCACGAACCAGCTCGCGGAAAAGGCCGTCCGTTTCTTCCAGGTGGACGCCGGCACCAGGATGTACCACCAGATAGGGGCCATTGTGGCTCTGAGCTCCTTCTTTTACCTGGCGGCAGAATTCGTTACGATCCCGGCGACCAGTCTCCTGCTCGTGGTCTTCGTGTTTGCGCGGCTCTCGCCGAAGGTATCCGGCATACAGCATTTCATGCAGCATATCAGCAATTCCCTCCCGGCCTTCCGGGAGGCGAGCCTCATGCTGAGCCGTTTCGAAGCCGCGGCTGAATCGCCTTCTCCCCCAGTGGTTCGGCCCGTGCGGCTCGAAAGCTCCGTCCGATTCAGCCGGGTGTCCTTTTCTTATGACGGCGGCATGGAAAGTCTTTCCCTGCGCAAAGTCGATCTTGTGATCCGGGCGCACGAAACGATGGCGATAGTCGGTCCTTCCGGGAGCGGTAAAACCACTCTGGCAGATCTCATCCTGGGGCTTCTCAACCCGACCGAGGGCACGATTCTCATCGACGACAGGCCGCTCGAGGGCGAATGGGTGCACAACTGGCGCAGCTCCATCGGTTATGTGCCTCAGGAGACTTTTCTTTTTCACGACACGGTTCGCGGCAACCTCTTGTGGGCTAAACGGGACGCCGCGGAAGAAGAGATTTGGACGGCGATCCGGCTTGCCGCCGCCGAGGACTTCGTGTCGGCTCTGCCCGACGGCCTGGATACCGTGCTCGGCGATCGGGGAATCCGGCTCTCCGGAGGGGAGCGGCAGCGGATCGCCCTCGCCCGGGCGCTGCTGCGAAAGCCGACGTTGCTTCTCCTGGATGAGGCGACCAGTGCCCTGGACACGGAAAACGAGCAGCGCATCCAGGAAGCCATCGAAGGACTTCACGGGGAATTGACCATGGTCATTATCGCCCACCGCCTTTCCACGATCCGAAGAGCGGACGGTATCGTCGTGCTGGATGGTGGGCGGGTGGCCGAGGCGGGTACGTGGGAATCGCTCGCGCACAAAGAGGGGGGCCGCTTCCGAAGTCTGCTGGAGCGGCAGATGTGAGCGGACTACGGGGTCAAACCTACACTTTTCACAAATCTCCAGAATCTGGGGCGCACAGCGAAATGTGAAAAGGTGTCGGACCGGGGTATCTGCAGACAAAGTGTGCCGTCACCGCTCAAGGCCATGCCGGCGGGCCTTGGACGAAACTGCGAAAGAGGCCTGCCCGAACGGGTTCTTCTGCTCTCATGCCGCCGCCCGACCGCGCGGCGATCTCCCTCATGGCTTCGGCGAGACCCCGAAGGGATTTGCCTCCCAGCACGATTCTTCCTTTTTCGGTATCGACGGCGTACACATCGACGGGGAAGGGCAGACCTCCTCCCGGAAGCAGGTGGTAGATCTCCGCGCGTTGCCTGACTGCACGAATTTCGTCCCACCGGAGGCGAAACCTTCGCACGGGCGGCAAGGGACAGGCACGCCACGCCGGTGCGGCGATGGTCAGGTCATTTCGACTCATTTCAATGCGAGCGGCAAAAGTCGCGAAGCCCGTGAGCAGCTCAATCAAACCCAGGAACAATGTGGGCATGCCCATCAGAAGGAATGCAAGCAGAGTATCGCTGGCGATAACGGTTACGCCGGTCCCGATTCCGATCGTCAAAATTCCCAGGAGGATGAGTATTACACCGGTTGGCCTTGCGCCATATACTTTCTCATCATCGTATGGCGTCATATTTCGAAATGACCTTTAACGAATTGGGTTGTTTCGATAGAAGTGCCAATCCTAGTGGGAAAATCTGCACGGTCCCGACTCGCCTCCGGAGTACAATCAGGAAGATCTCAATGATATCGAATCCTGTCAATCTCAAAAGATCATGTTCAGTGGAAATATCAGGTGATTGTCTTGCCCGGCACGTGATTCCATCAAACGGTCATACAAATAGAGACTATTGGTGTGGTTCCAAGTGCATGCTCGTTGTCAGGAATGTGCCACTCGAAACGGCGCGGGAAGATTCCGGTCAGCGCAAAAAAAGAAAAAGGGACTCAGATTTTCTCTAAGTCCCTGTTTTTCTTATGGTAGCGGGGAGTGGATTCGAACCACTGACCTTCGGGTTATGAGCCCGACGAGCTACCGGACTGCTCCACCCCGCGACAACTTTCAAAATATACGCCAATGATGACCGGCTGTCAAGGCGGTTCCGTCACATTCGCCATTATCCCGTTTACGGGAACAATATCAGCTCATTGCCTCCTGCATCGACGGAAGACCCCGGTGCAGGCGATCGAATCCGTACCCGCCCGAAGAGCGCCGAGCAACCGCCGCGGGGTCGTGCGTGCGCGGGCCCCGCGGGTGGATGTCCCACGCATCCATGGCATGGGGCCGTCATTCACTGCGGGTCGTGCTCGCGCGGGCGGATGTCCCTGATGTTCCTGTTCTCGCAGCTGGGGGGGGCCTGCCGGCCCAGGCCCCGCGGGTGGGATGGTTTCCCGCAACACTGCCTTTGCACGAAAATACCTTCCGGTTCCACACTTTCATACAGCTTTGTGAGCGGGAATGTTTCTTCGCGGACCGGCCGGTTGAAATCGGTCGGCCGATCCTCTATAGTCGCGCAAACACCGTGACGGAAACAAATCGGCGCGAGCGGCGCTGTCCCGTGCCGCCGCCGGGATGGAGGATGATGCGATGACGAGAAAATGGCGTGCTGCCCTGTTGTTCTTGGTTTGGGCTTTAGCTTTGGGGATGTTCGCACTGGCGTCCGTCGTCCCGGGGCGGGCCGAAGCGCAGCAAAAACAGGCCGAATCTCAGAATAAGGCCTCCGGTGCGACTTCCAAGGCGGTCGCTCCCGAGAAGAAAGCCCCGGATCGGGAGAAAAAAACGGAAAGCCGGGAGCGAAAGGAGGAGCCCGCTTCAGACCAGAGTGCGACGGAGGCTCCGACGCCCATCAACACCGAGGCAATCGACGAGGCGGGCCAGGTGCTCGGCAAGAAGATCGACGAAGCAGGGAAGGGGGCCTCCCGAACGGTCGGCCAGTGGATCAACGCCAAGGCTTTCCTGGGCATCACGTGGCTCAAGCTGCTGGTCTGCCTGTTCCTGCTCCTGGTGGTCGTGGCCGTCGAACGCACCGTCCGCCACCTGATCGCGATGCGGATGAAAGCAAAGAAGGACGAAGGGGCGGGGATGGGCTGGTGGCCGCTGTTTTTCGACGCCCTGTCCAGCCCTCTTTCCCTCTTCATCAGGGTCTACGGCATCTACTGGGCGCTGTCCCCGATCCTCAGCACTTTCGAATCCTCGAAAGCCTACGGCGTCATACATCGCATGGCCGGAAAGGCGGCCGACATCGGCGGCACCATCGCGCTGTTCTGGTTCGTCTACCGCTTCATCCACGTGGTGGACATGCAGCTGCGGGGCTGGGCCAACTCGCGCAAGAACAGCATCGACGACATGCTGGTGCCCCTGGTCGGGAAAATCTTCCGGGTTTTCGTCATCGTCGTCGGCGGCATCATGACCGTCCAGAACCTGACCGGGATCGAGATCGGCCCGCTGATCGCGTCGCTGGGGATCGGCGGTCTGGCCATCGCCCTGGCCGGAAAGGATTCCATTGCGAATTTTCTGGGAAGCCTGACGATTCTGCTCGACAAGCCGTTCCAGGTGGGAGAGCGCATCGCCATCGACAAGCACGAAGGCTTCGTCGAAGACGTGGGGTTTCGCAGCACGCGGATTCGGACACTGAGCGGCCACCTGGTTTCCATCCCGAACGAAAAGATCATCAACTCGACCCTGGAGAACGTCGGACGGCGTCCCTATATCCGCTGGCGCACAAACCTGACGCTCACTTACGACACGCCGGTCGAAAAGGTGGAACGCGCCGTGCGGCTCGTCCGGGAAATCCTCGAGAACCACGAGGGCGTGCGCCCTGAGTATCCGCCTCGAGTGCACTTCAACGCGTTCAACGACTGGAGCCTCAACCTGTCGATCTTCGCCTGGTACCACCCGGCCGATCATTGGAAGTTCCAGGAGTGGGTGCAGCAGACCTGTCTCGAGATCATGCGGAAGTTCGAAGCGGAGGGAATCGAATTCGCTTTCCCGACGCAAACGGTGTACCAGTATAAGCTGGATGGCCGGGATGCCGAGGCGTCGGCCCCGTCGGCGGGGATCGGCCTCGGGTCCGGGCTGTGAGGTCTCTTGTTGTCGCGGTTTTTCCGGAAAGTGGGCCCTACGGGATGCGAGAAAAAATTTCCCCCGACGCGCGACGCGGCCCGCTCGCTTTCCCGTGCCCCGCCTACAGGGTTCCCTTGGAGGACGGAATGCCCGAGCGCCGCTCATCGAACCGGGTGGCTTGGTCCAATGCGCGCCCCAGTGCCTTGAAGATCGCTTCCAGGATGTGGTGCGTGTTGCTTCCGTACAGACCCTGGACATGAACGGTGGCGCCGCCGTGCTGGCAGAACGCGCGGAAGAATTCCGGCACCAACTCGGTTTCGAACCGCCCCACGCGGGCCGCGAGCGTGGGAACACGGTAAACCAGGAACGGGCGATTGGAAAGATCCAGGGTCACTGAGGCGCAGGCTTCGTCCATGGGCACCACGGCATGTCCGTAGCGCCGGATCCCTTTGCGGTCCCCGAGGGCTTTTGCCAGGGCGCCTCCCAGGCAGATGCCGATGTCCTCCACGGTGTGGTGGGCGTCGACGTCCAGGTCGCCCTCCGCCTGAAGCTTCAAATCGAAGAAGCCGTGCACGCTGAAAAGCGACAGCATGTGATCCAGAAAGGGAACCCCTGTGCGCAGTTCCGCTTTTCCTTCCCCGTCGACCGTGAGATCCGCCATGATCTTGGTTTCGCTGGTGATTCTCTCCACCGTTCCCTGTCGCCTGCCAGCCATGTGTCGGTATCCTCCGATCGTGTGAAGTCGTTGGGTATCGGCCGGTGCCTTACTCGGAACGGCATCGTTCCCGGACTCCGGGCCGCCTTACGGGCAGGCGTGAAGGCCGCCGGCCGCCGCTCTTTCTCCGCTCTCCCACTGCCCGTTTGTATGCCATAATTTGAACGATTTCACCAGAGAATTGGATGCCGGAGCAAACAGAGGGGCACACCTGGAGCTTTCCCGTGCGCCGGGATGCCATAGCGAATCGAGCCGTGCCAAGACACGCGCTGCTGGAGCTTTCCCGTGCGCCGGGATGCCATGGGGGAGCGCCAGTGTCCTCAAGAGGGGATGAATCGAGGGGTCTGTTTGCCCGGCGACGGTTGTTGCAATCGAATTGCGGGTATTCCCGGGAATGCGGCAAAATGCCGGTCGCCGTACCCGTTTCCGGGTTTTGCGAGCACCGGGTACGGCATCCCGCCAGGCAGGCATCCAACAAGCAGACGCGCCCTGCCAGGCACACAAAGAAAAGGGGGCAGGTCTCTGACCTGCCCCTTCCCGCCACACACCACAAAGATCGATCGGGCGATCTGTCCCCTCAAACGGTTATCGACGAACGGGGATCGCCCGCAATTCTTTCAACACCGGGGGAGCCGGAGCCGTCACCGGTTTCCTTGTCAACTGGGGAGCGGGAGCCGCAGCCGGTTGTCGTAACGGGATCATGTTGATCTCAATGGAACTGAGTGCGCCCTCCGGGCAGGTGCCCTTGGAGACCACCGCGTGCCCGATGATCCAGACGCCGTCACTGTTTGTATCGGTCAGTGTCAGCCCGGAGAATGTGTCGCCGGATGCGCCGACGTCATAGTACCTGGTGATGCCGAACCGGCCCGGTGCAATCTTTGTCGGTTTCAGGTCGGACGCGTACAAGTGGACTTCCTGGAGCTTGTAGTCCGGCAGCAGGGCATACCTGACCGTTGCCGACAAGCCGTTCCACGTCACGTACAGCTTTCCAACCTCCGATCCCTTGGTGATGTCGTTCAAACCTGCCCCCGCATAAATAAGGTACTCTTCGGTAACCGGCTGCTCCATGAGGTTGATGGCCCAGCCCCAGCGCTGTTTGGTCAGATCGAGACTTGGGAGCCCTTCAGGGTTTGCCTTGGCGGTGGAGGCGAATACGTGGGTCCCCCTGGCGAAGGCGGTTTCGGACCAGCATACCGGCGGGGGCGGGAAGTCGCCACAGCAGATCGCGTACTGGCCGAAGAAGTACCAGCGCCCCGGTTCTTCGACGTTCACGGGCTGGTCGCCGCCCCAGGCAGTCTCCCACTCCTTGCACCCGTCGCCGTCACTGTCCATGTAGACCTCGGCGTGGGTGAAAACATACAAGGACAAGTCGCACACCGGCTTTCCATAGGCATCCACGGCGTTCAATGATGCCAGAGGAATTTCGAAAGTATAGCTGGTCAGGCCCGCGGCGTTGTGTTGGTAAGGGAACTGGCCCGGTACAGGGATCCCCTGACTGTTCGTAGGAATTGAGCTCAGGTCGTTCCCCGCCCACACATGGAGAGTGCCGAGTGTAGCGTCCGGCCATGTCAGGTTGTAGGTTACGTAGAGGTTAGTGGAATCGTTTGTGACCTCAACCGTGCCTGCGTTGTTGTGCTGCCCTGCCGTGAGGTCCCAGACGACGGGTTCGCAAACCGCCGGGATGTCTGGAATGAACAGTTCAAGGAGTTGAGCGTTTGCGGTCCCCGCGCCGATAATGAAAACGCATGCCGCGAAAAGTGCAATCCATGCAATCCGTTTTTTCATCTCTGTCCACCTCCATGCATTATGGGTGTTCTCACCGTTTCAGACCTTACAAATTCCTTGTTCGCAACCTTGTAACCTCTCCGCCTGTTCGACGCTTGAAACACCCCGTCCACAAACAGAAAAGCCGGGCTGCCGTCTTTCAGGCAACCCGGCCGTCTACGTGAGACCCGCGGTTTTCCGTCCCCCCCTCGCGGGAGGTTTGGCTTTTTCACAAGAGCTCGAAAGGTCGTGCTCGGCGTGCATGAACCTGCCGAACGACACCCTTGACCGGACCATAGCACAAGGTATCTTGCGATGCAAACTATAAATGTTAACAACAACTTCAAAAGAACCCGCTAATAAAGGTCGAACACATCGGCAAATGGGTTGCCTGGAGACACGGCCGTGGACGCGCGAACCGCGGCCCTCAGCGCCGGGCGGTCGGCAGGCCGCCGTTCGTTCCCACGCATCATTCCCGCCCCGCACGACGTCGCCTCGAACCAGAAAAATCGCCGGCACCCCCACCATGCCCGCGACCGGGGGCAGGGGATGCGTCTGCCTCGCCCGGTCATCTTCGCACTCCAACCGTCGTCAGCGGACTTGCCAAAGAGTCACCATAGGTTATAAAAATGCCTGGCGGCCCGGAACGCCGCGCGCGGAGTCCGCCCGAAGAGGGGCGGGCCGGCGGGGATGACCGGCAAATATCCGTTTCAAACGGACGTCCGGAGTGTTATGGTTCGGCGGCATCCTGATCGATTCCATTTTGCCCGTAACTGCGGGGAGTTATCGTGCACGAACTGTCCATCGCGCAGAGTCTTTTCGATATCGTCATGGAAGAAAGCCTGAAGCACGGCGTCACAAACGTGCGAGCGATCAAGCTGGAGGTCGGCGCCATGGCCGGCGTCGTGCCGGAGGCCCTGACGTTCTGTTTCGAGCTGGTGAGCAGGGACAGCATTGCCGAAGGGGCGCTGATCGAGATCGTGCCCCTGCCGGTCGTTGCCCGGTGCGGCGAATGCGGCTTCGAATTCGAGGTCCGGGATCAAATTTTCAGGTGTCCCCGGTGCGACGTCCCTGTGTTCGACCTGGTGAGCGGAAGAGAACTCTCGATCGTCAACATTGAAGGTGAAACAGGAGAAGAGGATGGCTCAGATTAACGTTCCCGTGGTTCGCAATATCCTTCAGGCCAACGAGCGGCTGGCGGCGGAAAATCGGAGACGATTCGACGAGGCGGGCATATACGTGATCAACCTCATGAGCTCACCCGGTGCCGGGAAGACGTCCCTCCTGGAGCGGACCATCGAAGGGCTCGCCGACCGGGTGAAAATGGCCGTGATCGAAGGTGACGTGCAGTCCTCGTTCGATGCCGAGCGGATTCAGCGCAAGGGGGTGCAGGCCGTGCAGATCAACACCGACGGCGGGTGCCACCTGGACGGCAACATGATCCAGATTGCGCTGGAAGCCATCGATCTTAAGGATCTCGACCTGCTCATCATCGAAAACGTCGGGAACCTGGTCTGCCCCGCTGAATTCAATCTCGGAGAACACGACAAGATCATGATCCTGAGCGTTGCCGAGGGGGACGACAAGCCCTTGAAATACCCGCTCATGTTTCAGCTTTCCTCGGTGCTCCTGGTCAACAAGATCGATCTTCTCCCGTACATCGACTGCGATCCCGCCAAGATTCGGGAACAGGCCCTCCAGTTGAACGGCGCTCAGCGGATTTTCGAAGTCTCGTGCCGCACGGGCGAAGGTTTGCAGCCGTGGTTCGCGTGGCTCCAGGATAAGATCCGCGAACGCAAAGCCCGGCGTTCGGGCTGACCGGTCGTGAAGAACCCCCTGCAAGCGAATATCGGCCCGCGGGGCGTGGAGGTTCCGGTGGATGAGGCGGAGTCCGGGGAAGGCCGCCGCCGGGTGCTCGTGCGAATACGCGGCATCGTCCAGGGTGTCGGATTTCGTCCGTTCATCTATCAACTGGCCACGATGCACCGGTTGGGCGGCTGGGTGTGCAACCAGTCGGACGGCGTGGAAATCGAGGCGGCGGGACGATCCGGTGACGTCGAGGCATTCCTGGACGACGTGCCGAAGAAGGCGCCGCCTCTTGCCCGAATTGTCGAAATGGATGTTTCCGAGCGCTCCTATGCCCCGATGGAGCCTTTCCGGATCGTGAAGAGCCGGTCGCTCGACGTTCGCGCCACCTTGATCGCGCCCGACGTGTGCACTTGCGGCGACTGCCTGCGCGAGCTGTTCGATCCGGGAGACCGCCGCTTCCGTTACCCCTTCATCAACTGCACCAACTGCGGGCCGCGCTACACGATCATCAAGGACATCCCCTACGACCGCGACAAGACCACCATGGCCCGGTTTCCCATGTGCTCCGCCTGCGCGAAGGAGTACGAGGATCCGATGGCCCGGCGCTTTCACGCCCAGCCCAATGCCTGCCCGGAATGCGGGCCACAGGTGTGGCTCGAGACGACCGCAGGCGAGCGGCTCGGGGAACGCGAAGCCGCCGTTGCCGAGGCGATCCGCCGCCTGGGGGAGGGGGCCATCCTCGCCGTGAAAGGCCTGGGCGGGTTCCACCTCGCCGTGGACGCAATGAACGAGGCGGCCGTGAGCCGTCTCAGGAGGCGCAAGATCCGGGAGGACAAACCCTTCGCGGTCATGTTTCCGGATCTGGAAACCGTGGAATCCACCTGCCGCCTGAGCGATCGCGAGGCGGAACTGCTCGGGAGCCCGCAGCGGCCCATTGTGCTTTTGGAGCGACGCCGGGACGCGGGGCGGGGAGACATCGCCGACAGCGTCGCTCCGCACAACCGCTGCCTGGGGGCTTTCCTGCCGTACACCCCGCTGCACTTCCTGCTCTTCGAAGGGGCTCCCTACCGGGCCCTGGTCATGACCAGCGGCAACCAGAGCGACGAGCCCATCGTGATGACCAACGAAGATGCGCGCGAACGACTCAGGGACATCGCCGACCTGTTGCTGCTCCACGATCGGGACATCTACATGCGCTGCGACGATTCGGTCACCCGGGTGCTCGACGGGACGCCGCGGCCCATGAGAAGGGCTCGCGGCTACGTGCCCGTTCCCGTCTTCCTGCGCGACCCCGTGCCCTGCGTACTGGGCGTGGGAGCGGAGCTCAAGAACACCGTCTGTCTCACCCGCGGCCGGGAAGCGTTTCTGAGCCAGCACGTCGGCGACCTGGAAAACCTAGAGACTCTGCGATCCTTCGAACACACCATCGCGCACCTGAAACGCATCCTCGAGGTCGAACCCGAATGCATCGTCCACGATCTGCACCCCGATTATCTCAATACTCAATGGGCCCTGAGACAGACCGGCATGCGCCTCCTGGCCGTTCAGCATCACCATGCCCATATCGCGTCCGTGATGGCCGAACGGCGCCTGGACGGCCCGGCGATCGGGTTGGCGCTGGACGGGACGGGCTTCGGCACCGACGGGACGGTCTGGGGCGGCGAGATTTTGCGTGTGGAAGGCACGGGGTTCGAACGACCGGCCCATTTCCACCGGGTGCCCATGCCCGGCGGGAGCAAGGCCATCAAGGAGCCCTGGCGGATGGCGTTGAGCTACCTGCGCTGTCTCGACCCTCACCCGGAAGAGGCTTTCCGGGATTTCACCGACCGATGGCCCGCCCGGAGCGTCGGGGTGCTGCTGCAGATGCTCGAGCGCGGGGTCAATTCTCCCCTGACGTCCTCCTGCGGGCGCCTCTTCGATGCCGTGTCGGCTTTGGTCGGAGTCCGCGATGCGGTGAACTATGAAGGCCAGGCCGCAATCGAGTTCGAACAGTGCATGGAGCCCGATTCGGGAGCCTACGAAGGCGAATTGAGACGCGAAGGGGAAGGCTGGATCATCGATCCTCTGCCCATGGTCCTCCGGGTGATTGCGGATGTGCGGGCCCGCGTCCCGCGCGGCAAAATCTCGGCCCGCTTTCACAACGGCCTGGTGGAGCTTCTCGCCGATGCCGCGGCGAAAGTCTGCGCGGAAACGGGGCTTCAGCGGGTGGTTTTGAGCGGGGGCGTTTTCCAGAACATATACCTCCTGGAGCATCTCGAGAAGAAACTGGTGCGGCTGGGCCTGGAAGTGTACGGCCACGTGGAAGTTCCGGCCAACGACGCGTGCATCGCCCTCGGGCAGGCCCATATCGGGGCGCAACGGCTCATGCGCGCCCGGTGAAAGCGCTTTCGTTGGGTGGAAACGCCGGATGGCGACTGTGCGCCAAACGCTGCCGCCCCGTGAACCCGGCCTGCCCGATGGAGGTTCGGTCGGTTCCCCGATAGTCCGGCCATTGGATTTCAGGCCATTGCCAATGCCGGAAAAAGCGGGTTATCATTTTCTTCGTCGGCGGTCATGGGCCGCAAACCGGGAGCATTATGGAATGAAATACCTCGATGAATACAGAGATCCCGAACTGGCCAGGACTCTTATCGAATCCCTGCGCAGGAGGCGTTTCGATCGGGACGCGCGGCTGATGGAAATCTGCGGAACGCACACCGTGGCCATATTTCGCTCGGGTTTGAGGCAATTGCTCCCGGCGCGCATCCAACTCATCAGCGGACCGGGCTGCCCGGTTTGCGTCACGGCCAACGAGGACATCGACCGGAGCGTCTGGCTGGCGCAGCAACCGGAGGTGACCATCACCACGTTCGGGGATCTGCTCCGGGTTCCCGGTTCCTCCTCGTCATTGCACGTGGAGCGCAGCAAGGGCGCGGATGTACGGATCGTCTACGGCAGCCTCGACGCAGTCCGGATTGCCCGGGAGAATCCGGATCGCCAGGTGGTGTTCGTCGGGATCGGTTTCGAGACGACGGCCCCGACGGTGGCCGCAGCCGTCCGGACGGCCGCGGCGCAGGGTTTGGAGAATTTTTCGGTCTTTTCGGCTCACAAGCTTCTGCCTCCTGCCATGAGAGCGCTCCTGGAAGCCGAAGATCTCAAGATCAACGGCTTCATCTGCCCCGGGCACGTCAGCACGGTGATCGGAGCTTGCGCGTACCAGGAAGTGGTGGACAACTATCGTATTCCCTGTGTGGTCACGGGTTTTGAGCCGCTCGATCTCCTCCAGGGGATCGGCATGCTGGTCGAGCAGATCGAGAGCGGCAAGGCGGAGGTGGCGAACCAGTACCGGCGCGCGGTCAGCTGGGAGGGAAACGTTGCGGCGAGGCGCCTGATCGATGAGATATTCGAACCGGTGGACTGCACCTGGCGCGGTCTGGGAGTGATTCCGCGCAGCGGCCTCAGGATCCGCGAGCAGTGGCGGGTATTCGATGCGAGCTCGCGTTTTTCAATGCCCGCGATCCAGGTCCGTGAACACGCCGGATGCCGTTGCGGCGAGGTGTTGCGGGGGGTGATGACGCCGCCGGAATGCGGCCTCTTTCGAAAGGTGTGCACTCCCCAGGATCCCAAAGGACCATGCATGGTTTCCAGCGAAGGAACGTGCGGGGCCTATTTCCGGTTCTCTTGATGCGTTGCCGTCCCGGTGGCCGGCGGGAGGAAAGGGTGGGGCTTCGGAGGAACGAGGGGGAAAACGGCCGCGATCGACGGTTGGATGGCGGAGTGCAGGACGTTCGGCCGGGGCCGGACAGTTGACGGGGGCGGGTGACACATGCAGGTGAAAACGATCCAATTGGACCAGGGGAGCGGCGGGCGCGCCACACACGAACTGGTGGGAGAGCTGTTCATAAGGGCCTTCCGCAACGATTTCCTGCTCGAGCTGAACGACAGCGCGCTGGTCAGCGTTGAAAACGGCAGAATCGCTCTCACGACGGATTCCTACGTTGTGGATCCCATAGAGTTTCCCGGCGGCAACATCGGCAGTCTCGCCGTTCACGGCACGGTCAACGACCTGTGCATGCGTGGAGCAAAGCCGCTTTATCTCACCGTGGGATTCATACTGGAGGAGGGGCTTTCCATCGAGACGCTGGAACAGGTGGTGGAGGCGATGTCGCGCGCCGCGCGCGAGGCCGGGGTCCTGATCGTCGCCGGAGACACCAAGGTGGTGCCCAGGGGCAAGGCGGACAAGGTGTTCATCAATACGTCCGGAATCGGGGTCGTACCCGCCGGGATCCAGGTGGCCGGCCAGAACGCCCGGGCCGGAGACGCCGTGTTGATCAACGGCACCATCGGTGACCACGGGATGGCCGTGCTCTGCAAAAGGGAGGGGCTCGCGTTTGAAAACGAAATCCGGAGCGATTCGGCGTCGTTGAATGGCCTCGTCTGGAAAATGCTCGATGCCTTCCCTGGAATTCACGTGCTGCGGGATCCGACTCGCGGCGGAGTGGCCACGACTCTGAATGAAATTGCCGCCCAGTCGGATGTGGGCGTCCGTCTTTTCGAGGAGGCTCTGCCGATTCGTGAGGACGTCGCCGGTGCCTGTGAAATCCTTGGCCTCGATCCCCTCTACGTGGCCAATGAAGGCAAAGTACTGGCGATCGTGCCGCCCGAGGGGGCGGGAACGGCGCTTGCCGCAATGAGGGAGCATCCTTTGGGAAAGGATGCGCGGCGCATCGGGGAGGTGGTTGCCGACGATCCGGGAAGGGTGTTCATGCGTACCCGCATCGGCGGTCACCGGCTGGTTGACATGCTGCGCGGCGAGCAGCTTCCCAGGATATGTTAGTCGGCTTGTGTCCCGTCGCAAACAACGATCTGCAGTGCTGAATCATGATGTTTACCAGGAAATCCCGGAAATTCGAGAAGAACGATGCCAGGTGCGCGGTATGCGGCGGCGACATGTCCGGCGTGGGAAACGGCATCGAAGTGTGCCCCGACTGCGTCCGGAGGCGCTGGAAGGACTGCCGGCCAAGACTCGAAGCCATCCATGCGGGTTCGAGAGAGGTGTTCAATCTGCCTCTCCGGGCGCCGGGAGACCCCGGCGGATTCGCTTGCGATCTGTGCTACCGGCGGTGCCGCATAGGCCGGGAGGATACCGGGTATTGTGGAATACGCAGCGGTTCGAGCGCAAGCGTTCACAACGACGGCCGCACGCATGCCAGGCTCTCCTTCTACTATGATCCCCTGCCCACCAATTGCGTCGCCGACTGGGTTTGTCCCGGCGGAACCGGGGCCGGCTATCCCGAGTTCGCCAATGACCGCTGCACCGAGGTCGGGTACTACAACCTGGCGGTGTTCTTCGAAGCCTGCAACTTCAACTGCCTTTACTGCCAGAACTGGTCGTTCAAGAAAACCGCCGGAACGAGGCAGCCGTGGCATTCGGTGAATTCACTGACCGGGGCGGTGACCGACCGGACGAGCTGCATCTGCTTTTTCGGGGGCGATCCCACTCCCCAGCTCCCTTATGCCCTTCTGGTCTCTGAAGCGGCCCGCCGGGAACGCCCCGGGGGTATCCTCAGGATTTGCTGGGAAACCAACGGAAGCATGGACCCGTCCTGGCTGGAACCGATGGCGCGGATATCGATGGAGACCGGCGGGTGCGTCAAGGTGGATCTCAAGGCCTGGAACCCCAGGATTCACAGGGCGCTGTGCGGGTGCGACAATCGACGGGTGCTGGAGAATTTCGCCCGGCTTGCCGAGTGGGTCCCGTTGAGACCCGATCCCCCGTTGCTCATCGCAAGCACGGTCATGGTTCCCGGCTACGTGGAAGAAGAAGAGGTCGCCGGCCTCGCATCGTTCATCGCCCGCCTCAACCCCGACATTCCCTACGCACTCCTGGCATTCGCTCCGCAGTTCTTTATGGAAGACTTTCCCTGCACTTCGCGCGCCCAGGCGGACGCGTGCATGGCTGCCGCCCGCCGCGCGGGCCTGAGGCGTGTCAGGCTGGGGAACGTGCACTTCATTCACTGACCGGTGAAAAGACCAATCTCCCCAACGGATTCAAGAGGTTCCCCCAGGAGGGGAATAAGACGGACTCGCCGGACCTCTCCCGTTCACGCGGGCTCGACGCGGCGCTTCCTGGCGTTCCATGGGGCGAAACGGGGCAAAAGCAAGATGCCCGGCGCGGCGCCCAGCACGCTCACGGCGAAAAACATCGCCCAACCCAGGGATTGGACGATGAATCCGGTGGGAACACCGGCAAGGACCCGCGTCATGGCCATGAAACTGGTGAGGAGCGCGTACTGGGTCGCGGTGAACCGCTTGTCGCACAGGCTCATCATGAAGGCCACGAAAGCCGCGGTTCCCATTCCCCCGGTGAGGTTTTCGATGCCGATGGCGGCAACCATGAGCGCATAGTCATTTCCCACCAGGGCGAGGGCGGAGAAGGAAAGGTTTGTAATGGCCTGGAGAAAGGCGAAAATCCATAGGGACCGGTTGATGCCGATCTTGGCGATGATACTGCCCCCGACCAGGGTGCCCAGAATGGTGCTGATCAGGCCGAAGAACTTGTTGACCGTCCCGACGTCGGTTCTGCTGAAACCGATATCCAGCAGGAACGGCGTCGTCAGGGCTCCCGCCATGGCATCCCCGAGCTTGTACAGCATGATGAAGCAAAGCATTTCGACGGCGCCGGAACGCCTGAAATAGGACACCAGGGGACCCCACACGGCTTCCTTGAGACTCCGGGGCGGTACGACCGCCTCGGCCGGCTCCGGCGCCACGACGGTGAATGTCGTGCTCAGGAGCATGAGAACCGCCATCAGGGCGTAGACCGTGTGCCACGGGATGAAATCGGAGATGATCAGGGCCAGGGCGCCCGAAATGAGCAACGCAATACGGTATCCGACCACCGTCGTGGCGGCGCCGGCTCCGAACTCCTTTTCGCGCAGGACGTCCGCCCGGTATGCGTCGATGACGATGTCCTGACTGGCGCTGAAAAAAGCGATGGTCAGCGCCAGAAGCGCGGTGAGCCATGGGGCGGATGAAGGAGAAGACAGGCCGATGGCGAATATTCCAAGCGCCAGCAGGACCTGGGTGATCACGATCCAGCCCCTGCGCCGGCCCATCAGCGGTGGAGTGTAGCGGTCCATGAGAGGCGCCCACAGCACCTTGACGGTATAAGGCAGGCCCACCAGCGAAAAGATCCCGATGACGCGAAGGTCCACCTTCTCCGTGGCCATCCAGGCCTGCAGGGTCGATGCGGTCAGGGCCAGCGGCAGTCCGGAAGAAAACCCCAGGCCCAGAAGGCTCAGCACCCGCCGGTTCCCGTAGACCTTGACCCAGTCCTTCATTCCTCATTCCTCGCCGGAGCTGTTCCTCCGCATTGCGATCGCGCTTCCCGTCCCCGCTTGAGACGAAGCCCCAACGGCACCGCGGGCCGACGCGATCGAAAATGCCCGCTCTGTCCATCGCCCCGGCTCCCGGCGGCATTCACCCGTGACCGGCGTGTGATGATCTTTCGGTCCGGGGCGCCGGGTATGGCACTCTATCGGATATTCATTGGCGTGACAAACAAAAAGGGTTAAAGGATGTGCGGAGGCGAAGGGGCGGATTGGCCGGAAGCAATGGCTTTGCAGGGGGAAGGCTGCCGGACGTCGGCGCCCGGGCGCTCCCTCGAGGCCTCCGGAACGGCTGAGCGATCAGGGAAACGAGGAATGCGGAAGATCATGAAGAGTTGCGGGTTCATTTCCACTTTGCAGGCATTGAGCCGGGACCTGGGGGCCGACGGCGCAGCCCTCTCCGAGGTGGTCCGGCGGTATCCCTTTCGCACCAACGAATACTACCAGGGTCTCATTCGGCAAACGGGCGATCCGCTGTGGCGTCAGGTCATGCCCGACGCCATGGAACTGTCGGATGACGCCGGTCTGCAGGACCCTCTGGCCGAGGAGGCACTCTCACCCGTTCCGAACCTGGTTCACCGCTATCCGAATCGCGTGCTTTGGCTGGTTTCCCACGAATGCGCGCTGCACTGCCGGTTTTGCACCCGCAAACGGCGCTGGAGCTCGCCGCTCCCCATGACCGGGGAATTGCTGCGGGACGGCCTCAGGTACATCCGCGACAACCCGCAGGTGAACGATGTGCTGCTCTCCGGCGGAGACCCGCTCCTCCTCGATCCATCCAGGCTGGAGACGATTCTTGGGGAGCTGCGGCGCATACCGCACGTCGCCGTTCTGCGTATCGGCACCCGCGTTCCGTGCGCTCTGCCGCAGCATGTCACGGGCGAGCTTGCGGCTATGCTGGCCGGACATCACCCGCTGTTTCTGAACATCCACTTCAATCACCCTCGGGAAATCACGGAGGAGTCCCGCAGGGCCTGCGCCCTGCTTGCCGACGCCGGGATTCCCCTGGGCAGCCAGACCGTTCTCCTGCGAGGGGTGAACGACGACGCGCGCGTCCTGGGCGAATTGTTCCAGGCCCTGCTCGGTCTCCGGGTGCGTCCCTATTATCTCATGCAAATGGACCTGACGCGAGGGACCGCTCATTTCAGGACCCCCTTGAGCCGCGGGCTGGAAATCATCGCCCGCTTGCGCAACCGTATCTCGGGCATGGCCGTGCCGCAGTTGGTGGTCGACCTGCCGGGCGGACTCGGCAAGGTGCCTCTGGTGCCCAACCGCATCGAGCACATCGGTGAAGACCACGTGGTGTTCCGGAGCTACCAGGGAGCGCCCTGCAGGTATCCCGTCCGGGAAGACGAAGCCCGGGAGATCAAAGAAGTGCTTGGGATGGTTCGCGTTTGAGCGCGGCACCCGCACCCGTTCAACCCTGGAGGCAGGACGCCGCCTCTAGGTCCGGGTCAGCCTGCGATACCTGATCCGGTGAGGTTGGACGGCTGCGGTTCCCAGGCGCGTCTTGCGATCCGCTTCGTATTCGGAGTAGTTGCCGTCGAACCAGACGACCGAGCTGTCCCCTTCGAAGGCCAGGATGTGCGTCACGATCCGGTCGAGAAACCACCGGTCGTGGCTGATAATGACGGCACAGCCCGCAAAGTTCTCCAGGGCGTCCTCCAATGCCCGCATGGTATTCACGTCGAGGTCGTTGGTCGGTTCATCCAGGAGAATGACGTTGGCCCCCTCCTTGAGAATCCGGGCGAGGTGGACCCGGTTGCGCTCTCCGCCGGAAAGCAGCCCCACCTTTTTCTGCTGGTCCGTCCCGGAGAAACCGAAACGGGCCGTATAGGCGCGCGAATTCACCTGGCGGGAACCGAGCTCAATGGAGTCCCGGCCCTCGGAGATGACTTCCCAGATGTTCTTCTCGGGACCCAGAACGTCGCGGGTCTGTTCCACGTAGGCGAGCTTGACGGTTTCGCCGAGCCGGATGGTGCCGGAATCCGGCTGTTCGGCGCCGGTGATCATTCTGAACAAGGTCGTTTTGCCGGCTCCATTGGGGCCGATCACTCCGATGATGCCCCCAGGGGGCAGGGTGAAGCTCATGCCTTCGACGAGCAGCCTGTCCCCGTATGCCTTACTGACGTCGGCGGCCTCGATGACCACGTCCCCCAGCCTCGGGCCGGGCGGGATGTAGATTTCGAGCTCGCGGGCCCGTTTTTCATTGTCCTGTTGCAGGAGCATTTCGTATGAGTTGATCCTGGCCTTGGACTTGGCGTGACGCCCCTTGGGCGACATGCGGATCCATTCCAGTTCCCGCTCCATGGTCTTGCGGCGCTCGCTCTCCGCCTTCTCCTCCTGCTGCAGGCGGACCCGTTTCTGTTCCAGCCAGGAAGAATAGTTTCCTTTCCACGGGATGCCTTCTCCACGGTCCAGCTCGAGGATCCAGCCCGCCACGTTGTCGAGGAAGTAACGGTCGTGAGTCACCGCGATGATGGTACCGGGATACTCTTGCAGATGGTGTTCAAGCCACGCCACGGTTTCCGCGTCGAGGTGATTCGTGGGCTCGTCGAGGAGCAGGATATCGGGTTTTTGGAGGAGCAGGCGGCATAGCGCAACGCGTCTGCGTTCGCCGCCCGAGAGGATCTTGACGGGGGTATCGCCGGGCGGGCAGCGGAGCGCGTCCATCGCCATATCCAGCCGGGAATCCATGTCCCACGCGTCCATGGCGTCGAGCTTCTCCTGCACTTCGGCCTGCCGCCGGATGAGCTGGTCCATCTCGTCATCCGACATGGGATTGGCGAATTGCTCGTTGATGCCGTTGTATTCATTCATCAGGTCGACGGCTTCCTGCACCCCTTCCTCGACGACTTCCTTCACGGTCTTCGAGGAATCGATGAGCGGCTCCTGTTCCAGGTAGCCGACACTGTAGCCGGGCGAGAGAACGGTTTTTCCGTTGAATTCCCTGTCGACCCCGGCGAGGATGCGCAGCAGGGAGGTCTTGCCCGAGCCGTTGAGGCCGAGGACACCGATTTTCGCTCCATAGAAGTACGAGAGATAAATGTCCTTGAGGATGGGTCGCTTGTCGTAATACTTGCTCACTCCCACCATGGAGTAAATGACTTTGTTCGGTTCGTTGCTCATCGAGTATTCCGGTCTCCGAGAGGATTCGTCGTCAACACAATACCTTGGCTCAAAACAGCGGGGGAATCCAACTGTTTCGCAAGGCGTGGAATGGGCGGGCACGCAAGTGCGCCGACCCGTTCGCCCCGATCGTCACCCCGGCTCACGCCGGAGCGACGCTTTGGGCTGATGGCGGGTTTTCCGGGACGACGGCGCGGCCTCCATCGCCGGACGAACAGCGTGGCAAACCTTGCCTGCATCCCGGAAGGCGCCTCGCGCGGATGCTATTTTGCACCTTTGGACGTTTTTTTGGCTTTCTTGGCTTCCCTCTTCTCCTTGAGAGTCTTGGTGGGCTGTTTCTTGGAGTCTTTCTTGGTGTCTTGAGCCTTTGTCATACGTGCCTCCTTCGCGCTCAGGTACGTTGTCGACTCTGCGGCGACCAGCTTCCGGCGTCGGGCGCAACCCCGTCCTCTCTACTCCATCGGTGCGCGGGAACCGCCGCAAAAGAAGAAATGGGGGATTGGCTCCAAGAAAACGGTTTTCGGACGATCGGCCCCGCAATGGGGGCGGGAACCGTCGGCCGCAGGACACGGCCCGGCGCGGGCGTCCCGCCCACGGCGCTGCCGACATGCCCGGGGACCGCTTTCGGATGGCCGTACAGTCTTAGGTATCATATTTGCTTTGATTTGATCAAACCCGAATGCGGCAAAACGACAAAGGCCGGCGAGGCGGCCCCGGGAAATGGAGCCGGTCGTCTCATGGAGTATTCTTGCCGTACAATGACGCCTCGTGCCGTGTCGGAATGAACCGGGCGCGATTTGAAGCACGGGCGGGGTATCCCGGTCCGACGGAACCCGCGGCTTCCCGCTCGCGTCGCCGCGCCGCCTGGCTGAAATTCCGCGCGCGCCCCGAGTCCCGACCCGGAACATGCGGTGGGGCGGAATCCGGGGAAGGCCCGCAGGTCTCCGACCGGCTCTGAGGTCCGCACCTCCGGGGGAGGCGTTCCGGCGCTACGGAACGCCCCCCGGAGTTCGCCGGTCTATGCCGCAAAGCCCGAGGCGGCGGGTCCTTCAATCCGCCGTTGCAGCCTGCGGTAAACATATGCACATGCCAGAGACGATACGGGAACCGTGATCAGCAAACCCAATCCGAGAGGAATGGCGCCGATGATGTTGATCACGAGGAGCAGGAGCAATAGGAGCAGCAGGTCCATCTTGACGTCTTTGGTCATGTTCCAGCTGGCGTTCAAGGACTCGACGGGTCCCATGTTCTTGTCCACGATGGCGAAGGTGTAAAACATGAGTTTGATGATGAAAATGACTCCCGGGACGATGAGCAGCAGAAAACCGATACCCACGGCCAGGCTGCAGATGATCGTCGCGACAACGTAGCTCAAGACCAGAGGGGTGCAACTGAAAAGCTGTTCGAACCCCGCCTTCCGTCCGTCCGCAAAAGCCAGGCAGATGCTCACGTATCCCATGGTGACGATTCCCTGTACGACCATGGAAATGACCCAGAAAATCAGGATGAGCAGAATGGAATTTCCCGCGATAATGCCCTGGAAGATTCCCGGTATCATCTCGATGACGATGGTCGCAAGCGTCAACAGAACGAAGAACCCCATGTTTGCCTTGACGGTTTGCCACCCGAAACTGATCGCCTCCCCGATGACGAATTCGGACCCGCCCGCTCCCGCAGCGCTTCGCAGTTGCGGTGCCTGGGGCGTCAGGGGCCGCAGGGGCGGTGGAGCGTCGAAGCTCTCCCCGGGCTTCCGTTCGGAAGCCGTGAACGATCCGGCACCCGGTGCGGGTTCACTTGCCGATTCCATGCTCAGCTTGTCGAACATCACGCCGCAGGTTCGGCATTCGGTTCCTCCCACCTGCTTGAATCCGCACTTGGGACAGGTGACCTCCTGCTCACTCCCCCCCGGAGGTTCGATCTTGAACCGTATTCCACATGGTTTGCATTTGCCCATCGCGCCTTTCGGAGAAAGGAGCCGCTCATCCACGTTGTACTCTCTGTTGCACTGGGGGCATCGTACGATCATTTTCCATCCTCTGTCTCAGCCGGGCAGAGCTGAAGTCTGCGGCCCAAAAAGCCGCCGACTGAAGATTCGTCAGTCGGCGGCTCACGCCTGAAGATTCTTTGGGCATGAAAACTCACCTGCGCGGGGACACGCCCAATCACCTGTCCCTACATCCACATCACCGAACGGGAACCTTTCACGTGTTCCCAACCTGTTTCCAAGCAACTGATCGGTTACGGCACCCGGCAAACCCTCCCGTTTCGGGAGCGCGTGTCGCCGGCAACAAGGTATGTACCTTATCATTAAATCGTATTCATGAAGTGTGCCCAACAGTATTTTTTCACCATATTTTGTTCAAATTCGGCCGGCGGACGTCCGGTATCACCGGTTCGGATCGGAAAAGAGCCGCCCGGCGCGTGTTCTTGTTCGCAACCGTCATTGTTGATAAATCGTAACCTCCTGAATAATCATGGATATTTCCGATACTGAAGCATCGCCCGAACGACGGTTCCACGGAGGAACGTTCCCCCGATCCCCGGAGCGTCATTTCGGTGTTTCCCGGGGGAAAAGCCGGTTGGAATGCGGCGTCCGCAGACTCCTCGGTCGAGTGCGCGAGCGCGAAGCGCGCAAAATTGACACCGGACGGTCAAAATTTGTCACCGCCGGAACCGCCGCGGTCCGTCGCATGCCGCGCGGGAAGCAAATGGAATTCGCGAGAGCGTGCGGTGACGCATTTCGTAATGTTCGCAGCCGAGATTGAACCGATTCGCCGTGTGACTATCTTACGGATTATGAAAAACATCAAGCACAGACCGAAGAAAGCTCCGGTGAGGTTCTCGCACCGTGCGAGCAGAGAGGATTGAAGGGATTTGCGCCACCAACCGGCACATCTCGGGCCAATGTTCCTATTTCGGATCGGGAGCGGCATCCGGAACCAGGACCGGCAGAGCCGATAAAACGCGCTCCTGGAGAGTGTCCGCATCCCGGCTGTCGGGGACGAAGATGAAGGCTTCATCCTCGCCGAGGCCCGCCAGTTCGAAGTCGCCTTCGGTCCGCCATTCCCGCTCGTGCTTCCACGCACAGGACGGCGGTTCGTGGCGCTGAAAACGATGGCGGTCTTCCCGCGTGAGTCTCTGATGGAATCGTGCCGCGACGTACACTGCCGGCTTGCCTCCCCGGTTCCTGACGGAGGTCTTGCGGACCGCGATCCCATAGGGTTCGAACGTCCAACGGATCAGCGCCCGGCTCCAGTGACGGATGGACATCAGCTCCCACGGCGTCCGGGCGGACCAGGAGACCACGGGATCCGAGCCGCGGACGAGGCGGGTGCTTCCTCTTATCCGGCCTTCGGCGAGAATCCGCGAGAGGGTGTCCAAAGCGCTGTGACCTGAACCCGGCGCGCATTCCAGGAGGCTCCGGAGATAGTCCCCGTGAGACTGGCCGGGCCAGGGACCGGGGCAGGAACGGGTGTAGTGATAGACGTAGTCATCCCTGCGCAGGTCCCGGGACAGGAAGCGACGGCGGTTCCCCGCGCGATTCGGCGAGCCGGTCGCGGCGACGGGTGCGGGGGGCGCGACGGAAATGCGCTGCACCCGGTGAACGCATTCCCCCGCGAGCTGGAAATTGCCTGCGTTGGCGGCTTGCCTGGCGGGAGGCATGACGATCCACCGGGCACGCGGCTGCAAGTACTGCTGGTCGAGGAGGGTTTTCAGCAGGTTTCCGCCGGACCGGATTTGGATGATGACGTGCAGGTCGGAGAGCATCGCCAGGAGCCGATCGCGGCATGCCATGCGGCGGGCCTTCGAACCGCAGTGACCGGAGAGCATGCACGCGACGCCGATTCCCTCATGAGAGCTACCGGCGAATGCCTCCATGCTTTTCCGGGAGACTTCGACGCCGGCGGCGGCGACGAGCAGCAGGGGGACACTGCGGCGTACCGCATACGCCGCCGCCAGGTCGTAAGTCAGGGTCCCCAGGCTCGATGCCAGGCCGACACCTTTGGAGACGACCGCGGGCAGGAGGTCCCTGACGGCTTTGAGCCAGGTGCTCTCGGGCGAGGGCAGCCTTTCCTTGCGCGAGTTGAAGAAGGCCGCCCACCCGGGCGCGGGGAAAAGGGAGCCGAAGCCGAACAGGACCGGGGGACATTCGGGAATCTTCCCCGGGGCGAAGCCGTCCGGAGTCCACACGGCACCCCAGAATCCCCGTTTCAGGTATCGGTCCGCAAGGCTGCGGGCGGAGTCGAATGCCTTTGCACGAAGACTCGAGGCGACGAAATGCTCCGCGACCCAGTGCCGGAGGGCTGCATCGCCGCGGGCGGCGGTGCGCAGCCACTCGGCAAGGAATCCATGGACTGGCGGGCCGTTGGGAGGGGGCAGCCGGGCGCAAAGACAGTCGATGACGCAGACCGCGCGAAACTCGTCCGGATCGAGAAACCGGACAAGCCTGTCGAAGCTCGACGGTCCGGTGTGTAACCGCGGGGAGTGGATGGCAATGGTTGTTCCGGTACCGTCAGGCATCTTCCGACCTCGCCGTCGGCGTTCCACATGCCTCGACCCGGCTGGTGCCCGTGAGAAGAGGCGCGAACATCGATCCGGTCGGCGGGTGAACATTGACGTTTCGGATCGGGTTCAGTATGTTCCACAAGCTGCATGCGAACCGGGAACGAGCGGCCGGGCTTTTTCGAATGGGGAAGCGCCATTCGATCGCTTCCCCGGGAAGCGATCGGGAACGCAGGTTCCGGCAGTCCGTCATAATATACAATACAAGGGGAGGGGTTTGGATGAAACTGGGAATCATCGGACTGGGGAGGTCCGGCAAGACCACGATTTTCAACGCGCTGACCCAGCGAAGCGGCGAATCCGTTCCGCCAGGAGGTCACATGGTGCCCGTGCTCGGGGTCGTCCCCCTTCCCGACGCCCGGGTGGATTGGCTGACCGGGCTTTACAAACCCAAGAAGAGCACTTACGCCCAGGTCACCTACATGGACCTTCAGGGTATGCCCGGTGTGGTCGAAAACAAGCACGAGTACATGGCCCACCTGCTCGCGCACATGCGGGCGATGGATGCCTTCCTCCTGGTGGCGCGCAACTTCCCCGACGATGCCCTGGGAGAACCGAACGTGGCGCGGGATCTGAAAGAGCTCGAGGACGAATTCCTGATCGCGGACCTGGCCACCATCGAAAAACGCCTCGAGAAGCTGGCCATGGAGGAAAAGCGGGGCAAGCGGATCCAGGGGCCGGAAAAGGAGCTCCTGGCGGACTGCGCCGAAGTCCTCAATGCCGAGAAGCCTCTTCGGACCAGACCGGATCTCGCCGGTGCGCCCGAGCTCAAGGGATTCGGCTTCCTGTCCGCAAGGCCCCTGCTGGTGATCGTGAACAATGCGGATGAAGACGACGTCCTGCCGGCCTTCCCCGTCGTATCGGCCGAAGCCATGGTGGTGAGGGGGAAACTCGAGATGGAGATGGCCCAGTTGCCCGAATCGGAAGCCGATGCCTTCCGGAAGGATTTCGGCATTGCCGAATCGGCCCTCACGCGAATCATCCAGCACTCCTACAGCCTGCTCCGCCTGGCCACGTTCCTGACCGTGGGCGAGGACGAAGTGAAGGCATGGACCATCACCCGGGACCTCCCCGCACTCGAAGCCGCAGGCGCGGTGCATTCCGACATCCAGAGGGGATTCATCCGCGCGGAAGTGGTTGCTTTCGAGGATCTGCGTCGAGCCGGCGATTACGCGGCGGCCCGCAAATCGGGCGTCGTTCGGCTTGAGGGGAAAACTTACAAGGTTCAGGACGGGGACGTCATCCACTTCCGGTTCAATGTCTGATCCCCGGGCGTGATTGCATGCCGGGGTCAGCGCCGGCCGCGATACGTCATCCCGGTTGGCCGTTCAATCGCAGCGCCTGAAGAAGGAGGTCGTCCACCCCGTCGAACAGGTCCCGGCACACTCCGCCGTGATCCATCCTGCGCCCGAAAAGACGTCCCCTCAGCTCGTCAACGGTCTTGTCGATACTGCCGAGCTTGGTGAGGACGCAGTTCTGCGCGGCACGTTTTTCTTCAAGGAGGAGACGCCGGGCAAGGGTGCAGAAGGAGCGTACCTGGCTCTCAAGGCGTCCCGCGGGTTCTTCCCAGGGATCAGGATCGTCCGGGATTCCCGGGCATCGGGACGCCTCCGCGAACAACGACCGGAGGGCAACGGCCATGCTGCCGTATTCCAGTCCTCGAATCCCCCGCCGCCAGTTGAGCAGCCAGTCGGTTCGCCATCGCCAGAAGAGGTGCCGCTCTCCGAACTCGATAAGGGCTTCGGCGGACTCCCTGGCGCGCTGCAGCAGCCGGAGCGCCTCCCTGCCCGGCGGAGCGGAGAACCGCGCCGCAGGAGCTTCGGGCGGGCTCTTCAGGCCGGAGTCCCGCGATGCTTCGAGGTCGAGGAAAACCAGCAGATTGTGAAAGAGCCGGTTGCCCCAGAAATCCCCCGGTGTTTCCAGGTGTGGATAGGACAGGACGAGTCTGCCTCTGCCCCGTCGGACCTCGACGATGGCGGGATGTCCGAGAAGGCGGCCGGGATCGAGGTTGATTCCGTAGGAGCGTTCCCAGCGCGGCCATGGAACGGCTTCGTTTTCCATGTCCGTCACCGTCAGGTCCGCCACGCAGAAATCGTTCCCCGCCTTCCAGTAGGAGGCGAGACACATGGATTCGGCCGTCGCTTGCCATTGGAACTGAGATGGCCACCAGATCGAAACCGGGATGGTTTGCGGCAGATCCTTCCAGGCCGGGTGAGCGGTTTCGGATCGAATCCAGACGCCCCCACTCGCGCTGGGGAGCCGCTCGCTGACCGGCATCCTCCCGATCGGAACCAGGCCCAGGGCGGGGGGACTGGAGAGGGCCAGGCCCGCGCCGCCGCAAAACCCCAGGTAGCTCCCGCCGGCTGCGATAAACTCCCCGATTCGTTCCTTTCCGGCGCCTTCGAGAGATTTCACCTTGTGGGAGGCCCATCCGCCCGGCACCAGCAGGGTGTGGTAACCGCCAAGGGCCCCCGCGGCAACATCGGATGCGCCGAGGACGTGGTGGGACACTCCGAGCCGATTGAGCGTCTCGACGCAAATCAACCCCCAGACCATGGACTGGTCCCAAAGCAACGCCACCGGAGCGCCTCGCCAGGGAGGGAACCCGGCGGCGCGGGAATCACTCCGTTGTGTCTTCTTCATGATCCAGTTCCAACAACCCCGATTTCTTGAGGGCGGCCACTCCCCCTTGGACGTTGACGGCCTCGCACAGACCGGCCGTTTCAAGCTGCCGCAAGGCTTCATACGACCGGGCTCCCGAATTGCACAGGACGAACAGCCGCTTGTCCCTGGGGACCTCCGCCATGCGCTGTTTCAAGGTCTCCTGGGGAACGTTCAGCCACCGCTCTCCGAAATAGGCCACGAACGGGGCCGCGTTGGCCGGGCCCCGCACGTCGAGGCAAACGGCGTCGTCGGATTGCGCATCGAGGAAGCATTTCTCGAATTCTTCCGGGTCGACGGGCCGGTTGATGCCGTCGAGGATGTTCTCCGCGGTGTTTGCCGCAGCATTCACGATGTCCAGCGCGGAGGCGAAGGGCGGCGAATAGGCCACTTCCATATTCGCCAGATCTTCGAGCAGCGGTCGGTAGGGGAGCATGGCGGCGATGGCGTTGATTCTTCCCGTGAGCGCGTCGCCGTTGCGGGCAATCCCCTGAGCGCCGAGCACCCGGCGTGTCTTGCGGTCGGCGATCACCTCGAGGTACATCAGATCCTGGGTGGGATAGAAGTGGGCGCGATCCGCCTGGACGACGAGTGCCCGCGCGGCGTCGAATCCCTCGTTAAGGGCTGTGTGCAGCGGTATTCCCGTGGAAGCGACGGCCAGATCGAAGACCTTGATCGAGAAACTTCCGACCACGCCGTTGAAAGTGGCGAACCCCCCGGCCAGGTTGGTGCCGATCACTCTCCCCTGGCGATTGGCGAGAGAGCCCTGGGGAAAGAAAACCGGCCTGCCGGTGACGAGGTGCAGAACTTCGATGCAATCGCCTCCCGCATAGATGTCCGGGTCCGAAGTCTGCAGGCGGCGATTGACCACGACGGCCCCGCGTGGTGAGGTCACCAGCCCTGCTTCCCGGGCCAGGTTTGACTTCGGGCGGACACCGATCGAAGCGATCACCAGGTCCGCTTCGATTTCTCCCTGCGAGGTGGCAACCGACAAAGCGGACGTTCCACCGTTGCGGCGAATGGCCTTTACCGTCTCCCGCAACCGAATCGAAACGCCTTTCTCCTCCATGTGTTTTTGCACCATGCGCGCCAGACCCCGGTCGAGAACGATCGGCAGGACCTGGTCGGCGATCTCCACCACGGTGGTTTCAATGCCCCAGAGATCGCTCAACGCTTCCGCCATTTCACAGCCGATGGCGCCTGCGCCGATGATGAGCGCCTTGTTCACCTGTCCCTTGGAGATCCGTTCCTTGACCGCTATGGCCGATGCGATGTTGGACACGCCGATCACTTCAGGCAGGTCGGCGCCGGGAATGGAAAGGCGATTGGGTTCGCTGCCCGTGGCCAGTACGAGCTGATCGTAAGGCAGATCCTCTTCAAGTCCCGAACGTAGGTCCTTCACGCGGACCGTTTTCGCCTTGCGGTCGATGGACAGGGCGCGGGTGCGGGTGCGGACCCGGACCCCCTTGGCATCTTCGAAGAACCGGGGCGTGCGCTCCATGTGGTAACTCGTGCTCATCAGTTCCTTGACGTCGCTCACGTCCCCGGAGATAAAATAGGGAATGCCGCATCCGCCGTAGGAAATGTACTCGTCCTGATCGACCATCGCCACGTCCGACTCCGGCCGAAGCCTCTTCAGGCGGCAGGCCACCTTGGGCCCGAGCGCGACGGCCCCGATAACGACAACTCGCTTCGCGTCCATTTCATTGCACCTTCACATTTCGTTCAGTCATTCCCGAAAGGGCGTATGGCACCGCATTCGGGACAAGTCCAGTTGATGCCGTTGCAGGTCATGCCCCAGAAGTTCTCTTCCATGCAGTCCGAGCAGATCATGAACCCGCAGGGGCAGGTCCAGCAAAAAAGCTGCTCCCGGCTGCACAGCTCGCAAACGTATTTTTTCGCGCGGCGCCACCTGCCCGTCCTTCTCACGTCCTTGTCGATCGTTTTTTCCATCCTCGCATCCAAATCCAGATGGTCCATCCAGGCGCTCCCATTTCTTCCGGTCCCGTTCCGAACCCTGCGATGAGGCTGCCGGAACGACCTTCAAGCCGCGAGAACCCGGGCGAACCGGGCGGTCCAAGCCTGTGAGCGCTCCGGTTGGAGGCACAGGCGTTTTCCCAACCTTTACAAATAACACGGCACAGATCGGCATTCCACCGATCATTATGCGACTCGGACCATTTTGAGGCTGGGTTTGTGAGGAAAACAGGCCGTTCCCCAGGGGTAGCCGGAATCCATGACGAGTCGTGACGCTAATATCGTTAGCTGCCGGCTATGCGGGCCTGAACAGGAATTCCGCGGTTCACCGGCTGATTCAGGAATGCTTGCAGGATGTGGGCGCGGACCGGCCAACACCCAAAATGCCATGATATTTCAAATGGATCAGGAACAATTCGCTTGCTTTCTTTCCCCTGTTGAGGTATCCGTTCAAGGCGCCGTATATACATGCTGGATCAATTCGCACCATGGACAGGCTCCTGAACCCACTGACTGCTTCAGGTCCGGCGGATGACGGGTTTTGGTGAGATCGAAACCCGACGCGGTGTTTTGGGAGCTTATCGGTCAGGCGTGCGTTCCCGGTTCCGCATCACTCCCGAAGGGCTTCTCCTCCGCGACGATTCTTCTCCATCCCAGCCGCGACGTCACCGTCCGATTTCCCGTACAAACCGTCTCCACGTCCCGATGAACTGTCGTGGCTCCTTGTCGGCCTTCAAGCGAAACTGCCTGCCGGGGGTGCCGGACCGGGAGGAATCGATGTCCTTGGCAGGGGGAAGCCGAGGTCTTTCACACACGTGAAATCAGGGGAAAAGAGGCATGCTTCGGTTTGATCGCGAGACATTTCATTCCCGGATCGTACTTCCCGATGGAGATCCGGCGGATCGCCTTATTGAAATCCGCACTCACCCCATCACGGGACGCACCTGCAGGATCACATACAGCCGCGGCGAGGAACGCGAACCCGGCGCGGAGACTTTGCCCGCACCGCCGCCCTTTGCCGGGGAGCGGGATAAGTGCCCATTTTGTCCTGCACGGGTCTCCACGAGCACGCCGCGGTTTCCGTGCGAGCTGTGCGCACAAGGACGCATGACCCGGGGGACCTCCACACTTTTCCCCAACCTGTTCCCATACGGCCGCTATTCGGCGGTCAGCCTCTTCGACGACGGCCATTTCGTGGAGATCGGCACGGCAACCCTGCAATCCTACACGGACAGTCTCCTCAACTGCCGGGACTATCTGTTGAGGGTCCTGGCCCACGATCCCGAGGCGATCTTCATGGCCATCACTCAGAATCACCTCCCCTCGGCCGGCGGTTCCATGATCCACCCGCACCTGCAGGTCCAGGCCGACCGCACACCCGCCAATTGCCAGCGATTCCTGCGCGGCCGCGCAACGGAGTATCGCCTTGAAACGGGCACACGCCTTTTTTCCGACTACCTGCAGTGTGAAAAACGGTCAGGGGAGCGCTACGTCGGCGCCGTCGGCTCATGGCATTGGCTGGCCGCCTTTGCTCCCGAAGCCTTTTTTGAAATATGGGGCATTCTGCCCGGGGTCAGCTCCCTGCGGCAGGTTTTGGACGACGACTGGCGGTCTTTGGCCCGGGGCATCCTGAACGCTCAGAAATTCTACCGCAGTCTCGGCCGCAACGGGTACAACCTGGGATTGCTGCTCCTGGAAGACGGTTCGGACGATCTCGAGCTCCGGGTGGTCCTTGCCGTGCGCGGCAACTACGCGCCCTGGGTGCGCAGCGATTTCACCGGGTTCGAGGTGATGCTGGGGGATATGGCCACCTTCACGGCTCCGGAGCTGACCTGCGAAAGGGCGCGGCCATTCTGGGAGGATCGGGTTTTGCCCATGGATGCCGAAAGCTGATGAGGTCAGGGCGCCGGATGAAGCACGGGGAGGGCGCAAGCCCAAGAATGCGGCCTCCCGGACCCGATTGCGAGATGAGAGCGGCGGGAAACCTCCCGGTCATCCATTATCAGGCGGGGAATTTCCCGAGTTTTTCACGCCGCAATTGCCCAAAACGGGATTTCCCGGCGGAATGGGCACGGGAGCGACTCGCGCCGCAAGAGTGGGGAGCGCTTTGAGTGCTTGCCCCCGATACCGGCAGCCCACTCGGATCGCGGACACGGCCGAGCCGTGTCCACCCTGTGATTCTACACCCGGGTTTGGGCGGTTCGCGGGAACGACGAACCGGAAACCGCCCGGCACAACCGGACACCCAAGGGCATCAGGGACGCAACCCTAAATCAGGCTCACCCCGACGTTTCCCCTGCAACCGGGGCAATGCCGGGCGTGTTCGACGATCAGGCTCGATTCCCATTGGTGAATGAGGGTGCAAATCTCCTGGATCACCATGCGGGCGAGATCGGGAAACTGTTCCAGGGTTCGCTGGAACTTGTCCCGGGCGAAGATTACGCATCGCATGCGCGTCAGGGCTTTCAGGGAATAGAGCCGCTTGGCCGGGCAGAGAAGCGAGAGTCCCCCGAGGAAAGTGCTTTCCCCGTACTCTCTCACTTGCTCGCTCGTCCCGTCAACGGTCAGCATCAATCCGGCTTTTCCCTCCAGGATGAAATAGGCGTGTTCGTCCATGTCCCCCTCCGTGAAAAGGAATTCGCCGGGTTTGAAGACCTCCCGCGTGCACAAATAAGCCAGGACCTTCTGGGCTTCCATGGGCAAACCGGAGAATACGGGAATCTGAAGAAGGATTTCCAGGTTTTCCTGGTATTCGCTAGGCGGATGCCCGCGGTCCGTGTACGAGTTCATAGAGCAATCCCTTTCTGGAAATCAGTTCGTCGTATGCCCCAAATTCGGCAATCTTCCCCGCCTTCATCACGGCGACCTTGTCGAATCCCTTGATGGTGTCGAGGCGGTGGACCACTGCGATCAGCGTGCTCTTGCCCTTCCAGCGGGTTTCCAGGAGGTTCTGAATCCGCTTCTGTGAAGCGTTGTCCAAGGCCGAGGTGGCTTCATCCATCACGAGTATGGGCGGGTTCTTCAGGAACACCCTGGCGATGGCAAGCTTCTGACGCTGCCCCCCCGACAAGCGGTCGCCCTTCGTGCCCACATTGAATTCCATCCCGATTTCAACCACCTTTTCAAGGAGGTCCTCCTCCACAAGCAGATGCACAATGCTCTGACCGATGCGTTCCTGTGCTTTGGGATGATCGGAGGTCTGCTTGCCGAAAAGAATGTTGTCGAGAATGGTCTGGGTGTAAATGTAGTCGCTCATTGCATAAGAGGTCACCGCTTCGGGCCGCTCCCTCGATATCTTGTCCTTGAACAGGTGGCGGCCTTCCAGGATAAGGTTCTCCATCATCGGCGGCAGGGCGATGAGTTTGTGAACCCCGGGCGTGAACCTCAGGGCGAGCCTGAGCAGCATCAGCCGGTCCTCTTCGCGGAGTTCGTGCAGGTGAACGTTTTCTATGCGATTGACGAGCGCCCTGGTCTCGGCGAATTCGTCCGAAGTGACCGGCGTGTTGCGGAAAAAAACCTCGTCCGGCGGTAGATTGCCCAGGATATCAACGGTCATGGAGGCCAGGTCCCGGCCGAGGCTCAACAGCGGATTCCTGAGCTGCGCCTCGTCCAGAAAATCCAGGAAATACCGGTTTTCGGGAAGCCGGTCGATCATGAATTCATCCAGGTTCGGGCTACCGAAAATCAGATTTGCGGCGATGCCGGAATAGGTGAGGTAGCGACGTTCATCGAAAAATTCGAAGTAGTCCGCAAGCTCCTCGCCGTATTCCTCCTGGAAGTTGTGGCGCACCCGGATCAGCTTCTCCACCAACTCGGCTTCGCGGTCCCGGTGAAGAATCGTGTTCAGTCCGAAACGCAGCACGTCCGCGAAGATGCCAACCTGCTGCAGAACCTGGATCATCTCGTCCAGCGTGGGAAGCTCTTCGGGGTCCTCATTCTTGCCCAGCGCCGCCTCGCATGAGTAGAGCAGGTTTTCGCGGATGGTCCCGTCGAATATGAACGGGGACTGGGCCACGATGCCCATGTTTCTGGCCATATCCATCTTCGTCAGGTCCGACACCTCGTGACCGTCGATCTCGACCGTGCCCCCCGTGTACTTGTGGAGCTGGCTGATGCAGTGGGCCAGGGTGCTCTTCCCGCTCCCCGAAAAGCCGACCAGGGCCAATTGCTCTCCCGGTTTCAGCTCGAGGTTGATCTGTTTGAGAAGCTGAATGCCGCCGGGTACCGTGAAAGACAGGTCCCTGGCCATGATTTCACCCTTGAATGCGTAAGGTTCGCGATCCGGCGGTTCGAGCAGGTGCTCGGGCGCAACGTCGAAATACTCCATGATCCGCTCGTAGCTGACGCTTGCGTCCTGGTAGACCTGGTAGAATTCCATGAGCTCCTTCCACGGATCGTAGAGCTTCTCGTAGGCGGACAGGAAAGCCACCAGGGCTCCGAGGTCGAATCGGCCCTGGATGGCAAGATAGCCCCCGACGAGAAACAGGATGAACGGACCGAGATTCTGGAACAGGTTGTTCAGGACTTTGACCCCGTTCTTGTAGAGGATCCAGATCACCCTGACCCTGAAGAGCTGGTCGACCAGTGCTCCGTACTTGCGGTTCTCGATGCGGAAGCTGTCGTTCCCGTGAATTTCGTGGATCCCGGAGATGGCTTCATCCACCTTGCTGCTCATCTTCCGCGTGATGTCGACCCGCTGCTTGTTCGCCTTGTTGGAACGTTGCTGGAGCTTCGGGACGAGATAGATGACAATGGGGTAGGTGGCCAGGCTCAACACTGCGAGCAGGGGATTCAGGTAAAACATGTATGCGCCGAAGGCAAGCAGCGTGAGCAGGTTGATTGCCGGGGTGCTGATGGCGGCGCCGACGAATTCCCCGGCATTGGCCACCTCGGTCACCAACGACGACACCACCATACCGGGCGAGGATTTCTGAAAAAAGCTGAGGGGGAGTGTAAGGATGTGTTCGTAAAGCCCTTTTCGGATACGGTTGAGGGCTTCCTGGCCGATGTGCGTCTGGAGAACGGTCGTGACGTACTTCAGGCCGCTGGCGAGAAGCACCGCCGCCAGGTACAATCCGCAGTAGAGAAAGAGCAGGTCGACTTTCCTCGCTCCGATGGCCTGGTTGACGATTTTTTTCTGCATTTCCAACGGAAACACCCTGGCTGCGACGGTAATCAGAATCAGCCCCAGCAGAAGCACCTGAAGCTTCATGTTGCTGGTCTTGACCCAATAGGACAACGGGCGTTTGGTGATCATCGGAGCTTATTCCCCCTGGAGTTATCGGGTGCAATCTTCAAATGCGCATGAACGATTCGGGAGCCGGCATGGCTGCGATCCGCTCCGGGTCAGCCGCCTTTGCACCGGAACAGACTGGCGGTGAGAGGGCCCCTTCCGAACGACGTGCACGGCATCGATATTCGAAAGGAAGCACCCGCTCGTTTTCCTTCTGTGTGAGCGTTCCCCCATGTAAATACAATGACCCCGGCAAAGACACAATGCATTACTTATCGATTGACCGGTTCGGGGGCATCCTTTATGATTTCGAAGGCTAAGATTATGTCGCATCGGGCTGCGGAAGCGTTCAAAGGGGCATGCATGACGGCCGATGAGGTTTCCTTTCGCGTCGAGGGCAATTTGTCCGAGTTGGACCGTCTTGCCGCGATCGTCCATCGTTTCGGGGAAGAGCACCATCTTCCGGACAAAGTCGTGTTCGCGCTGAACCTCGCCCTGGACGAGCTCATCACCAATACCATCAAGTACGGTCGGAAAGAAGACGGCAAGTACAACATCCTGGTCGGTCTCGCCTGCGCGTCCGGGGCAGTCACGCTGACCGTGGAGGATGACGGCGCCCCTTTCGATCCGCTCCAGGCCGAGGAGCCCGATATCACCTGTCCCATCGAGGAGCGGGAAATCGGGGGAATGGGACTCCATTTGCTGCGCAGGCTGATGGACGAAATCAAGTATGAACGGCGCGATGGCAAGAATCTGATCCGGATGAGGAAGATTTTCGAGCCTGCATCCTGAAAAACCGGTCAGCCGTTGGGGAGAAGACGAATGGAAGTGGATGAAAGGAAAGAGAACGGAATCACCATTCTCGTCCTGAAAGGGCGCCTTGATTCGAATACGTCCGATCAATTCGGAGAAAAACTTTACAGCCTGATCCAGGCCGGCGAAAACAAACTGGTTCTCGACCTGGGGGGAGTCGACTACATATCGAGTGCCGGGCTCCGGGTGATCATCAAGTCGGTCAAGGATCTCAAACGCATCGACGGGCAGCTCTGCCTGTGCTCGATGAAGGACTACATCCGGGAGATTTTCGATCTGTCAGGTATTGCGACGATACTCCCGATACACCCGACCCTGGAAGAATCGCTCCACGCCCTCTGATCGTACACCGTAACATGGTTCCCGGCCTGACCCGGCACGCCATGCCGACGTGTGTCCGCAAACGGGCGGGCTGCCGATTCCCGGAAAACCGGGTGAGCGAACCGGATGTCCCGATACGAGGGAGCGGCGAAACCTCCTCCTTCTTGCAGCATGCCGGTTCGGCAGGTGTTCCGGCCCCGGGCCGCGCCGTCGCCTCCGCGTGTTCCCGCGCATCGCTCCCCGCCCCTTCACCGACCTCGCGGCAATCCGCGCCCGACACACGCCCGGAGTTCCGCCGATTTATTGTCTCCATACCCGGTGTTTGGGGGTTTCCCCTTTCGGTTCTATATGTTAAAGGGTAGCATCCGAATCCTGGCTTTTGAAACATGGATTGGCTTTGATCAAGGCTTTAGAACGATTGCCGTGGTGGTATGAACCGAGGCGGGCACTCCCGTGCAACCCGCGGACGCGGTTCTGCCCGCCTGCAACCGATGGGCCGTTGACATCGCAATCGATTATTCTTAAATAATGGGTACCAAATAATAACAGGAGGAAGATTGATGATCAGCATCACTGAGAAGGCCGAAGAGGTCCTCAAAGACTACTTCAAGGAAAAGGAAATCGTCCCCATACGTGTTTTCCTCCAGATGGGAGGGTGAAGCGGTCCGTCGTTGTCTATGGTTCTGGATGAACCTAAAGAGCAAGATGAAGTGTTCAAGATCAACGGCTTTACCATGGTGATCGACAGGGAACTGCTGGGCAAGGTCAAGAGCGTGAATGTGGACTATGTGGTTCATGCGGGCATGGGTGCCGGTTTCAAGCTGACCGCCGAGGTTCCGGTGGGCGGCGGGGGGTGCGGGTCCACATCGTGCCACTGCTAGGTCGCAGTTGCATGGCTGAGTGATCTTAATGCCCTGCGGCGTGGGGAGACGTAATGCGTCCGCTGTATTGGCGGGCTTGAGTCCAACGTGCCTTTCTCCAAGGGTATAAAGGGCCGCGCGGACCTCCGGCCGGTTCGCCGTTGTCGCGAACGTCGCCGGGACCCAGGTCGACTGCTCGCGTGAAGATCGGCATCGTTTTGTGGAAGCACAGTTGCGGGAAGACTGCCCGGAGGCCGTCACACGAAGGTGTGACGGCCTCATTTTATCAGAAGCCGCCCCGGGCTGACGGCGCACAATGCACTGTGAATTGCGCCCCGGCGGGGCGTTTTCTTTTCATGGGCAGTCGGGATTTTCCGAGAGACTTTCCGGTCCGGGCTCTTCGCCGGGGCAAGGGCCGCCCTCTTGAGGGGGCGAAGACGCAGACGCGCGGCGCTGCGACGCTCGTGTGGCGGGTGAAGGCGAAGAGGCCGGCATTCGACGGCTCGTCGGCAGGCGCCGCGAGAGCGCACCGGGGGAGCGGTTCCGGTCGGCGCGGGACGTCCGGTACCCCTTGCCTGACGTTCTCGGGCTCATGGTCGATGGCCTGGCGTATTGCCTCATGGGCCGGCGGGGGCGACCGTGTTGAAATTTCTCCGCAAAAGCTCAAAGATTTGGTACAGTAATAACTTGAACCGCAGCCGGCAACGCTCCCGTGTTCATGGTGGAAACACCGCTGGTGACGGCAGGCTCGGAAATGGGGTGCGGGGGGGACGTTTGCGGCGACAAGGGATAGCGCGCGGGAACTGGAACGTGTCGGCGACGACACGGGGCCGGAGGAGTCGCGAGAGTCGGAGTGACACCTGAGCACGCGAAAGGATACGATGTGAAACGCACCGATCCAATGAACTGCAGGCAGGTGAGAGCGAAACCGGAGGTCCAGGGCCGGCGGGTCGGCGGGAGATCCTTTCTGTTCGTCCTGATCGGCATACTCTGTGTGCCCTTTTTGATCGCCGGAAAACAGACGGGTGACGCAGAAGCTCAGAAGGCAGCCGTGAATGAAGGACAAACGTCCGGAGAGCAGGTTCTCCCGGTGAATCAACTGGTAGTGGAGCAGGGGAGCGAGTTCTCGCTCACGCTCAAGTCGAACGCGAGCACGGGATTCCAGTGGAGGCTCGCGACCCCTCTGGACGAGAGCATTCTGAAGCTGGTGGGCTCCGAATACAAGGCATCGTCCGGCAGACGGATCGGAGAGGGAGGAACGGAAGTGTGGACGTTTCAGGCGGTCGGCGTGGGGATGACCTCCATCCGCCTGGAATATCTACGTTCCTGGGAAAAGGGAGTGCCCCCCGCGAGGACGGCCGTCTACTCGGTCGTGGTGAAATAAGAGGGAAGCCTCCACGGGGTGGAGCCTGTGTGCTCGCATTACTCCGCCGGAACGCGGCGGAGGCAGGCCCTGAGGGGTAAGGATCAGACCCCGATCCTCCCGGCCCGTTCGCGGAAACCGTCACCGGCCAGTGCGGATGAAAGCTCGGTGACGTGAGTTCCCAGGCGTTCTTCCAGGAAGGCGATCTCTTCCTTTTCGACCATTGCTTGAGGCAGCACGATTTCCGACAGAGCGAGCCATTCGTCTTCGGTGAAGCTGCGCAGCACGCCCATGACCTCCTTGGCCGAGGGCAGTTGCGGCAGCTTTTCGCTTTTCCGGGACCAGGCATTCACAAATCCGGCGATGACCCCGTCGAGGATGTGAGCGCCGGCCCAGGCGAGATCCCCCGTCCCTTCCCAGCGATCGAGGCGCATGCGCATGCTGAGGTTCAGGAAAAAATGGGCAATGCCGATCCAGATCGCCTGGGGAGCGTTGTCAAGAGCGAGCAGGCTGCGGTAATCCCTGGCCGTGATCAGCCGCACGTGCAGATTCTCGCCGCGAAGTCGGACCACAAAGTCTCCGGCTGCGTGATGCCACGGGTATATTTGCCGGAAGTCCCGGGTATCGAGATAGTCGGTCAGGATTGCCGAGGCACCGCCGTACAATATCCGTTCCTGTTCCGCGTTCAGGAACAGGTCGTCCCGGGTCCCGGCCCAGACCCGGACTGCCGGGCCCTTCCGTGACCCTCTGCGGGAGGTGTGGAACTCATGGAAATCCTCGAACCATTCGAGGATGGACAGCATGAACGGCCTGGGCGGAGCGGAACCGTCCCGGTACGTTGCCTCTCCGAGGAGGCATGCGCGGGGCAGGCTGGGGGGAGCCGAAGTGGATTGCAGCTCGTGCAGGACATGGAACTCATTTTTCAGGAAGGCTTGTTGGGCGGGTTCCATTGCCGTGTTTGCCGCCAGCGAGTATCCGGTCGAGGCGACGTGCGCGGTAATGCGCGCGACGTGATAGATGGCGCCGTGTTTCACGCTGGTAATCCGAACTGCTTCAACGGCTTCGAGAGGCACGGGGTGCTCGAGAAGCCTGCTGAGGGCAGTGCGCAGCGGCGCGAAGGAGTCCCGGGCGAGAAACGCGGCCAGGGCTTCGAGGTACGGTCCATAAAGGATGCCGCCGCCGGGCGCGGCCGAAGCCGGGCCGCCGGGGAGCGGCGTTCGGGCCAGCCCCGCATCCAGGGGAACGGCGCCCCCGGGGAGTTCCACCAGAAGGTGGACCGGAAAAGGGTGCGGTGTCACGACATCCTTCCGACATGAATCAATGGTTCCCTGCCGCATCCGGCAACCTCGACGGGCGGGAGTGAAGTCCCTCCCTGCAGGGGATGAACAGGACGTGAACCGTCTTACACCTGCGAACCGATTCCTGTCCACTACGAATCGGTTCGGCCGGGAGATCGCCGCGCTTGTCTGCAACATCGCCGCGGTATATATTGCAAATCCGGGACAGACCGAACGTGTGCGTCTGTTGCCCGATGGATCTTAACGGATGGAGTCTGGCTACTCCTTCGTCAAGGAGCGAACATTTTGGATTCTATGAGCCGAATATTGCTCGACCGGGTGCAACGCTCTTTTCCACTGGTGCCGGAACCTTACCAAGCGCTTTCGGAAGGTCTTGGAATAGGTGGGAAAAAGGTGTGCGAACTCATCGGAACACTCAAGGAACGCAAGCTTATCAGGCAGATCAGTGCGATCTTCAACACGGGGGCGCTGGGGTACCGCAGCAGCCTTGTGGCGATGGCCGTGCCGGAAAAAGACCTGGAGCACGCGGCTTCGGCGATCAATCGGTATCCGGGGGTGAGTCACAATTATCTTCGACCGGGCAACTACAACATGTGGTTCACGGTTGCCGTGCCGCCGGGAAAGGCGCTCGAAAGAACCGTCGGGGAACTCGCGCAATCCGCCGGCGGCTGGCCGGTCCTGATCCTTCCCGCCATCCGCAAGTACAAGCTGGCGGTCGTGCTCGATGTCCTGGAAGAGGGGGAGGGGGAACTGAGCGAGGAGCGCGGGGATTTGCCCCCGATTGAGTCCACCGTCGCCTTTGAGGCGACGGATGAAAACATCCGGATCGTGCGCTGCATTCAGGAGGACCTGCCTCTGGTTGAGGCCCCCTTCCGGGCCTGGGCCGAAAGCCTGGACATGGGGGAGACGAAGCTCATCGAGACGATGAACCGGTGGCTGCAACAGGGGTTCATCCGGCGTTTTGCGGCGGTATTGAATCACCGCCAGGTCGGGTTCAGCTCCAACGGCATGGTGGTTTGGAACTGTCCCTCGGACCGGATCGATGAATACGGGCGAATCCTGTCCTCATACCCGGAGGTGAGCCACTGCTATCGGAGACCCTCGTATTCCGAATGGCCGTTCAACCTCTACGCGATGATTCACGGCCGCAGTGCGGACGATTGCCGGAAGGTGGCGGAGCGGTTGGGGGAAGCGATCGGCATGAAAGAATACGAGATTTTGTTCAGTACGAAAGAGTTCAAGAAAATCAGGCTGAAACTCTTCTGGAGCTGAGCGTGACCGCGGGGGTTGCGGAGCGTGGCGGTTCCGGCGACAGGCGGCTGGAGGATCGGATGGCGGTCGATGAAAAAGAATACGAGATGAGGAAACGAGCGATCTTTGACACGATGTCCAGGCGCGGGCAGGAGCGCATCCTGAGGATCGGGTACGAGAACTGGGATCCGTTCCAGGAACCCAAGGACCCGCGGGAAAGGATCTTCGGCTCGGATTCGGTCAAGGCCACCGCTCTGCTGAAGGAATTCTACGAGGTACAGCACAACCAGGAAGAATCGGTGTCGCTGCACAAGGAGTTGTTCGACCTGTGCCGGGGGTTTCTCCAGGGGGACAGGCGGGCACGCGTCATTGGCGATTTCTGTGTCTGGTACAGAAAGAGGATGGAAAACCAATGAACCGGGGCTGCGCGGGATTGGGAATGACGCCGGTTCTTGCCCCGGGGAACCGGGGAACCGGGGACCGGCCGCCTCAACGCGTCATTCCTCCGGGGACGGTTCTCCTTCCTGTCCGCAGGGGCGCAGGTAATGTAGTTCTTCCTCGTCGGCCGGCCTGACGCGCATGACGCGCACTCGGTAATGCAGAGCCCGCCCCGCCAGTGGGTGGTTGAAATCGAGCGTTACCGTTTCCGAGGTCTTTTCCCTGACGAAATAGCTGAATTGGGCCTCCGTTTCAGGATTGGTCGCGATGGCCCATTTGCCTGCCTTCAGGTTCCGGCCTTCGGGAAACTCCTCCAGGGGTCTGATGCGGACCTGGTGCGGGTCGTACTCTCCAAAGGCGTCGCACGCCGGGATGACGAACTCCTTTTCCATGCCTTCACGCAGTCCGATGAGCTGTAATTCCAGGGAGGGCATGATCTGGTTGTAGCCCACCACGAAGTTCATGGATACCGGCCCGTTTTCCCCTTTCACGAAGGAACCGTCGTCCAGTTGCACGGTGTATTCGATGACGGCGAACATATCCTGCCCTATTTCCATGACCGATTGATCTTGCTTCATGATTTCTCCGGTATTGTGGGAATCTGCCGCGATTCACCCGGGAATCGTCCTGAGCCTGGGATTCGCAGCAAAACCCGGGGGCGGTTTTCGTGTTTCTTGTCGGGGGAGGGGATACGGCGCCTTCCGACTCATGGGCACTCAGGATCGGCCGTCCTCGAGACTCAGCTGAGCTTCCAGCAGGGGGTCCACGGGGCCGCCCAGGGCAAGTGCCTGAGCGTAATGATCTCGAGCGCGCTCCAGATCCCCTTTCATTTTATAGGCGACAGCCAGGTTGTAGTGGGCCGGCCCGAACCGCTCGTTCATTTTCAGCATGTCCAGGGAGACGGCGATGCTGGAGTCGAGATCCCCGGCCTGAATGAGCGCCACGGCGAGGGTGTTGTGCGCCTGGATCAGTCCGGGCATCAGTTCGACGGCCCTCCGGCTGGACTCGATGGCCTGTTCGTAGTCGCCTTCCTGCAGGCGCGCGAAGGCCACATTGTTGTGGGCCATGGGCAGGTTCGGGTCAAGCTCAACCGCCTTGAGATTCTCCGCCAGTGCCTGCGCATGGTCGCCCTTGCGAAGATAGAGCCCTCCGAGGTTCACGTGAGCCTGGGCAAGTCCGGGGTCGCATTCGAGGGCCTGCTTGAATTCGGAAATGGCTTCGTCCTCAAGCTGCTTTTGTGAGTAGGCGAGGCCGAGGTTATAGTGCAGCGTGGCGGATTGCGGCTCGAAAAAAAGCCTTTCCTTCAAGAACTTGATGTAGAGATTCAACTTTGCTTCGGCTTTGTCCGGATGTGTCATGGTGGATGTGCGCCTCTTCAATGCATGGGTGATTTTCATTTCAACCCCGCCGGGCGGATCGCCGCGGGAGGGCCGGGGTTTGAATATCATCGGCAGGATACCGATTTCTATGCGTCTTCGCACGGTTTCGGGCGGAATTCACGGGATTGAACCGCCAATGTAACCACCGGGCCAAGCGATTGTTAACCACAGGCGGAGATGATGTCAACAAAGGGCTGTTCATGTGCTTGTTTTCTCAATCCCGGAGCCGCTTTTGTGCTGATTTTATAGGGAATTTTCTATTGACAAAGCAGTCTCGTCGCGTTAATCAAATGATTCGATGTTTTCCGTTTTTTCAGTGAATTTTCGAGGTTGACAGGAACATTTCCGTTCCTGTTTTGAATGAACGCACCATTGGCCAGACCATGGAGGACAAGCATGAGCGAGGACGCAAAGCAGCGGATCATCGAATGGGTCAAGGAGCAGAAGAAGACGAAACATTACTTCAACGATTTGTGCAAAGCGGTGCCGGAAATCAAAATGATGCAGGCGAAGAAGATCATTAACGAGCTTGTCGCCGAGGGCAAGTTGAAATATTGGTCCAGCGGAAGCACCACGATGTATATGCTCCCCATAGAGGGCGACGTGGAAAAAGAAGAAAAAGGTATGAACTAACCCGCCGACTCCCCCTGCCGTTGCTCAGTAATCGAACCGGGTATATACCATCAAGACGTTCGTCCACATTATTTTGGAATTGGTTGTTTTCATTTGAAAAGAAGGAGGTGATACGGGAGGGCTTCGAGGATTCTTCGTAGGGAAGAAGAGGATGAGTACTACTGGAGTGATGAGAGAATTTGGCCTATGGAGGTAGATGGAATGGCACTGAAGCATGCAACTCCTATGCTTGATGAATTAGAGAAGGGACCTTGGCCGAGTTTTGTGAGCGACGTCAAGCGCATGGCCCCTAAGAATCGCATGTGCGAGGACTGGTTGGGAATCATGGAGATGTCCTACCGGGATAAGGAAGGCCACTGGAAACACGGCGGCATCGTCGGCGTACTCGGCTACGGCGGAGGGGTCATCGGACGTTATTGCGACCGTCCCGACCTGTTCCCGAACGTTGCGCATTTCCATACGATTCGAATCAATCAGCCTGCCAGCAAATTTTACACCACCGAGGTTTTGAGGAAGCTGTGCGACCTCTTCGAACCGAGAGGCAGCGGACTCACCAACCTGCACGGTTCCACCGGCGACATCGTGCTCCTCGGCACCACCACGGACCAATTGGAACCCATCTTTTACGAACTCACTCATGAAATGGAGATGGACCTCGGCGGTTCCGGCTCCAACCTGAGAACCCCCGAAGGCTGCCTGGGGATGTCCCGTTGCGAATGGTCCTGCATCAACACTCAGGACATCATTTACGACCTGACCATGGAATACCAGGACGCGCTCCATCGGCCCATGTTTCCCTACAAGTTCAAGTTCAAGGCTTCCGGCTGCCCGATGGACTGCGTTGCCGCCATCGCCCGCTCCGACTGCTCCATCATCGGAACCTGGCGCGACAAGATTCGGATCGATCAGGATGCGGTGAAGGCTTACGTGGGCGGGGAACTCGTCCCGCACGCCGGAGCCGGCGGAAGAGAGAAGCGCGCTTTTGACATCAAAGCGGAAGTGATCGACCTTTGTCCGACCAAATGCATGGAATGGGACGGAAAAGCCCTCAAAATCTGGGATGAAGACTGCACCCGTTGCATGCATTGCATCCGCGTCATGCCTCGGGCTCTGCGGCCCGGAGTCGACACCGGCGCGACGATTCTTGTGGGCGCGAAGGCCCCCATCCTTGAAGGCGCTCAGCTCTCCAGCGTGGTGATTCCCTTTATGAAAATGGAACCGCCTTACGCGGAGTTCAAGGAATTCGTCGAAAAGGTGTGGGATTACTGGATGGAAAATGGGAAGAACCGCGAGCGGTTGGGCGAGATGATCCAGCGGGTCGGCCTGCGGGAGTTCCTCAAGGCCACGGATCTGACTCCCGATCCTCGCATGATCAACACCCCGCGGTACAATCCCTACATTTTCTACGATCCGGCCGAGGTCCCCGGTGGTTGGGAACATGATGGCGTAGCTTTCCGTCAACGGCACCAAGCTTAGGAGGTTTTGATTATGGCTTTTGATCCCAATAATCTCATGAAAGATCGGATAACCGACATTGGTCCTCCGAAGTATGACAGGTTCCTCCCCCCGGTCATCAAGGAAAACTTCGGGAAGTGGAAGTATCATGAAATCCTGGAACCTGGTGTATTGGTGCACGTTGCCGAATCCGGCGCCGAAATTTACTCGGTGCGCATCGGGTCCGCCCGCCTCATCAGTGTCGATCTGATTCGCGAAATGTGCGACATCGCCGACAAGTTTTGCGGCGGATTCCTGCGCTGGACAACCAGGAACAACGTCGAGTTCCTGGTGAGCGACAAGTCCAAGCTGCAGCCCTTGATCGATCATCTGCGCAGCCGCGGAAACTGGTTCCCCATCGGCGGTACGGGAAACAGCGTGACCAATATCGTTCATACCCAGGGCTGGGCCCATTGCCACACCCCGGCCATCGACGCTTCCGGCGTCGTCAAGTCCGTCATGGACGAACTGTTCGAGTATTTCGGATCGCACAAGCTTCCCGCACAGGTGCGCATCGCCCTGGCCTGCTGTCTGAACATGTGCGGCGCCGTGCACTGCTCGGACATCGCCATCCTCGGGGTGCACCGCAAACCGCCCTTGATCGAGCATGACCGTGTCCAGAACGTGTGCGAGATTCCTCTCGTGATCGCCGCCTGTCCGACGGCCGCCATCAAGCCCAAGAAGGTCGGCGAGATGAAGAGCGTTGAGATCAATCAGAACCGCTGCATGTTCTGCGGCAACTGCTACACCATGTGCCCGGCTCTGCCTCTGGCCGACGGCGAAGGTGACGGCATCGCCATCTGGGTCGGCGGAAAGGTCTCCAACGTGAAGTCCGCGCCGATGTTCTCCAAGCTGGCGGTTCCTTACATTCCCAATGAGCCGCCGCGCTGGCCGACCGCGGTCAAGACGGTCAAGAAAATCGTGACCGAATATGCTGCCGGCGGCCGCCGCTACGAGCGCATTGGTGAGTGGATCAACCGGATCGGCTGGGAACGGTTCTTCGAGAAGACCGGCCTGGAATTCAGGCACGAGCACATCGACGACTACCGCCTTGCCATGACGACCTGGAGAACCACGACGCAGTTCAAGTTCTAAATGATCCTGTTCGGGTGTCGGCTCCGGAGTCGTTCCACGCCGGCACCCTTCCTGCGAGATGTTTTCGATGACTTTTGAGAAACCGCGCCTGATGATTGCCGCGTTGCGTGGCGGGTCCGGGAAAACCGTCGTTTCCCTGGGGCTCGCGGCCGCCTGGCGTCTGTACAAAGGGTTGCGGGTGGTGCCTTTCAAGAAGGGACCGGATTACATCGATGCCGCCTGGCTGTCCGCGGCGGCACGGCATTCTTGTTACAACCTGGACCCGTTCCTGATGAAGCCGGATGAAATGCTGTGCTCCTTTCTCCGTCGCGCCAACAAGGGTGACGGGGCAGTGATCGAAGGCAACCGCGGGCTTTACGACGGGGTGGACGTTCAAGGGAGCTACTCCACCGCCGAATTGTCCAAGTTGTTGAGAGCTCCGGTTATTATCGTGCTCGACGCCACCAAGGTGACGCGCACTGCAGCCGCCTTGGTGCTCGGCTGTCAACACCTGGACCCCGAGGTCGGAATCGCCGGGGTTATTCTCAACCAGGTGGCCGGCAGGAGGCATGAACGGGTTCTTCGAGGAGCCATCGAGCGTTACTGTCGGATTCCGGTGCTCGGGGTGGTTCCCAAGGAGAGTACGAACTTCTTCCCGGAGCGTCACCTGGGGCTCGTTCCGCCCCAGGAGACGGGCGACATTTCCGGGGCCGTGGAATTTGCCGCGGCCAGAATGAAGGAGTGTATTGATCTGGACGCATTGTGGGACCTTGCGTCCACTGCCGAACCGCTTGGATGGCCCACCCGGATGGCGGACCTGCAGGCGGGTGCCGGGATGAGAGGACCCGTGTCCATAGGGGTGATCCGTGATTCGGCGTTTCAGTTCTATTACCCCGAGAACATCGAAGCGCTGGAGGAACGGGGTGCTGCCATCGTCGAGGTCAACAGCCTCGCCGATCGTCCGCTTCCCGACGTCGATGCGTTGTACATCGGTGGGGGCTTTCCGGAGACCCACCTCGAACGCCTCTCACTCAACGAAACCTTCCGGAGATCTTTGAAGGACCGGATCGAGATCGGCCTTCCCGTGTACGCGGAATGCGGCGGTCTGATGTATCTGTGCCGAGGGATCCTCCAGGGAGGGAATGCGTTTCCGATGACCGGTGTGTTTCCGTTCGACGTGGTGCTGGGAAGCAGGCCGCAGGGGCATGGTTACACGGTCATGGAATGCGTGAGGGGAAATCCTTTCCTCGGAGTGGGGCAATCGTGCAAAGGGCACGAATTTCACTACTCCAGGATTATCGGTCCGCCCCGGGATTTTCCGTTCGTTTTCCGGTTGGAAAAGGGACACGGCATTGTGGCGGGCTGGGATGGAATGTGCTATAAGAACGTATTGGCCAGTTATTCCCACATCCATGCCGTGGGGCATGACTGCTGGGCTGAAGGGCTGGTACGCGCAGCCTTGTGCTTTCGGCAGGCCAAAGCGCACGGACCTATCGATAACGAGTGGACACACGAAGTGTGTCTGGAATCTGTGGTTTCTTAACTGATTGTTAAAGGAGGAATTGTCCATGGGACAGGTCGAATTCAAAGGCAAACAGTTTGAAGTGGATGAAGACGGTTTCATCAGCAGCTTTGATCAGTGGAATCCCGACTGGGTTGAATATGTGAAGACCTCCGAAGGCATCACGGACCTCACCGAAGAGCACTGGAAGGTCATCCACGTGCTTCAGGACTACTACAAGAAGCACGGTATCGCCCCCATGGTCAGGATTCTCACCAAGGTGACCGGGTACAAGCTGAAATACATCTACGAGCTGTTCCCGTCGGGACCGGGCAAGGGCGCCTGTAAGATGGCGGGTCTTCCCAAGCCCACCGGTTGCGTCTAGTTCGTCGAGTCGTTGCACCAGGGCGGGTTCTCCCGCCCTGGAATCCCTCCCCCCACAATTACGATCTCGGCACTCTCCCCAAAGCCCGTTGGAGCGTCGCGTGGTCCGTTCATGTGAAACAGTTCCCATTCTTCCCGAAAATCTGGGAGCAATTTGCCTTTCTGTGCTTGCTCTGAAATCCGTCCGGTGATAAGAAGCAATGCTCAGGGCATCCGGGTCTCTTCGAGGCGCTCAGCCGCGTGCGATCCGTGAGTGGGAGGGGATGTCGAGTGAAAGGGAAAATGTGAACTTTTAGGTTTATCGATTCAGCTTGACAATGAAAGTGGAAGGGGTTACGAGGAAAAGACTCGGAAAAGGTCAGGGACAAAAACAGGAAGTCTGCCCGGTAACTCAATGCCCATGTTACTCATTTCAAGCGACGACGGAGGAAAAAAGATGTTTAAGGTTACGGTTGATAAGGATAAGTGCGTTGGCGATGCCGAATGCGTAGATGTGTGCCCCGTTGATGTGTACGAACTGGTTGACGGCAAGGCCGAACCGGTCAATGAGGATGAGTGCCTCGGCTGCGAGAGCTGCGTGGAAGTGTGCGAGCAGGGCGCGATCACCGTGGAAGAAGTCTAGTCCCGCGCATATTCGCGACATTTTGTCGGTACCTGAAGCCATCCGGTTCTCCCGGATGGCTTTTTTGCGTCCGGCCGCGGCATAAGAAAACCCGCCTCGTTTCGGGACGAGGCGGGTTCATGATGGTCGGTATGACTGCTTACTTCTGGGCTGCAGGATGGCAGCCGGCGCAGGTGACCGGAGCCTTGGTGTCCGGCTTTTCCTTCTTGTGGTTCTTATGGCACTCCTGGCAATTCTTGTGAAATGCGATCTTCAGGTTCAGCTTCTGCTGCTCGGGAGGAAGCTTGAGCTCGCCCTGGATGGTGGGCTCATTGTGGCACTTGCTGCACTTGTCCACAGCGTCGCCTTCCTTCCAGACATTCTTTCCGTCCTTGTAGACGTGGTGGCACTCGGCGCAGCCGATCTTGTAATCTTCCGCATGCTTCTTGTGGGTCAATTCCACCGCCGCCTTGGTCGGAGTCGGCCAGAGCCCATCCTTGATGCTGATCACGTCGGGCGCCTTTTCGGCGGCGAACACGAACACCGCAGCAGCGAAAATCAGGGTGACCGCTACGCTCACGCATGAAAACAGCTTTGAACCTCTCCTCATTCTACTCTCCTTCTCTCCTCTTTAAAAAAGTCAGCTGTAACCGGTTTACAAGCAAACTCGTTGCATTCTAGTGAAGAATTTCTCTAGATGTCAAGCAACTTATTCTCCGATTGCGGCGATTGCGGCTCTACAGGCCCGAAAACAAGCCGGCGGGAACGCCTGCGGTCTGCCGCCGGGGAGACTCCGGCATGATTTCGAATTGCCATGGAGTCCGAAATGATTAAACTTCTAATTGACGTCCGACCCGGTACGGACCGGGCGTTCGGAGCGGCACCCCTCGAATCGTCGTCACAAGGAGGTCTTGGGCGAATGCATTTTCAGAAGCTTGTTTTCAGAAACGCGGACGGCAAGAACCTTTCGGCGCGGCTCGATTTGCCCGCCGATGAGAAACCTTTGACTTATGCCATTTTTGCACATTGTTTTACATGCACAAAGAACTTCAACGCCGTGGTCAACGTCAATCGCGCCTTGTCGAGCCGGGGGATTGCCGTGCTCCGGTTCGACTTCACCGGCCTGGGCGAGAGTGAAGGAGATTTCTCCGAGACGAATTTTTCCACCAACGTGTCCGACCTGGTTGCGGCGGCCCGGTTCCTGGAATCGCACTTCGAAGCCCCACGGTTGCTGATTGGCCATTCGCTGGGCGGGGCGGCGGTGCTTCAGGCGGCGGCACTCATCCCGTCGGCCATGGCGGTGGCGACGATTGCCGCCCCGGCCGACTTGGCCCACTTGGCGGATCTTCTGGGCGGCTCCGGGGCGGAGATCAAGGCTCGGGGGGAGGCGGAGGTGAGACTTGCGGGCCGTGACTTCGTCATCCGAAGGCAGTTCCTCGAGGACCTGGAGGAAAAGCGAATGGAGCAGACCATTCGCGACCTGCGCAAGCCGTTGCTGATCATGCATTCCCCCCTGGACAGCATCGTTTCCGTGGAAAACGCGGCCAGAATCTTCCAGGCTGCGGAACACCCGAAAAGCTTCGTTTCTCTGGATACCGCCGACCATCTCTTGTCCAACCGTGCGGATTCCCTTTATGCCGGCTCGGTGCTGGCGGCGTGGGCGTCCAGGTACCTGGGGATGCCCGAAACGACCGTCGACCGGAGGGACCTCACCGACAACCGGGTGGTGGCACGCACCGGGAGGACGGGATACCGGACCGAGATCCTGGCCAACGGGCACCGGTTGATCGCGGACGAACCGATTGCCGTCGGGGGCGCCGACACCGGTCCCACTCCTTACGACTACCTGGTGTCGGCACTGGGAGCTTGTACCGGCATGACGCTCCGGATGTACGCCGACCGCAAAGGATGGCCGCTGGAGTCCATCACCGTGCGGTTGCGGCATCGCAAAATCCACCGTGATGATTGCCGGGATTGCGAGGATGGGAGCAGGACGATCGATTCCATCGAGCGGGAGATCGACCCCGCCGGTCCGCTTGATGACGCTCAGCGGCAGAAGCTGCTCGAAATTGCGAACAAGTGCCCGGTGCACCGCACATTGCATTCGACGGTCGAGGTCAGGTCACACCTGAAAGAGCCGCCGCCGGTTCAAAACGGCGTTGAATGAGATCTTTTTTCTCGATTCGAGTCGGGAAGTGCAGAAAATGCTTGAATGCTTCGGGTTTGAGCTTTATTTTTGCACGGGCCTGCGCCTGCCCGGGTTGTCCTTTGTCAATGCCCGCCGATTCGCGCAATTCGCGTCGTCCCGTATGGAAATGGGTGTCGGTGACAAAAGGTTCGGGGTGCGAGCCTCCGAACGGGGTACTGCATTCCCGCCGTCGGGCGGGGCGAGGACGATGCGGTCGGTCGGGCGAGATGCCGGCCCGGCGCGGATGGCCGGGCGTGGGGAGGGATATCGGGCCGGGGCGGATGGCCGGCATACACCGGGATGGGTTCGATTCTTTCCAGGCCGGGAAATGGCCCGGCAGAACATCAACTTCCAATTCAACGGGTTTGGAGATCAATCAATGAAGCTTCCACTGGAAATCAGCGCTCACAACGTTCATATTTCGGACGCTACGGAAGAACTGATCCGTGAAAAAGCGGAAAAGCTCGACCGGATCAACGACAGGCTTATTGGATGTCGAGTGCGGGTGGAGATACCCCATCGCAGCCAGCGCAGCGGCATCCTGTATAGCGTGCGTATCGAACTGGCGGTCCCCGGTCGGGACATCGTCATTAAACGGGAGCCCGATGAGGACCTTCATGCGGCCATCGTCGGAGCCTTCGAGACCGCGCAACGCCGGCTCAAGGAAGTCGCAGAGAAACAGCGCGGCGAGGTGAAATACCATGAGGAACGGCCGGTCGCACGCGTGAGCCGGCTGTTTCATGAGGAGGGATACGGTTTCCTGACGACACCCGAAGGTCGCGAAGTGTACTTTCACGAAAACGCGTTGCTCAATGGAAAGTTCAAGGACCTCGCGGTGGGGGTCCCCGTCAGCTTCGTCGAAAGGGAAGGGGAGAAGGGATCGCAGGCGAGCTCGGTCTTTGTGATATAGGCCGGGGAGCGGCACTGTCGCCGTGCACCGCGGGAAATCTCGCGAACCGACGCCGGCTTCGAATCGCCGGGGGTGCCTCCGGTTCCCGGTTACATCCGGGGGGGGCGATGGGGTAGGAGGTCCAATATTGTCGAAAATGGAGCGTGCTTCCGATTTGACTCGACCGAAAAATGAGGTCTGAAGAAGAGTCATGGGAGAATCGGAAATGTCCTTCGGGGATTTTGACATCGTCGTCATTGTCTTCCTGATTCTGATCAACGGCTTGTTCTCCATGTCCGAAATCGCCATCATCTCCGCCCGAAAGGCTCGACTACAGAGACTGGCGGAAGAGGGGGACGTGAAAGCGCAAAATGCGCTTGAGCTCGCGAACAGTCCCAACCTTTTCCTCTCGACGGCACAAATCGGCATCACCCTGGTGGGCGTGATGAGCGGCGTATTCGGCGGCGCGACGGTAGCGCACCGCCTGGCGGGTCTCCTCTCGTCCTATCCGATGCTCCGCCCTTACAGTGAAACCATCGCCGTGGTTGTCGTGGTCCTTGTCCTGAGCTATGTGTCGCTTGTGATCGGCGAGCTCGTTCCCAAGCGGCTGGCTCTGAACAGCCCCGAACGGATCGCCTCACTGAGCGCAGGCCCGATGCGCTGGCTGTCGATTGCGGCGGCCCCCGTGGTGCGGCTCCTGAGCGTGTCGACGGATTTGGCGCTCAGGTTGCTGCGGGTCCGGCCCTCCACGGGCCCTCCCTTCACGGAAGAGGAGATTCGGGCTATGATCGGACAGGCGACGACGGCGGGAGTTTTCGAGCAAACCGAGCAGGACCTGGTCGAACGGGTTTTCCGGCTGGGCGATCGAAGTGTCGGGGGACTCATGACGCCCCGGCAGAAGATCTCCTGGATCGACATCAACGATTCCGCCGACAAGGTCAGGCGAAAAGTCGCCATGAGCAATCATTCCCGATTTCCGGTATGCAACGGAAGGCTTGGGAATATCCTCGGCATCGTCCATGTAAGGGATCTTTTCACACACACTGCGGCCGGACAGGCCATCGACCTGCGGTGTTGCATCCAGAAGCCCCTGTTCGTGGTGGAAAGCACGCATGCGCTCAAGGTGATGGAGCTTTTCCGGGATTCCGGCATGCAGGTTGCGATGGTCATCGACGAATACGGGACCATTGAAGGTCTGGTGACCATCAATGACGTGCTGGAGGCGATCATCGGGAGCAGCCCCTCGGAGGACCAATCCGAAGAGCCTCGGGTGGTGCGGCGCGATGACGGCTCCTGGCTCATGGACGGCACGTTGCCCATAGGCGAGGTGAAGGTCTATCTTGACATACGGAAGCTGCCCGGGGAGAGGGCCGGGAATTTCCAGACACTGGGCGGATTCGTGATGAATTACCTGAAGCGTGTGCCCAGGACGGCCGATCACTTTGAGTGTTGCGGCTGGCGCTTCGAGGTCGTCGATATGGATCGGCATCGCGTCGACAAGGTTTTCATCGAGGCGGTGGACAAGGAGTCGCCGGAACCGTCGGAATGATCCTCCGCCGGGTGGCGGACGACGGCCTGTACCGGGGGACGTGGTGCGACGGCTGCCGGTCCGGGCGGGTCATCGGGGCTTCGCTCCGGCGCCCGGAAGGACGCTGTGGTGAATTGCCCGGGCGATGACTGCGGCGTGAGGGAAGTCGTTTTCCCCGGGGGGCCGCCTGGACGTTTCGCGCACAGCGGTTTGTATTGGTGAGCCCGTCGGAAAAGAACGGGTCATGACCTGCAGGGAAGGCGTTCGAAGGGACCATTTCGAGGACGGGGAGCGGGATCCCGGCATGGAGTCGACCAATCCTCACGCAGGCGGTGAACGTCCGCAGGCGCGGGAATTCTCAACGGCAAAGGATGAATTCGGCATGCTTCAACTCTACAATACCATGTCCCGACGCAAGGAGCGGTTCGAACCCAGGAATGAAGGAGCCGTGAAGATGTTCTCCTGCGGTCCCTCCATATACGGCAGACCGCATGTGGGCAACTATCGCAGTTTCCTCTGGGAGGATGTGCTTCAGAGGTATCTCGAGCATCTCGGTTTCACGGTCGAGAGGGCACTCAGCCTCACGGACGTGGAGGACAAGGCAATCTCGGAGGCGCAGAAAGCCGGTACCACCGTTCTGGAATTGACCGACAGGAACACCCGGCTTTTTTTCGAGGAGGCGGGGGCACTCAGGATCAAGCTGCCGAACTTGGTCCCGCGCTCATCCACTACCGTCGAGCAAGCGGTCAGGCTCATCCTGCTCCTATTGTCCAAGGGGATTGCCTATTGGCACGAGGGCGACGTCTTCTTCGATCCGCTCCAGGTCAAGGGTTTCGGCAGACTCTTCCGGCTCGACATGAGCAAGTGGCCCAAGGCGAAGCGACGTTTCAAGCAGGACACCTATCCCGGGCGGCGCTGGAACCTCGGCGATTTCGTGCTCTGGCACGGTTACCGGCAGGGGGACCCCCTCTACTGGGACACCCCGATCGGGAAAGGGCGGCCTGCCTGGAACATCCAGGACCCCGCGATGATCACCAGGCATCTCGGGTACACGATCGATATCGCCTGCGGCGGCGTGGACAATCTCTACCGGCACCATGACTACAATCTGGCGGTGATCGAAGCGATTTCGGGCGAGGAGTTCTCCCGCTACTGGATTCATGGAGAGCATCTGCTCGTCGACGGCAAGAAGATGTCAAAGAGCGTCGGGAACATCCTCTATCCGGAAGACCTGCTCAAAGAGGGGGCCGGCTATCGGCACATCCGCTTCTATCTCATATACGGGAACCACCGCAAGACCATCAACCTGACGATGGACCGGTTCAAGACGCTGAGCCGCAAGCTCGACGATCTGACCGAGGTGTTGGGCGAGATCGGATGCACCGGCGAGGCCGGCGGAACCGCTCCCGACAAGTCCCAGGGAGTCGCAAAGAAGCTGGTGGACGGTCTGCTGCCGGGTTTTGAAAAACAGATGAACGACGATCTGGACGTCAAAGGGGCGTTCGATTTCCTCTATAAGTCACTCCAGGAACTGGCCGCGTTGAACCGGCAGGGCAAACTGGGCGGCACGGAATGTCGAAGGATCGAAGAAGAGCTGCGCAAGGCGGACCGGGTGCTGCGTGTGATTTTCACCGATTAGCGGTTCGTTGAAACCGGCAGGGGGAAGTATTCTCCCGTTCTCTCCCGGAACCGCCTCATGCCGGTTCGCGTTCAAGAGATTACACAACACCTGCCCGGCGGGAGATGACGCGGGGGGGATAACCGCCCCGGCGGGCCAATATGCCGGTCGGACGCGGCAACTGTGTTCCTTGTCAAATCCTGCGTCGCACATAAGGGTGGGATGCGCGGCAGCGCAGTTCACGGTCCCGATACCCTTGCCCCTGCCGTCATAGCCAACATGCAAGGGGAGGACTTTGTGCCCTCCCCCGTCACTGTTCCCATCTTGAATGCAATTATCCATGCCCCCTGCGACACCCGCGAAGCATGAAGGCAGACTCACCCGGGAGGCGTGAAGACCCGTATTTTCCAAGTAATCGCCCTGTCCCGGGCGATACCCCGGAACATGAATGGGGGTGTCCCCAGGATAATGGGTATCAAAGATCGATCCAGGCGGCGACCTGGAGCAGCAGCGCATCGCGCCCATGCCGGGTTTCGGAGGAGAAGAGGAGGAGTCTGTCGCGAGGGATTCCGAGGCTGACGGATGCCCGGGATGCGGCTGCATCCCATTTCGTACGGGGAACCTTGTCCGCTTTGGTCAAAACCGGAACGGCCGGGATTTCGCGATCGATGAGCCAGTTCCAAAGCTTCAGGTCATCCGCGCTGGGCGGGTGCCGTGCATCCAGGATCTGGACCACGCCGCGCAGGTTCGGCCGGCCGCCCAGGTAAGATTCCACCATGGGACCCCATTGAGCCCGCACCGCCATCGGAACCCGGGCAAAACCGTATCCCGGGAGATCCACGCAGTAGAAAAGACCGTTGATCAGGAAAAAATTGATGGTCTGCGTCTGCCCCGGCGTGCGGCTCGTGCGCACCAGTTTCCGGCGCTGCAACAGGCAGTTGATGAGAGAGGACTTCCCGACGTTGGAACGCCCGGCAAAAGCCACTTCCGGAAGATGATCGTCCGGATACTGGCCTGAGCGCACGGCCGCGGTCTTGAATTCGGCGGATTTGATCACCATGGCGGACGACATCGGCTCCTTCAGCCCCGCTTGCGCAGGTAGTTTTCGATCCGGTTCAGTCCTTCGGCGATGTTCTCCAGGGAGTTCGCGTAACTGAACCGCACGTAGCCTTCTCCGTTCGGTCCGAAGTCCACCCCGGGAGTGATGCCGACCTTGGCATTTTCGAGGATTTCGAAGGCGAAGGCGTAGGAATCGCCGGTGAACCGCCGGGCATTGGCGAAAACGTAGAAGGCCCCCGTAGGCTCCACCGTGATTCCGAACCCGATTTCCCGCAGGCGCGGGATGATGAACTGCCTGCGCGTGTTGTACCGGTCGAGCATGTGCCGGATGTCCTCCCGGACACCGGGGTCGGTCAAAGCGACATAACCGGCGGCCTGTGCCACGGAATTCGCGGAGATAAAGAAGTTCTGGAGCATCTTCTGCATGGGTCGGACCATCCTCGGGGGGACGATCAGGTACCCGAGCCGCCAGCCGGTCATTGCGAAAAGCTTGGAAAAGCCGTTGAAGACGATGCAGTTGTCGGTGAATTCGAGAATCGAGCGGGCCCGCCCCTCATAAACCAGACCGTGATAGATCTCATCGCTCAAAACGAGTCGGCCCATGTCCGCGATTTCGGCCATGCGGTCGGGTTCCAGCAGATTTCCCGTGGGGTTTGCGGGCGAATTGATGAGGATTGCCTTAGTCCGCGGCGTCAAGGCCGCCCGGATGGCTTCCGGCCTGTATTGGAAGGCGTCTTCTTCGTACACGGGGACGAACTTCGGAATGCCCTCGAGGAAGCGGACGAAGTTGGGATGACAGGCGTAGTGAGGGTCCGAGAGAATCACCTCCTCGCCGTGGTTCAGGATGGTGCCCATGGCCACCAGGAAAGCCGGTGAGGTCCCGGATGTGATCAACACCTGCTCGGGCTCCAGGTTGTTCACGCCGTATGTTTCTTCGTAATACGCGCAGACCGCTTCCCGGAGTTGCGCGAGGCCGAGGCTGTGGGTGTAATGGGTCTCGCCCCGCTCCAAGGCGCGAACCGCCGCCTGCTTGACGGCTTCGGGGGTGTTGAAATCGGGCTCCCCCACTTCGAGATGAATAATGGACTGCCCGGCCCGTTCCATTTCCTGGGCGCGTTCCAGAACGTCCATGACGATGAATGACTTGAGTTCCTCGACTCGTCTGCAGATCATGATCACACCCGCCTTTCCAGAGCTTTCCGCATGAGCGTGAGATGTGGAGATGTAGTGGGACCGTCGACTCGAAATGCATGATAAACCGGCTGGGCGCCGAAGGGAAGGCGATATTCCACCCTGTACCGCCGGCAGGCGCGCACTCGATCCTGCCCGGCGTCAGGGAAATTGGACGTTCTTGCCTGAAAAACGAATCAGTCGGCCCGCACCCTCAGAACCGTCGGTGTGCCCTGGACTTCGGTTTCCAGTTGGGTCGCCAGCGTGCTGGCCTTGGAGAGGGACTCGACGGGTTTGAGCTGCAGAACGTAGACCATGCCCCGGGTACGGTCCTTGACCCGTCTGAGCACCGTCGCATAACCCTTCTTGAGCAGCGAGGCCTGCATTTCCTCGGCATTCGCTTTTTCGGGAAATGACCCGACCTGCACCACGAACTTGAACTGGGGCGGCGGTGGCGGAGCCTGTGCGGGTTCGACCGCAGGCGCGTCCGCTGCGCCCGCGGGCGGGGTCTTGTCCGTGACGGCGGGCGGTTCTACCTTGGCGATCACTTCCCTGCCGCCCGGTTCTTCCGCCTTGACGGGCTGTTCCACCGGCGCGGGCGGCTCCGGCATGGCAGGCGGTTCAACCCTGGCGCCCTGGTCGATCCTTCCCGGCGGCTCCACTCTTGCGGGTTCTTCCGCTTTGAGGGGCTGTCCGGCTTTGGGGATCTGTTCCACTCTGATCGTATTTCCCTCACGTACGACGCTCAACTCGGATTTGCTCGGTCCCGAATCGGCGGGGGGCTCCACCCTCGGGGGCGGCTCTACCCTGGGGGGCGGTTCCAGACCGGCAGGCTGCTCGAGTCTTGCCGGCGGTTCCATCCTCACTGCCGGTTCCATCCCTGGACCCGTTTCGACTCGTACGGGCGGTTCCATCCGAGACGGCTCCGGAGACGGCTTGGAAGGAAGCGTCCGGAACGTGGGCTGAGGCGGTTCCGAATAGTGCTGCTCGGGTTGTGGGATCACTTCCATGCGGACCCGTCTCTCGGGCGGGTGAAAGGGCGTGGAACGCGAGGCGGCATCCTGGGCCGCGGCGATCCGGTCCAGGTATTTGCGGGCTTCGTCCGCCTCGACCGTATTGGGCATGAGTCTGATCACGCGGGCAAACGAGTGGACGGCGGTGTCGAAATCCCCCGTGCCGAAACACAGGATGCCGTAGTGCATGTGCGCCTCGGCCAGGTCGGGCGAGTACTGCAATGCCATCGCGAACTCTTTCTGCGCTTCACCGGCACGACCCTGCGCTTCAAGGATCATGGCCGTGCGGTGATGGGACAGGGCATGAGTGGGCTGGAGGCGGGCGGCTTCCTGGTACTGCTGGAGAGCGGCCTGCTGGTCCCCTTTCTTTTCGTAGACAAGTCCCAGGTTGTACCGGGCAAACTGCGGCGTTTCGTAGAACGGGCTGGCGAGCACTTTCTGGAAGGCGGCCTGGGCCTGATCGTACTGCCCCCGACCGGCGTAGAGCACCCCCATGGCGTTGTAGACTTCGGGGTAGTCCGGCTTCTCCGCGAGTGCCTTCTGATAGTAGGAGAGCGCTTCCGCGTGCATGTTCCGACCGCTGTAGGCAACGCCGATATAGTAGAGAAGAGTGGGATCCTTGGGGGTCTTCTGCTCCGCGGCCGTGAGATACTTCACGGCTTGAATCGAATCGCCGGCCGCCAGGAACTTCTCTCCCATTACCCGCAATTGCTCGGCGCTGTACTGTCCCGGCGTACTCTTACCACTCGGCGTGGCGCACGCCACGCACAGCAGAACCGCAACGACGCACAACAGCTGCAACCTTTTTGTCCTTAACATCAGATCACCTTATTGAGGGAATACTCTATGATGCCTTCCGCTCCCCCTTGAATGAGCCTGGGGATCAACTCTCTGACAATATTCTTGGAGACCACGGTTTCCACCGACAGCCAGGTGCTCATGTAAAGATGCGCGATGGTCGGCGCGTTGAGGCTGGGAAGCAGCTTGATGACCTCGTTGAGTTTTTCCTCGGGTACATTCATCTTGAGTGCCACGAGGTCTTCGGCGCGCAACGCGCCCTGGAGGAGCAGCGAGATGTGCTCGATTTTCGCCCGCTTCCAGGGGTCTTCCCATGCCTGCCGGTTGGCGATGAGCTGGGTGTTGGACTGCATGAGCTCCTTGACGATGCGCAGGCCGTTGGCCCGCATGGTCGCTCCCGTTTCGGTGACTTCCACGATGGCGTCGCACAATCCGGCGATGACTTTGGCCTCCGTCGCGCCCCAGGAGAACTCCACGTTGACCTTCACCCCCTCGGATTCGAAATAACGGCGTGTGAAATTCACCAGTTCGGTGGCGATCTTCTTTCCCTGAAGGTCCTGGAGATCGCGCACGGGGGAATCCATGGGTACGGCCAGCACCCAGCGGGCGGGACGCTGGCTCACCTTCGAATACACGAGATCCGTCACCACGATGACGTCGGAATCGTTTTCCATGATCCAGTCGCGGCCGGTAAGCCCCACGTCGAAGGTCCCGCTCTCCACGTACCGGGACATTTCCTGGGCGCGGCATATGGAACAGTTGATGTCCGAATCGTTGATTTCCGGGAAATAGTTCCGGTCGGAGAGGGAGATCTTCCACCCGGACTGGCGAAACAGCCTTATCGTGGATTCCTGCAGGCTTCCTTTGGGTACGCCCAGAGCCAGTAGCTTCACTTCTTGTAAACCTCCTTCGGATCAAACACGCGCTTGCCGACCACCTCGAGCTTCCCGTCCGCATAGCGCCGGTAAAAACAGCTTTCGTACCCGTCGTGGCACGCCGCTCCGCCCGCTTGCACAACCTTGAGCAGTATCGTGTCCAGGTCACAGTCCAGCAAAATCTCCCGGATCGTCTGCACGTTTCCCGATTCTTCGCCCTTCTGCCACAGTTTCCGCCTGGACCGACTCCAGTAGTGCGCCTTGCCGGTCTCCAGGGTCCTGTGCCAGGCGAGCTCGTTCATATAGGCCAGCATGAGGACCTTGTCATCGTCGGCGCTCTGCACGATAACCGGGAGCAACCCATCATTCTTAGAAAAATCGGGTTCCAATGTCAACGCTCCTCTCCATCTTTCATAATCGTCCCGAAGCTCCGTATCCTTCAGAACAAAAGTCGCCGCGTTCTATCCGTATTCCGCCACGAGCTGACCGCAGGCGGCGCCGATTTCGCCGCCCCGGCTGCGCCGGACGTGGGTCGTGATCCGTGCGTTTTGAAGCGCTTCCTGAAAAGCCAAAACGCGCTGTTCGGAAGGTTTTCGAAAAGCCGAGCCCGGGTGCGGATTGAAAGGCATGAGGTTCACCTTGGCCCGTATGCCGTGGAGCAGCTTCACCAGTTGCCTGGCCTGCTCCGGATCGTCGTTGATCCCGTCCAGCAGGATGTACTCGAAGGTGATTCGCTTGCGCGGCGGGAGCGGGTACTCGCGACAGGCGGCCATCAGCGCCTCCAATGGGTAGGTCCGGTTGACGGGCATGAGCTCGGCGCGCAGTTCGTTCTCGGCGGCGTGGAGGCTGACCGCCAGGTTCACGGGGGACTCCCGTCCCAGCCGACGCAGCTGTGGAACCAGCCCGGCCGTGGAAAGCGTGATCCTGCGGTGCGAAAACGCCATTCCGTTGGGCTCCGCGATGACGCGTATCGCTCTCAGGACCGAATCGAAATTGGCAAGAGGTTCTCCCATGCCCATGAACACAATGTTGGTGATGCGCGATCGGGACCCGAGGTCGCGCTGCACCTGGCACACCTGGTCGACGATCTCGGCCGCGGAGAGGTTTCGCTTGAACCCCAGGGACCCGGTGAGACAGAACCTGCACCCCAGGGCGCACCCCACCTGGCTCGAAACGCACAAGGTCGAGCGGGGAAGGTCGGGAATCAGCACGGCTTCGATGGAATGACCGTCGCGCAGGCCGAACAGGTACTTCGACGTGCCGTCGTCGGCCTGTTCTTTCTTGAGGACACTCAGGGCGTCCAGCTCCACGCCGTGTTCCAGCTGCACGCGGAACATCCTGCTCAAATCGCTGCATTCGCTCCAACTGCGAACGCCACGCCCGTAGACGTGGCGAAACAGCTGCCGAGCCCGAAACGAACGCTCCCCGATGCCCTGAACCCACTCTTCAAGCTCGGGGAGCGTGAAATCTTTGACGCAAACCGGTTCCATATCGGACGGATTCAACCCTTGCGCACCAGATACTGATCGTTCATCCTGTCCTGCAGGAAAATCCTGTTGAAACGACGGGCGTCTGCGGAATCGTACCACTTGAACCCCTGGTCGACGCACTCTTTGCAGGCTTTCCTGGGGATGTGCACCGCAAGTATATGGTAGCCCGTGTCCGTTGACGAATCAATGGATAAAACCCCGCTGCAGTCGGGACAGACCCGCAGGGTTTCCCGCTGGGATTCGAGGATATTGTCGGTGTCGTAGTAGATGGACCGCTCGCGCTCGGCGAACTTCCTGCCCGAAAGCTGCTTTTTCCGGATCTCGGGAGCCTTTTTCCATCCGGTCAGAACCTCTTCCACGACCCGGTGGATGTGCTTGGTGACCTCGCCGGACTGGCGGATCTTGTCGGGCTGGTAGTCCGGTTCCCTCACCTGGCTGAAATCGAGTCCCGCCATCGCCAGGAGGATGCCCACATTGACGTAGGGCAGGGCACCCTCGATGGAGTACCCGCCCTCGAGGACCGCGATGTCGGCCTTGAGGCGGCGGGTGAGCTCCGCATAACCCTGGGCGCAGAAGCTCATGTTCGTGATCGGGTCGGTGTAGTGATTGTCCTGCCCCGCCGAGTTGACGATCAGCTCCGGCTTGAAGTCTTCGAGAATCGGCAGCACCGCCTCGTCCAGCACATACAGGAACCCTTCCTCGGAAGTTCGTGGCGGCAGCGGAATGTTGACGGTCATGCCCGCCGCAGTGGGGCCGCCGATTTCGTAGTGAAACCCCGAGCCCGGGTACAGCGTTCGGCCGTCCTGGTGCAGGGAGATGAACAGCGTGTCCGGATCGTGCCAGTAAATGTCCTGGGTTCCGTCACCGTGGTGACAGTCCGTGTCGACGATGGCCACCCGGTCGATGCCGTAGGCTTTCCGCAGGTACTCGATCATGATGGCTTCGATATTCACGTTGCAGAATCCCCGCGCGCCGTGTACGACCCGCATGGCATGGTGACCGGGCGGACGGACCAGGGCGAATCCCCGCTCGATGTGCTTTTCCATCACCTGGATGCCGACGGTCTTGGCCCCGCCGGCGCTGATCAGGTGTGATTCGGTCACGACGCTCATTTCATCCGGCACGCAGAAGTGGACGCGCTTGATATCGTCAACCGTCGCCAGGTCCGGCTTGAACTCGATCACGCCTTCGATGTCGAGCAACCCTTCCTCGAACACCTGGTCCTGGGTGTAGAGCAGCCGTTCTTCCCGCTCCGGGTGAGTCGCGCTGATAGCCCAGTCGAAGGCGGGGAAAAAGACCACACCCGTTCTCGTCTTGCTCGTAAGCATGTCTTCGCTCCTTTCAGGCAAGCGAACGGCTCGAGGCGGAGTTCCCGGATAACTCCGCCCGGCTTGCCGCCTTCACTCGAAGAACGCCGGGCGGACCGGACGCGTCATGTCTGCGGCGGGACCGATTCGGCCAGCCGGTCCGCAATTTCCCGGTAGCCGGGAATCAGGCCGGGCTTGACCTGGACCTTCACGCGTATGTTTCGGCCGCTGGTGTAAAAGCTACGGACCATATTGAACTGAATGTCTTCGATGACTTCCATTTCCAGCTCGGATTCGACCGCCCCCTGCTTGACACACTTGTCCCGGAGCAGACCGAATGCCAACCGGACCGCCGATTCCCGGTCGAAGTCGCGCTTCACCGTCTTATAGAAATCCTCTTCGGGTGCCACCGCGATACCTCTCTCGGTATCGGCAAAGAGCGTAACCTCGGAGGTGTTCTTGGCCAGGGCGGCTCCGAGGGCGTTGGCCACCTGCCACCGGGGGACGACCCTCACCCGTGAATCCGTGAAGTCGCCCAGGCGCCGGGCGAAATGCGGCGCCGGCCCTCCGAGAACGAGGATTTCGCCGGGCCGCACCTGGTAACCTCCGAGCAGTTCCTGCACCGTATACACGGGCTTACTGTTGATGTTCGAGATCATCTCCCCCGCGGCGGACAGGATCTTGCGACAGGCTTCGTCGAAGACACGGTTGGCGGTATCCTCCAGGGACATCCCCAGGCCGTCGGCAATGGGCTGCAGCCCGCGCCGGGAAGACTCCGCATCGCCGTCGTTTACCTTGCCCAGCACAAACAGCGCGTCGGTGGGGGTGGGCACAGGCCCTCCATAAGCCATTGCCGGGCCCTTGCGGTCGGGCCCGATGGAAAGCCCGCCGTCCGCCAAGCGGACGACGCTGTCCCCGCCGAGGCCGATGGAGACCGTCTTGAGCGCGCGGATCAATGTCTTGTACCCGCCCAACTCGCATCCCAGCGGGTCCAGGAGCGGCACTTTCCGGATCAATATCGCCATGTCCGTCGAAGTCCCGCCGATATCAAGGACGAGGGTTTCCTCGGTCTCCGAGGCGAACGGCACGGAACCCATGACGCTCGCCGCCGGCCCGGAGAGAATGGTCTGGCCCGGGCACTGGAGCGATGCCTCGAGACTCATGGTGCCGCCGTCGGCCTTGAGCACGCAAATGGGGACGTTCAGTCCCTTCTTTTCAAGCGATTCCCGGACCGCATCGAAAAACCTGCGATGGGTTTCGCAGACTGCGGCGTTGAGGTACGCGGTGGCAATACGCCTCGGGAAATTCAGGTTTCCCGAAAGGCGGTGGCCCAGTACCACGTTGAAGAATGAATCTCCAAGGATGTCGCGAATTTGTATCTCGTGCTTCGGATTCCGCACGGAGAACTTGCTCACCACCGCCACCTGGCGGATCCCGTCGGTCTTGAGCTTCGAGGCGATCGCCTGGATTTCCGAAGCCTTGACGGACTGGATTTCACGGCCGCGGTGATCGATGGAGCCGCCCACGCAGTAGTAATGAGGGCCGGTCCGAAAGAATTCGGGGTCGACACCCGGACCGGCGGATACGATCACTGCGGTCTCATTCGTCTTGCCTTCGATAATGGCGTTCGTCGTCAGGGTCGTGCTCAGCACCACCCGGCTGATGCCGTCGGGGGGGACCCCGCCGGTGACCCCTTCGATACCCGCCCGGACACACCCCAGCAAATCGGCATGGTCCGTGGGGACTTTCGCCTGGCGATGAATGCCGTCCTTGTCGATGAGCACGACATCGGTATGAGTGCCACCCACATCCAACCCTAATATCATGGAGTTCCCCCGCGTTTTGCCGGATCGGTCAGCCGTCGTTGACGGGAATCGGGCGCGGGACATCCGCCCACTCGTATTGCCGCAGCCCCGGTCCACCCCAAAAAAATGCTAACGGAAAGGCTTGAAGCTGTCAATGTAACACTACCTGAAAACCGAGAATTCTTCTCGTTCCCTCGAGTCACGAACGTCTTCCGTGGATATACGCCGACTGCTCCATCGAAGACTCGACAGTTCCCGCTTCAATCGGAACGCTTGAACAAGTGAGGCCGTTGAAGTTGCCGGACGCCGTCGCTATCCAAATCATACGGCGTTCGCGAAAGGGGGGGTACCACGCAGAGAACCACATATCATGAAGTGATTGTGGATGACATCAAGTTTTCGAACGATTGCAACGACCTGTCCCGCGAATCGGGGTTCGGTGCCGGTTTTGGGTTCGAACTCTGTTGTGGGCGTTGCGACGACCGGCGAAGGACTGAATTCTTGACGTCCCGGAGCGACCGGGCGAACGGCTGGACGGAAAAGGCCGTCCGGGCCGGGAGGGGCTGCCGCGCACGCCGGGGGATGCCGTCCGCGGCAGGCTCTTTTCGTCCCGCGGCTTCAAGCCGGCCTCGCGCCTGTGCGCGGGTCGCAACCCTGATAAGGCTGGGGAATCATTCCCCCGCTGCTCCATTGTTTTACAGTGAAACCATTGCCTTGGATGGAGCTCATCAGTTCAGGAAGACGTCCCGGTAGTAGTCGTAATGTTCGGTGGCGGCCCCCGCGCCCCGTATGACCGCGCGCAGAGGGTCTTCGGACTTCTTCACCTCCAGGCCCGTGACCTGGTGGAGCAACATGCGCAGGCCCTTGAGCAGAGCCCCGCCCCCCGCCAGCCAGATGCCGTTTTCGGCGAGGTCCGAAGCCAAATCCGCGGAAACCCGTTCCAGCACCCTGCGCACCGCCTCGACAATGGCCATGGTCGGTTCCTTGATCGCATCCCGGATGTCCGCGTCGGTGACGGAGACGACCTTGGGCATGCCCGTGGCCAGGTCCTTGCCTCGAAGCTTGACCTCCAGGGTCCGCTTGAGCGGCACGGCCGAGCCGATCTTGATCTTGATGACTTCCGCCATGGTTTCGCTGATGTTCATCCCGTGCTCGCGCCGCATGAACTGGCAGATCGCCTCGTTGGCCTCGTCTCCGGCCACTCGCAGCGACTCGCTGCAGGAGACCGCAAACATCGAGATCACCGCCACTTCCGTGGTCCCGCCGCCGATATCCACCACCATCTGCCCCGCGGGCTGATCGACCGCCAGGCCCGTGCCGATCGCCGCGGCCATGGGCTCTTCGATCAGGCTGACTTTACCCGCTCCCGCCATCTCCGAGGCCTCGATCACCGCCCGCTTCTCCACCGAAGTGATCCCCGCCGGCACCGCCACCACCAGCTTGGGTTTAGAAAGCGGCAACCGCTTGAACACCTTCCCCAGAAACGATCGGATCATGAACGTGGCCGTCTCGAAATCATGGATGACCCCGTCTTTCATGGGGCGGGAAATCAGCGTGTTCCTCCCGTGCCGCCCGACGAGGTTCTTGGCCTCGTTGCCCACGGCAATCACCTGGTTGGTTTCCTTGTCGAGGGCGACCATTGAAGGTTCGTCCAGAACCACGCCTTTCCCTCTCACGTAAATGAGCGAGTTTGCAGTACCCAAATCCATGGCCATGTCCTTGGAGAGAAAGTCGAGCATGCGACCGATCATTTTTCGTTTCCCTTCCTCAATTTGCGCTGTAGTGGGGGTTCTGTCCGTTGCCGTCGATCATCCCCTTATAGCAAATGTTTCGAGCCGTTTGCAAAAAGTTCGTTCGCTGCGGGCGATATCCGAGAATTTTTCCGTTATGGACTTTGCTTTTCTTTCCGTAAAGAGTGTAAGAATGGAAAAATCATCAACGATGATGGATTGATGATGAAGTTTTTTTGTTGACAAATCAGGTGAGTCTAACGATACACTATTAATCGTTGAGCTTTTTCGTGAAGTCGCGACTGTGCCGGGATCGGGGAGGGTATCGGCCGTCGGCGGGGGCGAACGGCAAATCAAAATTGTTCCATACGTGGAGTCGGATCGGCACCGTGCCGATGCGACGGGGAGGGGGAGCGCGATGCGGGATCGATGGCGGTTTGCGGCATGGGGACTGGCGCTGGCGTTGAGTGTCGTATCGGTTCAATCGGTCCTGGCCGCGCCGTTTACCGTGAACGCCCGATCGGCGATGGTCGTCGACATGTCCAACGGCATGGTTCTCTACGAAAAGAATGCCGATGACCTGATTGCTCCCGCTTCCATCACCAAGGTTCTCACCCTCTATATTGTTTTCGACGCCATCAGGGAAGGCCGCATCCGCCTGGACGACCGGGTGGAAATCAGCTCCCGCGCCGCGAAGACGACCGGGTCCCGCATGGGGGTGAAGGCCGGCACGCGCGTATCTTTGGAAGAGCTGATCAAGGGCATGGCGGTGGTGTCCGGAAATGATGCCTGCGTGGCCGTGGCCGAGCACATCAGCGGAAACGTCGAAGCGTTCGTTCGGAAAATGAACGCCAAGGCCCGGGAACTGGGCATGAACAGCAGCCGGTTCATGACGCCGAACGGCCTTCCGGCCAAAGGACAGCTCACGACCGCCCGGGATATCGCCAGGCTTTCCATCGCCTATTTGAGGCGCTTTCCCGATTCGCTGACCATCCATTCGATGCAGGCCTACAGTTACGGCACTTCCAGTCACCACAACGCCAACCGGCTGCTCGCGACCTGTCCCGGCGTGGACGGTCTGAAGACCGGGTTCGTCTGTGCGTCGGGCTACAACATCACGGCGACCGCCAGGCGCGGGAACACGCGCATCCTCGCGGTGGTGCTGGGAGCGCCCACCCCGGGGGTCCGTCTGCGCGAGACGACGAAGCTGCTGGAAGCGGGGTTCGCGGAGGTCGCTCCGGAACTGGCGGACATGAGATATGCAACCCTTGCCTCCGACGACTTCGGGGAGCAAAGGCCGTCCTACGTGAGGGGCCCGGCCGGCTCCGGCAGGAAGGGAAAGGCCGCGCGGATCAGGCTCTCCAAGACGGCCAGGTCGGGCAAATCGTCCCGGCATGATAAAGTGGTGAAGGTATCCGGGCGCGACAAGGCGGTGAAGGTTGCGAAATCCTCGGCGAAGTCTTCGAAGAGAGCCCCGGCCGAGGTGTGCCGGGACACGTCCGCAAAGGGCGGCAAGATCAACGCGCGGACCGCTCGGGGAAAACCCGTAAAGGGTCTCCGCGTGGCGGAAAAAGCCGGCTCCAGGAAACAAATGGCGGCCGTCAATAAGACGAGCTCCTCCCGGGACAAGATCGCGAAGTCAAAGGATACCGGCAAGTCCGGCAACGCGAAGAAAAGCGCCGCGGCCCAATCGAAAAAGCCTTCGAAAGCGACCCGGTCGGCCGCTGCCTGTCCTCCCAAAAAAGGCGCAGCCGCACAGAAAACCAAGCAGCAGGCAAAGCTCACCAAGGGGAAAGACAAGGGGTAGTCCCGCCTGCTGGGCCCCGCCCCTCGCAAGTTCCTCGAATTCCTCCGATTCGGCGTCAAAGCTAAGGGGTATTACCGCCTGACGAAACCGGACCCCTTTGACCGCACCAAGACCCGCCCCGCAAGAATCATCGCCCGCACCCGCAAGAATCGTCGCCCGCATCTCCGTGGGAGAGTAGCCTCGGCCCGGCACATTTTCATCCTTCGTTGTGATCTGCCCACGGCAAGCCAAATCGCATAGCAACAGTGTTCCTTCTCGAGTATGGAGTCGCGTAAGGTGGGGGGTGCGCGACAGCGCAACTCACGGTCTCAATACCATTTTCCCTGCCGTCATACCCAACATACAAGGGTGGGGTGCGCGACGGTGCAGCACACAATCATGAGGCCCGCGGACCTTAATCCTGCCGGCCATTGGCGCCCTGTGGAGTGCGCCAAGCGCAGCGCAGCACACGGCTTCAATGCCCTTGGCCCGGGGCTCGGCGCCATAAAGGATCCGGAGCTCACGTGCGGAACGCCCACCTGAACGGGCCGGCGGCGGCCGGGTTTCACATCGATCACATCGATCACATCGATCATGACGATCATGACAAGAGCGGGTGCATGAGGCTCGGCCTGATCGTGGGCACGCAAACCCCTGCCCACCTTGCCGATCCCCTCGGGAATGACGATTCCAATCGTTATGCAATGATGTGAGCCGCCGGTTTATAAAGAAATGTGAAAAGTGTAGGTTTGACCCCTTGGTCGTGCCGCTGGAGATCCTGATTCTGCTGCTGCGCCACTGAGACGGGGTGCGCCCGGCCCCAGGCCCTCGCACGCGGGCAGGACCCGGAAGCGCGCGGGGCAGTGCGTGCCGGCTTTCCCATGGCACGCCGGGTCGATCGTTTTGAGCGACAAACCGCGTCGGTCGCCGAATCTCCTGCCTATATAGATCGTCGGGCCGTCCTCCGACTGAACGAAAAAAACGGCCGGGTGAAGTTGCGCTTCCCCGATAAACCGGAATATCCCCTGGGGTCGTCAGTCGTTGCGTTTATGGAGCGGCTCGGAGAGCCATTCCGCGGTTGTGGCCCGCGTGGCGCGCCGACGTTGAAAATTCTTGACAATTAAGTTATGTCACACTAATAGAGTCCTTTGGAAATGCAGTTTGAATGACAGCGGGTGAATTCGTGTTCGGCCGGCGTGGAAAACTACCGGGCCGGAAACCGTCCAGCCCGGATGTGTACGGGGTGGAGGACGTTTCGGTCCGGAGGCAGGGGAATCCGCGGGAAAATGCGGCTCCGATCCGGAGCGGCGGGAGCAGATCCCGGCGGGATTCCGGGTTGTGATGAGGCGCTCCTCGATTCATACCAGGTTCTTCTCCGCGTTCCGAGTCCACCTACAGGCACCTGGCAAGTGAAGGCGCGTATCAATTCGTCATGACGGAGGGAGAAACCAGAATGAACTATTCCACACCAAATTCCAACGACGCAACCCTAACCTTCAACCGCTCGAAAAACGTCGTTCCGATGAGCGGTCTGTGCAGCCGGTGTATCGACGGATGCCGCGGCAACTGCGAGGTTTTCCGGGCGACCTTCAGAGGTCGTGAAGTCATCTATCCCGGGCCGTTCGGACAAATCACCGCCGGCGGGGACAAGACCTTCCCGGTGGACTATTCGCACCTGAACATCCAGGGCTACGCCATGGGAGCGCACGGTTTGCCGGCGGGAGTCCAAGGGGGGCCCGACACCGCGATTTTCCCCATCGTGAGCACGGAAACGGAATACGGCTGGGACGTCAAGGTGAAGATGGATATGCCCGTATTCACCGGCGCCCTCGGTTCCACGGAAATCGCGCGGGCGAACTGGGATCATTTTTCCGTGGGCGCGGCGATCAGCGGGGTGACCCTGGTCTGCGGCGAGAACGTGTGCGGCATCGATCCCTACCTGGTGCTCAACGATGCCAACCGTATCGTCAAGTCGCCTGAAATGGACCGCCGCATCGAAACCTACAGGCGCTATCACAACGGCCGCGGGGAGCTTTTGGTCCAAATGAACGTGGAAGACACCCGGCTGGGCGTGGCCGAATACGTCATTGACAAGCACAAGCTGCAGACGATCGAGCTGAAATGGGGTCAAGGGGCGAAGTGCATCGGAGGGGAAATCAAGGTCGACAGCCTGGAACGCGCCCTGGAGCTGCAGAGAAGGGGTTACATCGTCACGCCGGACCCCTCCAGCAAGATCATCCAGGCCGCCTACCACGAAGGCGCGATCAAGGAATTCGAGCGCCACAGCCGTCTCGGGTTTGTGAGCGAGGAGGCTTTCCTCAAGGAGGTCGAGCGGTTGAGAAAACTCGGCTTCAAGCGTGTGACCCTCAAGACGGGAGCGTACAGCCTCCGGGAACTGGCCATGGCGATCAAGTGGAGTTCCAAGGCCAGGATCGACCTGCTGACCATTGACGGCTCCGGGGGAGGCACGGGCATGAGCCCCTGGCGGATGATGGAGGAGTGGGGCATTCCGTCCCTGTACCTGCATTCGGTGGCCTACGAGTTCTGCGAGAAGCTTGCTCAAAAGGGAGAGCGGGTGCCCGATATCGCCTTTGCCGGCGGGTTCTCCAGCGAAGACGGCATCTTCAAGGCGCTTGCCCTTGGCGCGCCTTACGTGAAGGCGGTCTGCATGGGTCGCGCGTTGATGATACCCGGAATGGTCGGGAAGAACATCGCCCAGTGGCTCAAGAAGGACGATCTGCCCAAGACCGTCAGCCAGTACGGCAAGACAGTCGAAGAGATTTTCGTGGGCTATCAGGCCGTCAAGGACATGGTCGGCGAAGACGAGATCAAGAAGATACCTCTTGGGGCCATCGGGTTTTACAGCTATGCGGACAAACTGAAGGTGGGTCTGCAGCAGTTGATGGCCGGCGCCAGGCGGTTCAAGGTGAGCGCGATCAGCCGCAGAGACTTGATGTCGCTCACCGAGGAATGCTCCAAGGTGACCAAGATTCCCTACGTGCTGGATGCGTATCGGGAGGAGGCGGAAGCCATCCTGAACGGTTAACCGTCCCGTCGCGACAGGGGACAAAAGAAGGGCGCCCCTCCCGGTTCCGGGGAGGAGCGCCCTTTGTTTTCACCCGTGGGTCGTCCGGTCATCTCACCTTGATCCACAACATTTTGGCCGGGGTCGCCCCGGGGTTTTTCCACTGGGTGGGGATGTCCGAAGTCAGGTAGACGGTGTCGCCGGCGCGAACCGTGTGCACTTCCTTCTCCAGCCGCACCTGCAACTCCCCGCTGATCAGGTAGCCGATTTCTTCGCCCTTGTGGGAAAAGAAGTGCGAAAAAACGGTCTTTTCGGATGGAATTTCGATGAGGTACGGTTCCACCTTGAAATCCGAGTCGATGGGCGTCAGCGCCCTGGCATAGATACTGCCTTCCGGGAAGTCCGCGAATTTCACCTGGAGCGATTCCATTGCGGAGAACACGAATTTCTTCTTTCCTGCAAGGCGTTCCTGAAAAAAAGAGCTGATATCCACCGAAAGCACTTCGGCCATCTTCATGAGCGCCGGCAGGGAAGGGTATATAAGGTTGCTCTCCACCTGGGAAATGGTGCTCGGAGTGACGCCCACGGATTTGGCCAGTTCCGTCTGGGAGATTCCTCTCTTGGTGCGAAGCTCCTTCAGACGCAGACCGAGATCGATGCCTCCGTGGGAGCGTTTTTCCTCGTCGAAGGTGACGACCGAGTCTTTGACCCAGTAATTATAAGGCTTGTGCAGGGTTTCGAGCTCCCGTTTCTCCGCCTTGAGAACGGAGAGGGAAGTGGTTCCCCGCCGGATCGAAAGCTCGATGACCACCTGGGCGATTTGACTGATCTGGGCACGAAGCCGCGGGGTATGCGCCTTCTTCTCCATGATCCAGTAGGCGACGGTATTCAGTTCATACAACCGCGGACAGGAATGCGAGTAGAAGTTGAGGATGTGATCTTCGCCGCCCCAGAGTTCCTGCATGCCCGTGACGCTCTCGAAAACGAACCGGACGTCGCCTTTCAGGCCGGCGTGCACTCCGTACAGCACATCCACGACCTCGTCGGCGCGCCGCGGATCCTTCACGCGTACGATCCGGCCCGTCAGCTCCGGGGGGGCCTCGTCGTAAAACTTGAGGAAGATGGACGATGAAGCGCCCTTGCCGCTCGTGAAACAATCGAGAACAGTCAGCGAGGGGTCCGAGGAGAAAGGGCCGAGCTTGTCGATGAGGTTTCGCGGCGACCTGTCGAAACTCACGTAGACCAGGGGTTTTTTGTCCGCCAGGGAGGTCTGGATGAAGCTCAGGCAGAAGGCGGATGCGAGACTCCCCGAATCATCATGCCAAACGACGTTGTCGCCGATGCGCAGACCGCCCAGCAGGCGATCCAACTGGCTGACTCCCGAGCTGATCCGTAGTTTCTTCAACATGTCTTGATCCCTTGTCGATATGGTATGAACAGCCTGGAATTCCAGGAAAAATTCAATGCGAGCCGCAGCTTCTCACGTCGCGTTATCAATACCTCATTCTCATCATCACTTCAATCCACAATAAGCGCCGGCCCGAAGCAACCGGCGTCCCGCCGGAAGGCCCCGCGAAAGGTCCCTCGATTCGGCGTCCCCCGTGTTTTCGACCTTGGCGATCGGCCTTTTGCCGTTGATATTTCAGTTGTTTTGTCTTGACTTGGCGGCGTGGAGTCGAGTATAAGGAGTCGTTCATATAACCATCCTTTGGAGATTCGAGCAAGAGGAATGAAGACAATGAAGGGTCGAGATCGGCAGGATCGCTATTACTACTCCTATATTTATTCGAGGCGGTCTGCCCTTGCGTGAATGAGCCTGTAGGAACAGGCCGTGGGCAGACCGCATGCCGGTTCGCCCACGGCTTTTTTTGTTTTGGAGCCGTGGTCTTTGTTGCCGCGGCTTTTTTGTTTGGTGCGCCCGGCGGGGCGCACCCGCTTCAACCCTTAGAGCCCTGTACCGGCACACGGAGGAAAACAATCATGAAGAAACGGAGAAACTGGCTTGCAGCGGCGCTCACCATCTGCACATTCCTGGGTGCGTTCCTTGCTCCGATCATCGGTTCGAGTGTCCTGGCCGCTCCGGAGGCCTACAAGATCGGCGCGGTTTTTTCCATCACGGGGGTCGGTTCGTTCCTGGGCGAGCCGGAGAAGAAGACGGCGGAAATGATCCGCGACGAGATCAACAAGCAGGGGGGAATCAACGGGCATCCGATCGAGCTGATCATCTACGATGACGAGAGCGACACCACGAAGTGCACGCTCGCGGTGAAAAAGCTGATCAAGAAGGACGAAGTCCCGGTGATCATCGGTCCCACGCGCAGCGGGGAGAGCATCGCCGTGGCCACCGTCGCCGAGGAGTCCAAGGTGCCCCTCATCTCGTGCGCGACCAGCTACAAGATCGTGACCCCAATCGAGAGCCGCAAATGGGTGTACAAGGTTGCGGGTTCCGACGCCCACGTGGTCGGCAAGATGTACGACTACATGAAGGGCAAGGGGGTGAAGAAGGTCGCCATCATGACCGACTCCAGCGGATATGGAGCGAGCGGGCGGGAGGAGCTGCTCCGGCTGGCGCCCGAATACGGGTTTACCATCGTGGCGGATGAACGGTTCGATCCCAAGGACACGGATCTCACGGCCCAATTGACCAAAATCCGCGGGACCCAGCCGCAGGCTGTCGTGAACTGGTCCATCGGCCCCACCCAGATCCTGGCGATCAAGACGTGGAGAGACCTCGGGATGGATGCCATCCCGCTCTTCCAGAGTCACGGTTTCGGGAGCCTGAAAAACCTGGAGTTGGCGGGAAAAGCGGCCGAGGGCGTGCTGCTGCCCCTGGCCCGTGTGAATGTCGGCTCGCTGCTTCCCGACAGCCAGCCCCAGAAGAAGGTCATCCTTGAATACACCAGGGCATACGAGACGCTCTACAAGGAACCCATCTCATCTTTCGGCGGCCACGCCTGGGATTCGATGCACCTCGCCATGGCCGCGCTCAAAGCGGTTGGGCCGGATCCGGCCAAAATCCGCGACCATATCGAACAGACCAAGGGTTTCGTCGGCATGCACGGTATTTTCAACTTTTCCCCGCAGGACCACTGCGGGTTGAGCAAGGACGACCTGGAAATGATCGTGGTCAAGGACGGGAAGTGGGCGCTGGCCACGCCTTGATGCGGCGCGGAGCCAATGCCGCCCGCCTCGGGCTGAAGAGGCGGGCGGATGCCTCGCCGGGGTCCGCCTGAGAAACCTACGATCGGACGAAAGCCCTGCACCGGCGCCCGCCGGGGGGCTTTCGTCCCGGAGCCCGGCCCGCGGGACCGGCTGTCGCGGGTTTTCTCCCGACAACCCGGCCGGCCCGGCGGGGTTGTCGGGATTATGATCCGATTTCACACCAAAATCATTGACATGAACGGTTCGTTGAGTTTTAAGACTTCCGGGGGCTTGTTCAGCCTCGTGCCCGAACCGCTGGAATCCGGTTGCCATTCTGAACCGGCCCGGACGGAACTGAGGCGCAAGCGCGGGATCGTCTTGAACCTGACCCGGTCGCAGGACACGAAAGGATTGGACCCCGGCGGGGGCGGATTGTTGCAGTATGGGAACGGACATACTCCAGTACACCATCAGCGGTCTTACCATCGGCGTGATCTACGCCATGGTGGCGCTTGGCTACAACATCATTTACAACGTCACTGAAATCATCAATTTCGCTCAGGGTGAGTTCGTGATGCTTGGCGGTCTTTTTGCCGCCTTTTTTATTGGCGTCCTCCGGCTCCCCATTGTGATGGGGTTCTTCGGCGCGGTTCTCGCCACCGGCCTGGTGGGCCTCGTCATGGAACGGTTCGTGATCCGGCGGGCGAAAAACGCGAGCGTGCTCTCGCTGATCATCATCACCATCGCCCTCTCGATCCTGCTCAAAGGGTGCGCCATGATCTGGTGGGGGAAGGACCCTCACAGCGTTCCCGCTTTCAGCTCCGGCGGTCCCATTCTTGTGGCCGGCGCCGCCATCCAGACCCAGGCGTTCTGGGTCGTGGGCGTCAGTGCGCTGATCGTGATCGGGCTCACCGTCTTCTTCCACAGGTCCACCTACGGCAAGGCCATGCTCGCCTGCGCCGACAATCCCAACGCGGCGCGCATGGTGGGAATCCCGGTCCGTCGGATGGTGTTGCTGTCCTTTGTGCTGAGCGCGGGCATCGGGGCGGCCGCCGGGGTGATCATCACCCCCATATCGATGATGGAATTCGATCGAGGTGCCCTGCTCGGGCTGAAGGGGTTCGGGGCCGCGGCGCTCGGAGGGCTGGGAAGCTTCTTCGGGGCGCTGGTGGCAGGCGCGATCCTGGGGCTTGCCGAATCGTTCTGCGCGGGGTACGTGTCTTCGGGTTACAAGGACGCGGTGGCCCTCGTTTTGCTCTTGCTGGCATTGTTCTTCAAACCCGAGGGCCTTTTCGGCAGTGGCGAGGCCGCCAAGCTGAAAAGGTTCTAGGAAGGTCGACAGGATGAACCGAAGGGAATGGCTGGGTTTTCTCTGCGCCGCGCTGTTCATCGGGGTTTTCCCCTGGGTTGTCGTCCCGTTCAAGGCGGTTTCCCACTATGTGGACGTGATGGTCTTCGCCGGGATTTTCAGCTTGGTGTCCCTCGGCCTGAGCATGCTCATGGGCTTCGCGGGGCAGATTTCCATGGCCCAGGCGGCTTTTTTCGGAATCGGCGCCTACACCTCGGGCATCCTGACGAGCCGCTTCGGATGGAACCCGGTGCCGGCGATGCCGATCGGCATGCTTGCCTCGGCGGCCGTCGCCTGGCTGATCGGGATTCCGGCCCTGCGTCTGAAAGGCCATTACCTTGCCATGGCGACCCTCGGGTTCGGAGTCATCGTCCACATCGTGATCGGCGAGGAAGTGGCATGGACCGGCGGACCGTCGGGCATGTCCGACATTCCGCGCCTGCGCTTCGGCGACGTCAGGATCACCGGCGAAATCGCCTGGTACTATATTGTCTGGGTCACGGTGTTCATCGGACTGGTTTTTTGCTTCCATATTCTGCGTTCGAGGGTGGGGCGGGCGCTGCGGGCCATCCATGAAGAGGAGACGGCGGCGGAATCCATGGGAGTTCCCACCGCCCGGTACAAGCTCCAGGTGTTTGTGTTGAGCGCGATTTTTGCGGCCCTGGCCGGAAGCTTTTACACCCATTATGTGACCTGCCTCAATCCCGGCTCGTTCAACCTGATGTGGTCCATCCGTTTCGTCCTCATGGTGATGGTGGGCGGCATGCAGAGCCTTTGGGGAGCCATTGTCGGGACGGTCCTGCTGACCTTTGTGGGGAATGAATGGCTGCAGGTTTTTGCCGATTTCGAGATCGTGATCTACGGGGCGATCCTGCTGGTGGTCGCCCTGTTCCTGCCCGGCGGCCTGATGTCTCTGGCCGGCAAGTGGACGTCGGCGGGGTCTCGGACCGTTGCCGCGCCGGATGACGGGGGCTCATGAAAGAGGATTCCAGAGATTCCCGGGCCGCGCTGCTGGAACTCCACGAGCTGGAGATGCGGTTTGGCGGCATCACGGCCCTGCGGGGGTTGACCTACGAGGTCCCGGCAAACATCATCCAGGCGGTGATCGGGCCGAACGGCGCAGGAAAGACGACGCTCTTTCACTGTATCAGCGGCCTGCTCAGGCCCACCTCGGGGCGCATCGTCTTCGAAGGGCGGGAGATCGACGGCATGCTTCCGAACCGGATCACCCGGCGTGGTATTTCCCGCACGTTCCAGCACGTGGCGCTGTTCCGGTCCATGACCGTGCTCGAGAACGTGATGCTCGGCCGCCATCCGCGGACCCATCGGGGCTTCCTGTCCACCGGCCTGCGGTTGCCCGGCATGAGGTCCGAGGAGCGGCGCATCAGGAAGGACGCCGAGGAGTATCTCGAGTTCGTCGGACTGAGCGATGCCCGGGGGCTCCCGGCCGGAAGCCTGCCCCTGGGAAAGCAGAAGATTCTCGAAATCGCCCGCGCCCTGGCCACCGAGCCCTCGCTCGTCTTGCTCGACGAGCCCGCGGGCGGCCTCAACATGAAGGAAACCGAGGAGCTCGGGGAGCTCATCCGGCGCATTCGCACGCGCGGCGTGACCGTGCTGCTGGTGGAGCACGATATGAACCTTGTCATGGAGATTTCCGACCGCATCCTCGTGCTGCACTACGGGCAGCGATTGGCCAGCGGGACCCCGGATGAAGTCAAGGATCACCCCGCGGTCATCGAGGCCTATCTCGGAGGGGAGTAGTCGTTCGTCCAGGATCGGCCCGTATTTTTCGGATCGTCCGTTGTTCCCGGGTGGAAACACATGCTCACGATCAAGAGTCTTCACACGCACTACGGCAACATTCGAGCGCTGAAAGGCGTCTCGCTTCACGTGCGTTCCGGCGAGATCGTCACGCTGGTCGGGGCCAACGGGGCCGGCAAGAGCACCCTTGTGAACACCATCTGCGGCCTGGTGAAACCCCTGAAAGGGAAGATCGAGTTCGAAGGCGCTCCCATCGAAGGGATGCCGCCCGAGGACATCGTGCGGCTGGGAATTGCCCTCGTTCCTGAAGGACGCCAGATCTTCGCCACCATGTCCGTCGAGGCGAACCTGGAAATGGGCGGTTTCGTCCACCGCCGGAACGGACGTCAGGTCCGGGAGGACATCGGTCGCATGTTCGACCGTTTCCCCATTCTGGGGCAGCGTCGCACACAGCTTGCGGGGACGCTCAGCGGGGGCGAGCAGCAGATGCTCGCCATCAGCCGCGCGCTGATGTCCCGGCCCCGGCTGCTGGTCCTCGACGAGCCGTCCATGGGGCTCGCTCCGCTCATCGTCCGCGAGATCTTCTCGATCGTGCGGGAACTGAGGCAGGAGGGGCGCACCATTCTCCTGATCGAACAGAATGCCAAGGCCGCTTTGCAGATAGCCGACCGCGGGTACGTGCTGGAAACGGGCAAAGTCGTCCTGCAGGGAGAGGGGGCCGAACTGCTCGAACACAGGGAAGTGCAGAGGGCCTATCTTGGCAAGGGAGCCAGGCAGATTTGGGATGCGTGAGGCATCCGCGGTTCACGGGCTGTGAAGGCCGATGCGCGGCTAGGGCCGGCGGAGGGGAAACCACTCGAAAACCGTCACGGAATGAGGCTTGGCAGGCGGCTGCCGGTATTCCATAGTGTTTTGTCGCACCACGAGCCGAGATCGATTCCAAAAGGAGCTGTTTATGCCCGTTTGGGAACCCGAAAAGGAACGCATGTCCAGAGACGAGCTGGAACAGCTCCAGCTCGAGCGCTTGCAGGCCACCTTGAACCGCGTGTATCGAAACGTGTCTTTTTACAGGCGCCGTTTCAAGGAGATCGACTTCAGGCCGGAGGACGACCTGACGGAACTCAAGGATCTCGAGCGACTGCCCTATACCACCAGCCAGGATGTGAGCGACAGTTACCCCTACGACATGTTTGCCGTGCCGTTGCGCGAAGTGGTGCGGGTGCATTCGTCGTCGGGCACCATGGCGAACCCGCGGGTTGTGGGTTACACGCGCCAGGATCTGCGCACCTGGAGCGGCCTGGTGGCGCGTATCCTGAGCGCCGGGGGCGTCACTCAGGATGATGTGATCCAGGTGTTGTTCGCCTACGGGCTCCTCACCGGCGGCCTCGGGATTCACTACGGCGCGGAGCGCATCGGGGCCTCCGTGCTGCCGACGTCCGTGGGCCGGACCGAGAGGCAGATCAAGATCATGCAGGATTTCCGGACCACGGTGCTCGCGTCTACCCCGTCATACTGCCTGGTCATCGCGGACAAGATGGCGGAACTGAAGTTCGATCCGAAGAAGCTCTCGCTCAAGTACTGCATTTGCGCCGGAGAGCCCTGGACCGAATCCATGCGCGAGGAGATCGAGGAAAGGCTCTTCGTCAAGGCGACGGACAATTATGGAATCAGTGAAGTCATGGGTCCGGGGGTCGCCGGGGAATGCCTGGAGGGTCGCAGCGGCATGCATCTACAGGAAGATCACTTCTATGCCGAGATCATCGACCCGGCGTCGGGGAGGGTGCTTCCACCCGGCGAAGAGGGGGAGCTTGTCGTCACGACCCTCACCAAGGAAGCCTTCCCCGTCATCCGCTATCGCACGGGAGACGTCTGCCGCATCATCGATGAACCGTGCCCGTGCGGGCGCACTTTCCGGAAGATCAGCCGGATTCTCGAACGCTGTGACAATGTGGTGGTCATCAAGGGGATCAACATCATCCCCGAGCGCATCGGCGACGTGCTCGAACAGATTAAGGGCGAACGCCCCCTCTATCAGATCGTGGCGGTCCGGCACGCACACCGGGACCGGCTCGAGATCTGGGTCGAGGTCACCGAACGGTTTTTCTACGACAAGATGCTCGAACAGCGTGCCCTGGTGGACATCATGAGCAAGACGGTGACCAACCACTTCGGTATCACGCCCCGCGTCAAGCTGGTTGAAAGGGGTTCGCTGGAGCGGGAAAACGGTAAGGTCAAGCTGTTTGTGGACCGAAGAAACATGAAATCATGAACGACTGCAGGGAGGTATCGAATGCATGAACTCCTGATGCCCGGAAACGAGAAGAAGCATCTCCTTCTGGGCAATGAAGCCATTGTCCGCGGGGCTCTCGAAGGGAACGTCCGCTTTGTTGCGGCCTATCCCGGGACTCCATCGTCCGAGATCATCGACCGTTTCCACCGGATCGGTTCCGATGCCGGCGTTTACGTGGAATACTCGGTCAATGAAAAGGTTTCGGTGGAAATGGCGGGGGCGGCGGCCGTTTCAGGGGTCCGCAGCCTGTGCGCCATGAAGCACGTGGGGTTGAACGTGGCTGCGGACGCTTTCATGACCCTGGCCTACGTGGGCGTGAAGGCAGGCATGGTGGTGGTCGTCGCGGACGATCCTTCCCTGCATTCCAGCCAGAACGAACAGGACAATCGCTATTACGCGAAGCTGGGCAATGTCCCGATGTTCGAGCCGTCCACGCCCGAGGAGGCGAAGGCGATGACCCTCGAGGCCCTGGCGGTCTCGGAGAAGTATCACATCCCGGTCATGCTCCGCACCACCACGAGGGTCAATCACTGCAGAGGGCCGGTAACCCTGGGAGAGATCCCTTCGGGAACGCCGCGCGGCGAATTCAAGAAGGATCCCTTCAACCTGGTGGTCGTCCCGATGGTGGGCCGCAAGCTTCGGCTGGCGCTGCTCGACAAGCTCGCCCTGCTGCAGGAGGAAGCCGAGCGAAGCGGGCTCAATTTCAGCGCCGGCAAAGGGAAATGGGGGATCGTCACCAGCGGCGTCTCGTACCTCTACGTGCTGGACGCCGTGCGCGACCTGGGGCTCCGGGACCGCGTCAAGGTTCTCAAGCTGGGTTTCACGTTCCCGCATCCGAAAGCCCTGATCCGGGACTTCATGCGAGGGCTGGGAAAAGTCCTCGTGGTCGAGGAGCTCGAACCGTTCCTGGAGGAAGCGGTACGGGTGACCGCGCAGGAGTTCGGTCTGCGCGTCGCTATTGCGGGCAAGGGCGCCGAACTGACGCCGCGCGCCTTCGAGCTGGACGGCGTGAAGGTCAAGCGGGCCATGAGCAGCTTTTTCGGCCTGAATTACCAACCTCCGCGGGTCTTCACCGCGCCGGCGCTGCCGCAAAGACCTCCCAACCTCTGCCCCGGCTGTCCCCATCGCGCCACCTATGTTTCCGTGCGCAAAGTGTTCGGAGACGATGCCATCTACCCCACCGACATCGGCTGCTACACTCTGGGCATTCTGCCGCCCTTGCGCATGGCCGATTTTCTCGTCTGCATGGGCTCCGGGGTGTCCACGGCCGGAGGGTTCAGCAAGGTGCAGGACAAACCGGTGGTCGCCTTCATCGGGGATTCCACCTTCTTTCATTCCGGAATCACCGGGCTCATCAACGGGGTTTCCCACGATCACCGGTTTCTCCTGGTCGTGCTCGACAACGGGACAACCGCCATGACCGGGCATCAGCCTCATCCCGGGATCGAACTGACGCCCGCGGGGAAGATCGAGCCCCGGGTCAGCCTCGAGAATGTCATTCGAGGCTGTGGAGTCAAGCGCCTGGAAGTGGTGAATCCGCTCCGGATGGAAAAGACCCGGGAGGTGCTCGAGGATATGCGCCGGACGCTGAAGGAACCCGGCGTGTCGGTGCTGATTTCCAAGAGTCCCTGTCCGCTGTTCGAGAACCGGATGCTGCGCAAGAAGCAAAAGGTGGTGTTCCAGGTGGATGCGTCCTGCGATCTGTGCAAGCGGTGTCTCGAGGAGCTGGGATGCCCCGCTTTCGCATATGAACCCGGTGCGGGCGGGGAAATGTGCATCCGCATCAACGAGGCCCTTTGCAGCGGGTGCAGCGTCTGCTCGCAACTGTGCAAATCCATCAAGCCCAAGCGCATCGAAGAGTCGAGGGGAGGGAGCGAATAATGGCGACTGAAAAGAGGGGCCTGGAGGCCGTGCGCATATTTTTCACGGGAGTCGGCGGACAGGGAACGCTCCTGGCGACTCGTCTTGTCGGTGAAGCGGCGCTGGAGGAAGGGCTGCCGGTCATGATGAGCGAGATTCACGGCATGGCCCAGCGCGGCGGCGTCGTGGAGTCGTCCGTGGTCATGGGTAAGGTTTTCAGCCCCACCATCGCGGACGGGGAAGCCGATATCGTGCTGGCGTTCGAACCGCTGGAGGCGGCGCGGGCACTGCCCAAGTGCCACCAGGAGAGCATCGTCATTTCAAGCACGGTTCCCGTGCTGCCCTTCACGGTGGCAACCGGCCAGGCAGTGTATCCCGAGCTGGAAACGCTCTACGGAGAAGTCCGGGAGAAAGTCGCCCGGTTCATCAAGGTGGATACCCGCGAAATCGCGCGCCGGGCGGGATCGGAGCGTGCGGCCAATCTCGCCATGGTGGGCGTCCTGGCCGGGACCGGTCAGCTTCCGATCTCCGGGCGGAGCTGGGATGCGGCCATCAGGAAAACGATCCCCGCCCGATTGATCGACGTCAACCGGAAAGCCTTCGATTTGGGCTTCGAGGCCGGCGGCGGTTCCCTGTAGCGTTCCGCATCACGGGAAAAGCCCCGTCTTCCCGGTTGCCCCGCCGTTCGAGCGGGATTCCGGGAAGACGGGAATCACCGACGCTCTTGCACCACGTTACCTGGAAAACAGATTCACGGGTGAGCCTGTTTTCATGCTTCGCGGGTGAAGCGCGGCACCATGGGGAATCGCGTTCAAGATGAGCGCATTGGGCGGGAGGGCTTCATGCCTTCCCGTCAATAACGAACGCAAGTTCGTATCAGTGCCCCACCACTTTCAGCCTGCGGCCCAGAGCGATTCCCTGCCGGGTGACAATCGCCTCGTACGGCCAGATCTCCACGCCCGCATCCACTGCTGCCCGGAAAAGCTGGGCATAAACCGGGTCGATGAAATCGGCGGGAGCGAAGCACGAAGCATCCGGTCGCTGGACCAGGAAGAAGCAGGCGGCCCTCCGGCCCGCGCGCGCCAGGGCCGTCAGCTCCCTCATGTGTTTTTGCCCGCGTACGGTCACCGCATCCGGGAAACAGGCGACGTCGTCCTCCACCAGCGTCACGTTTTTCGCCTCGATCCAGAGCTGCCCCGCGGGTCCTTCCGCAAAGGCGTCCAGACGGCTCTCGCCGGAGGTTTTCTCGTTCTGAAATCGATCGTAACCCCTCAATTCCGGCAGCATTCCTTTGTCCCAGGCGAGCCTGAGGACCCGGTTGGGCACGAGCGTGTTCACCCCCACCCAGTGGCTTCCGAGCTTGATGGATTCCAGCGTGTACGGCAGTCGACGCGAAGTGTTGGGGGATACGGAAAGGAGGATGTCGTTTCCCGGCCGCAGCAGGCCCAGCATGCTCCCGGAATTGTTGCAGTGTGCCCGAAACCGGTGTCCGTTTCGTTCGGCCTCGACAAGGAAACGTTTTTCCCGCCCCAGGAAAACGGCGGTGAAACTGTCCTCCGGGAATTCGATCAGGAACGGGGATATCGGCGAGGCCGCCAGTGGGGTCACGCGGCGGCTCTCATGCCCGGGATCGGGGTTCTGCGGCTTCGCGGAATCGGTCATGACGGCGGGCTCGTGGAGCAACGGCAGGGGGAGCGGAACCGGGAGTGCGGCGTACCGGGGAGGCGGACCGAACGGCTCTCGCCTTCCCCGGCACAGCGGCAGCTATTCCTCGGATTTGCCGGGCAACGTCGGCATGGACATTTTCTCGTAGCCGGCGGGAAGCTCGAACAGGGCGGCGTCCACCTGGCCTTCCTTGATGTTTTTGTATTCCATCGTGATTTCAGCGTCTTCAACTTTGATGGGAAAAGGGAACTTCTTGGAAATCCAGAAATAAGTCTTTTCCCCGTCTTCGATGTTCTCGTACTTGTTGGTCTGGATGCCGGAAATGGTTTCTTCGCCGATCAACTTCGAATTCTTTTCCTTGTTCTCCGTCCATTCCTCGAAGGTTTTGTCCTCAGCCTGGTAGGGCATTTCCATGTACGTTTTTTCGTCCGGGGAGATCATCCATGTGACCTTCTTATCCGGGCGGATGATCATGATCTGGTTGTCGCCTTCTTCCAGAATCTCCTGCCGGACCTTGTCTCCCTTCACGTAGATCTTGCCCTTCATGGCTTCTTCGCCCTTGGGTTGAATGACCAGATCGGCGGAAAATTCAACCGCCCCGCAGGAACCCGGCAGGAACAGGGCTGTCGAAAAAACCATTGCGATGGCCAGACAGAGCGGAATCAACAGTTTGCTGTTTTTCATCGTTCACACCTCTTTCAACGAGTGTTCCGAGCGAGTGGCCGCAACTCACCCTCAATTGCCTTTGGCCGCGATCTCCCGAACGGTTTCTTCCTCCGCGGCGGGGAAGGCCGCGAACGGACGGCTTGCGGGAAAACGGCGCAAAGGTGACTCGAACCCACTGAATCAACTCAACCGCTACAGCTTTATATTTTAGTCGCGCATGCCTGTAAACCGGAATCTTCGATGACCACCGTGCACTGGCCCGAGATCAGGGCCGGGCGGGAATGACGGAAGACACCGCGAGGGCGCGCAGGCCGCGGAGGGTCCTTCCGCTCCCAAACAGGAGCGGAAGGGCCTCGCGAGAGAAAAGGCTAGTAGTCGTGCACTCTGTCCAGTTCTTCGTCAGGGACCGAGAAGGTCACATTGTGAGGCCCGACCGGTTCCGTCTTGAAGAAGCGCGGCAGCCTGTCATGCTGTGCGGTGAACCCGGCCCGGGAGTTGAAGTCCCGTTCCGTCTTCAATACCTGCTTGCCGAGCGCCACGACGTCGTCGGCCGTCATCTGCAGCCCGTAGAACGCATTGATCATGTCGATCAGCGCCTGGAACGTATCGGGCTGGTCGAGAACGGCAAACGCGATGAACAGGCACATCCCGGTGGAATCGACGGCCGCGGTTGCGATCTGGAGATTGCGAGACAACTCGATCTGCCCTTCGGGTTTCAATGGATCGACGTCGCCGCCCACCTTCAGAATGTTCGTGGCGACCGCATACCCGGCGGTATGATCGGCCCCCATGGTGGAAGTGGCGTAGGTCACGCCGATCCCCTGAACCGCCCTCGGGTCATAGGCGGGCAGTGCCTGGCCCTTCACGACCGGGATCCTGGCGACTCCGAAGGCCCTGCCGGTGACCTCCGCTCCACTGCCGAGAATCCGGCCGAGGGGTGTTCCCTTGCCGACTTCCTTGACCAGATTGACGGCTCCCTCGGCGTCTCCGAACCTGAGCAGGCCGCCTTCCATGGCCACTCCAAGGGCCACGCCCATCTCAATGGTGTCCAGCCCATAATTGTCGTCCAGAAAATCGAGCGTGGCGATGGCATCCAGGTCGCTGATGCCGCACTGTCCTCCATGCGCCCAGACGGTCTCGTATTCGGGTTGCTTGGTCAGATAGCGGCCGTCCTTGTCGTTGTATATGCCGGAGCAGCGGATGACGCAGCCGCGATGGCAGCCGTGAGTGGCAAGGCCGCCCCGGACCGTTTCGGTCTCGGCCTGCGTCTCGCCGCTGATCTGGTGGGCTTTCTCAAATCGGCCCTGCCGGAAATTGCAGGTGGGATAACCGCCGGCTTCGTTGATGATGTTCGTCAGGACGTTCGTTCCGTAGGCCGGCAGACCCTGCCCGGTGACGGGGTGGTTTCGCAGCCCTTCCACGAATTTCTTGTTGGCCGCGTGGAATTTCTCGGGATCCTTGGGCTGTCGCATCTTCATCCCGGTATCGTCCAGGACGATCACTTTGATTCCCTTTGAGCCCATGACGGCTCCAAGACCCCCTCGCCCCGCGTGACGGGTGGGCCTCAACTCCGTGTCGGTGCATGCGATGGAAGCCGCGCCGAGCTTCATCTCGCCGGCCGGTCCGATGGAGATGCACGCGATGTGCTCCCCGTGTTCGGATTTCATCTTCTCGATCAGGTCGTAGTTGGGCAGCATCCTGAGGCTGTTGTCCCGGACGATCCGAACCCCCTCCTTGTCGATCACCACTTTGTAGAGATCGTCTGTGGCGGGCTTGCCTTCCAGGATCACCGCGGCATATCCCAGGCGGGCCAATACCTGGGAAGGCTGGCCTCCGGCATTGGATTCCTTGATGGTTCCGGTGAGCGGACTCTTGGCCCCGATGGATATTCGGCCCGACATGGCCCCGCTCGTCCCGCTCAGCAGTCCGGGCGCAATCACCAGCTTGTTCTCGGCGCTGAGCGGGTGGCACAACGGAGGCACCTCCCGGGCGACCATTGTCGATGTCAAAGCCCTTCCTCCAAGACCGGCGTATTCTCCCGGGGAGCCGACGGTTGCCTGCGGACCGCCTTCAGCCCCGGTGTCGATTCTCAGTATCTTGTTCATGGAAATCCTCCTGCCAACGACGGAACCGATGCATTTCCCTCATCTCCCGGCCGACTCCGACCCGAACGGCTCGCGCGGTCCGGATCCGAGCAGAACCCCATGAAACTGCGGGCCGTGTACTCATACTAGGGTCGCGACGAATCGTTGTAAACATGTCATTTTTGGCACCACGCCTGGCTTTGCGGCGTCTGGAAAGCTCACGGGAGAGCCTGTCGAAGACATGCCCATCGGAGATGGATCTTTATACACCTAACATGGTACAAAATGCCGGTTTCACATGATGGAGCGATCAACCTGCCGACAGTTGCCGCTACAGTCCGACGACGGCGGGCGGTTGACCCGGTTCCGGGGCCGTCACCCGCATGCGTGCAAGCGCCCGTTCGTCCCGTCCCGGCCGGTTTCTCACGGTTCGTCGAGACCTTCCGGACCGGTTCCGTCCGGAGGAGGATCGATGCACGGTCCTTAACGCCTGTTGACGCCGGAGCACCGCTTCGGTCCTGTTCAAAGGAGGATTCGAGTCGTGGGTCTGATGAAGAGTGATTCATTCCTGCGTGCGGGCGAGGGGGGAACTCTCCTGGACGTCTATCTTCAGCCGAGGGCATCGAGGAACGAATGGGCGGGGATGCACCAGGGTTGCCTCAAGATCAGGCTCACCGCGCCCCCGGTGGAAGGCGAGGCCAACAAGGAGTGCGTGAAATTCCTCGCCGGGGCGTTCGGAGTTTCCCGGTCCGATGTTGAAATCATCCGGGGACACAAATCCCGCCGCAAGACGATTCTGATCCGCAACTCCACCCCGGAGACCCTGAGAGCGGTCTTGCTGGAAACCGGCGTTCTCTGACTCGCCCGGATGGGGCGCCGCCTGTGTTCTCGTCGAACGCGATTTCCCGGGGTCGAACATCGGCTGATACCGGGTTGCGCCCAACATAGCAGGACATGGGTGGAGAATCGGAAACTTCGAGCCGGCAACGCTTCCGTGTTTCCTGTCCCGGGAGCCGCGAGGCTCACGGTTGGTCGCTCCCGGTTTTTCCCGGGACAGGTCGTGTTCCGCTTCCCGGATAGTGTTGCCGGCTCAAAATTGAAAACGCCATCGAGCGGTTTGTCTGCCTTACTGTTGTCCGCCCCCACCTTGGTGGCCCATGGACCTCTGCGTCTGAGGCGACCTCTGTTGCTGCCTCATCTGCCTGTGCTGAGGAGGTCTCTGTTGCTGCCGCGCGGGCCTCTGCGCTCTGGGCTGCCGCTGCTGCTGGGTCCTGGGTTTTTGCGCGCGGGGCTGTCTTTGTTGCTGAGCCCTGGGTTTCTGCGCGCGGGGCTGTTTTTGTTGTTCGCCTTTGGGCTTGTACACCCTGGGTCGTTTCTTTTGCTCTTGCCTCAGTTGCTGATGTTTCTGAACCTCGGGCCTCTTGTTATACTCCGCCCGCCTTTGATTTCTGAGATGAGTCCTCTCCCTGTTCGGTCGCGCTTTGTAGTTCTCGACGTTCCAGGCCCTTTTTCCTCGCCAATGCCGGCTATTGTGCCATTTCCTCCAATTGTCATGCATGTGACGATGGTGAATTCGTTCATACCGCCAAGGGTGTCCGTGCCAGTGCCGGTCCCTGTAGAATCCCCTCCATCCCGGATCCACGTCAAAGTAGAACCGGGGAACATGACGGTAATAGCCCCAGCCTCTGTCATAATAGCGTGAACGATACCAGCGGCCTTCCCATGGGCGCCACCACCAGCCGCTCCAGAAGAATATGTCCACATCGGTGTCGGGAACGACGTACACATCGTCCGTTTCAGGCAGCACTACCACTTCGGGAGCCGCCTGGAACACGATGGGTGGCGGCAGGGCGATTCCCACACTCACGCCCACCTGCGCCATTGTTGAAGCAGGAACGACCATGGCCAACGCCAAAAGCATTGTCCCCAAAAGCAGTTTTTTCATCATGTTGCCTCCTTGTCTGGTTGATGCCGTTCTTCCGGATGATGAGACCCTCTGGGAACGCAGATCCTCACTTCTCGGAAGGCGCAAAGTAATTGGGGCGGGTCGGGCCCCGACCACTGAAGGCTCACGTTCCTCGATCGGGGTACTCTCCCGCCGTGGGGACGCTCCTTCATCGTAGCCACTCCAAACGCTGGTTGCGAACCGTCGCTACGGCAGATCGTCGCAGCTTCCCGGGATCACGAGCCGGAATCCTTGCTTGCGCCGGGTTCCTCGATCAACTGAATCTTCTACAGGAACCAGCCGTCCTTTCCTTTTCGGCTAAAAGCCGGCCGGGTCGGTTGGGGTCAGTGCAAAGCCTGCTGGGCGGGGCGGTATTGACGCTCCGGAGCCACGGTGCATCAATTCTCAGATCAAAATGATTATGGCAGATGGAACCACTATAGTCCACTATTTTCAAAGTCTTGGATATTTTTCCCATTTTCTCCGCGAGGCGGCCTTCGCAGTCGAGCATGATTCATGCCCGAGGGTGGTGTTACTGCCAAAAGTCTAATCATTCCTCGACGGTGCATCAATACGTTCTGTAATCGCTTTCTTCGCCGTATGGCGCATAGCGCAGGCACACATGTCCCGTCGGATCCGATGCGCGGTCGTTTTCGTCCCTTGATACGGAGTGGGCCCAAATTGGCTTGCGGATTTGAATCTTGTGTGTGAGTGGCTGGTATCGGGAACGGCCCTGTGCGAATATATATATGGTGGAATATTCTTTAATTGACATTGATTCTTTCTTAAGGCAACATTCGCCTAAGTTCCCGAACTTCCTGGATACAGCGATGCGTTCTTGCGAAGGATCCCGGAGCCGCGAGGGGCAGTTTTGAGTGCCGAGAGCGCGGCGTCCTGCCGGGGAAGCGAAAGCAAGCGTGGGGTATTTGAGACGGGTGAAGCGACTTGAGGAGATGCACGATGGGAATCCGTGGCTTTCGGCTAGGTTGTGTGCTGATCGGCGTCTTGCTTATCTGCCTTCTCCCTTGCTCCATCCGGGCGCAGGACCCGGGCGCCGGTGCCGCGGCCTACCGGACTGCCGGCCAGGCTATCCGGACCGACAAGCCTCAGGATGCCCTCGGACCGATGCAGCAGGCGATCCTGGAAGACCCTGAGAACCTCGAATATCAGTATCAACTGGGCGGTATTTATCTCCGGATGGGATGGCTGGACGAAGCGGAAGTCATTTTCCGCGCGCTGATCGCTCAGAATGAGGAAGCCTACCGAAAAGCGTGGTTCGACGTGGCGCACATCCGTTCCCGGCGGGGGGACGACGCGGGGGCCGTCGAGGCACTGGAAAAAGCGAGGCCGGCCGATCCCGGGCGTGCGGACTATGAAATCGGTCTGTGCCGCATGAAGCTGAATGAGTATCGAAAGGCGATCGGATCTTTCAGGAAGGCCGAGGCCGCAAGGCCCGATCTGGCTCCTCGGGCGATCGCCCAGGAGGGGATCTGCTTTGCCCATCTCAAGGAATACAAGGAAGCCCGCAAATCGCTCGAGGCCGCGCTGAAAATGGATCAGCATCCCGAAACGGCCGCCGAGTTGCGCAAACTGCTCGCAGCGGTGGAAAATGCCGCACGCGTGGGCAAGCCCTGGCATGTCACCGGGGCGGTCGGATTTCAATACGACAGCAACGTCCTCCAGGATTCCCTCGATGAGGCCGCACACGCCTCGGGAGAAGGCGACGGGGCTTTTGTCGCCAATGTGACCGGAAGCTACGACTTCTATCGGAATGATTCCTGGAGGGTAGGGGCCGCGTACAACCACTACCAGGTCACCTACTTCACGCAGTCGGACTCAGGGGTGATCGGCGCCAGACCCGCGCTGTATGCGCAGTTAAACAAAGCGCCTTTCTACCCGGGGCTCGAATACCAGTACAGCCATTTCTGGGCGGGGGGGGATTCCAAGGCCGATGTCCAGACGGTCGTCCCGAATCTGACCATCGTCCATGACGAGCACTGGCGGACCTACATCAGGGGCGAAGCCAATTGGCGGTTCTTCCGGGACGTGACTCCCGACGACCGGGTGTACAACATCGGGATCACCGAAATGTACATGATGAAGGGAGGCAAAGCCCACATCCGCGCGGGTTATCTCATGACTTTGGATGACCTGGTCGATTCGGAACGCGCGGGGTATGTGAGCCACGGGGGCATGGTGGGATTCCAGTATCCCGTCTACCGGGAATGGTTCGTTGACGTTTCCGGGCTGTTTATGTGGAGGGACTATGATTTCGATCCCGTGCTCAGCCTGACCAGGACACGCAGGGACACCGAACAGGATTTGAACGTTTTGCTTCGAGGGCCCATCACTTCGAACCTGCAGATGAATTTTCTCTTTCAATATATTTGGAATGATTCGAATATAGTGAAGATGGTGAACAACGAGTCTTTCGATCCGTACAACTACAGAAGGGCGATATTCACATGCTTCCTTACATTCGACTATTAGGAAAGAATCGGTTCAAAACGAGCTTCACTTTTCTGATGGTGTTATGTGCCGTGGCGTGCGCGGGCATCGCCCGGGGTGCTTCAGGCCCGGTTGGAAAGGCCGCGGTCTTGAAAGGCGCCGTGTTCGTGGAGCGGGAAGGAAGGAGCATTGCGGCGAAAGCCGGCGAATCCGTCTTTCTCAAGGACAAGTGGCAGACGAAGGGGGATGGTTCCGTGGAGATCGTCTTCCTTGATGAAAGCCGGGTAAAAATGGCCCCGGGATCGGTGATGGAGATCACCGAGTATTTGTTCGACCCTTCGCAAAAAAGCCGTCAGGGGCTTCTGTCCATGATGTCGGGGAAAGCGCGTTTCGTCGTGCAGGATTTGCAGGATTTCAAGGAAAAGCGGTTCCGGGTGCAAGGTCAGACGGCGGTTGTGGGTACCCGCGACACGGACTTCGTGGTGCGGGTGCGTTCGGGTTCGGCGAAGGAAAGCATATGCAGGGAAGAGCTGCTGGAAGCTCTGTGCATCGAGAATGTGATCATCGCCGTCAACCGCACCACCCCCGATAAGGGGGCCGTCATCACCACCAACATGATCACTCAGGTCTGCGGGAAGAATCCGCCCACCCCGCCCCGGTTCGCGACTCCCGCCGAACGTGCCGATCTGCTGAAGGGGCTGGAGGAAATCGGCTCCAGGAAGCTGCCTCGCGCCGAGACCGGGATCGGCGTGCCCGGGACCACTGAAGGGGGCACTTCGACCGGTCTCACGCACACCCCTCCGCCCGAAGTGATCGTGCCGCCGTTCATTTTCCCGTCCACGACGACAACGACAACGAGCTCATCGACCACCACGACGTCGACCACGCTGCCGTGGCACGTGCCGAGGACCACCACGACCACTTCGACCACTTCGACCACGATGCCGACGACTACGTCCACCACAAGCACGTCCACGACGAGCACATCAACGACCAGTACGTCCACGACGAGCACGTCGACGACCAGTACGTCCACGACGAGCACGTCGACAACCAGTACGTCGACGACCAGTACGTCGACAACGAGCACCTCGACGACGACCACACTTCCGCAGCCTCCGCAACCTCCCATCAGAGGTGGTCCGCGGGGCAGGTGATCGTCGCTGCGGTTCGGCTGAAGACCGGTGCCGGGGTTTCGGGCGCCGGGTTCCGTGCCCGGTGTCCCCACACCCGAACGTTGCGGGAGGATTGCACAGGAGCGAACCATGACCATCAACGGCAGGCGGAGAAGTATTGCAGTCGTTGCGCTGATTGCCGTGCTGATCTGGCCGATGAGCGGCCGGGCCGAGGAAGTTTCCCACCACCTGGTCGCGGACGTTTCCGGCGAAGGCACGATTGACGTCCAGGACTATCACCTGATCGGGCTGCCCTGGTTGATGCCCGACAACGGCGATCCGCTCGCGGTGTTCGGCGGCGGGGCGACCTCCTATGACCCGGCTCAATTAGGAATTTACCAGTACGACCCGGGGTCCGGAAGCTATCTGAGCTACACCGACGGGCTGGCTCCCGTCGTTCCCGGAGGGGGCTACTGGGTGATCACCGCGATCGACCTGGACCTGCTGGTCCAGGGCACGCCCGTTACGACGGACCCGTATACGACAACGGCGGCTCCCGGATGGAACATCATCGGCTGCCCTTTCAACACGAGCACGAGCACTTCCAACATTTACGTGCGGCCGGACGCCTCCACCACTCCGGTGCCTCTCGAATTCAATACCTGGGTCGACAACCAGGCGTGGGGGTACAACAACGGGTATTTTACGGTGATTCCGGCGACTGCCGCCCCTGGCAATTTTGAACCCTGGAACGCATACTGGATGTACAATTCCAGCACGGGGCCGGTGGAAATTCTGATCTATGAGCCCTACGTGCCGGTGCCTTCCCCGCACCCGCGCCAAAAGGTCGGCGGAGCTTCCGCCGAGGCTTCGGCCGCTGCCCCGGACATGGGCATTTCTTTGCGCGTCAACGAGAGATTGAAGACGTACGCGGACAAGACTGTTTTCCTGGGGCTCAGCCCCGCAGCTTCCATCGGACCGGATCGACTGGACTGCATGTCGCCGCCTCCGATTTCGCGAGAGGTTCCGAGGGCATACGTGGATCACAGCGGCTGGGCCACGCGCCCGGGGAAATATGCCAGGGATTTCAGGCCGCTGGGCGATCGGCCGGTGAATTTCCGGGTCACGCTCAAGGTTCCGAACAGGAGCGGTGCGACGTCGTACATCGTGCGATGGGACCTCCAAAATCTGCCCTCCGGGGTCAGGGCCACGCTGATTGACGTCGCGGCGGACCGTTCGGTCAATATGCGTTCGAGAAGCACCTACACTGCGATGGTGCCGGCCCACACTACAGCGCGCACACTGAGGGTTGTGGTGGAAAGAAAATGAATTTACGGGTGACGTTCGGTTGAGTGCGGGAAGAGAGGAACCCGAAGGGGGAACACGGAAAGTGTGCGGGCGCCGCGCAACCTGGTGCGGCGCCCTTGTTTTATACTTCCGCGGGCAACGGGGAGCCGGCGGAGCAGCGTGATTCTCGCGGCGGCAGGCTCTTCGCTCGTGCACCAGATTCCGGGGAGTTCTTTTCTTGATCGGCAACCGCAAGCTCAGCTCCGTTTTTTCGTGGGAAGTGATCTTCGTGGCGATCACCACCCTGATAATGGCCGTCTTCTACATCCTTGAAGTCCATTTCATCGGACTGGTCGAGCTGAAGGCCTGGGATCTTCATTTCAAGGAGCGCGGCCCGGTCAGCCCATCCGGCATGACGGCTTTCGTCACCATCGATGAGGAGAGCGTTAACCGGGAAGGGCGCTGGCCGTGGCCCAGGCGCCGCATGGCGCGGCTGATCGAGGCGGTGGACCGGCACGGCGCAAGGGTCATCGGCCTGGACATGGGGTTCTTCGAACCGGATCTCAAGCTCCGGCAGCAGGCGGTGCTGGACGTGCGGGATCGCCTCAGGGGCAATCCCGCCGGTTGTCCCGACATCCTGGCGCTGCTCGAGGATGCCGCACGGGAGGAAGATGACGACGCCATCCTTGCGGGCACCATAAAACGGCTGTCGGCTCCTTTGGTTCTCGGACATTTCTTCTACGATTCCGCAAGCAGGTACCTCCCCCCGCCTCCTCCCGACGACGTTTTCGAGCGGGACGTGTGTCCGATCGTTCACGTCAGGGAACAGCCGGAAAAGGACCGGTTGTTCGAAGCGGCGGGTCTCGAGACGAACATTCCCGCGGTGCGGGATGCAACCCGGCATTCGGGGAGCTTCAACGTCAAGACGGATCCGGACGGGGCCGTGCGCTGGATGCCCCTGGTGTTCCGGTACGAGGGGCGTATTTTCCCCTCGCTTGCGTTGCGCATGTTGACGGTTTCCCTGCCGGAGCTTCCTCTGATCGTCAAGCTCGATGCCGCGGGCGTCGAGGACATCCGTCTCGGTCCGGTTTCGATTCCTACCAACAACCAGGGAGAATTGCTGCTCAACTTCTACGGGCCGGGGTACACCTTTCCCCATTATTCCGCTTCCGCGTTGCTGCACGGCGAGGTTCCCGCCGATTGCCTGGCGAATCGGCTGGTCGTGATCGGAAACACCACCATGGGCCTCTATGACATGCGGCCGACGGCCTTCGACCAAGTCTTCCCGGGGGTGGAGCTGCACTGCACGGTGTTGGAGAATGTGCTTCAGGAGAATTTCCTGAGGCGGTCGAAACGGTCCGTTCTGCTCTGGGACCTCGGCGCGCTGGCGGGGCTGGCGGTGATTTTTCTCGTTTTGCAGTCCTGCCTGCACGGCGTCCTGATGGCCGTTTCGGTGGCGGCGCTGCTCGCGGGCTACGTCTTCCTCACCCATTATGCCTTTCTGGGGCCCGGGGTCTGGCTCAACCACTTGTACCCGCCGATGAACCTGGCGATCGCATACCTCGGCACCTCCGTGCATCGGTACCTCGAGGAGGAGCGGGAGAAGAACAAAATCAGGAAAACCTTCAGCCTCTACGTCCACGGATCCGTGATGGACGAGATGCTGGCGTATCCGGAACGTCTGAAGCTGGGTGGAGAAAAACGGGAGCTTTCGGTCTTGTTTTCCGACATCCGGGGGTTCACCACCCTGTCGGAACAATACAGCCCCGAGGAACTGGTTCCTCAATTGAACGACTACCTGACCCGGATGACCCAGGTGGTTTTCGATCATCTCGGCACCCTGGACAAGTACATCGGAGATGCGATCATGGCGATCTTCGGGGCGCCGTGGCCCCAGAAGGACCATCCGGACCGAGCTTGCGGTACGGCCGTCGACATGGTCAATACCTTGCAGAGCCTGAAGCGGACCTGGGAAGAAAAGGGGCTGCCCGTTCTCGACATCGGGATCGGCATCAACACCGGCACGATGATGGTAGGCAACATGGGATCGGAACGGCGTTTCGACTACACGGTGATCGGGGATAACGTGAATCTCGCATCCAGGCTGGAAAGCCTCACCAAGGTCTACGGCGTGACCATCGTGGTGAGCGAGAGCACCTGGAACCTGGTCCGTGGGAACTTTGTCGGGCGCGAACTGGACGTCGTGCGGGTGAAGGGCAGGCTTCACTCGGTGGCGATCTATGAAATCATGGGCAGGAAGGGCGATGGGATACCCGCGGAAGCCCTTGATGTCTATCACGAAGGCCTGCATTCGTACCGGCGGGGCGACTGGGCAAAAGCCCTGGAACTGTTCAGCAGGATGGAAGAGTGGCTGCCCGCCGATCGCCCTTCGGCGCTCTACCAGGCAAGGTGCCGCGATCTGTTGAACCGGCCGCCGGAGGGCGAATGGTCCCACGTGACCGTTCTTGACAGGAAATAGGCCGCTTCAGCGCCGAAACATCACGCGAAGCCATGTGCCGAACAGGTGGGAAAACCGCACGACGGCTTCCTTCAGAAGGTTGAAACGGCTCTTTCGGTAATCGCGGCACGCCACGGGCAGAACGGCTGTGGACAACCCCGCCCGCCTGCTTGCGCAAAGGATCTCGAGGACGTAATTGGTGTCTTCACTGATATTCCCGGCCAGCGGTTTCACAGTGTCGATCCGGTACGCCTTCGCTCCCAGGGAATAGTCGTCGTAGGGAAGATTGAGGAGCACCTGAGCGCACCGGATGAAGAGGTGGCTCCCCAGCCGCCGCCAGGCCGAACGCCGTTGGGAACCCGAACGCTTGGAACCCACCACCAGATCGTGTTGCCGCAGCAGGTCGAGTGCTCGCGGAACGAATTCCAGGTCCACCGACAAATCCATGTCCAGGGAAATCAAGAAAGGGGATGCAGCCAGATCGAGCGCTTTCCGGAATACCACGCCGACGGTACCGCGCCGTTCGAGGTGAAAGAACCGGATGGGCAGGGGTTTGGCCTGGCCGAGCAGATTTCCCAGGAACACCGTGGCGTCGGTGGAACCGTTGCTGCCGAGGATGATCTCCCCGCGCAGGGCGCGGTCCCGGAAAAAACACAGCAGCTTTGCCACGTTGGCGACCAGGCATTCTTCCTCATTGTAGACCGGGATGAGAACCGTGAAGTCATACGTTGTCATCGGCCGGCCTTTCTTGAGCTTCCCGAATGGGATATTCTTGGGAGACGTGCACGGAAACCCTTCAAAAATTCGAGGAAAAGCCCCACCGCGGCGAGCCGGTTCGTGCCGCGGCGAAGGAACTCGGCTATGTAGGAGGGCCGTAGGCAGTATCTCAGGACAATGCGCTTCAACCTCGCGTCGTCGATGCGAGCGGCATCCGCATTTTCCCACCATGGGCCGCTCAGATCGAGCATTTCGCCCAGTTTCGTGCCGGGATACGGCGTCACCCGGTGGAAGGAAGCATAGGTGAGATTCAGCCTTCGAGCAAGACTTTCCGTGGCCAGCCAGTCCTTGGGTGTTTCCCAGGGGAATCCCAGCAGGAAAAAACCCGCCGTGGCAATGCCGGCGGCTTTGGCCCACCGGACGGCATTCTCGGTTTGAGTGACGGAAATGCTTTTCCGAAGCCTCCGGTGCGTTCCCGAAGCGCCGCTTTCGATCCCGAAATGGATCAGCCGGCATCCCGAAGCGGCCATTTCTCCGAGAAGCTCCGGCTCCACGTCATCGACCCGCGTCTGGCACGCCCAGGGAAGCCGCGATCTCCGCATGATCCCGCACAGCTCCAGGGTCCGGTGCCTCTTGAGACAGAGCTCCAGGTCGATGAAGTAGATGAATCGATAGCCCAGATTCCCGACGAGCGCCACTTCCGCCGCGACCTGTGCCGTGTTTTTCTCCCTCATGCCGTGGCCGTACATCGCCTTCAGGCAGAACGTGCAGGAATGCGGACAACCTCTCGCGGTCTCCAGGACGGCCATGTTCGCGCCCAGGAGTTCATAACCGTAGTCGCGGGGCACGGTGAGGTCATAGGCGGGAAGGGGAAGGGCCGACAGGTCCACGGGGGCCGCCGCGGGGGTGTGGATCGTCCGGCCGCCCGCTCGGTACGAAACGCCCGGGACCGATTCGAGGCGTTTGTCGTCTCCGGCCAGCGCCGAACAGAGCGCCGGAAGCGTGTCTTCCGGTTCTCCCCTGAGGACCGCTCTCGCCCCGCTTACGTCCAGCACGGCTTCCGGGAAGAGGGTCGGGTGGACTCCGTAGACAATGAGTCTTTCCGCCTGGAACACGCGCGTCCAGGCAAGCAGGGGATCGAGGTCGAGGTTGGGGCACTGCCATCGGTCCAGGGGGGATGAGCTGACGACCACCAGGTCGGCGTTGCCGTACCGGGATGCCGCGGACTCCGGAGAAATCCCCGAAGCCCTCGCATCGCAAAGATGTACGTCCCATCCGTTGTCCCTCAAGCGGGATGCCGCATAGAGCAGGTCGAGCGGCGGCCATGCCCGGTTGTAGCGCTGCCGCTCAAGGCGTCCGCCCCAGGAGGGGTTGATCAGAAGGATCCTCATCCCGATTCCCTCGATTCAGTTTTCATACCAGGCTGCATTCAAGATGGGTCCAATTGGGCGGGCGGGATAAACTCCGCCCCTTGTATGTCTGACCGGCACATCGGTCCGCCTGGGGAGGGGTTTATGGCCGCCCGCTTCACACCTCCCGCCGGGCGGGTGTTGTGTCATCTTGAACGCACCCCCCCATCAAGCGGTTGACCGCCCGATCGGGCCAATTCGTCGGCGGTGCGGAGCAGCGCCCGGAAAGGTTGTGTGTTCGCCAGACCGGGGTCAAGGGCCAGGGCTTCCCGAAAGGAATGCTGCGCTTCCTTGTGGAACCCCATGAACAAATAGCATTGCCCGAGCGTGACCAAGGCCCCGGGAGCATCCGTCAAGTCTCGGTGTGTCCGGAGCCAGTCGACGAAGGTCTTTGCCGAATCGGACCAACGATTCTGATGAAACAGCACATAGGCGCACAGCAGGGAAGCCTCCGTCTGCACCGGCGACGGGGGGCCGACGGAGAGGGCACTCAGCAGCGGGTATGCACTGAAGAAGTCCTTGCGGACGTAGTACTCGCGAGCCACTCCGAGGATTTCCCCCGGTGAGCTGATTTCCGCAAGGCGAGCGGCCGCCGCCGCGGCACGCTCCGATTCCGGGAAGAACGTCACTGCCTGCCAGTAGCGGCGGGAGGCGACATCCGTCCAGCCCAGGAGGGACGCGGCCGCTCCCATTTCATAGAGCGCTTCCGGATAGATTCGGCTCTCGGGGTAGGCGGCGAGAAAAGACTCATAGAAATCGGTCAAATCCTGCCACTTGTTTTCCGTCATGTACGAGGCGGCGACGTAATGAGCGGCATGGTCGACGACGGGAGAAAGGGGATATCGGTTGAGACAGCGCAGAAACCATTCCCGGGCTTCACCCATGGTTGTTCCCGGACGGGTGGCGGGCGTCCTGCCGGGAAGGGTGTCGTCACCGTGTTTGGAGTTGGCCGCTTCAGCCCGCTCATAAACCCGGAGGGCCTTGTGGTAGAGGAGCAGCGGGTCCCGCTCATCCCTGTGCCAGGCATACAGGGCCACGGCGGCGACCAGGACCAGCCAGACAAAAGCGGGAACCACGGGATAAACTGCACGGTCGCCGGATTGCGCGGTGCCGGGCGCCGGGCTTTCCGCCTCGCCCTGCGACGACGGGATTTCCGGCTGGGGGCGATCGGCCCCCGGGCCGGTCGCGGGACGGGCGCGAGCGCGTCGTCGTTGCCCGAACCTGAGGCAGAAGACGATCGCCGTCAACAGACCCGTGAGCAGTGTCGCGCATCGCCCCGCGGCATAGATCCCGCCGCTCGTGTCGAAGCGCAGGACCACTCTTGGAGTGTCCGGCACCAGCATCATGAAGGAGGGAGAGACGAGGTAGAGTTCCCCCGCTCCCTCCACAATGCGCCAGTCCGGATGAAAGGAGATTTTCAGCCACAGCGGATGGCGCGGCGTGGATGTTTCGACCACGATACGGTTCTTTTCCAGGGTTGCCGAGGCCTTCACCAAGGATGCGGACGCATCCGTCAGTTCCACCCTCGGCAGGTTCTCCGGGGTGCCGTCATAAGGCGGGAGCTTTCGCCAGTAGTCGCCCGGAGAATTTTCGGACGCGACGACGAGAACCACGTCCAGGGACGATTTCCGGAACCATTCGAACTGGGTTTGTTTCCAGCTCTCCCACGGGATCCTGTGGGGACGGAAGCGCAGAGGCTCCACGTAGGAGTTCCCGGAGTCCACGACCGTGTGGATTCGAAAGGGAGGGAAAGCGATTTCGGGGTGATAATCCGGACTGCGGTCGAGGGCCGCCCCGGTTTGGCCGCTCACCGAAACCACATGGCGGACGTTGAACAATCTGAGGTGCTTTGCCGCCCGATCCGCGTCGAAGCGCGAATAGTAGTAGCCGGGAAAGGGGCACGAAGGGGTTCGGGTGAGCTCGGACTGGAGGTAGAAAACAAAAGGGGAAGTGATGCTCGACTGCATGTAGAGCCCTTCGAGCGTCGATCTTCCGGAGAAATAGGGCAATAGCTCGAACGCTCGCACCGTGCCCGCGCCGTTGTTTTCTTCCGCGTGTTCGTACACCACGCGCGGGCTGTTCTCGGTCCCCCGCAGGTGGATGTTGACCTGCTCGAACGGTTGCCGCAAGGGCTTGGCTTCAAATCCCGAGTAGTTCCATTGAATCCAGGTCCTCACCGTGGACGATCCGGCAGCGGCCCAGCCCAGCATCAGGAGCACCGCGACGGCCGTCCAAAGCCCCCGGTGTCGGAACCGCTCCAGAACCTTTCCCCATCCGATGGCCCCGAGCAGGATGAGAAAAACATGCGCGAAGGGCAAGAAGCGGATGTCGACCAATCCGAAGGCGGGCCCCAGGCCGAAACAGGCCAGGGCGATGCCGACGTTCCACCAGAGGTACTGCTCGGCCTCCCCGTAGTGCGTGTGGCGCTGTCCGGCCGGACCGTTTCCTCCAAGCCACGCACGGCCGGCGGCCCAGCCGAAAAGAATGCCCGGCAGGGCGGGAAACAGCGCGACGGGCAGCGGCTCGGTCCAGCTTTCGAACTTCCAGGCGTGGTTGAACGAGGTGTCCCAGGGGAGACGCGCGATCAGGGGCACGATCCAGAAGGAGATGATTCCGAAGGCAACGGCATGCAGGGTGATGATGTACGGAATGAACCGCCCGCGCAACAGGAAGTAGGAACTGGCGAAGCCGAACTGCAGCAGGGGATATCCGTTGCTCAAAGCCGCCAGGCCTTCGAGCAGGCCGTTGCGAAACAGGGAGCGTCCATCCCGGATATCATGGAATACTTTCCCGGTCAGGGCCACGGCGATGACCAGTCCAATCCCGTAGCAGAATTCACCCGCCAGGGTGCTGGCGATATTTCCGCCCCACATGGCGTTTTCCTTCATGACCAGAAAGGGCAGCGCCAGTGCGCTTCCCAGGGCGGCCACGAGGTCCGCGTACCCGAATCTGCGCAGGCAGAAATAAATCGCGGCGGGAAGCCCGAATACCGGCAGAAGGGTGACGAGCTTGAAAGCAATTTGCAACGGTATCGCCGCGGCAAGCAGACTGATGATGAAGAAGGGGAAAGGGAAATAGTTCAGGAACAGGGGATATCCGGCATAATTGCCATGCATCCACGTAACAAGGGGGCCGCCCGTGGCGAGACTCTCGCGCAGCGCAACGGCCGCCGTCAGGTGCGATGGCGTGTCGCCCCCGGCGATATGCGAGGAGCTCAGGATCAGAGACGGCGGAAACAGCAGGAGCAGAAACCCCTCGACGGCGAGCAGCAGGACCAGACCTTTGCGTTGTCGTATCTTCGCGAGGAGCCGTGAGCGCATCGTTGAGGCCGCTTTGCTTGTTGGTCTGCGCAGAAAGAAGGGGTTGACGGAAATCAGACCGTGATAACCATGCCGTCCCGGAGGATCTCGATGCGCGTTTTCTTGATCCTGGCCAGCTGTTTCTTGATGGTCGCCTTGTGGAACGGCTTCAGATGAGTGATGTAGATGGTCTGCGGAATGACGGGCATCTTGGTGATTTCGGTCTCCAGCAGCGACGGAGTCAGGTGGCCGGAAGCCAGGGCCAGTTCCTCCAACTCGTCCGGGAAGGAAACCTCGGCGATAAGAGCCGATACCCTGTGGCCGCGCATGCGTTTCCAGATACGCTCAGTCGGTCCCGTGTCTCCGGTGTACACGAGGGCCGTGGATGAACGGTTCTCGATCATATAGCCGTAAGTCGGCACGGCATGGTTGACTCTTGTGGCATAAATCGAGTAATCACCCACCTGGATTCGGCCTCGAGTGGAGATCTCCCGGTACCGCATCACCGGATTCTCCGCGTCGGGGATGGTCGAAAAATCCGGCCAAATCCTGTTGTTGAAAATATTCCTCTTGAGGTCGGCAATGACGTCTTTACCGCTGAGAATCGAGAGCCGGCAGACCCGGCCGCTGGACACGATGTTGTCGACCAGGAAGGGGATTCCCTTGATGTGGTCGAGATGGGCATGTGTCAGGAAAATATGAGTGATCCGGCATTGTTCCTCGCTCTCGAGGGAAAGCGAGACCGTTCCGGCATCCATCAGAAGGAAATCGTCGACGAGGAACGCCGGCGATCTGTGGCCCGGTTCTTCCGAGCCGGATGCTCCAAGGACCCTGATCTGCATACTCCAAAACTCTCCTTTGCCGGAAATTCCCGGCACCGCAAAAACCGATCTCGCGCCTGCCTGCCCGGAGCGACGTGTTCCGAATCCATGAACGCGCGATGGAGGAAAACCACCCGCGGGCCCGCCGCATGAGCACCGGGGACCTTTGCGGTCTTGCCCGCGAACCCCCTTTCGAACCGTTTGGGATTCTAAAGAGTTTTTTGCCGTTTAGGAAGAAATTTGCTCTTCCCCCGCAAAGAAAGTGCGGTCGTGTATCGAGTCCACGGGGTTCCGGGGGCGATGCGCCGTCTCGTGACTTTCGACGGCGCGTCTGCCATGGGCGGACAGGAATGCCCCCCGGTCCTCCATGGCTAAATAAACCGCGGTATGCCGAGCCGCGCGGGCATCGCATGCGTCCTGATTCGGCGAACCGGGGCCGTGTCCGTTCTTGTTCAAATCGGATATTCATGTCAGTTATATGAGAACGTTTTCACAATAATTGACAGCAATCAGCTAAGCATTCTATATAGCGTGGGGAAAGGAATCTCATACAGAGGTGCGTTCAAGATGACACAATACCTGCCCGTCGGGAGGTGGACGCGGGCGGGGATAAACCTCGCCCCTGCGGACCGATGTGCCCGTCAGACGTAGCAAGGGGAGGGCTTTATGCCCTTCCGCACAATGCACTCATCTTTAACGCATAATGGTATCATACGCTTTTCAGGTTTCCTCCGAACATTGTGTCTACGAGGTCTTGGCGGTTCGATTGCTCGCGCATTCCGGTTGGAGACGTTGGACTTGAAGTCTTGCACAGTCAAACAGGCAGGATTGCACACCTCGCCCCATGGTGGCCCCCTCCACCGTTTGGGCTCCCATCCGCGGAATTTGTCGAAGAGTCAGTCTCATATTTCCTGCTTTCCGCACAACCGATCGCTTGCAGAACCCGATAATCCATGCGGGATCGAAGCCGGCCCGTGAAAGCGGTTCGGGCGCCCCGCACGGCATGGAAAGGAACGCCCCGACAGGTCCGGCCGGTGCTCAACGGGCTTGCGATCACCTCCTGCGAAGAAAAAAACCGGGAGGTCCGCAGCCTCGGTCAGTCCCGGTTCGGTCCAAGGGCTGCTGCTGACGGCTGATCCCGGACCATGCGGAATATTCCGGGTGGATCGCTTCCGTATGGAAGAGGTCGGAAAACCCTTCAATCACCGATTCGCGTTCAAGATCGCGGAACAAGGGATCAGCGCAAGGTGAGGCGGGGTAACCCCGCCCTTGTATGCGACCTGCGCAATCGCGGGGCAGGGCCGCGGGCCTTGCCGCCCGATTTGCAGCCGAGCCGGCGCGACACGGGCCTTGATGTTTTCAACAGCTTGGTCTCAGTAAGGATAGGGTTGGCCGAAAGCGTTTTTTCCCGCACGATCGCAGCGTAGGCATCGCTTTCGCCCCGGCGCCGGGGGGAGGTCTTGAACGCCCTTGGACCGGGGGGGGGCGGATTCTGTTGGAGGTTATGACGGAAGCGGGCCGGAGGCAGATGCCGGCGGTTGTTTTTGTTGAGAATATTCTACGAAATGAGGGAGATCATGCCGATCGAAATTTCCGAGAAAACGGTCAAACGCGACTTCATCGAGAAGATCAGGAAGCTGAGCGGACAGGATATCTACAAGTGCTACCAGTGCGGAACGTGCGGCGGCGCTTGCCCGATGTCCGACCACATGGATGCGGTGCCCCGTAAAATCATGCGAATGGCTCAATTCGGCATGGAGGAGGCGGTCACCGGGAGCAAAACTTTCTGGACCTGTGCCTCTTGCCACTCCTGCAGTGTGAACTGCCCCCGGGGCATCGACCTGGCCAGGGTGATGGAAGCGATCCGGCTTCTCACTCTCAGGAAGAACCTGAACATGGTGGAAGTGTCCGGGCTGCCGGCCGAGACGGTGGAGGAGTTGCCGCAGATAGCCCTGGTCAGTTGCTTCAGAAAATTGACAAGTTGAGGAGAGACATGAAGATCAGTTATTACCCTGGATGTACTCTGAAAACGAAGGCAAAGAACCTGGAGGAAGCGGCTGTCGCGTCAATGGCGGCTCTCGGGATCGAGTTCGAGGAACTGAGCCGGTGGAATTGCTGCGGTGCCGTTCATTCGCTTGCGGACGACGATCTCATTCATCATGTGGCGCCGGTCCGCGACCTGGTTCGCGCCATGGAGCAGGGAAGCGACACGGTCGTGACGCTCTGTTCCATGTGCTACAACACCTTGGCTCGGGCCAACATGCTGATGAGGCAGGACGAGACGAAGCGAAAGACGATCAACGACTTCATGAGTGAAGAGAAAGACTATCACGGAGAAGTCGAAGTCCTGCATTTCCTGACCTTTCTGCGGGACCAGGTTGGATTCGACGCCCTGCGCGCCAAAGTGAAGACCCCTCTCAAAGGCCTCAAGGTGGCCACGTACTATGGTTGCACGCTGGTCCGGCCCCGGGACGTGTCCATCGAACCGACGGGGGAGCGTCAGCTGATGAAAAATTTCCTCGAGGCGCTCGGGGCAACCCCGGTCGATTTCCCGGACGCCACGCTGTGCTGCGGTTCCTATCAGATCCTGTCCAACCCGGAGGCCGCCCTGGACGTGGTTTCCGGCATCCTGGGGAGCGCCGCCTCGGCGGGAGCCGATGCCCTCATTCTGAGCTGCCCCCTGTGTGAATACAACCTGGCCAAAAAGCAGGAGCATCTCCTGGAAAGCAACAAGATCACCAAAAAGATTCCGGTATTCTATTTCACCCAGCTCCTGGCCGTCGCGCTCGGACTGGGCGGAGAAGCCTGCCGGTTCGATCTCAACGAGAAAAGCGCCGTCGAGTTCCTGAAGGCTAAGAACGTTCCCGTCGCGGCCGCGGTCTGAACGCCGGGGACGATCCGATAAAGAACGGCATGCGGGATTAAACAGTTACACATCAAGGAGAAGCAGACGATGTCCAAGCAAGAATGCAGCTGTGCAACGCCAAGGCAGGTCGCCACGGGTGACCGCGCAATTCTGCCGGAAGGGGCCAGAACGATCCCCATTTACGTCATGGGCAAGCGGTATGAAGTGCCCGAGACCCTGACCATCATGAAGGCGATGGAATTCGCGGGCTTTAAGTTTCTGAGAGGGGCCGGGTGTCGCGGCGGGATCTGCGGCGCGTGCCCGACCGTCTATCGCAAGGAAGGCGACTACAAACTCTATTTCGGCCTCGCCTGTCAGACGGTGGTCGAACCCAATATGTACCTCGCGCAGATTCCCTTCTATCCTGCCAACCGCGCCCAATACGACATCGAGACGATCAAACCCACGGCCGAATCCATCCATGCGCTCTACCCCGAGCTGTTCCGTTGCGTGGCCTGTAACAACTGCACCAAGGCCTGCCCCATGGGTGTCGAGGTCCTGGACTACATCTCGGCCATCAAGCAGGGCGATATCGCCAGGGCCGCCAAGCTCTCTTTCGACTGCATTCAGTGCGGGATGTGCGCCAGTCGCTGCATGGGTGAGCTGCCGCAGTATCACATCGCCCAGTTGACCCGCCGGATCTACGGGAAGTACATTCAGCCCCGGGCTGAACACCTGGAGAAGCGCGTCGCCGAAATCGAATCCGGAAAATACGATGCGATGCTGAAGGACCTGCAGAGCATGGACAAGGAAAAGCTGGAGAAGCTGTACAAGGAGCGCGAGCGCGAACCCGATATGGCGCCTCTTGGCACCTGGATGCCCAAGGACACTCAGTATCTGTAGGAACGGGATTTTCGAGGATGAAACCAATCATTCCCCGACTCCGGGGATTTTGAGGAGAATAGTTATGGGTTACACTCCGGAAATGAAAGAATTGATCAAACGGGTTGAGGCAACGCGGCCGGCGCGCGTGGAAAGAGCCCGACGCGGAGAGAATTTCCCGGCATTGAGCCTGGAAGAGCGTGCCGTGGTGCTGGAGAAGTTCCATCCCGACTACCAGAAGGAGGGCCGCCGCGCGGTGCGGGTCGGACGGGACAAGGGGCTGGTGCTTCCGGACGAAATCGCCACAATGCTGGAATCACGCTCCATGCTGCGCCCCGACAAGGTGGACCTCACCAAGATCGATTTCGACACCGACGTGCTCATCGTGGGCGCGGGGGGAGGCGGTTCTTCCGCGGCTCTTCTCGCCTCCAATTCCGGCCTCAAGGTGGTCATGGCCACCAAGCTCCGCCACGGCGACGCCAACACGATGATGGCCGAAGGCGGCATCCAGGCGGCCACCCAGGAATGCGATTCCCCCTTCTATCATTACCTGGACACCATAGGCGGCGGTCATTTCACCAATCAGCCCGACCTGGTCGCGGCCCTCGCCCATGACGCACCGCTCTCCATCGCCTGGCTGGAATCCCTGGGCATGATCTTCAACAAGCTTCCCGACGGACGGCTCGACGCTCGGCACTTCGGCGGATCCTCGCGCAAACGCATGAATTCCTCCGGCGACATGACCGGAGCTGAAATCATGCGCGTGCTGAGAGACGAGGTGAGGAACCGTCGCGACCGAATCACGGTGCTCGAATTCTGTCCCGCCGTGGAACTGCTGCTGGATGAAACCGGGAAATGCGCGGGCGCCATCCTCTACAACATGGAAACCCGGGAATTCTTCATTGCGCGCGCCAAGGCCGTGGTGATCGCCACCGGCGGCAACGGGCGTCTCCACATCAAAGGCTTTGCCACCACGAACCATTACGGCGCAACCATGGACGGCGTGGTCATGTGCTACCGGGCCGGGGTGGGCACTACCTGCCTGCCTTCGACCCAGTATCATCCCACGGGCGTGGCCTACCCGGAGCAGAACGTCGGCCTGCTCATCACGGAAAAGGTCCGCGGCCTGGGCGCACACGTCCTCAACAACGAAGGCGAGCAGTTCTGCTTCCCCCTCGAACCGCGCGACGTCGAATCCGCCGAGCTGATCAAGGAAGCCGTCGAAGTGCAAAAAGCCGTGCTCACGCCCACCGGTCGCTACGGCCTCTGGCTTGACTCGCCCATGATCGACCTGCTGCACGGCGAAGGCACGGTCCGCAGGGAACTGCCGGCAAAGTTCATCCAGTTCGCGCGGCACGGCATCGACATCAGCAAGGAACCGATGCTGGTCTACCCGACCCTGCATTACCAGAACGGCGGCATCGCCATCAACGCCGACTGTGAAACCGTCATCCCGGGTCTTTACAGCGCCGGCGAGTGCACGGGCGGCGTCCACGGCGAAAACCGCCTCATGGGGAACAGCCTGCAGGACGTCATCACCTTCGGCCGACGGGCGGGTGTCAGTGCCGCCGCATACGTGAAGAAGGGCGTCGAGCTCAAGAAGCTGACGCTGGATCACGTGGCCGGGTACGAAAAGAAACTGGCCGAGGCGGGAATCGACAACCCGATGGTTGCCCCGATCCTGCTGCCCGACTACGCCACCGACGAGGTCGCGAGCCGCAGGATGGCCGAAGCGATTCAGGAAGCCGAATAGGGAACAATACGGCGTCAAGGTGCTGAACGCGAAGTCGGTTTCAGTCATGAAAGAGGGTATTCGGGACTTGTCCCGGATGCCCTCTCCTGTTTTTCCCGCTTCCCCTGAAGGTCCGTTGCGCCTTTCTCCGGAGGCCGGCTGCGGGACCGCTCGGCCTCGAAGCCTACAGCAAGGCGCGGAGATGGTACTCCAGCTGTTCCTTCGGGATGGCCCCGAAAAGCCGGTTGACCTGCCTTCCCGCTTTGAAAAGGATCAGGGTGGGAACGCCCAGGACGTCGAAGCGGGAAGCGGTCGCAGGGCTCTGCTCGGTCACCAGCTTCACGAATTTGATTCTCCCGGCGTACTGTTTCGCCAGTTCGTCGATGACCGGCAACATCCTCACACAGTGCGGGCACGAAGGGGCCCAGAAAAAAGCCGCCGCCGCTCCCGGGAACTGTACAACCTCGTTGAAAAATGATTGGTCATTGACATTGAGGGGATATTCAGGATAAATCAAAGTCGTGGTAAGAGGCGCGCGGCACTTGCCGCAAACCGGTCTGTCCCGCATACGGTTTTCGGGAATCCGATTTCGGGTTCCGCACTTGTCGCATTTTGCGACGATATTCCGGCCGTTCATCTCAGAATGTCCTCGGATGACTGGAGGTTTTTGAAAGAGGACTTATAATGGTGGTCGTATCCGTTGTTCTCTGACACCATCTCCTATGGATTTCATCTCCCGCGCTTCACATCGTTCCAGGCGAACACCCGGTCACAGGCTTCTGCATACCCATAATCACGCTTGATGCCGAGTTCAAGGCAGATGCATCCCTGCGTGCCGTTCCCGAAATCTTTACCGGAACCGGCGGTTGATTTGCGCAGCGGGCGAACTTTATAATTGCACGGTGTTTGCCCGGGGAAACCAATTCCCCGGGATTCTTGCGGGGCGGGTGCTCCATGGCCGTGCATGCGGATTCCGGGGCTGTGCCGCTCCCGGGAATACGGCCACCGGCTGCGGCTTTCGACGTTTCGTTGCCCTGCCCCCGGATCATGGCCGTTCACGGTGGTGAGTGCAGGGAGCGAAGCAATTCTCCTCGAGGCGACGGATTCGGGGTCGGGGGAATGCGGTTTTCAGCATCGACGCCGGGGCGGCCGGCGCCGGTTTCGGTATCGCGTGGAGCTGTCGGATTGGGCGAGGAAGAACGTCACCCGGGTGGTCGGGCGCCTTGAGGGCGTGCCGTGGCGATAGCGATCAGAGGAGGAGAAGAAATGGCACGGATAGATGACTACATCGAGTCGTTCAGGCTGGCCTCGGAGGATCTGCGGCAGTCGGACCTGGTCGAGATCGCTGAAAGCGCCGGGGCGCAGTTCAAGAAACTGGAAGACGGCACATCCGCTTTGCGGCTCCTGTTCTTCGGCACTCCGATACTGATCTGGGTCGGCGACCGGGTGGAGGTGATGCGAGAGGACAGCGAGAAGGACATGTCGCTTCCGGAAAGGATTCTCATCGTCCATTACCTGCTCGGGGCCAGCGGGATTTGCCCGACCGGGAAGATGATTTCCTACCGGCAGATACCGGACGGAATGTTCTATTTCGAAGCGTTCCAGAGGCGTGCCCGCGACCCGTTCCTGGCGACCTTCGGCAACAACGCCGACCTGTTCAGAACCTGCGCGACCACGGTGGGTGGGAGACCGGTGCCTGTGGGGGATGTGGGCATGGAGTTCGACCTGCTGCCCCACGTAACGGTGCAGTTGGTGTTGTGGCAGGGGGATGAGGATTTCCCCTCGGAGGCCAGTGTCCTCTTCGACGAGAGCATCCAGACCCGGCTTTCCGCCGAAGACATCGCGGTGCTCAGCGGGATGCTCGTATACCGGCTCGTGGGCCTGGCCTGCAAATTATACCCGGAACTGAAGTGCAAATCGTAAGGAGTGTGACTTGAAAATCGCCATCAGCGGTAAGGGCGGGGTCGGCAAGACCACCCTCTCGGCATTTCTGGTGAAGTGGTTTGCCTCGAAGGGGAAAGAGGTGCTGGCCATCGACGCCGACCCCGATGCAAACCTTGCCCAGGGTCTTGGACTTCCCAGTCCAACCGGAATCACCCCCATTTCGGAGATGAAGGAACTGGTGGCCGAGAGGACGGAATCCGTTCCGGGGAGCTACGGCGGGTTCTTCAAACTCAATCCGAAAGTCGACGATCTGCCGGAAAAGCTGGCGATCCGGGCCGGAGAACATATCCGGCTCATGGTCATGGGTGGCGTCAAGAAAGGGGGATCGGGCTGCGTGTGCCCGGAGAGCGTGCTGATCAAGAACCTGATGCAGCACCTGGTTCTCAGGCGCGACGACGTCGTGATCATGGACATGGAAGCGGGAATCGAGCACTTGGGCCGGGGGACGTCGAAGGGAGTGGATTGTCTCATCATCGTTGTCGAGCCGGGCAGGCGGAGCATCGAGACCGCGGGCAGGATAAGGGCTCTCGGGAAAGACCTCGGGCTCACGCGGGTCTGTCTTGTGGGCAACAAGACACGGGGGCCGCGGGACCGCGAGTTCCTTGCCGGCAGCTTGAAGGACTTCCGATTCCTCGGCTTCATACCCTATGATGAAGAACTCGTGGAAGCGGATTTGCAGGGGATTTTTCCTGAAATGGTGAAGCCTGAAACCAAAGCTGCGTTTGAAGAAATCGCCGTGGGAATAGCGGCTTGACGGCACCCCCTCGAATTGGGTGCAGGAAAAGGTTTGGATTGATGATAGACGTACAGAGCCGATTCGATAGCCGCAACATCAGGGTAGACAAGGTGGGTGTCAAGGACATCCGTTATCCGATCACCGTGATGGACAAGACCAACGGGATTCAGCACACGGTGGCGTCCGTCAATATGTACGTGAATCTTCCGCGCGAATTCAAAGGGACTCACATGAGCCGATTCATTGAAATCCTCAACGAATTCCACGGAAACCTTGACATCCGCGAGTTTCCGTCCATACTGCAATCCGTCCAGGAGCACCTGAGCGCCGAATCCGCTCACCTGGAGCTCAGTTTCTCCTACTTCATCAAGAAGCTGTCTCCGGTTACGGGCTGTGCCGGGCTGATGGAATACGGCTGTCGGGTGGCCGGCTCCCTGGACTCCAATCGTGGGCATGACCTGGTTCTGGAAGTCAACGTGCCGATTTCCACAGTCTGTCCTTGTTCGAAGGAAATCAGCAGCTACGGCGCCCACAATCAGAGGGGGATGGTCCGACTGGCGGTGCGGTTCAAGAAATTCGTGTGGATTGAAGACCTGGTGAGGCTGGTGGAGTGCGCGGCGTCATCGGAAGTCTACTCCGTGTTGAAACGGCCCGACGAAAAATTTGTGACGGAAAGCGCTTTCGACAACCCCAAATTCGTCGAGGACGTGGTGCGCGACATCGCCAAGGAGCTCAAGGCAGACCAGAACATCAGCTGGTTCCTGGTGGATGTGGAGAATTTCGAATCGATACACAATCACAGCGCTTACGCGTGCATCGAGCGCAGCAAATGATCCCGCCTGCCTGCCGTGCCCTCTCCGAATTCCTTTGAACCTTCTTTGCCTTCACCCGGGGCTTTTCGCCGGACCAGCCGATGCATAGATCGGAACCATTCGAAGCAGTCTGTCGGGCCATGTCCGACCGCGATTTCTACCCTCACCGGGTGACCCGCCTGGAGCGCCGCGACACGCACATTTCCACGGTATTTCTCACCGGCGACTGGGCTTACAAGATAAAAAAGCCGGTCAACTTCGGTTTTCTCGATTTCACCACGCTCGAGGAGCGTCAGCGACTGTGCCGGCAGGAAGTGTCCCTCAACCAGAGGCTCACCCACGATGTCTACATGGGGGTCGTCGCCGTCCGCCGGGACGAGTCCGGACGGCTGTCCCTGGAGGGGAGCGGCCGGACGGTCGAAGTCGCGGTCAAAATGAAGCAACTCCCCGAAGAAGCGTGCCTGGGGAATCTCCTGGAGCGGCACGTCGCGGGGCGCGCCGAGATGGAAGCCCTGGGGCGGCATCTGGCGATCTTCTACCAACGTTGCGCCGTCGGCCGGGAAATCGATCGATACGGTCATCCGGAAGTCGTCGGGTACAACATGGAGGAAAACTTCGATCAGGTGGAACCGTATGTCGGGAGCCTCGTGAAGGCGGAAGAGTGGGAATTCATCCGCCAGGTGAGCCGCACGTTTCTGGTGAACCGGGAAGCACTCTTCCTGGACCGCATCCGGGACGGCCGCATCCGGGACGGTCACGGTGATCTGAGGGTCGAGCACATCTACTGGCATGGAGGGCTTCAGATCATCGACTGCATCGAGTTCAACGATCGCTTCCGCTACGGCGACGCGGCAATCGATCTCGCTTTCCTGCACATGGACATGGAAAGGCTGGGGCATGCGGACCTGAGCCGGGCAGTGATGGCCGCATACGTCCGGCAGGCGGATGATCCCGAACTGTATGCCCTCCTGGACTTCTACGCCGCCTATCGCGCCGTCGTGAAACTCAAGGTGGCCTGCCTGGGGTCCGAGGAACTGGAGGAGGAGGCAGCCGGGGCGAACGCGGCGGCGCTCGTCAGGACATACGAGGAACTGGCCTATCGATATGCGATCCGGTTCAGCCGCCCCACGCTCTGGGTTTTCTGCGGGCTGCCGGCGACGGGGAAGACCTCGCTTGCGGAGGCAGTTGCCGGGCCGCTCAGGCTGCGGCGCTTCAGCTCGGACTCCGTCCGAAAGCAAGCGCTTCCCGGAGAACACGTGGTTCCTTACGGGCAGGGCATCTACCGCCCCGAAATGAGGGGGCGGGTTTATTCAAGGCTCCTGGCCCTGGCCCAGGACCAGTTGAAAAGCGGGCATTCGGTCATTCTGGACGCCACCTTCGGGGAGCGCCATTGGCGCGATGAAGCGGTGCGCCTGGCACGGGATCTTGACACGAACCTGGTTTTCGTCGAATGCGCCGCGAAGATGGAGAGCATTCGCGACAGGCTGGAGAAACGCGAGCGGGAAAAGGGTGAATCGGATGCGCGCCTGCTGCAACTGGCCGAAATCATAGCACACTATCAGCCGCCCGACGAGGTGCCGCCCGCGAACCGTCTGCGGGTGGACACCGACGAACCCGTCGCCGGGACGCTGGTCGAATTGCTCGAACGCGCCTACATTCTGATATGTGGCCAGGTTTCATCGGTGCTGTGAGATTCAGTCTTCCAGAGCCAGTTCGATCAGGCGATCAAGTAGAGCGGAAAAGGAAATGCCGGCCACCGCCGCCGCCTGTGGAAACAGGCTGGTTGCAGTCATGCCGGGGATCGTGTTGGTCTCGAGAATGAAGATGTCATTGCCCGACACGATCATGTCCGTTCTGCTGTACCCCTTGCAGCACAGCGCCTGGTGCGCTTTCCTGGCGTATTCCTGCGCCTTGGCCGTGATGGTGTCGGAGAGCCTGGCGGGACAGATTTCCCTGGAGGCTCCGGGAGTGTACTTCGCTTTGTAGTCGAAAAACTCATAGGCTTCGCCGGGGATGATTTCGATCAGCGGCAGCGCCTGCAGATGATCGTTTCCCAGCACCCCGCCCGTTATCTCGATGCCGTGAACGTATTTCTCAATGAGGCAGCGCCGGTCGTATTGCCAGCCGGTTTCGACCGCTGCAGCGAGTTGATCCCGGTTCCTGACGATGCTCAGCCCGATGCTCGACCCTTCATGCTCCGGCTTGACCACCACCGGCAGCCCGAGACGGTCCGCCACGGTATCGAGATCCGGCGGTTCCCGCCGGTCCGCCACCAGGTGTGGAGCGACCGGGAGGCCGGCATGGATGTAGAGCTGCTTGCTCAAGATCTTGTTCATTGCCACGGCGCTCCCCAGAACGCCGCTCCCCTGGTAGGGAATTCCCAGAGATTCGAGCAGTCCCTGGATCGTTCCGTCTTCGCCCATTCTGCCGTGCAGAATGATCAGCGCCACGTCGATCTTTTCCGCGTCTGCCGCAAGGCGCGTCAGATCGTGAGCCGGGTCGTAGCGGAGGACGAGGTAACGCTGCTTGTCCAGCGCATTGAAAACCTGTTCCCCGCTTTTCAACGAAACTTCACGTTCCGCGGACGCCCCACCCGAGAGCAGCGCGACGGTCAATTTTTCAGTGCTCATAGTGCTCCGATCCGGTTTCGTAGCTGTTGTCGTTGAAAGAAAGATCCATGATCTCCCGGCTGTCGGGAGTCACACTCAGATGCTCGAATATCCTCGATTCCAGTTCCTGGTACAGGATGAGTTTCTCCCGCATGAATCTCAGGTGGCTCTCCGTCTTCGCATACCTTCGGACGAGATCCTCGAACCGGTCGCTGATGGTGACGATCCGGTCGTGCTTGATTCTCTTGTCCGCGTAGTTGACCAGCAGGGACTCGTCGACCGGTCCCCGGAGCTTCGCCTCGTCGAGCGTGGCATGGTCCTCGACGATGGGAGCCAGACGCTCGTATCCGAGCTCGCCCACCATCTTCGCTCCCAGTTGGCTGTGGTTCTCTCCGGTTTGCAGGCCCCTTGCCTTGGCAATGTCGTGGAGAAGCGCGCCGGCTTCCAGCAACCGGAGGTCGAGTCGAACGCCGTTTCCGTTGAGCAGCCGGCCCAAAAACACGGCCATTATGGCGACCATCATGCTGTGCTTGCGAATGTGAACGGGCATTTCCGTCCGGCTCATCAACGCCAGACACTCAACCCTCGAGGGAATAATCATGGGGAACCGGCGTCCTTTTCGATAGCTGGCTGCAATAAAGCACATGCACGGTCCGACTTCGTCCGAAAAACCGGCTCCATCGGAGAGCTTCAGACGGGTTCGATGCGTCCCCCGCTCGCGCACAGCCGGGATGTGAAGCGCATCCGAAGACGCTGCATGCATCGATTTTCAGACGAAGCGGCTGTTTCCGGCGGCCGGGCCTCGAGGCGAACCCGCCTCTTCCCGCAATTCCCGGGGGACCGGTTTTCCGGCTGCATGCCAATCCCAACAATATAGTCAAAATGCGCTCGCTTGGGAAGGCCCAAGCTTCGACAACCGGCGGCCGAAAGCCGGTTTGGGGTCATCGGCGCTGCCAAGCATTAAAAATATGAAATCCTGGAAAATCGGAAAATTCAAAATATTTTCATGATGCGCCGTATAGCCTTTCAGAATCGGGATCCTGAGGACGAATTTGCTCCAAGTACTTGGAAATAGGCAATATGTCTAAAACAACTCGCCCTGCCGGGGTTTCCGAGCCTGGAGGAACCACTTGGGAGACGCCGCTCACGATTGTTACGATGAGATGACGATTTTGTGTGAAAAATGGAGAAAAGAGAAGTTCAATCTACGGCTTTTCGGAGAACTGACTCTCCGAAACAATATAACAGCCTGCAATCATGGCTAAAAAGTAATTATTAAAATCCGTCATGCTCTCAAGGTCTTACCTGTCCCCTTGAGCTAACCTCCATTCATCGTGAAGGTTTTTATGTCCGGCGGCGTTCGGTTCGGAACTCCCGCAAAACTCTCCAGATCAACTTTGACCCTTTCCGCGTTCTTCATTAAAACATGCCCCAGTTATCAAATGACACCGAGAAGAAGTATTTCTCCTCCACTTCATTGCTGTTCGAGTCAAACGAAGTTGCTTGTGCCAAACGCGCATGGACGGTGGGGTGTTCGTTGCCAACACTGAAAGGGGCTGCTGTTTGTTCTGGTTCAAGACACGGGAAAGAGGATGGGACGGGGCGCTATGGAGCAGGAATGGCTGCAGGTCAGGAAGAAACTTCAAAGAAGCTTGTCCAAGGGCCAGTACGACCTCTGGGTCTCGACACTCGAATTCCTGGGGATTGAGGACGGCAATCTGATCCTGGGCTGTCAGAACCGGTTTCACATCGAATGGCTTCGCGAGAAGCTCGAAACGAAGCTGCTGCCCATCGCGGTCCAGCATTTCCGCGGTGTGCGGAAATTGGAGTATCGGGTCGCACAGGGCTGTGCAGCGGGAGCTCCCGAGATCGAGGGGGCAGGGCCTCGACAGATCGCGTTTTCCGATGTGGTCAAATGCGTCGGCCCCGCCTTCAACCCACGTTTCACCTTCGACCACTTCGTGGTCGGCGGCTGCAATCAGTTTGCCTACGCTGCCGCAATGGGCATGGCCAACAACCAGCAGCTCTACAACCAGTCGGTCTACCTGCTCTCGGACACCGGCCTCGGCAAGAGCCATCTCACTCATGCCGTGGGGAACTACCTGCGCAATCGGAAGCCTGAGCTGCGAGTCCAGTACGCAACCACCGAACAGTTCGCCAACGAGATGATCTTCTCGCTCAAAAACGGGAACATGGAGGCTTTCAAGAACAAGTTCAGGACGGGCTGCGACATTCTTCTGCTTGAAAAGATCGAGTTCCTGAGCGGCAAGGAAAAGATACAGAAGGAACTGGTCTACACTCTCGACGAACTCATGGACCGGGGGAAAACCGTCCTCTGCACCGGAAACGCCTATCCGAAGGACATTCCAAAACTCAATTCGGAGTTGCAGTCGCGTCTCGGAGGGGGACTTCTTGCCCCCATCGACAAACCCGACTTCAAGACCAGGATCGAGATCATCAAGCGCAAGTCTCACACGGAAAACATCCGAGTCCCCATGGAAGTCGTGGAATACCTCGCGGACCGCATCACCGGGGATGTCCGTCAATTGGAGAGTTGCCTGGTGGGACTGATGGCGAAATCGAATATTCTCCGAACGCCGATCACCCTCGATCTCGCGCGGGAAGTCAGCCAGACCATGCTCGATCAGCTGCCCAAGATCAGCGTCGAGCAGATTCAGAAAATCATCTGCACGAACTTCCGGATCACGCTGGAGGAGCTTCGGTCGACGTCGCGGCGCAAGCAGGTCGCGCTGGCAAGGAAAATCGGCATCTACCTGTCGCGCGAGTACACCACGGAGTCTCTGCAGAGCATCGGAAAGTCCTTCCAGAGAAGTCACAGCTCCGTCCTCTACGCAGTGAACGAGGTACAGAAGGGAATGGGGGAAGCCAACGGCAGGTTGAAACGAGAAGTCGAATACCTCAGCCGCCGGCTCGAAACCAGCTGCCTCTCGGAATCCTGAATCCCTCCACGGCACTGGAACTCACGCCCGGGCCTCAACAACATCGCGGCTGCCTCAGAAAGACCCGCCTCCGCCCGAAAACTCCACTCGGCCGGAGCTGAGATCGAAGGCCGGAGCTGAGATCGAAGGCCGGAGCATGTTCGCCGGGCGGAGAGGACGACCGACACCGCTCCCGGGATCGAATGACGGAGTCGCCTGAACGCGCGCCACGCCGGAACCTGCCGGTGAGAAGGGCAGGGAACGGCTCGGCGGCCGTTCGCCGCCTCACAATAACGGCATTGGGATGGGTTGCGGGGATCGTTCGGAAGGATGAGCCGCAATCGGGGGGTGAACCGCTCCCCGAGGGGCGTCCGGGACTACTTCGCCAGGTTGATTCTTTCCCGCAAGACACCCGAGCACTTGAAAGTGACCACCTTTCGGGGAGAAAGCATGATCGGATCGCCGGTCTGGGGATTGCGCCCCCTGCGCTGATTCTTTTCCTTGACGCTGAATTTCCCGAAGCCGCTGATCAGGACGTCCTCGCCGCGCTCCAAGGTCTGTTTGACGATCTCGAAAAGCGTTTCAATGATCTGAGCCGACTCGGTTTTGGTGAAAATATTTTTTGCGAACAGATTCTCTACAATGTGTGCCTTGGTCAACGTCATGGTCGATTTCCTTTCCTTGCTCGGAACCGCGAACCTGAAGCGCTCGTCGATCAAACCTCAAGACCTGCAACCGGCCTTGAATCCGGATGTATCCAAATCAAAGAATCACCGTAAGAGAGAAAAACCATCACACTCCAGATCGCCTGTCACCACTTCCGACTGCCTCCGGCGCGGCGGGAGGCCCGCGAGGCGCACGCACTTTGGGATGACAATTTAGAGTCTATCAAGCTATTAATTTATAATTGACTGTTTTTCAATAAAAAAATGGGTCTCCAGACGCCGTGTGGAAACCCTGTGGTCTTTTTAGTGTGGTGGCGGTGCAGGGCTTCGAACCCCGGACACTACGGATATGAGCCGTATGCTCTGACCGACTGAGCTACACCGCCTTGAAGCAGAGTGATATTTAAAGGAAAAACAACCTTGAGTCAATAGCAAATTGGCTTCCGGCCCAAGCCGACGCCCTTTTCCGCTTGGGGGTGCCGAGCCGATGAGCGCCCCATGCGGCGCAAGGTCGCCATCAGACCGGGAATCCGCTGCGAACCGGCCTCCGTCCTGACCCCATCCCAAATGGCGATGTCGAGGAAACCGGGGATTGCGATTGACAAAACAGGACCTTTCCGCTAGATGTTTGACAACTCACCGATGAAAGATGGTTCATGGCTCTCGGGGAGTAGCCTCAGCACTCGTTATGCCCTCTCGGACGGTTTTTGAATGACCCAGGCTGGCGGATCCATTTGACGACAGGTCCGGTTCGTCGTTCGGGAAAAGGGACGGAGAGCGTCATTTTGAGAAACACCTTTTATGAAATAAAGATCATCACCGATTTTTCCGCCGCGCACCACCTCAGGGACTTTCGCGGTAAGTGCGAGAACCTGCACGGCCACAACTGGAAGATCGAAATCGTCCTGCGGGGGACCGAACTGAATGAGATAGGGGTCCTGGTCGATTTCGGCGAAGTCAAGCAAGCGACTCGGGCACTTCTTTCCGAGGTGGACCACCATTATCTGAACGAAATCCCGTTTTTTGCGGATCGAAACCCGTCATCCGAGAATATCGCCCGGTATTTGTTTGAGCGTCTGGCTGAAAAGTTCGATAATGACAAGCTCCGGTTATATAGGGTATCGGCTTGGGAATCCGACGATGCCTGTGCGACATTCATGCGTGAGTGAACTTATCTGGCCGATCTTGAAAAGGAGTGAGAACCATGGGAATTCTGAATACACAAGCCGAATGCCGCGGCGGTGATTTCATGCGACGGCGGCACATACAACTCTTGATCCTTCTCGTGGTTGTTTCGATCGTTGCGTTGGTGAGCGCGCCTTCCGCCCGGGCGGTGCAGCGCCAGACCCCGGAATCGGAACACGGGGCCGCCCCCGCGGCGCAGCTCGGCGTGGTTTCGGCGCCCGCGCCGGTCCAGGGACACGCTCCGGAACCGTCACATCCCGCTCCGGCCCCAAAGGCGGAGCATCCTGCGGCGCCGCAAGCCGCCCCGGGCCATTCCCCGGCGCCGGTGGGCCAGGAAGGGCACGGAGCGGAAGCCAAAGGTGAGCACGGTGCCGAGCACGGCGCCGAGCACGGACCTCCGCTGCCCACCATATCGCCGATTGCGGGCGTGACCTTCGTGGACACCATGATCAACCTGATGGAAAACGAGCTCCACGGGCGTGTTCTTGGCTGGCGTCCCAACGATATCATCGTCGGCCGCTTCACGGACAACATCAACAACTACCAGTTGGGGGTCCTGGAGGCGATCCGGTTTACCACCCTGCGTCTGAAAGACAGCCTGACGCGCATGGGCGATGCCGACACCTACGATCCGGACCTCGAATATGCGTTGAACCTGTTCATGATCCGGGCGACCTCCTTCTGGTTTCCGACCGCGGAAGGGGAATACGAAAAGGCCATCGAACATCTCCGGAACTTCCGGGCCAAGCTGGAAAAGGGCCAGCGCACCTTTTACTATCGCAAGGACAACCTCATTTCGCTGCTGTCCGTGTACAAGGACCTCCTGGGCAACGTGAACAAGACTCTGGTCGTTTCTCCCATAAGCTGGTTCCAGGCCGATGATTCGTTTTACTACGCCAAGGGCGTGGCCCACGTGTGCTACGAGATCCTCCGGGTCGTCCGGGTCGGTTACCAGAAACAGCTGGCCTCGACCATGTACGGCATCGAGATGATGGACACGATCGTGCATGAACTCTACCGGGTTGAGAACATAGACCCGTGGCTCGTTCTCGACAGCGACCTCGGCAGTATCCTCGCCAACCACCGCGCCAACATCAATGCGCCGCTCAGCGAGGCGACCCACCTGATGGGTATCCTCGCTCTGCTGTAAAACATTCCACCGAACGGGAGGGACGGTCTCGTACCGCCCCTCCCGCGCATTCCTCGCCCCCCCCGTGCCACGGTGTCCGGTCAGGATCTGTCGGACTCCGCAGCCAGGGCCTTCTCGTATTTTTCCTTGTGGGCCAGGTACTCGGAATGGTCCGATCGGGCCTGCCGAAGCGCTTTCTCGATGGTCTCCACCGCTTCCTTGTAACGCCCGTTCACATAATAGGCCTCTGCCAGGGTGTCCAGAATGACCGCGTCGGGCCTCAATTCAGCCGCTTTGGCGGCGAGTTTCAGAGCGGCTTCGGGATTGCGGTGTGGAGGCGGGGATGTCGCATAGAGCCAGGCGAGATTGTTCATGAGGGAAGGATTGTCCGGCGAGAGGCGCAGGGCCTTCCGGAACAGCCTTTCCGATTCGCCGATCCGGCCCGCTTCGAGGAGCAGCCCGCCGTATGAGGCCAGAAGGTCGGGGTTCCCGGGCTCTTCCCGAAGCGCGCGTTCGACGCTGTCTCGGTCCGGATTGAAGGTCCACTTCCTCATGCCGGATGAATTCAACAGGCCGGTGACGGTCGTGAAGACGACCGCGACGGAGACGAAAAAGGCGAGCGCCGAGGCATAAAGTTTTCGGTTGTGCCGACGTATGAGCCTCGTATCGCGGGAGGAATCGATCAGGCACTCGATGCGCTGCCGGATGCTGTAATGGTGCCAGCTTGGCAGGTCTTCGATCCGACCGCTGTGCAGCGCGATCTTCTGCAGCGAGGTGATCAGGGGGTAAGGATCCCCCATCAGGTTCATCGCGTAAAGATCGGCTTGGCGTTCGCAGTTGCGGAGGAAGTAGCCGAAGATGAAGCGGAAAAACACGAGGAAGAGCAATACGATCAACACGCTCGAGAGGATAGAGATGCGTTCGGGCGCGGCTGCACCGGCCGAGAGTACCCATTCGAGGACAATGTCCTGATCGAGCAAAACGAACAGGGAAAGGGTGCTCACGACACCCGCAACGGGCAGATAGGACAGAAGAAACAGCAAAAACATGGGCAGATGGAAACGTCGCACGTGTCCCATTTCATGGGCGACCACGGCTCTGAGCTCTTCGGGATTGAGGATGGACAGAAGTCCGCGGGTCACCAGGATATAGCGCATGCGGGGCAGGACGCCCACGATCCCGGCCGTGAGCATCTCGCCTCCGAAAAGGGGCCAGAGCATGAAGTCCCCGACACGGAACCCGTGTTTTCGGCAGAAGATTTCCAGTTCGGTGCGCAAAGGCTGCTCGAGCAGTGGTTTACATCCCCACAGACGGACCACCGGGCCCGGAGCGAAGAACATGAACAAAACCATGACTCCGGCCAGAACGGCATACTCTCCGGTTGCGGTCCATTCTTTGGGAAACGGTTTGAACGCCTCCAGCAGGTCGGAAGCGATCGCGACCAGCAACCACGACAAAAGGATCGCGGAACTGAAGGAGAGATGCGTTTTTATGAACGCCGGGCGGCGTATGGCGGATCGGAACACGGCCTGATAGGCCGGATGGCTGAAATACCAGATCACCGTCGTGTGCGAGAGATACAGGGCCAGTCCGATGAGGCCCGAGAGAGAAAGAGATTTTTCGACGTATGGAATCAGGTTGAAATAGAACTTGACGTCCAGAACGTAAACATCGAAGGCAAAGCACGACAGCGCAAGGATTTGCAGCCGGAATTGCAGCCCGTGGTAACGGGCCGCGAGATTTGACTGCGAAAAATCGGATGCGGCAAGACTCATCCTCCGGCTCGCATGGTAGGCCGCCAACGCCGACAGTCCCCAGACGGCGGCAGCCATCGATGCGGTGAGCGGCAGGGACAGTGAGGCCGAGGAGCCCGGTTGCTGCATCGTGAAAAGCATCAGGACTATGATGAAGTACAGAAACTGGCTGTACATGAATCAGTCGTTCCGTTCAGTCCAGCGGGAGACCGGGGCCGGGCTGTTCCCGGTTCCCGTTCTCGCGGATGCGGTGCCGTTCCGGATGGCCGGGTCAGCGGGTGAATCGGATTCTGCCCTTGCCGAGCAGATCGTGCAGATGAAGAATTCCCTCGACGCTCCGGTTTTCGTCCACCACCGGAAGCACGGTGATCAGGTGCCTTTCCATCAGCTCGAGGGCGTCGGCCACCGAACGATGCGACGAAATGGTGCGCGGGCCGGGGGTCATCACCTCGGAAATACGCTTTTCCGTGAAATTCGAACAGTTGTTCAGGGTCCTGCGCAGATCGCCGTCAGTAAAGATACCCAGCAGCCGTTTGTCTTCGTCGAGGATGAGCGTCGCTCCGAGTCCCTTCCGGCTCATCTCGGCCAGCGCCGCCGGCACGGGAGTGGCGGCAGGCACCGCGGGGATCTCGTCGCCCTTGAGCATCACGTCGCGCAAGGGCACCTGGAGCCGTTCGCCCAGGTGTCCGCCGGGATGAAACCGGTGGAAGTCGCGTTCCTGAAAGTTGCGGAGCCTGAGCAGCGCAACGGCCAGGGCATCCCCCATGGCGAGCATCGCGGTGGTGCTTGCCGTCGGAACCAGCCCCATCGGGCAGGCTTCCCTCGGAACCCCGGTGTAGACGGTGAGATCGCTGTATTGCGCGAGGGTCGACGACGTATCTCCGGTGAAGGCGATGATGCGGGTGCCGATATTCTTGAGGCTCGGCAGGATGATGTTCAGCTCATCGGTTTCACCGCTGTTGGACAGGGCGAGAACGATGTCCCCCGCACGCACCATACCGAGGTCTCCATGCATGGCCTCCACCGGATGAATGAACAGGGCGGGCGTCCCCGTGCTGCTCAGGGTGGCCACTATCTTGCGGCCGACGATGCCGGACTTGCCGATGCCCGTTACGATGATTCGGCCGTCGGCCTCGTAGATCCACAGAACCGCCCTGGCGAAGCTCTCGCTGATGTGATCCAGAAGATGGAGAATGCCTTCCGATTCGATCCGCAATACATCGGCTGCAATCTCGAGGATGCCCTTCGTGGAGGCGGCGGGGTGTTCCGTGCTCCCTTTCCGGAGACGAGGGACTGCCGACGGCTCCTCTTCCGGATCCCCCGCCCGATGCGCGCTCTTTGTCACGACCATGTCTCCCGCCGCAGTGTGCTCTCAGGGTTCATGTTGTTCGAAGCAGTCCTTGCGGACCTGCTCCTCGAACGTCACCGAATAGTCGCCGTTGAAACAGGCAAGGCAATAGGGATGATCGTCACCGGACGCTCCCGCCCCTTCCAAAAGTCCCTCGATGCTTAAATATTTCAGGGAATCCAGGCCGATAAAGCTGCGGATTTCATCCACCGTATGGCTGGCGGCGATGAGCTCGCCCTTGGTCGAGAAATCGATCCCGTACGGGCATGGATACCGGTGCGGAGGGCAGCTCACCAGCATGTGCACTTCCTTGGCCCCGGCCTGGCGCAGGGCCTTGATTCGAGTCCTGGTCGTCGTGCCCCGGATGATCGAATCTTCCACCAGGATCAGCCGTTTCTGCCGGAGCAGTTCCCGCACCGGGTTGAGCTTGATCCTGACCCCGAAGTCCCGCATGGCCTGGCTGGGCTGGATGAATGTGCGCCCGACGTAATGGTTCCTGATCATCCCCATTTCCAGGGGAATCCGCGAAGCTTCCGCAAAGCCCAGGGCGGCATAGTTCCCCGAATCGGGAAAGGGCATGACCAAGTCGGCGGTAAGCGAGCCGTTTTCCCGCGCCATAATGTGCCCCAGCCGCTTGCGGAACATGTAGACGTTCTGCTCGAAAACACTGCTGTCGGGCCGTGCGAAATAGATGAACTCAAAAATGCAGTGCGCGGGTCTCACCTTCGGAAACGGATGCAACGACCGGAACCCCTTGTCATCGATGATGAGCACCTCGCCGGGGTCCAGGTCGCGAATGTAGGTGGCCTCGATGAGATCCAGGGCGCAGGTTTCGGACGCGAGCACGTAGCTTCCATTCAGCTTGCCCAGGCAGAGCGGGCGAAACCCCCGTGGGTCCCGGATGCCGATGAGCCTGTTCCTGGTGCACATCACCAGGGAGTAGGCTCCCCGGATCTGGGTCAGGGCGGCCACGAGCGCTTCCTCGAGACCGTAGATCAGATTCCTGGCCAGGAGGTGCATGACGATTTCGGTGTCCATCGTGGTCTGAAAGATCGCGCCCTGGGTTTCCAGTTCCCGGCGTAACTGGACGGCGTTGACCAGGTTCCCGTTATGCGCGATGGCGTAGTATTCGCCGCCGTGAAACATGAGAAATGGCTGGGCGTTTGCGAGCAGCGAGGAGCCGGTCGTCGAGTACCGTACATGACCGATGGACAGGTGACCTTTCAGGGATTTGAGCCGGTCTTCGTTGAACACGTCGTTGACCAGCCCCATGTGCTTGTATTCCTTGATTTGGCACCCGTCCCCCACCGCGATCCCCGCGCTTTCCTGGCCGCGGTGCTGCAGGGCGTACAAGCCGAAATAGGTTAGCTTGGCCGCGTCCGGATTGCCGAAAACTCCGAAAACTCCGCATTCTTCCTTCCTGCTCGGAATAAAGGGCGAAAGAGGAGGTTTCGATGTGTGGCCAATGAGGCGATCGTAGCGGTTCATGGCCGTTCTTCCCTCAAGCGCAGCCCGGCGCAGAAGCGCTCCCGCCGACATCCGGAGGCCTCCGCGGCGTGTCCGGGAAGCCGTGGGAATACGGGCCGCTTCCCCGATTGTTCCGACCGTCCTGTCACGGTGATCATCACTGCCTTCTCGACCGCTCCCGGTGGTGATACTCCTGGAGCGTTCTGACATCCCAGTCGCCGCGCTGCAACTCGCTCACCGCTTCCGCCATCGCCTTTGCGCCGGCGATCGTGGTGGCGTAGGGAATGTTGTAGATGAGTGTCGTTCGTCTTATTTCGTACGAATCCGAGGTGGTTTTCTTGCCCATGCTGGTGTTGATCACCAGCTGGACTTCGCCGTTCTTGATGCGATCCACGACGTGAGGCCGTCCCTCTTTGAGCTTGAACACCGAGCTGGTCCGTATCCCGTTTCCGTTCAGGAAATCGGCCGTTCCCGCGGTGGCGATCAGCTTGAATCCCATTTCGCTGAACTTGAGCGCCACGGACAGCACTTTCGGCTTGTCCGCGTCGTACACGCTGATGAACACCGTGCCCGATGTCGGAAGCTCGTATCCCACCGCCGCCTGTGCTTTGGCGAAGGCAATGCCGAAAGTGCTCCCGATTCCCATCACCTCGCCGGTCGATTTCATTTCGGGGCCGAGCAGAACGTCGACGTTCGGGAATCGCGAAAAGGGGAATACCGCTTCCTTGACGGAGATGTGTTCGGGTTCCACTTCCGTGTCAAATCCCAGTTCTTTCAATGACTTTCCCAGCATAACCCTGGTGGCCAGCTTTGCCAAGGGAAATCCAATGGCCTTGCTGACGAATGGAATGGTCCGCGAGGCGCGCGGGTTGACTTCGAGGATGAAAATCTCCCCGTTCTGCAGGGCGAACTGGATGTTCATCAAACCGACGACCCCCAGTTCCTTCGCCAGCAGCCTCGTCTGCCGCCTGATCTCCTCCTGGATGCTTCGGGAGATGCTCATGGGCGGCAGAACGCAGGCACTGTCTCCCGAATGGATTCCGGCCTGCTCGATATGCTCCATGATTCCGCCCACCACGGTCACCGTGCCGTCGCTGATGGCATCCACATCGATCTCGACGGCATCCTCGAGGAACTGGTCGATCAGGATGGGGTGCCCCGGTGATACGTGCACCGCGGTCTTCATGAAATTCTCCAGCATCGCCGCGTCGAAGACGATTTCCATGGCCCTGCCGCCCAATACGTAGGACGGCCTCACCACCACCGGATAGCCGATCCGCCCGGCCGCCTCGGCGGCCTCCCGCAAGGTGAACGCGGTGGCGTTGCGGGGCTGCTTGAGGCCCAGTTTCTGCAACAGTTCCTGGAACCGCTTGCGGTCTTCGGCTCGATCGATGGCGTCGGGGGATGTGCCGAGAATCCTGGCCCCGGCCTTTTCAAGGGGGACCGACAAGTTCAGGGGGGTCTGCCCTCCGAACTGCACGATCACCCCTTTGGGCTTCTCGGTATCGAGGATGTGGAGCACGTCCTCGCGGGTCAGCGGTTCGAAATAAAGCTTGTCCGAAGTGTCGTAGTCGGTGGAGACGGTTTCCGGGTTGGAATTGACCATGATGGACTCATGGTCCTCCTCGCGCAGGGAAAAAGAAGCGTGGACACAACAGTAGTCGAATTCGATGCCCTGTCCGATCCGATTGGGTCCGCCTCCGAGGATAACGACCTTCGGACGCTCGGTAGGCCGGGCTTCGTCTTCGGTTTCGTAGGTCGAATAATAGTACGGAGTATAGGCTTCAAATTCCGCCGCGCAGGTGTCCACCAGCTTGTAGACCGGCTTTATGCCGTGTTTGATCCGAAGCTGACGGACGGTTTCCTCATCCGAGCCGCTCAATTGGGCCAGCCGCACGTCGGAAAAGCCCCACGACTTCGCGTAACGAATCCGCTCGGGATCGTCCAGGAAACCGGAGCGGTCCGCGTCGCCCCGGATTTCGTCCTCGAGCAGCAGCACCTGCCGGATGTGGTGGAGAAACCAGGGGTCGATGAATGTCAGAGCGTGCAGCTCCTCGATGGGCATGCCCAGCTTCAGGGCTTCCCCGATCTGAAAAAGGCGCATGGAATTGGGTCGGCGAAGCTTCTGCCTCAGACGCTCCATGTATTCGCGGTCCGCGTTCGGCAGCGGGTCGACGAATCCGAAGCGACCGATCTCCAGGGACCGGACAGCTTTGTGGAGCGCTTCCTTGAAGGTCCTGCCGATGGCCATCGTCTCGCCCACGGACTTCATCGAGGTGGAAAGGAAATCCTCCGTCCTGGGAAATTTTTCAAAAGTGAACCGGGGCACTTTCACCACGCAGTAATCGATGGTGGGCTCAAACGAAGCCCTGGTCTCCCGGGTAATGTCGTTGGCGATCTCGTCCAGGGAATACCCCACGGCCAGCTTGGCGGCGATCTTGGCAATTGGAAACCCCGTCGCCTTGGATGCGAGAGCCGATGACCGGGAGACCCGGGGGTTCATCTCTATGACGACCATCTCCCCGTCGGCGGGGTTGATGGCGAACTGGACGTTGGACCCCCCCGTCTCTACGCCGACTTCCCGCAGAATCGCAATCGAGGCGTCCCTCAGCAATTGATATTCCCGGTCGGTCAGGGTCTGGGCCGGAGCCACCGTGATCGAATCCCCCGTATGGACGCCCATGGCGTCCATGTTCTCGATGGAGCAGATGATGACCACATTGTCCATGCAGTCGCGCATGACCTCGAGCTCGTACTCCTTCCAGCCGAGCACCGACTCCTCGAGCATGACGGTGTGAATGAAACTGGCATCCAGCCCGCTCTGGGCCAGTTCCTTCAATTCTTCCCGGTTGTAGGCCACGCCCCCCCCCGTGCCGCCCAGCGTGAAAGAAGGCCGCACGATGATCGGGAAACCGATCTCCCGCGCAATGGATTCCACTTCCGACATGGAACGCGCAATGCCGCTTGCCGGAACGCGCAGCCCGATCCGCTTCATGGCATCGCGGAACAATTCCCGGTCTTCGGCTTTCTTGATGACTTCAACACTCGCTCCGATGAGATCCACGCCGAAACGTTCGAGCACACCCGTTTCGGCCACGCGCACCGCCACGTTCAGGGCCGTCTGCCCGCCCAGGGTGGGCAGCAGCGCGTCGGGACGCTCCCGCTCGATCACCTTCGCCACCGCTTCGGGCGTGATCGGCTCGATATAGGTGCGGTCGGCCGTTTCCGGATCGGTCATTATGGTTGCGGGGTTGCTGTTGATCAGTACAATCTCGTACCCTTCCTCGCGCAACGCCTTGCAGGCCTGGGTCCCCGAATAGTCGAACTCGCACGCCTGGCTGATGATGATGGGGCCGGATCCGATGATCAATATCTTTCGTATGTCGGTTCTCTTGGGCATGACCTCCCGTTCCCTTTCAGATCAGGTTGCGTTCAGGTCCGTAGCATTCGGCGGGAGGACATGGAACTCTCCCCTTGTACATCAGGCCTGTACATCGGTCCGTAGCAACTGTGTTCTTTGTCAACTCTTGAGTCGAGTAAAGTGAGATACGCGACAGCGCAGCCCACAATCCCGGTACCCTTGCCCCAGCGCCTGGCGCCCTGAACGATCCGAAGCCGACATGTGGAACGCCCCCATTGAAGAGGCTGGTGGCCGCAGGCTTTTGCAGCGATCCTGACAAGCGCGGGTGCACGAGGCCCAGCCTGATCGTGGGCACGGAGGAACCGTGCCCACCCTACGGATCCGCAGGGTCCCCGGGGTTTATCCCCTCCCTGCGTCACCTCCGGCTACGTCTGACAGGCCCATCGGTCCGTGGCAAGGGGCGGGCTCTGTCCTTGCTCGCCTCACCTTCGCCCGGGCAGGTGTTGTGTGCGCTTGAACGCAACCTGATATCACATCACCAATGTGGGCCGGATCGCGTCCTAAGAAATCGCACGCCGGATTCCACGAAATCTGTACAAATACCGTACCGGGGTCGTCCGGGCCGTCCCCGGAATGTCACCGCAATTGTTGGGACTAACAGGACGGTTTGCCCTGTAAGCCGCTCTAATGAAGCGATCGCGCGGAACGCACGCAGTTGTCGGTCTGAACTCAAGGATGTCCGTTGTCATTTTCGGTCAATCCGTCACCAGTTGTGGATGCCTGAAGTCAAGGGGTTTGCGCGGCAAAAACCCCGAAGCGGCGATCCTCAGCGGCCTCTGGGTGCCGATGCGCCGTGCCCGCGTTCGGGTCTTTGCATGAGTCGAACAAAACGGTCGAACAGGTAGGAAGCGTCATGAGGCCCGGGCGACGCTTCGGGATGATACTGTACGCTGAATGCCGGGATTTCCAGGTGTTCCATGCCCTCCAGGGTGTTGTCGTTGAGGTTCACGTGCGTGAGCTTGACCGGGACGTTTCCGAGCGAATCGATGTCCACGCAGTAGCCGTGGTTTTGAGAAGTGATCTCGACCTTGCCCGTCGTGAGGTCTTTGACCGGTTGATTGCCGCCGCGGTGACCGAATTTCAATTTGAAGGTCCGTCCCCCCAGGGCCAGGCCCATCATCTGGTGGCCCAGGCAGATGCCGAAGACCGGCTTTTCTCCCAGAAGACTCCGAACCGTTTCAATGACGTAGCCGACGGCCGAGGGGTCCCCGGGACCGTTGGACAAAAAAACGCCGTCCGGTTTACAGGCGGCGATTTCCCGCGCGGAGGCGTGCGCCGGAAACACCATGACCTGGCACCCCGACGCTTCCAGCTTGCGCAGGATGTTGTACTTCACGCCGCAGTCGATGGCGGCCACCCTCAGCTCCGGCCGGTTTTCCGGCCATTTCGGCTCCAGGGTGCCGGGTTTCACGCCCGTGCGCCAGAGGTAGGGCTTCGAACAGGTGACCGTCTTGACCAGGTCGATTCCGCTCAGCCCAGGGTACGCCTGCACCTCTTCCATCAACTCCTTCACGTTGTCGGTGTCCGTGGCGATGATCCCGCGCATGGCCCCACCCATGCGAATGTGTCGCGTCAAGGCCCGAGTGTCGATGCCTTCTATCCCGATCTTATGGTATTCGTTAAGAAAATCGGCAAGGCTTCGATTGCTCCTCCAGTTGCTCGGAAATTCCTGGTACTCCTTTACGATGAAAGCCTCGACCTGGACGGCGGCGGATTCCATGTCCTCGTCGTTGATCCCGTATGCGCCGGTTAAGGGATAGGTCATCGTCACCATCTGACCCTTGTAGGACGGATCGGTGAGCACTTCCTGGTAGCCGGTCATGCTGGTGTTGAAAACCACCTCGCCCAGCGCTCTTCCGCCGCCGGCAAAAGCGTTGCCACGAAACAAGGTGCCGTCCTCAAGCAGCAGCAGGGCACTGTTTCTTTTCCATGGAGATGTCATGAATCTTCCTCGATGTCGCCGTTTCCACGCGGACCGAGCCCCTTTTTCGGTTGCCCGGGCAAGGACCCGCGGGATATTCGGGCAACCGGAACCCCCGCGGGGACAAAGCCCGGGAGATTAGGGCGGATGCTGAATGCCGGTCCGGGACGAGCGCAAACCGGAGTCTCCCTCATTTTGCCGGCAAACCCGGTCCTGGATGCGATCGCCGATCCATTCCCGCCTTTTCGGCCAGGTCGACCCAACCGGTACTAAGCCGATCAATTTTAACGATAAATCGACGAATGGCAACCACCATCTACCGTTCAAGCCTGCATTATCGTCATTTGTCCAATTATTGCAAGTCACAGCCGGGCAAACGGATGCGACGCGCCATGCCTTGCGAATTGCAGATGCCCGGGGCGTGGTCACGGCGGGCCGGGGAATTGCGACGGCACGCTCAGCGGAGCGGACGGAACGTTCAACGCGCGCATGTCCCAAGCCCGATCCTGATTGTTGCCGTTGCACGCATCACCCCGACCGCGCGGCCCCCCGGCACCCGGGCCCGCCTGATTCCGGTCGTGAGGGGGCCTAGGCGCCGACTGCATCCTGCGCCAGCCTGGGGGCGACGGCTTCGAGGTCCTCGGAGGTGTCGACTCCGCGGGTGTCGACGGGGGAAAGGGCGACCCGGATCCGGTAGCCGTGTTCCAGGGCACGCAATTGCTCCAGCTTTTCCAGTCCTTCCAGCCTCCCGGGAGGAAGGCGGGCGAAGGTCTGCAGAAAGGAAGCGCTATAGGCGTAGAACCCCAGGTGTTTCAAGAACGCGGGAGCATCGGCGGCTCCGTCGCGGACAAAGGGGATCGGAGCGCGTGAAAAGTAGAGCGCCCGCAGGCCGCGGTCCACGACGACCTTGACCACATTGGGGTTGTTGTAGTCCGGGAGGGATTCCGCGGGAAAGGCGAGCGTGGCCATGGGACAGTCCCGGTCGTGTTGCAGCGCCTCGACCAGGGCCTCGATCATGCGATGATCGACGAGCGGTTCGTCTCCCTGGATGTTCACCACAATGTCCGCGCCGTCGAGCTCCAGCAGGCGGGCGGCTTCAGCCAGCCGGTCCGTTCCGCTGGTGTGATCCGCACGGGTGAGCAGGGCCTCGCCGCCAAAGCCCGCCACCGCGGCGGCGATGCGCGCGTCGTCGGTCGCCACGATCAGCCGGTCCAGGCATGCGGCCCGATCCGAACGTTCGTAGACGTGCCGGATCATCGGCTTGCCGAGAATATCGACCAAAGGTTTCCCCGGAAACCGGTTGGATTGGTATCTCGCCGGGATGATACCCACAATGCGCATGAATTTCGCCTCCAGGCCGATTGCCCTGCTCCGGGGCGGAGCCGTGAGCCCGCCGGACGTTCCTTTCGATCCCTTCCCCCATTGCCGGGGAACCGCCGGATGAGAGGGGCGCCCCTCCGCCGGCCGCCGATCTTTTTGCGAAATATATACTATGATAAGGTAAAAAATGCTATCCAGGGTTCTTTTGGTCGCCTGTATGGACAGTTATTCACAGAGAAAAGGTCTCCGCGCGAATGGATGAATTCGAACGCATCAGGCAGTCTTCACAGTACTTGACCATACTGTTGCGCACACGGCCCGACTTTGCCGACTGGCTGCGGCTCCGCAAACACCTCTACCGGCGCTACCCTTTGACCGGCCTGTACAGCGATCTGCGGCAGACGACCCGCGATGCGCACTCCTTCGTCGAGCTTGCCGAGCGGTTTCGAGAGTTCAAGCAACGTCACTTCCTGCGTATCGGGGGCAGGGACCTGCTGGGACTCTCCGACCTTGCCGAGACCACGTCGCAGTTGAGCGACCTGGCCGGTGTGTCTTTGCAGGTGGGGCTCGAAGTCCTGTCCGATCATCCGGAGTGGTGGGCCGGAGCGGGGGAGGTCGAGCGATGGCCCGAGGTCAGGGAGGCGTATGAAACCGTGGTCATGGGGCTGGGCAAGCTCGGCGGGCAGGAGCTCAACTACGTTTCGGACGTGGATCTGATTTTTCTGAGCCACCCGAGGAATGGAGATCCCATTCCGTCGCACGCCGCTTCGATGCTCCTCGACAGGCTCTGCCATTGGCTCTCCCGCCTCATGGGAGACCGCGTGAAAGGCGATCGCGTTTTCGTCGTCGACGTGCGGTTGAGGCCTCAGGGCAAGGATGGCCTCCTGATTCCGTCGCTGGATGCCGCTGCCGAGCATTATCTCCTTCACGGGCGCCCCTGGGAGCGGCAGATGCTGCTCAAGGCGCGACCCGTGGCCGGTGGAAGATCGGCTGGAATGTCGTTTCTCCAGCAGATCAGGCCCTTCGTTTTCAGGCGCTTCCTGGACTTCCAGGCCCTGGACGAGCTGCGGTCCATGCGCGACCGCATTCTCGCCGAGGCGCTGCAACTGGGGAAAGGCGCTCGACAATACAACGTGAAACTGGGAATCGGGGGGATACGGGAAATCGAGTTCCTGGTGCAGTCCCTGCAGCTCATCTACGGAGGCCGGTATCCCGAGCTGGACGAACCCAATACCTTGCGGTGTCTCCAGGTCCTGAACGAGCTGAGCCTGCTGCCCGCGCAAACCGTGGAGGAGCTTCGGGAGTCCTACGTCTTTTTGCGGCGGGTGGAGCACTGGGTGCAACTGGATCAGAATCGTCAGACGCAGAAACTGCCCCAGTCGGAGGAAGCCAGGGCCAGACTCGCTTCGGCGCTCGGTCTGGGCGGTAGCGAGAAGGCTTTCAACGACAAGCTTCGAACGTGCGCCGAAATCGTTCACGGTCATTTCATGGGGCTTTTCCATGCTCCCGCGGGGGACACCGCGCCCGCGGGAGGGAACCCAGATGAACGCGACGCCCGGCACGAGGCTCATGACGATGGTTCCGGCCCCGTCAACGGGGATTCCATGCATCGTCTCCTGGGGATGCTCCAGGATTTTCCGCCGGGCGTGCGCCAGACCGTTCTCGACGTCGTCAAGCGCTATCCCCTGGTTCGGAGCGGGGAGCTTTCCGAGAGAGTCCGGCTTCGGACGGAGCGCTATTTCAGCCAGGTCTCCAGGCGGCCCGGTCTGAAAAAGATTTTCACCGCTTCGGGGCCGTGGCTGCAGGGATTGTGTGAAGGGATCGCCCGAACTGAAATGCTGGCCGATCTGCTGGCCCATCATCCCGGGCTTGCGGAAGGCATCGCGCTCGGGGAGGAGCGCTGCCCCGATTCGAAATCCTGGGCCGAGGCCGCTTCGCGGCTCCTCGAAACCGTCACCGGGTACGAGGAGGGGCTGGAATGGATTCGTCGCTTGAAAAATGAGCGCACCGTGGCCCTGGCTTTGGCGGACCTGCGCGGGGATTTCGGCCCGGCGGTCCTGGAGCGGCAGTTGAGCGATCTTGCCGACTTCGTCGCCCGGTACACCTACGAGCACATCAAGGCAAGCCTGGGCCTGGCTCCCGACCTGCCGCTCGCCGTGCTGGGACTCGGCCGGCTGGGCAGCCGGGAGATGAGCTACCTCTCCGACATGGACCTGGTTTTCGTCTACCAGCCGAGACCCGGAGAGCTCGAAGACCAGGTGCCCGGCGACGTCGTGCGACTGATCCAACGATTCATGCGGATGCTGAGCACGCCCCTCCAGGACGGTCCCGGGTATGCGGTGGACGCCCGGTTGCGTCCCACCGGATCGTACGGTCCGCTCATCGTTACGCAGAACTCGTGGCTCGAATACTATTCGGAACAAGCCGACTTGTGGGAGCTCCAGGCGCTTCTGCGCCTGCGCCAGATCGCCGGCGACCGTCAACTCGGCCTCTGGCTCGAAGACAAGGCCCTGGAAATCTGCTACCGTGAAAACAGGCCCGAGGATGTATGGCGGAGGCTGTGCCACCTCCGGGGACGCATGCAGCGCGAGCGCAGCGACGAGAAAGCCGATCGTCTCGACCTGAAGCTCGGGGCGGGCGGGCTCGTGGACCTCGAATTTCTCATCCAGGGCAACCTCCTGGTCAAAGGCTACGACAACCCGCTCATCCGCGTACGGTCGGTGCGCGCCGCGATTCAGGATTTTCTCGAGGAAATCACGGAGTCCGCGGGCCACAGCCGGGAGATTCGCGCCGCATTCGAGGCCATCCGTGCGCTCGACCACCGGTTGCGACTGCACCTCAACCAGAGCGGGGCAAAAATAACCCCGGAGCAGTTCGAGGGGCTCAAGGGGCTCGGGCTCTGGCCTCCCGCCCATGTGGGAACCACCATCGAGACCTGGGAGGATATCCTCAAATACAGGCGGATCATCAGGGCGGCCCTGCAGGAATTCTGCCCCGATCTGTAACAAGAGGGCGCGAACGGCCGTCGGAATAGCCCTTATACCGAGGTGCGTTCAAGATGACACAACACCTCCCCCCTGCGGCTGACCGGCACATCGGTCTGTACAAGGGGATGGCTTTATGCCCTCCCGCCCAATGCACTCATCTTGAACGCAAAATTGTATTACGAGGGTTTCTTCTTCCCGTTGCCGCCGTCGGCCAGGATGCGAATCGTCTCGTCGATCTCTTCGGGGGTCACCTCGCGGCGCATCTTCTCGAGGTTCAGCATCACGTTCGAGAACCGGATGCCTTCGGCCGCGCTGATCCATTCGAGCTGGAGCCGGTCGGGCCGGATTCCCAGCTTCTCCATCTTCCTTCTCACCTTCGCCACCCGTTTTTCGGTCCAGTGGTTGGCGCTGATGTAGTGGCAGTCCCCGATGTGACAGCCGCTCACGAGGATCACCGGGGCGCCGAGGGCGAAGCCGTGCCAGATGAAGGACTCGTCCACGCGGCCCGAACACATGGTGCGGATCAGCCGGACGTTGGGCGGATACTGCAGCCGCGAGACTCCCGCGTAGTCCGCGCCGGCATAGGAACACCAGTTGCACGCGAAGGCGAGGATCTTGTCCCGGGGGCGATCCGCGAGCAGCGTGTCGATCTGGCCCAGGATCTGCGTGTCCGTGAAGTGGTGCATGGTAATGGCGCCGAAAGGGCATTCGGCGGCACACGTGCCGCACCCGGCGCACGCCGCGGTGTTCACTACGGCGGGGGTCTTTTTCTTCGTGTCCACGGTGACGGCGTTGTAGGGGCAGACCTCGGCGCAACGGCCGCACGCCTTGCAATGCTCCGGGATCACCTCGGAGGTGATCGGTTCGGTGAGGATTTCTCCCCTGTGCATGAGGCGGATCGCCCTGGCCGCCGCGGCGGACGCTTGGGTCACGCTTTCCTTGATGTCCTTGGGGCCTTCGGCGCAGCCCGCGTAGAAGAACCCGCGCGTGGCCGCGTCCACCGGCTGGAGCTTGGGATGGGCTTCGAGAAAAAAACCGTCCGAGGTGAGCTGCAGGCCGAGCATCTCCTGGAGCTTCCGGACCGTCTTCGAGGGCTTCATGCCGATGGCCAGCACCAGCATGTCGAGGTCGTGGAATTCCACCGTGCCCGTGGCGGTATTCTCCACCGCTACGCGAAGGCTCCCGTCCTCTTTTTCCTCCACCGTTCCCGGCAGCCCTCGAACGTAATGGACGCCGAGGCGCCGGCTGCGCGTGTAGAGGTCCTCGAACCCCTTTCCGAAGGCGCGTATGTCGATGTAGAAAACCTTCACGTCGACATCGGGGTAATGTTCCTTCAAGACCAGGGTGCTCTTCACGGTGTTCATGCAGCAGACATTGGAGCAGTAGGAGCTTCCCTTGCGCGCCGAACGGGATCCGACGCACTGCACGAACCCGATGGAACGCGGGTGTTTGCGGTCGGTGGGGCGGACCAGCTCTCCGCGCGTCGGTCCCCCCGCGTTGACGAGCCGCTCGAACTCGAGGCTTGTCAGCACGTTTTCGAACCGGGTGTACCCGTATTCATCCAATTCCGTGGGATCGTAGGGTTCCATGCCCGTCGCCACAACCACGGATCCCACATTCTCCAGGATTTCCTCGTCGGACATGTGGAAGTTGATGCACTTCTTGTCGCATGCCTCGACGCACTTGGCGCACACGGCGGGGTTGTGGCCGAGGCATTCGTTCACGTTGATCACGTAGGCCGAAGGGACGGCCTGCGGAAAAGGCGAATAGACGGCCTTGCGCGAGGACAGCCCCAGGTTGAATTCGTCCGGGCGCACCACCGGGCAGACCTTCGCGCATTCGCCGCAGGCGGTGCATTCCTTTTCGGAAACGTACCTGGCCTTCTTGAGGATCTTGACCTCGAAATTCCCGACGTAACCCTTGACGTCCACCACTTCGCTCAGGGTGTGAAGCTTAATGCGGGGATGCCGCCCGGCATCCGTCATTTTCGGACCGAGAATTCAGATGGAGCAGTCCATGGTCGGGAACGTCTTGTCCAGCTTGGCCATGGTGCCGCCGATGGACGGCTTTCGTTCCACCAGCACCACGTCGTAGCCGTTGTCCGCCAGGTCCAGGGCGGCCTGAATGCCCGCGATGCCGCCGCCGATCACCAGGGTCTTCTTGGTGAGGGGCAGCCTGACGGGTTCGAGAGGGCGCAGGCCGCGAACCCGGGCGACCGCCATTTTCGTGAGATCGACGGCCTTCTCGGTGGCGGCGGCCGGATCGTTCATGTGAACCCAGCTGCAGTGTTCCCTCAGGTTGGCCATTTCCATGAGATAGGGATTGATGCCCGCCGCCTTCACCATCTGCCGGAAAGTCGGCTCGTGCAGGCGGGGGGAACAGGAAGCCACCACGACGCGATCCAGCCGGTGTTCGGAGATGTCCTCCTTGATGCCCTGCTGGCCGGGTTCGGAACAGGCATAGGGGATGTCCCTGGCGACCACCACGTCCTCGAGGACGGAAGCCGCTTGCGCCACAGCCCCGCAGTCCACGGTTCGGCCGATATTGAGCCCGCAGTGGCAGACGTAAACTCCAATGCGGGGCTGAGCTGTCAGACCGTTCGTTTTTCCCATGTTCGAATCTCTTCCGAATGAGCGTTTGTCGTTTTGTTGTTTCGGACGGGCTCCCAACCCGAAACGATCGGGGTTCCGCCGCACCCGATCGGGCAATGGTCATTCCCGCCCGAGGGGCCGGCGACCGCGATTCGCAACCCGCGGGCCGGAAGCTTCCGGACCGACTACTCCCAACGGATGGTCCTGGCGATCACGCTGGTCAGGTCCATCAAGTCCATCCCGATCTCCTTCCCGAGCAGGGGGTCTTCCATCGCGCAGCGCAGGTGGATCTGGCACTTGGGGCAGGCGGTCACCAGCAGATCGCTCCCGGTGGCCCGGGCCTGCCTCAGCCGCTTCACCTGCAACGCCTTGGTGTAGCCGTCGCACCCGGTCCACGCGCAATTGCCGCAGCACAGGGCGGAAACGCCCCGGTCCTGCATCTCGCGAAAATTTTTGACCCGCAGCCGGTCGATGAGCTTGCGCGGCAGGTCCGCACGACCCTCCATGCGCGATAAACGGCACGGGTCCTGGAAGGTGAGGCTGCGGTCGAGCGCCTCGAAGCCGACGGCCCCCTTGTCGATCTCCTTTTCCGCCAGGTCGAAGATGTGCGTCACGCGGAAGTTCACCGGGACGCCGTTTTCAGGGTAGTCGCGCGCGAACGACCGGTAGCATTCGGGGCACGCCGTCACGACCTCCTCGATGCCCATCTTCTCGATGGCCTCAACGTTCAACCGGGCCAGGCGCAGGAAATTCTCCCGGTCCCCGGACCAGAGCAGGTCGTGTCCGCAGCACCGCTCGCCGGGGAGAAGCGCGGGGGTCACGTCGAAAAAATTGAGCAGGCGCAGGCTGTCGGCCAATATGTCCGACGTGCGGACGTCGAGGTGGCGTCGGAAGAACTCGTCGAAATACGGAGCGCAACCGCCGAAAAAGAGAGTCTTGCTCTGCTGGTCCGTGCGGATCCCTTCCGGGAGCCATTTCCAGTGTTGGGTGCGCAGGTCCGGCGAGGTCATCGTCCGCATCAGGGACTGGAAGAACCCTTCGTGCGCTTCATGCCCGCTCTTCCCGGACGCCTTCTGGATGCAGCGCATTTCACGGATAAACGCCGGGAAATCAACGGCGGAAGGGCACCGGTCATAACAGATGCCGCAGGTCAGGCAGGACCAGACATCGTTGACCACGGCCGGCGTATTGCCCGACCCCGCGATGATGGAGCTCGCGATGGCGCGTGGGGAATAGGGCTTTCCCGAGAGGGCCATCGGACACGCCGAGGAGCATTTCCCGCAGTCCTGGCACGCATAGACGTCGTGAGCCTTCAAGACTTCGGCTGTGCTGCGTCTTCCGTCGTGCGCGGGTTGCTTCAGCGGCACGGGGGTGACGGGGCTTTTCCCCATGCCTCGCACCTGGTCGGTGAAGTCGTTGAGAAAATCGAGCAGGGGCGAGGCTTCCTCGGGGAGAAAGGTGGCCAGGCGCAAACGGTCCTTTCCGAGGCCGAGAAGATCGAGGATTCCCCGGGCTCCCTCCACGTTGCGTTCCGCGGTGTAGGTGCCCGCGCCGTAGCGGCAGGTTCCCGGGGTACAACCGATGAGCGCCACGCCGTCGGCGCCCCGTTCGAAGGCCTTGAACAGCAAGGTCTTGCTGATTCGCCCCGTGCACGGGATCCGGATCATCCTCACCTGGTGCGGGATGTCGCGGTCTTTGTCCTGAAGCGTCTGAAAAGCCGCGTGAGGACCCCAGTTGCACACAAACAGTACGATCTTTAATTCGTCCATTCCCCCGCTCGTTTCATCGAAGTCGCGCGTGAACGTCACGACAGTATCTCCTCGATCATCTGTTCCAGGAAGAGCTGATCGCGATACGGGCTGTCGGCCGCATCGGAGGGGCAGACCGAGATGCAGTTGCCGCACCCCTTGCAGAGGGCTTCATCGACCACGGCATGAGAGCCGCCCAACCCGTTCTTTCGGAAGCTGATCGCCTGGTAGGGGCATGCCTGCAGACAGCGCCCGCACCCACGGCACCGGCTTTCGTCGACGGAAACCGTGTATCCCTTGTTCTGCCGCGGACTGCGCGGCATCACCGAGGCCGCCAGGATGGCGGACGCGGTGCCCTTGATCCTCTCGGAAAGCTTGATCCCGGGAGGATTCGCCAGGAACAGCCCGGGAATCGAAGTGGCACCGGGGAAAAAATAGGGGGTTCCGGTCATTCCCCGTTTCTGCATGCGCGATTCCACCGGGTGCGGCGGCAGCTCGGTCATGGGCACGTACGGGACCCTCCTGCGGGATTCCTCTCCCAGGATCACGGCGCCCACGTGGAACACCTGCAACGATCCATCCGTTTCGACGATGACCTGGAAATTGCCGACGGTGCCTCGAAGGCTGGTCACGGCGGATCCCCTGAAATTGTGGATATTCGGGTGATCGAGCTGCTCGGCGAGCGGTTCCCCGACGGTCCCGAACAGGAACACTTCCATGCCGGTCCGGGCCAGGGTCAGCGCGCTCTTGAGGGCCGCCTCCGAGTCCCCGATCACGGCGGTCGTGAAATTGTACGGGCGGGCGGGAGACGGCATGCTTTTCAGTTTCCTCGCCCGGCCGATGGACCGGTCCAATAGCCCCTTGAAGCGTTTCATGGCAAGTTGGGGATCGGTTCTCAGGAGTCGCAGGACCTCGCCCCGGAGGTTGCAGGTTTCGGCCATGGCCCGCGTGACGCCCGTGCCGTGGAAAAGCGAGTTTTTGAGGCGGGCGCGCTGGTCCGTGCAGGCGCTGCAGATGAAGTCGAGCGGGCAGCAGACGCAGGATGCCAGGACGATCCGGGTCAATCCCTTCTCGCGGATGGTCCTCAGGATGGCCGCCGAACCTTCCGGGGAACAGGCCGACGCGATCACCTCGAGAACCTCCACGTTGGGCCGCGCGCCGAGCTCCTCGGCATAGTGGTTCAGCTCCGCCGGCCATCCGTAGGCGTCGTTGCACCGGCAGACGAACACGCCGATGCGCAGATCGGCGGAAAGCTGCGGATCGGGCGGCGAGATGGACAGCCCGTGACCTCTCAACCGCTGCACCCCTCCGCCGACCATGACCATGGCTTCGGCCGCCGCGGCGAAACCGCGCATCATCATGGCGTGGGCGTCTTCGCGGGCGGACTTGGTGCTGTACGCACGGAGCACGTCTTCGCCCTTCACCGCGGGCGCCGCCTCCGGGTCCGCGATGATGACGACTCCCGCGTGTTCCACGCCTTCCGAAACCCGGTCGTCGTGTATGATGGTGTTGGGGGAGATGCAGTATTCGGCGCACTGGAGACATTCCGAGCATACCCCGCACTGGAGGCAGCGGGCCGCTTCCGAACAGGCCTGGGTTTCGTCCAGGCCCAGCGCCACCTCGACGAATCCGTCCTTTCTCGCCATGGGCTGCCGCTCGGGCATCTTGACCCGCGCGATGGACGGAAGATCCGGCGCAATAGGCGGGAAGTCCCTGTCTTCCGGCCGGTTCGGGAGATGGTGCGGCCGGGCTTCGCCGCTCAGCCGGCAGTGAACGGCCAGGGCCGCTTCACGGCCCGAGGCCATGGCCCTGACCACGGAGGAGGCCCCCGTGACGGCGTCCCCTGCCGCGTAGACGTCGGCCAGGCTCGTCATCCGGTCGTTATCGGTCCGGATAGTTCCGCTCCGGGTGAGCTCGATGCAGCCTTCGAATCCCTTGCGGTCGGCAACCTGGCCTATGGCCACGACGGCCCGGTCGAATGCGGCTTCGAACGATTTGCCGTCAGGGACCGGAACCGGCCAGGGAATTCCGTTGGCGTCCGGTTCTCCGGGCTTCGTTTCAATGCACCGAAGGCCGCTCAGTTTGCCGCCGTCTCCGAGGAATTCCACCACCTTGGCGCGGTCCACGATGGCGATGCCTTCCTCGCCCGCGGCGATGACTTCGTCGGGGTCCGCGGGAATGAGGTCTTCGGGAAACCAGGACAGGATGGTGACCTTCGCTCCGAGCCTCACGCATGCCCTGGCCACATCGAACGCCGCGTTGCCGTCCCCGATGACGGCGACGCTTTCGTGCAGGGCGGCGATTTCCCCCCGGTAGACGCGCCCGAGGAATTCGAGGCAGCCCTCGACGCGCTCCAGTGCTTCGCCGGGAACCCCAAGCTTCCGGTCGGTCCAGGCGCCCGTGGTCAGAACGACGGCGGCGTGGCTTTTAAGAAGCCCGGGAATTCCCGTACGCAGGTCGATGGCCGATGAGGTCCGGATGGAAACGCCCATCCGTTCGATGGCGCCGATTTCGCGGTCCAGGATGTCGCGCGGCAGGCGGTAGGGTCCCATGCCGTAGCGCAGGAGGCCTCCGGGCAGGGATTCTTTTTCGAACACGGTGACCGGATAGCCCCATCTTGCCAGATCCGCCGCCGCCGCCAGCCCCGCGGGGCCGGAGCCCACTATGGCGACGGACTCGGACCGCCCGGCGCTTTGCGGGACGAGGGGCCTTTGCGGTTCGGTTCCGGCGTGGTCGGCCGCGAAGCGCTTGAGGTCACGGATGGCCAGGGGAGCGTCCAACTCGTTTCGGCGGCAGGCCGCCTCACAGGGGTGAGTGCACACGCGGCCGCAAATGCCCGGCAGGACATTGTCCCGGCGGATGAGCTCCAGGGCCTCGGCGAATCTCCCGACCCGGATCAGGGCCACGTAGCCCTGGACATTCACGCCCAGGGGGCAGTTGGCCTGGCACAGGGGCTTACGCCGCTTGTCGATGAACGGCCGCCCGGGCAGACTCAGCCTGCCGTTGTACCGGATCGGTCTGGTCCCGTCCCCGTCCACCGCCGGACAGACCTCGGCGCAGCGTCCGCAAAGCGTACAGCGCTCCGGATCGACGAAGGTCGGATTCTTGCGGTATCGAGCGCAGAACCCCTGGGGAGTGTGCTTGATCGACTGCACTTCGCCGGGGAGGATGCACCGTATGCGAGGGTTCTTCAGTATACGCAGCAAACCGGGGCGGTGTGCGTAATTCAGCAGCAGCCCCGAGGAGAGCCGCCACTCCTCGCGGGCCAGCTTCTCATTGAGATCGGGGTCGCGATCGATGAGCGTCACGGGAATCCCCATTTCCCCCAGCTTGTTGGCGGCGGCGATTCCGGCGGGGGTCGCACCGATGACCAGAACCCGGTGAAGGCGGTCTTTGGCGGTTCGCATCACAGGGCTCCTTTCTTCCCTTCGGCCTTCTTCTGACGGCCTTTGAGGACCGCGGCGCCATAGTCGTAGCCCTTGTTGAACGCGGCCAGGTTGAGCTCTTCGGTGCCTTTGGGAACGGATTCCGTCACGGTCTGTCGGGCGGCGTCCGTACTGATCGCGCCGGCAACCGCGGTGAAAAACCCGAGCATCACGATGTTGGCCATCATTTTCCTGCCCATCTCTTCGGCCAGCCGGGTGGCGGGGATGGAAAAGAACGCGGCGAACCGGGCTTCCGGCGCGTTGACCAGGTCCTGGTCCACGATCAGGATGGAATTCTCGCCCAGGAGCCCCCCGTACTTTTCGAAACCGCCCTGGGACATGCAGATCAGGATGTCGGGCTTCCGCACGTAAGGGTAGTGGATGGCCTGATTGGAGATGATCACCTGCGCGCTGCACGCACCGCCCCGGGCTTCGGGGCCGTAGGATTGGGTCAGAGTGCTCTGCTTGCGGTCCAGCAGGCCGGCGGCCTTGCCGACGATCTGCCCGGCCAGAACGATTCCCTGACCGCCGAAACCGGTGATGATGATCTCCTTTCGGACGGCGCCGGCGACCGCCGCCCTCACGCTGTTGCCATGCTTTGTGGTCATGTTCCGCAAATCCTCCTGCCTCCGGGCACGCTTACATGGAAGCGGACGAGGCCGGTCGGCACGTTTTGTCGTACGAATCGGAGTACGTGGGCCGCTCGGTGTCGATGAACTTGCCCAGCGTGATGCCCCGGTTGTAGTCGAGAATGACTTCGGCGGGATGCGCGCCGTTTTTCGTGATCGTGCGTTCCTGGTAGAACCGCAGGGAATCCAGGGGCTTTTCACGGTTGCGCCTCCCGTAGCCGGTGGGGCAGGGGGCGAGCACCTCGATGAAAGAGAACCCGTGACGCGTCAGGGCTTCTTCCATCGATTTCGTCAGATCCCGGGTGTGCAGCACCGTCCAGCGGGCGATGTAGGTCGCGCCCGCGGCGAAGGCCAACAGCGGCAGGTTGAACGGCGGTTCCGGATTCCCCGAGGGCGTCGTGGTCGTCTTGGCCATGCACGGGGTCGTCGCCGCAGCCTGGCCGCCGGTCATCCCGTAGTTCAGGTTGTTGACGCAGATCACCGTCAGATCGATGTTGCGCCGCGCCCCATGGATGAAGTGATTTCCGCCGATGGCAAAAAGGTCGCCGTCGCCGCTGAACACCACGACGTTCAATTCGGGATTGGCCAGCTTCATGCCCGTGGCGAAGGGGATGGCCCGGCCGTGGGTGGTGTGGTAGGAGTCGAGCCTGGTGTAGCCGGCTCCCCGCCCGGAACATCCGATTCCCGATACCACGGCGGTCTTCTTGAGATCGATTCCGCTCGCCTGCAGGGCGACCAGGCAGGCGGAAAAGGCGGTGCCGATGCCGCAGCCCGGGCACCAGATGTGCGGGATGCGATCCGTGCGCAGCAAACCGTCCAGCGGATGGTCTTTTCGTTTCCTGGTTCTGTCCATCGGACCTCCTGTTTCGGAACGACGGTCAAGCCGCCGGGGAGGTGTCTCTCCGGCCGCGTGGCTGACGTTTTGCCCCAAATGTCGTCCGGCTCGGGGCCGGAATCCGTAAGGCCTCGATGGGCCGGCCTTCCCGACGGCACGGCAACGACGGGGATGATTCCCAAGCCCTGCGGGAGAATGTCCCGGCAAGGCACATCCAAACGCTTTGCGGTAAACCTCCGGTTCATGGTCTTTCGTTTGAGAGGGCAACCCTCACCTCGGCGTAAGCCGGAGACCGCAGCGTTTTCATAAATCCCCGATTTCGCGGGAAATGACGAAAGAAGGCTTCCCGCGCGCTTTCAACCGTTCGTCACGATTCGGACCCGCTCACTTTGCGCAGAGTCTCCAATACCTGCTCGGGGGGAATGACCGTCCCGCCGGCGTGCCCCACCAGGTACGCCGGAACCCTGCCCGCGGCGCAGCGTTGCACCTCGAGGTGAATCTGCCCGAGATTGATCTCGACGGTCACAAAACTGCGTACACGCTCCGACAGCTCCCGGATCAACTCCTCGGGAAAGGGCCAGACCGTGACGAGCCGGAGCAGCCCCGCCTTGATTCCCGCTTCGCGCGCTTCGTCCACGGCGGCCATGCTGCTTCTCGAGGAAACTCCGTACGAGATGACGGCAATGTCGGCATCCTCCAGGCGGTAGCGCTCGGTCATGCTGATATCCCGCATGTTGTTCCTGATCTTGGCGGTCAATCGGTCGATCATCTCCACGTGCGCCTCCGCCGTCATGACCGGGTAACCCCTTTCATCGTGGGTCAAACCGGTCACATGGACGCCGTAGCCTTCACCGGCGACGGCCATGGGCGCGACGCCGCCCGGACCCGGCAGAAAGGGCTTGAAGCGGTCTTTTCTGCCCTTGGGCCGAGGCCTGGACCGAAGCTTGATGGCCTGAGCGTCAGGGACCGATACGCGTTCGCTCAGGTGCCCGACCACTTCGTCGGCCATGATGAGCACGGGGATGCGGTAGGTCTCGCTCAGGTTGAACGCCGTTATGGTCTGGTGGAAGATCTCCTGGGGAGAAGCCGGGGCAAGCGCGATGATCTCGTAGTGGCCGTGCGAACCCCAGCGGGCCTGCATCATGTCCCCCTGGGCCCCGAGCGTGGGCAGGCCCGTGGAAGGACCCGCCCGCTGGACGTTCACCACCACGCAGGGGGTTTCGGTGCAGATTCCCAAGCCGAGGTTCTCCATCATCAGGCTGAAGCCGGGACCGGAAGTCGCGGTCATGCTCTTCACGCCGGCGTTGGATGCTCCCAGGACCGCAGCCATGGCCGCGATTTCATCCTCCATCTGGATGAACGTCCCGCCGACGTCCGGCAGCCTGGAGGCCATGTGTTCCGCGATCTCGGTGGCGGGAGTGATCGGGTAGCCGGCGAAAAACCGGCAGCCTGCCGCCAAAGCGCCTTCGGCGCAGGCAATGTCGCCCGTGAAAAAATGTTCACCCGTCAGTACCGCAGGTTTCATGTTCGAACCCTTCGTGCAGAAGTCAAAATCGGGGTCATGCCGTGAATCCGCGAACCTCGCCGGCTAGAGTTCCGATGGTTTCGGTTCCGCGGGGGCCTCGACGGAATAGATGGCGAAATCGGGGCATATGGTTTCGCAATAATGGCAGTTCACGCAATCCTCCGGTTTCTTTACGCGGGGCGGATGATAGCCTTTCACATTGTAATGCCTGGCCATTTCCAGCACGTCCCGAGGGCAGAATTCGATGCAGAAGCCGCAGCCCTTGCACCGCTCCTCCAGGATGTACACGATTCCCTTCGAAACCTGGATCTGGTCGGTATCCAGCGGAATGCGCCAATATTTCATGATCGATCGTCCTCATTTTCGGGGCAAGCCCGGATCGGCCGGCGGTCGCACCCGATGGGGCGCCGGGTCCGGTCACCCGGAAAATGCGGGTTTTCGGTATTTTACGGATGACCCGGGCGCCATGGGCGATTACCCGGAAAGTGGATTCCGGGGTGAACCTGTTCTCTTGTTTCACGTGTGATGCGTACGGCCCCGCGGGCGATTGCGTTCAAGAAAAGCAAGGAAGACGCTCCTTCGAAAGCCGCTGCCGCCCTCCTCGCCGCCACGGCTTCCCATGGCCCCGCGGAGGCGCCCCGCGAACAACACAAGCGCGCCTCACGTGCCTGCGCGCGCGTCACGAACGGGAACATGCGGAAAAACCATTTTCCCCCGCCTCTATTGCTCATTGGAGGCATCGTCTTGAACGCAACACCCTGTCAGGCGCACTGGAAGGCTGTTCCCGCGCAAGCCCTCGTATTCTAAAAGATCGATTGAGCAAGTCAAGCGGATTCGATGCCGGTGTGGATCAAAAATGTGGCATACAGTGAAATATTTTCCGGGGGTGTCTGAAACTGATCCGGGTTTGACCTCTCGAGGAAGGGGATTCTCCTCGGGAATCTCCGAATCAATCGGAGAATAATTGAGCCGAAATGCATTCAAAAGCGAATCGATTGGCCGAGCAGGTATTTGAAAAACAGGGGGGATCTCACAATTTGAGCGTTTCTGCTTGCTTCATCGGATCGATTGGCGAATGGGTTTGGCAGGCCCCGCGTGTTCGTCCCGGGTTTCACTCCGCAGGGCAAAGTCCCTGGCCGGAGAGCGTGCAACGTCGGTGGAGGCCGTCACCGGCCGGGCGATCGTCGCCGTACCGTGGAACGCTTCGCGAGGCCATTGCAGGATATGGCCGCCGACCGACCCGGCAATGGCCACCAATGGCGGGCGGCACAACGGCCCGCGGTGTTGGAATTGCTTCCGGCATTTCCCTGCATGGAATCCGAGGCGCACCGGGCCCAGAGCCCGGGGCAATCGGGAGGAATGTCCGGCAAGGGATGCCGGCGTCGTTCTCGGGGTGAGCGGGGGAGGGGGCATGCTCTAACAAGCTGCACGCACCCGCCCATCGGTCAGAGTCACGCAGGCCTTGCGGCTGAACCGGTGAATGACCGGGGTCCCCGCGCCGTGGCGAACGGCTCTCAGCACGGCTTCCTTGTCCACGGGAACGGTTCCTGCCAGCACCTGGACGGGCACATGGCGGAAGGCATCGGCGACCATGGGTGTGCTCGGTCCCAGCATGACGACCTTAACTTCGGGGGCAATGCGGCCGAGAATGTCTTCCGCGGTGTGATTCAAAATGGAAGTCGAGGTGAGCAGCAGGACTTCCGCCCATCCGTCCAGTTTTCCGTAAAAGCTGTCCCGATCTCCAATGCCCTGAAAATCGTCCAGGGCTTCCACCAGCGCTCCACGATCCCTGAAAAGCTTCATGAGAGGCCGGAAGAAACCCACCATCGCGACTCGGGTTCCCGAACCGATGCCAAACGAATCCATCCAGAGACGGTCCGTTGAGTCCTCCGGAAACCCGCTCGCGTCGTGGTAGTTCATGGCGTTGACACAGGCCAGTCCCATACTGCGGCGCAAAGCATCGGGGCTCTTGATTTCCTCCAGCAATTCGATGGCCCGTTCGCCCTCGTAATCCCGGTAATTCCTGTTCATCCTGCAACAATGCGTATCCTCCGCATAGGTGTAGGCAATCCCCATCCCGCCATCGTCGGTGATCACGGCCGTGTAGCTCAATCCCACGCAAAGACATGTGATTTTCGTCTCGTGCGCCTTCTCATGAAAGTGATCGTAGAGATTCCGTATCAGTTGCATCGTTTCAGCCCTCCGTTGTCATCAAAAACTCGGCAAACGCATCGGGAGCACCCCGGCTCCGGCGAAACGCCCGGAGTCCCGCGCGCAACGCCAGCGCCCTCATTCCGCCGCATCGTCGAAGATGTGCCCGGTCTCAGGAGCCGGGCCGTTCTTGCAGCACATGTCGGCCAGGATCCGGGAACGATCGCCCGAGATCGCGGGAGTACCGACTTCTTCCTGCGCCGTACTTCTTTCGGTCCCGTTTCCGCCTTCCCGGAACGGTCGCCCTCCGAAGTCGTCATGAGCCGTCATGATGCATGCCGTCAAGAGGGTTCCGGCGTGTACGCGTCACTCCTCCAGGGTTCTGAGCCGTACAAAGTGTCGTGTATATCGAACAGACTACCCTTTTGTGATCGCGGAATCAAGCAGGGAAAGCGTGATCGCATCGAAAGACGGACGAGAGCCTTCCGCGGGATGGCCGTGCGGGGTGCGGATGTCACCTTCGTGGTTTCTTCTTCAACCGGGGGGAGGGGGCGAGAAGCAATGCGCCCGCCGCTGCGCGCTCATTGCTTCGTTCATCCGGTGGAGACCGTTTCATGACGAGGGGCGTTAAGGATCACACATCACCCGCCCGGCGGGAGGTGAAGCGAGGATGGCTGCCCCTTGTACAGCCCGATGAGCCGGTCGGACGTAGCGGGAAATGACGCGGGCGGGGATAAACCCCGAGGGCCGTGCGGATCCGTAGGGTGGGCACGGTCCCACCGTGCCCACGGTCCGGCCGGGAGCTTCCCCATCGGGCCGATGGTATGGCCGGGAGGGAACAGCGTGCCCACGATCAGGCCGAGCCTCGTACCCCGCACTCGTCATGATCGCTGTGAAAGCGTGCGGCCATGGGGGCGTTCCACACGTCGGCTCCGGATCGTTCATGGCGCCAAGCACTGGGGCAAGGGTATCGGAACCGTGGGCTGCGCTTTCGCGCATCCCGCCCTACTCGACTCAAGGGTTGACAAAGAACACAGTTGCTACGGACGATGTGGTTGTCAAACATAGTGAGAGGTGACGCAGGCGGGATAAACGCCGCCCGTACTGGCCGATGCGCCGGTCTGACGTAGGGGAGGGCTTTATGCCCGCCCGCCCAGTGTCACGGACTTGAACGCAACCCGGTACCAGGGGGTCGGCGGGCGCGTTCGCACGGGCACGGTGCCGCGGCGCCGTGCCCGGCAATGCGTCATCAGGCTCCGCAGCCGGAACAGCCGCCCTCATCCTCGGAGGACTTCCTGCCGTTTTCGGAGTCCTTTCCGAAGGTCTTGACGATCTCTGCAATCTCTCTGAGGCGCTCATCGACCTTGCGGAACAAGGTGCCCTCGGGGTAGGTTCCGTCCGGCTGCAGTTTGCCGGCTTTCATTCCCGTGAGAAGCTCGATCCCTTCCTCGATGGTCGCAACCGGCCAGATATGGAACTTGCCTTCCTTGACGGCATCGATCACTTCCTGGTCGAGCATCAGGTTTCGGACATTCTTGGACGGGATCATGACGCCCTGTTTTCCGGTCAATCCCTTGTGCTTGCAGATGTCGAAGAATCCCTTGACCTTGTGGTTCACCCCGCCGATGGGCTGAATCTCGCCTTTCTGGCTCACCGACCCGGTGACGGCGATTCCCTGCTTGATGGGGACGTCGGCAATGGCGCTCAAGAGCACGTACAGCTCGGTGCTCGACGCGCTGTCGCCGTCCACCATGCCGTAGCTCTGCTCGAAACACAGGGAAGCGTTGAGCGAGATCGGCTTGTTGTGGGCGAAGCGGTCTTTGAGGATGCTGCTCAGGATGATGAGGCCCTTGGTGTGGGTCGGCCCGCTCATCTTGGATTCCCGATCGATGGAAATCATGCCCTCGCGGCCGACCGACACCGAACACGTGATGCGGTTCGGCCTTCCGAACACGTGATCGCCCGCCATGAGCACGGAAAGGCCGTTCACCTGGCCGACCTTGCCGCCCGTGGTTTCCACCCAGAAGATGTCCTTGAGCATCATCTCCTTCATGCGCTCCTCGATGAGGTTGGAGCGGTAGATGCGTTTCTTGATCGCCTGCTCCACGTGCTCGCGCTTGACGAATTCGCAGCCCTCGATCCCGGCGAAGTAATTGGCTTCCTTGAGCAGATCGCCGATGGTGCCGAACTCCAGAGTGAGCTTGTCGCGGTCTTCCGTGAGCTCCACGCTGTATTCGAGCACGCGGGATACGCCGGTCCGGTCGAGATGGCGCAGTTTGTGGTCCTCGCAATAGCGGCTGATCATCCCGGCGCACTGGAGGAGCTTTTCGTCGCTGCGGTCCATCTGGTCGTCCATGTGGGCCTTGACCTTGAACAGCTTCTGGAAGCGGTCATCGTAGGTGTACAGCAACTGGTAGATGTACGGGTCGCCGGTGAGGACGATCTTGACGTTGAGCGGAATGGGCTCCGGGCGTATGGTGCGGGTGCTGAAAATACCGTACAGCTCGCCCAGATCCTCGATCCGGACCTCACCGTCCCGGAGCGCCCGCTTGAGGGCCTCGTAGGTGACGAACCACTTCAACAGGTCCAGCGCCTTCATGACGAGATACCCGCCATTGGCCTTGTGAAGCGCTCCCGCCTTGATCATGGTATGGTCGGTGAACAGCGCTCCGAACCATGCCTGCCGTTCGATGGACCCGAAAATGTTCGGGTATGCGGGGTTGGATTCGATGACCACGGGAGCGCCTTCCGTTTCCGAATTGTCGATGAGGACATTCACGTCGTACTTGCGCATGGCGGTTTCGCGCGTGGGCATCGGGAAAGGTGTGCCGGGCTGTCCCTGCTGCTGGGCCGCTTCGGGTTTCTTCTTGAAATCCTCGATGTTTTCGAGGATGTCTTCCTGGACCATCTTCAGGTATTCGAGTACCTGTTCGTCGTCCTTGTACCTTTCCTCGTAGGTATCCATGAGCTGGCCGACGACGAAGAGCGCGATCTCATTGTCCAATTTCGTGTGTTTTTCCTTGAACTCGGCTTCGGCCTCGCGTATTTGCTTGATCGCCTCTTTCATCTTTTCGTGGAGCTCGTCGCTCTTCTCCCGCAGCACCAACCGCTCTTCCTCGCCCAGGTGCCGCAAATCCTCCTGGGTCATGGGTTCCCCTTCCTTGTTGGCGGGGATGATCACCATTCCGACCTGGGAGAACTGCAGAATGAACCCCTGGTCCTTTGCCTGCTGCGAGAGCTCATCGATGATTTCCCGGCGCTGCTTCTCGAAGGCCTGGTGCACCTCGCTTTCCTTGGCCCGGTAATCGTCGCTGTCGAAAACCTCGGGGATTTTGGCCTGCAGCGTATCGATGAACTCATTCATGTCTTTCTTGAGCGCCTTGCCCCGACCGGGCGACACCTTGAGACACTTCGGTTTGTCCTGCTCCTTGAAATTGAAGACATAGCACCAGTCGGGGGGCGTCGGTTCCTTGCGCGCCCGTTCCTCGATGAACGATTTCCCCATGAACGTCAGACCGGCCTTGGCGGGCCCCGCGATGAAGATATTGTAGCCGCTCGTCTTCATGCCCATACCGAACTGTATGGCGTCGATGGCCCTTTCCTGCCCCACCACACGGGCTCCCGGAGCCTCCAGGGAAGCGGTCGTCTCAAAGGGAAGTGTTTCCGGTTCGATGTATGCTCTCAATTCTTTCACTGAAAGTTCCGGGAATTTTCTTGCCATAGTGTATTTCCCTCCTGATTGTATGCATATGCCTGTCGTCGTCGGCCCGTTTTCGGCCATCGGAAACGCCGCGAACCGCCTCCAACGTCTCATTTTATATCAAGCAAAAGCATCCGAAACGTCCCGCGACGTTGCCGGGCCGCAGCCGATCGCCGGCGCGGCCGATGTTGCGCTCCTTCAGCTGAGCACGTCCAGCTTCACTTTCTTCTTCGTGCTCGAAGCCGCCGTCTGAATCACTGTCCGAATGGCGTTGATCGTGTTGCCGTTCTTGCCGATGATCCGACCGAGGTCCTCGGTGGAGATCTTCAATTCCAGTATCACCGTGTCGTCTTCTTCCCGTTCCGTAAGAACCACTTCCCGCGGGTGATCCGCAAGCGATGTGACCAGATATTCTACGAGATCTTTCAATGCCACAGTCCCCTCCGTGGTCGGTCGATTGTTCTATCGATCGGTCAACTTGTCCATGACGGATCGAATCTTCTGCTCGGGAGTGCCCTTCCGATCTCTGCGATCGTCAATCCGGATCTGCGTCAGCACCCGAGTCACCTCGGGACCGAAACAGCTCTCATGCATTCGCTTCAGAACCGGCAGGATTTCATCGAGATCCCCCGACACGATCGTGCCCATTGCCGTCAGTTCATACTGAAGCGAGCTTTCCTTGAGCACTTTGAGGACCTTTGCCACGTGCGTGCTAAGGCTCGTGCCCGGCACCCCGATCGGAACGATGCTGACCTCAACCACCGCCATCTTCGATCACTCCCTCATCACGATATGGTCAACCAAAGCCGTTCGGCCCTCGAAGAGGACCACTACGACAAGACGGGCCACGCGGTTCCGCAGGCCGTCATCACCCTCATCAAACCGGACAGGCTCTCGGGAAGATGCTCTTCCATGTGGGGTTCGAGAGTCAAGAGAGGAGTCAGGTTCCTGGCCTTCAGGAAATCGAACAGGAGCGCGAAATCGATGCTCCCGCGCCCCACCGGCAGGTGAGCATCCCGGCTCCCGTCGTTATCGTGCACGTGAATCTCCCTGAGAACGTGCCACAAGGCTTCCAGCCATACCGAGAGGGCAGTCCCGGAAAAGCTGTGCTGGTGTCCGACATCCAGGCAGAAGCCGAAAAACGGTGAATCGATCCTCCCGAACAGTTCCAGATGCAGCTCCGGGTCCCTTTCCCATACGTTTTCCAGTAACAGCGGGATGTTCAGCCCTTCGGCGCGTTTCACCAACGGCTCCCAGATGGCCATGCTGTTATCCAGCCAGGCGCGTCGGTGCCCGCGATGATGCCGTGGGTCGAACCCCGTGTGGAGGACTACCTGGACCGGGCGAAAAATGTCCAGCGTTTCAAACAGTTGCTGAAACCGCGAAACCGAAACCTTGCGAATCAAAGGATCGACGCTGCCCGTGCTCAGGTCCCAGAAAGGCCCGTGCAGGCTGATGCGGCAGTTCCTCCCGTGAAGCTTCCCGGCGACGGCACTGAGCTCTTTCCCGGACATCCGGTCCAGCTCCACCGCCTCGAAGCCCAGTTCCACGTTGAGCCGGTAATGCAACACCATCTCCAGGTATTTCGGCAGGACCTTGATCGGCATGTTGACGTGAACCTGCCTGAGGACGGTCTGCATGGCGTCGCTGAAATATGGTTTCATTTTCCCCTGATTGACCAAAATTTACGTGTATATACTCACCATCTCCATCAGGCGTGTCAATACGACGGACTCTTTTTGTTTACTTCATTTGTCGCCCACGCTCCATCGAAAAAACCGGGGAAACGAGTCCCGAAGGCACCGGCGCGCGAATTTCCGTCACCGTCATGGAAGGGCTGGGGTCCTGTATAGAAGGCCACATCCTCGTTGTCAATGCAAGTCCGATCGTGCGCTTCCATTTTGCGGATTCTGCCGAATCCGCGGGCGGCAAACGGGCGAAAATCCCCTGAGCCGGCCGGTTGCCGGGGATCCCCGCCTGCGAGAGCGCGAGGCGCACTTTCGGTGCGGGACTTGGAAGGGGAAAGGGTGCCCCGTGCGAAAGAGCGTCAGGAGGCCAAGATGCAAAAGCGGATGGATCTTCCCGGGTGTTCTCCGCCTGACAGAACGTGATTCAGGGAGCTATATCAGGGCGGCCCGAGCGCAGCGCAGCCCACGGCTGGCGCTTCCAGCCCTGGATGGCTTGAATGCTGCTCGCCGCGGAAAAATACCGGAGAACCCGAGTGCTTCTTGAGCGAGAGGGGGTGAGGGTTGGTGGAAGGGCTGGAAGAAACTGTGGAAGCGGTGCTCCCCGCCCGGGAGGGCTTGAGGCCTCACGCAACGACGCAACGACGCAACGGGGCCGAGTCCGGCCTCGGTGAAGGCCCATGGCGGAAAACGAGCCGTGCCGCCAGGTGGGAATGGGCCGGCGAACGGCACCGCGAAGATACCGGTTGCACGAAATGCAACTTTGTTGCATCATGGGCTGCCCGGTGCGATGCGGCCGCGATTCACTTCCGTTAGGGAGGGCGGCGCGGTGGCATAGTGGTGCACGGCGTTGCACGTGATGCGGCTTGGCGCCATTCCTTCCGATGGGCGGAGAATGCATGCCCGTGGTCGGGGATCGCGCGAGATCGCGTCTTTCGCACTGACGGGTTGAGATTTTGCCCGACGAGCAGACCGAAGGGCCGAAGACGGCCGCCGTTTCACGGGCGGGCAGGGTATTCGGATTCTGGAGAAAGAGAAGGACTTTGTTCCAACGCCGTTGCATGGGGCACTCGGCAAATTCCGGAGGGAGACCATGGCACATCCTGCGAGAGTTGTCGCAAAGCTTCTTATTGTTGCATTGACTTTGGTTTTTGCGGTCGCCGGGGCTCCGGCCGCCGTCGGCGCCGCGGAGGCGAAAGGCCGTCTGGAGGTTACCGTCAGCATTCTGCCTCAGAAGTATTTTGTGGAGAAGATCGGCGGGGACCTGGTTTCCGTCACCGTGATGGTGGAACCGGGAGCGGAACCGCACGTCTACGATCCGAAGCCGCAGAGGATGACGGGGCTCACCCGGTCGAAGATCTATTTTTCCGTTGGCGCGCCTTTCGAGGACGTCTGGCTCGAGCGGTTCGCCGCGGCCAATCCTAAAATGCGCATCGTCCGCACCGATGCCGGAATCGCAAAGCTTTCCATGGAACACGAGCATGGTACCCCGGAGAAGGAAGAGGCGCACACGCGTCCGGAGTCCGCTGCGAGGGAGCATTCTCACGGCGGGGAGGACCCTCACGTGTGGACTTCCCCTCCGCTGGTGATGATCCAGGCGCGGCACATCCTCGCCGGTCTGGTCGATGCGGATCCCGCTCACCGGGGGGCCTACGAGACGAACTACCGGAAGTTCGTGGAGGAGCTGGTCGAGCTGGATCACTTTCTGCTGAACCTGTTTCAAGACAGGCCAAAGGGGGAGTTCATCGTGTTTCATCCGGCCTGGGGCTATTTTGCCGAAGCATACAACCTCCAGCAGGTGTCCATCGAGATCGAAGGCAAGGAACCGAAGGCGACCGATCTGCAGCAGTTGATCGCACAAGCGCGAAAACGCAGGATTGGAACGGTTTTCGTGCAGCCGCAGTTTTCCGACAGGAGTGCCAAGGTCATTGCCGAGGCCATCGGCGCGCGGGTGGAATTTGCCGATCCGATGTCGGCCGACTGGGACAGAAACCTGCGGGAATTCGCTGGGAAAATCCGCGCTTCACTGCACTGATGCCGCATCCCGCGATGCACTGACTACGCGAATGCCCCGCGGTCCGGCGAAGCGCGCCGACGCCGGGACTCGGGTTGCACGGGAGTTGTTATGTGCCGCCAATGCGATTATACCGATCTTCTGAAACGCGTGGGAGTGGGCCTGACGGCTCACCGGATGAGGGTCCTGGAGGTCATCGGGGACAGCCCGTGTCCGCTGAGTCACCGGGAGATTCACCGGATGCTGAAACGATCCCGCGCCGTGGACCGGGTGACGGTCTACCGGATACTCGATCTTCTCGTGGACAAGGGGGTCGTCCAGCGGATCAGCTCGGGAGACAGGGGGTTCCGGTACGGCCTGGCCCCCAGTTCGAACCATCCCCCCCATCATCACTTTTTCTGCAGCGTTTGCGGGAACATGGAATGTCTCGATCCCGGTGCGATTCCCATCGATTTACAGGCACTGCAACGGTCCTGCGCGTCCTTGATCCGCAACGTCGAGGTGCGCCTGGACGGGATATGCGGGAACTGCCTGGAGAATCGCGGCGCCAAGCATAAATGAGGGGGTAGGCCGGAGCACGGGAAGGTGACGCTCTTCGGCCGTTTCCCGACCCACCGGTTTTCAGTTTGACTTTGTCTTCCTTTTTGGGTTTAAAAGGATGAGATGCCGCTACGCTGCCGGCCAGTCGACGGAACGGCTCGTTTCGTGCACGGAACCACGCGTCACTTCGATTTCGGATCAAAAGAACGGTCGCTCCCCGAGCCGCCGGGTCTAAGGCTTTTGCTACGGCCGGCGGCCGGCAGGGTGTGCCTGGAAACGGGCATGCCTCCCGTTGCGGAAAGGGGAGCAGGTCAAACCGGGTTTCCAGCGCCGGAGCCTGCCCTTTTCGCGGGCCCCGGTTTTTTTGCCTCGTTGGCCCAGGGGGGGCCGGACCGGCGGTGTGGATTCTCCGGGCAGGGAGGTTTGGGGGCCGCGCTGGGCCCCGCGGGTTTCCGCCGGGGATGAAACGGCGTGCGGATTGCGGCGGCGGTTCGCGCGGATCGCCGAGTGTCCTGAGACAGCCTGCGGAATGCGACACGTAAGGTCACCATTCACCATAAAGGAGAGGAGCTATGTTGAGAAAATCGGTGTTGGCTGGTGCGGTGCTTGTTGCCCTCGTTTGTTTCGGTTTCATCGGTGTGCGGGACGGTGATTGCGCGGAGCCCCAAATAAAGGATCTTATATTGGCGACCACCACGTCCACCGTGGATACCGGACTGCTTGACGCATTGATCCCGAAGTTCGAAAAAGAAACCGGATACCGTGTCAAGACCATCTCCGCCGGCACGGGGCAGGCTTTGGCCATGGGTGAGAAGGGCGAAGCGGACGTTCTCCTGGTTCACGCTCCGGAGGCGGAGAAGAAGCTGGTTGACGGCGGGATGGTGATCAACTATCAGCTGGTCATGCACAACGACTTCGTGATCGTCGGCCCGGCGGGAGATCCGGCGGGGATCAAGGGCAAGCCGAGTGCGGACGCGCTCAAGGCCGTCGCGGCGAAGGAAGCCGTGTTCATTTCCCGGGGGGACGATTCCGGCACGCACAAAAAGGAAAAATCCCTGTGGAAGAAGGTGGAAATGCAGCCTGCCGGGAAATGGTACCGGGAATCCGGGCAGGGTATGGGGGCGACTCTCCTGATGGCTTCCGAACAACAGGGATACACGCTCACGGATCGCGGAACCTACCTGGCTCAGAAGAAGAACGTCAAGCTCGACATCCTGTCCGAAGGGGACAAGGCCCTGCTCAACATTTATCACGTCATGCAGGTGAACCCGGAAAAATTCGCCAAGGTCAACGGCCCCGGCGGCAAGGCTTTCGTCGAATTCATGGTGCGGCCCGACGTCCAGAAGTTCATCGGTGAATTCGGCAAGGACAAGTTCGGTCAGCCGCTCTTTTTCCCCGACGCCGGAAAGCAGATGTAGGGAAGGCCCGGAGCGTATGACGGGAGGTCAGCTTTGAACGTCATTTCCGAAGGCATCGTCGAAGCGGCAAGGCTGCTCGTCACTTTGGACCCCGATGTAGTGGCCATCACCCTGAGGACGCTCCAGGTCTCCACGACCGCAACCTTCATCAGTGTCTTGATCGGCCTTCCGTTCGGCACTTTCATGGCCCTGACCCGATTTTTCGGCCGCGGATTCGTGGTGAGCCTGGTCAACTTCGGGATGGGACTCCCCCCCGTGGTCGTGGGGCTCGTCACGTGGCTGTTCCTGACCCGGTACGGGCCGTTGGGCACCCTGGGACTTCTCTATTCTCCCACGGCCATGGTCATCGCGCAGGCGGTCATCGCTTCGCCCATCGTGGCGGGGTTCGCCATGGCGGCTATCCAGTCGGTCAACCCCAAGCTCCGCCTGCAGATCCTGTCCCTGGGAGCGACCCGCATTCAGTTCCTGTTCCTGCTGCTCTGGGAGGCGCGCCTGGGGATCCTGGCCGCGGTCATAGCCGGTTTCGGCGGCGTCATCAGCGAAGTGGGCGCGTCCATGATGGTGGGGGGCAACGTGCGCGGCTACACGCGCGTGCTCACTACCGCCACGGTCCTTGAGGTTTCCAAGGGGAGCTTCGCGCTCGCCACGGGACTGAGCATCATCCTGCTGGCGCTTTCCTTCGGCATCATGGCCTCATTGAGCTACCTGCAGCAAAGGGGCCGATGATGGCCGAGCACTTGATTGCGGCAAAGGATTTGCGACTTCGGCTGGACGGGCGGGACATCTTCCATATCCCGGAGTTTGCCCTTCAGCGGGGGGAAGTTCTGGCACTCGTCGGTCCCAACGGTTCCGGCAAGTCCAGCCTTCTTCTCACCCTCGCCTTGCTTCAGGAGCCGACGGAGGGGACGGTACGCTTTGACGGCCGTCCGGCGGGCAGGGACAATGCCCTGGCGCTGCGGCGCCGCATGGCGCTGGTGTTCCAGGAGGCTTTGCTGCTGGATGCCACGGTGCGCCGGAACCTCATGATCGCGCTCCGTCTGCGGGGAGTGACGGGGAGGGAGGCCGAGCAGAGGGCGAATCGCTGGCTGGATCGTTTCGGAATCGCCCATCTCGCTTCCCGAAAGGCGCGTCGGCTTTCAGGCGGCGAAGCTCAGCGAACGAGCCTGGCCCGCGCATTTGCCCTGGAGCCGGAAGTCCTTTTCCTGGACGAACCCTTCGCTTCGCTCGATTATCCCACGCGCCGCTCCCTGCTCGGCGAGCTCGGGAAGCTCCTCAAGGACATGAACATGACCACCCTGTTCGTCACCCACGACTACACGGAAATTCCCTATCTCGCCGATCGGGTGATGGTGCTCTATGAAGGGCGGATCATCAAAACGGGATCGGTGCGGCAGGTTTTCGGGGATCAGATCGTCGAGCGCAAGGTCTGGGCGCCCTGGGAGGACGCCGAATAGCGAAGGGGTTTTCCCGTCGGAAGCCTGCCGGGCGAAAGGCGTGTTAGGCTCCGAATGCACCGGGCGGGGCATTGCCGCGGACCGGTCGGCATCGTCCGGGGACCGGCGCCGTTCCCCAAAAAGGAGATTGGGCCCGAAGGCCCAATCACAGAGAAAGGAACAGAGCATAAAGCTGATTGCGAATGAAGAATCTCACAAGATTTTTATTATGTCAAGTCTGATATAACGAAACTTGAAAAATTTCCCCAGACTCAATGCGAATCCGCTCAGGACAAAGAGGTTCCGGCCTGATGCCGTCCCCGTCGACATCAACGACGGCCGCTGACGGCCCCACGGATCCGAAGCGCGCGCGAGTCTCCTTTCCCGCCGATGGGACATCCGCAAAACCAACCTGAAAGCGATGCGCGATCGCCTGCCGATCCCGCCGCCGTGCGCGTTTCGCCGCCGACCATGTGCATTTCGCAAAAAATAGTTCACTTCCTTGTTGTTTCGAAAAGGCAAAGTGAAAATGTGAAACCTTTCTCTTGACTTCGGGGTGAAGGCGTCTATACTGGCCGTGGTTATGTCAATCCGGATACAACGATTCAGTGGAGTCCCTTTGCTGTAGGGTCCGCGAGCAGGGCCGCATCGGAAGCTTGATGGGCCGGGTTTGCCCGGGTGTGGGAGTGCCGATGAGAGGTCCGGAGGAGGCGTGGCCGGAAGCGAGGGAGTCTTTCGGGTCAGGGGGTCGGATCGGCGGTTTGAGGGCGCCGGCCCGGCGGTTGTCAAGCGGTTACCGGGAAATTGTCTTCACGAACACACACAGAAAGAGGGCCTATGAAAGACGATATCATCACTCTCAAGGTCAACGGGAAGGATTTCAAGGGAAGGGAGGTCAAGGGAAAAAAAGGGCAGACGGTCCTCGAAGTTCTTCGGGCCAATGACGTTCATGTGCCCACCCTGTGCTACCATCCCCAGATGCCACCCTACGGGGGATGCAGATTGTGCATCGTCGAAATCGAGAACATGCGCGGTCTCCCGCCTTCCTGTACCACCCCGGCAACCGACGGAATGGTTGTGCACACGCACTCACCCAAGGTGGTCGGGGTGCGTAAAACGGTGCTGGAACTGCTCCTCGCCTATGGGGACCACAATTGCCTGCTGTGCGAGCAGACGGGCAGCTGCGAACTGCAAAACCTGGTTTACGAGCACGGCATCGACCATGTTCGCATCAAGTCGGAATTCGTTCCCAAGATCAAGGACGATTCACATCCGATGATCGTCCGCGACCACAACAAGTGCGTGCTGTGCGGCCGCTGCGTCAGGGCCTGCCTGCAGGTGCAGGTGAACGGCGCCATCGATATCGCGGCTCGCGGTTCGGATTCCTACATCACGACGTTCAACAACACCAACCTGATGGAATCGAGCTGCGTTTCCTGCGGTCAATGCGTTCAGGCATGCCCGGTGGGTGCCCTGACCGAGAAAAAATCGAGGTTCAAGGGCCGGTCGTGGGAAATGGAAAAGGTCCGCACCACCTGCCCCTACTGCGGCGTGGGTTGCCAGATGTGGCTGCACGTCAAGGACGGCCGGATCGTCAAGGTCACGGGGGTCGAGGACGGCGCTCCCAATGAAGGCCGGTTGTGTGTGAAGGGCCGCTTCGGTTATGACTTCATCTATTCGGAAGAGCGGCTGAAGACGCCTTTGATCAAGGAAAACGGTGCGTTTCGTGAGGCTTCATGGGACGAGGCGCTCGATCTGGTCGCAAAGAAGTTCACGGAAATCAAGAAAAAACACGGTCCGGACGCCATCGCGGGGGTGAGCTCGTCGCGCAGCCTCAACGAAGACTCCTACCAGATGCAGAAGCTGTTCCGCGCGGTGATCGGAACCAACAACATCGACAACTGCGCACGTACCTGACACGCTCCAACCGTCGCCGGTCTGGCGAAATCTTTCGGTTCCGGAGCAATGACGAACTCGTTCGGCGATTTTGCACGGGCGAAACTGATTCTGGCCATAGGCACCAACATGACGGAAGCGCACCCGGTGGCTTCGAGCTTTGTGAAGAACGCGGTGCAGAACGGTGGAGAACTGATCGTGGTGGATCCTCGCCGCACGGGCCTTGCCGATCACGCTTCCCAGCACCTCCAACTCCGCGTGGGCAGCGACATCGCGCTCCTCAACGGCCTGATGCACGTGCTCATCACGGAGGATCTCTACGACAAGGAATACGTCAAGAACTGCTGTGCGGGTTTTGACGAGCTGAAAAAGAAAGTCATGGAATATCCGCCGGAGCGGGCGGCCGAGATCTCCGGGATCGACGCCGAGACCATCCGGCAGGTCGCGCGCAAGCTCGCCACGGTGCGCCCGGCCATGCTGGCTTACACGCTGGGCATCACCGAACACACCTGCGGCATGAACAACGTGCTGTCCTGCGCGAACCTGCAGATGCTCCTCGGCAATGTGGGATTCGAATGCGGCGGCGTCAACCCGTTGCGCGGCCAGAACAACGTGCAGGGAGCCTGCGACATGGGCGCTCTGCCCAATGTTTTCCCCGGGTATCAACAGGTGGCGGATCCCAAGGCGAGGGCGAAGTTTGAAGCGGCCTGGAACGTCAAGGGGCTTCCCGACAAACCCGGTCTGATGATGCCGCAGATGATGGACGGCCTGGTGTCGGGAAAGGTCAAGGCCTTTTACATCTTCGGTGAGAACCTGGCCAATACCGAGCCGGACATCCGGCACGTGGAGCACTGCCTGGATTCGGCCGAATTCCTGGTCTGCAACGATATCTTCCCGACGGAGACGACGCGCTTTGCGGACGTCGTATTTCCGGTCGCTGCCTGGAGCGAGAACGACGGAACCTTCAGCAACAGCGAGCGGCGGGTGAGCCGGGTGCGGACCGTGAGCGAACCGCCGGGTGTGGCCAAGCCCAACTGGTGGGTCTTCAAGGAAATCGCCCGACGCATGGGACAGGAGTGGGCGTCTTCAAGCGCGCAGGAACTGTGGGACAATGAAATCTCGGTGCTGGCTCCGGCTCTTGGCGGAATCAAGTATCGGCGCATCGAGAAGGATGGTCTGCAGTGGCCCGCGCCGACCGAAGAACATCCGGGAACGCCGACCTTGCATCGGGACGGCAAGTTCACCTGCGGACTGGGGAATCTGGTTCCTGTGGACTGGACACCCCCGGCGGAGGTGCCGGACAAGGAGTATCCGTTCGTGCTCAGCACGGGCCGGCGGCTGTTCCACTACCATACGCGGACCCAGACGGGAAGGTGTGAGGGATTGAATGACCTTCTGGGCGAAGAGACGGCCGACATGTCCCGGGAAGACGGCATCGCCATGGGAATTCAGGTCGGCGACAAAGTCCGGGTGAAATCGCGTCGCGGGGAAGTGGTGGTTACGGCCAATCCCACCGACCGCGTTCCGAAGGGCATGGTCTGGATGGCCTTTCATTTCCGCGATGGCTGTGCCAACTGGCTGACCAACCCGGTCTTCGATCCGGTCACGCAGACCGCGGAATACAAGGCCTGCGCGGTCAAGATCGAAAAAGCCTGATCGCAGGCCTCGGGATTTCATCGGCGGGCGGGGTTGATCCCCGCCCGCCGTGCCTGAGGCCCACGGATTCTTGTTCTTTGAACCGGGCGGCATGTGATTGTGACGATCAGGGGCAAACCCGCCGCTCCGGCGACCCGCCGGGGCGGAAAAGCGCAAAGAAGCAGGAAAGTCATCGTCGTCATCCCGACGCACACCGAAATCCAATGGAACAATCCTCAGTCCGGGTCTCGACGGGGAAGCGGTTGCACCCGTCAGGAGGCCGAAATCCGGGGGAAATGGCCCGGAATGCGGGCGGCACCGACATAAGGGTTGTATTATTGTTGGCATAACGGGTATACTCTCATGAACGGGGGAGAACCCGGGAAAGCTCTGATACTCAGGGGTGTTCAAGATTATACAACACCTGCCCGGGCGGAGGTGAAGCGGGCGTGCATAAAGCCGGCCCCTACGGACGATGTGGTTGTCAGACGTAGTGAGAGGTGACGCAGGCGAGGTAAACCCCGCCCGTACGGGCCGATGCGCCGCTCAGACGTTGGGGAGGGCTTTATGCCCTCCCGCCCGATGCGATCATCTAGAACGCGATTATCCATGATGCTGCGCTTCACCCGCGAAGTATGAAAATAGTTTCACCCGAGAGTCTATTTTCCAGTGTGATCGTCCGTGGCGCGCGCGTTACCCGCGAAGCGTGAAAACAGGTTCACCCCGGATTCTGTTTTCCAGGGAAATCGGTTATGTGACTGGTGGCGGAAATCCTGAATCGTTTTGAAGATGCGGTGGGAATTCGAAATGAAAATAGGACGGTATTCGTACGACGAGTATCTGGAACTGGTGAAGTCTTTCCATGGCTATGTCGCGCCCGGCCTGATGATGGGCGGGGTGATGGTGGATTTGGCTTTGAGCCGCATGCCCGAAGGCGTGTTGTTCGATGCCGTGTGCGAAACGGCGAGCTGTCTGCCCGACGCCGTTCAGTTGCTCACCCCCTGCACGGTGGGGAACGGCTGGGTGCGAGTGCTGAACCTCGGCCGGTATGCGCTGAGCCTTTACGACAAGAGCACGGGCATCGGGGTGAGGGTCTTCGTGGATGCGACCAAGATACGTGCCTGGCCGGAGGCGGAGGCGTGGCTGTTCAAATTGAAGCCGAAAGCGGCGCAGGATACCGGGCTCCTTCTGAGGCAAATCAAGGAAGCGGGCTACGGGATCTACGGGGTGCAGGACATCCGAATCCAACCGCAGTTCCTGGTGCGGCACCACAAAGGCAGCATCGGCACCTGCACGCTCTGCGGGGAGCCTTATCCGGCCGACGATGGAGGGATTTGCCGGGGGTGTCAGGGAGAAGCTCCCTATGCGGTTCCCGGGCAAGTTGAATCGGATGGCTTCCCGGACGGTCCGGATCTTCTGGCGGTGCCCGTGCAGGACGCCGTGGGCAGATCCATGCTGCACGACATGACCCAGATTCTGCCCGGAAAAAGCAAAGGAGCCGCCTTCCGGCGCGGCCAGCAGATATCGGTGGGCGACCTGTGCCGGCTGCAGCAGATGGGCCGGCAGAGAGTCTACGTGGACCAGGGCAATACGCCCGACGGCGAATGGATTCACGAAGACCAGGCGGCACTTGCTTTCGCTCGGGCCATGGCGGGCGAGGGCGTGCGCTTCGTCGAGCCTCCTCGGGAGGGGAAGATCAATTTCGTGGCGGACCGCGACGGCCTGTTCCTCGTGGAAGAGGGTTCCCTCGAAGAGTTCAATATGGTCGCGGGGGTGATGTGCGCCACGCGAAGAGGATACACCCTGGTGCGAAACGGCAGGATGCTCGGCGGGACCAGGGCCATTCCGCTGTATCTGCCTCGTGCCGCTTTCATGAAGGCTTTGGCCGTCCTGCGCTACGGACCGCTCTTTCGAGTTCTGCCCATGCGCAAGGCCCGGGTCGGCATACTGGTCACCGGGAGCGAGGTGTTTCAGGGACTGATCGAAGACCGCTTCATTCCGATTATCGGGGCAAAGGTCGAGGCGCTGGACTGTAAAGTGGTCAAGGCGGTGATTGTTCCGGACGACCGCGGGGCGATCCGTGACGGCGTGCACGAGCTGCTGCGGGCCGGTGCCGACCTGCTTGTGACCACCGCCGGGCTCTCGGTGGATCCCGATGACGTCACGCGCCAGGGGTTGAAGGATGCCGGCGCGACGGATATGCTCTACGGCGCTCCGGTCCTTCCCGGAGCCATGACTCTACTGGCCCGCATCGGTTCGGTGCAGGTCATGGGCGTGCCGGCCTGCGCCCTCTATTTCAAGACCACGAGCTTCGACCTGCTTTTTCCGCGCCTGCTTGTGGGAGTGGACATTGCTCGCCGCGACCTGGCGAAGCTCGGGCACGGTTCGTTCTGCCTGGAGTGCAAGGCCTGTACCTTTCCCAAATGCCCGTTCGGGGGCTGACGGGTCTGTCGAACGAGGGAGGTGGCGATGCCGTCGCAATCGCAGGATGACTCTGCCGCCCGTCCTGCAAGGCGGTCTGAGTCCAAGGGGAAGACCAAACCCGTGGAGGTTCTGAACGAACCGACCATCCGGCTGCATATTTGGCTGGAAACGGGCGACGGCGTGTTTTTTGGCGCCGGGCGAGCGTTCCTGCTGGAGAAAATCGAGGAATACGGATCGTTGCGCAAAGCGGCCGAGGATCTCGGAATGTCGTATCGCGCCGCGTGGGGTAAAATAAGAAAAACCGAGAAGGTTCTCGGCGTCAAGCTGATCGCGCAGTGTCGCAGCAAGAAGGAGGGACACAATTTGACCGAGGAGGGAAGGATGCTCAAGGAGAAATACCTCCTCTGGTTCCAGGAAATCGAGCGTGAAGCGTTGCGAAAAGCCGCTGAAATCTTTCCCTGGCCCGTGCGAGGGTACAAGGAAAAGGGCGGGGACAAGTTCCTAAGGCAATGATCGCGCTCTCCATGGCCCTTGACCCCATGGAAGCGCTGTTCACATCCATGGTTTGAAGGAGGATGCGGAGTATGCAAACCCTCAAGCACATGACGGCGAGATTCAAGGACAACGGGCTGTTCTCCGCCGAGAACGAGCTGGCGGTGGAGGAGCTTCTTGAAATCTATGTCGATGATTCGCCGTATGCCATCACCATGCGCCTCCCGGGAGACGATATCAACCTGGCGGCCGGCTTCTGCTTTACCGAGGGGATCATCCGATCCTGCGATGATATTGCGTCCATCAAGCATTGCGAGGCCATCCCCGGGGAACGCAGAGTGATGGTCCGCCTGAGCCCGGACCGTAAAAAGGCGAAAGCGGTGCGCAAAGAGCGCGCGGAGTACCTGAGCAAGTCCAGCTGCGGTCTTTGCGGGAAGCGTGAGGCCGAGGAGATCTTCGACGACATTCCCCCTGTGGAAACCTGTCGCCATATCGAGCTGGAGGAGATCCTGCGGCTCAAGGATGTTTTCGAAGGCCGCCAGGCCATTTTCCCCCGGACCGGCGCCACCCATTCGGCCGCGGCGTTTGACGACCGGGCGAACCTGCTTGCTTTCGCGGAGGATATCGGCCGTCACAATGCGTTCGACAAGGTGATCGGGGCGCTCCTGAGGACCAGGGAACTGGGAAAGGTCTTCCTGGGCGTGGTTTCCTCCCGGTTGAGCTTTGAAATGGTGCAGAAGGCCGGCGTCGCGGGCTTTGAGGTTTTCGCCGGGTTGTCGGCCCCCACCAGCTTGGCGGTGGCCATGGCCGAGCGGCTCAACATGACCCTGATCGGCTTTCTGCGCGAGAAGAGCATGAGCATCTACACCCATCCCGAAAGGGTCCTTCGCTGCTGAACAGCGGGGTTGTGCATTTATGTACGCAACCGACCTCGAAGTCTCCCCCCTCGGCCGGTTTGTTCCGTCAAATCAAGACCTTTCGCATTCCGTTGGGCTCCTTGCAGGCTTGGTTTTCGCCTTATGTGTTTAAATTAACATATTGAAATCATTAACTAATTGTTCTAGGTATCACAAGAATAAGCAAGGATTGAGCACGGCGGTTTTGTGACATACGGTCGGAAACCGGGTGGATGTCAGGGAAACTTATGTAATTCTTCCGAAGGTTTACACGAGAGGAGGAGAAGAACATGGGAGTCACACGACGTGAGTTCCTTTTGATCTCCGGCACCATGGGGGCCGGTCTGGCGCTGTCGTCTCTGGGAGTCGACATGCGCCCGATCATGGCCCACGCGGAGGAACTCAGTAAGATCGAGAAGGTGAAGAGCGCCAAGCAGACCTACTCGCTCTGTTACTATTGTTCGGTAACGTGCGGGTTGATTTGCAGCACCGATCAGAAAACCGGCAAAATCATCAACATCGAAGGGGATCCGGACCATCCCGTCACGGAAGGATCGCTTTGTGCGAAAGGTGCGGCAAGCCTTCAGATGTCGGCCCGCAACGAGCATCGTTTGACCAAGGTCCTCTATCGCAAGCCCGGCGGCGACAAGTGGGAACCCAAGACGATGGATTGGGCTCTGACCGAGATCGCAAAGAGAATCAAAGCCACCCGCGACAAGGACTTCATGGTCAAGAACGCAAAAGGACAGGTCGTCAACCGGTTGGAGAGCATCTCGCATCTGGGCAGTTCCAAGCTGGACAATGAAGAGTGCTGGATGGTGACCGCCGCGGTGAGGGCACTCGGCCTCGTCTACATCGACCACCAGGCCAGAGTCTGACACGGTCCGAGCGTAGCGGCTCTGGGAGAGTCGTTCGGACGTGGTTCAATGACGAATCATTACATCGATATCAAGAACGCCGACGTTGTTTTGATCATGGGCAGCAACGCCGCGGAGATGCATCCGATTTCCTTCAAGTGGGTGCTGCGGGCCAGGGAGGAGAGAGGAGCCAAGATCATCCACGTGGATCCCCGTTTCACCAGGACTTCAGCCCTGGCGGATCATTACATCGCCCTGCGGTCGGGTACCGACATCGCCTTTCTCGGCGGGATGATCAAGTACATTCTCGACAACAAGAAGTATTTCGAAGAGTACGTAAGGGATTACACCAACGCCTCCTTTATCGTGGACGAGAAGTTCAGTTTCAACGACGGTCTGTTCTCGGGGTACGACCCTACCGCGAGAAAATACGACAAGTCGACGTGGGCCATCAAGGTGGATGAGAAGGGCATTCCTCAGAAGGATCCGACTTTTGAAAACCCGCGGTGCGTGCTGCAGATGTTGAAGGCTCATTACTCCCGGTACGACATTGAAAAGGTTTCCTCGATCACCGGCACGCCGGTGGAAGATCTCAAGACGGTTTATGAACTGTACGCCTCGACGGGAGTCAAGGACAAAGCCGGAACGGAGCTCTACGCCCTCGGCTGGACGCAGCACACGGTCGGCGTTCAGAACATCAGGGCAATGTCGATCATTCAGGGCCTGCTGGGCAACATGGGTATCGCCGGAGGCGGGATCAACGCGCTGCGCGGCGAGCCGAACGTCCAGGGGTCGACCGACCATGCGATCCTTTCACACATTCTTCCGGGATATTTGAAGGCGCCTGTGGCCTCTCTGACCACCCTGGAGGAGTATTTGAAGAAGAACACGCCGAAGACCAGCGAACCTCAATCGGCGAACTGGTACCAGAACACGCCCAAGTACATGGTGAGCCTCTTGAAGGCCTGGTACGGAGACAAGGGCGTCAAGGAAAACGATTTCGGTTATGCCAATGTACCCAAGCTCGATGATGGGCAGGACGCCACGGTCCTGAACATGATCGACAAGATGTACGAAGGCAAGATCAAGGGATTCACGTGTATCGGCCAGGATCCGGCCGTCAGCCTGCCCAATGCCAACAAGGTGAGGCAGGCCTTTACGAAGCTGGACTGGATGGTGCATGTGAACATCTTCGATAACGAGACCGCGTCATTTTGGAAAGGCCCGGGCCTGGATCCGAAGAAAGTCAAGACCGAGGTCTTCCTGCTTCCGGCGGCGGCGTCCATGGAGAAAGAAGGCAGCATGAGCAACAGCGGGCGTATGCTGCAGTGGAAATACACGGCCGAGAAGCCCCCGGGAGATGCACTGTCGGTAGGGGACATCCTCTATCGGCTGGTGAATAAACTGAAGGATCTCTACAAGAAAGAGAAGGGCGCATTCCCCGACCCGATCGTCAACCTGGTGTGGAATTATGGAGATGCCAAGGGCCACTACGACGCCTTGGCGACTTCCAAGGCGGTGAACGGGCTTTTCCTGGAGGATGTGACCATCGGCGACAAGACGTTCAAGAAGGGGCAGTGCGTTCCCGGTTTCGGCAATCTGCAGGCCGACGGGAAGACTTCCTGCGGCAACTGGATCTATTCCGGAGCGTTCACCGCGGACGGGACCAACCTTATGGCCCGCAGGAAGAAGGACGACCCGACGGGCCTCGGTCTGTACCCTGAATGGGGCTGGGCCTGGCCGGTCAATCGCCGGATCCTTTACAACCGGGCTTCGGTGGATAAGAACGGGCAACCTTTCGATCCCAGCCGTCCCCTTTTGAAATGGGTGGACGGAAAATGGGTGGGTGACGTCCCGGACGGCCCCTGGCCGCCTCTGAGCGACAAGGAGAAGGGCAAGCTGCCGTTCATCATGAAGCCCGACGGGGTTGTATCGCTGTTTGGGCCGGGGCTGGCGGACGGGCCTTTCCCCGAGCACTATGAGCCGCTCGAGGGGCCGCTGGCCAAGAACCCGATGTCTTCGCAATTGAACAATCCGGCCATCAAGATATTTACAAAGGAGTGCGACCTGTACTCGGGGTGCGATCCCAAGTTTCCTTTCGTCTGCACCACATATTCCTGCACGGAACACTGGTGCACCGGCGCCGAGACCAGATGGCAGTCATGGCTCACGGAAGCCCAGCCGGAGGCCTATGTCGAAATCAGCAGAGAGCTTGCCGAGCTCCGCGGCATCAAGAACGGGGAGAGGGTCCGGGTGGAGTCTCCACGCGGCAAGGTGGAATGCGTGGCCATGGTGACCACGCGGTTCCGTCCCTTCCAGGTCGGCGGGCAGACGATCCACCAGGTGGGGATGACCTTCAACTACGGCTGGCTTTTCCCCAAGGATTGCGGTGATACCGCCAACCTGCTGACCCCCACCGCCGGTGATGCGAACACCATGACCCCGGAATATAAAGCCTTCATGGTCAACGTGACGAAGGTGTAGGAGGAGTGAGACATGTCGAAGGGAAAATCCATAATGGTCGATACCTCCAGGTGCACCGCCTGCCGTGGCTGCCAGGTGGCCTGTAAACAATGGAACGGTTTGCCCGGCACGAAGACCAGGCAGGTGGGCACGTATCAGAACCCCCAGGACGTCTCCGCGGAAACGTGGAAGCTGGTCCGGTTTTCGGAGGGGATCAAGGAAAACGGGAAACCCTACTGGTACTTCTTCTCGGAGCAATGCCGGCATTGCCTCGAACCGCCGTGCGTGGATTCCATCGGCGGATACCAGCCGGAAGGTGCGATGAGGGATGAGGCGACGGGTGCGGTGATCTTCAAGCCGGCGTCCAAGGAGGCGCCTCTCGAGGAAGTCAAGGGCGCCTGCCCGTACAACATTCCTCGCCAGGACGCCAAGAGCAAGGAGTTTTTCAAGTGCACCATGTGCCTTGACCGCATCACCAACAACAGGATTCCGGCGTGCGTTCAGAGTTGTCCCACCGGCGCGATGGCGTTCGGAGAGCGGGACGCCATTGTCGAAATGGTGAAGAAGCGCGTCGAGGAGTTGAAGAAGACCTATCCCAAGGCGATGGCGCTCAACCCGGACGAGGTCCGGGTGATCTACATCGTCACGGACGATCCGAAGAAGTACCACCAGTACGCGGTGGCATAAGGAAGAGGGGGGTGCTTCCAGTCGGGGGAGCATCCCTTTCCTTGCGAAATCGCGACGGACGACGGTTGTCGGAAGAGGAGTATCTCATGGAACAGGAATCCCAGGCGGCAAGAGCCGCGGGAAGAGTGGCCGATGCGCTGAAGAAGACCTCGGAAGAAAACCGTTATCTCCGTACGGTGCTGGCCCCCTTTGCAGGCCTTCTGATGGAGCAGGCGCGCTGGAAAGCCGAGCTGCCCGCAACGGAGGCCGGAGAGGCCGTCGCTCCGGATGCGACGAGGTTCGGCAACGGAATCCCGGTGACGGACAGGCAGAGCCTCATTTGCCTTGGGGATTTGTGGAAAGAGGCCGCCGAGCGGCTCGTTCCGCCCTTTGCCGAAGGGTTTGCCGAAGTCGCCGAAGGACTCAGGCGGCTGCAGTACGCGATACTCAAGGGCGGTTTCGATCCGGACTCCTACTGGAGCCGCGTGCTGAAGAACCGGGATGCGGCAGTGCCCGACGAGGCCCGGGCGATCGGTCTGGAAGCCGATGTTCTCCAGTTTGCCCTGATCCAGTTGGCGAAGCCGGTTGTGGAAAGACGTGCCGAAAGTCTACAGCCGCTGATCAAGAACCTGACCTGGAAGAAGGGCTACTGCCCGATCTGCGGATCGCTTCCCGAATTGAGTCTTCTCAAGGGCAAGGAAGGGCATCGCTGGCTGCGGTGCGCGTTTTGTGCGGGTGAATGGCGTTTTCACAGGACAACCTGTCCGAACTGCGAAAGCCAGAAACCGGACGATATCGAATTGTGCTACGTCGAAGGCAGGGAACACGAAAGGGTCGAGTTGTGCCACAATTGCATGACCTACGTGGTGAGCGTGGACGTCAGGATCCTCGCCGACCAGATCGTTCCCGAAGTCGCGCGGCTGGGCTTGTTGCACCTCGACGCCATTGCCCAGAGAAGAGAATTTCGACCCATGAACCCGACCGGATGGACGAAATCGGCACCGGCGGGCGCGGCCGTGGATGAGGCAAGCGGCCGCGCGTCCGCGGCTTCAGGGGGCACCATGCTTCACTAGCGCGCTACGCCGGCGTCAAAGTCCTATTCGAATTGCTTCGCGTATGCGGCGTCGTTGTAGAGACCCTCTCCGTGCAGGTCTTTTCCAAAGCCGCGGATGATGTTCTGTCCTTCATCGGACGCGACGAAAGCGATGAATTTGGCCGCCCATTCGGCTCCCGGTGTGCTCCCCGGCGGTTGGCACAACCCGTGGTAGACGTTGACCAGGATCTTGTCCCCCTTAAGAAGGACTTTCAGATTCTTCAGGTTCTTCTTTTCGGCTACCCAGGTGCTGCTGTCCGTCATGAAATAGCCCCGTTCGCTGTCCGCCATCCTGAGCGTTGCGATCATGAACTGCTTCGTCGCGACGTACCAGTCTCCGGATGGGGTGACTCCCGCCTTGGCCCAAATCTGGAGCTCCTTCTTGTGCGTGCCGGAATTGTCTCCCCGTGAAAAAAACTTTGCCTTGGTTTCCGCAATTTTCCGATAGGCCTCGACGGCTGACGAAGTGCCCGAGATACCCGCGGGGTCCGTTGCCGGTCCGACGATGAAGAACTCATTCGATCCGATAAGCGCGTGGTTTGCCGCCCAGCCTTCCGCCACCGCTTTTTTTTCGGCGTCGGGGCTGTGTCCCATGATCACGTCGGCTGTCTTTTCCTTGAGCATTTTCAGGGACTCGCCCGACCCGGCCTTCTTCCAGCACAAGGTGGTGCTGGTCCGTGCGGTGAACACGTCGGCCAATGCCTTGACCAATCCAAGCTCCCCCGGGCTTCCGGTTGCCAACACAAACCGGTTCGGACCGGAGCCATAGGTGCCGTCGCACGGTTCGCCGCCGGCGCTCGGCACGGCACCCGTGCCCGCAATTGCCAGGCAGATCGAGAACACCGCCGCTTTGAGCAAATGAGCTTTCATGAGGGACCTCCTTCGTCCGAGTCAAGGGTGAACGATGTAATATGCGCCGAATTAGCGAGCGCAAAAGGACTGGTTCGCGCCATGAGCGCCGTCAAGAAAGTCCTACCCGCCACGAGGGATGTGCCGGAATGGACATAAGGCGTAGTATAGCATCAAGAGGGCGTTCGAGTGCAAGCCCCTATTGCGCTGGTTTGCCCGTAAGGCCGGCGTGAGCGCGCTCAATCTTGCGAAGGCGTTTGTCTTGATGCGTCGTTTCCACTATATTCGCACGGGAGCCGGGAAAAGAGAATCGTACACCGGCCCGGCAGGCCGGCAGGGATTTTCGGGGAAGCCCGGAGATCGTTCATCAACAACATGCAAGGACACCCAACGAATGAAACAATATGTGATCGATCAGTTGCGCGGGTCCGACTACGAACGGATTCGGGACTATCTGGACGCCAATGGCGAAAAAACGTTCATGGAAGACATGTACTGGGTGAATCTTCCTCCCGGGTTGTACTCCGCCGTGCAAAAGGAGCACGAAAGCTGTCACCCGTTTTATTTTGCCGTCAACCTGTCCCCCACCCAGGTGGACTTCGAGTTCCTGATCCGCAGCCGCCAGATCATTCGCTGCAGTTGTATCGCTTACGCGACGGCGAAGCAGAGGGACTACATCATGGATTACGCCGACGAGATGATCCGGCGGCTGGACATGAAGATATGACCCGAGTCGAGCGCTTCGAACACTCGGAGCGCCGTTTCGGGCGGGCGCGGAGCCCGCGTCTGCGACACGCTGAGCAACCCGGTGGACAGCGGCGGATTTGTCGCCGCTCGCAGACAATCTGCTCTTCTCGCCCCGTGCACGGAATCGCCCGATTTTGACAGGAAACGACGGGTTTCCTCGCCTGACCGTCGGCGGATGGTTCACCGCTTTTCCGCGGGTGCCGGGTGAAGCATGAAGTCGGCCAGCACCAGGAGAACCATGGCTTCGCACACCGGTACGATGCGCGGAATGGCCGATACGTCGTGTCGTCCCTTGATGGAGAGGGTGACGGGTTCACCCCTGGTGTTGACGGTCTGTTGCGGTTTTGAGATGGAGGGAATGGGTTTGACGGCCGCCCTCGCGACGATGTCCATCCCGGTGGAAATTCCCGCCAAAACGCCGCCGGCATTGTTGCTCGCATAGCCATCGGGGGTGAGGGGATCGTTGTTCTCGCTGCCGAGCATGGCGGCGACGGCAAAACCGGCGCCGATTTCCACTCCTTTCACTGCTCCCACGGACATGAGCGCCCCGGCCAGGCGCGCGTCCAATTTGTCGAAGACAGGCTCCCCGAGGCCCGCCGGACAGCCGCTTGCCGACACTTCGACGACGCCTCCGCAGGAGTCCCCCGCATCCCGCAGTTCCTCGACGCGACGCTCCATGGCGGCTGCGGCTGCCGCATCCGGGCAGAAAAAGGGATTGCGATCGATTTCGTCCCGGTTGAAGGAGTCCACATGCAAGCCGGCGAAGGCAACCGTGTAAGCTTTCACTTCGACGCCACGGTCGGCCAGGAACTTGCGGGCGACCGCGCCGGCGGCCACACGGGCCGCGGTCTCGCGCCCCGAGCTCCGGCCTCCTCCGCGCCAGTCCCTCACGCCGTATTTTTGCTCGTAGGTGCGGTCGCCGTGCCCGGGTCGGTAAACCTCGGCCAACTCCGTGTAATCGCCGCTCCGGACGTCCCGGTTGAAAATCACCAGGCTGATGGGCGTGCCCGTGGTGACGCCCTGAAAGACGCCCGAGAGAATCTCCACCCGGTCCGGTTCGCCGCGGGGTGAGGTGAGGCGCTTGCCGGGACGGCGCCGTTCGAGATCGCGCTGGATGTCTTCGGGAGCCAGCGGGATTCCCGGCGGGCAGCCGTCTATTACGACCCCCAGTGCGGGGCCGTGCGATTCTCCCCAGGTGGTGATACGGAAAAGCCTGCCGAAGCTGTTGCCTGCCACTGTGCCTCCTCGCCGTCCCATGCCGTCGGCATTGACACTCCGGTCGAAAAAGTTATTGTATATGATTGAAGAATATGCTGAAGCAGATCCGGTCTGCGACAGATACATCATCGGTTAGGGAGGAATCGGGATGAGCGAGCATCATCCGGAATTTCGCGAGGATCTTGAGAGCCGCACCGAGGAGCAGATCCAGGAGCCTCCGATGTATCGAGTTCTGCTTCACAACGACGATTATACTACAATGGAGTTCGTAGTCGAAATCCTTCAGTCGGTGTTCCACAAATCTCCGTCGGAGGCCACCCGCATCATGTTGCTGGTCCACAAATCGGGCACCGGCGTCTGTGGGGTGTTCACGGCCGAAGTGGCGGAGACGAAGGTGGAGTTGGTGCATCACCTGGCGCGAAAAAACGGATTTCCGCTGCAATGCAGCATGGAAGAAACTTAGATGATCAACAGAGAGCTTGAAATAACGCTGTCGGCCGCGATCAAGGAAGCCAAGACCAGACGGCATGAATTCTTCACCCTGGAGCACGTGCTGTTCGCGATGCTGCACGATGTAACGGGACGGCGCGTCCTTTTCCATTGCGGAGCGGACCTGGAGACGTTGAAAGGGAAGCTGCTCAAGTTTTTTGAGGAGCGGGCGGAGAAGCTTCCGGAGGGCATCGACCAGGATCCGATTCAGACCTTGAGCGTTCAGAGGGTGTTGCAGCGGGCGGTGATGCACGTGCACGGGGCCGAAAAGAAGGAGGTGGATGCCGGGGACATTCTGGCCGCGATGTTCTACGAAGAGAACTCCTACGCCGTCTATTTCCTGAAGTCCGAGGGCGTGAGCCGCCTGGATGTGCTGAGCTATATTTCGCACGGCATCTCCAAAGTCGGGTATCCCGAGGAGGATGAGGGAGCCCGGGACGAGCCTGCACACGAGGTCGCGCCCGGGGAGGAAGGGGAATCGCGGAGGGCGTCGGCCCTGGAAAGCTTCGCCGTGAACCTCATCGAAAAGGCCGCCCAGGGACGGATCGATCCGCTGATCGGGCGTGAGGAAGAGATCCTTCGGACGCTCCAGATCCTTGGACGCAGGAGCAAGAACAACCCGATTTTCGTCGGAGACCCCGGAGTGGGGAAGACGGCGATTGCCGAGGGGCTGGCACTCAGAATCCAGAAGGGGGAGGTGCCCGAGGTCTTTCAGAACATAGAGATTTTCGCCTTGGACATGGGAGCGCTTCTTGCGGGCACGAAGTTCCGGGGCGATTTCGAGGCACGGCTTAAGAGCGTGATCCAGGAGCTCAAGAAAAAAGAAGGCGCGATCCTGTTCATCGACGAGATCCACACGGTTGTGGGGGCTGGTGCGACGAGCGGCGGCTCGATGGACGCCTCCAATATCCTCAAGCCCGTTCTGGTCACCGGAGGGCTGCGTTGTATCGGGTCCACCACCTATGAGGAATACAAGAACCACTTCGAGAAAGACCGTGCGCTGAGTCGCCGGTTTCAGAAGGTCGAAATCCACGAGCCTTCCGTGGAGGAGACCTACCGAATCCTGCTGGGACTGCGACAATATTATGAGAAGCACCACGGGATTCGGTACACGGACGCCGCATTGAGGGCCGCGACGGAGCTCTCCAACCGGTTCATCAACGATCGCTATCTGCCGGACAAAGCCATCGACGTCATTGACGAGACGGGGGCCAGCCTGCGGTTGAAAAAAGACCGGCGGGTGCGGCGAGTGGTCGGTCCGAAGGACATCGAGCTGGTGGTGGCCAGGATCGCGAAGATTCCTCCCCGGTCGGTCTCCGCCTCCGACCAGTTGCGGCTTCACAGCCTGGACGAGGAACTCAAGGGCCAGGTGTTCGGCCAGGACGGGGCCATCGATGTCCTGGTCAAGGCGATCAAGCGGTCTCGAGCGGGCCTGAGGATTCCGGAGCGGCCCATCGGGTCTTTCCTTTTCATCGGGCCTACGGGAGTCGGAAAAACCGAAGTCGCCAAGCAACTGGCACGCATCCTCGGGGTCAATTTCCTGCGCTTCGATATGAGCGAATATATGGAGAAGCACACGGTCGCACGGCTGATCGGCGCGCCTCCGGGGTATATCGGATTCGACCAGGGAGGCCTGCTGACCGACGCCATCCGCAAGCAGCCGTACACGGTCCTGCTGCTGGACGAGATCGAGAAGGCTCACCCCGACCTTTTCAGCATTCTCCTGCAGGTGATGGACCATGCGACGCTCACGGACAACAACGGCAAGAAGGCGGATTTTCGCAACGTCATCCTGCTCATGACCTCAAACGCCGGGGCGCGGGAAATGAGCATGTCGTCCATCGGTTTCGGCGGCGGCACGACGGAACCCGACCACCGCGCGATCAAGGGCCTGAAGGCCGTGGAGAGCCTCTTCAGCCCGGAATTCCGCAATCGCCTGGACGGGATCGTCTTGTTCAACGGTCTGAACCTCGAGATCATGGAGCAGATTGTCGACAAGTTCGTCGTCGAGATGGAAACGCAACTGGGCGAGAAGAAGATCCGCATGGAATTGAGCGCCGAGGCTCGGCGCTGGCTGGGCGGGCAGGGCTATGACGTGACGTTCGGAGCACGGCCGCTCGCGCGGTTGATCCAGACCGAAGTCAAGGATGTGCTGGCTGACGAAATTCTTTTCGGGAGGCTCATGCACGGGGGCCGCGTGCAGGTCTTCAGACCTGACGAGGCCATACCGGCAGGCGACGAGATTCTGAAGACGTCCAACCTGGTCTTCATTTTTCCGGACGTTCCGGCCGTGCCTGCGGCATAACGGATTCGAGCAGGCATCATGCCGGTTTTTCGACTGACGGAAGAGTTGATTTTTCCGCCGAGCTACCTTGCGGAGCGGGACGGCCTGTTGGCTGTGGGCGGTGACCTTTCCGCGGAGCGGTTGCTGCTCGCCTACCGACAGGGCATATTCCCCTGGTACACCGAGAAAACCCCGATTCTGTGGTGGTCCCCGGATCCCCGCTTGGTCCTGTTTCCCGCCGAATTGAAGATCTCGATCAGCCTGCGCAGGGTTTTGAGGAAGAACGTCTTCTCGGTTACTTTCGACAGGGCTTTTGCGGATGTGATCCGGCGATGCGCCGAGGTGCGCAGGGCCAGGGACGACAGTACCTGGATCGTGCCCGAGATGGTGACGGCCTATTCCCGGCTGCATCGGCTGGGGTATGCCCATTCGGTGGAGAGTTGGCACGAGGGTGAACTGGTCGGGGGACTCTATGGAGTGGCCCTTGGGCGGGTCTTCTTTGGAGAATCCATGTTCACGGGGAAAACCGATGCGTCCAAGGTGGCCCTGGTGCATCTGGTGGACCTTCTGACTCGTGGCGGCTTCCAGTTGATCGACTGCCAGGTGACCACGGCCCACCTTCAGAGCATGGGCGCTCGTGAAATCTCGCGACGCAGATTCCTGACGCTGCTTGCCGAGAATATCCCGGAGGCGGTGCACGGAGAAAGCTGGGAAGGGGAAAGCTGTTGTGGAAGGCGCCCCTGACTTGCCGGTTGGTCTGCCTGTGATACCGAGGTGCGTTCGAGATTAAGCAACACCTGCCCGGCGGGAGGTGATGCGGGCGGGATGCCCCCTCTACGGATCGATATGCCGGTCAGACACAGCAAGGGGAGGAAGACCTTATGCCCTCCCGCCGTCTCAAGGCGCATGACCTTTCTCGTCGGCAGTGTCGATTCATTGCGCCTGCATGCCCGCTCAACGGGGACAGACGGCCGGGACCGCGGCTGACCGGGTTTACCCTATCCCCGTGGGACCATGAGGAATTCCAACCCGAAAGTGCTCTTCCCTTCCGCGGAGCTCCCGTAGTAGTGAGTCCAGAGGTAGAAGCCGATGAGCACCAGGGCGATCAACAGCACAAACTTGATGGTTTCGCCGATTCCCTTGCCGGCCGGTCGGTTGGAATAAGGCTGCAGAGATACGTCGGGCCTGGCCCTGGAGTATATCACACCGCACTTGGGGCATTCCTCCGCAGGCACGAAGTCATCATCCTCTTGTCGCCGCACGTGGCCGCATTTTGGGCACTCCCTCATGCTCTCTCCCTTCCCGCTCAACTCATCAAAACTCATCTTGAAGTTCCGCTATAATTTTAATCGGAAGAAATACTGCTCTGCCTGCAAAAAGATTAGCAAAATGCCGGTGAACCCCTGTAAATTAATAATTCATTGTCCCAGTTCAGGCCCAGTCTCATGATTCATCATATCAACAGCAGTAATTTGTAATCAAGTGAATGAAATGTAATGATGATAAGATTACATGCCGTTTATGCTCACGCCTCCCATGCGGCAAAGATGCAGGATTCGGGGCAGGGGCCGGAGCGTCGTACCCGCGGGAGGATCCTATCAACCCTGGAATGGTGGCGATTCCGCGGCGGGGAAGAAGGGCAAGCGCCGGGGTCTCTGCGCCTTTTTCATTGCACTCCCGATGAATTGAGGCAATATAGGATGGCTTCCCGTGTCCCGGGCGGGGTGCGGGTCGGCACCGCCCCGGTGGAGTCACGGGGCGGCCATGGCCGGGAGGTGGTGAACCTTCTCTTCAAAGGTCCGTCGTTCACGCCTTCTTCGAACGCAGCCCGGTGCCGTCCGGTGTAAGGGCTGCAGGCAACGGACTCTGAGGCTACACGGGGAGAACGGGATGGTGGAAAAAGTCATCATCGTGGGCGCCGCGGGACGTGATTTTCACAATTTCAACGTCTACTTCAAGAACAATCGCCGTTACCGGGTGGTCGCATTCACGGCGGCCCAGATCCCAAACATCGAAAGCCGGAGGTTTCCTCCCGAGCTTTCAGGCGAGTACTATCCTGAAGGTATTCCCATCTATCCGGAAGCCGACATGGCCAGACTGATCCACGAACACCGGATCGATCTCGTGGCGTTCTCCTACAGCGATGTCGCGCACGTGGAAGTGATGCACCGGGCATCCCTGGCCATGGCCGAAGGGGCGGATTTCATCCTGTTGGGGGCCACCTACACGATGCTCAAGTCCGGGAAGCCGGTCATTGCCGTCTGCGCGGTTCGGACCGGGTCGGGAAAGTCCCAGACCACGAGAGAGATCTGCAGAATCCTGCAGAATCTGGGCAAAAAGGCCGTTGTCGTGAGGCATCCGATGCCTTACGGGGATCTGCGCAACCAGGTTGTGCAGAGGTTTGCGAGCCGAGAAGACATCGACGTCAATCAGTGCACCATCGAGGAGCGGGAAGAGTACGAACCCCTGGTCGATCGGGGGATCGTGGTCTATGCGGGGATCGATTACGCCCGCATCCTGGAACGGGCGGAGTCCGAAGCCGAAATCATCGTCTGGGACGGCGGAAACAACGACACGCCGTTTTTTTCCCCGGATCTGCATATCGTGGTCTTCGATCCGCACCGTCCCGGTCATGAGCTTCTCTACTACCCGGGCGAGACCAACCTGATCATGGCCGATGTGGCCATCATCAACAAGGTGGACACGGCACTTCCCGAAAACATCGAGTCCGTGCGGGAGAATATCGGAAAATTTGCCCCCCGCGCGGAGATCATCCTGGCCGAGTCTCCGGTCACGGTGTCCGATCCCCGGCGGGTGCGCGGCAGCAGGGTCCTGGCGGTGGAGGACGGCCCCACGCTCACCCACGGCGGAATGCCGTTCGGGGCGGCAACCATAGCGGCCCGCAAGTACGGCGCCGCCGAGATCGTCGATCCTCATCCCTATGCCGTGGGAACCATTCGTGAAGCCCTGTTGCAGTATCCGCACATCGGGGCCGAGCTCCCCGCGATGGGGTACGGCGAACGCCAGATGCGGGATCTCGAAGCCACCATCAATGCCGTGGATTGCGATCTCGTCCTGGCGTCGACTCCCGTCGACCTGAGCGGTCTTCTGTCCATGAACAAGCCGACGTTGCGCGTTCGTTATGAATACAAGGATCATGGTCGCCCGGGGCTGGAAGAAGTGCTGACGCGCAGGCTGGTCGAATCGGGCATTCTCTGATGGGTCCGCCGCACGTTGCCTGTTCCATGCAGGACGCGGTCCGCGGTCGATTCCGCCGGACCTTTCACGCCTTGATACCCCGCAACCGTGTGATGTTCCGGGAGTTCCGAGCATGGCTGTAAGCAAACCCATCCTGTTGGTCGCCCTGGGCGGTAATGCGCTCATTCGCAAGGGACAGCATGGCACGATCCCCGAACAGCTGGAGAACCTGCGCGTTCCGTTGCGACAGATCGCGCGGCTGGCGGAAGCGTACCGGATCATCATCACGCACGGCAACGGCCCCCAGGTCGGGAATCTGTTGTTGCAGCAGGAATGCTGTTCCGAGGTTCCGAGGCTGCCTCTCGAAATCCTCGTGGCCCAGACGCAAGGCCAGATCGGCTACATGATCGAATCCACTCTCGACAGCGAGCTCATGAGCCTCGGCGTCGACAAGGAACACTACATTGTGAGTGTCCTCAGCTACGTTGTGGTGAATGAAGACGACCCGGCCTTCCTGAGTCCTTCGAAACCCATCGGCCCGGCCTTCAACGAAGCGGAGGCGGCCCGGCTTCCGTACCCGACGGTGAGAACCGACAAGGGGTACCGGCGGGTGGTTGCGTCCCCGAAACCGGTCACTATTGTGGAAAAAAGGGAAATCAAGCGGTTGATCGATCTGGGCTTTATCGTGATTTCCTGCGGCGGCGGGGGCATTCCGGTGATCCGGGACAGCCGGACGTTTCACGGCGTGGACGCCGTGATCGACAAGGATCTGGCGAGTGCGCGGCTGGCGGGGGAGATCGGCGTGGACATCTTTCTTATAGCCACGGATGTGGAAAGCGTGGCGCTGCATTACGAACAGGAGACGCGCCGGAGCTGGCTGCGCAGCCTGAGTGTCGGCGATGCCGGCCGGTTCCTAGAGGAAGGACATTTCCCGCCGGGATCCATGGGACCGAAAGTGGAGGCGTGCGTCGAATTCATGAAACACGGGGGAACACGCGCCGTGATCGCTTCCATCGAGCGGATCGAGGCCGCCGTCCAAGGCACGGCCGGCACGGAATTCGCCCCGTGAAGAACGGCCTGCCGAGTCCGTGTGCGTGAGGCCGTCGTTTCGGGCTTTATTTTCCGAGCAGTCCGCGCTCCAGGTTGACCACGAAATCCTGCGCGTTGGTGAGTATTGACCTGGCGGTCAGCGAGCCCCGGTCGGCGAGCTTGTTGGCGGCGAATTCCGACATATCCACGGTGTAAAAGTACACGGGCCGGACCGAGTTGTCCGGCATGACCCTGTAGGCCGGGATCATGTTGCCCGTGGCGATGGAGTGCAGTTGGGTCGCCATGGCGATAACCGTGGTGGCGCGCCGGGCCAGATCGCGCATTCGGTCCTGGGCGGCGTACACATCGGCAATCACTTCCGGCAGAGGACCGTCATCCCGGATGGAACCCGCCAGCACGTACGGCACTCCCGCCCGCGTCACCGCATCCATGATGCCGCCGCTCACCGTTCCGATGCGGATCGCCGCTTCGATCGATCCCAGTTCCCTGATCCTGTTGATGGCGTCCAGGTGCTTGTAGTGGCCGAGAGGGACGTGGCGTTTGGTGTAGAGGTCCTGCCCGAGCGCCGTGTTGAAAAGGGCGCCCTCGATATCGTGAGCGGCCAGGGCGTTTCCCGCCAGCAGCCCGTCCACATAGCCGTTGCGGACCAGCAGGGTGAAGGCGTTCCTGGCGTCCCGGTCGAAAGAGACGGCCGGCCCGAGGACCCACAGAATGAAGCCGTGGTTGCGCTCATGGTCGAGAAGTCCGTAGAGCTCATCGTAGTCCGCGGAAAATGCCGTCTCCCTGGAAACCTGGGTCCGGAAGGCGAACTTGTCGGAAAGTGTATCGGGGTGCCCGAACGCTCCCGAATGGACGAAAATCCCATCTTCGCAGTTTTCCCGCCGACCGATCGCAACCAACTCCCCGGCCGCGATGTGCCTGAATTCCTTCACGGTCAGCGAGCCGTCGCTTTGCAGCACGACCACGCAGTCCATGCGGGATTCCCGGGGAAGGCGCCAGTCTCCCGGCGCGACTTGGAAGTACTCGGGATAGATGGATGTGGCGTGATAGTCCCCAGGGGCGACACCGGCCTTGGGGGCGGTCTCAAACTTGGCTGTGGGAGCCGACTTGAACGGCTCCGCCGTGAAATCGGGGGTGCGGTATTCCGGAAGTGTGAATGCCATTGCCGTTCAATCTTTCATTCCTTGGACTGACTGCGACGCTTTGCTTCCCGGTAAAAATGAGAGAAGTAATCCATGGCGGACCAGTAACCGAGAACGACGGAAACCCAAAGGAAGAACAGCCCCGCGTAGTCCAGCATCCAGTCGATTCGCGGAACGGAAGGCAGGAGAAAGATCAACGCGATGGTTTGAGACACCATCTTGTTCTTCCCCATGCGACTCGCGTTCAGGATGAGGCCGTGGCCGGCGGCAATGGACCTCAGCCCCGTGATGATGAGTTCTCGTCCGATAATGAGAAAAACGAGCCAGGCCTGAACTTTGCCCAGCGGGATAAGCATGATCAGTACGGCGGAGGTGAGCAGCTTGTCCGCGAGAGGGTCCAGGAGCTTGCCGACGGAAGTCACGAGATTGCGGCGGCGTGCCAGAATGCCGTCCAGATAGTCGGTTATCGAGGCAAGCACATAGAACAGGAAGGCCAGGTTCGAGGAATTCATGGACGCCGGGGGGGTGAGCAGAACCACAATGACCGGTATCGTGGCCATCCTGATGTAGGTCAGGATATTGGGCAGATTGGTGAGGCTCTGACGTGTAAGATCACTTCTGTTCATCGCGGTCGCCGAGTTCTTCTTCACCGAGAATATTGTCGTTCACCACATTCGGCATGCAGGCCGTCAACGCTCCGCGGACGGGAAGAAAAAAAGGATGGCGAAGCGTTTCCGGCTTCCAACGCCTGCTCTGAAGGCCTGTCCCTGGAGCCGCGGGTGACGCGGTACGAGCCGATGTGAGCGCTGCGGACACAACACCGAAGACCTCCGGCCCAGCGTCCCTCCGCTTCAACCATTCCGAGGGAATGATACCAGGTTATCCAGAAAATAGACTCCCGGGGAAGTCTGTTTTCATGCTTCACGGCTGCCGCCGGCGCCGTGGGCAATTGGCGTTCAAGATGGGTGCATTGGGCGGGAGGACATGAAGCCATCCTCTATGTCTGACCGGCACGCCGGTCCGCAGGGGCGGGACTTATCCCCGCCCGCGCCACCGCCCGATGGGCAGGCGTCGTGCAATCTTGAACGCACCTTGGTATAAGATGAGCTTGGCGGCTTCCGATGTGGTGCCCGATTCGGCCCTCCCATCAAAGTCCGATAAGCCTGCTTGCGACATTATGGATAGGCGTCGAGCTGAAAACCGTTCCACTCATGCCGTCTCTCATCCGTCCGGAGCGATCGGCTCCTCTCTCCCCGTCTTTACCACGAGGAGGCAACGGCGGCAAGGGTGCCCCTAACCTGCCCGTTTCGCTCAGGTCATGGATTCCCTTGATCCCGGTCAGGGAACGGAACACGGCGTGCCCGTGTGAAATGAAAAACTGCCGGGATCATTGTTTATAGCGGGAATAGTAATCCATCACACGCTGTACGTAAACCTGCGTTTCATCGAAGGGCGGAATTCCCTTGTACTTCTCGACATTTTCGGGACCGGCATTGTAGGCGGCCACAGCCAGGGGGATGTTGTTGAACCGGTCGATGAGCATTTTGAGGTAGCGGGCTCCCCCGTCGATGTTCTCACCGGGATCGAAGGGGTTGAGCACTCCCAGATCCTTGGATGTGCCGGGCATCAGCTGCATCAGGCCCATGGCACCCTTGGGGGAAACCGCCTGTGGATTGTACCCGGATTCGGCCCTGATCACGGCCCGCACGAGGTTGTAGTCCAGTCCGTGCCGCATGCAAACCATCCTGATCTGCGGGTCGAAGTAATTCTGGTTCTTGGGGTTACAGGCGGAGTAGAATGTACGGTGCGGAAAATACTTGACGAAGTTCGCCTGCGTAACCGGAGGCAGGGTCAGCGATTTGGCCCCCGGTTGCACGGGCGTATTGGTGAAGTGGATCACACCGTCCTTGTCCACGTACTTGTAGATATCCGCCCGCGCATGAGATTGAAAGAGAAGCAACAGGCAAATCATACCCCAGGCGGTTGCTAAGGAGGCCACACCTAGTCTTGTCGGATGCTTCATGATCTTACCTCTCGATCTGTTACTGTTACCGGGTGCCGCAAAGCGTGTCGAACAATCCGTCCCGAATGTCGCGCCTGCGAAAGCCGGGGCTCGGGAAGTCCCGGGAAACCCGGATTCGCGCCTTCGCGCGGACGAAGAAGAGGGTTTTCCGGACTTGTTCTATATGCTCCTAGACCCTCTGTTTCTCAACCTTTTCCCAATCCTTCAGAAATCGCTCCACTCCCTGATCCGTCAGAGGATGATGAGCGAGTTGGTCGATCACCTTGAATGGGATTGTGGCAATGTCCGCCCCGAGCTTGGCCGCCGCAAGCACGTGCAGCGGATTGCGCACGCTGGCGACAATGATCTCGGTCTCAAAAAGATAGTTGGAAAAGATTTCGAGAATCTCTTCCACCAGGTTCATGCCGTCCGCGGATATGTCGTCCAGGCGCCCGACGAACGGGCTGATGTAGGTTGCACCGGCCTTGGCGGCCATCAAGGCCTGCAGAGGTGAAAACACCAGGGTGACGTTGGTCTTGATGCCTTCTTCGGAGAGCTGCCGAACAGCCTTGAGGCCGTCTATGGTCATTGGAATCTTGACCACGACATGAGGATCGATGGCGGCCAAAGACCGGGCCTCCACGATCATCTTTTCAGCATCGGTGCTTACGGCCTCCGCGCTGACCGGAGCCTGTATCAGTTCGCAGATGGTCTTGATATGCCGTATGAAGTCCTCACGATTTGCGATGCCTTCTTTGGCAATGAGGCTCGGATTGGTGGTCACGCCATCCAGAATCCCCAAGCTGTGCGCTTCCTTGATTTCGTCCAGATTGGCGGTATCGATGAAAAACTTCATTCCGATTCTCCTGTTCCACATCTACCCGGAACGGTGTTTTTCCAGGTATTTGCCGCGGCAGGTTTCACTGCAGAAGTACACGGTCTGCCCGTCGATTCTGGCTTCCACGCCCTGTTGCCTGGCAAAGTAAGTGCCGCACTGAGGATCCTGGACGAGCTCCGTGGCGTCGTTGGCGGCACTGTCGTTTCGGTTCATTTTTCCGGCAAGCAAATGAAAATAGCGCTTTGCCACCAGATAGCCCACAAAAATGAGTGCTGCAATAATAATGAATCGGCCCATGTATTCATTCCAATTATTCCACTCGCCGGATTTCCCGGTCGGTCGCGGCGCCGGACAATCGCTTCAACAGGTCCTCGGCGGTCATCCACAGCTCCGGGTGAACCCACTTCGGGGCGATCTCGGCAAGAGGAACCAGCACGAACAGGCGTTCATGCAGCCCGGGGTGGGGTATCCGCAGATTGGGCAACGATACGATTCGGTCGCCGAACGCCAGCAGATCGAGATCCAAAGTCCGCGGGCCCCATCTCACATCGCGTTTTCTGCCAAACTGCTCTTCAATGTCCATCAGGACCGCCAGCAGCGCTTCCGGCTCGACTCTGCTCCGGCACTGGACAGCCGCGTTGATGAACCATTCCTGCACGATCGGTCCCAAAGGCCTGGTCCGGTAAAGCGAGGAGACCTTCTGGACGTCGATTTCCCTGCGCTGCCTCAAGGCTTCGATGGCCCCCAGGCAGATACCCCGTGCATCGCCCAGGTTGCCTCCGATGCCGATGAAGACCGTCTCCATTCGTTCACACAAGTCCGGAGCGCCGTCCATGCGGGACCGCATTCAAAAAGACAACTTCCGCATCCGTTCGACCGCTTCCCGGATCCGCTCTTTGTCCACCGTGAGCGCCATGCGGATGTATCCTTCGCCGGGCGCCCCGAAGCCGCTTCCGGGCGTCGCCACGATGCCCGCTTCTCTCAACAGCAGGGACGAAAAGTCCTTGGACGAATAGCCCGGAGGCGTCGGACACCAGACATAAAAAGTCGCCCTGGGCACCTCGGGATGCAACCCGATGCGTTTCAGGCCTTCGATGAGGATGTCCAGGCGTTCCTTATAAACCCGCTGCATTTCGACGACGCAGCCCTGGTCGCCTTCGAGCGCCGTGATGCCGGCCCACTGGACGGCGTTGAACGCCCCGGAATCGATGTTACTCTTCACCTGGCCGAGTCCCGCCAGGATGTCCGCGTTCCCGACCGCAAATCCCAGCCTCCAGCCGGTCATGTTATAGGTCTTCGAAAGGGAATGGAATTCGACGCCGACTTCTCCGGCGCCGGGGAGCTCCAGGAAACTCAGCGGCCGGTAGCCGCCGAAAGCCATTTCCGTATAGGCGGCGTCATGGCACACAATCACGTCGTATTCGCGGGCAAACGCAATGACCTTTTCGAAGAAATCCCGCTCGGCGGTGGCCCCTGTAGGGTTGTTGGGATAATTGATGAACATGACTTTGGCTCGTCTGGCCACGTCCGCGGGGATGGAGTCCAGATCGGGCAGGAACCCGTTCTCCCGCACCAGGGGCATGAAGTGGGATTCTCCGCCGGCGAACATCGTCGCCACATGATAGACCGGATACGCCGGAGTGGGCACCAGGGCGAGATCCCCGGGATTGATCACCGCCAGCGGGAAGTGAGCGAGCCCTTCCTTGGAACCGATCAAGGTCAATACTTCGTTCAAGGGATCGAGCTCCACGCCGAACCGGCGCTTATACCATCCAGCGACGCTCACCTTGAAATCGTTCATACCGGAGTAAGAAGGATATTGATGGGTGGACGGGTCTTCGGCGGCCGTCTTGAGCCTTGCGATAATGTGTGCGGGAGTCGGAAGGTCCGGATCCCCGACGCCCAGGTTGATGACGTCCACGCCCTTGGCTGTGAGCTCGGCTTTGAGCCGGTCGATTTCCTGGAAGAGGTAGGGGGGAAGGAGTTTCAACCGTTCCGCTTTGACGAATGCCATCTATGCCTCCGCTGATTCAACTGCGACCTCGTGAGGGGACTCTCCGTTGCCGCCGCAAGTCAGGCCGGGCAGCCCACCCGGCGGTTCCCGTGTCGTGCCCGGCGGGCGGGACGACCCGGTTCGACCGGAATCCGCACCGCCCGCCGGGCGGGGTCGGGATTGAGGTGGAGGAGAACTCCCTCGGTATTAAATACAATCGGACAAGCGTTCAAAACCGTTGATGCGATTCTGCGGCGTAAGTCGGCGGCTGCCGGCGACGCACCTCACTTCATGCCCAGGACGTGGTCCATGCCGTAAAGCCCCGGGGGCTGACGGACTACCCACAGAGCGGCCCGGATGGCGCCCCTGGCGAAGTTGTCCCGGCTCTGAGCGCGGTGAACGATTTCGATCCTTTCACCCGAGCCGGCGAACATCACCGTGTGCTCCCCGACGATGTCGCCGCCGCGAACGGTTTGGATGCCGATCTCATTGCCGGTCCGCTCCCCGATCAAGCCCCGGCGCGCATAGACACCGACTTCCTCAAGGTTCCTGCCGAGCGCCTCCGCCGCCACCTGGGCCAATTTCAGGGCGGTCCCGCTCGGAGCGTCCTTCTTGAGCCGGTGATGGGCCTCGATGATCTCCACGTCGAAACTCTCACCCAAAAGCCGGGCCACGTCCGCCACCACTTTGAACAGAACGTTCACGCCCATGCTCATGTTGGGGGAAATCACGCACGGCACTCTTCCGGCGAGTTTTTCGGCTTCCTCCAACTGTTCCCTGGCGAATCCCGTGGACCCGATCACCATCGCTTTTCCCCTGGCGGACGCCTGCCTCAGGTGCTCGAGAGACGCGGCCGCAAGAGTGAAGTCGAGCACGACGTCGACGGTGTCGAGCACTTGTGCGATTTGGCTTGTCACTTTCAGCCCGGTGGGCGAACCACCGATGATCTCGCTGATTTCCCTGTTCACGGCCTGATGGCCCGAATGTTCGAAACCACCGGCCAGCTCGATGCCGTCCGTTTCACGGATCAACTGGGCGATTCTGGAGCCCATTCTGCCGGCTATCCCGGCAACCGCAGCGCGAACCATTGCTTTCTCCTCCGCTCAATGCCGGGGCGCTCGCTAGATCAGTCCGTAAGCCTGGAGATCCTGGCGGAGACGCAGCCTGTTGGCCGGTGACATGGGGGCCAGCGGCAGACGCAACTCATCGCTCGGGATCTTGTTCATCATGGCCAGTGCGGCTTTGACCGGAGCCGGGTTCGTCTCGTAGAAGAGCCCGTGGCAGAGCGGCAGCAGCCGGTAGTACAGCTTGCGCGCGGCGTCGAAATCGCCGCCGAGGAACAGATTGCACAGATTGGCCATGTCCGCCGGGGCAATGTTGGAGACCACGGATATGACGCCCTTGCCGCCCACGCACAGCAGGGGAAAGGTGAGGAAGTCCTCTCCGGACAGCACAACCAGTTCGTCTCCGCACCGCGCGATGATGTCCGTGATCTGCTTCATGCTCCCCGTGGCTTCCTTGATGGCCACGATGTTATCGATTTTCGCGAGCCGCGCGATCGTATCCGGTTCCATGTTGACGGCCGTCCGACCGGGAATGTTGTACGGTACCAGCGGGATATCGACCGCTTTGGCGATTTTCTCGTAATGGCGGTACAAACCTTCCTGGGTCGGCTTGTTGTAATAAGGGCTGATCAGCAATGCCCCATCGGCTCCGGCGCTCTTGGCATGTTTCGTCAGGCGGATGGCTTCCTCGGTGTTGTTGGAGCCAGTCCCGGCGATAACCGGAACACGCTTGTCGACCTGCTCCACGGCGATTTCGATGACGCGCTCGTGTTCATTGAAGCTGAGCGTCGCCGATTCGCCGGTGGTTCCGCAAGGCACTATGCCGTGGGTTCCATTGGCGATCTGGAACTCAATCAGATCGCGGAATGTCCCTTCGTCCACCTGGCCGGCTTTGAACGGTGTCACTATTGCCACCATCGCGCCCTGAAACATATGTTCCTCCCTATTCCCTCAGTGTTTCCTTCCAAAGCTCCGCCTCGTAGACCACCTTCGCGTCGCCTTCCAGGTATACCTGTGAGAACTCCGTTGCGGTCCCCGTGGACGGGTTGTCAAAATAGATGGTCAGGGTTTCTCCACTCCTCGTCCGAACTTCCACCGGCGATCGCGCCATGCCCTTGGCGGCGGCGACCAGGGCGGAGGCGATGGAGCCCGTTCCGCACGCCAGCGTTTCGTCTTCGACCCCTCGTTCGTAGGTGCGGATCGCCATGTGGTTCGCGTCTCTCACGAGGGCGAAATTGACGTTGGAGCCCGCGGGTTGAAATCGCCGGTGGTGACGCAGGAGACGGCCCCAGTGGAATACGTTCATCTCCTCGAGCGCCCGGTCGTTCTCGAGGAAGCATACGACGTGCGGCACGCCGGTATTGATGAAATGAAGACGAAACGAGCGCTGTTCGGCCTCGACATTCAGGTCCGGTTCCAGACCATGGGGCGGAGTCATTCGGATCTTGACTCGCGGTTCCTTGATTTCCGCCTCGATGATTCCCGCCAGAGTCCGGAAGGACATACGGGATTTGGCGACAATCCCCTTGATATGAGCAAACCGGGCGGCGCAGCGCGCGCCGTTGCCGCACATCTCCGCCTCGCTTCCATCCGCGTTGAAAAAGCGCCATCTGAAATCGACCTCGGGGTCGTCTTCGATGAGGATCAACCCGTCGGCGCCCACAGACAATTTCCTGCGACAGGCCAGGCGCGCCAGTTCCCGCCCCTGCTCGGGGCTGATCCCCTGAGCGCGGTTGTCGAGCACGATGAAGTCATTCCCGCTCCCGGTCATCTTTAGAAAGCGGGTCCGTTCGTTTTCAACGGGCATCGATTCGACTCCGATTGCCGGATGCTCCGGTTTGTGATTCAAGCATCAATAATCAACGGGAATCTCACAGACGCTGCAACCGGGGCTTTTCCCCGCCGCGTTTCGTCGGGGGCTCCCGTACGCCGACGGGAGAGGACGCGGCGAAACCGTCGTCCCGGTCGAGCGCCTCCCGGTCAGGCCGGCCGTTTCTCCGACCTCAAGAAAGCGGGAATGGTTTCGCACTGGATCAAATCGTCCCAGGTCTCCCGTCTTCTTATCACAAAGTACCGGTCGTCCTTGACCAGGACCTCCGCGGCCCGCGGCCTCGAATTGTAGTTCGACGACATGGTGAACCCGTAAGCGCCGGCGCTCATGACCGCCAGGAAGTCCCCCGATTCGACCATGGGCAGTCCCCGGTCCTTGGCGATGAAATCTCCCGATTCGCATATCGGCCCCACAACATCCACAATGTGGCTTTCCCTGCTCTGTCTCCGCAATGGTTGGACCTGGTGATAGGAACCGTACAGGCTCGGGCGGATCAGATCGTTCATGGCCGTATCGGTGATGATGAAGCTCTTGCTCTGCGTTCTCTTGGTGTAGAGCACTCTGGCCAGCAAAACCCCTGCGTTGCCGACGATAACGCGTCCCGGTTCGAAAATCAATGTGCAATGCATCCCCTTCAGCTCCCGCAGGATGGCTCGGGCATATTCGCGCGGCTCCGGGGGGGCCTCCTGGTCGTAAACGATACCGAGTCCGCCGCCCAGATCGAGGTATTGGATCGTGATTCCGACCGCCTCGAGCTTCTCGATCAGCAAGCGCAGCCGCTTGAGCGCATCCACAAACGGCGAGATTTCGGTCAATTGGCTCCCGATGTGGCAGTCGACACCGACCACCTCGACATGGTCGAGGCTCCTGGCGCGTTCGTATGCTTTGACCGCGCTGTCGATCTCGATTCCGAACTTATTCTTTTTCATTCCCGTGGAGATATACGGGTGGGTGTTCGGATCGACGTCGGGGTTGACGCGCAGGGCGATGCGTGCCCGGCACCCGAAAGCGGCGGCCCGCACGTTGATGGCCTCCAGTTCCTGGGTGGATTCGATGTTGAACATCAGGATGTTTTCCCGAAGTGCGTAGTCGATTTCCTCCAGGGTCTTGCCCACCCCGGAATAAACGATCTTATCCGGAGCTATCCCCGCTTGTCGGGCTCGATAGAGCTCACCGCCCGAAACGATGTCGACCCCGCCTCCGAGCGAACCGAACAGCCGCAGTACCGCCAGGTTGGAATTGGCTTTGACCGAGAAACAGGTCAGGTGGGGCACGCCTTCGAACGCCGAGTCGAACACCGTGAAGTGATGGTGCAGCGTGGCGTGGCTGTAAACGTAGCATGGGGTTCCCACGCGCGCAGCCAGTTCGCGCAGGGGAACCTGTTCGCAGTAGAGCTCATCGTTGTGAAAGTGGAAATGGTGCATCAAGAATCCCCTGTCGGCGGAACCCGTCATGGAGCTCCAGTATTGCGAGTTGTTGCGGCCGCTCCGACCTTCGAGCGGTGTTTGAGCGATCACGACCGCCGTGAGAACTCCGGAAGAGTTCCCACGTGGGCGGCTCGGTCGGAATGACGTTGAATTTGCGGAAAGGTGTACGCGTTGTCGTCAGATCGCAAGCACATCTTCCGGTCTTATTTCTCGAACATCAGGCTCCTGATTTCAGCCCATTTGGACAGCAGACCTTCCCGGTTGTCGTGTTGACTGCTCACCGAAGAAACGGCATAGAAGTAAACCGTGTTGGGTTTTGCGGTGTGATCGATGTACGGGGGATGCTGGATCGGGTTGGCAGTCAGTCGCACCATCTCCTTGCCTTCACGACGATACACGTGATACCCGGCCACTTTCTCGGTGCTCTCGGTCCATTGGACTTCCAGAGTGCCCTTGGACGGAATGACCCATACATTGGCGGGAGGAGGCGGCGGAAGGGCTTCCGGAGCCTTGACCTGGTGCGTCAGGGCGGGATCGCCGACGATGGCAGTGTCCTCGAAGTAGAGAACGGGAGTGACCCGGTACCCGTACATGCGATCCGCCGCAATGCCCTGGTCAAGGTAGTTGTTGGCCTTGATCGGCGCAGACGAAATGCGTTCCCAGACCTTGGTGGCCGAGAGTCGTTCCACCGCGAACAGCAACTCTCCCTGCAAGGGTTGTCCTTGATTATCCCTGGCGGGCGGCTTCCACTGCACGAGGATGCCCTGCGGCCCGGGCGTGGCGCTCAGGCTCTTGATCTGACCGGGCGGATGGAAAACCTTGGCGATCGCCGTGTTGGACATGGTTACAGGGCGTCCGTCCTTGTCCTGAATGACAATCTGGTAACGATACGCGTGCTGCACGGAAACCGCCGGATCCGTCCAGCTCAGTTTGCCGTCGTGAGCGAGAGCGGGATCGGGGTAGACCGGATCGATCATCTGGAGTTCCCGCTGCACGGCGGCCGGACAATCCAGGCAGTTTCTGTTCTCCCACAACAATTCCGATCTCAGGATGTTGAAACGATACGGGTTTTCCTTCGAAATCTTTCGCATCTGAGGCGGGATGGTCCAGGTAAGCTCGACCCCTTTGGCCCGGACCTGGACCTGAAGGTCGCGGACCTGCGGCTGCGCGTCGGTCGATTCGGGCCTGGGGAAAGTCTTTCTGCCGCAACTGCCGACCGTCAATCCAAGGATAAGGACACAAATCACACCGGCTAAACGACGAGTCTGCATGAAACGATGGACTGATGTCTTCATAAGTCGATTTCCGCTTGTTAGGATCACGAACTCAGGGACTGCTCCAAGGCATCCAGTTCGGCGCGGGCCTTCTCAATGGCCTCCACCACTCGGGTCGTCGCCGTGCCTCCGATGGAGACCCTCTGATCGATGGCGCCGGCAACTTCAAGAAACGGGTATACGTCCTGATCGATGGTCTTGTGGAATGCCTTGAGCTCCTCGACGGTGCAATCGTGCAGCTGCTTGCCGTTCTTCAGGCCGTACTGCACGATTTGACCCACGATATGATGAGCCTTGCGGAACGGTACTCCCTTCTTGACAAGGTAGTCCGCAAGGTCGGTGGCGAGCGTAAAGCCTCGGACGGCCATTTCGCCCATGCGTTCCCGGTGGAATCGAATCTCGGGGATCAACCTGGAAAGGAGACGCAAGGTGCTGATGATGGTATCGGCAGTATCGAAAACCGGCTCCTTGTCTTCCTGAAGATCCCGGTTGTAGGCCAGCGGGAGCGCCTTGGTGACGGTCAGAAGCGCCATCAGATTGCCGTAGACGCGTCCCGTCTTGCCCCGCATCAGCTCCGGCACGTCGGGGTTCTTCTTCTGGGGCATGATGCTGGAACCCGTACAGAACGCATCACTGATCTCGATGAAGTCGAATTCGGTGCTGGACCAGAGGATGAGTTCCTCGGCCAGGCGGCTTACGTGCATCATGAGCATCGCCGACGCGGCGCCGAATTCGATCAGGTAGTCCCGGTCGCTCACCGCATCGATACTGTTTGAGGTCACCCGCGGGAAGTTCAGATATTTGGCCGTCCATTCCATGTCGATGGGAAACGTCGTGCCGGCGAGCGCCGCGCTCCCCAGAGGCAGGACATTCGTCCGGTGGAAGCACTGTTCGAACCTCTCGTCATCACGTTTGAGCATCTCGTAATAGGCCATGAGGTGGTGGGAGAGCAGGATCGGCTGAGCATGCTGCAAGTGCGTAAAGCCGGGCATCACGACGCCCAGGTTTTCTTCGGCGCAGCTCACCAGGACCTTCTGCGTCTGGAGGATCAGGCCGCGGCACTGGAGCAGCGTATCCCGCATATAGAGGCGCACGTCCAGCGCGACCTGGTCGTTTCTGCTGCGCGCGGTGTGGAGCTTCCCTCCAACCTCGCCGATCTTGCGCATCAGCTCCTGCTCGATCGCCATGTGAATGTCTTCGTTGGAGGAGCCGAGGTGCAATTTCCCGCGTTCGAGCTCTCGACGGATCTCTCCCAGTCCCTGGACGATAAGGGAGGCGTCGTCGTGGGATATGATCTTGCATTGGGCAAGCATGCGGCAATGTGCGATGCTTCCCTCGATGTCGTACCGGTACAGCCTGTTGTCGAAATGAATGGAAGCCGTGTAATCCTCGACCTGCCTGTTGGTGGGTTGCTCGAAACGGCCTTGCCAAAGCTTCTCCGTCATATATCGATTCTCCTCGGCATCACCGATCGTCAGCGCGATTTGCCGCGGACCAGGGATTCGATCTGAAGCCTCAATCCATGTAGTCTGATGAAACCGGTTGCATCGTCCTGCCGATAGACGTCGTCTTCTTCGAAAGTGGCGAAGCTCGGCTGATACAGTGACCGGTCCGACCTGCGCCCGATCACGACACAGTTTCCCTTATAGAGTTTCAGTTTTGCGGTACCGTACACGTTTTCCTGGGCGAGATCCATCGTATTTTGGAGCAGGCGCATCTCCGGGGAATACCAGAAACCGTTGTAGATCAGGCGGGAATACTGCGGGACGAGGGAATCCCTCAGGAACATCAGTTCACGGTCCATGGTGACGGATTCCACCGCATGATGTGCCGTCCGCATGATGGTCCCGCCCGGAGTCTCGTAAACGCCCCGTGACTTCATGCCGACAAAACGGCTTTCCACGAGGTCCACGCGACCGATGCCGTGCCTGCCGCCGAGCGCGTTGAGCCGGGTCAGCAGCTGAGCGGGGCTCAACCGCTCCCCGTTCACCGCCACCGGGTTGCCTCGTTCAAAATCGATTTCGACGAATTCCGGCGCGTCCGGCGCGTCTTCCGGTGCCACGCTCAACGTGAACATCGCCGGATCCGGCTCCAGCCATGGGTCTTCGAGTATGCCCCCCTCGTAGCTGATGTGCAGCATATTGCGGTCGGAGCTGTAGGGCTTCTCTTTGGTGACCGGGATCGGAATCCCGTGCCTGCGCGCGAACTCCACGAGATCGCTGCGCGACTTCAGGTCCCACTCCCGCCACGGAGCAATGATCTTGATGGCCGGATTGAGCGCGATGTAGGTGAGCTCGAACCGGACCTGGTCGTTTCCCTTGCCGGTGGCGCCGTGGCTCACGGCATCGGCGTCTTCCTCCTCCGCAATCCGGATCTGGGCTTTGGCGATCAGCGGCCGGGCGATGGATGTCCCCAGCAGGTACTGACCCTCGTAAATCGCATTGGCCCGGAACGCGGGAAACACGAAATCCCGCACGAACTCCTCGCGCAGGTCGACGATACGCGCCTTGACGGCGCCCGTCGCAAGGGCCTTCGCCTCGAGGCCGTCAAGTTCCTCCGCCTGCCCGAGATCGGCGGAAAATGCCACCACCTCGCAACGGTAACTCTCGATCAGCCACTTGAGAATGATCGAGGTGTCCAGGCCGCCCGAATAAGCCAGAACCACTTTTTTCACGTCCATGAAATCGAATCGTCCTCTCTGTGTTCCTCACCGGTCCCATCCGCGGACATTCGGTCGCCTCGCCGCGGATCGTCCCGGGAATCCTCTCACTTGCCCCCCCGTTTCGGGGCGTTGTCGCTCAAAAGCCAGTCAAGCAGCGCCATCTGGATGTGAAGCCTGTTTTCCGCCTGGTCGAAGATGGCGGACTGCGGACCCTCCATGACCGCATTGGTAATCTCTTCGCCGCGATGCGCCGGCAGGCAGTGGAGAACGATGGCATGAGCGGGGGCCGCCGACAGGAGACCTTCGTTGACCTGGAACGGGCGAAAGATCGACCTGCGGGCATCGGCTTCCTCTTCCTGCCCCATGCTCGCCCACACGTCGGTGTAGAGGGCATCGGCCGACGCCACCGCCTCTTTGGGGCTCGCTGCCATGATCACCTTGCCCTTGCCCTGGTATTCGGCCCATTCGAGAATCTCCCGGTCCGGAAGATACTGGGACGGACAGGCCAGCGATACGGTGAAACCGAGTCGGGCCGCCGCGTTGATCCACGAGTGGGCAACGTTGTTGCCGTCACCGATCCAGGCCACATGCAGATTCTCGAGGGTCCCCCGCTTTTCCTTGATGGTGAGCAGATCTCCCAGCACCTGACAGGGATGGTAGCGGTCCGTGAGCCCGTTGATCACCGGGATGGACGCATAGCGGGCGAGCTCGGTCACGTCTTCCTGAGCGAAAGTCCTTATGACGATGGCATCCACGTATCGCGCCAGCACTCGGGCCGTATCCGCCAGCGGTTCCTGCCTCGAGATTTGCGTGTCCCTGGCGCTCATGAAGATGCTGTGCCCACCCAAACGATAGATCGCCGCCTCGAAAGAGACCCGGGTGCGCGTGGACGGTTTCACGAAGATCAGGGCCACGACCTTGTTCCTGAGAGACTGCCGGAGGTTCCCTTCGGCCAACTCCCTCTTCATGGTCTCCGCTCTCGAGATCAGTGCGACGATTTCATCAGCGCTGAGATCCCTGATGGAAAGCAGATCGCGCTTCATTGCGTCTCCTCCGCCAAAACATCGTCCAAAGCCTGAATGAGACGATCGATTTCCGCCCGTTCGACAACCAGTGGGGGAACGAACCTCAATACCGAGTCGTGCGTGCAGTTGATGACAAAGCCCCGTTCCAGCAGCTTCGTCACCACGTTCTGCCCCGGCCTGTCCAACTCGGCTCCCACCATCAACCCGAGGCCGCGGATTTCCCGGATCGAGGGTCTGCGCTGCTGGAGCTCCCTCAGGCGCCCCATGAGATATTCTCCCGTTTCGCGGACTCTCTCCAGCAGGGAAGGCTCGGAGATGATCCTCAAGACCCGCAGTGCCACCGACGTCACCAGGGGAGTTCCCCCGAAGGTCGTGGCGTGCGTGCCGGGCACAAAGGCCTCGGCGGCCTGATTGGTGGCCAGCATCGCCCCGATGGGCAGTCCGTTGCCGAGGGCCTTGGCAAGCGTCATGATATCGGGAGTGACCCCGTAGTGCTCGTGGGCGAACAGCCTTCCGGTGCGCCCCATGCCCACCTGCACCTCGTCAAAAATCAGCAGCAGGTCATGCTTTCGGCACAGTTCCTTGAGATCTTCCAAATAGTTCGAGGGAGGCAGGTTGATCCCCCCTTCGCCCTGTATGGGTTCCACCATCACGGCGCAGGTGCGTTCCGTGATCGCGTTCTCCACCGCGGACGGCGATCCGAAGTCCACGAAGGCAAACCCTTCCACCAGCGGCTCGAATCCCTTGTGCACCTTTTCCTGCCCGGTTGCCGAAAGGGTTGCGAGGGTACGGCCGTGAAAGGAGTCCTTCATGGTGACGATATGAAAACGGCCCTCTCCGTAACGGTCCTTGCTGTACTTGCGCGCCAGCTTTATGGCTGCCTCGTTGGCTTCGGCTCCGCTATTGGAAAAAAATACCTTATCCGCAAAAGAAAGCCGTGTCAATTCCGCCGCCAGTTCAATCTGCGGCCGCGTGTAAAAAAGGTTGGAGACGTGAATGAGCGTATCCGCCTGCTCGCACAGCACCCGCGTCACTTCCGGGTTGCAGTGACCGAGGTTGCACACCGCGATTCCGGCCAGAAAGTCCAGGTACTCCTTATCCTTATCATCCCACAGGCGGCAGCCTTTGCCGCGCACGAAGGTCACGGGGAGTCGTGCGTAGGTGTTGAAGATGTGCTCCTGAGACAACGCCTTGTAGTCTTCCATGGGAGTGGCTCCTTTCCGGTTGTTCATGCGGGACGACGGCGCATTCTGATTTCGACGGCTCAACGGCGTTCAACCTACGGGCTGTCCGCGCCGGTAGCGCACGATTTCCGTTCCGACCCCGGCGTCGGTGAATATTTCCAGCAGGATGGCGTGCGGCACCCGGCCGTCCACGATATGAACCTTGTCGACCCCCGACTGCAGGGCGTCGATGGCGCATTGCACCTTGGGTATCATGCCGCCCTTCAAGGTCTCATCCTGAAGCGCATCGGCGGCCTCGGCGACGGTCAGGCTGGAAATGAGGTTCCCGCCTCCATCGAGCACTCCCTCGACGTCCGTCATCAGCACGAGCTTGGCGGCTTGCAGGGCGCCGGCGATGTGGCCCGCGACGAGGTCGGCGTTGATGTTGTAGGTTTCACCCTGCTCTCCGACGCCGACCGGAGCGATCACGGGAATCAGGTTGCCTCCCGCCAGGGTGTCGAGAATGCTCACGTTCACGCGGTTCACTTCCCCCACGAGGCCGATATCGATGATTTCAGGCGGCTGGTCATCGCCTTTGTACCGATACACGTGGAGCTTTCGCGCTTCGATGAGATTCCCGTCCTTGCCGCTCAATCCGACGGCGTGACCGCCGTGACGGTTGATGAGCGACACGATCTCCTTGTTGATCTTTCCGGCAAGGACCATCTCCACGATGTCCATGGTGTCCGCATCGGTGACGCGCATCCCGGCGCAGAAATCGCTCTCTTTGCCGATCCTCTTGAGCATCCGGCCGATTTGAGGGCCGCCGCCATGGACCACCACGGGATTGATCCCGATGTATTTCATCAAAACGATGTCCTTGGCGAAGCTCTCCTTGAGCTCCTCGGCCACCATCGCGTTCCCTCCGTACTTGATCACCACGGTCTTCCCGTAAAAGCGCCGGATGTAAGGCAGGGCTTCGATCAATATGCCGGCTTTTTCGATCATCTCGTTTCATCCTGTCGATGTGGTCTGGCGTGTCCAAAGCTCATTGGGAAACCCGGCGTCCCGGGGGAGACGGGAAATACCTGTCGGAATAAACTTTCCCTAAAGAATATAGCGGCTCAGGTCCTCGTCCTTGATGATGTCGCTCAGGGTTTCCTGAATGTACTGCCGCGTGATCGGTATCTTTTGGCCCTTCAGATCCGGCGCGTTGAATGAAATGTCGGACAGCAATTTCTCCATGATGGTATGCAGTCTTCGCGCTCCGATGTTCTCCGTTCTCGTGTTGACCTGGAAAGCGAGACCCGCGATCTCTTCGATGGCTTCATCGTCGAAAGTGAGCTCAACCTCCTCCGTGGCCAGCAGCGACTTGTATTGAACGATCAACGCGTTCTCCGGTTCCTTGAGGATGCGGACGAAATCCTCCTTCGTCAGGGAAGCCAGCTCGACCCTGATGGGGAACCGACCCTGAAGCTCGGGAATGAGGTCCGAAGGCTTGGAAATATGAAAGGCCCCGGAGGCGATGAACAGGATATGATCGGTCCTGACCATGCCGTACTTGGTGGTGACCGTTGAGCCTTCCACAATGGGCAGCAGATCCCGCTGGACCCCTTCGCGGGACACGTCGGGTCCGCGTCCGCCGGATTCCCGCCCGGCAATCTTGTCGATTTCATCGAGGAAAATGATGCCGGAGTGCTCGACTCTCTCGATGGCGGACTTGATCACCTTGTCCATGTCGATGAGCCGCTGGGATTCCTCCTGGACCAGTATCTCGCGGGCTTCCGGGATCTTCACCTTGCGCCGCTTGGTGCGCCGGGGCAGCATGGACCCGAGCATGTCGCGCAGGTTGTAGTCCATGTCCTCCATTCCGGTCCCGGCAAAGATTTCGACCATGGGGAAATTGCGGTCCGGAACGTCCAACTCGACGTAGCGGTCGTCGAGGGCGCCCTTGCGCAGGAGCTTGCGCAGCTTTTCGCGCGTGGTGTCGGCCTGGACGGCTTCTTCCCGGGCGGCCTCCCGGGGCTCGCCCGCCTCCTGCGGCTCCACCGGGACCGGCAATTCCTGTTCCCTGGACTCCTGCTGCCGTTTGGGCGGGAGCAGGATATCGAGGAGCTTCTCTTCGGCCAGTTCCTCCGCCTTGATCTTGACCGCTTCCATTTCTTCCGTCCGCACCATGCTGACCGCGAGTTCCGAGAGGTCCCTGATCATGGATTCCACATCGCGGCCGACATAACCCACCTCGGTGAATTTGCTCGCCTCGATCTTGAGAAACGGCGACTGGGCCAGCCTGGCCAGGCGGCGTGCAATTTCCGTTTTCCCCACGCCGGTGGGGCCGATCATGATGATGTTCTTCGGCGCGATCTCATCCCTCAGGTGCTCGGGGACCTGCTGCCGACGCCACCTGTTGCGCAAGGCGATGGCGACCATGCGTTTGGCGTCTCGCTGCCCGATGATGTACTTGTCCAGTTCCTGAACGATTTCCGCAGGCGTCAGCGGTTTTTGCATGTTGATCAGAGCTCCTCGAAAGTGAATTCCCTGTTCGTATAGATGCAGATGGATGCGGCGATGTTCATCGCCTCTTCGGCGATCTCTCGGATGGACATCCCGGTATGCCTGATGAGCGCGCGGGCCGCCGCCAGAGCGTAGGGCGCACCCGAGCCCACCGCCGCAAGACCGTCGTCCGGCTCGATGACGTCGCCCGTGCCGCTCAGAATGAAACAGTCGTTCTGGTCGGCGGCCACGAGCAGCGCCTCCAGGCGCCGCAACGCCCGGTCCATGCGCCAGTCCTTGGCGAGCTCGACCGCGGCGCGCTTGAGGTTTCCATTGTATTGCTCGAGCTTGCCTTCCAGCCTCTCGAACAGCGTGAATGCGTCCGCCGTTGAGCCGGAAAACCCCGTGAGAATGCGGTCGTGATACATCTTGCGGACCTTTTTCGCCTGGTGTTTTACGACCGTGTCTCCCATGGTCACCTGGCCGTCGCCCGCCATGACCACTTTGCCGTCCTTTTTGATCGCCAGCACGGTTGTCCCGCGCACAACGGTTTCACCCATGTCTTTTCAAATCTCCTTTAACAGAACTACGCCAATTCTAACGGAACTGCGCCAATTCATGACCATGAACCCAACGGCACCTGTCCCGCGACCGGGAAGCCGACGCCCGTTCACTTTCCCGACCGATCCCTGCGGCTTCTGGGGTGCGCGGCATCGTAGACCTTCATGAGTTGGTCCACGTGAACATGAGTGTAGCGTTGCGTTGTGGACAGGTTCGAGTGTCCCAGCATCTCCTGAATGGCGCGCAGATCCGCTCCGGAGTTCAACAAGTGGGTCGCGAACGTGTGCCGCAACCCGTGTGGGCTGAGATGCTGCCACAGGCCGCATCTTCGGAGCTCCATGCGGAGCAGCCGGTGCACCGAACGCGTGGTCAGTCTTCGACCCCTGGCGTTGCGAAACAGCGCGGAACCCATGCGCCTGGCTTCCGGGAACTGCATGTCCAGCAGCCGCAGGTAGAGCTTCATGGCGTCAAGGGCCTTCCCTCCCACCGGCACGATGCGCTCTTTACTCCCTTTACCCAGGACCCGGACCATGCCCTCGTGGAAATCGACGTCGGATTCGTCCATCCCGGCAAGCTCGCTGACCCGGACTCCGGTGGAGTACATGCATTCGAAAAGCGCCCAGTTGCGGCAGCGCCGCCAGGATGCGCCATCTTGGGCCGCTCCGGCGTTCAGCGAATCCAGCAAATGAAACACGTCGTCGACCCCGAGGAAAGAGGGGATTTTCGTCCCCAGCTTGGGATAGGCCACCAGGGCCGCGGGATTCTCGCGGACGAGCTCGCGGTCATTGAGAAAATGGTAGAAAGAGCGTAGCGTGGACAGTTTCCTGGCCCGGCTGGTCTTCTTGCGGGTCTTGTGCAACGCGGCGAGGTACCCCCTGATCGCATCCGCGTCGACCTGTGACAGCCTCGGATCGGATGTGCCCGCCGTTGCGCTCATGTGTTCCCGAAATTGATCCAGGTCGCCGGCGTAAGCCCGCACCGTCGCTGCGCTCAATCCGCGTTCGTGCCGCAGGTGCGCGATGAATCGGGCCGATGCCTCCGACCAGGTCGCCTCGCTGCCGTCGGCGGAGTTATCGTCAAGAGTCCCGAGCGCCAATGTGCCCCCCCGTTTCCATCCGTCGCGCCACCCTCGTAAAAGGCTTCTGTACCCGGCCCATACACGGCGCAGCGGACTTCCGCCGGGAAGGGGGCGAACGGGTGCCTGAGAAAGTTTTCCGCACCGGACTTCACAAACGAAAACGATTAAGTAGCACACGCGCCCGAAAAATTAAAGGGGAAGTCAGATCGATTCCGTATGGATGGGGGTACGGTAAGGAATTTTCTTGACTTTGGCGTCTATTTTGCCCTATCCTTCCTCCTTTGGATTTCTCTACAATTTCAGAATATTGAGATACGGTAGAGGGTTCCGGAACGTCCCGCACAGCGAATGAATGTGCCTGGTCGAATGATGCGGGGTCTACAGAAACGCGCAGGCGGCCCGGGCGTTCATTGTCAAACAGCCGTTCGGTTCAGAGCCTCTGCTTTCGAGTTACCGCCAAGGGGGAGTCGTTTGCCGGTCGTGAAGCCCGGTCCCCCCCGGGGACCGCAATAATTCAAGAAAGGAAAAGATATGAAAGAGGACGTTGCAGGTGTTCGTACTTTCGCAATCATTTCCCATGGTGGTGCGGGCAAGACATCCCTGGCCGAGGCCATGCTCTTCGATGCCGGAGTGACCACCCGGCTCGGCAAGGTGGACGACAGCACCTCGGTCATGGACTACGAACCCGAGGAGGTGAAGCGGAAGATTACGATCAGCACCGCATTCAATACCCTGACCTGGAAAAAACACCAACTCACCATTATCGATACTCCCGGGGACTTCAATTTCATCGCGGAAACCAAGACATCCATGCAGGGTGCGGATGCCGTCCTCGTCCTGGTCGACGCCATCGACGGCGTCAGGGTCCAGACCGAAAAAGTGTGGGAATTTGCCGACGAATTCAAACAGCCGCGGATCATCTTCGTGAACAAAATGGATCGCGAGCGCGCGGATTTCGCCAAGACCGTCGCAGACATCCAGAACAACTTCGGCAAGTCGTGCGTGCCCTTGCAGATTCCCATCGGGAGCGCGGAAAGCTTCAAAGGCGTGGTCGATGTACTCAACCGGAAGGCCTGCCTCTACGGGCATGGGGACAGCGGCAAGTTCGAGGTCAAGGAGATGCCCGCGGATCTGGCCGATCAGGTGGCGCACTACCGTGAAGAACTGGTCGAACGGGTCGCCGAATCCAATGACGAGCTGTTGGAGAAATATCTGGAATCCGGAGAACTGTCTCCCGAGGAAGTAAAGAACGCGCTTCGCGGCGCCGTGACTTCGGGGACGCTGGTTCCCATTGCGTGCGGTTCGGGGGTTGCCAACATCGGCATTCACGGTCTGATGGACCTCATCGCGGATTGTCTGCCGTCCCCGTTGGACCGCGGACCGCGAACCGGCAAAGGGGCCCGTGGGGCTGATGCCGGTCGCGAGCCGGATCCGGCTGGGCCGTTCAGCGCGCTGGTGATCAAGACCATCAGCGATCCCTACGCCGGGCGCCTGTCGGTGATGCGCATCTTCTCGGGGAGCCTGGCGCCGGATTCGACCGTTTACAACTCCACGAAGGAAACCAAGGAGAGATTCGGCCAGCTGCTCCGGTTGAAGGGCAAGAACCAGGAACCCATCCAGGGTTGCGGCCCCGGCGACGTCGTGGCGGTGGCCAAGCTCAAGGAGACGACCACCCAGGACACCTTGTGTTCCGAAAAGGACATCATCAGCTTCCCTCCGGTGGAGCTGCCGCCCGCCATTTATTCGCTGGCCGTCGAGCCCAAGAGCAAGGGCGACGAGGAGAAGATTTTTTCCTCCCTTTCCCGCCTTATGGAAGAGGATCTTACGCTCAAGCTCGAAAGGAATGAGGAAACCAAGGAGATGATCCTGTCCGGGATGGGGGAAATCCATATCGAGGCCACGGTTGACAAGCTGAAGCGCAAATTCGGCGTGGAGGTCAATCTGCGCATCCCGAAGGTGACTTACAAGGAAACGATCAAGGGGAAAGCTCGCGTCCAGGGAAAATACAAGAAGCAGTCCGGAGGCCGCGGCCAGTACGGAGACTGCTGGATCGAGATGGAGCCTCTGCCCAGGGGTGAAGGCTTCCAGTTTTATGACAAGATCGTAGGCGGGGTGATCCCGAGACAGTACATTCCGGCGGTGGAAAAGGGCATCGCCGAAGCCTTGGTGGAGGGTGCTCTGGCGGGCTACCCGGTGGTCGATTTCAAGGTCGATCTGGTGGACGGCTCTTTCCACCCCGTGGACTCTTCCGAAATGGCGTTCAAAATCGCGGGGTCGATGGCGTTCAAGAAAGCCATGATGGAAGCCAAGCCGACGCTGCTCGAGCCGATTGTATTGATGGAAATCACGGTTCCTGACGATTGTATGGGAGATATCATCGGCGACCTCAATTCCAGGCGAGGGCGTGTGCTTGGAATGGAGAGCAAGGGAAAAAAGCAGATCGTCCGCGCGAACGTGCCGCTTGCCGAAGTCCTGAAATACGCTCCCGATTTGCGATCCATGACGGCCGGCAGAGGTATGTTCACGATGAAGTTTTCTCACTATGAGGAGGTACCGGGCCAGTTGCAGGAGAAGATCGTCGAGGCGGCCAAGGCGGAAGAAAAGTAGGATGACCGTTTCCGCGCCTTTCCGGTTTTCCGCCCGAGGAAGCCACCTCTCCGGACAGGGAGGGTTTCGCGTTGGGACCGGGAGTTGCCTTCGGATGATGGTTCCCGGTGTGGATTCCCGTACGTCGTCAGGGTTGAGAAATGGCTCAAGGTCAGACCGCCCCGGATAGGTTCTCCGGTACTGTCGAACGCGTGGCACTGGCAGACCTGATGCAGATGATCTGCCTGGCTCAAATGAGCCATGCGATGGTCGTGCAGCACGAATCGGGAACCGGAGCCATTTTTGTGCGCTCGGGCCAGGTTTGCCATGCCGTATTGGGCGGCGCTCAGGGGGAGGAATCCCTGTTCGAAATGTTGAGATGGCGTAGTGGAAAGTTCGATGCCGCCCCGTCTCAATCATCGGATACACCCGCCACGATCACCCGGGGTTGGGAATACCTGCTGATCGAAGCCATGCGATCGCGCCTCACGGGCGAAGATGCAGCGGGCGAGAGTGCGGGTCCCGTGCTTTCGGCGGGTTTTGCCGGCCGGCTCGGCGGCGTCCAACTTTCCGATCTCGTTCAACTCGCCTGCATGTCCCGAACCGACCACGTTTTTGAGGTCAAGACCGAGCAAAGAACGGGGAGAATCTACGCCCGGTCCGGTCAGGTCTATCATTCCGAATGCGGCAAACTGCAGGGGGAAGATGCTTTTTGCGAGCTGCTCCTGGCCGAAACCGGCGAATTCCGGACGGTTTCCATCGAAGGCGAGCCCCCGGAGACCATAGCCAAGCCCTGGGAATACCTCCTCATGGATGCCATGCGCTACCGCGACGAGAAGACCGGCGGCGCCGGCGAGGAGCTTGAGGAGGAAATCCGGAGTCTTCTGACAAAATTGCACAGGATGAGGGTCAGCGAGAAGATCCGGGCGGCAATGGTCGGGGACAAGGAAGTGCGCTCCCTGCTCATCAGGGAGCCCAACAAGCTGGTTCAGATTGCCATCATCAACAACCCTCGCATCACGGAAGGTGAGGTGAGCGCGATTGCAAGCAGCCGGAACGTGGACGAGGAGGTGTTGCGCCGAATTGCGAATACCCGTGAGTGGATGAAGATTTACGCCGTCAGGCTGGCCCTCACGACCAACCCGAAGTGTCCGTTGCCCAGTGCCCTGAGACTCCTCCAGGGGCTTACGCAGCACGACATCAGACAAATCGCGAAGAGCAAATCCGTACCGATCGGGCTGGCCCAGACCGCGCGGCGGTTGATCCATGAACCATAGGGGGACAACGATGGAAAGCCGGACGACAAAACAGGCGAAACGGGAATTCCTCCGCACGGTCGCCGTTATCACCGTCAGTGACCGTGGAGCGCGCGGCGAGCGCGAAGACGCCTCGGGACAGGCACTGCATGACCTCCTGACCAGGCATGGATTCGACGTCTGCTACCAGACCATCGTACCGGATGAAGCGGAGGTCATTTCCCAGGCGATCAGGGAATGCGCCGTTGTGAAGAAAGTCGCCCTGGTGCTCACCACGGGCGGCACAGGGGTATCGCCGCGAGACGTAACGCCGGAGGCGACTCGCGCGGTGATCGAACGTCTGGTCCCGGGCATGTCGGAAGCGATGCGCGCCGCAAACCTGTTGAAGACCCCTCATGCCATGCTCTCGCGGGCCGTCGTCGGCATTCGCGGTGCCACGCTCGTCATCAACCTGCCCGGCAGCCCGACCGGAGCCGTTGAAAATCTGAGCGTGCTGCTGGGAGCGTTGCCGCACGCATTGGACAAGATCCAGGGTGACATGTCGGATTGCGCCAGGCCGGCCGGGTGCTGAACCGGGGCAGGGCCGCGGGCGATCGTCAATCGTGTCGTCCATGGATGAACGGCATCCATCCGAACCGTCACATCGGCGCCTTTCGGACCTGACCGCGGGGGGGGGGCGCCGAGGTCCGAAAAGCGCTCGAAAACCTTGTCGAACGGCCGCACCGGCAGGGAATGACCACGTGGGCTTTCCCGCTTCCTTTGAACCCCCGTTTCCCTGCGACCCGCAGCGATGAAGGGCAAAGGGGCTTCCGCCGGGCGAAGAGCCGGCTCGGGGCTCTAGTCTTCCGAGTCTTCCCTCCCTGTCTGCGCCCTCCTGAGAGTGTAGCGCTCCACGAGTTCTTGTTTCCTTTTCTGAAAACCTTCCTTGATTCTTTCCACATCCTCATCGAACCGGAACATACCCGATTCCGTGTCCTCAACGACCTTGAGGAACTGCTTCACCATCGCATTGTCGGACCAGTCCGTCTGCCCCTGTTTATACAGGGAATAAACCTCCGACCCGAGACGTGCGCCGGCCTTGTCGAGTTCCTTGCGAGCCGAGCATTTCCTGAATTTCCGGAGGCGGATCCTGGCGAGCTTCTTCAGCCAGGCGACGGACACGAGAGCATTTTGCAGCCCGAAATATCCGGCTTGTTTGACCAGATCGGAAACCTTTTCGAATACGCTCTTCATAACTTCTTCTCCTCCTCGTCCAATGTCCGAATCAGCCGGACCAGTTCAATTCGCGCCGCATGCGCTCCACCATGCGCATGAGGTGGCTTCCGGGCCAGTAGATTCTACCGCATCCCGGACAGTGATGAAAACACTCGTTCGTTTCGAAAACGTAGTCGGGAACTCTGCCGAATACCCGGTCGCGCGGGAGGATTTCGAGGTCCAGGTTGCAAAGGAGGCAGCGGCGAAGTGGTCTGAGCTCCTCCAGCCGGATCGGCACGGCGGCGATCAACTCCTTGAGCTGTTCGGAGGGATCGTTGGATGTCAGGCAAAACACCCCGGTCGAACCGCACCACTGGCGACGCCTCGTCACGATGAGCCGGCCTTCTTCCCGAAACCGGGCCACCTGGGCGGAACTGTCCACCCGCAGGCATCGGGCGTCAAAGCCGAGGATGCGCAGCCATTTGGCAACCTTTCCGAGCATGATATCGACCACGAAACGCTTTTCGGGCGAAGGTCGCTCGCTCATTTGATCGAATCCAGGTCGACGGTACGGACGCCCTCTCGAACGGGCGGCACAAAGACCGACGCATCGAAGCCGGAAGTCGGCATGATCTGTTCGACGGTTATTTCCATCCGCCATTGCGCCGATTCGAGTCGGAGTTTCCGAGGTACATTCTGGGGTTCCAGTTCGACTGCGGGATCGTAGGTGATGCTGCGGTCCCACAACCCGTCTTTTGCAGCAAGGGATTTCAGGGCGGGAGGATTGTCCTCGAATTCCCAGAGAAAGGACGCGTCACTTCCCTCGGGAGAAAAATCCGCCTTCCAGCCCGGTGCTTCCCGGCGTGGACTGAGCTTGTCGAGCTGTTCGGGAGGCACGACCGCGGCAAGGTCGTAGGCGAAGACCCCGGCGGGCAGAGGCATGCCGAAGAAGTACTCGATGAGCGTTTCCGGCCGCGCGGCCGTGAAGATCATCTTTTCGGAAGGAATCGACAGGGCGGGTTTGCCGTTGTTCATGGTGAACAGCGCAACGGTCTGCCCGACCAGGTTGAAGGCTTCCAGGCGCAACTGATCCGGCAGAACGGCCAGAACGATGGCCTGAAAACGCATCTTGCCCTTTGCGCCCTCGAGCCTGATACGCAGTTTTGCCTGATAACTTCGCCAGTGGGCGGCCCTCGCTTCAAGCTTGCCGAGGTTTTCGTCGAAGGAAACGGGCCGGGGCAGCACCTCCGGCGGTTTGGGTTTCCCGCACGAGAGGCAGCAGAGCATGATCAGACCCAGCAGCACGGCATGAAAGCGGGAGGTCTTCATCGGGTTCCGATCTTCATTGCAGAGAGTGACGGAAAAGGGACGGTTCGATCGCGAGCGTTCCAACGATGCGCCTACTTGAGCCGGTCCAGCTTCTCCCGGATCTTCTCGGGCTCCGTGTGGCTGTACTCCAGCGCTTTCTCATAGGCCTCGATGGCTTCGTTCTTCTTTCCGAGACTCAAGTAAATGTCCCCGAGATGTTCGTGGATGACGGGGTCCTGGGGAACGCGCTTCAATGCCTCCAGAATGGTCTCCAAAGCCTTCTTGTGTTGCCCCAGCTTGTAGTAGACCCAGGCGAGGCTGTCCATGATGTAACCATCATCGGGAGCGGTGGCCAGAGCCGCCTTGATCATCTGGCGGGCTTCATTGAGGTTGATTCCCATCTCCGCATACGTGTACCCGATGTAATTCAAGGCATTGGCGTTCTGAGGCTCGATCTCGAGTATCCGTTTCATCACGGCGATGGCGTCATCCCTTCGGGACATCTTGTCGAGAATGACCCCTTTTCGGAACAGGAGATCGGTGTCTCGCGGAGCCTTGACCAGACCCCTGTCCACCGCCGCGACGCCGTCCTCGTATTGTTTCGCTTCTTCATAGATGATGCCGAGATAGAGGTAGAGATCGGCCACTTCCGGTTGAGCGTCGATCGCCTCCTCGAGGACCGCCGCGCCGTTCTGGAAGTCCTTCTGCTTGGAGAAAATCAAGGCGAGGCGGGTCTGGGCCATGGGCCAGAGCGGACTGCTCCGTGCGATCAGCCGGAAGTTGCGGATGGCCTGCTCGAAGTCCTGTTTTTCCGCATAGGTGCTGGCCAGGTAGTACAAGGCCTGGTCGTACTGGGGCTCGTCCTTCAACAGGTAGGTGAAATCCTTGATGGCCTCTTCGTAATCCTTCTGTTGAAGGTGGATGATGCCCACTTTCAAACGGCTCTCGACATCCTTGCGGTTGAGCTTCAGAAGATGGGAGAAATGCCGCAAGGCCTCCGCGGGCCTGTCCTGGCGCATGTAAAGGTTGCCCAGCCGCGTGCGGGCGTTTACATTGGCGGGATTCGCCGACAGGATCTGCAGATAGGTCTGCTCGGCGTCCTTCAGCCGTTCGGTCACCTCGTAAACGTATGCCAGGTCGAGAGAGGCGTTTTCGAATGCCGGTTCGATCGCAAGGACGTCGAGGTAGATCTTTTCGGCCTGTTTGTAGAGTTTCATGTCCAGAAAAACCCGTGCCTTGTAGTACAGTGCCACAGGGTTGTCCGGGAGCAGGGCCTTGAGGTGGTCGAATGCCTCCATCGCCTCATCGTATTTTTTCTCCTGGGCGTAGAGCGCTCCCAGAAGGAGGTGCGCATCCTCGTTGGAAGGATTGATCTCGATGACCCGGCTGTACGCATCGATGGCCCTGGCGTTCTGCCCGATTCCGGCATACAGCTGTCCGAGGAGCATATAGGCGGGCTCGTAGGTGCGGTCAAAGCTCGTGGCGTCTTCGGTGAGCTTGAGGGCCTGTTCGATCTTGCCCTGCCGGATCAAGAGAGCGGCCAGCTCGGTGAGCAGCATCGGCGATCGGGGATCCTTTTTCAGTGCCTCGTGGTATGCTTCAATGGCCTTGTCGATTTCTTTCACGCCGACGTAATATTGGGCGAGCAGGTATTCGAAGTACAAGTCGGCGCGTGAGCCCGATTCAGAGCGGGCTGCCGGGGCTTTGGGGGTGGAAGATGTCGCCGCGTACGGTTTGAGCTGGGTGCAACTGCACACGGAAAGCACTGCAATGATGAGAAGGTATCGCAGAATCATAGAAGCTGTATGTCCCCGAACTGCGGCAAATTATGAAATTCCATAAATAACAATGAAGTAGAACTTTTCTCTACTAACACAGGTTCGTGCAGGAGTCAATGGCTTCACGGGGCTTTGCGCCGATTTGCCGCCGGTCGAAATGGACCCCCGTGGGAGCTCGACTGTTCAGGACCGACAGGACCCTTCAACATGACAATGGAACATCCCAAGCTGCGTTACGGACTGGAAGCTTTGCCCATGCAACACGAAGGACAGAACATGATCCTTCTCCGGGATCGAATGGGCCACAGCTCGGACTCCCTGCTGCTTTCTCCCGTTCTTGCGGAACTGGTGATCCGCATGGACGGAACGAATTCCTTTCGGGATCTGCAGGCCCTTTTCCTGCGCATGACCGGTGAAATGCTGTACACGGAGACGCTCGACGAAATCGTGCAGAAACTGGACCAGAACCTCTTCCTCGAGAATGCGAGATTCATCGATCATGTGGCAAGGCAGGTCGCGCGCTACCGGGACGATCCCGTGAGGAGGATGCGGCACGCCGGGCAGAGCTACCCCGGCGATGCGGATCTGTTGAATCGCCGGCTGGAGGGGTTTTTCTCGGCGGAAGACGGAGGCCCCGGGCTTCCGGGGGCGGCCCGCGACAACCGGCCCGTGCTGGGACTGGTCGCTCCACATATCGACATTCAGGCCGGCGGCCGGTGCTTTGCGCATGCCTACAAGGCCGCCGCGGATTCCGTTTCGCCGCGGACCTGGATCGTGCTCGGCACCGGGCATGAACTGGTATCCAACTATTTCGCTCTGACCGCCAAAGACTTCGAGACCCCCCTGGGGCCGGTCGTTCACGACGAGGAATGCTGCGCGCATCTGGTGAATTCGGCGAAGCGCGATATCCTTGCCGGCGAATACAACCACATACGGGAACACACGGTGGAATTCCAGGCCGTGTTCCTGGCTTACGTCCAGCCGGGGGCGAAGATCGTGCCCCTCCTGTGCTCCTTTTCGCACGAGGACCTGGAAACGGACGGGGAATACATCGATCATTTCGCCGGTCTCCTTCGCGATCTCGTGCTTGACCGTTCCGTGGGAATCCTGGCCAGCGTCGATCTGGCCCACATCGGCCCGCGCTACGGGGACCGCTTCCAGCCGACCGACAGAACGGTGGAAGACCACATGGCCTCGGACCGCGGGCTTGTGGAAAGCCTGCGCGAATGCGACGCCGAAGCATTCATCCGCCAGATCCGCCTCGAAGGAAACCGGCGGAAAGTCTGCGGGGTCGCGCCCCTGTATTTGCTGGCCAAAGCGCTCTCCGGTCTCGCGCAGGGACGGCTCCTGGATCATAGTCATGTCAGGGTCGATCCCTATGGATCTTTCGTTACCTTTGCGAGCATGATTTTCCATGGGACGCAAGCGAGCCCGGGGTCGGATTCGGAGTGATCCCCGCAATGTCGCAAGGCTCAGAGGGGATCCGCCGGTTCATGACGGTATGTCATACAATTTTACGTAGAAAATAGACTCCCTCGGGAGTCTGTTTTCATGCTTCGCGGGTGAAGCGCAGCCTCATGGATGATTGCGTTTAAGATGGGTGCATTGGGCGGGAGGGCATAAAGCCCTCCCCTTGTACGTCTGATGGGCACATCGATCCGTAGCAACTGTGTTTTTTGTCAACCCTTGAGTCGAGTAGGGTGGGATGCGCGAAAGCGCAGCCCACGGTTCCGATACCCTTGCCCCAGTGCTTGGCGCCATGAACGATCCGGAGCCGACGTGTGGAACGCCCCCATGGCCGCACGCTTTCACAGCGATCATGACGAGTGCGGGGTACGAGGCTCGGCCTGATCGTGGGCACGCTGTTCCCTCCCGGCCATACCATCGGCCCGATGGGGAAGCTCCCGGCCGGACCGTGGGCACGGTGGGACCGTGCCCACCCTACGGATCCGCACGGCCCTCGGGGTTTATCCCCGCCCGCGTCAACCTCCCGACGGGCAGGTGTCGTGTCATCTTGAACGCACCTCGGTATCAGGGAAGATCGGGAGGGAACGCAACCACCCGGTCGACGCTGTCCGCTCCGGCCAGGAGCATCACCAGACGGTCCAGACCGAGGGCTATTCCGGCACATTGCGGAAGATGCTCGATGGCGGCCAGAAAAGCTTCCGGCATCGGTCTTGATGGCAGTCCCGCCTCGTGTCGGTCAGCGAGTACCGCCTCGAAGCGTTTCCGTTGCTCCGCGGGATCGGTGAGTTCCGTGAAGCCGTTGGCAAGCTCGATTCCGGCCCAATACAGCTCGAAGCGTTCGGCCACGGGCGGGTCGGAGTCCTTCAGACGGGCCAATGCGGCCCGGTCGGGTGGATAGTCTTCCAAAAAGCAGGGGTTGGGGAACCCGAGATGCGGCTCCACCTTCGTCACCATGTCGACATCGAAGCGGTCGGGGTCAAAGTCGACGACCGGGTCCCATCCCGCAAGGCGTAAGAAGGCGTCGCGAACGGTCAGGGATTCCCATGGCTTTTCGGGTTCGATCACGCTGCCGCGGCATGCCCCCTCACTCGTGGCCGCTCCGAAGGCACAGACCTCGTGCAGCAGCTCCACGCAATCCCGTTGCAGGTCCTTGTAGCTCGCTCCCGTTCGGTACCATTCCAGCAAAGTAAACTCCGGGTGGTGCAATCGGCCCCTTTCTCCGCTTCGGAAGACGGGAGTGAGCTGGAAGAGTTTCCCGTATCCGGCCGCCAGGAGGCGTTTCATGTAGAGCTCCGGGCTGGTTGTGAGATAAAGGCCGTCACCGGCGGGCACGGCTTCGATATTGGGCTCGGGAGCGGGAGCCGGGGTCAGCAGCGGGGTTTGGACTTCCAGGAATCCCGCCCGCCGGAAGTGACTGCGAATGCGCTCGATGACCCGGGAGCGGAGCTCGAGCGCGTCGCGCTTTGCGGACAGGATGTTCCGTTCCGGCATGGTCCTACACTTTTACGCGTTCCACGTAGCTGCCGTTGCGCGTGTCGATCTTGAGCGTTTCTCCCTCTTCGATAAAAAGAGGAACCTGGATGATGGAACCGGTTTCCATCGTGGCGGGCTTCGTAGCCCCCGCCGCAGTGTCGCCCTTGATCCCGGGGTCGGACCGAATCACCTTCAGCTCGACGAAGTTGGGAAGGCTGATCCCGATCGGGCGCCCCTGAAACATCAGCATACTGACGACGAGGTTCTCGATGAGATAGTTGGTGGCGTCTCCGACCTGGGCGGCGGACATCTCGATCTGCTCGTAGGAAGTCGTATTCATGAAGTGATAGCTGTCTGCCTGCTTGTAGAGAAACTGCATGTCCTGTTCTTCCAGATCGGCGCTCTGAAACTTGTCTCCCGACCGGTAGGTGCGGTCGAACTGCGACCCGGTGATCATGTTTTTCAGGCGACAGCGGTACAGGGCCTGCCCTTTGCCCGGCTTGGAGAATTCGAAATCGACGATGATGTACGGCTCTCCGTCCATTTCCAGTTTGAGGCCCTTGCGCAGGTCGCCCGCGGTCAGTGTGACTCCCATATAATTTCCTTTCTTTCGGATTGATTACCCAAATCAAATTACCTATTGTAATGAAATGTCTTTGAATGGGTCAAGACGCTTGATCCGGCGACCGTTTCGATTCCGTACGTTCAAGACGATGCCCCATGGATGCGGTCGCCGGCCGTTCTTTCAATCCAACATTTCGAAGGAGGCAACCATATCATGAGCGAGATTCTCTCCGTTAAAGCCAGAGAGATCCTGGATTCGCGCGGCAATCCCACCGTCGAGGCCGAGGTCATCCTCGACAGCGGTTATTCCGGCACCGCCGCCGTCCCTTCCGGGGCTTCCACGGGCTCCAGGGAGGCCCTCGAACTGCGTGACGGGGACCCCGCCCGATACCTCGGCAAAGGAGTGCTACAGGCGGTTCAAAATGTCAATGATGAAATCGCTCCCAAGGTCATCGGCCTGGACGGGCGCGACCAGGTCGGCCTGGACAGTTTTCTGATCGAATTGGACGGAACGGAGAATAAGGGCCGCCTGGGCGCAAACGCAATCCTTTCCGTGAGCATGGCCGCGGCCAAAGCGGCGGCGGCCGAGTGCGAGCTTCCCCTTTACCGGTACCTGGGCGGGGCCATGGCTTCTCTTCTTCCGGTGCCCATGATGAATGTGATCAACGGCGGCGCTCACGCCGACAACAACGTGGACATCCAGGAGTTCATGATCGTTCCCGCGGGCGCGCCGACCTTCGGCGAGGCCCTGAGGATGGGAGCCGAAACCTTTCACAACCTCAAAAAGGTGCTCAAGTCCAAGGGATTGAACACCGCCGTGGGCGATGAAGGCGGGTTCGCTCCCAACCTGAGCTCCAATGAAGAAGCCATGGAAGTGCTCATGCAGGCTATCGAGGCGGCCGGGTACCGACCGGGCGAGGACATCTACATCGCCATCGACGCCGCCGCCAGCGAATTCTACAAGGATGGCTCCTATCACATGAGCGCCGAGCAGAATCCGACGAAAAGCGCCGAGGAGATGATCGCATTCTACGAAGCCTGGGTAGAGCGCTATCCGCTCATCTGCATCGAGGACGGCATGGCGGAAGGGGACTGGGGCGGGTGGCAGGCGCTCACCCGAAAACTCGGCTACAATGTCCAGTTGGTGGGCGACGACGTCTTTGTGACGAACACGAGCATCATTGCAAAAGGCATCGCTGACGGGGTGGCCAATTCGGTTCTCATCAAGCTGAACCAGATCGGCACCGTGACCGAGACCCTCCAGGCCATCAACATGGCCTTCAAAGCCGGTTACACCGTGGTCATCTCCCACCGCTCGGGGGAGACCGAGGACACGACCATCGCCGACCTGGCCGTCGCCGCCAACGCCGGCCAGATCAAGACGGGGTCCCTTTCGAGGTCGGAGCGGATCGCAAAGTACAACCAGTTGCTCCGGATCGAGGAAGAGCTGGGGGCTTCGGGTTGCTACGCCGGAATGTCGGCGTTTCGAGTCTAGTGCGCCCGGCTCACGGCAGTTTGCGGAAATGACGGGACAGGGTGTGAAGGGTTGCCGGCCTCACGGGTGCTGCGTGCCGAATCGGCTCGAACCGGTGAGCTGCGGTATCGAACGAAACCGATGGACGGCTCGCCGTTGCCGCGGCACGCCTCGGAGGCGAACCGGGCGGGACCCGGCTTGTGGTGAACTAGCGCTTGACAGGATCCCGCATTTCCGTTAAAAAAAACAGATCACGTTCCGGCGGCATACCCAAGTGGTAAGGGAGCGGTCTGCAAAACCGTTATTCAGCGGTTCAAATCCGCTTGCCGCCTCCAGAAAATCGAAGGGGTTACGGTCCCGGCACCGTGGCCCCTTTTTTGATTTTTCTTCCGGTTCAAAAATATCGATTGGTTTTTCAACGCTCCAGACGGCTCACGGCCTGCCGACCGTCAGGATCGTTTGCCTGGGTACGCATCCTTTCAATTTGCGCGGGAAAGCCATGAGCGGGCGTAAAGAAGCGGCGCTGTTCGTTCCGTGTATCATCGACGGCATGTACCCCGAAGTGGGTGAGGCCATGGTCGGGGTACTTCGAAGACTGGGAGTGCACCTCTGCTGTCCCGCCGGCCAGACGTGCTGCGGCCAGCCGGCTTTCAAGGCCGGGTACCGGAAGGAAGCCGTGGTTGCGGCCAGGCATTTCATCAGGACCTTCGAGGGTACCGGGACCGTTGTCTGCCCATCCGGGTCCTGCGTGGCCATGGTTCGGCAGCGATACCCGGAACTGTTCAGGGACGACCCCGGGTGGATGGAAAAGGCCCGCGCCGTGGGCGGGCGGGTTTTCGAGCTGACCGAATACCTGGTGGACGTGCTGGGGATCGAAGATGTCGGAGCGCGATACCGCGGGAAGGTCACCTATCATGATTCCTGTGATCTGCTGCGTGGTCTCGGCGTGCGCGAACAACCCCGAAAGCTGATCGGGCGGGTGCGGGATGTGGAGTTCGTGGAAATGAAGGACTCCGAGCGGTGCTGCGGTTTCGGAGGCGGCTTCTCGTTCAGGTACGGCGACATCTCGACGGCTATCCTGGAGGACAAGGTGAGGAACATTCTCGATTCCGGGGCGGACACCGTGGTTGGATGCGACATGGGTTGCCTGATGAACATCCAGGGGATTCTCAGCCGCGCCCGGCATCCCGTTCGGACGATGCATATCGCCCAACTCCTGGCAGGCTCCGGCGATGCCCTGCCGTCACCTGCCCGGCGGGTTCCTCAACCGCCGTGTCGGTGAATACTCAGGGGACTCCGCATGACCCGCATCAGGACCGAACTGTTCAGGCAGGAAGCCGGGAAAGCCCTCAAGAACCGGCACCTGCAGGAAGCTTTGAGCGATTTTCAGGAGCGTATCAGCAAGGCCACGGCTACCGCCTTCTCCAGTCTCCCGGATGCTGAGGGGTTGAGGCTGGAAGCCCGCCGGGCCCGTATGCGGGCCATCGAAAACCTCGACGTTCTACTCGAGAGGCTGGCCGACAAGATTCTCGCCCGTGGAGGTCGGGTCTTTTTTGCCCGGGATGCCCGGGAAGCCGTGGAATATTGCCTTGAGACGGCCAGGCGGCTTGGAGTGAAGAAAGTGGTAAAGGGCAAGTCCATGGTCGCCGAGGAAATCGGCCTCAACGAGGCTCTGCAGGAGGCCGACATCCAGGTGTGCGAAACGGACGTGGGCGAATTCATCGTCCAACTGGCGGGGGAACCTCCTTCTCACATCATCGCCCCCGCGGTTCACAAGACAAAGATGGAAGTGGGCCGGCTCTTCTCGGAAAAGCTCGGGATTCCGTACACCGACGATCCCGTGGCGCTCACTCGGGCGGCCAGGGATGCGCTTCGGCAGAGATTCCTGGAGGCGGACATGGGGATTTCCGGCTGCAACCTGGCTTGCGCCGAGACCGGCCACATCACTACGGTTTCCAACGAGGGCAACATTCGCATGGCCTCGACCTTGCCGCGGGTGCATATCGCCATCATGGGCATGGAAAGGATCGCGGCGCGCCTCGCAGACCACGACGTCCTGCTTCGGCTGCTCTGCATGGGCGCCGCCGGCCAGAGGCTGGCGGGCTATGTTTCCTACCTGGGCGGTCCGAGGCAGCCCGACCAGGAAGACGGCCCCGATGAATTCCACCTCGTCGTTCTCGACAACGGCAGGTCCAGGATCCTCGCCGATGAGGATTTCCGGGAAATCCTGTGTTGCATCCGTTGCGCCGCGTGCCTCAACGTGTGCCCGGTGTACGGGAAGATCGGGGGACACGCCTACGGACACGTCTATTGCGGTCCGGTGGGCTCGGTCCTGGCTCCCCTGTTCGTGGGCGTGAACCGGGCGAAAGACTTGTGTCTCGGTGAGACCCTGTGCGGTGCGTGCCGGGACGCGTGCCCTCTTCACATCGACCTTCCCGGGATGCTCCTGCGGCTGCGGTCCAAGCTCGCCGACGGGGATGACGGGTGGGGCGTGAAGCGTGAGCGGCCCGCCGAAAAGCTATTTTTCATGCTGTGGGCCGGACTCGTACGGTCACCCGGTCTCTACGCGCTTGCACTTTCTGCGGCGGCTTTTTTGCAACGGTTGCTGCCGGGCGCAAAAGACACCATAACCCGGCTGCCTTACCCGTTTCACGAGTGGACGCAAAGCCGCGACATCAAGCGTCTCGATGGTCGAGCCTTCAGGAAACGGTGGAAGGAACTCCGATAGGGGAAGAAAATGAACCCGAGCGAGGCGGCGGACCGAACACGATTCATGGAAAATGTCAGGCGGGCTTTGGGATTTCCTCCGGGGCGGAGAGAAGTCCCTGGAGGATTGTTCCGGGACAGGCCGGATCGCGAGGTTCTGCAGGCGATCCACGATGCGAAAACCCGCAGCCGGGACTCCCGCCTGGAACTGCTCGAGCTGCTGAGAGAGCGGGCGGGTCCGCTGAAGACCGGCGTGACGGCGGTCGAGGACGCCGGGGCCGCAGCCCTGGCCGTCGCGCGGCTGGTTCGGGAAACGTGCCCGGAGTGGGGTGTGGAGAAGCGCGTAGCGGTGTGGCGGCATCCGTTGACGGCTCGCCTGGACCTGCCGCGCATTCTGGCCGACTCGGACGTGCCCGTGTTCACGGCCGATCTGTGCGCTCCCGGGCTTGAAGGCATGCCGGCGGAGGAATCACGAGAGCACATCCGCAAAAGCGTGGTGGAATCCTGCATCGGAGTGACGGCGGCGGATTATTGCGTCGCGGACACCGCGACCCTGGTGATGAAGACCCGGCCCGGTCAGCCCCGGATGCTTTCCCTCGTTCCTTCCGTTCACATTGCGGTGATTACCCTGGATCAGATCCTCGCGGACCTCCGGGAGCTTTACGCGTTTTTGAGATGGGAAACCCGGGAAAGGGAAGAGGAAGGGCTGACCAACTGCATGACGATGGTAACGGGTCCGAGCAAGACGGCGGACATTGAGCTGTCCATGGTTCACGGCGCACACGGACCGCGCGGGCTCCATATTGTGGTGATCATCGGCCCCGCTGCTTCAGCAGCGAACTGAGCACGCGGCAGGCCTCTCGAAAGACACCCCTTGCTTTCGCGGGGAGGCTCCATGCTCTTCGCTGTCGCCGGCCGCGGTCTGATGGCCGCTCAGTCGTCGAAAGAGGGTAGAACAGAGGCCCGTGCAGTTCGGAAGGAATGTCTACGGGAACACGGCATTTCGTGGGAGCGCTCGACCCGAAAACGGGGTCCATGCCCGTCCCTGGATTCCGAGCTCCCCGTTCTCCGTCCTTAAGAAAAGTCTTCATTTCAGTCCCCGCAAGTGTGAATCCGTCAGGAATCGTCTTCCGTGCTCTTGAATAGAGACAGTCCTTCCCGTTTCGCAAGCGACGAGTAGCAAGAGCAAATTGCAGGGTCCGGGTGAACGCCGACGCGCGCACGGCTCGCTCGATCCGGCGCTTTGTGAGGATCCGCACCGCTGCCTGGCTGCGGTGGCCGGTGGTGCGGAACGATGTGTCATCCAACTCTACGGCAGCTTGTCGATCACGTGCTGGGCGAGCTTCCTGGCCTGCTCCAAATCCTTTGTGCTCACCCTGACTTCCACGACCGCCCGGTCTCGAAGCAGGACCCAGAGCTCCACCGTGTTGTCGACCCTGGCCCAAAAGGCCTCATCGCCCATGCCTTCCACGGGATTGACATTCTTGCGGACGATTTTTTGCAGTTTCCATTTCTCGGGCTCGTAGACAACGATGTCCGCAAAATTGCCTTTGAGGTTGCGATAGGTGCACCCCTTCTCGCCACTGATCGAGACGTCTTCCCGCGGCTCGCCCCTGACGGTTCCGAAGACGGACTCCAATTCCTCTCGGGACAGGATGCCGCAGGGTTTGAGGGAGGCGAGATCGACACGCCGGTTTACGGACGCGCAAGCCTTGCCGGCGGGTGAAGGCGAGGGATGATTGGAAAGCGTGGTGGAAGCCGCCGTCGGTTTCTGCGGCTTGTCGGAGGAACCGCTTTGGCCGCAGGCCGGGGAGCACACCAGGAGAACGGTGAGAGCCAGGAGGACCGTCAGCGTCCGCAGTGTTTGCATGGTTTGAACTCCTTTTCTCGGGTGCCGTTCATTTCGCCCGATCCGGACAGGCGTTCCAATGCCGAAAGGCTATACCATGCCAGAAAAGAGATTCTTGTCAAGGAGGCGGGACAGGGACAAGGTCAGACCCGGACGACGGTCGCGCACAAAAGTGGGCCAAACGGCAGCGCGGCCCATGGTCTCGACGTTTGAGGCCCGCCCGTTGGAGCCGATGGTGGTGATTCGTCGTGAGCTTCCGGTTCATGGGGGCTCGCGGGAATGAGGACATGAGGCTTTTCCCGGTTTTGGGAGGGGGCGTCGTCGCGTGCCGCTCAATTTAATGGAACTTCCCTTGCAAATGCTTCGGGATGTCTTTACAATTGGACCAAGATGTCTCTCTCGTTTATCAACGGCCGCGTTCTCCGCTGTGAAAAAGAGGAAGCTGTGCCTGGGATAGTTCGGGAGGAGGAGCATTGGGAAGTCTTGTGGGCTTTGAACGCAGGCCCGGGTTTCTTCAGGAGTAGTCTGTTTCATAAGTGTATCGTCAATCGCACAGCGGAGAGGATTTTAGTTTATGTCAATGAAACTTTATGTGGGCAACCTGTCTTTTCAGACTTCCAGCGAGCAGCTGCGGGAACTCTTCTCGCAGGTCGGCACGGTGGAGTCGGCCACTGTCGTTGAGGACCGGGAATCGGGACGGTCGCGCGGTTTTGGCTTTGTTGAAATGTCGACCAAGGAGGAAGGCCAAAAGGCCATTGCCGAGCTCAATGGAAAGGATTTTAACGGCAGGCCCTTGACCGTCAATGAAGCCAAGCAGAGGGAAGACCGGGGACGCGGCGGGCCCCGTGGGGGTTCCGGCGGCGGCCGTGGCGGCTACGGCGGAGGCGGTGGCCGCGGCGGCGGATTCGGCGGTGGCGGTGGTGGAAGGAAGAAAGGCTGGTAATCCCGACCGCTTTTGAACACCCTTCCCATCCCGAGGTGGGTGGGAAGGATCGAACGGGTGTCCCCGGAAGAATTCAACATCGAATGGAGTCCGCTTTCGGAAGGGCAAGCGCGGAGCCCCGTGGGCGTCGTCCCGTGTGACGGTCGGCTCTGCGCGTAGTGGTACCCCCTTTCATGGCGAATTCCATGGGGTAGTGCTGCGTCTCGATCACCCGATCGGCCGGAAGGTTTTTCATCTGCGCGGTCCGCTGGTCAGTGTGGTCCGGGGCGCAATCCGGGGGCGGTCCGCTTCGCCCTCGGAAGACCATGATCTTTCAGCTTTCAACGAATCACAAAGGTTCTTGTCGGGATTCCTGCTGATCGGAACAGGCCGAAAGCTCGCAACACGCCCCGGGGATGTGGTCGGCTCTCGGGGCTTTCTCCTAAATCCCGGTGAGTTCATGGCCGGCCCGGGAGAACCGCCGTATCTCAGGACCGACCTTGAAGCCCCGTGCCTGTCTCTCGAGCTCCGGGAGGACTGAGGGAGTCATCCTTCCCGGCGGCGTCCCGCCGCTTTCATTCGCTCATGTCGCGCGGACAATCGATGCTCCGTTCAATGGGACGGCTGTTCCGGGCATGGGCTTGGTTTTCTATCCTGTTGAGATAACAGTCAAATCGGGTTGAGGCACGTTCGAAGAATTTTTTGCGGAAGAAAAATGGTCTCGCCCCCCTTGTTTTGCTCAAAGGATGATTATAGTGATAGCCGTGATATTCAGGCTGGAGTGCTCATCCATTATCTCATTATTAACGCAAAAGGAGAAGATACGATGGCGACGGAAAGAAGAGAAGTGTGTACGTGTGACAAATGCGGCAACGAAGCGGAAATGACGATCAAGTGTGAAATGGTGGAGATTCCCGAAGCGGGCGTCATGAAGAAGAAACAGAAAGAGACGAGAGTCTGCAAGGTGTGCGGCAACGAAGCGGACCTCGTCATCGACTTCGACGAATAGGATCGAACGGACGACATCATGGACATTATTGAGAGCGCGCCCGGTGGGGTGCTCCCTCCGGGCGCGTCTTCCTTATCATGCGCCGCCGAATGCCGGGAAACCGGCAGCTGAAGCCGTGTGCGCGGATTTCGGATCGCGCTGAAGCGGCCTGAAGATGCTCATAGAATCGCAATCATCGAAATTCCATCCCTCCGATCAGATTTCCGCACGGCAACATGAATGACTCCTGCGCAAGAAATGGCCTGGATGAGCCGGACTGCCCGCGCATCGGGCTCGCGGCGAAGCAGGTGAGTCAAGGGCATCATTTAAGCGCTGGACGGAATCGGGAGAAAAAGACCGTTCCCCGGGGACCGCCCCGGATTGCGATCCGGGGCGTCCGGGACGGTGAAAAGCATAATCCGTCGCAATCATTTGTAGCCTCACGAATAGGGAAACTCCTGACCCGACGTCTGTTTTCGTACAGCAATCCCCGGTTATTCATAGCAAAACGCCCTGCCGTGGATTCCCGGCGCCTGGTCGCTCAAAGGCATGGGCCGGCGCGCAAGGCTTCGGTTCATTTTTGCCGGGCACTCACCGCGGAGCCCATGGACGAGCTGAGACGACATTGTCCCCCTGCGCGTCGATGCATTTTTGCCCGCGCCGCTCCGGCAACCCGTTTCGCGACTCTCGAACCCACCCCGGCGGGGACGAACGCACATAGTGCTTGCGTCCTCCTGGAAACTCTCCTAAGCTCCTTCAACCTCATCATGTCGTTCGGACGTCCCGATTGCTCGGCGGCAGACGCCCCACACGGCGTGAAAACCCGGTGACCGCAATTCCCGTACCCATTTCGAGTCGAATGGATGGTCTGCCGAAGCAATCACAAGCTGGCTGCAAAATTTCGGAAGGCGGCCTCTCAACTCCCGAATCTCGTGCGTGCCGTATTCATGGTCTGGGAGGCGACCAGGGGCTGGACCCTTGCGTGGGGCCTGCTCGTGGTGCTGCAGGGGTTGCTTCCCGTGGCCAACGTTTGGCTGCTCAAGGTGTTCGTGGACGGCCTTGCAGCCGCGGTCGGCAGTGGGCAGCTCGCGCCCCGTTTCCGTTCGCTCCTCCTCGTCATCGTCGCAATGGCCGCCGTCACATTGGTCGCCGATGCCCTGCGGAGTCTCACCATCTGGATTCGCACGGCCCAGTCCGGGTTGTTCCAGGATCACCTCAAACACCTCATTCAGCAAAAATCCATGGAACTGGACCTGGCCTTCTATGAATCGGCCGAATTCTTCGACCGCCTGTACCGCGCGCAATTCGAGGCGGGGTACCGTCCGATGATCCTGTTGGAAAACCTGGGCAGCCTGGCTCAGAACGGAATTACCCTCGTGGCCATGGCTGCGGTGCTCTTGCAGTTTGGGCCCTGGCTGCCGCTGATATTGATCGTCAGCACCTTGCCGGCCTTTTGCGTGGTGCTGCGCCAGAACCTGCGCGAACACGAGTTGTGGCTGCGCACAACGGTGGATGAGAGAAAGAGCAGGTATTACGATTGGGTGATGACCAGCCGTGAAACCGCTGCGGAGCTCCGCGTGTTCGAATTGGGGAGTCATTTCAGCGCGCTCTTCCGCACCCTGCGGGAGGCGTTGCGCGGCGACCGGCTGGCTCTTACCCGTAACCGGGCACTGGCGGACCTGGGAGCGCGCACCGTGGGGCTGCTCATCACAGGGGCCGCCATGGCCTGGATGGTCTGGCGCGTGCTGCTCGGCGCCATCACGCTTGGGGACCTGGCCCTGTTCTACCAGGCCTTCAACCAGGGCAAGCAGATGATGGGAGGGCTGCTGGAAAACGTCGGCCAGATTTACAGCAACAGTCTCTTCCTTGAAAACCTCTTCGAGTTCTTCCGCCTCGAGCCGGGAATCCGCGAACCGGAAAAGCCGGTGAGCGCTCCTGCGCCTTTGCGCGAAGGAATCCGTTTCCGGCACGTGGCGTTCCGCTATCCCGCCAGTGAAAAGTGGGCCCTCGAGGATTTCAGCCTCACCGTTCCCGCCGGCAAAATGGTTGCTCTGGTAGGCCCCAACGGGGCGGGGAAGAGCACGGTGATAAAACTTCTGTGCCGACTCTACGATCCCGAAGCGGGACAGGTGGAACTGGACGGAGTGGATTTGCGATGCATTCCCTTGAGAGAGCTGCAGGACAACATCACCATCCTGTTCCAGGAGCCGGTGAAATACAGCGCCATGGTGCATGAAAACATCGGTTACGGGGAGCTTGGGAAAATGAAGGATTCGGCCGCCGTCGAAGTCGCGGCGCGACGGGCCGGAGCCGACGGATTCATCGAGCGCTTCCCGGACCGCTACGATACCTTGCTCGGGAAGTGGTTTGAGGGCGGGATCGATCTGAGTGCGGGCGAATGGCAGCGCATCGCTCTGGCTCGAGCTTTCCTGCGGCAGTCTCCCATACTGATCCTGGACGAACCGACCAGCTCGATGGATTCCTGGGCCGAGGCCGACTGGCTCGGCAGGCTGAGGGGACTCGCGCAGGGGCGGACGGCCATTCTCATCACCCACCGTTTCACGACCGCCATGCGGGCCGACATGATTCACGTCATGGAGAACGGGGGCATCGTGGAGTCGGGGACTCACGAGGAACTGCTCCGACAGGGGGGCCGATACGCCGAATCCTGGCGACGGCAGATGCGAAATCTCGACCGGGACTCGACGCCGGAGCCGTGAATGTCTCCATTGTTGATCCCGTCACGCCCGGAACGAGAACAACCCGCGCCGGGCCGGCGGACTCAAGACGTGCGCTTCACGGGCGGACGGGATACGATTTGCGGCCGCGGGGGGACATGCCCGATCCCTTAAGTTGACGGGGAGCAAACTTGAAAGCCCGGGAACCCGACACAATCGCCGGAATTCCATTGACCCCCGAATCCGGGTTGATCCTGAGATGCGTGCGCCACTACGCCGGCAGGGACGAAAGGACGCGAATCGCGCGGCAGCTCCAGGGCCGCCTCGACTGGGACGCCCTCGTCCGCCTGGCGGAGGCCCATAAAGTCCTGCCGATCCTGCACGTGGTGCTCAAGGAATCCCATTCGTGCGAAGTGCCGGAATCCGTACTGGAGATGATGAAGCGCAAGCATGCAGCCAATTTCGCCGGAAATCTCCTGCTGAGCCATGAGCTGATCAGAATACTCGAAGCCTTGGGAAGCCGCGGCATCCGTTGCCTGGTGTTCAAAGGACCTGCGTTGGCCGTGGCCGCCTACGGAAGCATCGCCATGCGCCGGTTCCAGGATCTGGACCTTCTGGTTCGCAGGATCGATTTCCTCGAGACAAAAAACCTCCTGCGGGAAATCGGCTATCAACCCGCGCTGAGGCTCCCGGAAGCCTACGAAAAACATTTCTACCTGACGCGCTCGGAACACCATTTCATCCGCAATGACGGCAAGGCGACGGTGGATCTGCACTGGGGACTGTCGCCGCCGTGCTTCTCCTTCTTCCAGGATCTGGATCGGCTCTGGCCCAGTAGCGTCACGGTCGCAATCGAAGGCGCAACGGTCAGGGCCCCGGGTATGGAAGACCTGTTCCTGTTTCTCTGCCGGCACGGTGCGAAACACCGCTGGGAAGGCCTTTCCCTGATTTCCGATGTCGCCGTGCTGATTGCGGCGCACCGTGCGATGGACTGGCCCGGCGTCCTGGCGCGGGCGAAGCGGACCAACAGCACGGTGATGCTCGCGCTCGGACTGAGACTGGCGGTCGAACTGGCGGGAGCCGAAGTACCGGAAAACATCGGCGACTGGACGCGTGCCGACCGCAAAGGAGCGGTCCTGGCAGGGAAGGTAATCCGTTCCCTGTTCAGCTCCGAAGAACGGCCAACGGTGGATGTTGCGGACCGGTTGAACCTCTTCCACATGAGGACAATGTCGAAATTCACGGACAGACTCCATGAAATCGTCCTCAATCTGTTCACGCCCACATCCATCGAATTGTCCCTCATCCGCCTTCCCGGGGGGTTGCATTTCCTCTACTACCTTTGCCGCTTGTTGAGGCTGGCGGTCAGGAGCGTGTTGAACAAAGCGCTTCGAACACCGCGGCGGCAGACCCCGGATCGCACGGGCGCGAGGCGAACGTCGGGGTCGGACAAACCCTGAAAGGCCCGGATTTCCACTTCTGCGGGAATGACGAGGGGAGGCCTCATCCGCCTTGTTCAAGGCATCGGGTCATCCGAAAACGACGCGATGAGGGAAGGGAAGAGCTTTCGCGGGAGTCGGGATTCGATTCCCGGTGGTCAGGATGCCGGCGACGGCAGAGGGTGAATTTGCGCCGCCTGGGCGGAGGATGGCGCCGATTGAAAACCGGCAAGGAAACCGCGGAGCCACGCCAAGCCCTCCCCATCGAGCTTTGCAATGGATTGCGGGACTTGCTTGAATACCTTGTGATCGATCAGTTTCGCCAGGGGAATCTCAGGCCGAAATGCCAGCGCCTGCCTGAAGAGCAACACGGAAACAGGGCGTACGCAAAGCTCATCCAATTCTCCGGAAGTGTAAACCGTGCGCATGCCGAGCGCCCGGATCGCATCCCGGGTCGTTTGAGAAGGGATGGTTTCCTCGACGACGCCCGATGCGACCAGACCGCGCTGGTCGCCGGTACGATAGAACAAGAGCACCGAGCCCGGAACCACGTTGAGGACCGGCGACCTCGACACGTATGCCTTCCGGATGGGATTGCCGAAAGGGCGCTTGTTCCGGAACAGCGCCCTTTGGGATTCACATTCGGGGAAAAGCTGCTGCGAGAGGTCGGGAGAAACGGGGACCAGATAATAGTCGACGTCCTCCATCCGAAAATGAGTGGGGCCGAACCTGATGTGAAAGGCGAGGGGGTGCGGAACGCCGATCTCATCCTGCATGGGATGGAGGGGTTTTGCCAAAAGCAATTCTTCCGAGCTGTCCTGTCCGCTCAGCCGTGAAAAACCGAAGTCTTCCAGGAGTTGAACGAGGGCTTCCCGACCCCGGGGGACCCTGTAATGGGCCCAGTCGTATCGATGCCTGGCCCCATGATCGAACAGGGCTCTCAAGAGTAGTTCGCCAAAGCGTGAGCTGTTACTCTGCGCGCACAGCCGGCAGAACCAGACCTTCAAAACCTTGCCGCCCAGAAGCGGCGGAGGCAGGCGGTCCAGGCCGGCGATGCACAGACCGGTCACGTTCCGGCGATCGTCCCGGATGACCCAGGCCGAACGGCTGTCCTCGTCCGAGCCGAGCACGACCGCTCCTCCGTCCGGAATGCCTTCGAAAATCAAGTCGTCGGGGGACAACGTTTCGGCCTTGACCTCTTCCACGTTGGGGAAGGGTGAGCTCGGACGCTCCGAGAGGTCCGTGATGAGAGCAACGGCTTCCGCGATCGTCAGGACCCTTCGTTCGAGTCCCAGCCGCCTGGCTTTCCTGTACAGGTCGCCGTCGGCGGAGATCAGGAAATCAACGGCGTCGGCCGCCAGGGCGGCCAGCAGGCGGTGGCCGAGCCACTCCTCGGTGCCGGAAGGCGCCGGGCCGAAGACGGTCTCGAACGGGGGTGGAACCTGGGGCGGGGTCGGAAGCAGCAGGCACTTCCCGGGCAGATTCGGGTGCTGATGAAGCTTGAAGGAAGGCTTGCTCGCACTGGTGTCGATACAGGCCGCCGGATGAACGTAGAGCCGGTGCGTGAGTTGCCCCGCCAGGCGGTTCAGCGCGGCGGCGGGAGTGGTCGCGTCCCCGGACGCGGCCATTTCAGGCGAGGGCAGGGAATTGGTGTCGATCAAAAACTTCAGTGCGCGTGATTCTCGATCCATAGACTGGTTCGCATCCGGTGACAGCTTCGACGTTTCCGGCGTCATCCCCCGTGCGGCTCGCGGGCGACGGTCCCTTTCCCGGGGAAAGGAGGCTCGCCGACCCGGGGGTGGTATTCCAGCCGCTCTGCTCCTCCGCCGGCGGGTTTGAGAAGTCTCGATACAGCTCGACTGCGACGCCCTTTTCCCGAAAGCGGCGAGGCCGGCCGGATGAATCGGTTGTCCCGCATCGGCATGCCTACAGCTTGGCGTATATAATAGCCGGAAATTCCTGTCAATCAAAGACCTTTGATCGGTCTTCGCGGGATCGTCTCTCACCGCGGTTTCCCGGACGACTCCGGGAACACGCGCGAAAGCCGGCCGCTCCTCCCGTCGTCGATGCCGGGTTGCGCGCGGGGGGGCCGCGGTCTTCTTTTCCCGCTCCCGAGAATTGAGGTGATACGTGGTGCTTTTCTTGACACAGCGGTTTGCGTGATTATACTCCTTATTAACAAGGAATGATTCTGACACATCTATGAAGACTATGATGAAACGTCAATCAAGGCAACGGAGGGTGCCATGGAAGCTGACGATAAGCTCAAAAAAGTGACGGATGTGCCTGCGGACGAGGACTACAACGCGCAGGATGCGGAATTTCTTCTGTCGGGCGGGCGTTTGGACGACGACTGCGGGTGCTGAGCCCGGGTCAACCTCTAACTGAAACATAGGGCGTAATTCTAGACGCATGAATAACCCGGGACGAGCGATCTCCCGGGTTTTTTCGTAGCCGAAAACGAATGCCCGATTGCTACGAAGGTCTGTCCGGAGCGTCACGAAGGTCGGTCCGGCTTGTGGCCCGTCATCGAGCATTCCCGCCGGCTTGCCTCACATAACATATCGTCCGCCTGCTCCTCGCACACATTTCAGTTGCGCGGGTCATGCGCCAACCGCAATTTTTTCGCTGGATGGTTCCGTTTGACGGTCCTTGGACGTTGCTTTGCATTTTTCATTAGGTTATTAGATGTTTCAATAAGTCTTCAGTGCGGGCCTGGAGCTTTTTCGAGCGGAATTGGACTTCGAAATGCGCCTCGGGGTTCGTTGGTGGTCAGGTTGCCGCATTATCCGGCCAGTGTATAAGCTTCCAGTCAAAATCAATTCGCACATGTTCGGGAAGGGGGAATCCCGACTCCCGGGTTGTTGTCTTCTAGCAGCGCCGTCAGACGCCGCGGTGCGGGGAGGAATCGATGAACGTTTGGAGTGTCTACAGTCGTTGGCTTGCCGGGGCTGCACTGGCTCTGGTGTTGTTTTCAGCCATGCCGGGGTGGGCGCAAATCAAGGTGCTCGACGAAAACCAGGCGCCGGGTCGAGCCATGGCCCAGCAGGCTACGAAAGGCCGGGAAATCTGGATTACCGCCGACCATTCGCTCCACCCCGTTCTAAAAAAAGAATTCAAGTCCGGACCAGAAGTGACCGAGTCCTGCCTCTCCTGTCACGAGTTGGCGGCCGGGCAGTTTCAGAAGACCATCCACTGGACCTGGCTCGATCCCAACGTCGACCCGAAACTCAAGGTCGGCAAGGGCGGCCTCAGCATGAACAACTTCTGCATCAACGTACAATCCAACGAACCGCGCTGCACTTCGTGCCACGCCGGCTATGGCTGGAAGGACAAGACATTCGATTTCAGCAACGCCCATAGCGTCGATTGTCTGGCGTGTCACGAACAGACGGGCACCTATCACAAGTTCCCCACCGGCGCCGGAAATCCGGTGAGCGAACCGACGGTTTTCAAGGAGGACGGCAAGACCTACATGCCCCCGGAATGGAACAAGGTGGCCCAGAGTGTCGGCCGGCCGACGCGGCAGAACTGCGGCACCTGTCATTTTTTCGGGGGAGGTGGAGATGGCGTCAAGCACGGGGACATGGATTCCTCGCTCATGAAGCCCAACAAAGAGCTCGATGTGCACATGGGAACCGATGGGCAGAACTTCGACTGTGTGCGCTGTCATACCACCAGGGTCCACCATATCGCCGGCCGCATCTATTCGACTCCGGCGGCCAAAGGTCGAAAAAGCCTGATCGAAGACGATCTTACGCCCAAGATCATGTGCGAGTCCTGCCACTCGCGCACGCCGCACAAACCGGGCGTGAAAGCCAATGCGCACACGGACCAGGTGGCCTGTCAGAGCTGTCATATTCCGACCTATGCCCGAGTCAACCCCACGACCATGTGGTGGGATTGGTCCAAAGCGGGGCAGATGAAAGAAGGCAAGCCATACAAGGAACTGGATGAATTCGGCAAGCCCGGGTACGATACGAAAAAGGGTGAGTTCAAATGGGCCAGGAACGTGGTTCCTGAATACTACTGGTTCAACGGTTCCCTTAGCACTCTGACCGCCAGGGACACCATCGATCCGAGCGGCGTGGTTGCCGTCGGCTGGCCGAACGGCGACAAGAACGACGCCAATGCGCGAATCTTCCCCTTCAAGGTTCACCGTGGCCGGCAACCCTATGACAAGGTGAACAAAACGCTGGTGATTCCGCGTTTGTTCGGCAAGGAGGGCACGGGGGCCTACTGGGCCGACTACGACTGGGACAAATCCGCCGCCGCGGGCATGGCTTATGCCGGCCTGCCGTTCAGCGGAGAACTGGGATTCGTCGACTCCACCTACGTCTTCCCGATCACGCATATGGTAGCCCCTAAAGACAAGGCTGTCTCGTGCCAGGAATGCCACTCAAAGAACGGTCGTCTGCGGAATCTGGGCGGTTTTTACATGCCCGGCCGTGACGTCAACAAGCCAATCCAGGTGATGGGGTGGATCCTGGTCCTGGGTTCACTGGCGGGGGTCTTTTTCCACGGTTTGGGTCGGATGGTCGCCAGAGGCAAGAAGGAGGACTGAGCCATGACGCAGACTGATATGGTCAACGTCTATCTTTACACCCGGTACGAAAGATTCTGGCACTGGCTGCAGACCACTCTCATCGTGCTGCTGCTGGTGACGGGATTCGAGATAAACGGCCTGTTCCGGCTTTTCGGGTTCAAACTGGCCACCGAGATCCACGAGTACGCCGGTCTTTCCTGGCTCGTCGCTTTTGCTTTTTTTGTCTTCTGGCTCTTTACCACGGGAGAATGGCGCCAGTACATCCCCACCACCAGGAAGATGCTGACCGTCATCCGCTATTACACTTACGGGATCTTCCGCGGGGAAGCCCACCCCGTTCCGAAACGCAAAGACGCCAAACATAACCCCTTGCAGCGATTGGTGTACCTTTCCCTGGCGGCGATTCTCCTCCCCATCCAGATGATCACCGGCTTTCTCTACTGGGGTTACAACTCCTGGGCGGACTGGGGACTGAATTGGCTGTCCCTGGAGGTGGTTGCGAGCATTCATCTGGCCGGGGCCTTCGGCGTTCTTTCCTTTCTGATTGTGCACCTGTACATGATCACTACCGGCCACACGCTTTTCGCCCACACCAGAGCCATGATCACCGGTTGGGAACTGGTGGCGGAGGGCACTCCGATCGACGATTGGGAACGCAAGGATCGCGGGAAATCGGCGGAGTGTTCCTGAAAGAGCGCTGGCGTCCGGGCATCGTATTGCCGCGCTAACAATCGAAAGGGGTATTCCGACAGCTTGAAAACCGCCGGTGGACCTGCTGTCTTTTCAGGCGCAGGAGCTTAACGGGAAGGGGATAAACCAAAAGGGCTTAGCCCAACAGGCTAAGCCCTTTTTTTTGACTGGCGGGGTCGAAGGGACTTGAACCCTCGGCCTCCGACGTGACAGGCCGGCGTTATAACCAGCTTAACTACGACCCCGATAAAGTATTCCTGGTAGGCGGAACAGGGCTCGAACCTGTGACCCCCGGCTTGTAAGGCCGATGCTCTCCCAGCTGAGCTATCCGCCCTCCTGACGATCGGGCCGGGACAGAAGCGTTCCGCCCTGCGGCGCACATTAGACTCTCTATGTACGTCATAAGGGAGGCGAAGTCAAGACCCTTTTGGGATCGGCTTCAATGGGCCCTGATTTCATCCGCCGCAGGCGGCTTCTGTTCGAACATCACCGCCTGCTGAGCTCCCGCTTCCTCCTCATGGAACAGTTCCCGGTCTTCCGGCACCACCATTGCCTTGCGCAGCACGTCATCCATGTGCTCCACCAGCTCCACCTGGATCTCTTCGAGGATCTTGGCCGGAATGTCCTTGAGATCCTTTGCGTTGTCCTTGGGAATCAGCACGGTTTTGAGCAGAGCCCGGTGGGCGGCGAGGATCTTTTCCTTGAGCCCGCCGATGGGCAGGACCCTGCCGCGCAGCGTGATTTCACCGGTCATGGCCAGGTCGCTGCGCACGGGGATGCGCGCAAGGGACGAAACGATGGAGGTGGCCATCGTGATGCCCGCCGAAGGTCCGTCCTTGGGGATGGCTCCTTCCGGCACGTGCACGTGGATGTCGAAATTCTGGTAGAAGTCCGGGTCGATTCCCAGGCGCTTGGCTCGCGATCGGACGTAACTCAGGGCCGCCTGGGCGGATTCCTGCATCACGTCGCCCAGTTTCCCGGTGATCTGGACTTTTCCCTTGCCGGGCATCACTACCGTTTCGATGCCGAGGATATCCCCGCCGAATTCGGTCCAGGCAAGACCCACCGCGAGGCCGATCTCATCCTTCTCTTCGGCGACGCCGTAACGGAACTTGGGAATTCCGAGGTATTCCTGCACGAGATCCTCGGTGAGCTCGATCCTGGTTTCAGGGCCGTGCCGGACGACTTCCTTGGCCACCTTGCGGCAAATGGAGGCGATTTCCCGCTCGAGGTTCCGCACGCCGGCTTCCTTGGTGTAATGGCGTATGATGTAAAGCAGCATGTCGTCCGAGAACGCGATGTTATCGAGCGAGAGGCCATTGGCCTTGCACTGCTTGGCCACCAGGAAGTTCCTCCCGATATTGAGCTTGTCGAATTCCGTGTACCCGGCAATCTGGATGATCTCCATGCGATCCCGCAACGGCGGCGGAATCGAATGCAGGTTGTTGGCGGTGGTGATGAAAAACACCTCCGAAAGATCGTAATCGAGATCCAGGTAATGATCGTTGAACGAGAAGTTCTGTTCGGGGTCCAGCACTTCGAGCAGGGCGGCCGAGGGATCTCCCCGGAAATCCATGCTCATTTTGTCTATTTCGTCCAGGCAGAAGACCGGGTTGTTGGACTTCACCTTCTTGAGGCTCTGGATGATCTTGCCCGGCATGGCGCCGATGTAGGTGCGCCGATGACCGCGGATTTCGGCTTCATCCCGAACGCCTCCGAGCGACAACCGGATGAAATTCCGGTTCATGGCGCGGGCGATGGACTTGGCCAGAGATGTTTTGCCCACGCCGGGAGGTCCCACGAAGCACAGGATGGGACCCTTGATCCGCTTGACCAGCGCCTGGACCGCAAGGTACTCGATGATCCTTTCCTTGGGCTTCTCGAGCCCGTAGTGGTCTTCCTCCAGGATGCGGGTGGACTCGTCGATGTCCAGCTTGTCCCTGGTTTTTTCATACCAGGGCAGCGACAGGATCCAATCGATGTAATTCCTGACCACCGTCGCTTCGGCACTCATGGGGGACATCAACTTGAGTTTCTTGAACTCCGCCCGAACCTTGGCCGCGGCCTCCTGGCTCAGCTTCTTTCGCTTGATGCGTTTTTCCAGCTCTTCCAGCTCGGACTTGAAGTCGTCCTTTTCGCCCATTTCCTTCTGAATGGCGCGCATCTGCTCGTTCAGGTAATACTCGCGCTGGGTCTTCTCCATTTGCTTCTTGACCCGACCCTTGATGCGCTCCTCCGTCTGGAGAATCTCTATTTCGGAACGGATCTGGCCGAAAAGCTTCTCGAGCCGTTTGGCCACACCGAGCGTTTCGAGAAGCTTCTGCTTGACGTCGAGCTTGAAGGGCATGTAGGCGGCAATGGTGTCGGCCAGGCGCGACGCGTTGTCGATGGCCGCCACGGCATCGAGTATCTCCTGGTTGATCTTCTTGTTGTGCTTTGAATACGCATCGAAGGCCGCCCGCACTCCGCGACGCAGCGCCTCGATCTCCACGGATTCCTCCTCGGATTCCTCCAGCCCTTCCAGGCTTACGAAGAAGTGGTCCGGATGAGGAATGAAGCTCGATATCCGGGCTCGAAAATCGCCTTCCACGAGGACCTTCACCGTTCCGTCCGGCAACCTCAGAATCTGCAGGATATTGGCGACAGTGCCCACCCGGTAGATGTCGGATTCGCCCGGAGTATCCGTCTTTGCCTTGGTTTGCGCCGCCAGAAAGATCTTTTTGTCGGTGGCCATGGCCTTGTCCAGCGCGTTCACCGACTTGTCCCGGCCGACGAACAGCGGCACGACCATGGATGGAAATACGACGATGTCGCGCAACGGCAGAAGCGGCATCGCGAAAGTCGCGCTGCCGGGTTGTTCATCCTTGTTGCGAGTCAGCTTGAACATATGTCCCTGAGTCTCCCTAGTTTTTCGAGAGGCTGATCGAATCACCCTGTCGACAAACTCTCCCTCGTTTCCGGCCATCGGTTCAGCGGCACCCGTTCGTGCCGAGGGTCGAAACCGAGGCGTGTCCCGCCTTACGTTGTTCCAAAGCAGGTCTTCCGTCGGCCTCCGCGAGAACCGGGCGCAAACACCTGCGCCGCTATGCCGATTCCTGGCTCTGGTTGCGGTAGAGCAGCAGCGGCTTGGCCTGCTTCACGAGCACGTCTTCGTTAATGATGCATTCCTGAATCTCCGGGTGCGAGGGAAGATCGTACATGATGTCGAGCATGATGTTTTCCATGATGGACCGCAATCCTCTCGCTCCGGATTTCCTCCTGATGGCTTCCTTGGCAATGGCCCGCAACACCCCTTCGGTGAACCTCAGGCGAACGTCTTCCAGTTCGAAAAGCTTCTTGTATTGCTTGACGAGCGCGTTCTTGGGCTCGGTCAGGATGCTGACCAGTTCGTCCTCCGTGAGCTCGTTGAGTGTCGCGATGACCGGCAGGCGCCCGACGAACTCGGGGATCATCCCGAATTTGAGGAGATCTTCGGGCTGCACCTTGATCAGGATCTCCCCGACGCTCTTGTCCTCCTTGCTCCTGATTTCGGCTCCGAAACCCATTCCCTTGACGCCCACCCGCGACTGAATGATGGTTTCGAGGTAATTGAAGGCGCCTCCGCAGATGAACAGGATGTTGGTCGTGTCGATCTTGATGAATTCCTGTTGCGGGTGTTTGCGCCCACCTTTGGGCGGAACATTGGCGACCGTCCCCTCGAGAATCTTGAGCAATGCCTGCTGAACGCCCTCCCCGGAAACGTCCCGGGTGATGGAAGGGCTGTCCGATTTCTTCGCGATCTTGTCGATCTCGTCGATGTAGACGATCCCGCGGGACGCCTTCTCGATATCATAATCGGCAGCCTGGATGAGGCTCACCAGGATATTTTCGACGTCTTCGCCCACGTACCCCGCTTCGGTGAGGGTCGTCGCGTCGGCGATGGTGAAGGGCACGTTCAGAATACGGGCCAGCGTCTGTGCGAGGAGCGTTTTTCCCGACCCGGTGGGGCCGATCATCAGGATGTTGCTCTTCTGCAGTTCGACGTCGTTCTTGTCGATTTTCAGCTCGATGCGCTTGTAATGGTTGTGCACCGCAACGGAGAGTATCTTCTTGGCCCGATCCTGGCCGATCACGTACTGATCGAGTATGGCTTTGATCTCGGCCGGCTTGGGAATCTGGGTGGCACGGGCCGCTTCCTCGCGCTCGTACTCCTCCGCGATGATGTCGTTGCACAACTCCACGCACTCATCGCAAATGTAAACCGTGGGCCCGGCGATCAGTTTCTTGACCTCGTCCTGGCTCTTCCCGCAAAAAGAGCAGCGCAGCTCCCCGCCTCGATCATCCCGCTTCCTAGCCATTCAATCCTCCTCGGCTATTATGAGAAAACACCGACAAACCGAATCGTCGGCAGTGAGTCCTGTTGTGCGGTTATGAATGCTACAAATCCAACCTGTGACGGATTATGTATCATTATAATCAGCTGCGGCGCGTTTAGCCACTTCGAAAACCGGCCGCATTTCATGCGCACCGGCTTACACAGGTAACCTGAGAAATCCTAAAGGTCAACCACTTTTGTGAGAAAGTCCAACATGGTAGGCCGAAAATGAAAGCAAAATTCCCCGACGATCCGTACACTTCCGGCCGATTCACGTCCGGCCCCGCCGGTCGCCATCCCCGCGGCGATTCGGCTGCCCAATCCGCGGAATACACGGCGGTATCTTCATCTGTCCGGATGGGCCGCGCGGGACTTCCCGGTGAGCAACGCGGCCGGCGTGCGGGCAAAGTAAGCCCAATTGCTAAAACATTTGCAGGAAGGCGACAGGACCGCGCGGCATGCCGGGTTCCTTCGAACCCATCGGCGGTGCGCGAAACACCGGCCGGTGCCGGCGTTTCGGGAAAGAGCCGTCGGGACGAGGCGGTTTCAGGAGGCGGCGGAAGGCAGTATCGAGAGTCTGTTGGTGAAGATGTGGTCCACCATTCCGTACTCCCGGGCCTGCTCTCCGGACATGTAGAAATCCCTGTCCGTGTCGCGTTGGATCTGTTCCACCGGCCTGCCGGTATGCCTCACGAGGATGTCGTTCAACTCTTCACGCAACTTCAGGATTTCCTTGGCCTGGATCTCGACGTCGGTCGCCTGTCCCTGGAATCCGCCCATGGGCTGGTGGAGCATGATGCGGACGTGCGGGAGAGCGTAGCGCTTGCCCTTGACGCCCGCGGCCAGGAGGATCGCGGCCATGCTTGCCGCCTGCCCCATGCACAATGTCGAGACGTTGGGTTTGATGAACTGCATGGTGTCATAAATGGCCAGGCCGGCAGTGACGAGCCCCCCGGGCGAATTGATATAGAAGTGGATGTCCTTGTCGGGGTCTTCCGATTCCAGAAAAAGCAGTTGCGCGATGATCACGTTGGCCACTTCATCCGTGATCGCCGTGCCCAGAAAAATGATGCGATCCCGGAGCAGCCTCGAATAGATGTCGAAAGCCCTTTCTCCGCGGCTGCTCTGTTCGACTACGATGGGAATGAGGGACATAAATCGCTCCTGAGCTACTCGCTCTTTTCTTCCTGCGAGATGTGACCGGAGACCGCTTCCGACTCGAGGAACCGGAACACTTTCTCCTGGATTTTGCTTTCCTTGGACTGTTCCACGACGGCACTGTCCGCATACTCATGCTTCACCGTGGCCACGTCCATGCGGGCGTACCGGGCCACTTCCTGGTAAACCTGCTCGATCTCCTCGTCCGCGAGCTTCAGATTTTCCTGTTCGGCGATCTTCTCCAGGATCAACCGCCTCAGGATGTTCCGCTCGGCCTGCGGCCTGTAGTCGGCCCTGATTTCCGGCGTGTTGAACTTGGAAACGTCCATCTTCAGTCCCTGGCTCTCAAACTGGTGCAACAGGTTTCCCACCATCCGGTCAACCTCACGGTCGATGACCTTGGCGGACAGCTCGATCTTGACCTTGCTCAGCAGCTGGTCCAAAATCTGCTGTTGAACGTCCGACCGCGCCTGGTACTCCTCCCTCTTCAGGAGCTCCTCGCGAATGGTCTGCTTCAGGGCGTCGAGAGCGTCGAAGCGGCTGTTGACGGCCTGAGCGAATTCATCGTCGAGCTCCGGCAGAACTTTTTCCTTGACCTCCTTGACCGTCACCTCGAAGAGCACCCTTTTTCCCGCAATCTCCCGCATGGGAGCGTTCTCGGGATAGTCGACCTCGAAGGAGACCGTTTCCCCGGCACGGCGACCGATCAGGTTAACGTCGAAGTCGGGATGGACGGCCTTCTTGCCGATTTCCGCCATGTAATCGGCGGATTTTCCTCTTTCGAACACTTTGCCGTCAACGGAAGGGGTGAAATCGATCACCGCGACGTCGCCTTCCCTTGCCGGGCGTTCCGTCTCGAGCGTGCGGAGCTCGGCGTGCTGCTCGCGCAGGCGCTGCAGTTCCGAGTCCACCTGCTCATCCGCGACGTCTACGCTCGGTTTGCGGATTTCCAGGCCCCTGTACCCTTCCAGCTCGAACGGCGGACAGACATCCACGATCGCCGTATAGGAGAAAGAACCGCTGTCGTTGAAGTGCGTTTCGCTGACGTCCGCTTCGACGAGCGGCTTGAGGTCCGTTTCCTTGAGCGCTTCAGGGAAGGTCTCCTGGATGAACTGTGAAGAGACCTCTTGTTCTATGGTTTTGCCGTAGTAAGACTTGATGATGCTGCGGGGCACCTTGCCGGGTCGAAACCCTTTGATCTTGATTCGCCTGGACATCTCCCGGTATTTCCCCTCGATTTCCTGCCGCACCTTTTCCGGGGGTATTTCCACCTGAAGCTTTTTTTGGTTTTCACTGAGATCGACAACGGAAACGTTCATTTCCACCTTCTTTCACCTTTCTGCGGAAAAGCGGTACCAGAGTTAGGGAACCCTTGATGCGTCTGGTGCGAGAGGGGGGAATTGAACCCCCATCCTGCGAGCAGGGCTGGATCCTAAGTCCAGTGCGTCTACCAGTTCCGCCACTCTCGCCAACGCATAGCCCTTATTCAGCCCAAAATATGAGAAAAAACCATTTTTCGACCGTCATGTCAAGGGAAAGCGCCGGAGGCCGTCCACGAGGCAAGGGGGCGGTCAGTTCCAGTTCACCACGTCCGCGTTTTCCCCTTCGCCGCCTTCCTGCGCGTCCGCTCCCAGCGAGTAGAGATCGTACTCGCCGTGTTCTCCCGGTGACCGGTAGAGATAGGCCTGACCCCACGGGTCGTCCGGCAGTTCCTTGCTCAGATACGGCCCGTCCCATTTCTTGTAGCCGGGGTTTTTGCGCAGCGCGCCGAGGCCTTCTTCAGTGGTCGGATATTTGCCGATGTCCAGGCGGTAGGCATCCATGGCGGTTCCGATCATGCTGATCTGTGTTTTTGCCGCCTGCTGCCGCGAACCGCCGAGCTTGTGGATCAGCCTGGGGCCGACCAGGGCGGCCAGCAGCCCAAGGATGATCATGACGATGAGCAATTCGATGAGGGTGAACCCCGCCTGCGACCGTCTCGGGTTCTTCCCGCCATGGCACGTGTTTTGAAAACCATGCATAATCATTCTCCGTGGAGTTTGCTTCCCGTGTGGAAACGCACAACCCGATGTTTCCAATGGAAATTGTCGTTAACGTATTTAACTGACGCATCCCTTCGTGTCAATGCGAAGGGACGCGGAAAGATGCCGGGCATGCCCGTCAACCCTGAAAAGCGCTGCCCTGGCGCAATCGATGACGGCGCATGTAGTCGTGAACGGCTTCGATGTTTCTCCGCTTTTCCAGTGCCCAGGCGGGCGCGACCAGCTCGTTCGGGTGGGGGTCTCCGGTCAGCCGCTGCACGATCATCCCGGGCGGCAGAAGGCTCAGGAATTCGCCTGCCGTCGCAGCGTATTCTTCCCGGCTGGGACAAAGGTATTTTCCGGCCCGGTGCCACCCGTTGAGAATGGTTCCGCGGATCACGTAGAGCGAGTGAATTTTGACGGCCTGAATGTCCTGGCCGGCAATGAAACGAGCCGTGTTCAGCATGTCTGCCGAAGTCTCGCCGGGGAGCCCGAGAATCACGTGCGCGCAGACGGGAAGTCCTCGCGTTCGGGTTCGCCGCACGGCGTCGGAGAAGGTTTCGACGGAATGCCGGCGGTTGATGCGTTCGAGAGTGGAATCCTTTGCGGACTGCAGACCGTATTCCAGCCAGATCAGGTGTTTTGCCGAGAGCCCGAGCAAGTGATCGAGCACCTCGTCGGGGGCGCAATCCGGACGGGTGCCGATGGACAGACCGACCACTTCCGGGTCTTCGAGTGCCTCGGCGTAAAGTTCCCTGAGCCTGGGCAGCGGGGCGTAAGTGTTGCTGAACGACTGAAAGTACGCAATGAATCTTTTCGCATTGTACCGCCGGCGGAGACTGGTTTTTGCCTCCCGGATCTGAGTACCGATGGAGTTCCCCTTCGCGGCGCCGGTGCCGGAACCGCGTTCGTTGCAGTAGATGCAGCCACCGGAGCCGAGCGTCCCGTCGCGATTGGGGCAGCTCAGTCCGGCGTCCAGGGAAATCTTTTGAACGCGGCATCCGAAGAGATCGCGAAGATAGGAATTATAGCTCCGATAAAGGTCTTCGGACATGGGACGTCCCCGTGGGGCTGCGGAATGTTCCCGTTGTCGAAAAAACACCGGTTGTCGAAATTTTCATTTGCGAGTGGTATCATAACCTCTGAGCGGTCAACGGTGAAGAATATCCTTCACGGACGCGGGGCTCCACCGGATGTGGGAAGGCTGGTCCGAGGGGGGGGCGGACGCTCGCGGGTGCGTTTGCGCGAAAAATCGGGGCCGGCGCGCGGTCGGCATCGACCGCGCGCGTGGGAGGCGGACGGTTCCTCGCAGGGGATCGGGTCGAACAGAGCAGGTTAACGACGATGAACAAATACGACGTGATTGTCGTGGGCGCGGGCCATGCGGGGTGTGAAGCGGCCCTGGCGGCCGCGCGCATGGGCTGCCGCACGCTGGTGTTGTCCATATGCCTTGACACCGTTGCCCACATGCCGTGCTCGCCTTCGGTGGGGGGGGTCGGCAAGGGACACCTGGTGAGGGAGATCGATGCTCTCGGCGGTCGAATGGCCCTGATCACGGACCGGACCGCCATCCAGTTCCGCTTGCTCAACACCAAGAAGGGACCTGCGGTATGGGGGACACGCACGCAAAACGACAAGGCGCGCTACCGCATCAGCATGAAACATTGCCTGGAATCGGAACCTAACCTGGACCTCAAGCAGGCGCACGTGGAATCCCTGGCGGTGGAAGGCAACCGGATCGTGGGAGTGATCGATCAACTGGGTGTCTTTTTCGGTGCGGATGCGGTGGTCCTGGCCACGGGTACCTTCCTGCGCGGCCTGGTCCACATCGGAACGACCAGCGTGGAGGCGGGCAGGGCGGGGGAGCTTGCTTCGTATCCGCTCGCGAACCAGTTGCAGCGACTCGGGTTCACCCTGGGACGAATGAAAACCGGGACCCCCGCGCGATTGGGGCGGCGAAGCATCGACTTCAGCCGATTCAGAGAGCAGCACGGGGATGATGCGCCGAAGCCGTTTTCTCTTTTCACCGATTCGATTTCTCTGCCACAGGTCTCATGTTTCATCGGCAAGACTCACCAACGCACCCATGACCTGGTGCGACGCCATATTCACCTGTCCCCGCTTTACAACGGCACCATCCGGGGGGTGTCCGCGCGCTACTGTCCGTCCCTGGAAGACAAGGTGATGCGATTCCCCGACAAGGATTTCCACCAGATCATCCTGGAGCCCGAGGGACTCGATACCGAGGAGATCTACGCCAGCGGCACGGGCAATTCCCTTCCCTATGATATCCAGCACCGGCTTGTCCACTCGGTGCCCGGCCTGGAAGAGGCGGAAGTGATGCGCCCGGCATACGCCATCGAGTACGATTTCGTTCAGCCGACGCAACTCAAGGCCACCCTGGGGAGCAAGCTGGTTGAGGGTTTGTACATGGCCGGGCAGATCAACGGGACTTCGGGTTACGAGGAGGCGGCCGGACAGGGGCTGTGGGCCGGAATCAATGCCGCGCTCAAGGTTCAGGGAAGACCGCCCTTCATCCTGGATCGTTCGGAAGCCTACCTGGCCGTCATGGTGGACGATCTGGTGACCAGGGGAACCAACGAGCCGTACCGGATTTTCACCTCGCGCGCGGAATACCGGCTCCTGTTGCGGGAAGACAATGCGGACCTCAGGCTGCTCGAGAAGGGGTGCGAACTGGGGTTGCACTCGGCCGACGCGGCGAGAGAGCTGAGAGAGCGGCGTGGAGCGATCCGGAATGAACTGGAGAGGCTTCGCCGGACCCATGTGCGCCCCTCGGTGCAAGTCAATGAGACCCTGGCGGAACACCATTCGCCGCCCCTGGATGCGCCTGCTCCTCTGGACAAGCTTCTCAAGCGTCCCGAGCTGAATTACTCGACCGTGGCGATCCTCTCCCCGCCTCCCGAGCCGTTGTCGAGCAGGGTGACGGAACAGGTCGAAGTGGAATGCAAATATGAGGGATATCTGAAACGCCAGGAGGCGGAAGTCGCGAAGTTCAGGCAACTCGAGCAGGCGGCTATTCCGGAAGATTTAATGTATGACGACATCCCCGGCCTCTCCAATGAGCTCCGGCAGAAGCTCGGGGCGGTACGGCCGCTCTCTCTCGGCCAGGCGACGAGGATTCCGGGTATGACGCCCGCGGCCGTTTCCGTGCTGATGGTTCATCTGCGACGCCGCGCCCGGGGCGGGCCTTTCTTAGCGCCAGTGCTCGATCCGGATGTAAATATGCATTCTCAAAAGAAAAAGCTTGCTTAATCCAAGAGCCTTCTTCTACAATAGGAGCAGAGATAGTTCCGCGCGCGTGACCAATTTCATGCGGGTATTTATAGCTCAGGGAGGCACATGGTTATGGAGGGGAGAAACGACAAAGATTTTATCGCGACTCTTAGGGGTCACGGTCTGCAGGTGACCTATCAGCGGCTGGCGATTTACCAGGCGCTGTATCACACGAAGGAGCATCCGAGCGCCGAAGTGATTTATCAGCAGGTCAAGAAACGGTTTCCTATGATTTCCCTGGGAACTGTGTATAAGACGCTGGAACGCTTTTATGAAGTAGGCCTGATTCAGAAGGTAAGCCCGGTAACCGAAGTTGCCCGCTACGACGCCAATACTCAGCCTCATCATCACATGGTTTGCCTGGAATGCCAGTCTATTCAGGACGCCGAGGACATTGTCCCGGAACAGAAATTTGCATCCGTTGGTAAGAACGGTTTTCGAGTTCTGCGTCAACAGGTGGTTCTCCAGGGGTACTGCCGAGGCTGCCGCCCGGATGCGGCGGAAAACTGAAAACCGGGTGAATCTCGGGACGCGGTGGGGCTGATTCGGTTCTCGTCGGCTCCGTACTTGAGGGTTTGCCTTTCCCTGTGCCATGAAGAGGAGGGCTGATCTTCGCCTTGATTTTCCCCTGTTCGAGCGGGGCCCGCGCTCGGCGCCAGGCCGTGATCGGGGTTCCTGCAACGGGGTATGGAAGTTCCTGCCGATATTCCCGCCAACCGCCTTATCCCAGGTGGCTTCGTTTCTTCTTGAATCAGCGGACGTTCATATGCTAAGGGACTGTCCTCAGGGGCGCCGTACCCTGATAGCCCCGACCAGACGGGGAGTCCGTCCGACGCCCAATCCATCAAAATGAGAGGGGGGAATGGCTGTGAATATTGTTGTCATACTCAAACAGACTCCTGATACGGAATCGGTGATTCGTCTTGCCGAGAACAAGAAGTCGATCGTCACGCGGGACCTGAAGTGGATCATCAACCCCTACGATGAATTTGCAATAGAAGCTGCGCTCAGGCTGAAGGAAAAGCACGGAGGCAGAGTGACCGTGGTGAGTTACGGTCCCTCCCGGGTCGTGGATGCGCTCCGAACCGCTCTGGCCATGGGGGCCGACGATGCCGTTCACCTGGACGACATCGCTTTGAAGAGCGTCGACTTCCTTCGAGTGACCCGGGCCCTGACGGCCGCCGTCAAGGAATTGAACCCGGACATCATCCTGATCGGTTCGCGGGCCGTCGACTACGATCAGGGACAACGCGGTGCGATTGTGGCGGAGCATTTGGGCTGGCCTCATCTCGCGCTGGCCGTATCCCTGGAGTCCGACGGCAAAACGGTCACTATCGAGCGTCCCATCGAGGGCGGGAAGGTCACTCTCGAGGCCGCTCTGCCTGCCCTGGTGACCGTCGGCGGTTCTCACACCATCTGGAATCCGCGGTACGCTTCGTTGCCGGGAATCATGAAAGCCAAAAAGAAGCCCCTGGTGGTGAAGAAGACCGCGGATCTGGGACTGGAACCCGCGCTTTTCAAGCCGGAAACGGCCAGGATCTGGATCACCTCTCTCGAGATGCCTCCGCAACGCGCTCCGGGACGCATTATCGACGGCGCCGACGCGGAGGACAAGGCGAGAAATCTTGTCAGGGCTTTGCACGAAGAAGCCAAGGTGATCTAGGAAGGGAAGGAGGGCTGAGATGGGGAAATGCGTGTGCATGATTGCTGAATTCCGTGGCGGAAATTTTCGCCGCGTGTCGTTTGAGGTTGCCAGCGAAGGGAAGAGGATCGCGGATGCTTTGGGGATCGGCCTGTGTGGCGTCGCCGTCGGTTCGGGCGTTGCGGGCAAGGCTGCGGAACTGGGACAATACGGGGTGGAGAGGGTGCTGGTGAGGGACGATCCCGCGCTGGAGCACTACCTTGCGGAAATCTACGTGCCGGTTGTGGCGGAGATGATCAAAAAATGCGACCCTGCAGTGGTCATCCTCCCCGCATCCGTGGACGGGCGGGACCTTGGGGCGAGACTGGGAGCCCGCCTCCACATCACTCTGGTTCAAGACGTCACCCAGGTCGTGTGCGAAGGGGGGAAAGTCAAGGCCCGGTGGCCCATCTTCGGAGGAAAATGCTTTGCGTGGAGCGAATGGGCCGATGGAACGCTGCCGATCATGTCTTGCCGGCCCAACGTGATGGATTGTCTGCCGCCCGACGCGTCGAAGCGGGCGGAAGTGGAACTGGCGGATATTCCGATCCCGGAGAGCCGCTCGCGGGTCAAGGCCGTCGACATGGACACTTCCGGCAAGGTGGAGCTGTCGGAGGCCGACATCATCGTGTCCGGCGGCAGAGGCATGAAGGAAGCTTCGAATTTCGCCCTCGTTGAAGAACTGGCCAGAGCCATGGGGGCCGCCGTGGGGGCTTCCCGCGCAGCAGTGGACGCCGGTTGGCGTCCCCATTCCGACCAGGTCGGTCAGACCGGAAAAGTCGTCACCCCCGCTCTTTACGTCGCGGTGGGGATTTCCGGCGCAATCCAGCACTTGGCCGGCATGGGCTACTCCAGGTACATCGTGGCCATTAACAAGGATCCCGAAGCGCCGATTTTCAGCAGGGCCGATTACGGCATAGTCGAAGACCTATTTAGATTCGTTCCCGCTTTTACGGAGGAAGTCAAGAGACTGAAAAGCACCTGCTCGTGAGTCCACCAGGCGGTCCCGAACCGGGGAAAGTGAATCCCGGCGCCGGGTATTGTGCGGGTGGTGAAGCGTCGAATGCCTGTTTCGGAGGGGAGTTTTATGGATCGCATCTGGTTGAAGAGCTATGATCCCCGAGTGCCTCACCACGCAGAATACCCGGAAGAATGTTTGCCGCGGCTGCTCGAAGCGAGAGTGAAGAAGCTCCCCGGGAATTCGGCAACGGAGTTCTATGGTGCCCGATTGACTTACGAGGCCTTGTGGAAACGGATTTCCAGCCTCGCCAACGCCCTGCGGCTCCTCGGCCTGCAACACGGCGACCGGGTCGCCGTTATGCTCCCCAACTGCCCCCAGACCGTGATCACGTATTACGCGGTCCTCTGGCTGGGAGGCGTGGTCGTACTCACGAATCCGCTCTACGTCGAACGAGAGATGGAACATCAGTGGAAAGACTCGGGTGCGAAGTACCTTGTCGTTCTGGATCACCTCTATCCCAAGGCCCGAAAGGTCATCCCGGCGACGGGGATCGAAAAGGTCATCGCGACCGGCATAGCGGAGGGCCTCCCGTTCCTTCTGAAGCATCTCTACCCACTCAAGGCGAAACTGAAAAAACTCTTCACGGCCGTTCCCTACGATGAGCGGACGATTTTCAATTTCACCCGGTTGATCCGCTCGACGGAGCCGACGCCTCCCCCTTGCGAGGTGAGGCTCGACGACCTGGCACTGCTCCAATACACCGGTGGAACCACGGGCATCGCCAAGGGAGTCATGCTGTCCCACCGGAACATCTTGAGCAATGTCGTCCAGCTTGCCTCCTGGGTGCAGGACCTGAGGTTCGGAGAGGAGCGTTTTCTCGCCCTTCTGCCGATCTTTCACGTGTTCGGGATGACCGTCGCAATGAATCTGCCCCTGTATGCGGGAAGCGCGCTGGTGCTCGTTCCGAGGTTCGATATCGACGAAATCATGAAGACCATCAGGAAGGCGAGGCCCACTCTGTTCCCGGGGGTTCCGACCATATACGCGGCCATAAACGGTCATCCGAAAGCGGAGACGTTCGATCTGTCCTCGATTCGTATCTGCGTTACCGGATCGGCCCCGATGCCGGTGGAGTCGTTGCGCAGGTTCGAAAGTCTCACCGGCAGCGTCATTCTCGAAGGCTACGGCCTCTCGGAAACGAGCCCGGTCACTCACGCCAATCCTGTCGATGGGGCGCGCAAGCCGGGCTCGATCGGGTTGGCGCTGCCGGATACCGACTGCAAGATCGTCGACCTCGAACTGGGAACCCGTGACATGGCTTTGGGTGAGGTGGGTGAACTGGTGATCCGGGGGCCTCAGGTCATGAAGGCCTACTGGAAGATGCCGGAGGAGACGGCCAACGCGCTCAGAGACGGATGGCTTTACACCGGAGACATCGCGAGGATGGACGAAGACGGGTATGTCTACATCATCGACCGCAAGAAGGATATGATCATTTCCGGGGGCTACAACATTTATCCGCGGGAGGTCGATGAGGTGCTCTACGAGCATCCGAAGATTCTCGACGCCGTGGCCGTGGGCGTTCCCGACGATTACCGGGGAGAAATCGTCAAGGCGTTCATTGTGCCCCGAGTGGGGGAGACCCTGACGGAAGACGAAATCAAGCAGTTCTGCAAGACCAGATTGGCGGCCTACAAGGTACCCCGGCGGATTGAACTGAGGGATTCCCTGCCGAAGACGGCGGTTGGGAAAATCTCCAGGAAGGAGCTGCGCAAGCAGGCGCTTGACGAGCATGAGTCGAAAAAGACGCGGGAAAAGGCCGATGCCGGGCGCTGAGGTTCCTCCGGCATCCGGGCCGAGCCACGATCGGTCATGACGGACCGGTTCCCGGGTTTGCATGATGAGCGGCAATGGGTGCTCAATCAGGCCGCCGCCGACTTCTACCTCCTGCAGAATCGGCTGTACCCGCGCAGGGCCGCGCTCGAGTGGGTGGGCAACCGCTATCGGTTGACCGTTCGGGAGCGGGAACTGCTCAATCGCGGTGTATTCGGGCAGGCGGAGGCCCTTGCCCGCAAGGCCAAGAAAAGATGTGCGTCCGCCCTGGGCGGGCAATGTCTGGTGGTGGACGGCCACAACGTGCAGATAACGGTGGAGAGCGCCGTCCTGGGGCGCCCCCTGCTCAAGGCCAACGATGGAGCGGTGCGTGACGTGGCGGGGCAGTCGGCTCGATATCGGCTGTCGGAAGCGAGCGAGGTGGCTCTGGACATGATTTTTCAATTCCTGGGCATCTTTCGGCCCGGGCGGGTCGATTTTCTGTTTGATGCCCCGATGAGCCACAGCGGCATGCTGGCAAGTGCCTGCCGACGGCGGTTGAAATCCCTTGGACTGGACGGCGACGCGCGCGCGGTGCCCGTGCCGGAGCGTGAAATGACCCGCGCGGAATGCATCGTGGCCGGCAGCGACCGGGCGGTCCTGGACGCCTGCAGCCGATGGCACGACCTGGCCCATGAAGTGATCGATTTTTCATGCCCCTGCAACATGTTCGTCGATTTTTCAGACTTGATCCTGGCTCACTCCCGGCGGTCCTGATCCGGCCGGCCCTTCCTGTCGGGCGGTTCCGTTGCGCCCGCCTCGATCCTTTCCGCACACCCGGGTTGCCCCTTTGCTGCAAGACCCGCTTCCTGCGCCCTTGTCAAAATCGCAAAGCTGTGCTAGCAAAAAAAGCTTTCATCCGGCGGGCACCTGTTGGGGAGCGACCAGGTGACCCGGCCACACCGGCGGCACACCTTCCACGAAAGGATAGTGAGGTTATGGCGGAGATAGCCCCGTTTCGCGGATTGCGCTACAGTCCGAAAGCAGCGCCGGATCTCGCAAAGGTCGTCATTCCACCTTACGATGTCATCTCACCTGCCGAGCAGGAGCTCTTTCTGCGTACCAGCCCTTACAACATGGTTCACCTGGAGCTGGGCAGAAGCGACCCCTCGGATACACCGGAGAACAACAGTCACACCCGCTCGGGACGCACCTACGAGGATTGGGTGCGAAATGGAGTGCTGGTTCGCGAGGCGCTGCCGGCCGTGTATTATTACGAGCTCGACTACGCGCTCTCACCCGGAAAGGAGGCCACGCGCCGAGGCTTCATCTGTGCCATGCGCCTGGAAGACTTCCGGTCAGGCACGGTGCGTCCCCACGAAAAGACCTTTCAGGCAGTCAAGGATGAGCGCCTGGGTCTGATGCTGTCCTGCGGAGCGAACCTCAGTTCGGTGTTTTCACTGTATTCGGACCCCGAAAGCGTCGTGGACGAAACGCTCCGGTCGGGCCGTGAAGCCGCACCGGCCATGGCCTTCGTGGACCGCCAGGGAATGAGCCACCGCATCTGGAGGGTGACCGACCGCGGCGTGTTGCAGCGTGTGGCGGAGCTGATGAAGGAAAAGGCTATTTTCATTGCGGACGGGCATCACCGCTATGAAACCGGCCTGAATTACCGGGACCTCCAGAGACGGCGGAATCCGTCGGCCGGTCCGCATGCCGCGTTCGAGTACATTATGATGTATTTGTCCAACCTCAATCAGGAAGGGCTCACGATTCTTCCCACCCACAGGCTGCTCAGAAACCTCGGTTCGTGGGATCCCGAATCGATCCTGAAAAGAGCCGAAGCATTCTTTGAGGTGAAGCGGTTTTCATCCGACGCCCCGGGGGAGCGCATGCTGTGCTCCGAACTGGCGTCGCGGGGGGACCGCAAGGAAACCGCCATCGGGTTTTTCTGGGACAATGTCGGATCCTTTTTCCTTTTGTCCGCGAGAAGAGAGCCCGTCTCGTCCTATCTGGCCGGCAGGGGTATTCCCGTGGAAACGCGCGGTCTCGATGTGGTGGTTTTGGATCGGGTCGTTTTGCGGAACCTGTTGGGGCTTTCGGAGGAATACCTGTCCAGCGAGCACAATATTCACTTTAAACACGATCTCGCGGAGAGCATCGGCGCAGTCCGGTCCGGAGACTATGAGGCGGCTTTTCTCATCAACCCGACCCGGATCGAACAGGTCCAGGAGGTGGCGAGCGCAAAGCTCGTGATGCCTCACAAGTCCACCTACTTCTATCCGAAGGTCGGCAGCGGAATGGTGATCCGTTCGCTGTCGCCCGAAGAGGAGACGGTCTGGTAGCGGAAGCGGTTTCTTTCAGCTCGGACACGCTTTTTGGCGGCAGGCTCATTGTTATTCAGGAGAAAAGGGGTTATCGTTTTTCCCTCGACGCGGTGCTGCTTGCCGGGCTCGTCGGGGTTCGCCCGCGCGAACGCGTTGTGGACCTGGGGACGGGGTGTGCGGTTATCCCGCTTATCGTGGCGTATCGCGGACAGGGGCGCAGTGTCGTCGGGGTGGAAATACAGCCCGAACTGGTGAGGCTGGCCAGGAAGAATGTCGAGGTCAACGGTTTTGTGGATTCGATTCGGATCCTCGAAGCGGATTTCAAAGAGATCACATCCTCTTTTCCGCCCGGGACGTTTGACCTCGTGCTGAGCAACCCTCCTTACAGGCGCCTGGCATCGGGCCGAATCAACGCGGTTCGGCAAAGAGCCGTCGCCAGGCATGAACTGGCGGGATCCGCGGAAGACGTTTTTCGCGCGGCTTCTCATCTTCTCGTGCAGGGGGGGAGGCTGGCGCTCATATACCCGGCCTCGCGCGTCGGGCTTCTTTTTGTCCTGGCACGCCGGTACGGGTTCAACGCGAAGCGGTTCACCGTCATCCATTCGAACGCCGCGGATCCGGCGCGCCTGGTGTATTTCGAGTGCCGGAAAGGGGGCGGGGAGGAACTGCTCGTTACCCCTCCGTTTTTCATTTACCGGGAAGACGGAAGCCCTACCGATGCGATGCGAGCTTTGTACGAAGCGTGATGCAGGCTCGCGGTGACGTCGGAAATCGAGACGGTTTGATGCGGAAGGAGAAAAACAATGGATTTGGGTTTGAGGGGAAAGGTGGCTTTCATCGCGGGTGGGAGCCAGGGACTGGGCCGGGCGGTATCCATGGAAATGGCTCGGGAAGGGGCGAAGATCGCCGTGTGTGCTCTCGACAATCCGGAGCTGCCGAAGGCGGTCGAGGAGATTCGTGCGGCCACGGGGGCCGAGATCATCGGGATACCGGCGGATCTGACGGATTCCGCCCAGGCTTCCGATTTCGTGCGCAAGGGACTGGAGCACTACGGTACGGTCGATATCATGGTGACCAATGCGGGCGGCCCCCCGGTCAAGACTTTCCTCGAGATAGACGATGAGCTGTGGCACTACGGATTTCGGCTGAACCTGATGAGTACGATCATCATGGCCCGTGAGGTCATTCCCACCATGATGAAGAAACGGTGGGGCCGCATCGTCAACATGACCTCGATATCGGTGAAGCAGCCCCTGGACGGGCTTATCCTGTCCAACACGGTCCGCTCGGGGGTCATCGGCCTGGCCAAGAGTCTCTCCAACGAGCTTGCTCCCTACAACATCACGGTCAACAATGTCTGCCCCGGATATACCATGACCGAACGTGTGCGTTCCTTGTCGGTGACTGTCGCGAATGCGGAAGGAGTCCGTCCCGAAGACATCATCAAGCGGTGGGAGGCGACGATCCCGATGGGCCGCCTCGGGAAACCCGAGGAACTTGCCGCTCTGGTGACCTTCCTGGCTTCTGAGCGGGCCGGATATATCACGGGTGCGTCCGTTCAGATCGATGGCGGTTTTTTCAAGGGTGTCGCATAGAATAAGGAAGTCTCATGCCTGTTCGAACCGCATACATCAAGTCGGTCGGCCGATTCCTCCCGGAACGGCGGCTGACGAACAAAGACCTGGAAAAGATGGTGAACACCAACGATGAGTGGATCATGACCCGCACGGGCATCCGGGAGAGGCGGATTCTGGAGCCCGGTCTGGGGAACTCGCACATGGCCGTCAGGGCCGCTCAGGAGTGCCTGGACCGTGCGGGTGTCGACCCGATGGAGCTCGATGCCATCATCGTTGGGACCGTCACTCCCGATATGCTTTTTCCCGCCACCGCGTGCCTCGTGCAAAACGCTCTCGGGGCGAAGAACGCCTGGGGATACGACCTGTCGGCCGGTTGTTCGGGGTTCCTCTTCTCCCTCACCACGGGCGCGCAGCTGATTGAATCGGGGCGGAACCACAAGGTTCTGGTGATCGGGAGCGATGTCATGAGCAGCATTCTCGATTACGAGGACCGGAACACGTGCGTGCTCTTCGGTGACGGCGCGGGCGCCGTGCTCCTTGAGCCGTGTCCCGAAGGGGGGCACGGGTTGATCGACTTCATCCACCACATCGATGGTTCCGGGGGGCCGCTCCTGTACATGAAAGCGGGCGGCAGTCTGAATCCGCCCAGTCCGGAAACGGTCCGAAACAAAGAGCATTTTGTCACCCAGGAAGGCAAGCAGGTATTCAAGGCGGCCGTTACGGAAATGGCGAACGTGTCGGCGGAAATCCTGGAACGCAACGGGTTGACCGGCGATGATGTGGCGTTGTTCATTCCCCACCAGGCCAATCTCAGAATCATCGACGCCTGTGCCAACCGGATGGGGATAGATCACGACAAGGTGGTGATCAATATCGATCGTTACGCGAACACGACTTCGGGGACTCTGCCGCTTTGCCTCTACGACGCCGTAGTGGAACAGGAGCGTCTCAAGAAGGGCGACTACGTCGTCATGTCCGCTTTTGGCGCGGGGTTTACCTGGGGGAGCATTCTCCTGCGATGGTGGCGATGAGGCCCGGGTTTCGTCGGCGGGCTTTCATGATCCCCGCGCGTGATCTTCCCCGGTGGTGATACCGAGGTCCGTTCATGATGACACAGCGCCTGCCCGCCGGGAGGCAGACGCGGGCGGGGATAGACACCGTCCCTCCGGACCGATATGCCGGTCAGACATACAAGGGGCGGGCTTTATGCCCGCCCCTCGTCTTTGGCGCCCAATGCACTCATCTTGAATGCAATTTTCCATGATGCTCGCCGCGCCTGCGAACCGGGTATGAAAAGGTGTTTTGGCGGAATCCCGAAAGCCGTTTCGTCGCTTTTGCCGGCAGGTTCCGGGCGTTATCGCCCCCCACGCCGACTCGTGGGGTTCAGAACCCCGCGCGCTTCCTGAACCTTTCCCACTTGACATCGATCTGACGCTGGAATTCGGCCAATTGCTCCGGAGAGATCCGCTTGAACCGGCCCTGCATCTCGAGATATTCATTCACCGGCTGCTTCTTGCCGCTCCTGGCCATGCTGAGGCTCTTTCCCGTAAGCCTGAACGCGCCGTTCTCGACCTCATAGAGGACCACGACCGCCGACTCCACGGCGAGCCGCCCGATTTTGACCGTGTCCTTGGTCGGGAAGCTCCATCCCGTGGGGCAGGGCACCGCCATGTGGATGAAGCGGGTCCCTTTGATGGCCTTTGCCTTGAGGAACTTGTTGTAAATGTCCGTGGGGTAGGAGGAACACATGGTGGCCAGGTATGCCGGGTCGTGGGCTTCCATGATCTGGATGAAGTCTTTCTTGGCCTGCTCCTTGGGAATGACGGGGGTTGTCGTTGTGACCGCGCCGCTGGGCGTGGCGCTTGAGCGCTGGACCCCGGTATTCATATAGGCTTCGTTGTCGTAGCAGACGTAAATGAAATCCGTCTCGCGTTCGGCGGCACCGCTCAAGGCCTGGATCCCCATGTCAAAGGTACCCCCGTCTCCGGCCATGGCAACCACCGTGTAGTCGGTGCGTCCCGTCGCCTTGAGCCCGGCGACCAGTCCGGATGCCGATGCCGCGGTGCCGGCAAAGGTGTTGTTGACGGCGTTGATGGCGACGGGGGTCTTGGGGTAGATACCGTGGAGGATCGTCAGGCAGCAGGCGGGATGGGTCATTATCATCTTGGGGCCGAGAGCCTTGAGCATATGGCGATAGGCGATCGGCAGGCCGCAGCCGGCGCAGGTGCGGGTGCCCGGCAGAATATACTCGACTTCCGGGAGTTCCATCGTTGTCACTGACATGATATGCGTCGTTTCCTTTCCGTTGTGCTTGGTTCAGACACCGTACCCCAGCCAACGCGGTTTTTCCTGGGAAATGTTTCCGGCGGCGCCGTTGATGATTTCCTGAGCGACTTCAAGGAGATCCGTGGGTTTCACGTCCTTTCCGCCCAGGCCGGTAATGTAGTTGTAGATCACCGGACGATGCCCGTTTCGACTGAAAAGAGCCGCTTTGAGCTCCGTCGCCAGGGCGCCTTCATACCCATAGCTGATGGCCTTTTCGACCACAGCAACGGACTTGGACCTGCACGTCGCCTCGGCCAGCGATGCAGCGGGAAAAGGACGGAAGACGCGGATGCCGACGACTCCGGCCTTCACACCCCGTTCACGCAGAATATCCACGGTGTCGCTCGCCTCGCTGGCGAGGGAACCCATCGTGAGAAAAATGAATTCGGCATCCTCGGTCCGGTAGCGATGGAGATTGTCCTCGTAGGAGCGGCCGAATCGCTCGGCGAAAGATCGGCCGGCTTCGGCGATGACGGGAAGCGCCGATTCCATCGTTTCCTGCAAACGGAATCGGAATCCCATGTAGCTTGGGCACAGTTCTCCATCGGGTCCCCTGAGCGGGTCGGTCATCACCACCGGGTTGATATTGACCGGATGTTCCGAGTCGATGGAGTGCAGGGGCTCATAGGGAGGAAGGTACTTGTCGACATCGCTCTGGGCCGGGATGGAGACGGGCATCATCGTGTGCGAGAGCCTGAAGCCGTCGAAGCAGACCATCGTGGGTATCATGAGCTGCTCTGCGACCTTGTAGGCAAGAATGACCTGGTCCAGCACTTCCTGATTGTTCATGCAGTAAAATTGCATCCAGCCGGTATCGCGCTGGGCGATGGTGTCCTGCATGTCGTTGAGGATCGTCCAAGGCGCGCCGAGACCGCGGTTGGTGACCGGCATGACCACGGGAACACGGGCGCCCGCGGCCCAGTGGAGCTGTTCGTGCATGTAGGCCAGCCCATTGGCCGCGGTGGCGGTAAAGACCCTGGCCCCGACCAGCGAAGCCGAAATGCACACTCCCATGGCCGAATGCTCGCTTTCGACCCGGACGAATTCCGCTTGCAGCTCACCCTTTTCCACATACTCGGAAAGCACTTCGGGGATTTTCGATTGAGGCGTGATCGGATAAGCCGCTATGACCTGCACTCGGCATAGCTTGGCCGCCAGTGCCGCGGCCTGAGTTCCGGTTAGAATGAGTGTCTGTCCCACTGTGACGATTTCCTTTCTCGAATGCTCCACGCGTCGGACTGTGTATGAACTCCACCCCGGGGGGGCGCTCTCGCGCGAATTCCCACGTTTTACACATTGTTACGATGAAAAAAAGGAGCCCGTCGCGGCCCCCTAATCCCATAACGGGGGATAATGAAGAAGTCAAACAAAAAGAAAACCCCGAGGGGGTGGGATTTCGAGATTGCTGTGGAAAACGAAGGTTTGGGATGCTCCGCGGCTGAGGCATGCGTCGCGGGTGGCGGCAGTCGATTCCGAGCGGGAGGGGAGCTAGAAAGGCACGGAGCCCAAAGAGGCCGGCAGGGGGGAAACACGTCCGTCCCAGTGGCGCGAAACGCCCCCTTGCCGGGCAGGGCAACCTCCACACGGGAAAGAAACCGGGCGCAGGCTGCTCTCCGGGCAACCTGGGCTTATTTCTTCTTGTTGCTGCGCTTGGAAGCTTTGAGGGGGTTGATCTTCTGCTGCAGACCCTGCTGCTCGGCCCTCGCATGGGTTGCGAAGTTGCAGGTGCTCGACCTCCACTTGACGGCGGGGTTGGGGTAACTGGTGCAATAGATCGCATTGGACCATTCCGACGTACGCTGGCAGCCATCGCACTGTTCGACGACCGGGTGGCAGAAGCCTCCATTGTAGCCGCATCCCGATTTGGTCATGAAGGCACACTCCGCTCCGGCCTTTACAGTCTCACAAATCATGACAAGCACCTCCGATTTCTGATATTGTTTTGAGTCAATTCGAGTCCAAACCGCAGCGAATAATATCCAGGTTTTTCGCGGTGTCAAGAGGATTCGACCGGGTTTCTCGTAACGGGGGTCCATTTTTTGCGTGAACCTTTGCGTCGAAGCCGAGAAACTCCTTTTCCCTTGTGAACGGGTACAGTATAAACTCAAGTGACTATTTTTCCCCTTAGCCGTTCCGACATGCGGGCTGCTGAAGAGCGACCGGCCGGGACGGTACCACCGGGAGAAACTACCTCTCAGACCAAAAAACGAGTGGGCCAAACGAGTTGCGCTGATTTGACGCGAGCAATTTAAGTCTAAGGCGAAAGTCTCCGTTATAGAGACTAGTTGCTTGTTAATTTGAGGATTGTTGGCTGGAAAGGTGAGATTTGTGGCCAAGAAAATCGGGGAACTGCTTCTTCAGGAAGGATTGATCAGCAAAGAACAGCTTGACCGGGCTCTGAACGAGCAACACCAAACCGGGGAACGAATCGGAGGGGTCTTACTCAAACTGGGATTCGTCAGTGAAGAAATGCTCACGGAGTTCATTGCCAAGCAATACAGCGCTCCTCAGGTGAACATCGCCAAACTGACCGTCCCTAAAGATGTACTCGGTTTGATTCCACTCGATATCGCCGCCAAGTACCAGGCCGTTCCCTTCGGTGTGATGGGAACTACCGTGAACGTTGCCATGGCGGATCCGGGCAATCTGTTCGTGATCGATGACATGCGCTTCCTGACGAGGAAGAACATCCAGGTTCACGTGGCTTCCGAACCGGCGATCAAGAAGCTGCTCAGCCAGTTCTACGCGCCGGATGACAATTTCGACGACGTCCTTGGTATGCTCAAGGAAGACGTCGATGTCGACGTTATAGAAACCACGGAGGAGATGGACCTCTCTTTCCTGGAAGACGCCGCGGAACAGGCGCCCGTGGTCAAACTGGTGAATCTCATCATGATGGATGCAATCCGGAAACAGGCGTCGGACATCCATCTCGAGCCATATGAAAAGCTGATGCGGGTACGGTTTCGAATCGACGGCGTGCTTTACGAAATCATGCGACCGCCGCTGCAGCTGAAAAACGCGCTGATCTCGCGCATCAAGATCATGGCTCGTTTGGATATCGCAGAGCGGCGGCTGCCCCAGGACGGCCGCATCAAGCTCAAGGCCAAGGGGCGCGAGATGGATTTTCGCGTTTCCGTCCTGCCGACGCTGTTCGGCGAAAAGGTGGTTCTGCGTCTCCTGGATAAGTCCGGTCTGCAACTGGACATGACCAAGCTGGGGTTTGAGGAGCTCCAGTACAAGCATTTTCGAGAGGCCATCTACCAGCCTTTTGGAATGGTGCTGGTTACAGGTCCCACCGGGAGCGGGAAGACCACGACGCTCTACAGCGCCCTCTCGGAGCTCAATAAGCTGAGCCACAACATTTCCACCGCGGAGGACCCCGTGGAATACAACATGGTGGGCATCAACCAGGTTCAGATCCACGACGCCATCGGGCTCAACTTCGCGAACGCACTGCGATCTTTCCTGCGTCAGGATCCCGACATCATCATGGTCGGTGAGGTGCGGGATTTCGAAACGGCGGAAATCGCCGTGAAAGCGGCGCTCACGGGACACCTGGTTTTGAGCACCCTGCACACCAATGACGCTCCGAGCACCATCAACCGGCTGCTCAACATGGGCGTGGAATCCTTCCTGGTTTCATCCGCCGTCAACCTGGTCATCGCGCAGAGACTGGTGCGGCGGGTGTGTCTGGAATGTCGGGAAGTGGAGGATGTGACTCATGAAACCCTTCTCGACCTGGGGTTGAGAGAGGATGAGCTGGGGACTTTCGAGTGTTTCCGGGGGCGGGGGTGCGCGGTGTGCAATGACACGGGATATCGAGGGCGAGTGGCATTGTACGAAGTGATGCCCATGCATGAACAGATCCGCGAACTGGTGCTCATGGGGGCTTCCGCCGCGGAGATCAAGAAAGAGTCCATTCGCCTGGGGATGATCACTCTGAGGCGGAGCGGCATCAACAAGCTTAAGGCTGGGATTACCTCCGTGGAGGAAGTCATAAGGTCTTCCGCCAAGGACTAACGCGGAGAGATGTCCTGATGACGGTCATCCTTCAGCGGTGAAACCCAATTAGGTTAGGAGCGAGAAATGCCCATTTATCTCTGGTCGGGGACCGATCGTGCGGGGAAGAAGCAGAAAGGGGAAATCGAGGCGGACAACTTGGCTCTTGCCCGCCAGATGATCTCGCGCAAGAACATCACCATCAAGAATATGCGGCCGAAACCCAAGGACATCAGCGAGTATATTCCGGCGCTGCAGGGCGGGGTCAAGGAAAAGGAACTGGTCATCTTCGTGCGCCAGTTTTCAACCATGATCGATGCGGGCCTGCCCCTCGTGCAATGCCTGGAAATCCTCCAGGAGCAGCAGGAGAACTCCACCTTCAAGAGGATCATCAAGAAGGTGAAGAAGGATGTGGAAGAAGGGGCGACGCTCTCCGATGCAATTCGCAAGCACCCGAAAGTGTTTGACAATCTTTTTGTGAACCTGGTCGCCGCCGGGGAAGTGGGCGGCATCCTGGACGTCATTCTGAACCGCCTGGCCGCCTATATCGAAAAGGTGGCCAAGCTCAAGAGGAGAGTCAAGGGCGCCATGACCTATCCGGCGATCGTGGTCACCATCGCCCTGCTCGTCGTTGCGGTCATCCTCATATACGTCATTCCCGTGTTTGCGGGGCTTTTCAGAGAGGCGGGGGCCAAGCTCCCGGCAATGACCCTTGCGGTCATGAATTTGAGTGACTTCGCGCAGAACTACTTCCACTGGATCATACTGGGACTCGTTTTGGCCTATCTCGGTTTCAGACAGTTCAGGAAAAACGATAAGGGGCGGGAACTCACCGATCGGCTGGCCTTGAGGATCCCGGTGTTCGGGGGGCTCTTGAGGAAAGTCGCCGTCGCCCGTTTCACCCGGACCCTGGGAACCATGCTGGCCAGTGGAGTGCCCATTCTCGACGGCCTCGACATCGTCGCGGCCACTTCCGGCAATATGGTGATCGAAAAGGCGATCCGCGTGGCCCGGAACGCGATTTCCGAAGGGCGGCCCATCGCGGAGCCGCTCAGTGAAACCAAGGTCTTTCCGATGATGGTGACCCAGATGATCGCGGTGGGCGAAGCAACGGGCGCCCTGGACACGATGCTCGGGAAGATCGCCGACTTTTACGACGATGAAGTCGATACCGCCGTCGATGCGCTGACGTCGTTGCTCGAACCCATGTTGATCGTCTTTCTGGGCGTGACCATCGGCGGATTGCTGGTCGCCATGTATCTCCCCATCTTCCAGATAGCGGACGTGGTGGGCAGAGGAGCGTAATGTGCAGGTCGACTGCGACCTGGAGGCAAATACAATCAACGGTGAGTTGGCGTTGCGCAGGAAGATACAGGGGCTGCTCCTCTTTCGGTTGCTGCTTGCTGTATTCTTCCTGTTGCTCACCATCATCGTGCAGAGCCGGCGCGATCAGGACCTCCTCTCCGCCCATCTTCAGCCCATCTACTTCTTTTCCTGCATCCTTTTCGTTTTCACTATCGTGGGGGCGCTCAGCCTTGGACGTATCCGGAACCTGAAGCGGTTTGCCTACGTCCAGTTGTTTTTCGACGTGGGAGCGGTGACCGTGCTGATTTACCTGTCGGGCGGCGTGGAAAGCCTGTTCTCATTTCTCTACATGCCCGTCATCATTTGCGCCGCCGTGCTCCTGTACCGCCGCGGGAGTCTGCTCACCGCGGCCTTCAGCAGCGTCTGTTACGGAACCTTGCTGGATCTTCAGTATTTCGGGTGGCTGCTTCCCCTGCACGTGGTCAACCAAACCGCTCAAGCGCGGGACAGCGGCTCCTATTTCCACAGCATCCTCATGAACATCGCCGTTTTCTACCTGGTTGCGTTCATGAGCGGCTATCTGGCGGAGGAACTGCAAAAATCCAGCCTGAAGATCGTCGAACAGAGCAAGGACCTTCGGCGCCTGGAGGTACTGCATCGGAACATCGTCCACAGTATCACCAGCGGTCTCATAACCATCGGGCCGAGCGGAGAAATCCTCTTCTGCAACAACTTCGCACAGGACATCCTCGGGTTGCGCTCCGAGCCGGTCACGGGCCGCCGGTTTTCGTCCATTTTCCCCGGCCTCGATCCCTTGACGTGGCCTCGAGTGGTCGGCCCGGGACCAGGACATAAAAAAGGGCCTCCGGAACGCCCTGAAATCGTTTATCGAAACCCTCTCGGCGAGGAGCTTCACCTGGGGTATGCCGTCTCCGTTCTCCAGAATGAGACCGGCAAATGGGCCGGATGGATCTTCATCTTTCAGGACCTGACCCAGTTCAAGGCCATGGAGGAGCACCTTAAGCGCTTGGAACGGCTTGTGTTTGCGGGGCGGATTGCGGCGGAGATTTCACACGAGATCAAGAACCCCCTCGCGGCAATGAGCGGTGCGGTGCAGATGCTCGAGGATGAGTCGATCCCCGACGGCAGCCGGGCGCGTTTGATGAGTATCATTCATCGCGAGATCGATCGAATGAACAGCCTCGTGAAGGACTTTTTGTGGCTTGCAAAGAGTACTCACGGTCCGGAGAATGTCGAAAACGTGCCGGTGTGCGATCTCATCCAGGAAATCCTCGATCTTCTGAGCGCGCGGAACCGGGTCGCTTCCGAACACGTCATCAAGACCGCGTTCGCGGCCTCTCCCATTTCGCGCATCGACCCCCACCATTTCAGGCAGATTGTGTGGAATCTGCTCGTGAACGCGCTGGACGCCATGCCCGGAGGCGGCCATCTGACGATTGCCGTTGGATTGCACCCCTCAGGCGACGGCTCCGGCCGGGAAACCCGGATCGACATCAGCGATTCCGGTTCCGGAATTCCGCGGGACGCGCGGGCGCGCATCTTCGAACCGTTCTTCACCACGAAAAGCCAGGGAACCGGGCTAGGGCTCAGCATCGTCTATCACCTAGTTGAAAAAGCGAACGGCCGCATCGAAGTCACCCATCACGAAGAACCGTGCGGTACCACCTTCTCGCTTTTTTTCCCGCTTGCATCCTGATTGCCTCTTGCCAACTCAAACGGAAGTGATTATAAGCACTCACTGACGGTGAGTGCTAATAAACGAAGGTGCCCATTCTTCCGGGATACCGCTCATGTAGCCTAAACTCAAAGACCATGTTTCAGAAAGGAGTTGTGCAATGAACCTGAGACCGCTCAATGATCGTGTGGTGGTAAAACGCACCGAAGAGGAAGAAAAAACGGCCGGAGGCATCATCATTCCCGACACCGCCAAGGAAAAGCCCATCCAGGGCGAAGTGGTTGCCGTCGGCAACGGCAAAGTCATGGAAGACGGCTCCAGGCGGCCCCTCGATGTGAAGGCCGGCGACAAGGTCCTGTTCGGCAAGTACGCGGGCACGGACATCAAGGTGGGAGGAGAAGAACTCCTGATCATGCGCGAAGACGATATCTTGGCGATCATTGAAAAATAAACGACTTTTTGCCTGTTTGAATTAAAGCTTACACGTACGAAAGGGAGGAAACCCTCATGGCGAAACAGCTGATCTACGATGTCAAAGCTCGCGAAGCTTTGCTGAACGGGGTGAATATTCTGGCGGACGCAGTGAAGGTAACGCTTGGCCCCAAAGGCCGCAACGTGGTGATTGAAAAGGCATTCGGCGGGCCTACCGTGACCAAGGACGGCGTGACCGTTGCCAAGGAAATCGAGCTCGAGGACAAGTTCGAGAACATGGGTGCCCAGATGGTGAAGGAAGTCGCCAGCAAGACCAGCGACGTTGCCGGTGACGGGACCACCACGGCGACCATACTCGCTCAGTCCATTTATTACGAAGGTTCCAAGCTGGTTGCCGCCGGTGCCAATCCCATGGCGCTCAAGCGCGGCATCGAAAAGGCCGTGCAGGTGGTGGTGGACGAACTGAAGAAGATCAGCAAGCCCACCAAGGACCAGAAGGAAATCGCCCAGGTCGGCACCATTTCGGCCAACAACGATCCCACCATCGGCAACATCATCGCCGAAGCCATGAACAAGGTGGGCAAGGAAGGTGTGATCACGGTCGAGGAAGCCAAGGCCATGGAGACGACCCTGGAAGTGGTCGAGGGCATGCAGTTCGATCGCGGCTATATCTCCCCCTATTTTGTGACCGATCCGGAAAAGATGGAAGTCCTTCTGAACGAACCCCTGATTCTCATCAACGAGAAGAAGATCAGCAACATGAAGGACTTGCTGCCGGTCCTGGAACAAATCGCCAAGATGGGCAGACCGTTGTTGATCATTGCCGAAGACGTGGAAGGCGAAGCGCTGGCCACCCTGGTGGTGAACAAGCTGCGCGGAACGTTGCACGTGTGCGCCGTCAAGGCACCGGGATTCGGCGATCGCCGCAAGGCCATGCTCGACGACATCGCCATTCTGACCGGCGGCCAGGTGATCAGTGAAGAGAAGGGCATCAAGCTCGAGTCCGTCGGGCTGAACGATCTCGGGAAAGCAAAGACCATCCGGATCGACAAGGACAACACCACCATCGTCGACGGCGCGGGCGATCGCAAGGCGCTCGAAGGGCGCGTGCGCCAGATTCGGACCCAGATCGACGAGACCACCAGCGATTACGACCGTGAGAAGCTGCAGGAGCGGCTGGCGAAAATGGTCGGCGGAGTGGCGGTCATCAGTGTCGGCGCGGCCACCGAAACCGAAATGAAAGAGAAGAAGGCGCGCGTCGAGGACGCTTTGAACGCTACCCGGGCCGCAGTGGAGGAAGGCATCGTTCCCGGTGGCGGAGTGGCCTATCTGCGCTGCCTCGCGGCACTGGGAGCGGTGAACCTGGAAGGCGACGAAAAACTGGGGCTCAACATCGTCAAACGCGCACTTGAAGAGCCCGCCCGCCAGATTGCCATGAATGCCGGCGAGGAAGGCTCCGTGATCGTGCAGAGGGTCAAGTCCGAAGCGGGCGCTTTCGGTTTCGACGCGGAAACCAGCCAGTTTTGCGATCTCATCGAAGCGGGAGTCATCGATCCGACCAAGGTGACCCGCACCGCTCTGCTCAACGCGGCCAGCGTTTCGGCCTTGATGCTGACCACCGAGTGCATGATTTCGGAAATCCCGAAGGAGGACAAGGGAGTCCCTGCAGGGATGGGCGGAATGCCCCCCGGAGGCGGAATGTACTAAAGGCGGGTGCCGCCGCGGTGTGAGTTGAGCGCGGCGCGTCCTGCAGATTGACCAACCCTCCGTTTGCTCTTGCGCGACGGAGGGTTTTTTGTTTTCTTTTCAGACGCTTCGTTTCCGCGGAGCGGTTCTTTTAACCGGGCTGGATGCCGCGCTGAAGCCGTGCCGTTATCTGCTTGACTTGTCACAGTGGTGTGCTAAGAGAATTTGCCCCATGTAAGGAAGGCGCGGCGGGTGGAGAGCCCACGGGTGACAAACCTTGTGGAAAGCAGTAAAATTGCTTTCGGTCCGTAGAGTTACACTTGGATTGCCGAGATCCGGCCGACTGTGTGGCCGAGTCGTATGTTGATTTTCAGGGGGGAGTCCACCATGGATTACAAAGCGACGTTGAATTTGCCTCAGACAGATTTCCCGATGAAGGCGAACCTGTCCAGGCGCGAGCCCGAGATCCTTGAAAAGTGGGAGGCGATGGGGCTCTACGACAAGCTGCGGGAATGGAGCCGGGGGCGCCCGCGGTACATTCTCCATGACGGACCTCCTTACGCCAACGGGCACATCCACCTGGGGACGGCGCTCAACAAAATCCTCAAGGACATGATCGTCAAGTCGCAGCAGATGAGCGGGAAAGACGCCGTCTACGTGCCGGGCTGGGATTGCCATGGCCTGCCCATCGAGCACCAGGTGGACAAGGAACTCGGTAAAAGAAAACAGACCATGTCCCAGGTGGAAATTCGCCGGCATTGCCGCAAGTATGCGGAGAAGTTCATCGACATCCAGAGAAACGAATTCCGGCGGCTGGGAGTGTTGGGCGAATGGAATAACCCGTACCTGACCATGTCTTACGACTACGAGGCGAGCATCGCCCGCGAGCTCGGACGCTTCTTCCAGGAAGGCGGGGTGATCCGGAGCAAGAAACCGATTTACTGGTGCACCAGCTGCAAGACCGCGCTCGCTGAAGCCGAGGTGGAGTACCACGATCACACGTCTCCTTCAATCTATGTGAAATTCCCGATGAGTGCCGGGGGGCGGGCGAAGTTCCCCGAGTTGGCCGGGAAGGATGTTGCGGTGCTCATCTGGACCACCACGCCCTGGACGCTGCCGGCGAACCTGGCAATCGCCGTTCATCCCGATTTCACCTATGTGGCGGCGGACGTGGGCAGGGAGATCTGGATTCTGGCCAGGGGCCTGCTGGAAAGCTGCATGGAAAGCTTCGGAATCAAGGACTACCGGGTACTGCGAACCTTTGAAGCCGAAGAACTGCGCGGCCTCTCCTGCAGCCATCCCTTCGTGGACAGGGAATCCGTGATCGTGACGGGGACGCACGTGACGCTGGAAGCCGGTACGGGCTGCGTCCACACGGCGCCCGGCCACGGACGCGAGGACTACGACATGGCCCTGGAATACGGGCTCGACGTCTATTCGCCGGTGGACGACAACGGCTGTTTCACCGCCGATGTACCGTTTTTCGCGGGCCGGTTCGTTTTCGACGCAAACCGGGCCATCAACGCCAAGCTCGAAGAGACCGGGAAGCTGATCCTGGAAAAGAGCATCACCCACAGCTATCCGCATTGCTGGCGCTGCAAGAACCCGGTGATTTTCCGGGCGACCGAGCAGTGGTTCATTTCCATGGAGAAGAATGATCTGCGCGGCAGAGCGCTCCAATGGATCGATCGTGTGGACTGGATTCCCGGATGGGGACGGGACCGGATCCACAACATGATCGCCAACCGGCCCGACTGGTGCATCTCCCGGCAGCGTTCCTGGGGAGTTCCCATCTGTGTTTTCACGTGCAGAAAGTGTGGAACCGTGCTGGCTTCGAAGGAACTCTTCGAAAAAACCGCGGCACTTTTTGAACGGAACGGGGCGGACTGCTGGTTTGAAATGACCTCGGAAGAACTGCTTCCGCCTGGGGCGACATGTGCGGGTTGTGGCGGGCGGGATTTCGAGAAGGAGGAGGACATCCTGGATGTCTGGTTCGATTCCGGGGTTTCGCACGCGGCTGTCCTCGAGGCCCGTCCCGATCTGCGCTCCCCCGCGGATCTCTACCTGGAGGGCAGCGATCAGCACCGGGGCTGGTTTCATTCCTCCCTGCTGACGGCCGTCGGCACCCGGAATGCGGCCCCATACAAGAGCGTGCTAACGCACGGTTTCGTGGTTGACGGACAGGGCTACAAGATGTCCAAGTCCCTGGGAAACGTCATTGCGCCCGAGGAGATCATCCGGCAATACGGCGCGGAGGTGTTGCGGCTCTGGGTGTCCGCCGAGGATTACCGGGACGACGTCAGGATTTCTCCCGATATCTTGAAAAGACTGAGCGAAGCGTACCGCCGGATCCGGAACACGTGCCGGTTTCTGCTCGGCAACCTGAATGATTTCGACCCGGAAAAGGATTCCGTCCCTTACGACCGGATGGATGAGCTCGACCGGTTTGCGCTCCACCAGTTGCAGGAATTCGTGCGCAGGGTGCGACAGGCGTACGAACGCTTCGAATTCCACCGAGTGTATCATGCGTTCCACAATTATTGCGTGGTGGACCTGAGCGCCTTCTACCTGGATATCCTCAAGGACCGGCTCTACACCTCCGGCGCTGCCGGTCCCGCCCGCCGATCGGCGCAGACGGCCGTTTACCGGATACTGAGCGCTCTGCTCAGGCTGATGGCCCCCATTCTTTCCTTCACTGCCGAGGAAGCCTGGTGGCACCTGCCGCACCGCTCGAGCGAAACCGTGCACCTGGAGGAGTTTCCGGCGCCGGACGCGACCTGGGTGGATGAAGCTCTGAACCAGCGGTGGCAGAAAATCCTGACCCTGCGAAGCGATGTGACGAAGGCCCTGGAGGGGGCACGCCAGGCCAAAGCCATCGGGCATCCGCTGGATGCGAAGGTGAAACTGGAGCTTCCCCCCGATTGGATTGCCGACTTTGCCGGGCAGGAGGAAATGCTTCGCACGGTCTTCATTGTCTCCGAGGTTGTCCTGGCTTCGGGTGAAGAGCCGGCCGGCGCCGTCGAGGGAACGGAGATCCCGGGGCTTTTGATCCGGGTGGAGCCGGCTTCGGGAGAGAAATGCGAGCGCTGCTGGATGCGCTCGGAGACGGTCGGTCAATTCTCCGATCATCCGGCCTTGTGCGGCCGCTGCCGCAACGTGGTCGCGGCCCACTGAACCGGGGCAAACTCCGGGCGATGGGAGGCTGAATCGACTGATACCGAGCTGCGTTCAGGATGACACAACACCTGCCCGGTGAGAGGTTGACGCGGGCGGGGATAAACGCCGCGGGGAAAAACCCGCGGCGGACCTTGTGGCACAGCGGGTTTACGCACAGGAAAGGACAAAGTGCAGACATGGTATTCCTGGTGGCCGTCGCCGGCACGATCATTCTTTTGGATCAACTGACCAAGCTCCTCATCCTGTACTATGTGCCCGTCAACACGGGACACGTCGTCATCCCCGGTTTTTTCAACCTGATCCACGTCCGGAACACCGGAGGAGCTTTCAGCATGCTGGCGGGAGCCGACGCAACGTGGCGCCTGCCTTTCTTCGTGGCGATGACACTGATTGTTGTCGGGATCATCGTGTGGGCCTACCGAAAAATCGACAGGCGGGAACTCTGGACCCGCACCGCATATGCGCTCATCTGCGGAGGCGCTCTGGGAAATCTCTCGGATCGTCTGCGCTTCGGGGAAGTGGTGGACTTCCTGGAACTTCACATCGGGACTTATTCGTGGCCGGCTTTCAATGTCGGGGACAGCGCCATTTCCGCCGGCGCGGTCATGCTCATCATCGCGCTGCTCAGGGGCAAGTAAACGAAAACGGGCGCATGGGAAGCGGCGCCCGTTTCGTTATCGGTCTCGGCATGGAAGGAAGCGGCGTTACTTTTCGTCCTTTTTCTTCAGTCTCACCACGGTATCCTGGGGGACCATCCGTTTGGTTTCCCTGTCCCAGTTCTCCTGCTGAATGATCAGGCGATCGTTGAATATCTGGCTGATCACGCCGTTCTTGTCCGAAACGGGGGTGCCGATGCTCACGATATAGCCTTTCCCGGCACCGTCTTCGATGACGGCTTTGCGCCCGTATTCTCCCCAGGTGATCGCCCGCAGCCCCTTCTCGACCTCGGCGACGGTCATCTTCTGCAAGGGGGTCAGGGGCTTTTGCAGCTCATGGGAACCGTCGTCGTCGTCGGAACCGGCCCTCAGGCCTCGAGCGACAACGGCCACCGGAGAGATGAACGGTTTGAAGGGATCGATGACCCTGTTGGGGACATAGGTGAATTCATCCTTCATGAGAGCGGCGAGCGTCGCCTGGACGATGGGGGCGTGCTCGGGAGAGGGCGGCTTGGCGACAGGTTCGACGGGCGGCGGGCCGGGCGGTGCAGCCGGCGCGGGCGCCGCCACAACGTTTGGCGTCGCGGGCTCGCCGGCCGGTGCCGGTGCATTTTGGGCCGCAACTCCGACCGGGACGGGTGCCGCGGGAGCGGCTGCAGGCGCCGTGGGTTGCTGGGGAGAAGTGCTCGGCTGCGCAGCATTCTGAGCCTGGGCCGGTGCCTGATTCTGCGCCGCGGCGACAAGGACGAATCCGCAGAACGACAAAGCCAGCAGACAGCAGCAGACCTTGACAATTCGCAAAACAAACCGCGTACTTTCTTGCCCTCGAAGGAATCTGTTCATCGAAACACTCCTGCTTATGCAATCGACTCCTGCAATCGGATCAGCCACGCATATTCTTACACGCCATGGAAGTTATCGCAACCAAATTCAATACGTTGAGCTCCAGTGAGGAACGGTCCCTGGGAAACAACGACGATGCAGCTATGATCTGTTCCTGATTTTAATGTGGTGGACCTCCGGCTAATCCGCGCGAACGCCCTGACTGACCTCCCCGGTCATTGCCGCAGTTCCCGGGCCGCTGTCCACACCTTCCTCCAGGGACTCCTTTTTCAAAAGATTGTCCGCAATATCGCGGACAACAAATCTCTTGGAATAACGCGGGTAGAGCGCCAACGACTTGCGCAAAGCCGCGGCGGCGTCCTCCTTCTGCTCGGCCTTGATCAGAAAGAAACCCAAACCGAGCCATGCCTTCCCGTTTTCCGGATCGTGCTTCAGCGCCAGTCTCGCCTCCGCCACCGCGTTTTGCGCGTCGTCCCTCTGGTAATAATACCAGCCTTTCAGCAGGTGCGCGTCGGTCGAATCCGGTTGAAGCTCAAGGGCATAATCCAGGAAAGCCTCTCCCAATTTCATTATCGTCATGGGCATCTGTTTTTCTTGAATAATAAATGCTATGGCCATGGAAAAATTGAACCTGGAGAACGGGTGACGGACGTATTTTGCGGTGAAGCTCCACTTGCCTTTCTGTTCCTCGCTCAATTGTTCATCGGTGCGGATTTCTTCCGACAGCTTGAGGGTTTCGGCATCGCCGGGATGTTCCTCGAGCGCGACGGCGATGAGTTTTTTTGCGATATCGGCATCACCGTATCCATAGAACGCCCTGGCTGTCCATGTTTCAGGGAGCAAGTCGGTCTGTACCTTTATCCCATCCTCATCCAGGTCGGAACCCTTCGCCTTTGCATCCTTCAGAACGGCGATGAAGACGGCCGCCACCCTGACCTTGTCGAGAGTCCTGCTGTTGAGCCTCTGAGCCCAGTACAGGGCTTGCGAAGCCGTCTCCATCGCCTTGGCCGGTTTTCCCCGTCTGCGGTAGGCTTCGCCGAGGTTCGTGTAAATCATCGGCATGACGTCTGCGTCGAACTCTTTCGGGCGGGATTGAAGAAGCTCCTCCGTGCGTTCGGTGGCTTTCTGCAGGTCTCCGGACCGGACCAGCGAGATCAGGATGGCATTGGCTGCAACGGCATGCGATTCGAACCTGGGCAGCGACAGCGCGATGGATTTTTCAGCCGCTTCGATGGCTTTGTCGTACTCTTTGGCCATGAAATAGGCGTTGGCCAGGTTGGCCTGAGCGCGCGGGTGGTTCGGCGCTTTCCTGGCGGCATCCTGGTGGAGGCTCATCGTGCTTTCCCAGGCCTCGTTTCTCTCGAAAGTTGCAAAGGTGAGAACCGATGCGACTATCATGACAATGCTTCCCATCGCCAGAAGCCGCTCGCGGGGGCGAGCTTTGGGCACGGCGAGGCGGAAAAGCAAACCGACTGCGGCGACAAGGGCGATGAAAAAGCCGACGGAAGGCAGGTAGAGCCTGTGCTCGAAGACCAGTTCGAGGGGAACGAAGGTTGATTCGACCGAGAGATTGAGCAGAAACCATACGATTCCATAGGTGATGACCTGAAACCGATGTCGAAAGTGAATGGCCAGCCACAGCAGCGCGGCAAGAAAAAGGATTGCGGCCAGTGTGGTCGGAGGTGACAGGAGGGAGGTCGAGACCACCACATCGTGTTCCATTGAAAGCCGGGACGGTGCCGGCCAGAACAGCAGGGAGATGTACCAGACGACGACCCGAGCCTGAGTCATCAGCCGTTCGGTCAGCGTGAAGTGCCTGAGATTGTACTGCGAAATAATGTGCAAGAACGCGAAGACGGCGAAGCCCCCGGCGCCGGTCAGGAAAGCAGCGAGACACAGTTTCTTCGCCCTTGTGGTTTGTCTCAGCCTTTGCCAGAACCTGGGAAGGAAATCCGGCTGGAAAAACCAGATCTCGGATATCACCAGCATGAGGGGAAGCGTCACCGCGTTTTCCTTGGAAAAGAACGAACACACCCCTGCCAGGAATGACATCCAGTAGAACAGGCGCGAGCGCAGGGTGGTGGTCCCGGCGGCCAGGCGGACGATACGCCCTTTCAGGAAGAAAGCGACGCTTGCGACATAGAAAAGGGCCTGGAGCGAGGCCATGCGCTGGACCAGGTAGGTCACGGCGCTGGTTTGAACCGGGTTGAGCGCCCAGAGGCAGGCCACAAAAAATGCCGTCCAGAACGCGGTCCTCCCGTCGTCGTCCGGCCGCCGGTCTTTGGACAGCCTGAAGACCTGTAAGGCAAGAAGCAGCACGCCCAGCATCACCAGGAGGTGAATGGCGAGATTGGTTGCATGGAAAATGACGAGCTTGCTGCCGCCCAGTTTGTGGTTCAGGGCAAAGGTCAGGATGGGCACCCAACGCGTCCAGCCGAAGGGAGTTTTTGCAAGTGAAATCAGGCTTTCAGGGGAGAAATCCTTGAGATAGACGTGATCCGTGTTGATGAACGAGTGAAAGTCGTCCAGGTAGGGTGGCGAGAAAAAGGTATTACAGTATGCGGAGACGATCATCAGCGCCAACACCAACAAGAAACCGTATTCCAGCACTCTTCTTTTCATCGAAACCCTTCGAAAAAATGCCTTATGTCACTCGTTCCTGCACGAAAAAAATTATTATACAGCATACCAGCTATACATGTATCGGTTCAAATGGAGAAGAAGACAAAAAATAAGGGAGCGCAGCCGTGGTGCCTGCACTCCCTCGTCAGGTGGGGTTGCGCTCTGGGATTTCGAGCGCGAGGACAATCTTTATTGCTCACCCTCGAGACCGAGCTGAATGGCCAGAGGGCCGCTGAGGCGCCAGCCCCTGATCTTGGTTTTGCTGGTATCCATTGAGGGCGCCGCGATGAGTGTCTTCAGCTGCAAAGCCTTCAATTCGGGGCATTGGGCTTCCGACTTGATGTTGACCGTCAGAGCGGTGCCTGTCCAACTCGGGGTGAAACACTTGGTGTCGGCGTCTTGCACGAACTGCACAAAGGTCTCGGTGCTGCTGGGGTCAAGCAAAGTGTTCTTGAAGCTGTAGTAGGTGCCCATGTTGGTCTCGATGGCGTGCATGCCGGGGAAAACCTTCGAAACCATGCGGGACTTCTGGATGTATTTCTGATAGTACGGAACCGCCACGGCGGCCAGAATACCGATAATAGCCACGACGATCATCAACTCAACCAGGGTGAAACCTTTACTCTCACGCATCTTGATAAACATTTCCATCTCCTCCTTCGAAAAAATGTGTTTCAGTCCTCAAATTATTCACCAAGTAAGACACTTGAATGAACCCAACCCCCCTTCACTTTCCACACACGGTATTTCCATTTACAGCACGCTTCGCAAATTTCCTCGCGACCTAAGCATTAAGCAAAAAGGATGCCGGAATCTCGAAAATAAAAAAAGAAAGCGTTAAATTGCCCCGAAGTGCGATGGCTGCTCGATGATTTCAAAAAGGCATTCGTCGGCGACTCCATCCATGCTTTGCGCAAGTTCGGCCAAAGTGACGAAAATTGTCAGCGAAAATGACAATACACGGCATGTGTATGCTCGTGTAGGGCATCATGATGGCAAATGGTTTGAATCTGGTGTAGGGAGGAAACACCGTTTCAGACCGGAACCGACAGACCCGGGGTCGGGTTTCACCCCGCCCGGTATTTGGATGCTCATGGTTGGGGGTGTGTGGTCCGGCTTCTCCCGCTATGTGAGTGCACAGCCGGAGGAGTGTTACGGGGGGATCTGCTGCCCGCAGGACCGGTAATCACGAGACGGCGCTGACGCTCTGCGCGGAACGGCGGGACCGGTTTCGCAAGTGGCGATGGATGAGAACGACTGTGAAGACGGCCATTCCGAACTGGAAAGGCCGGAGTGGAAATGCATAGCGTGGAAACGGCGCACCGATCATGTGCACTAGGGTAAAATAGAGAACATAGCAGGAGGCCAGCCTGGCAATGCCCGCCGCAGCGGGCTCGAACACGCGCATTGCCGACGAGTGCCAGGCCAGCAGGCTTCCGAGCAGGCACAGAGCCACCAGGGGCCAGTGCAGGCAATACATCACAGCGTGAGTCCATTCAAAGAGTCTGTTGCCTACATATGGGGTGCTGGAGATTGGGTAGAGGAAAGCGTCTCCAATCCCCTGGACGGTGTTCCACGACCAGAATTCGATCGGTTTTCCTAGGAAATACCATTTAAGGTACAACGCTGGATGGTCGATAAACCGAGCTGAGATCTCTTTCAGGACAAAAATGATGTTTCCCGCTATTTCGGGTGTTCGCGGATCGAAACGGTAGGGGAACGCATAACTCTCCGGGTTGTCGTCGTACTTGAAGCCTGGATACATGCCATGGTGTAGGAAGTCGCTCGCCAAGCTGTTGTCACCGGGTTTGACCTGAACGGAGATTTTGTGGGCGAGCCATGGCGAGAGTGTGAGAAGACAACCCAGGAGCAGAGAAACCCCTAGACGGAGCCCCTTCCTGCGTCCGTAATCGTGAACAAGTGGAATGAACGTGACGATAGGGAAGAACTGCAGGACCGGACGGGCCAAGTATGCGATGCCCAAGGAAATGCCGGCAAATGCCGCACGTGGCAGTGAGGGGCTTGTTCTGAGCAGACTCAGCGACCAGGCCGACAGCACCAACAGGAAACAGAAGAGACTTTCGGTCAGGATGTAGCTGTTGCCGACAATGAGATGCGGACTGAGGGAAATCAGCAGTGAAGCGACCAATGCTCCCGAGCGGGGGAGGAATTTCAGGAAAAAAAAGAACGCCACGAAGATCGTCAAGGTGCTTATCACGGCCTGGGAAATTTCGATCTTGCCGAGCATTTGCGAAGTTGGAGGACCGTCAACGAAGGGCAGGAGGAAAAGCGGGTAGCCCGGCGTGCGCACAGAATCCGGGGTCAAAGAGGCAGCGGGAGTGGTGAAAATCGATCTGGCTCGAGAGTAAATGCCTTGGTGACGCAGGTTGTAGGCGTAGCAAAAATAATCAAGGGCATCCGCTCTCAAGGGAGTCGTGACATTGGTTTCCGAGACCGATTCGCATCTCATGTAGAAGCCAAGCGCGGTGATCAGAGTCAGAGCGATCAGACACGCCGGACCCAATTTCTTGATCATTTCTATTAATCCTCTTGCGTTTCCGAAGCAGGACAGAGATATTTGTGCGCCTGTATGCCGATTGAACCGGTCTCGAACGACCGGTGTACATTACAGCAAACCACCGAGGGGAAACAAGCATCGGATCGACCGAAGGCAAAGGTTTCCCGGAAGGCACCGGAGAAGCGGATCATGGTCATGAACGCTGTTCCCACCGCGTCGGCATTCCCGGCGAGGTCTCCCTCATTGGGCAGACCGGTCAGGCTCACCCTGGTGATTCCCTGCTACAACGAGGAAAAGACGCTCGAAAAGTGCGTGCAAAGGGTCCTCCGGATCCGGGACGAGGAATTGGCCCTGGAAATCATCATCGTGGACGACCATTCTCAGGACGACAGCCCGTCCATCGCTCTTACCCTAGCAAAACACATACCAGAAATTACCGTCATCCGGCACGAGCGAAACATGGGGAAAGGGGCTGCACTGAGAACCGGATTCCAGAAAGCCACCGGCGATTATGTCGCCGTTCAGGACGCCGACCTCGAATACGACCCGTGGGACCTGAAAAAACTGCTGGTTCCCCTGGTGAACGATGAGGCCGACGTGGTTCTTGGATCGCGTTTCCTTACCGGCGGCCCGCACCGGGTGCTCTATTTCTGGCATTCCCTGGGAAACAAATTCCTCACCCTCCTCTCCAACATGTTCTCGGACCTGAACCTCACCGACATGGAAACCTGCTACAAGGTATTCAAAAGGGAATTCATCCAGGACATCAGGATTGAGGAGAACCGGTTCGGCGTCGAACCCGAGCTCGTCGCCAAAATCGCTGCGAAGCGCGTGCGCATTTTCGAGACGGGCATTTCCTACTACGGCCGGACCTATGAGGAAGGAAAAAAGATAAAGGCCAAAGACGGCCTCCGCGCTTTGTACTGTATCTTCCACTACAATGCCCCCACCGCGCCGATGCCCATTCAGTTTCTCATCTACCTGCTGATTGGCGGACTGTCAGCGCTCTTGAATCTCTTCATGTTTCTTGGGACTCTGGCCCTCGGTTGGACCGCCCCGGTATCGGCCGCAGTCGCTTACACTACCGCTGCCGGCGTGAACTATCTTCTATGCATCGCGCTTCTTTTCAGGCACAAGGCAAGGTGGAATTCCGTGATGGAGTTGCTGGTCTATATCCTGCTGGTCCTGGTGGTCGGCGTGCTGGACGTGGGGGTGACCCATGTACTGCTGTTGGGAGGCACGGCTCCGTGGTTGGCGAAATCGACGGCGTCGGTGGTGGGCTTGATTCTCAACTTTCTGGGCAGAAAATACTTCGTATTCCCTCAGCCTTCAGCGGGTCCCTGGAAGTCATGACCGACGGGAAGCAGGAGACTCAGGTTGCTCGACAGATAGTCGCAGCAACAATCCAATTCTCTCCTTTCCAATGGGCTGGTTTTCCCGGATTTCGCGCTCCAGCCATGGGAGAATACACGAGTATGGCTTTGAGATGAAAGACTGTTGAGCATGTATTGGATTCAAGCACGGGAACTCATCAAACGGGTTTCGAAGAGCCCGGCCACCGGACGGGTCCTGAGTGTGATCAGGAAGTTGACCCCGATTGCAGCATTGGGGATTATCACATATTTGGCGTGGGAATCTCGCGATGTTTTGGCCTCAACGATCCGAACGGCTCAGTGGGGCTATCTGGCCGCTTCAGTGATTGCATGTCTCGGCCCTTATTTCCTGGGGCCTTTGGGTGGGGTTATCGTTCTCACCGACTGTGGAGCGGACATAGCCTATGAGAAGATGCTCAGGATACATCTGGATTGCCTGCCGGCCAGATACTTGCCGGGAGGCATCTGGGGTACTGTCGGGAGATTTCTGTATCTGCATGGCCACGGTATTAACCCCTCTCAACTGGGCACACTCGCCATCGTGGAGAACGTCATGCCGATTGCGTCGTGCTTCGTGTTGGGAGGAGGATGGGTATGGTATTCTCATGGCCTTCAGGATCGGATCGGCGTTTGCGCAGCCCTCTCGGTGATCGCAGGCGCAATAATGCTTGTTGGAGTACCAAGAGCGATTGCAGGATACCTTTCAACAAATGGCGAAAGATTGTCGCTTGCCGGCTGGGCCAAGTGCGTGGGGATAGGTATGGTCTTCTACGCGCTCGGCGGCCTCAGCTTTGCCTGCTATATGACGGCATTCCCGTCGTCAATCGAGCATCTCTCGCTCGTGGACATCGGCGGCAGTTATCTCTTCTCATACGGCGTTGGGTACATCGCTTTTTTTTCCCCGCAGGGCATAGGGGTGGTCGAGGTCATGGCGGGGCACCTGTTAAAAGGCGCGATCTCCCTGGAAAGCATGATAGTCCTGGTTGCCGGCTTCAGGTTGATTCCCATGCTGACGGATATCCTCTTGTGGATCACGTCACGATGTTTCTACTGCGGGAAGGTGATGCGATTCCGGCAACGACCCTCCAAGGCGCTGGACAGTCCAGAATCATGCGATGAAAAAACTTAACCCCGATTTGCATGCCTGAGAGCCCGCCTTTCCCTTTCTTTTCCGTTCGAGACTATGACGTTCTCTTTTCTCCGGCGGCCGCAACCGGAGCATCAGAGGATGCATGACGCCGCGTGGGGCATGACGACAACAAAGTGCAGGCGAAAAAGGCCGGTTGGAATATGCAAATTGTTCTATGATGTTGATAAGAGAATCCTATTTTCTAGATTCATCTAAGGAAAATTCTTGCTTGTTTGTCATGAATTACATATTGAAGTTTATAATCAAGAAAGTAATAATATATTGATTTGTAACAATTAATATATCTGAGGAAGTCCATATTTTAAGAACATAGCTATTTTATGGTGAATAATATTAAATGGCGAGAAAAAAAGATGACCTTTCAAAATCCTTGTGGATTGAATATGACTTCTATATATGATAAGAGGCCTATAATTCGCCAAAATCGATTTGACCACCGGCCAATAAATTATCTTCCAAGGCTGAATATCCTTCTTCAATAGAGATATGCTTATTCCTTCAAGCGCCAACAGAAATAAGTGCAGAGGAATCAGAAACCAAGCATAGGGAGCAGGATAGCACATGATCATTACGAAAGTCTTGTTACGTTCGCTCAAAGACCGCCTTCGATAAGTCGTGTGCAATCCGCTGCCGACGATCTTCCCGCCGCCCAAGCTTGCGCCGACCACATGATTGAAGCCGGATCGAGCCAGTGCCAAAACCGGGTACCCTCGCAGCCGCGCAAGGCAGCAAAGGTACATGTCTTCCGCAAGGTTTCCAAACCATTCGGGAAAACCGCCAAGCTCCTCCCACAGGACTTTCGGTATCCAGAGACAGGCGCCGATGACCATTCCCACGTGATGCCGGCCCGCGTTGCGGTTCGGTATCGGATTGAGGAACAGGTCGAACAGGCTGCCGATGTCGATCAGTTCCTTCGTGCACATGTTGTATTGCGGTAACCCGAGGATTGAAGGGGTTTCCAGGGACTCCGCGGTCTCGTGCAACGTGGCCAGGGCATCCGCATGCAGTGTCGCATCGTTGTTAAGGAGCAGAATGTATTGCCCCTTGGCCTGCGCAACCATGCGGTTGTTGCTCACACAAAACCCGACGTTCCTGTCGCTCTCGATCAGTTTGACTTGAGGGAAACGCTCTCGAATGAAGGAAACGGAACCGTCTCGGGAGGCATCGTCATGGACGATGACCTCGAAGGGAAGACCAAAGACCTGAGAAAAGACGGATTCCAGGCACGGGCCGATAACACCAAGCCCGTTGTAGTTGGCGATGCAGATGGAACAGGCTGGGTTGTCCGGCGTGGGCGGATCGCTCCCCGGGTGTCTGATCGCAGTCATACAATGTCCCACCGTTGAATCCGCGCCGTCATCACCAAGGGCGTGGAATTCGAGTACGGCACACACTCCTTGGACAACCGAGCGGCAGCATTGAAGAATGTATCTGTAAATTGCCAAGCTCGTTTCTACCACCAAACCTGTCGACTGTCCATGTTAAGAGATCGGCCGAGTTTGGATAACCTTTCCCGCCCGTCATGAACACGCTTCTACCGAGTCACCCTCCGTTTGTGCTGTGCAAACCCGTGCCCTGCCACTGAACATACCCAAGGAATCTTCGACAAGATCGAAAACATCCCGCTTTCAAGGCAGCCGAATCAAAGATATCATATCGGGGACAAATTCGGCCGATATCCTTTTGAGACGGGAAAAGCACCTTGCCATTGATCTCGGGAATGGTGAAGCGTCCGGGTTTCTGTGTCTTCAAGGAGGCTCATGTTGATTGAGTGCGCGGCCAATCGTCCCTTTCAGTCGGAGCCGCTTGCGAAAATTACCTGCAAGCACGGAATATGCTTGACTCCCTTTGCGTTTTTCACCAAAGGATGGCCAGGGGATGCATGTCCGGAATTCTCCTGAGTTCTTGTCCTTAAGACTTGTGAATCGGCACAATCAAAGGAGAAAGGTCGGGACTCAGGGGAGCGTTGCGATCGGCTATGTGGCATGGTGCTGCAGTTTGGAAGGGGATTCTTTGAACGCACATCCATGGGCGTTCCAAGAAGCTCGCCGAGCGGGCTCCAACCGCGAAATACACCTCGGGGTTCCCTTGCTGCTTGGTTGCGGAATTGTTCGGGGTAGGACGGCCGGGGATACCATTGCGTGCTGTCTTTGGTCTGCTGGATGCTGGTGAAACCGGTTCCCGGTTCGTGAAACAGCTCCTCCGAATAGCACCAGGCTGGAGATAACGGAGACACATTCATGGCTCAATGCAGGATATGTGGCAATTCTCAAGGCAATACGCACTATACCGCGCGCGAAATGATGTACGGATCAAGGGATGAGTTTGAATATTTCGAATGTGGCAACTGTGGTTGTTTACAGATTATGGCAATCCCCGACGATTTGCAGAAATATTATTCAACTCAGTATTACTCATTTAAAAATCAGCCGCTAGCACCTCGAACTATATTGCAAAAAATCTACAATAATGTGAAAAATCAAAGAGTTAAATGTTTAGTTCGAAATTGGAAAGCGCTCGGAACACTATCATTCATGATATATGGTAAGCCTATTCCTGTATGGCTAAAAAGAATGGACATTTCTTATAGCAGTCATATAGTTGACATCGGTTGTGGATCTGGTTCTATTTTGTTATCTCTACAAAAGTCTGGGTACACTAATCTTGTTGGAATTGATCCATTTATAAATGATAGTATTATTTACAATGAAAGATTAAAAATCATTAAACAGCAACTATGCGAATTGGATGGAAAATATGATTTAATTATGATGCACCATTCATTAGAGCATATTGATAACCATACATATATTTTCAAAATCTTGCGCTCTCTACTTAATCCTGGTGGAACAATTCTTATAAGGACGCCAATAGTATCATCATTTGCTTGGAGAAAGTATAAAATAAACTGGGTTCAAATGGATTCACCACGTCATTTATACTTACATACAGTAAAAAGTATGAAGCTATTAGCTGATCAATCATCACTAAAAATTGTTGATATATATTTTGATTCAACAGCCTTTCAATTTTGGGGAAGTGAACAATATATAAATGATATTCCATTGCTTGATATGAAGTCCTATCGAAATAATCCGAGAGGATCTATCTTTACAGATAATCTGATCAAGGAATTTGAAAGAAAATCAAGAGAATTGAATGCAAGTGGGGATGGTGACCAAGCGTGTTTTTATCTGAAAGCGGTTTGACACGCTCTGGCTGATTCCATCATCGGTTTTCAGTATTCCGGTCCCAACGAGGCCTTTCCGGGCTTCGGGGAATAGCATTGCCACTGGAGGAGCTGCGAGCGGACTGCGCACGCAATGCCTTCATCCCGCCGCGGGCGAGCTTCCCTCCTTTGTCCGACCTTGCTCGGCGCCGGCGCGAGGTCGGTTTCAACGCATTCCTCCGGGCCGGCCGGCAACCGCTCTAGCAGGGAGACCGGCCCGGCCCCTGAATCCGCCTCATCCCGGCACGAGTATCGCCCTGTCAATCGGCCCGGCGTTCACCCCCTCATCCCCGTCACCATCCGGTATGCCGTCTTGTATCGGTCGGCGCAATCCCGCCATGTTCCGATTTCCCGCCTGACCCAGTCATGGGCGCTCGCACCGGCGGCTTCGTTGTGGTCCGGCCGGGCGAGCCATTCGAGGCCGCCGGCGAATTCCTCCCTCGAGCCGGCGAGCCAACCCGTTTCCATGTGCCGGACGACGTTGCGGTGCGCGGGGATGGTCGATGCGAGGATGGGCAGCCTCGCCGCCATGGCTTCGAGAATGACCTGCGGCCTCCCCTCGTCGTGCCGGCTCACGGAAATCAACCCGGACGCGCGGGGGAACCAGTCGCTTTCCAGCGCATCCGGATGGGTCGGGCCGTGGTAGCGCACCCAACCCGGGATGGCAAGGTCCTCCTGCATGGGACCGAGCAGGTGCAGCTCGTCGTCGGCGCCGAAAAGCCCTTCTCCCCACGAGAACAAGGGGCCGATCTTCTTTTCGGTCACCCGTGACACGACCAGCCATTGCCTCGGCGTCCCCGGCGTTCTTTTCCGCTTGACCGAAAACCACCTGTCGTCCACTCCGAACGGAATCGCGCGGACTCGTGCCACGTCGCCGAAGCGCCTCTCCAGCTCCGGAACCATCCAGTCGGCATTGGGAGCGATGAGGCATTCCCTCTGCCGGAGCACCGTCCTGATCAGGCCGGTGATTCCGGGCACGCGCAACAATCCGAAGTCGGTTCCGAGCACGCTCACGACGGTCGGAATGGAGGTGCCCCACAAAGGCAGGACGTTCTGCAGCCAGTTGACATGGGCCACGTCCGCCTCGGGTTTCCGCAGGCAGTTCCTCCGCAGGAGCCACAGCAGCTTGAAAACCGCCTCGAAGCCGCGCGGGGTTCGCGAGCGAATCAGGTGGGCGATTCCTCCCCGGGCGAGCAAGTCTTTGAGCCATGCGGCTTCAGCAGCTGTCGGCCGGTAGGCGACGTTGTCGGGGATTTTCCCGGGCGGCGCCCAAAGGGAGAGCTCGACGGCCCGATCTTCGGCCAGGGCGTAAACCAGGTCCTTGATGAATCGTCCGCGCCAGTCTTCAGGATCGAAGGGATAGGATGTGCTCACCATCGTAACGCGCATGGATTTCGTCCGTCCGGGGGATTGTATCGGCGGTGACTGCACGGATCAAAGCCCGGCCCTTTTCCCGGAAAGCTCATCGCCGTCGAGCGGCGACCGGTCGGCGCCGTCCGTCGCATCGACGAGGGGTGCCGGGTCGACGACAAACTCCATGCGGTCGAATCTGCTCTGGGTGATCTGTTCGGACACCAGGCCGATGAGAAACATCAGGATCGAGGACGTCATGAACATTGCGGACGTCGGGCCGTACCGCCCGTCGAGAACGACAACCTTGTAGAGACCGTAACCCAGCCCGAGCAGGAAAGTGACAACGCTGGCGGGAAGGAATATTTTCATGGGAGAAAAGAGTGTCGCGATCTTGAAAATGATCAGGAGGAACCGGGAACCGTCACGCAGAAGCTTGATCTTGCTCTTGCTGTTGGATGCACGCCGATCCGCCTTGATGGGAAGGTAGGTCAGTCCGTACCCGGAGCGGATCGTCGCGAGGGTGATGGTTGTGGGATACGAGAAGGTGTTCGGCAGCAGGGACACGAATTCGCGGGCCACGTGCGCCCTGACGGCTCTGAAGCCGGAGGTGAGGTCTTCGATCCTGCGACCGCAAACATAGGTTGCCAGCCAATTGTAAATGGTATTGGCGAGGTCTCTGTGGATGCTCGTTTCCGACGACCTGGTGCGGGCGCCGACGACCATGTGGTAGTCCGCCGCCTTTTCGAGCATCTCCGGAATGTAGTCGGGGGGGTGCTGGCCGTCGGCGTCGAGCATGACCAGGATCCCGCCTCTGCTGCTGCGTATGCCGGTCTTCACCGCCGCGCCGTTGCCCATGTTGTACGGATGCCGGACGATTCTCGCGCCGGCGCGCCGCGCATTGCCCGCGGTGTCGTCGGCCGAGCCGTCGTCGACGACGATCACTTCGTAGGCACGGCCGATTGAGGTCATCACCGCGTGGATCCGCGAGATGAGATTGCCGATGCCGTCTGCTTCATTGTAGGCCGGAATGACGATGCTGACTTCGGGAGCCGTCGCATCCGTCGTGGTTGCGGAGAATCGCTTTGTGAGCACGGCTTGGACTTTCTTTTCGAGGAGTTGCGAGGCCCCGGGGTCTGCGCATGATCTTGCGCGAGCCAAAAAACCCGTTCATCCGGATGAGGCCCATGTCTCACGCCCCGGGAGGAGGCGTTGCGCCGAGTCCGGGGATACCCGCCCGCCCGACGCATATCCGCGGGTCATCCGTTCCATCCATTATATTCGACTCTATGACATGAAAGAATTAATATTAACCGTGACGGGATTGGCTTCTTTCGGGTTCGTGGAATATGGCATGAATCCGGCGGAGGTGTCAATCGCGCGATGGCGCATCGTCGTCCCGGACGCTGAAACTCAGTTGAAATCGCGCCCTTGAAGGATTACAATTATCAGGTTTGATTGTCATTAAGGAACATTCGGAGGCGTTTCCCGTGCGGCTTCCGCGATCCGCCTGCCCGGGGATGCTTGCCGGTTCTTGCTGTCGAGGAAAGATTCATGGCCATTCTGGACATCTGTACATACCCCGATCCCATCTTACGACAGAAAGCCGCCCCCGTCGAAAACATCGACGGCGCGCTCATTCAATTAATAGACGACATGACCGAAACCATGTACGAGGCTCCCGGCATCGGACTGGCCGCAAATCAGGTCGGCAGATCGCTCAGGCTCATTGTGGTCGACTTGCAGCGTCAGGACGAAGAGCATGGCCTGATCGTGCTGATAAACCCGCAGATTGTGGCGACTCAGGGGGAAATCACCTGGGAGGAAGGATGTCTCAGCGTTCCCGAGTACTTCTCCCCGGTAAAACGCCATGCGCAGGTGGTAGTTCGCGGGTATGGCCGGGATGGGAAAGAAATGGAAATTCAGGCAGGCGGCCTCCTTGCCGTGGCATTGCAGCACGAAATCGATCATCTTGAAGGCCGCTTGTTCATCGATCGGTTGAATCCCATCACCAGGGACATTTTCAAGAGGAAATGGAAGAAAAAACTGAAAGAGGTTACAGCATAGCGACCGGACTGCCGCCGCTCGTTTTCATGGGGACGCCTGAATTTGCGGTGCCTTCTTTGCGGAAACTGGCGGAAGCGGGTGCGCCCATACTCCTTGTCGTAACTCAGCCGGACCGCCCGAGCGGGCGGGGAAAGAAAGTCACGCTCCCACCCATCAAGCTGTTGGCGCAAGAACTTGGCATTCCCGTATTTCAACCGGATCGAGTGAGGAAGCCGGAGGCGATCGATCGTATCAGATCGACCGGGGCTGAATGCGCCGTGGTGGTCGCGTTCGGTCAAATACTGCCCCAGGCTCTGCTCGACGTGTTTCCACGGGGCACGCTGAACGTTCATGCTTCATTGCTGCCGAAGTACCGCGGAGCCGCCCCCATCCATCGTGCCATACTCGAGGGGGATTCCGGGACGGGGATCAGCGTCATGCTCCTCGACGCCGGGATGGATACGGGGCCGGTGCTGACGCGCCGGGGGCTGGAAATCGGGGACCGCGAGACGTTTGGCGAATTGCATGACCGGCTGGCCGCAGCGGGAGCCGAACTGCTGATCGAGACGCTGAAAGGGTGGAAGGCGGGCAGTGTCGCCGCCGAACCGCAGGATGACGCCCATGCGAGCTATGCCCCGCCTCTGGGAAAGGAGGAGTTCCGGCTTGAGTGGACTCAACCGGCTTGGCGCACCGTTAGCCGGATTCGAGCCTTCGATCCTCATCCGGGTGCTTTTTTCATGTGTGGCGGGAAACGGGTCAAATGCTTCAGAGCTTCGCTGCTTTCCCTTCGAACCGCGGGCCAGGGGGGGGAGGTCGTGGGGCTGCAAGCCGGCGGACTGGTCGTTCTGGGTGGTGACGGGCGGAGCCTGCTGATAGGCGAACTGCAGATGGAAGGGCAGCGCCGGGTTCCGGCGCCCGAATTCGTTCGAGGTCGTCCTTTGCCGCCCGGCACGAGGCTTGGATAACATTCGCAAAGAAAAGAACCGAATCCATGACGCAGCGCCTAACCTCGTTCAAGATGCCTCCCGGACAGCCGGAGAAAAAGACCATTCTCATCCTGGTCGCTCTGACGGCCGTTTTGCTGACGATCCTCCTGGTTCTGTTCTACATCGTTCCCTACTATGGGTTCAGTCGCATCCATGCAGGTCTGCCCATCGTGATGGGGGTCCTGGTCGCCGCTGTCGGGGGGTTCGTGGTTCTCAGCCTCGTGCTTCTCATGGTGGTCTTCATTGTGGGACACGACGTGCCGTTTTCGAAGAAATTGCGCAGTATTGCCGTCAAGGGGCTGCTGCCGACCCTGACCGTCGTGGGCAAGTTGATCGGACTGCGCAAGGAGGAAGTCCAGCACGCTTTTGTGGCCGTGAACAATGAGCTCGTGATGGCTCAATGCAGAAACGGACATCCACCCAGGAACGTTCTGTTGTTGATGCCGCATTGCCTCCAGAACGCCGACTGCCCGGTGAAAATCACCTACCGGGTCGAGAACTGCAAGCGGTGCGGCAAATGCCGGATCAAAGATCTGCTCGATCTTTCGGAAAAATACGGAGTGAGCCTCGCGGTGGCGACGGGGGGGACCATCGCGCGCAGGATCGTGATCGAAAAAAAACCCGACCTGATCATCGCCGTCGCTTGCGAACGGGATCTGACGAGCGGGATACAGGATACCACGCCTCTGCCGGTCTACGGCATCTTCAACCAGCGTCCTTTCGGTCCGTGCCTGAACACCCAGGTTGCCATGGACCAGGTCGAATCGATCCTCAAGGAGGTGATGGAGATCAACCGGGAAAAATCATGATCAACGCCAGGGTCTTGGCCTTTCAGATTCTCCTGCACATGGACCGCGCTGCTTCTCACCCCGATCGTCTCATACGCGGCATGCTCGGCCGGCACGAGCGCCTCGAGGAAAGGGACAGAGCGCTCCTGACCGAGCTCGTGTATGGAGTTCTTCGCTGGCAGGGCCGGCTTGACTGGCACATCGATCAGCTGAGCAGGACCCGCCCGGAAAAAATCGACCCCGCCGTCCGCATTCTTCTGCGACTCGCCCTTTATCAGATACTCATGCTCGACCGCATCCCCGACCATGCCGCCGTCAACGAAGCCGTGAATATGGCGAAAACAACTCAGCCGGCGTATCTCGTAAAGTTCGTCAACGGGATCCTGCGCGAGGCTCTACGCCGCCGGAGCGGCTGGATGTGGCCGGAAGCGAGCGAAGAACCGGGCAAGTACATCGCCGTGACCACCGCGCACCCGATTTGGTACGCGGAACGGCTCCTGCACGAATTCGGATTCGAGGAGACCCTCGATATCTGCAATGCGAACAACACCGTTGCCCCGATGACGTTGCGCGTCAATGCCATCAAGACTTCGACCGACACGATCCTCCGATGGTGCGTGGAACATGGGATCGACGCCGAGCCGTCGGGAGTTGTTCCGACGGCGGTGCGCTTGACCGGTTTGCGACGGGATCTTGCCGAAACGTCCATCTACCGGGACGGCCTGGTGCAGGTGCAGGACGAGGCGTCCCAGATCGTTTCCGCGCTTGTGGCTCCCCGGGCAGGGGAGCGGGTGCTGGACCTGTGTGCCGGATTCGGCGGCAAGTCCACTCACCTGGGCATCCTCATGGGTGACCGGGGGGAGGTCGTCGCCGTGGACAATTCCGCCTGGAAACTGGAAGAGCTTCGAAAAAACGCCCGGAGACAGGGCCTGCGCATCATCAAGCCGCACACGGCGGACCTGTTGGAATTCTCTCCCGGAACGGGGGACCTTTTCGATCGAGTTCTGCTGGATGCGCCGTGTTCGGGGTTCGGGACCCTCCGGCGCAACCCGGACATCAAATGGCGGCGGCACCTCAAGGATCCCCGACGGTTTGGGAGGATTCAGAAGGAAATGCTGGACCATGCCGCACGGTTCGTCAAACCGGGGGGCACCCTGGTCTATTCCGCGTGCACGCTGTTTCGGGAAGAAAACGAGGCGGTCGCCGAGCACTTTGCGGCTTCTCATCCGGACTGGCGAATCGAGCCCTTCGGTCCCGATTTGCCCGATGCCTGCCGGGGGATGGCGGCCGGCTCCTTCTTCCGCACCTGGCCGCATCGCCACCAGGTGGACGGCTTCTTTGCCGCCCGCTTGAAGCGACTTGCCTGATCAGCGCAGTTTCAACTTCCGCATCGCCACGCCGCTCATTTTCAGCAGAATCAAACCGTGCTTGAACCGCTCGATTTTTATGTCCCCGTACGTTCGACGTCGATACCTGATGGGAACCTCCACAATCTTGAGGTTCAGCTTGGCTGCTCCGAAGAGCAGATCGAAGTCCCCGAACGGGTCGAAGTCCCCGAAAAAGCTCCTGCCGTTGGCAATCTTCTGGTAATCCTTCTTGAAGAGGACTTTTGTCCCGCAAAGCGTGTCTCTGATGCGCTGGTCGAGCAGCCAGGTGAACGCCAGGCTGAAGAACTTGTTCCCGAGTTTGTTCAGGAAGCGCATGGCCTGCTCCTCCATCGGGTAGATGAGGCGCGTGCCGTTTATGAATTCTCCGACCCCTTCGGTGAGGGCCAGGTAGAATTTCGGCAGGTCCTCCGGCGGGACGGTCAGGTCCGCGTCGAGGATCATGAGGATGTCTCCCGAGGCGGCGGCAAAGCCCTTTCGAACCGCGTCCCCCTTGCCCAGTTTGAGCATCTTGCCCTCGCGCCCCGCATGACCGGTGCCGGGTGGGACCTGGTGCAGAAGCTTGATGTCCTTGATCCCCTTGAACTCCTCCATGGCGTCTTCGATGGCGGCCACGGTTCCGTCCGTGGACAGCCCATCCACGAAAAGGATTTCCGTATGACTTCCCATCTCGGGAATGCGTTCCACCGCCGGCCGGATGTTCCCTTCCTCGTTGCGACACGGGACGATCACCGAAACGGACGGCCTGCGGTCCGGAGTCCGTTCGGGAACCACCGGCCGGGCGATGAGGTAGACGACCAGGGGCAACCTGCACAGCAACGGAATCTTGGCGACGTAACGGTTCAGAAAGGTTGAAAGAAACGGGACCTGTTTGGGCAGGAGAAGCAGCTGCCCCTTCTTGATGACTTCGAAGCCGTTCAAATCCAGGAGATTGTGAATATCGTTCAGCGACAGCCAGTTTTGATAATCTTGGGGTATTTTCATTCCCAGGCGTTCACCCAGTCGCAGCACGGGCTCCCACAAGGGATTGAAGTACGTGATGATGATCCGGCTGCCCGGATGGCATACCGTTCTCATGTTCCTGAATGCGGCCCACACGTCCGTCAAATCCCCGAGCACATCGGACATGATGATATGGTCGTACGTGTCCCGATGTTTCAAGTCCTCGATATCATCGACCGAAAAGGCCAAATTTTCGAACCGGTCGGGCGGATACTTCCTCCTGGCGACTTCGATCATCGCGGGAGAAAAGTCGATGCCATGCCCCCACGGAGGATTCAGCCGCGCCAGCAGGTCGCCGGTGCCGCATCCTATTTCGAGGACCGATGCATCGCTCGGGATAAGGAAGGAGAGGAATGATTCCAATTCCTTGTAATAATATTGGTTTTTCTGCTTCCAATGGTCTCGCTGCGCGGCCTGGGAGTCGAAAAGTTCTCGCTTCTGAGCCTTGTCTTTCATGGTTGGTTGCTTTCCTTCGGATGAGCGATCATGGGAGGGGAGGCCCGCAGGAGCCGGGCGGTCAGAACGGCCCGTTCCGAGGGGTCGAGGACGGCCATGGACTTCCGGATGTGCTCCTCGTAGTCGGTCCGCCCCAGTGCGCGCCCAAGCTTGGCCGTCGCCACACGCAGATCGACCAGCGCGTTGTTGTCCGGGAGTTGCTCGAGGATGGCTTCCGCAATCCTGAATGCATCCTCGGCAAGTCGCCCGGACGGGTTCTTCAGCCGGACGCCCTCGTAGCCGATGTATTCGGCGCAGGAGAGGACCGGGCTGTTCTTAAGTCTTTCCAGGGGCAACGGTGTTTTGTCGCCGGGGATGGGAACGATCGGATATTTCGAAAACGGCGTCAGGAAATACTCGTGAAACGTGAAGAAAAGAAACACCGGTTCGCCCTCCGACAGCAAGCGCCGATCATCGACCAGCGGGAGCGCTTCCAGGGAACAGTGCGGGGACTTGCCCAGTTCGAATTCCGGGTACCAGCCGCCGAACCCTACCAGGCCCCCCGTGAAGAACACGGTGCCCCGGTGGTAGGTGCCCGCAATGTAGTCTCGAATACCGTTCACGTCGGCTTTCCTTCGCATTGTCTTGAAGGCCCATGTGGAATGAAGGACGAACGCGAACATCAGGACCGTGATGGAGGCAAGCAGTACCCGCCGTCCCGGTATCTTGACGGCTTGAAGTCGGGAGGCGAGTTCATGCCATGCGCAGGCGGCAAGAAACAGCGTCAGGGGCAGGATGTACGTGGGATAGGGAGGTCGGAACGGAGACTCGGTGTTGGCGCCGTAGGCGAAAAGATGCAAAAAGGCCGCACACGGGAGCGTAGCGGCCGCGATTTTGGGCAGGAAGAAGCCGGGCTCGCCTCTTCGTTGGATCGCCAGGACAATCGCCGCGAGGACGAAAGGCAAAAGCAGAAGGCCGATGGGCTCCAATTGCGTCACATAGGCCCTCCACAAGGGAAAGAACGAGAAGTTCACGAGATGCGCCAGGTAAGTGGCCGGGTCTGCCTTGGAAAGATGTGGAGCGTATCGCCTGGACGTCTGGACCAGGATGAAAAAAATCGGCAAGTAGAAGCCGATGGCGATGCAGATCGTTCCCATGGCGGCAATGTTGCGTTTTCGGCGTTCCGGGGCGAGCCGGCCCGGGCGCACCAATGAAACGAGGACCGGTGCACCGAGAACCAAAAGCAGAGCCACGATCACCATCAGCGGCGAGAGCCCGCTGGAGTACAGGAACAGGACACAGGCGCCCGGCAGCGCGAGCAAATGTCGCGCCCTGAGCGAGGAATCCCGCATGAAATTATCCAACTGCCACAGGACCACGAGCAGAAGAAACATCACGATGGAGTAGGGCCGTGCTTCCTGGGAGAAATACAGGTGAAACGGCAGTATGGCCATCAGGAGCCCGGTCAGGAGGCTGATCTGCCAGGAACAGTATCTTGAGAGCAGTAACGCAAGCAGGCCGACCGAACCCACCCCGAACAACGCGGCGGGCAACCGCGCGGCGAAGACGCTCCGGTCGATGAGAAACACCGCGTGGCCGATCCAGTAGTCGAGAGGCGGTTGAACCTGGGTGGCGGCGTAGGTGATGATATCGCGCAGGCTGAGCGCATAATAGGATATCTGGCGCGCCTCGTCCATGAAGAGACTTTCGGCGTCCAAATCGTGCAGACGGAGAGCCAGGGAGATCGAGGTCAGTGCAATGAGTCCGAACAGAAAAGTCTTCCGCTCATTCGACATGGTTTGCCGTCCCTCTCAGAGTGTCCGTTTGCCGAGGTTTTGCGCGCCGCGATGTCTTCGGCTGTTGGCCGGCGGTATGTACGATGGATAAACGGAAACATTTCCTTCCCGCTTGAAGGAAAAACACGGCACGTGCGCCGGGAGGTCGGTCGGTGCGGGAACCGGGCGGCAGAGGGGAGCGGGCCGTGGCGGGCACATGGATGACAGCGTCGGCACGGCGTGGTTGCCGGTCGCCCCGGTGCGCCGCCGCGAGCGCCTGGGGGGAGGCCGATCCGCCGGAAACAAGGCGGCACGCCGGGGATTCGAGTGCTCACCCATGCAATCGGCAAAGACGATGTGTTTCAAGAGACTCTCGAGCCGGCCGGGACAGGTTTTTCCGTGGTGAGAAGGCGCAGCGCATCGCCATCCTTGACGGCCAGGACCATTCCGTGGGACTCGATACCCATCAGCTTGGCAGGTTTCAAATTTGCCACCACGACGACCTGTTTGCCCGTGAGCTCCTCCGGCGAATAGCTCTGGGCGATTCCGGCGACCACCTGCCGCTCTTCACCGATATCCACCAACAACCGCAGCAGCTTTTCGGATTTCGGGACTCGCTCGGCATGCTTGACCACGCCGGTGCGCAAATCCACCTGCCTGAATGCTTCCAGGTCCAGGAGAGGCAAGCTCGGCTGCCGTTTCTCGGGTTGCCGGGGGACGGCGGGTTTTCGTTCCTCCTTGATGTCGATCCGGGGAAACAAGGCATCTCCCTTGGAAACCGGGGTCCCCTCGACCAGGGTGCCCCAGCGGCCGTCTTCAGCCAGCCTCAAATCGATGGAACGCTTCACCACGCCCAGCCGCTCGAGCATCTTTTCAGAAGTGGACGGCATGAACGGGGAGATCAGCACCGCCATGGTCTTGTTCAGTTCGAGCAGAATCCGGATCACGGACTCGAGGCGGCCGTGCAGACTCGGGTCTTTGGCCAGCCCCCAGGGGCCGACGGTATCGATATACTTGTTGGCGGCATTCAGGCATTCCCATATGGACATCAGGGCCTTGTGGAAGCCGAATCCCGTAAGCTCCTCGCGGAACTCAGCAACGGTCCGTTCGACCCGGGAGATGAGGTCCCGGTCCATAGCGTTCGGTTCGGAGCCGAAGGGAGGCACCTTGCCGTCGAAATACTTGAGCGTCATGGCCAGCGTCCGGCTGAAAAGATTGCCCAGGTCGTTGGCCAGGTCGGAATTCAAACGCTGCACCAGGGCGTCCTCGCTGAAGTTGGCGTCGAGGCCGAACACCATTTCGCGAAGCAGGAAGTAACGAAAGGCGTCGAGTCCGTACAGGGGGATCATATCCAGCGGTCGCACCACCGTCCCCCTGCTCTTGCTCATCTTACCCTCATTGATCTTCCAGTAGCCGTGGACGTTGAGGTGTCGAAAAACCGGAAAGCCCGCCGCCTTGATGATGGTCGGCCAGTAAATGCCGTGAGGTTTGAGGATGTCCTTGGCGATGGTGTGTTGCACCACGGGCCAGAATTCTCCGAAGAGCGGTCCGCCAGGGTATCCGAGAGCGGATACGTAGTTGATCAGTGCGTCGAACCAGACGTAAGTCACGTAACGCTCGTCGAAGGGCAGAGTGATCCCCCAGGCGAGCCGTTCCTTGGGCCTGGAGATGCAAAGATCCTCGAGGGGTTCTCTCAGGAAGGCAAGCACTTCGTTGCGATATCGTTCCGGCCTGATGAAATCCGGGTTCGACTCGATATGCTCGATGAGCCAGTTCTGATACTTGCTCATGCGGAAAAAATAATTGGCTTCCTCCCGCTCGATCGGTTCCTTGTCGTGATCGGGACACCTGCCGTCCACCAGCTCGCGTTCCGTGTAGAAACGCTCACACCCCACGCAGTAAAGGCCCCGGTACGTGCTGAAGGTGATGTCACCCGAGTCGTAAACCTGCTGCAAGATGTGCTGAACCACCCGGATGTGTTCCGGATCCGTGGTGCGGATAAAGTGGTCGTTGCTGATGTTGAGCTTTGACCAGGCCTCCTTGAACATCCCGCTGATGCGGTCGGCATAGTCCTTGGGAGACGTGCCGGCATCGGCCGCAGCCTGGACGATCTTGTCGCCGTGCTCATCCGTGCCGGTGAGGAAGAATGTCCCGTATCCCATCAGCTTGTGGAAACGATTCATCACATCCGCCACAATGGTGGTGTAGGCGTGTCCGATATGCGGTTCGGCATTCACATAGTAGATGGGGGTAGTGATGTAGAAACGATTCATGAAGATGCCTTTCTTTCGGTGTCCGGCCCGGTTGCGCTGATCGATCCCCGTCGCCGTCGGCGGCGGACCGGCAAATGCCGTATCGGTATGGCCTTCCCGGGGCACGGAGAACTCCTGTGCCTGCAGGTGCGGCGAGCTCCGGGTTGCCGCGGATGCCCCAAGGTCAGCCTTTCGGCGGGGGGTCCAGTTGCTTTTCAATCTCGCGCCCGTCCTCCATCAGGACGGTGACCGATCTCTCCATCACATTCTGGCGGATCACCTTCCCGCGTCCTTCCGGGATTTCCACCTTCTTGCCGAGTTTCGGCATGTCTTTCTTGAGTTCCCTGTAGGTATCGTATTCGTATTGCAGGCAGCACATCAATCTTCCGCAGGCACCCGAAATCTTGGTGGGATTCAGGCTGAGGTTCTGCTCCTTGGCCATCTTGATGGAAACCGCGTGGAAATTCTTGAGGAAAGTGGCGCAGCACAACGGGCGGCCGCAATTTCCAAGACCACCGACCATCTTAGCCTGGTTGCGGATGCCGATTTGCCGCAGTTCCACCCTGGTCCTCAATCGCCTGACGAGATCCTTGAGCAGTTCCCTGAAATCAACCCGGCCGTCCGCCGTAAAATAGAAGATGATTTTGCTGCCGTCGAAGAAGTATTCGACGTCGACGAGACTCATGGCGAGCTGGTGTGCCTTTATGCGATCCAGACAGTAGTTCTTGGCGTCCTGTTCGACTTCAAGATTGTTCTGGTGAGTCCGGATTTCCTCTGTCGTTGCCGGGCGGTCGATTTTCTTCACTTCAGAGGGATGAAACCTGGGATCTTTGACATGCGGGCCTTCCGCCACCTGTCCCAGCCCGATGCCCTGTTCGGTGTGAACCATTACGAAATCGCCCTTTTTCAAAGCACATTCCGCAGGGTCGAAATGATATATCTTGCCTCCTTTACGGAAGCGAATTCCAACAACCTTTTCCATACAAGACATCCTTTATGTTCAGGCAGATGCTTTCCATGACGAGCTGCTTGTTGGCGTTCCCGCGCAAACGTCCGATCGACTCTTCGACCCGGTCGTAGAGGGTCAACAGACTGTCGGGCGAAACTTCCACACCGGAAACGGCGCACGGGTCGTCCGGCTCGAAAGCCTGCCTGTAACCGTCGATCACACGGGAAAGCAGGAGATCCCGCACCCACAATTTAACGCATTCCAGATCCTGCTCCAAGTCTTCCTTCTGCTGGGCCCATCGCCCCGCCATGGCGAGAACATCGGCCATGCCGCTCCGCTCGGATTTCCGGAGATTCTCGACTATCTCCTTCCAGTGGGACAGGTGTTCTTCCCGTGCCAGCCATTGAGCCCTGTCGAGACTGCCTCCCGACAGCCGGGTCAGCTCCCGTGCCTGCGCCTCGGGTATCTTCAGGGAAGCGGCCATCTCCCGTGCGATCACCTCGTCTTCGAGCGGCTGCAGCCGCAAGTGACTGCACCGCGACACGATTGTCGGCAGGAGCATCTGGGGCTCAGTGGCCGTAAGCAGAAAAAGGTTTGCGCGCGGCGGCTCCTCGAGCACCTTGAGCAGGGCATTGCCGGACTCCTCATGGAGGTGTTGGGCATTCTCGATGATGACGACTCGAAATCTGCCTTCGAAAGGACGGAAGCGAACGCGCTCCCGCAATTCCCGGATCCGGTCCAGTTTAATGAATATGCCCTCGCTCCGGATGACAAAAAGGTCCGGATGATGCCCTTCATCGATTTTTCGGCATGAAATGCAGCGATCACAACTCTCGTCGTCCCGGGGTTCGAGACAGTTGAGCAGCTTGGCGAGCTCCCGGGCAACCCGCAGCTTGCCCACGCCCGCCATGCCGCTGAACAGAACCGCATGCGGAAGCGTTCCGGCTCGCGCCATCCGCTTCAGCAAGCGCTTCGTTCGTTCCTGCCCGGGAATATCCTTGAACGACATGATCTTCTTTCGCGATCGGGTGAAGAATGGGTGCCGAGTTTTCCAGTCTCCGCTTACTTCTTGGGCTTTTCCGGGTTCCAGAGATTCAGCTGAACCCCTCGTTCATCCTCAGTCTCTTCCCCTTCGAGGGGCAGGGTGTCCGCCTGCTCTTTGGGCAGGCCGCGGTAGAAGAATCGCTCGAACAGCGGCTGGTAGCCGGTCCACACCTCGTTCCCCGCTTTGGGCTCCGACAGGATCCGGGTCAGATTGTTCATCTTCGCGTCCAGATCGTCGGCGTGGTGAAGGACGAAGGCCTCCCTCGTCATGGGGAGCTTCGCGGCACCGAATTCCGCTTCACCGTGGTGGCTGAGAATCATGTGCTTGATCAGCCAGGCTTTTTCCTCGGGAAAGTCCTTCAAGAGGCGAATCTTTTCATCGACGATCTGGACGCCGAGAACCATGTGGCCCAGCAAACGGCCGGAGTGGGAATAGTCGATGGCGAGGTCGTAGACATACTCATCGGTCTTCCCGATGTCGTGCAATATGGCTCCGGCCACGAGCAGGTCCCGGTCGAGAAACGGGTACAGCCGGCAGATGCGGAGAACGAGTTCCACCACGGAAAGCGTGTGTTCGAGCAACCCCCCGAGATAGGCATGGTGCATCGATTTGGCCGCCGGTGCCGACTTGAACCGGGACAGCAGAACCCGATCCTTGAAGATGGCTTTGAGCAGCTGTTTGCAGGACCGGTCTTCAACCTCCGATATGCGCCCGCTCAGTTTCTCGAACAAAACATCCCGGTCTTTCGGGCACACCGGGAGGAAATCCGCGGGGTCGACGGCTTCCGGTTTCAGGGGACGAGCTTCCTGGATGTTCAACTGTACTTCGTCCCGATACGTCTCGCTGCGACCGCGCAGGAACACCGCTCCCTTGAGAGGGATGACGGCGGCAAGCTCCGTGGCGTTGTCCCAGACACGGCCGGTGATCTCTCCCGTCCTGTCGACAAGCCGAAGCGTGAGGAACGCCGTTCCGGAGCGGGTGGTCCGCAGCTGTTTCTCGCTCACGACAAAAGCTGCCGCGATATCCTGGTTGGGCTGAATGTCGGCGATAAAGGTCTTCGACACGTCGTCCTGCCTTGTGATCGGTTCAATTCAAGAGGGAACGAGGTGCTTGCCCGCCCCGCGAATCAAAACAATACTTCTATATTATATCCGCGAAACATGTCAAATTTCCTTTTGTACTCTCCGATCAGGTTGATCTCAATGGCAAAATGGACACGGACCCGCGTGACCGGCGCAGGAGGTGCCCGTAGCGCAACTCGACGCCGGATTCCACGCGATCGCGCAAGGCGACGAGGTGCGGGTTCACCGGGGAGATGCGGTTCCGATCCAAGAAATCCTTGCAGGAGAATCCACAAAAGTTTATAGAAACACTCGGATTCCAAATGGAGTCCGTGAGGCAATACACACTGAACGTGGCCCTGACGACATGCGCAATGGCGAATGCCACCCCGGGTTCCGGCATACTCGGGAAGAACGATGATCGTTTTCGCGCCTCGAAGTGAGCCTCGTGCTCACGGCGGCGTCGCAGAACGGCGAAAGGGCGCTTTCAGGGTTTCCTCTTCGGGCTGTCATGAGAGGCGCTGCGGACCGGTGGATTGTCCTTTGCGGCTTGTCCGGGCGCCGCGGCCCGTTGGTTGCGGTTCTTATCACGAAACGCCGGCACGGCGTCGAGGAGTGTCTGATGCCTTTGAATATCGTGGCATTGATCGCGATTTTGAGTCTTCCGCTCGTGCCCACTTTCTGGGCGATTCTGGATATACCCAAGCGCCGCTTTGCAAGCCCCCGGAAAAAGGTCGTCTGGTTCGCGATCGTGTCCACTTTCCCTTTCGTCGGAGCCATGATCTATATTATCCTGGTTCGCCGTCACACCGAACCCATCTCGTAGAAGGAGGCGTTGCCGACTCATGCTCAACCTTTTCAGAGAACACTCAAAGTCCTGGATGATCAAGGCACTTCTCATCCTCGTGGCGATCGTGTTCGTGTGGTGGGGGGGAGCCACCTACCAGTCGAAAAGCGACACAGCGGTCGTGCAGATCGATGACGAGTTCATCAGCGAGCGCGATTACTATAACGTGTACGAAAAGATGGTCACGAGGTACCGCACTCAACTGGGCAAGGCCTGGTCCGAGAAACTGGTCGAGGAGATGAACCTCAAGGGCCAGGTGCTGGACATGCTCATCAATCGCTACCTGGTCTCCAAGGCGGCCCGCGAGCTCGGGCTTTCGGCGAGCACCGAGGAAATCCGGCGCAAGATCCTCGAATACCCCGTTTTCCTGAATGAAGGCCGGTTCGATCAGCTCACCTATGAAAGGGTCCTCCGCCAGGAGCGGTTGACACCTGAAGGTTTTGAGAAGGACATTGCGGAAAGCATCGCCTACGAGCGACTGCTCAATTTCATCAAGAGGCAGGTCGTGGTCACGGATGACGAAGTGACGGCGGACTATCGAACGAACTACGGCCAGGTGCAGATCGCCTATGCTTTGTTCGATCCGAAGTCCTTCGAGGACAAGGTGACCGTCGATGAGCAGGGCGCGCAGGAGTACTTCCAGAACCACCGGGAACGTTACATGGAACCGGAGAAACGCCAGTTCTCGCTGGTGCTCTACAAACCCGAGGCCTACATGGACCAGGCCGGCGTCACCGGGGACGATATGCGCAGGTACTACGACGACCATATTGCAGAATATCGGCATGAGCAGCAGGTGCGGGCGCGGCAAATCCTGTTCAGGCTCAAGGAGGATGCGGCCGAAGAGGAAATCGCCAAGGCCCGCTCCGAAGCTGAAAAGGTGCTTGCAGAGGCCAGAAAAGGAAAGGATTTTGCGGAGCTCGCCAGGAAGTATTCCCAGGACACGGCCACTGCAAAAAACGGCGGCGATTTGGGTGCTTTTGCCCGCGGGCAGATGCTTGAGCCTTTCTCCGATGCGGCCTTCGCAATGAAAAAAGGGGAAATAAGCGATTTGGTGGAAACGCCGGACGGCTTTCACATCATCAAGGTCGAAGAGATCATTCCCGAGAAGACGACATCGTTTGAGGAAGCGCGAAGCGGCATCGAACAGGCGGTAAAGCGTCAGAAGGCCCGGGAAGCCGCCTACGACAAGGCCAGGAAGCTGCTCGATCAGGTATACGCGAAAAAGGATCTGGCAAAATCGGCCGGGGAACAAAACATGCCCGTCACGGGAGGCGACATGTGGATAGCCGAAACGGATCCTCTGCCGGGGTTTCAGACCCCTCTGGCGGACATCAGCCGGAAGCTTTTCGAGCTGCCCGAGAAAGATTTCAGCGATATTTTCGACACGTCTCAGGGCTACTTGATCGCTCAGGTGACGGGTATCCAACCCCCTCAGGTACCGTCCTTCGACAAGGTGAAGCAAAGAGTTGAAAAAGATTGCCGCGCGGAACGGGCGCGAGTTCTGGCCCAGCAGAAAGCGGCGGAACTGCTGGATGCGGCGCGCAAGGCGAACAGCCTGGAGACGGCCGCAGGCGGCTTGAAGCTTGCCGTGAGGAAAAGCGATTGGTTTTCGCGGCACGCGCCGGACAAAGACTTGCGCCTGCTGCGCGGGGGGGCGGTCGATCAGGTGTTCCGGATGGAGGAAAACCAGCCTTTTCCCGACAGTCCCCTTGAGTTCGGCAACCGTTTTCTGGTCTGCCAGTTGCTGGGGCGGAGACTTCCCGAAGGTGAATTGGAGAAGGTGCGGGCCGATATCGTCAAGAGACTGACCCAGCAGAAACAGAGCATGATGTGGACTGCGTGGTTGCAGGAGCAGAGGGGGAAGTCCAAAATAGTCGCACTCAAGAAGCTCTAGATTTAGGCCCGGTTCCGGGTGACCCCCGGTCCATGGCGGTTCGGGGGAGTGACGGACGGGAGGGGGCTTTCCTTAATGGAATCCCCGATCTCCGGGCATCGGGGCTGCCTCACGCCTGTTTCGCAGCGCCGGTTTCTCTTCGTCTTCAGGACGCGATTCTGTTCCAGGCATCCAGGACCTGGCGCGACGTATGGTCGAGATCGAGACTGTTGTCGATGACGATCTGCGACAAGGGTATCTTTGAATCGATGGGAAGCTGGATTTCGAGGGTTTTTTCGGCTTCGGCGCGGGTCAGACCGTCGCGCTTCATGAGCCTCCCGATTTGAATTTCGGGAGGCACATGAACCAGAATGACAATATCGAAGCGGTCCGCGGCATGTGATTCGAACAACAGCGGAATATCGAAGATCACCACGCGCCCCGTGTGAGCCTCAATCTCCCGGCGCCATTCGGATTCCATACGGGCGAAGATAAAAGGGTGCAGGATTGAGTTCAAACGCACGAGGCACTGCGAGTCGCGGATAACCAGATCCCGCAGTCTGCGCCGATCGAGGCGTCCCTCCGCATCGAAAAAAGCGGGTGCAAGCCACTCTCGCAACCGTTGCCAGCACTCCGACCCGGGCTCGACCGCCTCGCGAGCCGCCACATCCGCATCGAGGATGAGCGCTCCACGGTCGGCGAACATTCGGGCAACGGTACTCTTGCCCGAGGCAATTCCCCCCGTTAGGGCGATCCTCTTCGCTCTCACTCTCACCGAGCCCGTATTCGGCCGTTCCCGGACAAGCTCAGTAATCGATGCGTCCCACCGGCCGGCAGAATGTATAATCCCAAGGTTCCCTGACCAGCTTTTGATCGATGATTTCGGTGCTGCAGCTCGTCACGCCGAACGGGTAGGCAACGATGCTGCCCGCCAGTCCAAGGGCCGTGGCAACGATACCCGCCGGTCTCAGAATAAAGACGTCCGCCAGGATGAGCTCCGCCGGCGGTGACTCGTAGAGCATCTGTGCCCGCTGCGAAACCGGCTCGGGGGCCAACGTTTCGGCCCAGACCGGGGTGCAGAGCAACCCGAACAGCAGGGGAATGATGAACAGCAGGTGCATCTTCTTCTTCATGACCCAATCTCCCTTTACTATTGTAAGAAAACCGGTCCTGCAACTCACATCACGTCTTTTCCGCTCATCTCGATCGCCCGGTCGATCTCGGCCCTGAGTTGAGACGGCAGCTCCGGGATATCGACGTTGAGGAAGCCGCGCACGATGGTGGAAGTCGCTTCTTCCTCGTCGAGACCTCTAGACATCAGGTAATTGATCTCCTCCTGGGCAATTTTCCCGACAGCGGCTTCATGGGACATTTCAACCCCGTCCGCGTGGCCTTCTAGTTCAGGTACGGCATAAATCATTCCGCCCTTTAACAATAATCCTTTGCATTCAAGATGTGCCCGTATGTCCGGCACCTCACCGATGAGGTGTCCTCTCGAGATGATTCTGCCTCCGTTGCTGATGGACCTTGCGACGATCTCGGCCCGGGTGCCCGGCTTCTGGAGCACAATACGACCTCCCACATCATACTCCGAATTCGGGCTTCCCACAATGATGCTGTAGTAGCGGGCGACCGCGCCTTCTCCGGCCAGAAAGGTCGTGGGATACGTCTGGAGCGAGCGCACGGGTTTCATGCAAATGTAGTTGTTGAGAAAAAGGCCCCCTTCCTCGATCCGGCTCACGGACCTGGGCCGCACGACCAGGTCTTCCGCCCAGTTGTGGATCATGGTGAAGCTCAATTTGGCGTTCTTCTTGACGTAAAACTCGGACACCCCCACATGCAGCCCCTTCGTCAAATGCGGCGACGTGGAGCAACCGGTGATGATATGCAGCTCCGAATCCTCCTCCGCAATGACGATATTGTGCACGTTCTGCTGAATTCCCTGCTTGTCGAGATAAAGGCAGGCCTGCACGGGATACTCGGACTTCGCTCCGGGCAGAGACCGGATCACATACCCGTCGTGCAGCTCCATCTCGGCGGAGGCGGTGTATTTGTCCGCATCCACGGAGACGAGCTTCCAATAGTAATCCCGGATCCAGTCGCATTCCTCGAGTGCCTGCCGGATGGGGATAACCTGGATATCCTTCTGTCGGCTCTTGCAGTGCACGACCGAAGTGTCTTTTTGAAAATAAGTCGCGATCCGTTCGTTTTCCTCGACGTCCACCCCCGACATGATCAGCCGCTCCCGATCTTCCGCGGGCACATTCCGCAGGTCCCGGTCCGACAAATAATGGTGCTCCACCGGGGTCCTCCGGAATTCGGCGAGATCGATGTCCGGGCCGATCGCGGCTTTCTTGTTCGCCGCCTTCGCGGCGCGTTCCTTCAGTTCCTGTCGATCGTACATCGCACACATTCCTCGTAACCCATTTCGCCGATGCATCTGAGAATTTCGCGGGGGTTGGTCGAACAGCTCAGGACCCCGCCGTAAAGAACCTGTCCCTTGTCCACCTCGACGTAGTCGAGGATATAACCGGTATGCGTGATGATCAGTCCCATCTTCGTGCGTTCACGCATCATCCTCAGGCGCGACTTGAGCAGGGTTGGCTCGAGTTCTTTCTGGAGCAGCTCCGCGATGGTGTTTCCCACCAGGGCGATGTTTTCGAGGTCCACGCCGGATTCGGGTTCATCGAAGAGCATCAGGTCGGGATTCTGCGCCAGCAGTTGAAGAAGCTCGGAGCGTTTGATCTCTCCGCCGGAAAACCCCGCATTCACATCCCGGTCCAGGAACTCCTCGAAAGCCACCTTCCGGGCCAGGTCTTCAACGGGGACTTCTCGGTGCGCGCAAATGCCGACGATGTCGCGAATCCTCAGGCCGTGAATCGTCGGCGGTCGCTGGTAGGACATCCCGATGCCCAGCCGGGCCCGTTCGTTGATGGGCATGTGCGTGATGTCCACGCCCTTGAACAGGATCCTGCCGCCGATCACCTTGTACTGCGGATAGCCCATAATGGTCATCAGCAGGGACGTCTTGCCCGAACCGTTCGGGCCGAAGAGCACGTGCGTCTCTCCCCATTTGATTTCCAGGTCGATGTGCTTGAGTATGACCTGGCCTGCAAGTTCAACCTGCAGGTCCTCGATGAGCAACATGCGATTTCTCCCGTCAATACCCGCCGTAAGTCAAGAATATGCGTTGAATCCGATACCGACTCTATTTATAAACTCTCGCATCGGGCGACGCAAGCGGAATGCAGCGGCAGCGGCCGTGAAAAGACCCTTGATTCCCAATATTTAATGGAGAAATCCGCCAGGAGATTCCCTCTCGAGGTGCCAGTGGTTCTCCGGGCTTCTCCGAAAGACATGCCGGCGACCCGCGCCGGGAAGGCCGACTTCGGGCGGAGCCGCTCCCGGCCCGGATGACGGCTGGGGTGCCGCTTGCCCACCGGGGTTGACTTGACTATATTGCCCATTGCTGGAATAGTGCAAATGACCCAACAGAAAACGTTCCGGAGAGCAGATGGCACAGATTCTGGATTTGGAAGAAAAACGACTGGAAAGGCTGTCCCCGCGGGATCTTGTCGCAGAGCTGATGAAGGTTCCGGCCAAAAAGAGGCTGGAGCTGATCCTGCAACGCAGCGATGCGGCTTCCGTGGTGGCCGCAATGGAAGTGCGGGATTACTATTTTTCGGTCATGGAGATCGGCCCCGACGATGCACTGCCGCTTCTGGCCATGGCCAATGTCGAGCAACTGATCCATCTGTTCGATCTGGAATGGTGGGAGGCGGACCGGGTGAAGGTCTCCAGAGCCATCGAGTGGCTGGAACGCATCGAGAAGGCCAATGAGCGCAATCTCCTGGAATGGCTTTACACGGTCGATTTTGAGCTTTTGGTGATCCTTTTCAAGAAATGGATCCGGGTGCAGTTGATGCCCGACGACACGGATCCCGTCGAAGCAAGAGAGCAACTCCCGCGCAACACAATCGATGACGTGTATTTCTGGGAACCCCTCTACCCGCAGTACGAAGATCTGATCAACCGTATGCTGAGTCTCCTTTTCGAAGCGCATCCCGGCTTTTACCGGGAGCTCATGAACGCCGCGATCTGGGCTCTGGACCCGGAAACGGAAGAGGACGCCTACCGGTTTCACCGCGGCCGGATGGAAGACCAGGCCATCCCCGACTTCTACGATGCGTTGGAGGTCTACCGCAGCATTGGCCTGCGGGAAATCAGAGCGGACAAGCAGCCTTTCGAATCGCCTTCTGAGGAATTCCGCCCGCCGGCTTTCGCTCTGGCCCTGATTCCCGAGGGTGACCTGCTCGATCGCGCGCTGCAGGAAGTGCGTCGGCAGTCGTCGCTCGATCTGGTTCAGATGGAGCTGGCAGCGCTGGCCAACAAAGTGATCGTCGCCGACCGGCTCCCGCCCGAAGAACCTGAAATGCTGCGGCGGGCGGTGGAAAAGACGGTGGCCTGCGTCAATCTGGGTCTCGAGCTTCTCAGCCACGGAGACCTTGCCGTTGCCGTCGGCGCGGTCGAAAACATTCATCTCGAGCAGCTGTTTCGTCTGGCCCAGACGGAGATCGGCAACCTGCGGAACCGCCTCCTGGAGTTGCTCCGGGGCGGATGGTTGTCCCGGTGGCCGGAGGGGATCAGGTGCCTGGATCGGGAATGGCTGGAACGGACCGAACTGCTGATTCGCAGGACACCGAAGCTGTTTAGACCGGCCTCAACGGCGGGAGCCCGGAGCGGTGAGGACTTTTTCCGTCGCGAAGGCGACCTGCTGGAGGCGGGCCGTTTTATTGAAAGCGTTTCCCGGATCGGACGGCTGTACGCCGCACTGATGCCCGATCCCGACCTGCTGGATCGCAGACTTTGGCGCGGCGGTCAGATAGGAAGCCTTGCCGAAGTGACCCTCGGATCGATGATCCTGACGTCGGCCTTATTCGCCGTTCTCGATGGCCAGTGGAGGCTCGACCTCATCCCCTTGGAACGATGGCCGGTTCTGTTTGGCCTCGCCCGGCCGGAAACTCTCCGGAAGGTGATTGTCCAATGGGCGCAAACCGTTCTTCCGGACAATGACCTCCAGGGAGGCGTCCTCGAATACCTCGACTCAGTCCTCGTCGCCTTCCGGGAAGACATGTCGGGCTTCGCCTCTTCCGATCCTCCCGATCCTCGGAACGTGCCGCTGCTTCTCTTCACGCAGGGATAGCGGCGCAACACCGGGAGCCGATCACCCGCCTGCCGGAGCCGCGGCGATCAGCTCGCGGTCCCCGGATCGAACGACCTGCACCCGGACAATGGAGCCGGAAAGCACGGGTGGACCTGCCGGGAACAAAACCTGCAAATAATTCGCGGTCGTACCCCTCAGCCAGCCGGCACGGGGCGCGGCCGATTCCACGAGTACCTCCACGCTTCGCCCGAGGAACCGCTCGCTGAATTGCCTTCGCTTTCTTGTGCCGATGTCCTGCAGCAGTCGGGCTCTCTTTTTCGTCTCGTCACCCGGAATTCTGCCGGGCATGTCCGCGGCGGGCGTACCCGGGCGGGGTGAGAAGGGGAATACGTGCAGGTAGGTGAGGGGGAGCTCCTCAACCAGGTGGAGCGTGTTCAAGAACCGGTGTTGCGTTTCCCCCGGGAAGCCCACCATCACATCGGCACCCAGGGCGGCCTCGGGGAACAACATGCGGAGTTCCCGGATGAGGTTCGCGTATTGTAGTGCCGTATAGGGGCGATGCATGGCGGCCAGAACATCGTCGTCTCCACTCTGCAATGGAATGTGGAAGTGAGGGCAAATCCAGGGGACGGTGGAAATCCTGCGCAGGAGACCGGCACTCCACTCCAGGGGTTCGAGGGAACTGAGGCGCACCCGGGGCGGCGAGTCGGAATCCCCGATGCGATCGAGCAGGCCAGCCAGATCCCGGGCCGGTGACAGGTCTTTTCCCCACTGGCCAAGATGGATCCCGGTGAGGATGACCTCCCGATATCCCGCATCGACGAACCGGTGCAACTGGGAAAGAACTTCGTCGGGCGGCAGGCTGCGGCTGCGGCCGCGCGTGTACGGGACCACGCAATAGGAACAGTACGCGTTGCAGCCGTCTTGAACCTTCAGATAAGCACGGGTGCGCCCGGTGTGCATGCACGAAACCGCCTGGGCGCTCAAACGCGGGATGTCGTTCACACCCTTCACGGCGCAACACGGCGCGGCAAAGCTTCCGGGTGCCTCGATCCATCGCGCGATGTCGAACTTTTCCGCCGTGCCCAGGATGTGCGTTGCCAACCCTCCGGCGGCCAACCGGTCGTGGTCGAGTTGCGCATCGCAACCCACCACGGCGATCAATGCCCCGGGATTCAGCCGTCGTGCCCGGCGGAGCAGTTGGCGCGTCTGGAACGCGGCCCTGGATGTCACCGCGCAACCGTGGACGACGTAGAGGTCGGCCGCGCCTTTGAATGAAACCGGCTGCCAGTTCGCCTGCTTCAAGGATTCCAGCAATACGGAAGACTCGTACTGGTTCACTTTGCAGCCCAGCGTCTCCACGGCCACTTTTTTCGACGTCAAAGCCAACTCCCGTTCATTTCGATATGATCCCTCCGCCGAGGACAACGTCACCGTCGTAGAAAACGGCGGACTGCCCGGGTGTCACGGCCCGCTGCGGGGCTTCGAAGCGGACGGAGGCTGAGCGCTCACCGACGGGAGTCACCACCGCGGCGGCCGGCGCATGTTGATTGCGGATGCGTACCTTGCAGCGGACGGGCCCGTTCGGACATGGGATGGAGACCCAGTTGACGCGGCCGACTTCCAGCCGATCCCGGTCGAGATCGCCGACCCGGCCGACCCGGACCGCATTGGCGGCGGGTTCCAGGCCGACCACGTACAGGGGAGCCGAGGAGGCGATCCGCAGGCCGCGTCGCTGTCCGATCGTGTAGGCGAAAATTCCCTTGTGCCGGCCCAGTTCCCGGCCTTCCAGGTCGAGAATGGGGCCTTCCGCCGCATGGAGGGTGTCGAGGCGCTCTGCCAGGAATTCATGATATTTTCCCGCGGGAACGAAGCAGATTTCCTGGCTTTCGCCCGGGAACAGCGACGCAATTCCCAGTTGCCCGGCCCAGGCGGAGACGTCGTGTTTCCGGGTGGAGCCAAGGGGAAAAAGGGTTGAGGCCAGTTGATCCTGGCTCAAACCGTAGAGAAAATAGGATTGGTCCTTGGATGAATCGGAGCCTCGGAGCAGACGAAATCTCCGGGAGGCCGGACCGGGCGGGCTCACTCTCGCGTAGTGCCCGGTGGCGAAACGCTCTGCTCCCAGAGCGCGAGCCTTCTCCATGAGAAAACCGAACTTCACGGCGGGATTGCAGAATATGCAGGGATTTGGGGTGTGTCCCAGAAGATAGGCCTCCATGAAGGGTTCGATGACATGGGATTCGAACGCGTCCCTCAAATCGACGACGGTGATGGAAAACCCGAATCGCAGGCCCAGTTCGCAAAGAATTGCTTCCTTCTCGCGGATCATCGCCTCGGCACACCACCGTCCCGTCCTGGACGGCGGCACGTGTCTCATGTGAACGCCGAAAACGTCATTCCCCTGTTCCTTGAGGAGAATCGCGGCCCGGAGGCTGTCCACCCCGCCGCTCATGGCAACTGCAACGCGCAATGATCGTTCCATTTCTGTATCGATAGTGAATAAGCCGGAAGGTACGGTCTCCAGGCCGATCGCATCGCGGAGCCGGTGTCGGACCCGCCGCTCGGAGCGCCGCGGCGGAGAGGCCCGACCCGCCCCGACGCAACGATCCGTGGGGATCGAGCCGAGGCCGCGGGGGCTATAGCGCCAGGGTCTTGTCGAACGTCACGATCATGGCTCGGGCCGGGCAGGTTTTCACGCAGAGCTCACAAGCGCTGCACCGTTCGGATTCGAAGAGCACCGCCATCTCCGGTCGCTTGATGCGAAGCGCGCCCGTGGGACAAACCGCCGTGCAGGCGCCGCACTGATAACACCTGTCGTCGTCGCGCCGGATCCCCTGCGCGACCGGTTCGATTACGACCCCGACCTGCTTCAGGAACTTGATTCCCTTGTCGTAGTCCCGTTTGCTTCCCCGCAGTTCAAGCACCAGCATGCCCTCCTTGCGGGGGTATATCTGTGCCTTCAGAATATTGAAGGTCAAGTTATAGTCACGCACCAGGTAGGTGATGATGGGTTTGTCCACAATGTCCTTGGGAAAACGCAGGACCAGCATTCTGGCATACATGAGGCACGCTCCTCTCAAATGTCCAAGCAAGAGTGTTGAAGCATAACACCTTGAAACAAAATGCCAAACTATTTTTCAGAGGGTTTTTCCCCCTTCTATGGTGAAGTGCGAACGCAAGCTGTTGCGCCCCGTGAACGCGTCGGGCGGAAGCTGGAAAAATGCGGGCGGGAGCCGCTTCACCCGCTCACACTGCGGGTTGTGAATTCGCAATTACGGCGCTCGCGGAAAAATGCCCGGAGGATTATATTAAGTGTCCGTGCGTCAGACACATTGAGGGCGCGGGGCTGTAGCGGACGGATTTTTCGGTCAATGGGCGGCGGTGCCGGCAACAGGAGCGGATCATGAGCGAAAGCATGTTCGATGTGAGATTGGAACGGTTCCGGAAGCTGTGCGGGGAGGAAGGTCTGGACGCCTTTCTCGTCGCCAACCCGGAAAATCGCTACTACCTGAGCGGATACGAGGCGGATGACATGCATCTGACCGAAAGCTCGGGCTTCCTTCTGATCACCCCTGACCGCCAATACCTGCTGACCGACCCACGATACGAGGAGGCGGCCAGGAAAGAAGCACCGGGTTTTTCGGTGCGGATATACACACAGGGACTCTCTCAGATGCTTGCGGAGCTTCTTCCCGAAATGCGCCCGGAGCGCCTTGGAGTGGAAAGCTCATACCTGACCTGGAGCAGGTACAAGGATGTCGAGGAACAGCTCCGCAAGGCCAATCCTTCGGCGGTCGTCCTGGGTTTCGAGGGATTGGTCGAACGGCTGCGGGTGATCAAGGAGTCCGTGGAAATCGAGTGGATCAAGGCATCCCTGCGCCTGACGGAGGACGCCCTGGTGGCGGTGTGGACCGATTTGGAGCCGGGGCAAAAGGAAAAGGACATCGCCTGGCGGATCGAGCGCTACATCCGTGAAGGGGGAGGAGAGGCTGTCTCATTTCCGCCCATTGTAGCGGCAGGGCCGAATGGAGCCCTGCCCCATGCCGTGCCCGGCGAACGCAGAATCGCAAAGGGGGAATCGCTCATCCTCGATCTCGGATCGAAACTCCGCCACTACTGTTCCGACATGACCAGAACCTGGATTGCAGGCAACCCCGAACCGAGGCTGGCTGAGATTTACCGGGTCGTCCGGGAGGCGCAGCTGGCCGCGCAGGACCAACTGCGGGCAGGAATCGATTCGGTGGAAGTGGACCGGGTGGCGCGCGACCTGATCGCGAAGGCCGGGTACGGGGAATACTTCGGCCACGGGCTCGGTCACGGAGTGGGTCTTGCAGTCCATGAGGGGCCGAGTTTGCGGAGATTCCACGGGACAATACTCGAAGAAAACATGGTGGTCACCGTTGAGCCCGGGATCTATCTCCCAGGCTATGGCGGCGTCAGGCTGGAAAACATGGTGCGCGTCACCGCCATCGGCTGTGAAGTCCTTAACACCCGGAATCTGTTCCTGGAGCAGGCCGGGTGACGGTTCTCCCGGGTGTCCTGTTCTCGAAATCGAGCGATTCCACGCTCAGGGCTGGGGAAAGTATGATTTGCCGTGAGGAAGAACAGACCCGCCCCCGCCCAACGGGTTCGTCGGCCTCTCGCGAGTGCGGGCGCACGAGGCCCGGCCTGATCGTGGGCACGGAGGAACCTCGCCCGCCCTACGGATCCGCACGGTCTTCGGGGTTTATCCCGCCCGAGTCGCCTCCGACTGCGTCTGACCGGCACATCGGTCCGTACAAGGGGCGGGCTTTATGCCCGCCCGAGTCATCTCGCGTCGGGCAGGCGTTGTGCAACCTTGAACGCACCTGGAGATCAGGGGAGAAACAGATCGTGCCTTTGGTCGATGCTTTCCCGGATCGCCTTGACGGCGGTTTTGATTGCGCGGCCGATCGCCTCCTCCGCGGCACCCCCGTCCAGGTCTCCGTCATACTTGCCGAGGCCCTTGATGGTCACTTCCCTCAACCCGCTCACGGGATAGAACCGCAACTGTATCTCCGCGGAGAACATGTAATGGGAGCCCCTGACCCGTGAGTCGATCCGGGTGAACCGGGGTATGGCGACATAATCGAATCCGCGTGCGTCGATGTTGGCCGGGCTGTGGGAGGAAAGCATTTCCATGGCCGCGGATTCACTCTCTGTCGGCCTTATCACGAGTGTTTCGAATCCCGGAGACAGGATGATCCGGAACTGCCGCTCCGCCTCGCCGCCGATGTCGTTTTCGATCCCGCCTTCCCCCAGATCGATCTGGTGAGCGTACCGGCTGAACTCGTCGGGAACGGCCAGGAGAACTTTTACGGGGAGCGGCGCTGAACAGCGCCCGGCTTGCGGACCCGAGCGCGACGATTCTTCCCGGGGCGGCTCAACCCGCGCCCGGCTGGGAACGAAGAGTTCCCTCCGGCCGATGATCGCGTCCCTGAGGGCCTCCATCGCGCACCTCAAGGCCAGGTTGCCCGCCTCCTGCGGACTGATCGAGAAGTGAACGCCGGTTGTGGATTCCCCGTGGCCCTCGATCGTTGTGATCGTCCTGCCGTCCGTGGCGTGGAAGTCGACCAGGATGTCTACGTCGAATCCGTACTTCCTTCCCCTGGCTGACACATTCACCCGGGCGAACCTGGGAATCGCCAGGTAATCGAACTCACGCGTTTGCGCGTTGTTCGGATCGCCGGGGGACAACATGGCCGTTGCGGCCGCCGGGCTGCTGACGCGCCTCGTCTTGAACACCATGAATTCGGGGGCAATCATGTTTCTGAAAGCGGCCTGGGCCTCCACGCCGAAAAGATGCCGCGTTTCCCGCCCTCGAATCAGGCTCGCATAGGAAAAAGAGGCAAACTCATCGGGTATTGCCAGCAGGATTCTCACGGGAACCGGCGGCGGGCCGGCGGCCAGGGGCTTGTTGGCCTGGGCGTGGGCGGACGGGCAGGGCCATATCAACAGGGATGCCAAACCGATCAAAGCCAGCCATCCGGGTGTTGATTCACGGGGACCTTGTTTGATATTCATCGAACGCTCACCTTGGATTGTGCAGTGCAATGCCGCTCCCGGCCTGCTTCCGGGCCGCTGCGGGTCGAGCCCCGCGCCCGGGTTGCACGGGTGGGTTCGGCGGCGCCCAGTGTGGACGACATTCTTGTCAATTTCAACCAATATAGTTGTTTTTTCCACAAACTACATCGGGCAGGCCCGCATTCCGGCCGGGAAGGGCGGCCGGCATCGGAGGCGGCGAGGGGGCAAATCGCGGGTGGCGACGAACCGTCCTTCGAAGTTTTGCGTGCATCGACGGCGGATCGACAGGATTGCAGTCGCGGGGCGGGTATTGCACGAGCCGCGCGTATCGAAGGGTGTTTCCTCAGTGCGATACCGGGCGACAGGGCATTGCCCGCGGCCGGAATCCGGCGCTCCGGTGCAAAGACGCAGGGCATCCGGAGAACGGCGGGTCGTCCGGGGGATGCGCCTGTTACAAAATGTACTGAGCCGGATCGATGATCTTTCGGAGGATGTCGCACCGGGAGACGATTCCCACCAGAGCGCCCTGCTCGGTGACGGGCAGACGGATGATGTTGTATTCCCGCATCAGGTTGATCACTTCGCTGATGGGGGTGTCGATGTCGGTGGTGAAGGGGTCTTTGGTCATCACTTCCTCCGCCGTGAGCTCACCGAGGTCCCTGCCTTCGCTCGCGGCTTCCAGCAGGTCGAGCTCCGTCACGATGCCGATAACCTGGTCTTCTTCGTCCGTGATGGGCATTCCACTGTAAAGACCATTGAGGAGTTGGACGGTTATGTCCCTTGCCGTGGTGTCTTTTCTCGCAAATACGACCGGCTTGGTCATCACGCTTCCGGCTTTGAGATCCTTCATGGCATCTTCTCCTTCCTTCACGTCCGGCAGCCTACGGCGACTCGAGGAAGCCTCGCCGCGGAAACACCGTCGAAGAGGCTCCCTGGCCTTGTCCCTTCCCTCGCGCGCCGGAAAACCTCATCTCGCCCTGTCCTCCGGCAGGCGGACGTACTCGTGATTTCCCAGGGACCCGAATTCCACAGACCCTCTATACGGAAACCGACGATGAGCATCGACCGCTTGAGCTCGCGAGCGCTATGAACGACTGTTCGAGTAATTGCCGCAGCGCCGGCAGGGGACCCCGCATCCGCCGAAGAAAAGGACGTCTCTTCGGAGCCGGCATCGCACGACGGCAGCAGCTCAACGGTGAAAATCCCGGTGCTTCTTCGTTCGGTATCATCGCGGAGAGGATTTGCACATCCACGCAACAAGGAGCCTGACGTTCAGATTGGAATTAACCCTATTGTAACCATGGAAAGCCGGCAGATCAATGCGGCCGGAATGCGGGGTCCGAGGGGCGGAAGAGCGGAAAGGCGGCGCAAGCCCCGGAGCGAAGCCGCTTGCAGCGCGATTCAGCTTCTAAAGCGGAAGTCGCGCGCAATCCTCGACGTTTTCGAGATGCATGACGCTTTCGAGCAAACGGTTCACGGTCCGCTCGTCCCGAGAGGAGATGGCCATGCGCCGGAACTTGGCGATCAACTCCGCCTCATCCGCCGGATTCTCGGGATCTCCGCGGGGGAAATCGGTTCGACCGGAGTACGTTTCCCGCGTTCGGGTGGTGATCTCAACGACCACCGCCCATTTTGCGGGATGAGCTGCGTCCAGGTCATTATCCACGATGAGCCGTACGCGACCCATGAGGTCGCGAATCTGCGTATCGTGGAGGTTGGCTTCGCTGAAATCTTCAATCCCGCACGAGCCGCGGACGAGAGCCAGCGCCACGCAAAAGGGGAGACTGAACTTGGCGGCATAGATCGTCTCGGGAGCAGGGTTTTCCGTTATCTGCACGGCGGTGCGATAGGTGCGAACGACGATTCCCGACACCAGGGAAGGATCGATGGCGTGACGCGCCCCCAGATCGATCGTCACGTCGATGGCGGGATGGGTGTGCCGGCAGGAAGAATGAATCTTGAAGGAATTCTCTTCGACCTTGTATGGCGCCTTGCCGAGACCGTCGGTGATGCGGGCGAGGTTGAATTCTGAAGCCATGGCCCGGCAGAACCCTCTGTCGCCCTCGAGGATGGCGGAGGCTCCGGTGAACCCCTCCCCGGCGAGCAGTGCCGCAAGCAGCCCATTCTGCGCGGCCTTGCCCGGGTGCAGGTGTTTGGACATGGCCCCGTCGACGAGGAATTCCCAGAGCCCCGCGGCCTGGGTCCCTGCGTTGCCGAGCGCCCAGACCATCTGCCGACGGTCGAGTCCGAGAAGCTTACCGGTCGCGGCGCACGCGCCGAAAGTGCCGCAGGTGCCGGTGTTGTGGAAAAAATAGTAATGCGCGGGGGTGACGGCTTCACCGACCCGGGCCGCCGTTTCGTACCCCGTCACAATGGCTTCGATCAGCCGCCTGCCATCGGCGTGGAGCATCTCGGCCGCCGCCAGGGCCGCGGGAATGACGGATGCCGCGACGTGGACGATGGAGGCGCGATGGACGTCGTCGAGCTCCATGATGTGCGAAGCAACACCATTGCCGAGGGAGGCATTGAGCGCGGAGGTTCTCTCCCTCGAGGAAAGCAGAGTCGCCTGAGGAGTGCCCCCCTGGGCGCTCAACACGGAAAGGACCATCAAGGCGGGTTGTTCGCGGCTGCCGCGCAGGGCCGATCCCAGCCAGTCCAGAAAAGCCAGTCGCGCCATGCGGATCGTTTCCTGAGGCAGATCCTCATAATGCAACCCCTCCACAAATTCGGCCAGTTTCAGACTCAGCAGGGGTGATTTGTCCATTGAAACACTCCCTCCACGAGGGCGAGGGTTCTTCCCCGCCCCGAGCACGCGCAACGTGTGAAAGCCGCCGCGTGCATCCGGGTTTCACGGAAAAAAGGGAACTGGAATGCGCACGACTGGCGGAGCGGCCCGACTCATGCAATTTTGCGTTCAGGGTGAGTGCATTGGGCGGGAGGGCATAAAGCCCTCCCCCTTGTACGTCTGTCGGGCACGTCGATCCGCAGGAGCGGGGTTTGTCCCCGCCCCCGTCACCTCCCGGCGGGCAGGTGTTGTGTCATCTTGAACGCACCTCGGGTTCAAATCCCACGCGGTCGTCGTGTTTCGGACGACGGCGCGAAGCGTGGGAACGGATTCTCCCGGGAATCCGTTTTCTACGTAACGCCTTTCTTCAGAATGTCCTCCGTGATTTCGATCCCCTTTGGACATTTGTCGGGGAGTTCCCTGACGAACAGCCCCAAGACCTCGACCGGCACTTGCAGGAGCCGGATGCGATGCGCACCGAGGGCATCCCGGGGGTCCCGGGCCAGGCGCAAGGCCTTCACGAGACCGGCCGGATGAAGGGTTTCCGAAGTCTCGGAATCCGCCTCGCAGACCCCGCACAGAATGCATGTCGCAGGATGTTCCAGGCTCCGCGCGACCTCGGGAGACATGCGGCCGTCGTAGTCCTCCCGAAGGATGAGCCACGGCAGGACGGCCTTGAGCGACTCGAAGAACGGCTCCAGGTCCACCACGAGGTCTTTGAGGAGCTTGAAATGAGGAAGCGGTTCTATGGTTACGGGCTCACCCTCGGCGACGGCCTTTTCAATCAGCGTCTGGCAGGCGAGTGCCGGTCGCCCGTTGATGCGCACGGCACACGACCCGCAAATGGCGCTTCGGCAGGAACGGCGAAACGAGAGGCCGATGTCCTGGCGCCATGCGTACAGCAGCGCGTCAAGCACCGTCTGGTTGGGCTCGACGGCGACCACAAAACGTTGGAAACGGGGAGCGGTGTCCATGCCGGGATCGAACCGGGATATCTTGAGCACGACGTCCATCTCAGTAGCCTCTCTCCTGTGGCTGAAAGCGAGTGATGGAAACGGGGCCTGAACTGAATTCGGGGCCGCGGTCGGTAGCGCGCGCGAACGTATGGTGCAGCCAGTTTTGATCGTCCCGTTGAGGAAAGTCCAACCGGTAGTGGGCCCCGCGGCTTTCCCGGCGGGCCAGCGCACCCCGCGCGATGATCTCAGACAAATCCAGCAGATGACCCACTTCGATGTAGTCCATGAGCCCGTAATTGAACGGTTGCGGTCCACCCGGGACCGGCAAGTCCCTGTAGCGCTTTCGAAGCCGCTCCAAACGCGCCACCGCGTCTTCGAGTTCGACGCCGGTTCGAAAGACTCCCACCTGGTTGGTCATGATCTTCGCCATCTCGAGGCGAACGGCAAATTGATCGTCGTCCGAACGGGAATGGGCGGCGGGAGCCAGGCACAGCCGGTTCCAGCGATCCAGGGCGTCCCTGACCGTGTTCGGGGAGACATCCGGCCATGGCTCCCCGGGTGCAAGCTCGGCGGCTTTCCTGCCCGCTCTGGCGCCGAAGACGACCGTTTCAAGAAGCGAGTTTCCCCCCAGCCGGTTGGCCCCGTGAACGCTCACGTTGGCGACTTCGCCCGCCGCCATGAGCCCCTCCAGGCCGGTCATCCCCCAGACGTCCGTTCGCACCCCTCCCATGCTGTAATGCTGGGCGGGTTCTATGGGCATGGGCACTCGGGCCGGGTCCACGCCGCTGTACCGCATCGCCAGGTCTCTGACCTGAGGCAGGCGCTCCGCAACCAGTTTCTCTCCGAGATGGGTCAAGTCCAGGTGAACATAATGTCCTTCAAACCCACGGCCCTCCTTGATTTCTTTGAATATGGCGCGCGCCACCACATCCCGGGGGGCCAGCTCCATCTTTTCCGGGGCGTATTCGGCCATGAACCGTTCGCCCAATGTGTTGCGCAGGTATCCTCCTTCGCCTCGGGCGGCTTCCGAGATCAGGATATTCGTGCCGTACAGGGTGGTGGGGTGAAACTGCACGAACTCCATGTCGGAAAGCACCGCTCCCGCCCGGTAGGCGATAGCCATCCCGTCCCCAGTGTTGGCATGCCCGTTGGTCGTTTTGAGGAAGGCACGGCCATAGCCGCCGGTGGCCAGTACAATCCGCTTGGCGCGGATGACCTCGAGTCTTGCGCGGGCAAGGTCATAGATCACCGCTCCGAAGACACGACCTTTGTCGACCAGGATTTCCAGCAGGTGCCATTCCGGGTAGGTTTTCACGCCCCGCTTCAGGGCCTGCTCGTACAGCGTGTGGAGCACCACGTGGCCGGAAAAGTCCGCCGCGAAGCACGCTCTCGGAAAACCCGCCCCACCCAGTGACCGCTGCGCAATGCGGCCGTCTCCCGCTCGAGTCCAGGGGACCCCCATCCTTTCCAGGTCAAGGATCACTCGCGGGCCGTCGGAGCAAAGCACCTCGATGGCCTCCTGGTCGCCCAGGTAGTCACTCCCCTTCACAGTGTCGAAGACATGGGCCTCAATGCTGTCGTCCGGACCCATGACCGCGTTGAAACCTCCCTGGGCCGCCCCGCTGTGGGAGCGGGTGGGATAGACTTTGCTCAAGACCGCCGTATCGGCTTTCCCCGAGACGTTCATCGCTGCCATGAGCCCCGCCAGCCCGCCTCCGACGATCAGTACCTCGTGCATGATCATAGCGACCACTCCTCGATCGATTCCTCCGGCTCCTCCCGCGCAACCGTTCTCGTCCCGGACTGCGCGGATCAACCGCGGCTCCGTCCGTTCCGTGACTTTCCGCCAAGCCTCGTCTCGATAGTAATTACCGTAAGTCGGGTCAAGCATGCAATAATGCAATTCCATCGTCCGGCCCGTTCGAAGACGTAGCATCGCCTTGGCACGGGTCTTCGGATGCCTGCCGCACCCCCGCGCCGAGTCGGTCCCGCAGCCGAACGGCGGGGCACGTCACTCTTCGCTTGAAGATGAGGCGACATGCCGTCATAATGCAACTCCGCATTTGCAGGCATTCCGATATGCAACAACGTGGGCAGTCTATCTTCCAGCAGCAGGAGAACCGAATCATGAGATCATCCGTACACCGATTTGCGGTCTCGGTCCTGGTCGTGTTGTGTCTTTCCGGTTGTGCCTTCACGGAATCTGAAGCTCAAACCGCAGGCCTTTTCGAAACGCTCGATGTGAACCGGGACGGTCACGTCACGCGCAATGAATTCTCTCAGGGTATGAAGCTGAGGGTTTTCAAGGCAATCGACCGGAACGCCGACGGACAGATCACCTGGGAGGAATGGCAAAAAGTGGATACCAGTCCGAAGGCCAGGGAGCACTTCGACGCCATGGATACGAAGAAGACGGGCAAGGTCACCTACGAGGACTTCCTCCAGGCGTCCGGCGCCTACATGGATACCGACGACGTATACATATCGCTCGACACCAGCCGGGACGGCCTGTTGTCCAGGGGAGAAACCACCGGTTTCAAGGGCGTCAAACTTTTCACCGTTCGATTCTAGATCGGGGTCCCGGTTTGAGGATTCGATCCGTGAGCCGAAGCGATCGTCCTTTTCAGAGTCCCTCGGGGATGCTTGTTCCCAGCCGGCCGTGAAACCTGTTCGTCTCATGCGGTCTTGCACGGAAGATGCATCGGTTGCGACAGCGCAAGCCGGCTGGGACGGGGGAGTCTCGCCGGGTCCCCGTCTTCCCGTGAAAACACCCTGGCGCGGCGCATTCTCGCGGTTCGCCCCGGGCAGCCGGTGAACATGGCTGTGTGCCGGCAAACGCCCTGGCCCGGGAGTGGCCCCCATTTCCTCCCGAGCGTTTGTTTCCCGCTTGTTTGCCGGAATGTCCGGGAAACCGGGTATTTCCGTTGCGCAAAGCCATGTCCGGTGACACCAGGGGGCCATGAGGCATTCCGCGTGATGACGATGGCGGCGGGTGTTCATGCGGCGACACCAGCCCGCCGTCGCCCTGGCGAATGAGGTGCACCGGGGGAATCCTCAACCGCCCATCGGGTCGTTACGGGAGAACGCCGTGTCGGCTGGGATTGTACGGGGAGGCGGAGGAAAGTCACGTTTCGCCGGGGGCGGCATTCTGCACTTGAAGTCCCGGCCCGCTGAAGTCATAATAACAAACAGTTCATATCAATCCCGAGTTGCTGAGAAAACCTCGAAACAAAATCCCAAAGCACGGGAGAACCTGGGTATGGCACAGATATTCTCAATCGTGACATATGTCCTGGCGGTGCTGCTCCTGGCCGGGTGTTCCTCGATGGGCGGCTCTTCGCCATCGCAAGGCGTCATCGAAAAAGTGGACATGAGCCGCGTGGAAGTGTTGCCGACCGAGGACGTCATGCAGGGCGCGAAGGTCAGGTCTTTTCGTTCCATGGACAAGGACGGCGACGGAGCGATCACCTGGGAAGAGTGGCAGCAGGAGGATACCAGCCAGGAGGCTGAAGCGAGGTTCGACACGCTGGACGGGGACAAGGATGCGAAGATCGGCTACGACGAATTCATCAAGTCGGAGAACAGCTACGTCGATTCGGAAGACGTCTATATTTCCTTGGATCGTCAAAAGGACGGCATGCTGTCGCGGGGCGAGGAAAAGCGCCTCGAAGGGGTCAAGCTGTTCAAGATCGAATTTTGACCATCGATTTTAGATTGTCGTCATCCGATTCCCCTCCGGATGCGTCCATCACATTTCTCGATACCGATGATGTTCCCGATCGGGCGCACGCCATCGTTCCTCGGTTCCCGCGGTTTCTCCTTTTGCGAGGCCTCCCGCGCAGGGGCCGACTCCGGCAATCGGCTTCAGATTGAGGGGACGATGGGCGACAGCCCACCGAGTCCGGGCAATCCACTCGAATATGAACCAGCTCATGCCTCCCTCTTTTCCTGCCTCGGGCATAGGAATCCCTCGAGTTAAATTTGTGTTAATTTGTGATGCGATAAGAACAGTGTTATTGTAATATCTCCGACAGGTTGTTGCGGTTTACGGATATACTGCATCAAACGGATGAAAACGTCGAATCGGCCAGTTTTCATGGTGTGGCAAGGTCTCAAGAGCTGTTCTTAATCCGGGGAACAGCGAGGAGGGGGAGCTATGAAACGAAAAAGATATGTCTGCTTCTTTCTTGGAATCCTTCTTGGCCTGATCGGTTCGTCCGGGCTTCACGCCGGCATGACGCCCGTCTTGGCCATTGACGGCGACGGGAATTCCTATGTCGCCGGATCATCTCTCCTGGGGAGTTCGATGGATATCACTCTGGTCAAGTACAACGCCAGCGGGGTCCGGCAGTGGATAAGGCGTTACGATGGTCCCGCCGCCGCCGGGGACTTGCTCAAAGGCATCGGCCTGAGCCCCGCCGGCGATATCTACCTTTTCGGGCAGGTGAGGAACACCGGCTACCAGGGCGATTTCGGAACCGTGAAGTACGATCCGGACGGCCACCGTCTGTGGGCGAAGCTCTGCGGGCGTCCCACCAATGACGATCCTCAGGCTATGGCGGTGGACGGGGCGGGGAGCGTCTTTGTCACGGGCTCGGTTGAGCTGGATTCGGTGAAATGCATTACGACCGTGAAATACAAAACCGACGGCGCTCGTGTCTGGGTCAGGCCATACCGCGGAGCGGCGGGAAGGCACAATGAGGCGCGGGTCCTCGCCGTGGATGGAGACGGGAATGTTTATGTCGCGGGTCCCTCCCGACCGTCGAGCGGTCCGTACGACCGGCTTGTGACCCTGAAATACGACTCTGACGGGAACCTGCTCTGGAGCCGCCGCCGTGCAGGGCTGATCGACCCGCAGGCCATGGCCGTTGACGGCTCCGGGAATGTCTGCATTACCGGCTCCATCATACCCTCGGGCGGATACAAGAATTTCTTCACCATCATGTATGCCGCCAATGGCGACCGGCTTTGGGTCAGGACGGCCAACGGGGCTTCCAACCTGGGAGATGGGGCCAATGCCCTGGCGGTGGACGGCGGCGGGAATGTCCATGTCACAGGTTATTCCACCGGCGCCGACGGTTATGACTATCTCACCATAAAATACGACCCCGCGGGGAACCGGCTTTGGGGCCGCCGCTACGAGGGGGCGGCGGGCGATACCGATATGGCCTACAGCGTCGCTTTGGACCCCGATGGAAATGTCTACGTCACGGGCAGATCGGATGTCGTCGGCGCTTCCGGGAATTATCTCACCATCAAGTACGACCCCGACGGACATCTCCTCTGGACAAGAGAGTTCAACGGCGCGACGAGCGGGCACGATTATGCCACGGCCGTCGCTGTTCGGGGAGGGGCGCTGTACGTAACGGGGGAATCGGATGGAGCCAACTCTCTGGCCGACTACGTCACGATAAAATACGACCTGGACGGCACACGTCGGTGGGCGCGGCGCTTCGAACGCCAGTAGTTGACGGCCGGTCGCCATGGACGGTGCATTGAACAATGCGCCGTCCATGTTCATTTGCCCATTTTCATGATGATTCGCGCATCATGCGTGTACCGAAGCAGGCGTTGCATGATCTTATCCCTTCGGTGCATCTGCCTGAGCTTCCACACGACACAAGACAGAACGATCACCAGGAACGTCATTCCTCCGATAATTCCGCTCGTAACGATACCATTATTAATCGCCATAAAAATGACCTTTTCGATTGTGAAAATGATATGATATGATATCGTTTATCTGAGTCGATCTGATCTTCGATGGTATTATTGAGTCATTGAGTTAAAAAAACCTTATAAGAACTTGAACTTATGATGATTGATGTTGACTTTTCCACCTTCGATATCGCTCTCGATAGTGAGGAATATACACGAACAAGGCAGATTTACCAAGGTATTTTCGTGCAAATGCACGGGATGGCACGTGGGAATATTTGAATCCGCTGACAGTGGTGACGGTTTGGTGAGAATGCCTTGATGTCGGGGTGGCGGCGGCGAGGGTTTGGGTCTACAGCGAAGCGGAGAGGCGTTCATGCCGAGGGATTTCGCTCACGGCAAGCAGTGCGCGGGCATACGGGGCGTTTCGTGTGGCCTTTTTCAATCAGCTCGATACCATGGGATGCCGGATATCGGCCACGGGAGCCGATCAAGGCAACCCACAAATACCGTTTGAGCTCGGGGAATGCCGCACGGGATCGACTCTGTATTGTGGCGTCAAGGATAGGGTCGACGGAAGAAATAAGGGGGAAACCATGGTTACACCGAATAGTAAGCCCTGTACCATTCGATGAATCGTGCGATTCCTTCCTGGATCGTGGTGCTTGGCCGGAACCCGAAATCCCGCTCCAGGTCGCCGACGTCGGCGCAGGTTGCCGGAACGTCCCCCGGCTGGAGCGGCAGGAATTCCTTTTGAGCTTCCTTCCCCAGGCAGCTTTCGATGGCCGCCACGTACTCCATCAGTTCCACGGGCCGGTTGTTGCCGATGTTGTACACCCGGTAAGGGGCGTAGCTCGTGGCCGGGTCCGATGATTCGCGATCCCATTGCGGGTTGGGTGAGGGGGGCGCGGGGATCATTCTCACCACGCCCTCGATGATGTCGTCGATATAGGTGAAATCCCGTCGCATCCTGCCGTAGTTGAATATCCTGATGGGCTCTCCCGCAAGGATCGCGCGGGTGAAGAGAAACAGGGCCATGTCGGGTCGCCCCCAGGGGCCGTAAACGGTGAAGAAGCGCAGCCCGGTACAGGGGACGCCGAAAAGATGAGCGTAAGTGTGTGCCATGAGCTCATTGGCTTTTTTCGTGGCGGCGTAAAGCGACAGGGGATGGTCGACGTTGTGGTGTACCGAAAGGGGCATGACGACGTTGGCGCCGTAGACCGAGCTCGACGAAGCGAAAACGAGGTGCTTGATCCGGTGGTGTCGGCACCCTTCGAGAATATTCACGAAGCCGGTGAGATTGCTCTCGACGTAGGAATGCGGATGGGTCAGCGAATGCCTCACACCGGCCTGGGCGGCCAGGTGCACGACGGCATCGAAGGCATTTCCCCTGAACATGGCTTCGATGCCCGCCGTATCGTGCAGGTCGAGTTTCAGGAAAGCAAAGCTTTGAAACGGCGCGAGCCGTTTCAAACGGTTCCGCTTCAGGTTGACGTCATAGTAATCGTTGACATTGTCCAGACCGATTACGGTGTTTCCGTCTTTGAGAAGCCGATATGCCAGGTGGTATCCGATAAAGCCCGCGGCGCCGGTGACCAGGATGTTCATGAAGCGATGTTTCCTTTCCGAAAGACTGTTTCAAGGCTTGTCCGGCATCTTTTTCTTTTTCATTCGCACGGTGAGGACCGAACACGGCGCCCGGCGGACGACCCGGTCGGCGGTGCTGCCGAACAGGACATGGGCCAGACCCGTCAGACCGTGAGAACCCATGACGATAAGGTCGATATCCCGTTCTTCCGCAACGCGGATGATCTCGGTGGAAGCGTAACCGGAGAGCAAATGCACATCGAACCTTTGAATTCCGGCGAGCTTGCTCACATATCTTTCCTGGATCGAGCCCCTGGCGGCTTCAGTGACCTGTTCGACGAACTTCGGATCGTACTCGATGGGCATGTAGGTGGCATGAATGGGCGGAGCAAGGGAAAAATTCACCATGACGTGCACGATGTGGAGCGTGGCTCCGTAATGGGATGCCAGGTCCCTGGCCGTCTCGAAGGACAAGTCGGCATTCTCCGAAAAGTCCGTACAAAACGCAATATTTGAAAAAGACTCCTTCGACATGGTTTGCTCCTTCCTTTGAAATAAGACCCCTCAATAGTCCACAACCCAGACGGAAATCCCGCGTGCCAGTTTCACCAGGGAGTTGGACACGCTGCCGAGGAGGAGCTCCTTCACCCGGCTGAGCCTCCTGCGCCCAACCACTACCGTGGAACACCCCATTTCCCGGGCCGCGTCGAAAATGATCTGAGCAATCTCGTCGGATTCCACGGCAAAGTGCGTAACGATCCCGGACTCCGCGAAACCGCCTTCGATCAGCAGTTGTCGAGCCTCCCGGAAAGTCCGGTCCATCCGCTCCTCGTCTTCTCGCTTCCAAAAGTACCCGCGCAGGCGCGGGGATTCCTCCTGGAGACTCTCCAGGCGCTGGACCTCGGCCCGCTTCAGAAGGTTGGGCGAGGCCGTGGGCAAAACGTGAAAGAGCACGAAACCCGAATCCACCGCCCCCCGCAACACTCGATTGACGTAATGAACACTCCTCAGAGGACCGGGCGTGCAGTCCAAGGCTATCAAAAACCGTTCCATCGGCCCCCTTTCATATCTCTTTAAATACCTTGCCGAGGGATTCACCCGAGACATGGAGTTTCCATTCGTTCAAATAACCGAACGGGGTCTCGAATACGGAGAAGCCCGCGCGCTCCAGGCGCTCCCGGACCTGCGCGGCCAGTCGATGTGCCGTCTCCGGCGGCGCCTTGCTCAGGGAAAGGTGGTTGAACGAATGAAGGATGACGGTTCTGGTTGCGAACTTGCCCGCAATCCATTTGGCGTTCTTGACCCACTTGGAGACGATTCCGTCCTCTCTGCCAACGTCTTCTCCTTCGACTTGGTAAAAGATAACCACGGCATGCCGGAAAGACTTTTCCTCTTCGCAGTCCGGAGCGTCGGGAATCGCCTTATCAAAGGTCTTGAACCAGAATTCCGGGGCATGGAACATGAGCAGTTTCACAACGGGCCCTTCATCCGCAGCATTTCGGCTCCAAACATGTTACTATACCCCCGACGCGACGAAAAACGCAACAACTAAGCCGACAGCCGCCATGTTACGGCCCCGGGCAAGGAGGGATGAGCTTGACAATGTACGGTTGTCTCATTAGGATGCTTCCTGCGACCAAAGGGCGCCGTGAGTGCGAACGGCTGCGCCTTTCCCCATTTCCGCTTTCGTGACGAGTGGCCAATGAAAGAGCGTTTCTCCCAAGTGCGTCTCAGAGTCCTGGTTTTGCGAATCCTGATGGGACTCGTGTTCGGGTTTATGGTCACGCGGTTCTTTTTCCCGCGCTCGACCATGGGCTTCATGTTGCTCATTTCAGCGTTGCTTGTCTTTTTCGCCTACGGAATGGAATGGGTGCACAAAGGCAGGGATTGACCCATCGCCCGATGCCGGGCGCGCCGCACGGCCTTGCGACTGTCGCACATCAAGGGTGCAAGCTGAAGAAAAGCAGTGGAGCCCCGGAGGAGACATGATGGTCTGGCAGAATCCGCCCGGTAGAACGCCGGGACACGACAGTTTGAAAGATTTCGAGGAGATCCTGGCACGTCTGAAGAACCGGTACAAGCTCCCTCCCATCACCGGAGGGCCCGTGTTTCTGATCGTGCTCGTCGCAGCGGTGATCCTCATCGGTTACAACAGCTTCTACATCGTCCAGCCCCAGGAAACCGCCGTCATTCAAAGGTTCGGAGCATACAGTCACACGGCCGAGGCCGGGTTGCACGCGAAACTGCCTTTCGGCATCGACACGGTGCGGAAGGTGCCCACGGGAAGAGTCCTGCAGCACGAATACGGCTATCGCTCCGTCAAACCGGGGGTGCGCTCCACGTTCAAGGAAAAGGAGTTTGAAGAGGAAGCCGTGATGCTCAGCGGCGATTTGAACGTGGTCAACCTGCAGTGGATGGTGCAGTACAAGATACAGAACCCGGTGGACTTCCTGTTCCGGGTGCACGACGTGGAAGGCACGCTGGACGATATTTCGGAGTCCGTGGTGCGCCGCATTGTGGGAAACCGTTACTCGGACGACGTCCTGACCGTGGGACGCGCATCCATTGCGGACATGGCCAAGGTCGAGATCCAGGCCATCCTGGACACTTACCAGACAGGCATCAAGATTGTGACCGTGCAGTTGCAGAATGCAAATCCGCCGGATATGGTGAAGGCCGCCTTCAACGAGGTCAATGAAGCTCAGCAGGAACGCGAGCGGATGATCAACGAGGCCCAGCAGGCCTACAACCAGAAAATTCCAAAGACCATGGGGGAAGCGCGGCAGACGATTTCCCAGGCCGAAGGATACGCACTGGAGCGGGTGAATCGCAGCCAGGGCGAGGTCCAGCGTTTTCAGAACATTCTTTCCGAATACGAAAAAGCCCCGGACGTTACGAGGCGGCGCATGTACCTGGATGCCATGGGAGAACTCATGGGGCGGGTGGAGCATCTTTACGTTATCGACGAGAACCAGCGGAACCTGTTGCCCTTGTTCGACCTGAACAGGGGAAACAAAGGCGACGCGAAATCCGGAAAGTAGAGGCTCCTTCGATGAGACAGACCGGAAACCGGGGAACCGATATGATTTCACGCAAATTGAACGTTGTGGCCGTCCTGGCCGTTGTTGTGGGAATCGTTCTTTATTTCTCCGCCTACATCGTGACCGAGACGGAGCAGGTGGTCGTCACGCAGATGGGTGCGCCCGTGGGGGAACCCGTTACCAAGGCGGGATTGTACTTCATGACCCCCTTTATTCAGACGGCGAACTATTTCGAGAAGCGGATCATGAAGTGGGACGGCAGTCCGAACCAGATTCCCACCCGGGACAAAAAGTACATCTGGGTCGACATCACCGCCCGATGGCGGATCAAGGATCCGCTCCTTTTCCTCAAACGTGTCGGATCGGTTCAGCTGGCTCACAGCCGCCTCGACGGCATCCTCGATTCCGTGGTCAGGGACTACGTCTCGAACAATGAACTGATCGAACTGGTTCGAAGCGAAGGTTGGGAGGAAGCCTGGCAGCGGCTTAAAGAAGCCGGAATCCCCGATTTTCAAAGCCCGGATCCGGCGACGGCCTCCGAACACCTGGTCAAGGGGCGGGAGAAGATCACCCGGGAAATGGTGGCCGATGCCGCGAAGCTGCTGCCCGAGTTCGGCATAGAGCTGCACGATATCCGCATCAAGCGGATCAATTACGTGGAATCGGTGCAGAAGAAGGTTTTCGACCGCATGATTTCCGAGCGCAAACGGATTGCGGCCCAGTACCGGTCCGAGGGCGAGGGCGAACGAGCCGCCATTCTCGGGCAAATGGAGCGGGAACTGGCCAAGATCAATTCGGAAGCCTACCGCAAATCGCAGGAACTCCGCGGGAAGGCGGACGCCGAGACAACCAGGATATACGCCGAAGCCTTCAACCGGAATCCTGAATTCTATTCTTTCTATCGGTCCCTGGAACTCTACAGGGATTTCAACAGTTCCGGCAGCTCTTTCGTATTGGGCACGGACGCGGATGTGTTCAAATATCTGAAGAACGGCGGCAAAGCTGCGGGCAGGTAATACAGGGGAGAAATGAATGGCATTTCATGAAGAAAATCCGCAGCATATCACGAAAGCCGATCTCGTGGTGGGAATCCCTTCGTTCAACGAAGCGGCGAGTATCGGGCATGCCGTGCGGGTGGTCGAACAGGGTTTGAAGGAGTATTTCGGTTCTCTGAACACCGTGATCGTGAACTGTGACAACCACTCCTCCGACGGCACGAAAGAACAGTTTTTCGCCTCCCCTGGGGAAATCCCCCGCATCTACCTGTCGACCGCTCCGGGGACCAGCGGCAAAGGCAACAACCTGCGCAACCTTTTCGAGAAAGTCCGTGAGCTGAGCGCGTCGGTGGTGGTAGTGGTTGAATCCGATGTTCGAAATATCGCTCCCTATTGGATCAGAAATCTCGGGGAGCCCATCGTCAGGGGCGCCGGTTACGCCGTGCCCCTTTACGTTCGCCACAAGTACGAGGCCACGCTTACGAGCTCGCTCATATACCCTTTTTTGAGGTGCCTCTACGGGCGGCGGATCCGGCAGCCCAATGTCGGGGATTTCGGATTCAAGGGGCAACTGGTGGACAAGTTCCTGGATTCGCCTGTCTGGACGGAAGCCGTCCGGCATTTCGGCATCGACATCTGGATGACCAATATTGCCCTCAGCTCCCGCGTGCCCATTTGTCAGTCGTTCATGGGGTGCCCGAAAATTCACAGGGTCAAGGATCCGTACGCACATCTCAGAGTGATGTTTCACCAGGTTTTGAGCACGGTCTTCGACCTGATGTCCGTGTACGCGGACTTCTGGCGCCAGGTGAAATGGAGCAAACCGGCGGCCCTGTTCGGCACGGATGCCCACGAAGTCGAAACGCCTATGCCGGTGGACATACAGCCTGTCAAGCTGCATGAACGTTTCCTGGAAGGGTTCGACAAGTACAGCGGGATATGGCAGCGGATTTACGATCAGACGGTGTTCCCCAAGCTTCAGGAAATCCGGAGCCTGGAACCCCAGCATTTTTCTTTCCCTACGCCGACCTGGGCCAGGGTCCTGTTTGACGCGGCCAACGTCTATCGACGTTCCAGCGAGGCCGAGCGGTCCACGCTCCTCGATTCGCTCCTTCCCCTCTATGTGGGCAAGGTGCTGTCCTTTGTCAAGAAGACCGAGCGGATGTCCCTGCAGCAGGCGGAGGAGTACGTGGAGAACGAATGCGTGATTTTTGAGGAACATAAACCCTACATGGTGAAAGTTTGGGAATGATCGTGCGGACAAGGAGATTCAATGATGCCCAAAATATTGGTCGTGGATGACGAGGAGCACATTCGGCTGCTGTATTCGGAGGAGTTGAAGGAGGTCGGTTACGAAGTGATCACGGCCGAAAGCGGTTTCAAGCTGCTCGAATTGATCGAACAGGAAAAACCCGACTTGGTGATATTGGACATCAAGATGGTTGATTACAACGGCCTGGACCTGCTGCAGGACATTCGTAACCGCTTCTATGACCTGCCGGTGATCCTGTCGACCGCCTACGATACGTTCAAGGAAGACATGAAATCCATCGCCGCCGATTTTTACGTGGTGAAGAGCTTCGACCTCACGGAGTTGAAACAGAAAATCGCCATGGCGCTGGAGACGCGCCTGCCGGCCTGACGGAATCGGGCGGCCGGGTGGCCGGTGTGCCGTGAGCCATCCGAAGACGCCGAGTGACACGGGAAAGACAATCCCTGTCGAAGACGTCTTTGCGGGGGAGGCTCCGGGGCGGAGCGAAAACCGCGACCGCAAACGGCTCCCGCAAAGATGCTCCGTCGCGCATTCAAACATCCCCTCGTCTTTTTCTTTTTTGGAAGTCCCCCGGTCCGACGCTCAGCCGCCGGACGGGTTCGAAATCCAGAGGTAGACGGCGGCTGCCAGAAAGATCACGTTTGCCGCCCACACGCCCACGACCGGCGGAAGTGCCCCCGCGCCGGCCAGCGCACACCCGAGCTGCTGCACGACAAAATACGAGGAACCAACCAGCAGGCCGATCCCCACTCCCAGGGCAATCCCTCCGTGCATGTTCTGCCGCAGGGCGATGATGATGCCGAGTATCGCCAGGACAATCGCGCTGAGGGGAAAGGCGACCCTCAGGTGCAGCTCGATTACATAGGGCAGCGAATTGTACCCCTCCTGGCGGATCTTTTCAGCGTACCGGTAAAGATCCACCCAGTCCAATTCCTCCGGGATCGTTTCCAGTCCGGAAAAATCCGCGGGAGTCTCCTGTAACGTGAATGCCCGCTGGATGAATGTCTCCTGTTCCGTGCCGGATTCGGAGAATTTCAGGAAAAGTCCCTGCTCGGCCTGCCACGCGGCGCCGTCCCAGCGGAATCGCCTGGCATCCAGGCGCTGAACCAGTCTGAACGAAGGGTCGAGGAAGAACAGGGATACTTTCTCCAGGGTCTGCGTCCGCTTGTCATAGAAACGGACCTGGTAGATCACATTCTGGCCGTGATACCAGACGTTCTCGACTCCCCAGGAAAAATGGCCTTTGCGGTGCTGGACCTGTTCGTTCCATATCTTCGTGGACGCCTGGTTCATCGAACGCGAAACAGTCTCGCCGAAAACCAGGTGGACGGCGGCAATGAAAAAAGCGGCCGCAACGATGGGAGTGACGTAGGTGACGGTCTTGACCCCGGCGGCCTCGAGCGCGATCAGCTCACGGTTGCGTTTCAACAGGCCCAGGGTGATCAGTGCTCCGAGCAGGGCGGCCATGGGAATTCCCTGCGCGGCCACTGAAGGGGTCTTGTTCAGAAAGTAGGCGATGGTGTCCGCCGCAGGGACGCGCTTCTCTATGAACTGCTCCATGTTCTCGAAGAAATCCACGATCAGGTACAGGCTCGTGAAAGTGAAGAGCGCCAACATGAATACGGGCAGAAAATGCCTCAGAACATAGCGCGGAATGATTCTCACGTTTTCTTTCCCTTGCGGGCTCTGCGGAGCCGATTCCACGACGACGCCCATTCCTGCAGGAGCTGAAAAGCCTTGAAAGGAGTTTCCAGTCGCATTTTTCGCCAAAGGTAGAAAGATGCCGCGATGCACAGGAGATTTGGAGCCCAGCAGGCAAGGAAGGGGTGTACCAGGTGATTCTCGCCCAGCCCCTTGCCGGCGGAGAGGATTACGTAGTAGGCCAGGAACACGACCAGACCAATGGTTATTCCGGCAATGCGGCCCCGCTGGCGGAAAACCGCCCCGAGCGGCGCGCCGATCAATCCGAGCAGCAGGCAGCCCGAAGGAAAAGCAAGCCGTTGGTGGAATTCGAGGGCATGCCCGATGTCGCCCGTCTTTTCCAGGATAGCCCGGTAGAGCTCCCGCAAAGTCATCTCCCTTTTGTTCATTTTCGATCCGCGTGCGGAACCGATCAATTCATCGAGTGAGAGCGAGAGATCGTAAGCTTTGAAAGACACCGCCTGGGCGTTCTTCAGATCATCGGCCACACGAGTGATGCTGCCGTTGGCAATTTTGAACGTCAGATGGTTCGAGTCGCGCTGATACACGATCCGGGCGCTTTCGGCGACGATGGCAAGGCGCACTTTTTCCTCCCGCCGGTCTTGCACGAATATCCCGCGAACGGACAGTTCGGTCGGATTGACGGACTGGAAGAAAAAGGTCAATTTGGGGATGGAGGTGATGAAGGTTCCTTCCTTCATCAGAACAGGGAGACCCGATCGGGCCATGCTCCTGAGCTTGAGCTCGAAAGCCTTGCCCGTCGGCGGGATGACGAATATCATGTTGACGAAGGAAATCAGGGTCACGCCAAGAAGCAGGGACACCACCGCCGGAAAGAACTGGTGGAAACCGATCCCGGCCGCGCGCAGAGCGATGAGCTCGTTGTCGCTGTTCAGCCTGACGAAGGCGAGCAGAACGCCGAGCAATGAGGCCATGGGGAGGGCGAACAGCATGAGCTTGGGCATGGCGAGGGCAACCAGCGCCATGAGATCGCCCAGGGTGAAGGAACTGGTGAAGAGGACCTTGAGCAGCTGAAAGAGCCTTCCCGTGATCAGGACGAGGCTCACACCCATCAGGCAGACGCCGAGCGGAACCATTTGTTCCTTGATTAAATACCGGTATAGAGTCATTTTCATGATGGCGTCGTCGGTTTCCCGCCGGGATTCCCCACCGGCCGGTTTTGTGTTCCGTGGGCGGCCCCGGCCCGAATCGCGGATTGGCCTGCCCTGCTTGGCGGGGCAGAAGGCGGGGATTCCCAAGCAAAGGCAATCTAACGAAATTCATCGGACCAGGTCAATGCCAAAAGAGGAAACACGCCAAAGGTCCGGGTCGGCAGTCTTGCGCCACGAGTTGGAGGAACGTGAAGCACGGTTTCTCGATCCCCGTGCGCAGCTCAGCAGGGAGACCAGAGGGCGGCTGAAACCCGAGACGGAATGCACTCTGCGCACGGCCTACCAGCGGGACCGCGATCGAATCGTTCACTGCAAGGCTTTCAGAAGGCTGAAACACAAGACCCAGGTCTTCCTGTCTCCGACGGGAGACCACTACCGTACCCGGCTCACGCACACCCTGGAGACCTCCCAGATTGCCCGCACCATCGGCAGGGCGCTGGCCTTGAACGAAGATCTCATCGAGGCCGTCGCGCTCGGGCATGACTTGGGCCACACGGCGTTCGGCCACGGGGGCGAGAGCGTGCTCAACGATCTCGTTCCCGGAGGTTTCTTTCACAACGAGCAGAGTCTGCGCATTGTCGACATCCTCGAGAAGAACGGGGAGGGGCTCAATCTCACCCACGAAGTGCGCGACGGCATCCTCAAACATTCCAAGGGGCGCGCGGATCCGATCCTGCTCGACCCGGAAGCCAGAGCGGAAACGCTGGAAGGCCAGGTGGTCCGGGTTGCGGACATCACGGCTTATCTCAACCATGACCTGGACGACGCCCTGAGGGCGGAAATCCTCAGTGCCGATGCCATTCCCCCCGATATCCGGATGCACCTCGGATCCCGTCATTCTCAGCGCATCCACGCGATGGTCGAGGATGTCATTCACTCGACCCTGGAAGGCGATCTCACCGAAGTGCGCATGAGCGAGGCGATGCTCGCCCGGGTTGACCAGCTCAGGGAGTTCCTTTTCGAGCACGTCTACGATCTGCCTCAGGTCAGGGAAGAATTCCGGCGCGTCCGGAAGATCATCGAGGATCTCTTCGACGTGCTCATGAAGGATGATACGGTGTTTGGGGAAGAGATCGGCATGCCGCGCGAAGGCACGCTCAAGGAGCGGCAGGTGTACGACCATATCGCGGGGATGACCGACCGTTACGCTCTCGACCTGTACAAAAAGATCTTTCTTCCCAAGCCATGGATGAAACTGTGAGATGAATCGAGCCGAAGTCGCCGGATCGCGTTCCAAAGCTTTGCCTTGACAGGTAATTTTTCAGCATGGTATCGGTTGCTTGCATCCGGTTCATAAAAAGAATTCATATCTGTGAATTATTAATGTTAGATTAAATATTTCTAGCTGGTTGGTGAATTCAAACGCAAACGAGAGAACTGATATGAAAAAAGGCAAAAGGCCCATCGAGTTGGAAGACCATGACAGGACGTTGGGGAAAGGTTTCGAGATCGGTGCGGATCGGTATGACGAGGATGAAATCATCGATCTGGACGAGATCATCGAGGTGGATGCGGGCGTCCTGGAGGATGACGAGGATTTCGATCTCGACGTGGAGCTCATCGATCTGGATGCTGATCTCGATTTCGACGACCTCGAACCCGAGGTTGCGTCCTCGACCGGGAAGCAGCGGGGAGAACCTTTTCTGGTGGAAGTCACCCAGTGGCCTGCGCCTTCCCTGTCCGTGGACGAGCCCAAGGCTCCCGCGGCGCAGATCACCGTCCCGAGGATTGAAATCCCGCCCGCTTTCGAGGTGAAGGCGCAGGAGCCCTCTTTCGAGCTGAAGGGGCCCGCGCGCGCGCGCGAACCGGAAGTAGATCCGCTCGCCGACCTCCTCGAGGGACTGCGGAAGGGACCCGCGCACGAGCCCGAACCCGGAGTGAAGGTCGAGGAACCTCCTCCCGAAGTGCAAATGAAGGAACCCGACTACTTCGACACGTTGCTGGCGGCCGAAATGAACCGGTCGCTCGCAAAGGAACCGCAGCCCACTGTCGAGGAGGCCGTGGAGAAACCCCCGGAGCTCGTCGATGCCGCCGTCACCGCGGCCGCCGTCGCTCCGGCGGCACTCGCCGCGGAAGCGATTGCGCCCGTTTCTCCCGCGCCCGCCCCGGCCGCGCTGCCGCCGGAGCTTGTTGCCGAGCCGGTTGCGCCCCCGGCGGGGACCGTCGAGGTCATGGCGCCGATCGTTTCCGAACCCGAGGTTCCCGCGCCGAAGACCGTTTCGCCCGAACCGATATCCGAAGCGCAGCTTGAAGACCTGGCGTTGCGCATTGAGTCGAAGTTGCTCGAAGCGGTTCGCGAGATCGTGGAAGCGAGACTCCCGGGCATCGTTGAGGCGGTGTTGCGGGATGAGATCGATCGGTTGAAAAAGGAACTCGGCTGAGACCCCATGGGTGAAACGATTTAAGGGGCGTCCGTGATCCCGCGAGGCCCGCAGGCCTCCGGGGGGGCGTCCCGCCAGATGGAGTACGGCCGTCCGGCGCATCCTCCGTAATCGGAACGGTGCGCCCGCGGGCGGTTCGACGGCATGGAGCGATTCGATGAGTGAAGGCATTTTGCCCAAGGCATACGCGTTTGATGAAGTGGAATCCTACTGGTACGACTTCTGGGAAAAGCACGGCTATTTTCACGCGGACGAACGGAGTTCCAAACCACCCTTTTGCATCGTCATCCCACCGCCCAACGTAACCGGGCAACTTCACATGGGCCATGCGCTCAACAACACCCTCCAGGATATCCTCGCGCGGTATAAACGGCTGAAGGGATTCGAAGTGCTCTGGCTGCCGGGAACGGACCATGCCGGGATCGCGACGCAGAACGTCGTCGAACGTCAACTCGCGGCCGAAAAGTTGAACCGGTACGAACTGGGACGCGACGCTTTCCAGGAACGGGTGTGGACCTGGAAGGCCAAGTACGGCGGCATCATCATCAACCAGTTGAAACGGCTGGGGGCGTCGTGCGATTGGGAGCGGGAACGGTTCACCATGGATGAGGGGCTTTCGCGCGCGGTTCGGGAAGTATTCGTCAAACTGTACGAGGAGGGGCTCATCTATCGCGGCAAGCGGATGATCAACTGGTGCCCCCGGTGCATGACCGCCCTGGCCAACATTGAAGTGGACGGTGAGGAGACCGACGGGTTCCTCTATCATCTCAAATACCCCCTGCTCGACGGAACCGGAGCGCTGGTGGTTGCGACGACGCGACCGGAGACCATGCTCGGGGATACCGCGGTGGCGGTGCATCCGGAAGATTCGCGGTATGCGGCATATGTCGGCCGCAAGGTGCTGCTTCCCGTCATGAAGCGTGAAATCCCCGTCATTGCCGATGCTTATGTGGACCGTGAATTCGGAACCGGGGCGCTCAAAGTCACCCCGGCGCATGATTTCAACGACTTCGAGCTTGCCCGCAAACACGGCCTGCAACTGGTCCAGGTCATCGCCGAGGACGGCCGGATGACCGAAGAGGCCGGCACCTACGTCGGGATGGACCGGTACGAATGCCGCAGAAAGATCCTGAAGGAACTGGAACACGGCGGATTCCTGGTCAAGGCGGAGAACTATCATCACCGGGTCGGACACTGCTACCGCTGCAAGAGCGTCGTTGAACCGATGCAGTCCCTGCAGTGGTTCGTTTCCACGAGGCCTCTTGCCGACCGCGCCATGGAGGCCGTTCGCGACGGCAGGACCGCCATCGTTCCCGCCAAGTGGGAGAAGGACTATTTCATCTGGCTGGAGAATCTCGAAGACTGGTGCGTCAGCAGGCAGATCTGGTGGGGACACCGCATTCCGGCCTGGTACTGCCGGGACTGCGGGGAACTGATCGTGGCGCGCGAGGAGCCGCGCGAGTGTTCAAGGTGCAAGAGCACGCGGCTCGAACAGGATTCCGACGTGCTGGACACCTGGTTCAGCTCCGGTCTCTGGCCGTTTTCCACTCTGGGCTGGCCGGACCGGACTCCCGAACTCGACAAGTTTTATCCCACGTCAGTCCTGGTCACGGCCTTCGACATTCTGTTCTTCTGGGTGGCGCGGATGATGATGATGGGCATCCACGCCATGCACAAGGTGCCGTTCCGGGAAGTATACATCCATGCGCTCGTTCGGGACGCGCAGGGCCAGAAGATGAGCAAATCCAAGGGCAACGTCATCGATCCCCTGGTGATGATGGAGCGCTACGGCACGGATGCGTTCCGGTTCACGCTGGCCGCCTTTGCCGTGCAGGGGCGCGACGTCAAGCTCTCGGAAGAGCGGATCGAAGGGTACAAACACTTCGTCAACAAGATTTGGAATGCCGCAAGGCTGCTTCTCATGAACCTCCAGGGGGAAGCAAGCCTGGAAGAAATCCCGTCCAAACCCTTGCAGCTCATGCATCGCTGGATTCTCAGCCGCCTGCAGCGCGTTGTCGGCGAAGTGGACGCCGCCCTGGAAAACTATCATTTCAACCAGTTTGCCAATGTTCTGTATCAATTCCTGTGGCGGGAGTACTGCGACTGGTACCTTGAAATGATCAAACCGGACCTGTACGGGGAGGACGAAGCCGCCGGGAGGTTGGCGAGGTCCATATCGGTTCGGGTTCTGGAGCAGATCCTGGTGCTCCTGCACCCGGTCATGCCCTTCGTGACCGAGGAAATCTATCAGAAGCTGCCCGGGATTTCCGGCAGCATTATGAAAGCCTCCTATCCGGCGGTGCGGCCGGAATGGATCGACTCCGAAGCCGAACGGGCCATGGAAATCATCATGGGCGTGGTCAGCGGCATCAGAAATATCCGCGGGGAGATGAACGTCCCGCCGGCCACCAGGGTCGAGGCGGCGTGCCTGTGTGAAAACAGCGCCGCAAAGGAGCTTCTCGAGGCGCATGCAGGCACGGTGATCGACCTGGGCCGCCTCTCGGAGCTGAAAGTCGGAATCGCGGGAGAGATGCAAAAGCCGGCGCAGGCGGCGGGAGCCGTTGTACCCGGCGTGGAAGTTCACGTCGTGCTGAAGGACATCCTGGACTTCGAGAGCGAATCGAAGCGTCTTCGCAAGGAACTGGCAAAGCTCGAAAAGGAATTCGGCATCACCCGGATGAAACTGTCCAACGAGGACTTTCTGGGGAAAGCTCCACCGGAAGTCATCGAGAAAGAGCGCGAAAAGAGCGGCCGGCTCGGAGAGAAAATCGAAAAACTCAGCCGTCAGTCCACCCTTATCGACGGACTGCGGGCGGGCGCCGCCGCGGAGGAGTAACATGGATCAACTGGATGTCCTGCTTCGGATGGCGCTGGTCGAGGACGTGGGGCACGGCGATGTGACCACCGAGGGCACGATCGATACGGGGCTCACGGGCCGGGCCGTCGTCTTCGGGCGCGAACCCCTGGTGCTCTCGGGGTCCGATCCTTTCAGGAGAACATTTCGCCTGGTGGATCCGGAGGTGCGCGTCGAATCCCTTTTTTCCGACGGGGAAGAGGTTCCGGCCGATGTCCCGTTCTTCAGGATGGAAGGCAGCGTACGCTCGCTGCTGACGGCGGAACGCACGGCGCTCAATCTGCTGCAGAGGCTTTCGGGTGTCGCCACCTTGACGCGTCGGATGGTGAACGCTCTGGCCGGAACGTCCTGTCGCCTGCTGGATACGCGCAAGACCACACCGCTGTGGCGTGTCCTGGAGAAAGCCGCGGTCCGACACGGCGGCGGCTCGAACCACCGCTTCGGTCTCTTTGACGGGGTTCTGATCAAGGACAACCATGTGGCCGCGGTCGGAGGGGTGGGCGAGGCGGTTCGCAGGGCGCGCCGCTCGGCGCCGCACGGGCTCCGAATCGAGGTGGAGGTGGAAACCCTGGAACAGCTCGAGGAAGCTTTGCAGGCCGGGGCCGATATCATTTTGCTGGACAATCTCACCCTCGATTTGCTCCAGCGCGCCGTTGCAATCAACGCAGGCCGCGCTTTGCTGGAGGCCTCCGGCGGGGTCACGCTCGCGCGCGTTCGCGCCATCGCCGAAACCGGCGTGGATTTTGTGAGCTGCGGGGCGCTGACCCATTCCGCACCGGCCGTCGATATCACCATGGAATACTCCTCGTAGTCTGCGAGATGCCTTTCAGTGGTTTCGTCACCTCCATGAAGGATTTCCGGAAGATACTCAGTGCGGGGATGAACGCCGCGTGGCCCATTTGCCTGGGCTACTTCCCCATCGGCCTGGCCTTCGGTGTGCTGGCCCGGAAAGCCGGCATCGAGCCTCTGTATATCGGAGCGATGTCCCTGCTCGTGTTTGCCGGGAGCGCCCAATTCATCGCGGTTTCCATGCTGAGCGCAGGGACCGATCCGGTCTCGATCGTCCTGACCACCTTTGTCGTCAATCTGCGGCATATCCTCATGAGCTCCTCGCTGTCGGTGTATTTGCAGCACTGCAGCCGGAAGTTTATCTCCCTGACCGCTTACGGAGTCACCGACGAGAGCTTCGCCGTCAATCAAACCCGTTTCAGGAGCGGCTCATGGACACCGGGCGAAGCGCTCGCCGTTAACCAGGTTTCGAATGCGGCCTGGGTTTCAAGCACCATTCTCGGCGGGTACTGCGGAGAATTGATCCCCGAAGGAAGCTTCGGCATCGACTATGCCCTCAGCGCCATGTTCATCTCCCTCCTGGTGCTTCAGTTGCGAGGGCGCCTCTACATCCTGACGGCCCTGATCTCGGGATCGCTCGCCGTCCTGCTGGCGGTGCTGCTGCCCGGCAACATCCACGTGATGGCGGCCTCCCTTGTCGCGGCCACCTTCGGGTTTGTGCTGAAAAGACAGGCGTCGCGGAGGGTAAAAGACACCCATGCCTGAAACCGAATACCTCCTCCTGGTTGCCGGCATGGGACTGGTGACCTACCTGCTTCGCTGGGTGCCGCTCTTCTTCTTCTCGCGAATGGTCCTGCCCCGCGGGCTGGTGGAGTGGCTGGACCTGGTCCCGGTTTCCATCATGAGTGCGCTGGTCTTCCCGGACCTTCTGACCTCGGGTGCTCCGAAACATCTCGATCTCTTCCAGGTGAAATCCATCGTGGCCGTTCCCACCCTGCTTTTTGCTTTCAAGACGAAGTCCCCGGGAGGAACCGTCCTGGTCGGCATGCTGCTGTACTGGCTGGCGGGGAGACTTTAACCCGCGTCGAAGCGGATGCTGTCCTTCCCCGGCCCGCAGATCGTAGCTTCCTGAAAATGAGTGTTTATCATTAGGTCGTAAAGGATCGATGCAGACGTTTTGCCGGCTTCGATCGGTTTTGGGAACGACCGGCGAGGTCCCTTTCGAGGGAGGCGAAAATGATTCAAAAACTGAAAAAACGTCGAGGTATCCCTTCCGGTCCGCTGAGAATGCTCGGAATTAGAGCTCAGAGGCCGGGACCGGCCGTCGAGACCCTTGAAATCGTGCTGAAATGCGATTCCTTCGGGACTGTTGAGGCCGTCACGACCCTGTTGGGCAAAATCGGGGGACGGGAGGTCGAGATAAAGGTCATCCATTCCGGGGTGGGGGACGTCACGAAGAACGACATTCTGATGGCATTGACGGGAAGCAGGCTGGTGGCCGGCTTCAACGTCGGGCTTGCCCCCCGCCTGGAGCAGTGGACGAAGGAACACGGAGTCGAAGTCCGGCTCTACAACATTGTCTACACATTGGCGGAAGACCTCGGAGCGCTGGCCCGCAGCCTGATTCAAACCGAGCCGGAAGAGCGGATTCTCGGCCGGGCGAAGGTGATCGCCACGTTCAAGAGCAGCCGCGGGAGCATCATCGCAGGCTGTGAGGTGCTGGACGGCGTTCTGGCCCACGGCCGGAATTTCAGGGTCGTCAAGGCCATGGGGCCGGTCTTCACATCGCGGATCGAATCCCTGCAGGTGGAAAAGAGGCCCGTCAGGGAAGTAAGAGCGGGACAGCAGGCGGGACTCAAGGTGACGGGGTTCGTCGATGTCGGGGTCGGAGATTACATCGAGTGTTTCGATCCCCCCGTCGGCAGACGGAGCTCTGCCTGGAGCCCGCGCGGGGCGGTGCTGCGGTTCGATGAAAACGCCTGAGCCCGCCGGTTTCGTGCCGGTGCTCGAACCCGGTTACTTTTTCCCCAACTCCGAAGATCGCAGGGCGGCGGCCTCGACGGCGCTCATGAGCGCTCCTCGCAGGCCGCGTTCCTCAAGCACGTGCAGGCCGCGAATGGTCGTTCCGCCCGGTGAGGTGATGAGGTCTTTGAGCTCCGCCGGGTGCCTGCCGGTTTCCCTCACCAAACCCGCCGTGCCGGAGACCGTCTGAAGGACCAGTTCCCGGGCCACCGCTCGGGGAAGACCAAGGAGCACGGCGGCCTCGATCAGGCTCTCGATGATCAGAAGCACATACCCGGGACCGCTGCCGCTCAGTCCCGTGACGGCATCCATCAGTTTTTCCTCCACCTCCACCGCGGTCCCGACGGATCGAAACAAGCCCAGTGCAAGGTCCATGTGTTCGTCCGTGGCGTGACGGCCCCGGGCGAGTGCGGAAGCCCCCTGCAAAACCAGCGCGGGAGTGTTCGGCATTACCCGGATGATCGGCTGCCCCTCCGGGAGCGCACCGGCTATCATGGAGATGGGGATGCCGGCGGCGATGGAAATGATGAGCTGACCACGGGAGAGGTGGGAGGCGATTCCGTCGAGGGCCGGTCCCATGTGCTGCGGCTTTACCGCGAGGAATATCGCCTGGGCGGAATCGGCCGCCTCGGCCGCGGAGCTCCGGCATCGGACCCCGTATGTGCTTTCGAGGTCTCGCAGGCGGGCAGGGCTGACGTCGAAAACGTGGATGTGTCCGGCAGCGCAGAGGGAAGCTCGGAGGAGGCCTTTGATCAATGCTTCCCCCATGTTTCCGCCGCCGATGAAACCGAAATTCTTTTGATCCGGCATGAATTTTTCCTCCGGGAGGGCTTGAGAGCCGGCCTTACGATCCATATATTGCCGGTAATTTGGGCCAACGATGAAGCCGCAAGACTTCAAAATAGCAGTTCTCGGCATGCCGTGCAAGCGTCGCCGGGTATTGTGGGGTCGCATCAAGGGTTTTCTTCGGGAGGCGGTCATGGCGCTCGAAGACTTGCGGCAAAGGGTCGCGCAGGAGCGGAAGAAGTGCCTGAGAGTTCCTCTTATGCGAGTTTTGTGCGTATGCCGCGGACACGGCAAGCGTTGATGTGAACATATTCACGAAGGCATCGTCTCAGGTGCTGCATTGATCACGTGAGTCTCATCTTCTCCACATGAATCTGCCTTTCCACCTTCGACACGTTCTTGGGCTTTGTACTTTTATTTGTTGATTTCGAGTGCTTAGGATTGGACTCTAGATGCCGTGCTTTTTTGCACTGTTGTTTGGGGTCCTATAATGCACAATTTTCTTGACTCAGGTGAGGCTTTATGCGAAATATCCATGGCCTCAGAAAAGCGAAGATTATCTTTGCAGAGTGCAATTCCCGTTTCCTGTCAGTGAGGCCATCAGGTCCGGCCTCGCCAACCTTTCTCATATTGAATTGCCGTTTCTCGAACGACGAATTCCGACGGTCAGGGTGAGCGCTGAGGTGTGTCGCGAGCAGAGGTGCGGCGTGAGGGGGGGGCGCGCCCCCGGGTCCGGCAACTGGGGCAGTGACAATGTGAATGCGCCGACCGGCGGGTTCCGGCGAGCAAACGGTATTTGTGGAGAGTGGCATGCTTCCCATGCAATTGAAGATCGATTTTCTGGCTGTTGGGCTGTACCTGCTGGCGGGGATCGGATTTGCCGTGGTTCCGTTGATCGTTTCCAGTCTGATCGTCAGGCGGAGCAGCGGGGCCAGGCGGGACGAAACCTATGAAAGCGGGATGGAGACGATCGGGAGCGCATGGATTCAGTTCACGGTCGCCTACTACATTTATGCCTTGATCTTCCTGGCCTTCGACGTGGACGTGCTCTACCTGTTTCCGGTGGCGCTGGTGTACGGCAAATACGGCCTCCGGGACCTTATCGAAGTGATGATTTTCATAGGCATTTTATCGCTTGCGATCGTTTACGCCTGGCGCAAAGGAGTGTTCGAGTGGAAGAGCAGAACCGAGTAGCACCGGAAGGGCCGGTCATCCAGTTCGCCGTTCTGGAGGATATCCTCAATCTGGCGAGAGCCAACTCCCTGTGGCCCATGACTTTCGGCCTGGCGTGCTGTGCCATCGAAATGATGGCCGCCGGGGCTTCCCGTTTTGACCTGGATCGTTTCGGAGCGGGTGTTTTTCGGCCTTCACCCCGCCAATCCGACTTGATGATCGTGGCGGGAACGATCTCCAAGAAGATGGGGCCGGCCGTTCAGATGCTGTGGGATCAAATGCCCAACCCCAAGTGGTGCATCGCCATGGGCAACTGTGCCATTTCCGGGGGGCCGTTCGAGTACGAAGGGCAGTACGCCATCGTTCCCGGCGCCCATCTGATCCTGCCGGTGGACATTTTCATCCCCGGATGTCCGCCGCGGCCGGAGGCGCTCATTCAGGGGTTTTTGGCCCTGGGGGACAAGATAACCGGGGGCGAGCACAGAAACTACCTGAGACGATTTCATCGCCGTGGAGGAAAGAGAAAGTGATGTCCAGGACAGCCGATTTTTGCGGGGAATTGCGTGGTATTTTGGGCGGTGAGGCGATTTCTGCGGACGACGGATACCGGGCCGGGGTCGCTTTTTCCGTGAGGGTTCCGATGGAACGGCTTCAGGAGGTCGCGGCGGCCTGCAACGCCGGCGGATTCTACCTGGAGACGATCACCGCCCTCGATTTCAAGGACACCAAGGAGCTCGTCTACCACTTCAACCGTCACGAACCCAGGTCCCGTTTCGCCCTGCGGGTCCTGTGCGGCCATGATGAGACCCCTCCGACGATCAGCGCGATTTTCGCCTCCGCCGGGTGGCTGGAACGGGAAGTCCATGAATTCTTCGGCATCCAGTTCGCCGGCAGCTTCGATCTCAGGCCGCTCCTGCTGCCTGAGGACGCGGAAATCCATCCGCTCAGGAAGACCTTCGGCATGGTAGCCGCCTATCGCAAACGGGATGAAATCTATGCCTAAACGTTTCCTCGCCCCCGTTACCGAACAGATTTACACCCTCAATCTTGGCCCCCAGCACCCGAGCACGCATGGCGTGCTGAGGGTTTTGCTCGATCTTGACGGAGAATTCATCGTCAAGGCAGAGCCGGTGATAGGCTACGGCCACCGCGGGCACGAGAAGATGGGGGAAAACCGTCTCTTCAAGCAATTTCTGCCCAACACCAGCCGGATCGATTACCTTTCGGGGTTTCTCTTCAACCACGGGTATGTTCTGGCGGTGGAAAAACTGGCCGGCATTCAGGTTCCCCCCCGGGCGCAGTTCATCCGCACGATCTGTTCCGAGTTCAACCGGATCGCCAGCCACCTGCTCTGGTTCGGGACCTACGTCATGGACCTGGGCGGGTTCACCCCGTTTCTGTACGCTTTCGACGACCGGGAACGGATCCTGGACATCCTCGACTGGGTGACCGGCTCGCGGCTCACCTATTCGTACTGCCGGTTCGGCGGCGTGGACCGGGACATCGACACCCGCTTCACGGACATGGCGAGCGATTTCATCAAGCGGTTGCGCAGCCGGTGGTCCGACTATCACAATCTGGTCACCAGGAACATCATTTTCATTCATCGCACCAGGGGCGTGGGGGTGATCACTCCTGAGCAGGCACGGCAATTCGGAGTGACGGGCCCCAATCTGCGTGCCTGCGGCATTGCGTTCGACACGCGCAAGGCCGAACCTTACGAAGTGTACGACCAGTTCGACTTCGAAATCCCGGTCGGTTCCGACGGCGATGCGCTCGACCGGTACAGGGTCCGGTTCGAAGAGATGGAGCAGAGCCTGCGGATCATCGAACAGGCCCTCGATCGACTGCCGGGCGGTCCGTTTATGAACGATTCGGTTCCCAGCCGGTTGAAGCCGCCCAAAGGAGAAGTCTACTTCGCATTCGAGAGCGCGCGGGGGCAGGCTGCTTACTACCTGGTGAGCGACGGCACTCCCAGCCCGTACCGGTGTCATATCCGCGTGCCGAGCTTTGGCAATCTCCACGTGCTCACGGAAGTTTTGCGCGGGACTCTGGTGGCGGATGCCATCTCGATCCTGGGCAGCGTGGACCTGGTGATCCCCGAGATCGACCGATAGAGGAAAGGGGCGGGAACGTGCCGGGCGCGCGGTTCTCGTTTTCACATCCCGGAGGGAACATAGAATGGGACATGAAGGTGGAACGGAGTGGGTGCGGCTGATCGTGGGCCTCGTGATCATCCTGGCCTTTTCTCAGCTCAATGCCCTGTTTCTGGTCTGGCTGGAACGGAAAGTGGCCGGGCGCATCCAACTCAGGCCGGGCCCCATGGAGGTCGGTCCGCACGGCCTGCTGCAAACGATCATGGACGGCATCAAGCTGGTCGGCAAGGAGTTGATCACTCCCAGGTCGGTGGACAGGAAACTCTTCATCCTGGCGCCGGTCATGGTCTTCATGCCGGTTCTGGTGGGATTCCTCGTGCTTCCCTTCGGGCCCGGGCTGATCCTGCGCGACATGAACGTCGGCATCCTCCTGATTTTCTCCTTTTCGACCTTCACCGTGTTGGCCATTCTTGCCGGCGGATGGGCTTCCAACAACAAGTACGCTCTGCTCGGCGCGATCCGGTCGGTGGGGCAGAACGTCGCCTACGAAATCCCCCTGTTGTTGACGGTCATGAGTGTCGTGCTGATGGTGAATTCCATGCGTTTCTCGGAAATCGTGGCAGCGCAGGGGCGTGTCTGGTTCATTTTCCTGCAACCCGTGGCGGGGTTGCTCTACCTGATTTGCGCGACCGCGGAGACGAACCGCGCGCCGTTCGACATCCCCGAAGCCGAATCCGAGCTCGTGGCGGGTTTCCACACCGAGTACACCGGGATGCGGTTCGGGCTCTTCTTCCTGGCGGAATACACGAACATGTTCATTGTCAGCGCCGTTGCCACCAGCCTGTTCTTCGGCGGGTGGCACGGCCCGTTCGGCTTCGACTTCGGGCTTCCCGGTGTCGTGTGGTTCCTGATCAAGACTTACGTGCTCATTTTCGTGATCATGTGGGTGCGCTGGACTTTTCCCAGGATCCGCTTCGACCAGCTCATGAATTTCTCCTGGAAATTCCTGATTCCGGTGAGTCTCGCGAACCTGGTCGTGACTGCCGTGGTCCTGAAACTGATTGATCTGAACTGATCTGGGATGAGAAACGATGGGCAATTTCAAAGAAATTCTTGAAGGCGGCTGGAGCCTGGTGGAGGGGATGCGGGTGACGTTTCGCCGGCTTCTGCGTCCGGTAGTCACCGTGCAGTATCCGCGCGAGGCAGTGACTCTTTCGCCCGCCTTTCGGGGGCATATCGAGCTGAAGTCGTTCGCGGACACCGGGACTCACAAGTGCATCGCGTGCGGCACCTGCGAAAGGATGTGCCCGTCGAACGTGATCAAGGTCCAGGGAACGAAGGCCCAGCCCAAGGGAGCGAAAGTCGCGACGCATTACGTGATCGACTTTACGCGCTGCAGCCTGTGCGGGATATGCGTGGAAAGCTGTCCGACCGGTACGCTGCAGTATTCCACCGAGTACGAGTTGGCGGGAGAATCGAGGTGGGACGGGGTCATCGACCTGATGCAGAGGTTCGAGGCGCGCAGGCCCCAGTCCCTTTAACCGGAGGCAAGGTGATCATCATGAATGTCTTGACTGGAATGGATGCGGCGGCCCACGCGGGGTTCTGGATCGTCGTCGGCCTGACTCTTGCGGGAGCCTCTTTCGCGGTGTTCCCGCGCAACATCCTCCACAACGTCCTCGGTCTCATCCTGGCCTTGTCCGGGATCGGCGCCCTATATCTTTCGCTCGGCAGCTTCTTCATGGGGCTCATGCAGTTGCTCATTTACGTCGGAGCGATCTGCGTCGCCATTGTCTTTGCCATCATGCTGTCCCGCCCGCTGCACCTCGAGGTGCCCAAAAGAGAGGCGCCCAAAGTGGCCATGGCGGTGGTGACGAGCGTTGTCTTCCTGGTGGCCATGGTGGGCGTTGTCCTGAGGACCAACTGGGTGCCGGCCGTCGAACGCGGAACGGATTGGTCGGTGGAGGCCATCGGAGACCTGCTGCTCACGCGTTACGCCCTCGTCTTTGAAGTCATTTCCTTGATTCTGCTGATCGCCATCATCGGTGCGATCATCACGGCCGGATTCAGCAGGAGGTTGAGTTCATGAATACGCTGACCACGTACTTGGTGATTGCGGCCGTTCTGTTCTGTCTTGGGCTCCTCGGAATCCTGCAGCGCCGGAACCTCGTCGGAATGCTCATTTCCCTGGAGCTCATGTTGAACGGGGCCAATCTGAATTTCATGGCGTTCAACCGGTTCCTGGCGCCCGAACCCGCGGTCGGGCAGATCATCGCCCTGATCGTCATGGGGCTGGCCGCCGCCGAAGCGGCCATCGGACTGAGCATCATCTTTGCCCTGTTCCGCAGGATGCATTCGATCAACGTGGAACGCGCCCAGGAGTTGAGGGGATAAGTGCTATGACTGAATTGCTTAAAGACCCGGTATTGTTGGCCGTAGTCATGGGAGCGACGCTTCCCTTTCTGGCCATGGCGGTGATTCTGATCTTCACGCGCCATAACCCGCGCCTTTCGAGCTTCATCTCCATCAGCGCGGTGACCGTTTCCGTCTGCGCGGCGCTTTATCTCCTCTACAAGCTGCATGCGGCCGGCCGGCCCGTTCAATATCAGACCGAATGGCTTTCATCGGACACGCTGGTCGTTCCGTTCGGATACCTGCTGGATCCCCTGAGCCTCCTGATGCTCGCCATCGTGGCGTGCATCAGTTTCCTCGTGCAGGTCTATTCCATCGGGTACATGGCGGGGGACACCGGCTACAGCCGCTACTACGCCTTTCAGTCCCTGTTCGCATGGGCCATGATGAACATGGTGATCGCTCCGGGCATGTTCCAGTTGTTCATCTTCTGGGAACTGGTCGGGTTGGCGTCCTACCTCCTGATCGGTTTCTACTACGACAAGGAAAGCGCCTCCCAGGCCGGCAAGAAGGCTTTCGTGATGACCCGCCTGGGCGATCTCGGATTCTTCCTCGGCTTGATCGTTCTGACGCTCGGCTTCGGCAACCTCGGGATCCTGGACCTGAATGAGGCCGCTCGCACGCACCAGATCTCGCAACTGCTCATGACCGTCTCGGCGTTGCTCATCTTTGGGGGCGTGATCGGCAAAAGCGCTCAATTCCCGCTCCTCACCTGGTTGCCCGACGCGATGGAAGGTCCCACTCCGGTCAGCGCGCTGCTCCACTCCGCGACGATGGTGGCCGCGGGCGTGTATATGTTCAGCCGGATTTTTCCGCTTTTCGCGGCATCTCCCGATGCAATGGCCATGGCCCTTGCCATCGGCACGGCGACGATGCTGCTTTCCTCGACCATGGCCATGGTCACCTACGACATCAAACAGGTCTGGGCCTATTCCACCATCAGTCAACTGGGGTTCATGGTCATGGCTCTCGCTGCCGGGGGGTATTTCGCCGGAGTCTTTCACCTCACCACCCACGCGGGCTTCAAAGCTCTGCTGTTTCTTTGTTCCGGCATCTTCATTCACGAGTATCACAGCAACGACATGAGGCTGATCGGAAAGGGCGGAGGGCGACGGTTGATGATCCCGATGGCGTGCATGACCGTCGGGGCGCTGGCGTTGTCCGGCCTGCCGCCTTTCTCCGGTTTTTTCAGCAAGGAGGCCATCCTGGGCGTGCTCGCCGCCCATCCCAATAAACTCTGGCTTGCGGCGGGGCTGCTCGGCGCCCTGATGACCGCCTATTACAGCTTCCGGCTGATCTTCTTCATTCTTTTTCCCCGGGGTGGAATCGAAACACCTCACGCTCACTCGCAAGGCCACAAACATGAGGCGCACGCGGGCGGGCACGGCGGGCTGATTTTCTGGGCCATGGCGGTACCCGTGATGCTCCTGGCGACCCTTACCCTGTTCCTCGGCTTCTTCCAGACTTCCATCGAGCATTTCCTGACCGGGAATGCCGGCCGGCTTGCGGCCGCCGCCCACGGGGCGGCCCAGGAAGCAGGGAAGGCGGCCCATGACGGCCACGGAGCCGGGCATTACGCTTTGCTCGTGTTCGCGGTCTGCATGGCTTTGGGCGGGCTTGGCTGGGCCTGGGTGGAGTTCGGCCGGAAGAAGGCCGCGCAGGTAGGTTTTCTCGGCCGGTTTCCCAGAGTGTGGGACTTGTTTGCGGAACGCTGGTACCTGGATCGGCTGTATCGGCGGTTCCTGGACCGGGGGATTTACGCCGGGATAACGAGCCTCTTGACCCGGAACGACCGGCGCGTGATCGACGGGGGCATCGACGGCCTGTGCTTCTTTACGGTGACCGGCGGGCGGTTGTTCAGTTTTCTCCAGTCGGGCATGCTGCAGTACAACCTGCTGGTAATGATCGGCGGGGTAGGTGTCGTGGTTCTCCTGTTCCTCGTGTAGAACCTTTCGGGAAGGCTTGTTTCGCACACTGAACCAACAATCAACAGCAACGGACTGGCTTATGACATCCATGGAAATGGCCCATTTTCCCATCCTGTCGACGATTCTGCTGTCGACGGTGCTCGGTTTGCTGGTGATCCTGTTCATCCCGGCAGACCGTCCCAAACTGATCAAGCAAGTGAGCCTGGGGTTCGCAGGGCTGGGATTGGTGCTGTGCCTCTGGCTCTACCAGGCCTATGACGTGCATAAAGGCGGCCTGCAATTCGTCGAGCGCTTCCTGTGGGTGAAAAGCCTGGGCATCTACTACTTCAACGCCGTGGACGGAATCAACCTGCCGATGTTGCTCCTGACCTCCGTGGTCCTCTTCACGGGAGTCTGGACCATGTGGGACCTGGAACTGCGCGTCAAGGAGTTTTTCGCCCTCGTCTTTCTCCTGGTGGCCGGAGTCTACGGGGTCTTCATGTCCATGGACCTGTTCTGGATCTTCGTCTGGTACGACGTTTCGCTCTTTCCCATGTATCCCCTGATCGCCATCTGGGGAAGCACGCGCAAAGAATACGGCGCCATGAAGCTCACCCTCTACCTGCTCGCGGGCAGCGCTCTGATCCTGCCCGGCATCCTGTACCTGTGGGCGCAGGCGGGGGGAGTCACGTTCGATTTGTTCGAGCTGCAGAAAATAGGCTTCAGCCCGTTCGCGCAGAAGCTCGCCTTCATCTTCTTCTATATCGGCTTCGGAATTCTCGCCGCCGTCTGGCCGCTCCATACCTGGTCCCCGGTCGGTCACGTGGCGGCTCCCACGGCGGTGAGCATGATCCATGCCGGCGTTCTGATGAAGTTGGGAGCCTACGGGATCCTTCGGCTGGGCATGACGCTGTGTCCCGAGGGCCTCGCGTACTGGGCGGATCTCATGGCCCTGCTCGGGACGGTGGGAATCGTGTACGGTGCCTTCGTCGGCCTGGCCCAAACCGACCTCAAGTATGTCATCGGCTATTCGAGCGTGTCGCACATGGGCATGGTCGGGCTGGGGCTTTCCACCATGACGGTCAACGGCATCAACGGGGCCGTTTTTCAGATGTTTGCCCACGGCGTGATGACGGCGCTCTTCTTCTCCGCCGTCGGCTATATCTACGATCGGACGCACACCAAGATGATCCCCGATTTGGGCGGTTTGTCCAGGACCATGCCCGTGGCTTCCGCCTTTTTTATCGTGGCGGCCTTCTCCGGCATCGGGGTTCCCTGCATGGCCAGCTTCTGGGCGGAGCTGCTGGTGTTTCTGTCCGCGGTGAAAACTTACCCGGTCCGCGGCATACTTGCGGTGTTCGGCCTGGTGGTGAGCGCCCTGTTCATGCTCCGCGTGGTGCAACGGACGTTCTACGGTGAAAGGAACGAGCGTTGGGCTCACATTCCGGATGTTCCGTTGTTTCTGGCCACGCCCAGGATCATCCTGGTGAGTATCATCATCCTCTTCGGGATTTTCCCCAAACTCATGCTGGACGTCATTCAGAGTGCGGTGATCCCGTTTGTCGGCAGTCTGTAGCACTCACAAAGGGAAAAAGCGACAATGATGAAATGGGTCCTTTTTATACCTGAGCTGTATTACCTGTTGATGGCGGTGGTCTTCTTCGCCTGTTCGCTGAGCAGAAGGCTGGAGTCGGGCGTCCTTTACCGATGGGCGGTCATCCTGGCCGGCGGCGGCTTCCTGGCAACGGTCCTGGCGGTCAACCAGAACGGGTTCATCTTTTTCGATTGCTACCGCGTCGACCTCTTCAGCCAGCTGTTCAAGGTCCTGCTGGCGCTGGGCACCTTCTGGGTGATCTTCTCCTGCAGCGAGCTTCAGGGGATCGACTCGCGCTACCACGCCGAATTCTTTCTGCTGACCACGGTATGCACGCTCGGCATGATGATGCTCGTCAGCGCCAACGAATTGCTCACGGTCTACGTCTCCATCGAACTCTCCTCCTATTCGCTCTACCTTCTTGTGCCCATGCGCAAACAGACGGAAATATACGTCGAGACGGGAATCAAGTATTTTATGATCGGCGTCACCGCGTCCGCCTTCATGCTGTTCGGCATCAGCTTCATCTTCGGCGTGGCGCATACCACCTACGTGCCCGAACTGGTGAAAACCCTTCCTTCCTTGATCACGGAACCCGCCGCCATTATCGGGCTCGTTTTGACCCTGTGCGGTTTCTTTTTCAAACAGGCCCTCTTTCCGTTTCACAGTTGGGCGCCCGACGTTTACATGGGGGCTGCCAACCAGGTGACCACATACATCGCCACGGCTTCGAAAATGGCCGCCGCGGCCATGGTGATTCGATTCGTCAATCTGTCCGGGGGAGAGAGCCCCCTGTTCACGCAGGTCCTGGTGGGCCTGGCGGTGCTGTCGATGACTTTCGGGAATCTGGTGGCCATTATCCAGAAGGATTTGAAACGTCTCCTGGCCTACTCCAGCATTGCGCACGCCGGGTACATGATGATCGGCATTCTGACCATGAGCGAGCACGGCGTGGCGAGTGCGATTTACTACGCAGCCGCGTATCTGGTGATGAACTTCGCCTGCTTCATGGTGATCATGAAAGTGGCCGATGACGGACGGAACCTGCAGATCAAGGAACTGGCGGGACTGCACAAGCGTTCCCCCCTCCTCGCAATGACCCTGATGCTTGGCTTGTTCGGCCTTGCAGGCATCCCGCCCACGGTGGGCTTCACAGGAAAATTCTTGGTGTTTGCCGCCGCCCTCCGCAAAGGTTACCTGATTCTGGTCATTATCGGGATGATCAATGCCACCATTTCGTTGTATTATTATCTGATCGTGATCAAGGCCGCTTATCTTCTGGAACCGGAGCGGCCGTATCCGGATGTCCGGGTGGACACATGGACCCGAGCCCTGAGTTACGGGCTGATCGTCCTCATGATCTATCTGGGAGTGTTTCCCGACCAGTTCGTCGCTCTGACGGAGGCGGCGGCACGGAGTCTGCCCTAGGGCGGGAGGATGCCCGACGCGGCCCCGTGAGGCGATCCTTCGGCGCGGGATTCCGTCGGCGCGGGCGTTGCGGGCTTGCGATCGGATTGATGGTGCAACCTCTAGGAGGCAGGAACAAACTATGGGATTCTGGATGGACTTGATTCGAGACATCTTGCGCGAACCGTGGATACCGCGCGATCCGAAAACCCGTGCGCGGGAAGCGGCGCCGGCGCCTCGGAGGGCCGCGGTTCCGGAAGCGAAACCCTTTTGCGATCCGAGATCGGTAAGGGCCTGTGTGAGCGTGTGCGTTCCCAGGGGCGAGTGTTCGTGTCACTGCAATGCGGTCCGGGATGCACTCATGGAGGAAATTGCCCGACGCCGCGTCGGCGTCGTGGTGGGAGGTGCGAAATTCGGTTGCCGAGGGAACTGCAGGAATGGCCCGTTCCTCGGATTTCCTCAACGTGACTTCTTCTACTGCAAGGTGAATCCACGGGACATTCCCGGCATAGTGAACGAAACGCTCATCAACGGACGGATCCTTTTCCCCCTGGTTTCCGTCAATCCCGAACGCTCGTACCGCCCGGACATCATCTATGAGAGGGACTCCGGAATGTTGGTCGGAATCGACGAGCATGTCTGCATGGTGGATGTGGCCCGCTGTTTCGCGGACATGGAGGGGGCTTCGGCCGCCAAGTCTCCGGCCGTGGCGGCCGTGATGGTCCGGATCCAGGAGAAGGTCCGCCGAATATCGGGAGGCATCGGGACCGGGGCGGACCTCGAAGCGCTTCGGGCCATCCTCGAGGAGCTGAGACTCGAGGTCAAGGCCGATCCGACGGAGCTGGGAAGCGGGCTCCTGAGCGCCGTTTCGCATTTCCAGGATGAATTCCGCCAACACGTGGAGCAGGGCGGCTGCCCGCTGGGAGTGTGTTCGAAGCTCACGGAGGACCAGGTGCCGGCGGCAACCGCCGCGGCGCAGGCCGAAATGGCGAAGAAGGCGAAGCCGGAGGTCCCGAAAGCGGAGAAGAAGGGACCGGCGCCCGCTGAAGAAAGCCGCCCTGTGGAGGCACCTGGTGGGAAGCGGGAGGAAGCCCCGGCGGCGGCTCCGGCTCCCGAACCTTCGGTTTCGGCGGCGGAATTGGCGACACCTTCAGCTGCGCCCGTTCACGGCGGGCCGGTGGCGGAAAGGGTCGAGCCCGCGGTGCCGGTCGCGGCCGAACGCCCCGCGGAGGCGGAAGTCCCGGCGGTGGTGCCGGTCACGGCTGCCGTCGAGAAACATGGCGCCGGGTTTGCGAAGATGCCCGAGGCTTTTCCCGAAGCAGCGGACACGGTGTCCGCCGCGGCGGATCTGGCGCACAGGGAATGCGTGCTGTCCGAGGAAATGCCCGAAGCTTCCGCTCAGGCCGAAGCGATGGGGATCGAGACTCCTCCTTCCTGCCAGGTAGCGCCGGTGGAGGAAGCCGCGGCGATTTCCGATGCGCCGCGGGGCGAAGTCGAAAAACAGCCCCGGGCGCCGAAAAAAGAGAAGAAGAAGTCCAGCAGGAAGAAAAAAGACGCTTCTTCGAAAGGCAAGAGCTCCAAGAAGAAGAAATAGAGCGGCTGTAGGGCTTTTCATGTTACGTTGCGAGCCCCGCCCTTGCGGGGTTTCCACGCAATCGCGATCCTGCGGCCGTCGGGCGCGTCCGGCCGATGACGCGGGGGTGGGTGCACCCGGCGCATGGTGACATCCTTCACGGTCACTTTGGCTTTTCCGTCATCCCCCGTGCAGTCCGATACCGAGGTGAATTCAAGATCACGCAACACCTGCCCGTCGAGAGGCGACGCGGGCGGGCATAAAGCCCGCCCGCCCGATGCCGCGGACTTGAACGCAATTATCCATGCCCCCTGCGACACCCGCGAAGCATGAAAACAGACTCACCCGGGAATCTATTTTCTAGGTAATTGCCCGAGAGACCGGCGTCACCCGCCAAGCATGAAACCCGATGTACCCGGGAATCTATTTTTCATGTGACCTGGACTGAGTGCCCAGGGACGTGCGAATGACCTGCAGCGGAAACGTGGGGAAGTGGACCGGGATTCGAATCCGGGAGTTCGGGTGGGCGCATTCCAGGCGGTTGCCTCCAAGATCCTCGAAATCGCTCAATCGGAGCGTCTCCGTGGTTCCGTCCGGAAAGAGAAAATCCAGGTCCATGCCGGGGACGAGCCTGCTCCTGACCTCGACGCACACCCGGCCGCTCACGAGGGGCGCGTCGAATTCGTCAGCGCCCGCGTCGCGAGGGTCGAGCCGGACCAGGCCGGCCAGCGTATGCGTCTGCTCGTAGTCGGCGCTCGCGTGGATATTCCCGTCCGGTCCCGTGGAATCCCCGAATAGAAGCCCTTTCGAATACGGGCGATGGCTTACCCGGTCCAGGTCCAGGTGCCGGCTCGCGCCGGCCCCGCGCATTTCGGGGGCGGTGCGGCAGGTGTCGAGCGCCTGGCGGTAGGCGCGCACCACGCTTGCCAGGTAGAGCGCCCCTTTCATCCGCCCTTCGATCTTGAAGGCGTCGATTCCCATTGCCGTCAAGTCCCCCAGTTCGTCGATCAGGCAAAGATCCTTGGAGTTGAAAATGAAGGTTCCGCAGTCGTCTTCATGGATGGGCATGTACTGGCCGGGTCTGTGTTCCTCGACCAGCCGGTAGGACCAGCGACAGGGTTGCGAACACAGGCCCCGGTTGGCACTGCGGCCGGACAGAAAGGCGCTCAGCAGGCATCTCCCTGAATAGGACACGCACATGGCGCCGTGGACGAACATCTCGAGTTCGAGAGAGGTTCGCAGCCGGATTTCCGCTATTTCCTGAAAAGTCAGCTCGCGGGCAAGATTCACCCTTCCGATCCCCTGTCCCTGCCAGAACCGCGCGCTCATCGAGTTCATCGTGTTGGCCTGGGTGCTGAGGTGAACGGGTGTGCCGGGCGCGTGCCTGCGGGCCAGGACCAGAACCCCCGGGTCGCTCACGATCAGGCCGTCGACCCGGATTCCCTCGAGGTACTCGAGAAAAGGCGGCAATCGGTCGAGGTCCGAGTCGCGCGCGAAGACGTTCACCGTAACGTACACTTTCCGGTTCGACCGGTGGGCGAGAAAAACCGCGGCGGCCAGCTCCTCGTCGTGCAGATTGCGGGCGTAGGCCCTGAGGCTGAATGCCTTGCCTCCAAGATAGACGGCATCGGCGCCGTAGAGGAATGCAATGCGGCATTTTTCCAGGCTGCCGGCCGGAGCGAGCAACTCGGGAGGGCTCTTCGCCGGCATTCCGGGAGCCGTATTCGTCACGGGAGCGTCTCTTTCCTTGAGGATTGTGTGCCGCGCGGGCATTCAAATCCGGAAAATTCCGATCATGGTTTGACAATTATTCAAAGCATCTGTACTTATCACTGAGTGGATAAGGGAGGCAAGAGGGTGTAGCCCGGGGAAAATGCTTTTCGGGAGCAGCGCCCCGGAGAAGAGGGTCAGCCATGGACACGCCGCATGGAGCATCTCCCGGTGAGAGTGACAGGATTGCCTGGTTGGCGTTGAGGCTCGTTCCCGACCTGGGGAATCGCTCCGTGTTGCGGCTGATCAATCGTTTCGGGTCTCCGCGGGCGGTGCTCGACGCGGAGCCGAAGGAACTCGCAACGGTTGAGGGGCTGCGGGGAAAGGCGATTTCAGCCCTGCAAAGGAAGGAGTTTCTTCGCCATCCGGAAACCGAATGGGAGACGTTACAACGGAAAGGCGTCAAGCTTCTGGCTCTGAACGATCCGGAGTATCCGTCCAATCTTTCGGCCATTCCCGATCCGCCTGCCGTGTTGTTCGTGCGGGGGGAGCTCCAACCGAGGGACCTGGTGGCGGTTGCCGTGGTGGGTTCGAGGGCGGCATCCCCCATGGGAATGATCTTCACGGAGAAACTGAGCGGTGAGCTTGCCCTCAATGGCGTGACGATTGTGAGCGGGTTCGCCGTCGGCATCGACAGCGCGGCCCATCGCGGGGCGCTCAAGGCCGGAGGTCGCACCATCGCCGTGTTGGGGTGCGGGCTCGACATCGATTATCCATACGGGCAGGGCGGCCTGCGGGACGAGATTGCGGCGTCCGGGGCGCTCGTCAGCGAATTCCCGCTGGGGACTCCTCCGGTCGCCGGGCACTTTCCCCAGCGAAATCGGATCATCAGCGGCCTGTCACTGGGAGTGGTGGTCGTCGAAGCGGCTCATCGGAGCGGCTCGCTCATCACGGCGAGGCTGGCCCTGGAGCAGGGAAGAGAAGTTTTTGCGGTTCCGGGAATGGCCCATCATTATCGGAGTGTCGGACCTCACCGGCTGCTGAGAGAGGGAGCGAAGCTGGTGGAAGGCGCCGAAGACGTATTGGAGGAGTTGCGCCCGTTGATTCGACGGAGCGTTGCGCCGCCCGGCGAGCCCGATGAACGGGAAACGCCGGTATCCGGGCTGGAACCGGACGAGCTTCAGGCTCTGCGGGAGCTGGATGGGAACCCGAGGCATATCGACGAGATTGCCCGCTCGACGCAATGGCCGGTCGGAAAAGTCATGGCCGTGTTGTCGAATCTGGAGCTCAAAGGGGTTGCGCGGCAACTGCCCGGGAAATATTTTGTTCATACTTGGAAACAGACTTGCCGAAAGAGTAAGTGAGGATAGGTTGAATGTCTAAGTCATTATTGATTGTCGAATCCCCGACAAAAGCGAAGACACTTGGGAGATACCTTGGGAAAGATTTCATTGTAAAAGCCTCCGTGGGGCATGTTAAGGATCTTCCCAAGAACAGGCTCGGAATCAATCTGGAAAAGGATTTCCAGCCGGAATACCAGGTAATACGCGGCAAGAAGAAGGTCATCAGCGAACTGCACGAGGCCGCCGCAAAGTCGGGGGCGATCTTTCTCGGGCCGGACCCCGACCGCGAGGGCGAGGCGATTGCGTGGCATATCGCGGAAGAAATCGGTGCCACGGACAAGCCCGTATACCGGGTGCTCTTCTACGAACTGACCCGGAAAGCGATACAGGAAGCTCTTGCCAAGCCCGACAGGCTGAACCGGGAGCTTTACGAAGCCCAGCAGGCCAGGCGCATTCTTGACCGCCTGGTAGGATATATGATTTCCCCGATCCTGTGGCAGAAAGTGAAACGAGGGTTGAGCGCCGGGAGGGTGCAGTCGGTGGCCCTTCGGCTGATCTGCGCGCGGGAAAAGGAGATCCGGGATTTCGATTCCAGGGAGTACTGGACCATAACCGCTTTGCTGGGGACGCAGGCATCGGCCGATGCGACTGCGAAGAGCGCGTCCCGGCGGTTCAAGGCGGAGCTGTTCCGTTGCGGGAAGAAGAAATGTGCGATTTCCACGGGAGAGGAAGCCCGCGAGCTGGTAGACCTGCTGCGGCCGCTCGACTATCGGGTGAGCAAGGTCGAACGCAGGAAGAAGAAACGCCATCCGGCGCCTCCCTTCATCACCAGCACGTTGCAGCAGGAGGCGGCCAGGAAGCTGCATTTCTCTGCCAGGCAGACCATGAATGTGGCCCAGCGGCTCTACGAGGGGCTCGAACTGGGAAACGAAGGGGCCGTCGGCCTGATCACGTACATGCGTACCGACTCGACCCGGCTGTCCGCGGATGCCGTTCAGGCGGTCCGGGACTACATCGCCGGACATTGGGACAAGGCCTATCTGCCGGCCAAGCCCGCGGCGTACAAGAGCAAAGCGGGCGCCCAGGGGGCGCACGAGGCGATCCGGCCCACGGACGTGAATCGGACCCCGGAAACCGTTGCGGGCTTTCTGACAAAAGAGCAGCTCAAGCTCTATACGCTTATCTGGAAACGTTTCACGGCATGCCAGATGGCGCCTGCCGTTCTCGATCAGACCTCGGTGGACATCGCGGCCGGGGACTTCGTCTTGCGTGCGTCCGGCTCGATCGTCGAGTTTCCGGGCTTCATGACGCTGTATGTCGAGGGGCGGGAGAACGGGGATGAGGATTCGGAGACCGAGGGGCTGCTGCCCGAGCTGAAGGAAGGGGAGGTCCTGAGGCTGGAAGACATGAAGGCCGATCAGCACTTCACCCAGCCTCCGCCGCGTTATACCGAAGCCTCCCTGATCAAGGAGCTCGAAGATCTCGGGATCGGGCGGCCCAGCACTTACGCCACGATCCTGTCGACGATCCTGGATCGGGAATATGCGGTGGTCCGAAAGAAGAGCCTCTTCCCCAGCGAATTGGGATGGCTGATCGACGGCCTGATGGTGGAAAACTTCCCCAGCGTGGTGGACGTCGATTTTACCGCCAAAATGGAAAAGAGCCTGGACGAAATCGAACAGGGGCAGCACCCCTATAGCAACCTTTTGGCGGAATTCTACGAGCAGTTCTCGAAGACGCTCGAATCCGCGCGGACCAACATGGTGAACCTCAAGGCGGTCGGACGCCGGACCGATCTCCAGTGCCCGCAGTGCGGTCTGCCGCTGCACATCCGGTGGAGTCGCAACGGGCCGTTCCTGGCCTGCAGCGGCTATCCGGACTGCCGGTTCTCTTCGGACTACAGGCGGGATGAAAAGGGAAACATCGAGCCGGTGGCCGAGGAATCCACCGGGGAGACGTGTGAGAAGTGCGGGCGGCCGATGATCCTGAAGAAGGGGCGTTTCGGGAACTTCCTGGCTTGCAGCGGCTATCCGGCGTGCAAGAACACCAAGGCGCCCGGTACGGGAATCCCGTGCCCGCGCGAAGGATGTTCGGGGGAGTTGGTGGAACGGGTCAGCAGAGGCGGCCGGCATTTCTTCGGCTGCAGCAGATATCCGGAATGCAAGACGGCCTTTTCGGGGCGGCCGGTTCCGCAGAAATGCCCTTCATGCGGCACCGGACCGTTGATTGAAAAAGGGGGCAAGGGAGGGAGTGTGAAGCGGGTCTGCGTCAATCCGTCCTGCAAGTATGCGGAAACCGTTCCCGCCGCGGCGGACGGGAAGGCCGCAAAGGATTGACGATGCCCGTTGTCCTTCCGATGACCATTCAACAGGTGCTGGTGTTCGTCGTCGGGTGTTGCCTGGGGAGCTTCTTCAACGTGGTGATCCACCGCCTCCCGGCCGGCGAATCCCTCGTGCACCCCGGATCGCGCTGTCCGGGCTGCCGTCGGGAAATTGCCTTCTACGACAACATCCCGCTGTTGAGTTATGTGTTGTTGCGGGGGAAATGCCGGCACTGCGGCAAACCGATCGGCTTGCGATACCCGTTCGTGGAAGCCTTGACCGGTTTGTTCGCGGTGTTGCTGTTCCGACGGTACGGCTGGCATGCGCAGTTCGGGATCGAGTTCTTCTTCATCTCGCTGTTGATCGTCATCACGTACATCGATCTGGACACGTTCAAGATCTTTGACTTGTTCTCCCTGGGAGGATTGGTCGCCGGATTCGGCTTCTCCTTCATTTCGATCCAGGTTACGTGGGAGGAGTCGCTCGTCGGCATCATTCTCGGCGGGGGGCTGTTCTTTCTCATCGAGAAGGGATATCAGTGGATACGGCATGACGAGGGACTGGGCCGGGGTGACGTCTACCTGCTGGCCATGATCGGGGCTTACGTCGGCTGGGCCGGCGTGGTGTTCACCATTCTGGTGTCTTCGGTGATCGGGGCCGCGGTCGGCATGATCGCCATGCGCCGCGCCAATGAGGGACTCAAGACGGCCATTCCGTTCGGACCTTTTCTCTCGCTCGGAGCGATCGGCTACATCTTTTTCGGCCACAGCTTTTACGCCTGGTATCTGGGAGACCTTCTCGGAATTTAGAGGAAATTGCCGGGAATGACTCGAAAACGCTTCTTTGTGGAAAGCGCCGTTCCCGGCGAAGGAACGATTGATCTCGGCGGTGACGCCGCGCACCATATCGAGCATGTGCTCCGTCTCAGAGCCGGAGAAGAAGTGGAACTGATCGACGGGGTTGGTGGCGGCTGGCTGGGCGCGATCGTGGAAACGGGAACGGGAACGGTGCGGGTGAGGATTACCGGCAGGCTCGATGCGCCCGCCGAATCTTCGCTCAATCTTTCACTGGCGTTGGCTTTTTCCCGTGCCGACCGGATGGATCTGGTTCTCAGGCAGGCCACGGAAATCGGTGTGAACCGGTTCATCGCTTTCAGATCGCGAAGAAGCCAGTACGGTCTGACGGGCAGGCCGGCGGGAAAGAGGCTGGAACGCTGGCAGAGAATCGCGCGCGAGGCGGTCTGCCAGTGCGGTAGACTGAATGTGCCCGAGATGGTCATTCTCTCGGACATTCGGGAAGTGCTCGCGAAGCTCGATCAGTGGGAGCGTTCCGGAAACCTGCTGCGGATTCTCGCCTTCGAGAGGGGGAACGGCAAGGGCATCGTGGATTTGCATCGCGCATTTCCGCGGTGCATGGAGGTGATGGTTGCGGTCGGGCCGGAAGGGGGATGGAGCTCCGAAGAGGCGGAGCTTCTGACCCGCAATGGTTTTCATGCGGTCCATCTGGGGCCGAGGATTCTACGTCTGGAGACGGCGGCGGCCATTGTGTTGTCGTCGGTCCAACTGTTGTGGGGCGATTTGGGTGCATGAGCGCCAGGGAAGGAAAAGATCATGAGATGCAGCAAATGTGGTTTCGTAAGCTTCGATTACCAGTCCGAATGCAAGGGCTGCGGCGCGAGCCTGGCTGCTGTGCGGGATGAGTTGGGGCTTCCGCACGTCAAACCTGCGCTCCCTTTTTCCCTCGGATCGTTGACCAAGGAGATCGATACGAGACAGACCGAGGTGAAGGGGCTTGTTTTGGACGAACCCTATGACTCGACACTCCCGGACATCGAGTTCGACGATGAACACCAGGGAGGTTCGAAGCCGAGCGCGGAACAGGCTCCGGCGCCTCCTTCCGGGGGCGCGGCGCGAATTTCCATGGAAGACCTGATCTCCCGCTCCGATGCGGGTGCGGATAAGGAAGACGGTTTCTCGCTCGATCTGGACTTCCTCCAGACCGAGGAGCCGGCGTCCCGGGCTCAGGCCCCGGCCGCCATGGCCGTGGATGCGGGCGCGGGGAAAGGCAATGTCGGCCGGTATATACCGCAGCCTGCCCCCAGCCCGGCTGCCCCCGCGAAGCCTTCGGGGACGGCCGACGACAGCCTGGTGATCGAGCTCTCCGACAGCGATCTTGAAAATATTCTCGAAGACCTGAAAGATGTGCCGCCCGACCCGCCGCATCCCGGCAAGGGCAGGGCAAAAATTTCTTGACACGGAATCGACATTTGGTTAACATCCGCGCGTTTGGGGCGAGGTAGCTCAGTCGGTAGAGCAGTGGACTGAAAATCCTCGTGTCCTCAGTTCGATTCTGAGCCTCGCCACCAGACAAAAAAATAGTTTCAGAGGCTTACAGAGTCCTCAAACTAAACGATCAAGCCCGCCAAAAGCGGGCTTTCGTTTTTTCCGCGCCCGACTGCAGTAGCCTTTTGGACAGTGCGTTCAACAAGGAGGCGAAGGGCCGGGGCGGAGAGAAATTCCGGGGAGGGACGGCATCGCACGCTCGCTGCAGGCCGGTACCGTAGATAAGTGCTTAAAAATAATTAACATTGTCTGCATACAGCTGTTTTCCACGTGGTTTTGCGATTCCGGCGCGGGTCTTGCCCTCCATTTATGATTGTTTTATAAAGTCAAAATGTCGATTGGTTGTTTCGCGGAGCTGAGAGATTTGCATGGCCTGACCGGTACTGGCCCGAAGAGAGAACGTGGACCAAGTTTTTTGCGGTCCGTCGCTCGCGGCCGGTCCTCGGCTGCGTTGTCCTTGGTCGACAAATCCCGACGTTGACCGGCACCGTTATCGCGATGCCGGAAATGGTGGAGCACGTGAAGGGAGACGCCTCTTTTTCAGCTCCGCATGAAGCGAAGAGGCGTCGATTGAGCGAGACGGAGCGGCATCTGTACGCATGCTCGCGGGAAGCAGCCTGTCTCTTGCGTGGGCATTGGCGGGCGCATTTGTTTGGCGGCGGTTTAGCCAATGGCCCATCGAATGTGAACATCGGATCGAAAAGGAGAGAAAATGCGTTCACCCGGAAAGTATGCAGCGTGGAAGATACTCTGCACCGTCAGCCTGGTGGTCGTCATCGGTGTTTTCTTCGCGGTGTCGCCGGACGTGTCGCAGGCGCAACAGCTGCGGCAGGCACCCTCGAACCCGGATTTTGTGAAATACAGGGAACAGCTCAGACAAGGGAGAAGTCCTTTGAAGGTCACCGAGGGCGGACATGCCCTGGGGTACATTCCCCCTCCCATCGACCTTTCTTATGCGAAGAACCTCCCGGATGCCGACAGCCGTGCAGCCGCGGTCGAGGCGGTGACCTATCCGGCGACCTATGACCTGCGCACCAAGAACCGGGTGACGCCGGTCAAGGACCAGGGGAATTGCGGTTCGTGCTGGGCATTCGCCACTTACGCTTCCGTGGAATCCAAGCTCAAGGGCGCTTCCGGAACCGGTCCCACGAGCAACTATTCCGAGCAGCATCTCAACGCAACCCACGGTTTTGACTGGGCGGAATGCGACGGCGGGAACGATTTCCTCTCCATGGCCTACCTGGGACGCTGGAGCGGCCCCGTCAATGAAGTGGCTGTTCCGTATCCGTACGCCGTCGATGAAACGGCGGCCGTGGTGATAAAGCACATCCAGGACGTGGATCAGATCAAGGACCGCGTCGGTTTCACCGACAACAACAGGATCAAGGCGGCCGTAACCAATCACGGCGCCCTTTACGTTTCCTTCAAATGGCTCGACACCCGCTACAATGCGGCCAAATACGCCTACTGGAACAACGGCACGACGGGCGAAGGTCATGCCGTGGCCATCATCGGCTGGAACGACAATTACCCCAGAACGAACTTCAAGAAGGCCGCCACAAAGCTGCCCGCCGGCAACGGCGCGTTTCTCATGAAGAACAGCTGGGGAACCGCCTGGGGCAACAAGGGCTACTTCTGGATGTCCTACTACGACAGATCGCTGCACACCGGCACGTCGTTCAGGGGCATTCAAGCGACCACGAACTACAAGCGCAGCTACCAGTACGATCCCCTTGGCTGGGTCACCAGTCTGGGCATCGACTCCACAGTGTTTTGGGGCGCCAACATCTTCACCGCAAGAGCCGATGCACCCAGCATCAAGGCCGTCAGCTTCTATACGGGAGCTCCCAATACCAAGGTGACGATATATGTCCGCAAGAACGTGTCGGCGACCAACCCGAAAAGCGGAACCCAGGTCGGAGCGGCCTTGACCAAGACCATACCGACCATGGGATACCACACGGTCGTCTTTTCCACGCCGAAAGCGGTCACGGCCGGCAAGAAGTTCTCGGTCCTGATCAGGTTCAACACTCCGGGATACAAGTATCCTCTCCCGGTCGAACTTGCAGAGCCCGACTATTCCAGCGGCGCCACGGCCTCCGCGAACCAGAGCTTCTACTCCGCGAACGGCAGTACCTGGACCGACATAACCACCTTTGATCCGACCTGCAACGTTTGCATCAAGGCGTTCGGCAGAGCGTCCTGATGCGGCTCCGGCCCGGAGCGGCGCCGCGGCGAAGTCCGCCGGGCGCCTCCGCTCCGTGGCTTCGACAGTCGTGAGCAGCGAACCATCGGTTTTTAAGATTGGAACAATCTCTGACGGATCGTTGAAGCCCGCCAAAAGCGGGCTTTGGTTTTTTGTTGCGGCTGTGTCAGAATACGAGGGAAACCACAGTCCCGGGGGGGGTAGGGACCGATCAGGCCTTCCCGGGAGACTGCAATGGAAACCTGTTCGGAGAGAGACCGTCCCGTCCTCGATATCCACTCGTACCAAACGGGGAAAGACCCAGTGATCGAAGTCATGAAAGATATCCTTCGGGAAAACGACATGTGTGTGCTTGCCACCTGCGCGGACAACAGGCCGCATTGCTCCCTGATGGCCTATGTCACCGATGAAGCGGCTCAGACCGTCTACATGGTGACGCTGAAGTCCACCCGGAAGTATCGACACGTCTGCGAGAATCCGCACGTGAGCCTGCTGGTCGATACCCGGCACAAGTCCGCGGCGGACCGTGGCGAGACCAGGGCGCTGACCGTTCACGGCACCTTCCATCCGCTGTCGGAGGCGGCAGGGAAAGAAAAGATCCTTGCAGCGATTTGCGGCAGACACCCGCACCTCCGAAACCTCGTCGAAGACGCCGATGCGGAGGTGCTGGCGGTGCGCGTGGAATCGTTGCAGCTGCTGGAAGGGGCCTACCGGGCCAGTTACGAATCGCTGCAGCGAGGGCCGCGCTCAGCAGAATAACACGGGGCGGGGAGACTGACCTATGGAGGTTGACCTGCGGCCCTGGGGCATTAACTTTGGGTGAATGCGGGCCAATGCGACCGGAAGGTCAACACGGCAGAAAAACGGACTCAGGATGCAGGCCCGCGATGTACGTGAGGATGGGCCCTCCACCCCGGCCAAGGCCGGGTTCGGGACGGCTTTCGGAATTTCCCCCTGCGAGAGGGTGACGTTGAGGATTCTCATGTTTCTTTGTGGGCCTCGGGCTTACGGAGATTTGTGAAGAGTGTAGGTTTGACCCCATGGTGTTTTCGAGGATGGACGAAGACGACGACCGCGTCTTCTATGAGCGGGACAGGATGGTCGCACATCTGGATTCGGTTGCCCTGCGCACCGTCGAATCCTTGATCGGGCGGCTCGTCACCGGGCCGAAACCCGCCATTCTGGACCTTATGGCCAGTTGGGATTCGCATATTCCCGACAGCGTGCAGCCCTCGAAGGTCGTCGGTCTCGGCTTGAACCGAAACGAGCTTGCCCACAACCGGATCCTTACGGAATTCATCCTGCACGATCTGAACCGGAACCCGGAGCTGCCATTCGATGACGATACATTCGATGCGGTGATCAACACGGTTTCCGTGGACTACATGACCAGACCCTTCGAGGTCTTTGCCGAAGTCGGAAGAATCCTCAAACGGGGAGGGCTCTTTCTGGTCGTTTTTTCCAACCGGTTCTTTCCGCAGAAAGCCACGAGGGTGTGGCGGGATTCCAAGGAAGGGGCGCGGGTGGCCCTCGTCAAGGATTTTTTTCGGAGCGTGCCGATCTTCGATTCCCCGGAAGATTTCCTGTCCGCGGGAAAGCCGCGCCCCAAGGATGACAAGTACGCGCACCTGGGCATCCCGAGCGATCCGATTTACGCCGTTTACGCCAGGAAAAAAGAATACTGATGCGGACCCCCGCCTTTGCGGGCTGAAGACCGCCCAAATTCGCGAGGACGTCCGGCATCGGCCGGACATGGCTTCACGGCGAATGGGCCGCGGGCGGAAGACGCCCCCGGTTCGCAGGGGCGTGCCCGCTCAGTTGACCGTCTGTTCCTCTTCTTCGTCCGGGGACAGATCCTGGACGGTCCAGGTCATTCCTTCCCCGCGCAGAAAGAGCCGGCCGTCCTTGCCGACCGCGAGGGGGTAGCGGTATTTTCTCCGGTATTCCAGAATGAAGCTGCCGTCGTAAAGTCTTGCCGTGACGACCTCCCCGTTGGGCAGCCGGTATTTCTGTCCGTCGACCAGTTCGACCATGAGTCAGACTCCTTTCCCGATTCTCCTCGTGCGTGTGAAATGCGGCAAGCTCTCTGGTTCCATTTGGGGGCCCGAGCGAACCGACCCATGCCGGCCTGCGTTCAAGACTGCAACATCGGGGGGGGGGAGAGAAAAACGCCCCGCCCCGCGATTGTGTGGTTCCTGCAAGGGATGAGGCTCGTACCCGCCCGCGTCATCCTCCGCCGGACAGGTGTTGTGTAATCTTGCGCGCACCTCTCCATGAACGCGTATCGGTATCACAGGGTGATGGACACCACGCGGTACATGCGCACGCCGGCGGGAGTGTAGACGATCACTTCCTCTCCTTCCCGCCTCCCCACAAGATGACGCCCGACGGGCGAGTCGATGGAAAGCTTGCCGTCGACGACATTGGATTCGTAAGGGCCGACAAGCTGATAGCGCTGCGTTTCCCCGGTTTCGATGTTCTGGATGACGATGATCGTCCCGAATTCGGCCTGTTTGAAAAAGAACTTGCGGCCCACGACGATTTCGCACGACGCCAGTTTCTGCTCCAGGTCCTGAATCTTTTTCTGGAGCACCACGTGCCGTTCGCGGGCCAGCATGTACTGCTGGTTTTCGATCTTGACTCCTCCGGTTCGCGCCTCCTGAAGCTCTTCGATCACCTCAGGGCGAACCACGTGCCGCAGAAAGAAAAGTTCCCTCAGGAGGCGATGATAGCCAAGGCGGGTAATGGGTACTTTCATGGCGGCATGCGCTAATCCCTGAAAAACCCCTCCGGGATTTCTCCTTTTTCCCGCCTGGCCTTGAACAGCGAAACGCCGATGACCGTCTTGCCGTCCTGAATGAGACCACGCAGGATCAAGTCCTGGACACGATCCAAGCCCACGATTTCCACCTTGGAAATCTCGTCTTCATCCCATTTGCCGGTGATGCGTCGCAGGCCCGAAGCGGCGTAAAGGCGTATGACTTCATTCGAGTATCCAATGGCCGGGTAATACTCGAAAATCGGCAGAATGCGGGCCGCCTCGTACCCGGTTTCTTCACGCAGTTCCCGCGCGGCGCACGCTTCGAGCTCTTCCCCGGGGTCCGCCTTCCCGGCCGGAATCTCGAGGGTCTCCTTGCCGATGGCGTAGCGCCACTGCCGGACCATCAGGATGCGCTCGGGATCGATGAAAGGCACGACGGCCGCGGCTTCGGGGTGATCGATCTTGATCCGTTCCGTGAGCCGGCCCGTGCGCAACCGAACGACGTCGAGCTGAGCGCTGAAATGGTTCGCGAAAATCTTGCTGAGCGTCTTGATCTTTTCTTCCATGATTAACCCGCAGATGACGATGGAAACGTCCCGTTGCGCCGCTGGCGCGTCCCGCGAGAGCATTTTCGCTGAATCGGTTTCCATTCTCAATGAAAATCACGGGGCGGGAGCGCCGACGGCGGCTTCAACGTTTTTCGGCCCCGGGCGCCACGGACTGTGAAACGGTCCGACGCGCCCGGCCCTCTGCAATGCCCGCCAAAGGCAGGGACGCCCACTGCCTTTTCCGGCCGTTGGCCGCATTGCCGGGAAGCGAAACGATCTACTCGGTCGAGGCGGGTCTTTGCTCGATCCGCTCAGCCGCCTCCAATTCCGCCGGGGCGGTTTTGGACGGGACCTGCGGAACCGGCGACTCCTCGTCGGTTGCTTTCTTGAAATTCCTGATTCCTTTTCCCAGGGACTTTCCGATGTCAGGAAGCTTTCCCGGGCCAAAAACGACCGCAACCACCGCCAGGATGACGGCCAACTCCGGCAGGCTGAACATGCTTTCCCCCTCTGCAATACGGTTACGGACGGAATGTGCCCGGTCGATCAAGGCATCCTCTCTCGCGCTGACGGACGAGGCCAACCGTAAACTCTCTACCCCCGCTTGCCTTCCGTGCTCATTATAAACGCTCGGCCCGCTTTTGGACAGTGCCGGCTCTATTTTACGGCAAAGGAACCGTTCGTCTGCAATGCCGCAGGGGGATCGTTTGCCGGACCGTACCCGGTCGCGGCAGTTCGCCGAGGCAACCTCCGGCCTCTTCTGCTATAATGAAAAACAGTGGAGGCGGGACTCGGGTGGGGCGCGCCTCGACTTGCGGCGTGCTTGCCTTGCGGTCCACACGGTGGAATACGGCTCGAGAGGAGGGGAAAAATGGCGGAGACGAAAGTGCAGCCGATCAAGCTGTCCCAGCCGAGGACGAGGGGTTCGGTTTCCATCGAGGAGGCTCTGCTCAAGAGGAGATCGGTCCGAAGCTACACGGGAGTGCCGCTTTCAATCGAGGAACTGTCCCAGTTGCTCTGGGCGGCACAGGGAATGAGCCACCCCAGAGGGTACCGTACCGCCCCGTCGGCGGGGGCGCTGTATCCGCTCGAGTTCCTCGTCGCGGCGGGGCGGGTCGGTGCCCTGTCTCCGGGTGTCTACCGGTACGATCCGCATCGCCATGAAATCGTACTCCACCGTGAGGGCGACAGGCGTGCAAATCTGCGCCGTGCCGCCTTGGATCAGTCCGCGGTGGGGAACGCCCCGGCCGTGCTGATATTCTGTGCCGTTTATGAAAGGACGACGCGCAAATACGGAGAACGCGGAGTCAGGTATGCGATGATGGAAGCCGGGCATGCGGCTCAGAACGTGCATCTGCAGGTGGTGAGCCTGGGCCTTGGAACGGTGTTGATCGGAGCGTTTCGGGATGACCAGGTGAAGAGCGTGCTGGAGCTCGGCGGGAATGAAGAGCCGCTTTACCTGATGCCGGTCGGCAAATGACGGCTGTCGCGGGATTGAGTGTTCCCCGCGCGCGAGGCGCCCGCCGGATGAGATCGGAGCGGCCCAGCTCGGCCAGCGAGTGTTCCCCGCGCGCGAGGCGCCCGCCCGGTCCGAGCGGACACAGCCCGTTCCGGGCGGAAGTTCGAGTGGACGGCATGCTTTTGGACGGTGCGGGCTGGCGATTCCCGGGGAAACGGCTGATGCTTGTCTGCAGTCGGTCGGCGACGCTTTTCGACGGTCTGCATTGAACGCCGCGGGAGAGACATGAGATACAAACCAAGAGAGCCGATGAACGGGTTGACGCATTGCATTGCAGCTCTGCTTGCCGTTGCGGGACTGGTGGTGCTCATGCTCCGAGCCGTCGATCCTCCCAGGCCGCTGCACCTGCTCTCCTTTTTCGTGTTCGGAACGGCTCTGATCCTGCTCTACCTGACAAGCACCGCGTACCACTGGGCGCAGTGTTCGGACGAGGGACTCCAAAGGCTGCGACGACTCGATCACATCATGATATTCGTTGTGATAGCGGCAAGCTATACCCCGATCTGTCTCATCCCTTTACGTGGCCTCTGGGGATGGACGCTCTTCGGCGGTATCTGGGCCCTGGCCTGTGCGGGAGTGCTGATGAAAATGTTTTGGCTGCAGACTCCGCGTTGGCTCTCCACGACGGTGTACGTCGCCATGGGCTGGCTTGCGGTGGTCGCGGTTTATCCCCTGTACCGTGCGCTGCAGCCTGCCGCTTTTGCCTGGCTCGTGGCGGGCGGACTGTTCTACACGGCGGGAGCCCTGGTCTATGCCCTGAAAAAACCCGACCCGTGGCCCAGGGTATTCGGGTTCCACGAGCTGTTTCACGTTCTGGTGGTGATGGGGAGCTTTTCCCATTTCTGGGTCCTGTACGAATATGTCGTTCGAATCGACTGAGGTCTCGCTGCGTCCGTTCTTTGGCGGCGGGACGCAGAGGGACGTCGTCCGTGCCGCCGACGCCCTGGTGCTCCATGTTGCCTCGAAGGTGACCGAAGAGACACGAAAGGGGGGATGGGCGGGTGATTCAACCCGCGATCGGACCTCCTGATCGACCTCCAGCAAAGTCTAATGGACCACCGGCATAATTCCGATAAAGTTTTGTGGAAATGTGTAACGAGACCGGAGCCTCTTTCTTTTCCGCATCCCGGGAGAGGAAATGCCGGCGTGAATCTTCCGGTTCATGCCGGTTTTGATGAAGCGGAGCTTCACCGATAAGGTTCAGACGTCCGTTGCCCTTTTCCGGACAATGAAAAACGACACGCCCGGCGGTCCGCAATGGATCGCCCCCTCCCTGGAAGGAAACGCCGTGAAGGTTTCGATGGAATCGCCGGAAGACGCAATGAGTGAATGCAACAGCCTTCGGGAGCGGGTGAGGGAACTGGAGTCCGCGGAAAATCCATTCCGGACGGCAATGGAAGATCACGACGAGCTGATTGTTCGTTTCCGGCCCGATTTCACCCTCGTGTATGCAAACCAGGCCTATTGCCGACATCTTGCCGATTCCGAAACGCCGTGCGTGGGAGGGAGTTTCCTGGACTGCGTGAATCCGGCCGACCATGACCGGGTCAGGGAGGAAATCGGTTCGCTGGTCCCGGATGGTCCCGTCAAGACCGTCGAACATGGAGTGCTCCTCGGAGGCAGAGAGGTTCGTCCATCCCGATGGGTCTATCGTGCCATGATCGGTGAACGGACCGACGTGATCGAATACCTCGGCATGAGTTGTGTCCAGGAAGGACGGAAAGCACACCCCGGGCCATGGAACGAATACCAGTTTCTTGCGGAGAAAACCGGCAACGCGGCATATCGGCTCAGATGCGATTCCCGGACCTACGATCACCTCGGTCCCGCCATCTCGAGGCTTACCGGGTACCCGTTGGAAGAGCTGGACGCGTCGAAGTTTTCCGAGCTGATCGAGAAGATTGAAATTCCGGGGGAAGAGGACGTCACGCCGGATACCCTGATCCGGTTTCGGAAGGAAGGAAGAACGGGAGAATACAGGGCCGACTACCTGATCCGGACCCGACTGGGGGAACGCAAATGGGTGAGGGATCATTCCTTCCCCTGGTACGACGAGTCGGGGGGCCTTGTGGGCTCCGTCGGCATCCTGTCGGACGTGACGGAATGCAAGCGGGCGGAGGAGGCGTTGCAGGAAAGCGAGGAACGGTTCAGAAACATGGCCGGCCTCTCCCCGTTCCCTATCGCCATCGTCGACCGGAATGGAAAGATCATTTACCTCAACCAGAGGTTCGTCGATCTGTTCGGCTACACCACAAGCGACATCCCGACTCTGTGGGACTGGTTCAACCAGGCTTGTCCGGACCCTGCGGAAAGCCGGACGATCATCGAAAGGATACGGTCGGACCTGCAAGCCGCATCGAAATACGAGGTCATCAGCCACGAGCACAGGGTTCGGTGTAAGGACGGTTCGAGCCGGGAAATTCGATTCCGCCTGGTGTCCATGGAAAACGGCGATAAGTTCGTCACCTGCGAAGACCTGACCGAGCATATGAAGATCCAGGAGGAACGCATCAAGGCCAGCAAGCTGGAATCCATCGGCGTTCTTGCGGGTGGTATTGCACATGATTTCAATAACATCCTGACGGCCATCATCGGCAATATTTCGTTGGCAAAATTGTACGGCGGGCAGGGCGGCAGGGTCTCCGAGAAGTTGACGGAGGCCGAGCGGGCGTGTATGCGCGCGAAGAATCTCACGCAGCAGTTGCTGACCTTCTCGAAAGGCGGGGAGCCCATAAAAAAGGTAATCGACGTCTCCGATTTCCTCCATGAAGCGGTGCATTTTGTCCTGACCGGCTCGAACGTCCGGAGCGTCTTCTTTCTCCCCGACGACCTTTGGCCCGTTCAGTGCGATGAAGGCCAGATGGGGCAGGTGATCAACAACCTGATCATCAATGCCAAGCAGGCCATGCCTGACGGAGGGACAATCGAGATATCCGCCGAGAACGTCATCCTCAACGCCGCGGATCAGGCTCTGCCGCTCAAGCCGGGCCGATACTTGCGGATCGGAGTGAAAGATCACGGGCACGGGATACCGGAAGACGCACTGACGCGCATTTTCGATCCCTACTTCACGACCAAGCTCAAGGGGAGCGGTCTTGGGCTTGCCACTGCCTATTCCATCATCAAGAAGCACGAGGGATACATCCAGGTCGAGTCGCGAGTCGGAGAAGGGGCCGCATTTCACATCTATCTGCCTGTGGCGGGATGGTCTCTGCGGGAGCACGACAAAATGGGCGACGACACACTTCGCGGACGGGGCCGGGTCCTCGTCATGGACGATGAGGACATCATTTTGAACTGCACCTACGATCTTCTGAAATACCTGGGATATGAAGTCGAGCTCGCCCGGGACGGGACCGAAGCGGTCGAGCTCTACCAGGAAGCCGTGGGGCTATCGCGTCCCTTCGATGCCGTTATCATGGACTTGACCGTTCCCGGGGGGGTAGGCGGAGTCGAGGCGATGCAAAGGCTTCGCGAAATCGATCCCAAGGTGAATGCCATCGTTTCGAGCGGCTACTCCAACGATCCCATCATGTCTCAGTACCGTGAATACGGTTTTCGGGGGGTGATCACCAAGCCGTACAAGCTGGAACAGATCGGGGAACTGCTCAAAACAATCGTCCGGCGCAAGTGGGACGCGGTCGAGTAGACCGAGGCGGACCCGGTGCGCGCGATGACGACGGGGCGTGGACATGGGGGGCTCCGCTGCGCGGCCCCTCCGGTTCGGCGGGCTTCGCGAATTCCCGCTCAGACTCCGAGGTACGGCAGCGGGGTTTCCTTCCGGTACACCGTGGCCTGGCACATCGCGATCAACTTTTCGTCCCCGTCGTGGACGCGAATATCGTAGCACGCCGTTTTCCGGGTCCGATTGACCTCCGTGGCCTCGGCGAAAAGCACTGCCCCCGCCGAGCCGGCGGCCAGGTAGGTGATGGTCATGCTGAGGGCCACAGCCACCGTGCCGTGAGAATTCGAAGCGGTCTCGAAAGCGGCGTCGGCCAGTGCGAAGACGGCCCCTCCATGGGCCATGCCGCAAAGGTTTTCCATCTCCGAAGTGACCTCCATCCTGACCTTCGAATAACCCGCCTCGATCGCGACGAGCTGTATTCCGAGCTTGTTTGCAAAAGGTTCTTCCGACATCCGCCGGACAATCGCTTCTCTCACTGCTTCATCCATTACCGAAAGCCTTTCCTTCACGTCGGCAAAAGGTTCATTCAACACGGGGGTGCGGCCGGATGCCGATGATGAGCCGTGCAGTCCCGCATCACCGGACCGATCGCTCCAGCCCGTCGTATCGCACGGGGTCCCTTTTCCATCCGATCCTACCAGCAGGCGGCTCCGGCGTCAATTTCCACCGCGCCAACGACTCTTGCGCCGCGCGGCCCGGCTGGAGCACTGCGACTCTGCCCGGAAAGGGCGCTCCGGTTATTCCGGCGCGGTGCATGAGCCGGGAAGCGCCGTCGCTTCGGCGGATCGGGTCTGTACCGCAGCGGGTGTTTTGGCCGGCGAAAGATTCATGAGCGGGTTTTGCCGTATAATGTGCTTAAAATTCTCTGTCTGAAAAAAGAATCTGGTTTAATTTTCCATTCCTCCCCGCCTATTGATAGTATTTCTCCATGGGATCGGCTCTTGAAGTCATTGCCAAGGCTCTTCTACGACAGCGCTCTCCCCGGGAAACAGGCCGAAATGGCATCTAGCGGTTTCGCAAACATATGATGAGACGGTGATCCGGAAAGGCACAATGATCCGGGAAGAAAATGCCTCGGATATACAGGCTTTGGGGGATTTGCGAGAATGGTACTACTACGTCAATCGAGCGACTGATGCAAGCATCCGGGAACTGATACATTAAAATTCCATCTAAATGTGATAGAATTTGACTTTATTAGAAATATTCTCAATAATCAAGCCTTATCACAAATGACGGCCACAAGCCGGGCGTTTGGGTAGAGATATTTTGTATTGCAGAGATGTTAATGAAGATGGGGCATCAATACGGAGACTGCTTATGTCAAAGAAACTTTTGGAAATCACGGCGGAAATTGTGCAAGCTCAGGCGACGGTTGGCAAGATGTCTCCAGAGGAGATCGAGCTTACGCTGGTGAGGACGTTTGCCACGCTGCAACGAATGCAGGTGGCGGAGGATGGGGGCAAACCGTTGGACCCCGGCGCAACGTGCGAGGATTCCCGGCTGGAGGACAGGACCGGGGACAAGGGGGGACCCATGGATTCGATCCAGGAGAACAAGGTCGTATGCCTCGAGTGCGGAGTGGAAATGAGGCAACTCACGGCCAAGCACCTTGGATCGCACAACCTGAACCCGCGCGAATACAAACGAAAGTGGGGCCTGCCCCTCAAGCAGTCCCTTTCCGCAAAATCGCTGTCGAAGGCTCGAAGCAAGGCTGCCAGGAAAAGAGGGCTGCCCGCCAATCTGGTCAAATTCCAGGAGGAACGGAAGCGCAAGAAGGCGGAAGCCTCCCGGGCAATAGCGCCACAGGGGCAGAGACCGGGGGAAGGGAAGAAGACGGGAGGCCCCCCGAAGCCGGTTGAATGATTTTCCAATTTCGTCTCAAAAGAGTATACTGTCACCCGGTCGGCATTCCGTGGACGATCTCGAGGCGGTGACTATGTTTTCAGTGAGCGAAATTGTGGATATTGCCATCCAGCTTGAAAGAAATGGGGAGCGTTTTTATCGCAGGGGCATCGAAATGGTATCGGACGATTCGATGCGCCAACTTCTGAGATGGCTTGCCGACGAAGAGGTGCGGCACAGGGAGCAGTTCGCTGCCATGAAGGCGGGTTTTCTGCGTCGGGAAGAGAGCCGTGCCGAGCGTGTCGGCGGCTCGATCCTGCAGAGTGCCGTTTCGGATCACGCCTTTTCTTTGGATGAGGTCGACTACTCCTCCATCGTCGATGAGGCCATGCTGGTGGACATTGCGATCGGTTTCGAGAAAGACGGCATAACCTTTTACGAGATCATGCAGGGCTTTATCGATGAACCGGAGACGCTGGCGCTTATCAGGGAAATCAGCGATGAGGAGCGCAAACACATCGAGTTACTCACGGAACGTAAAGACGTACTGGCGAGTCGAGCCGTCTGATCGGAGGAATCCCTAATTCAGGAGCTTGTGATGGACAAACCGTTTGATCATTATTGGCAACTCAGATTGAGCGACCTCAAGGAGACTCTGGAGGCCAACAATTTTGAGGTTTTTCTGGCCGACAACAAGGAACAGGCCTGCAAGCTGGTACTGGAACGAATCATCCCGGGAATCGGGGCGAAGTCGATTTCCTGGGGAGGATCGATGACGTTCGTTGCCACGGGATTGTACGAGAAGGTAAAGGCTTTGCCCGGGCTTGAAGTGATTGACACGTACGACCGTTCGATTCCACGGGAAGAGGCGACGGAAAGGCGCAGACGGGCGCTGCTGGTGGATCTTTACATCACCGGGACAAACGCCGTGACGGAAACCGGAAAACTGGTGAACCTGGATATGACCGGCAACCGCGTGGCATCGATCATCTTCGGGCCCAGGAATGTGATTCTCCTGATCGGCAGGAACAAGGTGGTTCCGGACCTGGAAGACGCGATGCTTCGCGTCAAGAATTACACTGCACCCGTCAACGCCATGCGGCTGGATATGCAGACACCTTGCGTCAGCACGTCGTTTTGTGAGGAGTGCAAGAGCCCCTCCAGGATATGCAATACCTGGACGATCACGGAAAAATCGTTTCCCAAGGGGCGGATCAAGATCGTCCTGATCAATGAAGACCTTGGAATTTAGAGTTCCCGGGAGCGAAGCGGCCCGTGCAGGCGCGGAGGATACGAGGCAGGACCCGACACGGCAAAACCACCGGATCCTGCTTTTGCGTTTCGGGGTTGTGGACGATGAAAAAGGCGCCCGGGGAATGCAACGCGTCACCGGGCAGAGGCGATGCCGATGAACCGGTTGCCGCGCGGCCGCTTGGAGCGGCGATCGCCCGCAGGCTCAGGAGACGCGAGGTGTGGTCGTCTGGCCGGCACGTTCGCCCGCTGTCTTCCATACTGGTTTGGCACATCGAGCGCCGGATGGGGTAATAAGTTTCCCTGTTCCGTTACCGCTCCCATGCGGTTTTCCGGGGGGCGCGGGGGAAATGGAGCGGTTCGGCCAGGGCACGCCCGGAGGGTCTTCTCATCCGGTTCACCTCATGGTTCGTCTCCACCGGGGTTGGGATAGGGTATGGATAAGGGTTCCTGCAATGTCGTCGTCACGGGAGATCTTACGGGGGAAATGGAACCCGAGCAGGCGAAGAACCATCTGTGCAAGTCTTTCGGGTGTGACCGGGCGGTGGCGGACATTCTGGTCGGCGGTCAACCGGTGGTGATCAAGAAGAATGTGAGTCGCGCCGTCGCCATGCAGTATGCGACGGTCTTGAGGGAAGCCGGCGTGGTGTGCGAGATCGAGGATGCCGCCAAGCTCGAAGAGGAGCCGACGCGTCCCGGCTCCGGTGAGGAACGGCCGGCCGCGCCCGTGACCGGGACCCCGCCCGTGGTGTGCCCCAATTGCGGGCATGCCGGGTCCTCGCCGGAGGAGTGCGTGAAGTGCGGGATCATCTACGCACGGTACAGGCAGGCCAGGGTCCCGGAAGCCGGCGCCGATGATTCATTCTCCATTTCCACAGGCAAGGGCCGCGAAAAAGGGACACTGTTCAAGCTGTTTCTCCTGCTCGCTGTCCTGGGAGTGGGAGCATATTTTATCCGGTTCAAGGGTGAAGTCCGCCATCCCCCCGGGATACTCGTCGATTCCGAGCCGACTCAGATCATCGGCAGAAGCAGTCAATCCTGGGTGAAGGGCACCAAAACCGTCGTTCCACTTGCGCGCTTCAGGATAAAAGCCCGTGTTCTGAGCACCGAGCGGTATCGGTTTGGTGAACAGGCGGAACTCTGTCCGTTGGATCTGGCCCTGGGATGGGGCATCATGTCCGATCAGAGGATGCTGGACAAGCTGGTGATCGCCCAGGGAAACCGTCGTTACGCGCTGGAACCGCTGGACCCCAATGTGAGGCTGCCCTGGGCCGAAATCATGTCCCACAGCTCGAATGTGCACATTATACCGGCCAACGAGGAAATCGAGGAGGCCGTCTTTCGATTTCGCCCCGGGGACATTGTCGAGCTCCAGGGATACTTGGTCGGCGTGAAGGAAAACGGGCAGTGGGTCTGGTTCAGCTCGCTCAGCAGAACCGACCTGGGCGACGGGGCATGCGAGATTTTCTGGGTGGAGCGGGCGGCGGTTCGATAATGAACGAAACGGCCACGGGTGGAAAAGGCTCTTGTCACACCCACCGAAGGGGTCCGGGTCTTTGTGTGGCACAGCGGTCCCCGAGGATCCCGGCTCAGGTGAGCTCGGCTTTCCCTCTCGTGATTCTTCCGGAGTGAACATTCGTGAGCAGGATTCTGCTGATCCGCCATGCGCACACGGACATGATCGGTGTCGCTCTTTCCGGCCGAATGCCCGGGGTACGTCTCAGCAACCGGGGAAGGGAGCAGGCGGAGCGCCTTGCGGCGGATTTCGTTCAGGTTCCCCTGGACGTGATCTGCAGCAGCCCCCTGGAAAGGACACTGGAGACCGCTCAAGCCATCTCCGGGACGACCGGAGCTCCCGTTGAAATCCGTGACGGTCTGATCGAGATCGACTATGGAGAATGGACCGGGTGGAAACTCGCGGATTTGATGACGGACGAGCAGAGGCGGATGTTCAGATCGTTCCATGGCGGGATGCGCATTCCCGGCGGGGAGCATATAGATGAGGTACGGGTCAGAATGGTCGGGGAGGTGGAGGAACTGCAACGGCGTTTCCCGACCGGTGTGGTGGCGCTCGTCAGCCACGCGGACCCCATACGGGCGGTATTGGCGCATTACGCGGGCATTCCCCCGGAGTTGTCCCACCGAGTCACCATCAGCCTCGCTTCAGTGAGCGTTCTCGCAATAAACGACGGTCCTCCGAGGATATTGTGCATCAACCGGACCGAGGATCTGCGCCACTGCCTTGAAGCATAGCGAGTTGCCCGCGACAGGCCCGGAACGACGTCCACGGGCTCTGCGCGCAGCTGCGGAGGAGCCCGAACGGCGGCGTTGAGACGGAACGGGCCGCGCCTCTTGAATTCAGTCAAATCCGAGTTATGAATTACCGATAATATCTTGAGAGGAGATTGGCCGTGTGTGATCGGGAACCTGGCGACTTCGTTTTGTGCCGGTTCGCGTTCAAGATCGCGGAACGGGGGATCAGCGGGAGAGGATGCGGGCCCGGAGAAGCTGCGCCCTGCAACCCGCGCAACTTTGAGGGGGGGGATGCCCTCCCGCCCGATGTCGCCGTCTTGAGCGCGGAGCGGCATCCGACATGAAGGTGAAAGCGATTTGACGATGCAGCCGTATTCTGAGAGTCGGCCCAATGAGGCGAGCTTCACCGTGGCGAGTTACAATACTCACCGCTGTGTGGGTGTTGACCGAAAATACGATCCGGAGCGCACAGCCCGGGTGATTCGCGAACTGGACGCGGACATAATCGGTCTTCAGGAAATAGACGCGGGGTTCTACCGGTCGCAGGGTTCCAGGCAGTTGGAACGGCTGGCCGACGCCACGGGACTCGATGTGGTGAACGGTCCGACGAAAAGGGGTACCGGCGGCCATTACGGGAATGTCCTGCTCACATCCCGCAAGGTCGTCGGAGTGCGGCGGATCGATCTGAGCGTCTACGGTCGCGAACCCCGAGGCGCCATCGACGTGGACCTGGACGTTGACGGCGAAATCGTGAGGGTGATGGTCGTGCACCTTGGCCTCGGCGGGCTCGAGCGCCGCAGGCAGGTGAACCGGCTGCTGCACGGGTGCTCCTCGGAGGAAGATCAGTTGCACGTCGTCCTGGGAGACATCAACGAATGGTTTCCCCTGGGACGGCCGTTGCACCGGCTTCATCGGCATTTCGGGAAATCGCCGGCGCGCCGCACGTTCCCCTCGTTTCTTCCGGTCCTGGCGCTGGACCGGATCTGGGTGAAACCGCTGGACGCCCTGATGGAAATCAGCGTTCACGATACCGTTCTGAGCCGGGTGGCCTCGGACCACCTGCCGATCAAGGCCACCATTACCAGGATGGATGCAACGACCGCATGTGACGGTTCTCTGTCCGGAGTCAAATGAGGGTGCGGGGATTTCCGTTTGCCTCGATCACCATCAGCGCGGCGTTGTCCATGAAGGTGCGACGCCGCACCGTGAGCTTCATGCCGAGGCCTGCCGCAAGCGGTTCGAGGCCGCCTTCCCTGACGAAAGTCACGTAATTCGCGTGGTGGTCCTTGCCGGCGATTCTCTCGACAACGTTCACCACGGCTTGAAATCCATTGGCAAGCATCCCGCGGGGTCTGATATAGTCCGCAACGATGATTGCGCCTCCTTTGCGCGTGACCCTCGACGTTTCGGCAAGCACATGCATGCGCTTCGACGGATTCATTTCGTGCAGGGCGAATGAAATGATCGCGCAATCGAAGGATGCGGTTTGAAAGTGCAGGCGGGCGGCATCCTCCAGAAAATATCGAATCCCGGGCGGACTGTTCCTGCGCGCGCGGGCCAGCATGGACGGGGAAAGATCCACCGCGCTCACGCTGAAGCCGCTTCCATGAAGCATCATCGCCATCCGCCCGGTTCCGCAGCAGACGTCGAGCACCGTGTGATAACCGCATTCCTGAACGATCCGGCGGATGTTCGACCGGACGCTCCACAGGAAAGGTGCGGTCAGCCCGTCGTAGAGCGGCGCCAACAGCCGGTAGCGATCGCCGGAATCGGTTTCCATGATGTCGGTCATACCTCGTGTTCCGCTCCCTCGCCGCCCGGCGGCACGATGACGCGGGTCCCCGATCTTGCGCGGGACCTCGGCCCCGAAGGGCAAGAGGACGTTCGATGCTCTACAGCCCCACCTTCTTCAGCATGGCGGTCGCCAACCTCAGCTGCCTTGCGAGCTTCAGCGTCTTCTACCTGTTTCCGTTGTTCATCACGCAGCATGGCGGCGACAAGGCCGATGTCGGGATCATCATGGGAGCCACGGCGCTCGCTTCAGTGATCTTCAGGCCCTGGATATCGGAAATGATCGACCGCATGGGGCGCAAACGAAGCTATACCCTGGGATCATTCCTCATGACCGTCCTGCCGCTTGTCTACCTGTATTTTGATGGTACCATCGTTTCGTTCTATCTCCCCTTGTTAATCATCAGAATCGTCCACGGCATCGGGTTTGCCGTCTGCATCACGGCGGCGTTCACCTTTGTGGCGGATTTGGTCCCCAAGGATCGGCTCAATGAAGGCATCGGGATGTTCGGCGTTTCGGGTCTGGTGGGGTCCGCTCTGGGGCCGGCGGTGGCGGAGCTCATCATCCGCAGGTTCGACTTCGACACTCTCTTCTATTCCGCGGCGGGCTTTTCTTTGATCGGTCTGCTCGTGCATCTTCCTCTCAGGGAAACTTACATTCACACGCTCAAGACGGTGAAGGTCCCGTTTTTCGCCGTATTGAAGCAGGGCCGCATTCTCGGCGTCGCCGTGATAGCCGTCCTGTTCGGCATCGGGCTGGCGGCCGTGAACAACTTCGTATCGCCCTTCGCTCATGCCGTCCATCTGAGCTTCATCTCCGTCTACTACATCGCCTATTCCACGGCCGCCATTCTGACCAGGGTCGTAGGGGCCCGCCTGGTCGACAGCCTTGGAGAGGATCGGATTATACCCTATGCGTTGTTCCTGACCGGATTGGGGCTGATGAGCATGGTCTTGCTGGGCGGAACGGGCGTGCTCTTCGCGGCGGGATTACTGACGGGATGCGGCCACGGCATTCTCTATCCATCGCTCAACGTGCGCGCCATTCGCGGTCAGCCGATCGAAATCAGGGGGAAAATCATCGGGGTCTATACGGGCAGCATCGATGCCGGGGTTTTTGCCGGTTCGATCATCCTCGGATATGTGGGGGACCTGCTGGGGTTCAGGGTGCTCTTTCTCAGCGCAGGCGTCGCGCTCCTGGCAGGTCTGGGGATATTCGCCGCCACCGCAGGCAGGGCGTTGCGCGCGCGTGGAATTTGAGCGGCAGGCGAGGGACAGGGGTGCCTTCCCGGGAGGAGCCCCAGGCCCAAACCGGGCTGGAAAGATGAAACAAAAGCCATCGGCACAGGTGCGCGGACTTACACATTGTTTTACTATTACAGAAGGCGGCTCCGCAGAAGAGAATTCCTTTCCTCGCATTCCCGACTTGCCGCCAGGAGAGAAACGGCGCCCGGAGTGTGCATCGCCCGCGGGCGTCGCGCAGCAACAGCATTCAGCCTCATGAGGTTCCCGACGCTATGGACGGCTTTCTCACCGCAGCGCAGTGGATCATTCCCATTGCAATGGTACCGGTCGCGGCTCACGGGCATTCGCCGGTCGGAGCCCTCGCGTGGCTTCTGTTCATCTTCTTCAAGCCGTGGGCGGGTTTGATCCTCTACTTCCTGTTCGGCACCAACATGGTCATGAGGAGGCTCACCAAGAGCTACTGTCAGAGGCTCAGAGAGGTGCGGTCGTTTTCCGACCTGGCGGTCATGGAACCTCACGTGTTCGGGCTTTCGTCGGAGCAGACGGAACACCGGCTGGCGAAGATGACGGAGCGGTTGGCGTGCATGCCCATTCTTCAAGGCAACGAGGTCGAGTTCATCGACAACGGTTTTGCGGTCATCGACCGGATGATCGCCGATATCGGGAAGGCGCGCGATCATGTGCACCTGCTGTTTTACATCTTCAACGACGATGAGGTCGGCCGGCGGGTTGCCGAAGCTCTTGCCGGAGCGGCCGCGCGGGGGGTGCCGTGTCGAGTGGTGGTGGACGCCTTCGGGTCGAGATCGCTGAACGGTTCGCTGGGCGAATGGATGGTGAAGCGGGGGATCGATTTCCAGACCCTCATGTCGATCAATCCCTTCCGCAGGCACCTCACCCGCCTGGATCTGCGCAATCACAGGAAGCTCGCGGTGATCGACGGGACGATCGCCTACACGGGCTCCATGAATATCGAGACAAAAGACTACGATCAAGGGCGGGCCGAAGCCTGGCACGACCTGATGGTCCGCGTCACGGGCCCGGTCGTCATGCAACTGCAGCTGGTGTTCGGCGAAGACTGGTACCTGGCGACCGATAAGCTGCTCGAGGGGCCGGGGATCTATCCCGTTCTCGATCGGGGCGGGACCGTTCCCATGCAGGCCGTGCCCACCGGTCCCATGGATCCCACCACCGTGCTGCGGGATCTGCTCATTGCGGCAGTCAGCGGAGCACGCGAAAGGATCATCATCACTTCGCCGTACTTCATCCCGGACGAATCGCTTCGCGTCGCCCTCCATCTGGCTTCGCTGCGCGGGGTGAGCGTGGAGCTCGTCATCCCCTTCAATGCCGACCACCCGGTGGTGGGGGCAGTGGCCAGGGCTCATTTCGAGTGTCTCATCGACGGCGGCGTCAACATCTATTTCCACCGGGGAGTCCTGCACGCCAAGACCATGAGCGTGGACGATGAAGTGTCGCTCGTGACGACGGCTAATTTCGATCGAAGATCGCTCTTTCTTCATTCCGAGCTGAGCCTTTTTCTCTACGGACGGGAAGTCTCCGGCCGGTTGCGCGATTTGCAGTCGAAGTACATCGCGCATTCGGACAAGGTGGACCCGGCGCGATGGAAGCGAAGATCGTTGATTCGCAGAAGCAGGGATGAAATTCTCAAGTTGTTGAGCCCGGTGCTCTAGACCTGTGGAACGGGGGAAGTCGTCCGCTTTCGACCGCGACCCCGGATAGGGACTGTCCCATGACCATTTCCCTGAAACCGGAGCATTTGAAACGATACAAGGACCTGGTTTGGCTCCTGGTGAAGTACGGGAGGTCGGACATCATCAGCCAGGCCGGGCTGGATACGATCATTCCGGAGCAGGAACTGCCCTCGCCGGCAATGAGCCCCAAGGTCGACGAGCTGCCGCATGACCTCGAAAAACTCGGTCCGACCTACATCAAGCTCGGCCAGTTCCTCTCCACGCGTTCGGACCTGCTGCCGCCCCAATACCTCGAAGCGCTTTCCCGCCTGCAGGACAGCGCGGAGCAGTTCCCGTTCGAAAAGGTCGAGGAAATCCTCATCCTCGAGCTCGGGCAACGAACCACCAGGGAGTTTGCGTCCTTCGATCCGGTTCCTCTCGCCGCCGCCTCCCTGGCCCAGGTGCACCGGGCCGTGCTGCGCGACGGCAGACTGGTGGCGGTGAAAGTGCAGCGGCCCGGCATCAGGCGCCGCGTGATTCAAGATCTGGAGGCGTTCGATGAGTTGGCGGAATTCCTCGAGCGGCACCTCTCCCTTGCCAAGCGGTTCATGCTCCAGGCAACGGTGGCCGAATTCCGCAAGGCCGTAATGCGGGAGCTCGATTTCCGGCAGGAGGCTCAGAACCTGATCGTCCTGGCCAGAAACCTGAGGGATTACGATCTCATTGTGGTGCCGGCACCGATCGAAGAGTACAGCTCGACCCGTGTCCTCACGATGGACTACCTCGAAGGCCGCAAGCTGACAACCATCGGTTTCACCGAACCCCTGGCCGCCGAGCGTTCCAAGCTTGCCGACCACCTTTTCCGGGCCTATCTGCAACAGATTTTCCTGGACGGGTTCTACCATGCCGACCCGCACCCCGGGAACCTCTACCTCACCGGGGACGGCAGGCTGGCCCTGGTGGACCTGGGCATGGTCGCGCGCATCTCGGGAGCCAGCCGGCAAAAACTGCTGCGCATGATGGTCGCCATCGGGGAGGGACGAAGCGAGGAGGCGGCGGAGTTCGCCGTCGAGCTCGGGGAAAAGACGCTTCTGTTCGACGAGAAACGTTTCCGGAAGGAAATCAGCGACCTCATCATCAGGTACCAGCGGGCTACGATCAAGGAAATCCAGGCGGGGAAAATCCTCCTGGAACTGCTCAAAGCCGCCGGCAACAGCGGAATCCGCTTCCCTTCGGAGTTCACGATGCTCGGCAAGACACTCATGAACCTCGATGCCATCGGAAGGATACTCGACCCCTCCTACGACCCCAATGCCGCACTCAGGCGCTATTCCGGCCAGCTGCTTCGACAGCGGATTCGAAAAACCGTTTCCGCCGCCAATGTCTTCGAAATGCTGATCGATTCACAGGACTTTCTGCGGCTGCTGCCCAAGAGGATCGGCAAAATCATCGACCTGGTGGCTGAGAACCGGGTCAGGATGCAGGCCAACGTGATCGACGAAAAATATCTCATGACGGGACTGCAAAAGATCGCCAACCGCCTGACCCTCGGGCTCATCCTGGCCGCTCTCATCGTGGGAGCCGCGCTGATGATGCGCATCCGCACGGAGTTCACCCTCTTCGGATATCCCGGCATTCCGATCCTGTTCTTTCTCATTGCCGTTATAGGCAGCCTGGCATTGGTATTCTCGATAGTCATCCACGACGAACGGGCAAGAAGAATGAAGCGGCCGCGCGACGAAGACGGCGAAAAATGAAGGCGCGGCTCCTACCCGCTGGAAGAACCTCGCACGGGAACCCGCGCGCTCGGCGATCGGAATCCGCGGGGCCGGATCAATATCCCTGCCGCTATGTGCGGTATAACGCTCCGATGTTCCGACCCGGGGGGAGATGACGCGGCGCCGTGTCCCGGGTTCGGGCCGGGGCTGCGAGCCGAACGGGGAGCAGAGCTTCTCGGGCTGAAGCGAAACGCTCGGGGAACGTCAACTTCCCTCGGCTTTCGGCTCATCCGCCTCTTTGGTGTCTGCCGTCATGCCGAGCCGCTGTTCGAGCGCTTCGACCCTGGCCGTGAGGTCCTGGAATTCCTTCCTCCGAACGAAGTCCACGGCGTTCACCAATTTTTTGACGGTTTCCTGGGTCTTTGCGTTGATCTCGTCCCACTGGCGCTGGCCGCTCTTGACGAGGTCGTCGGCCAGCTTGTCGGCCTCTTCGGTCGAAAGCCTCCCCTCCTCGACCAGCATGCGGGTGAATTCCTGCACCTTCTCCTTGGTCAGAACCACAACGCCAAGACCCGCCAGGAAACTCTTTCTGATCAATTCGAACATCACTAAAATCTCCTTTCATCAGTCAAGACAGGGTAAAGACCACGGCGGTTGCCGGCGTGCCTTCCGTTTTCTTCCCGAACGGAAGTCACCCTTGAAATAGAATAGCAACCGATCGAAACCATGGCAACCGAATTACAGGCGCAGCCGCATCTCCCGGCGGAAACGGCTTCGGGGGAAAGGATTCTTTACAGCAGACGGCGATCCGTTCTAAATAGGGAATGGCCGAGCGGGCGGGCGTTCATGCCGTCATGGGGACAGTCGGCCATCCTTGGGAGCGACGGCCGCAAAACCTTGACACGCCGGCGTGCCGCATGTCCGGCCCATCCTTTCCAGGGGGCGACGGCCGGAAGGATCGACCCTATGAAGACCGTTCGTCAGGAGATGATCGAAGAGCTTGCCAAAGGAGAACAAACCGCGCTGGGTCTTTCAAAGAGCCTGCGCAGGAGCGAGAAGGATATTTACGAGCACCTGGAGCACATCAGCCGTTCCTTGACATCGCAAGGCAAACGGCTCACCATCGTGCCCGCGAGGTGCCTGGAATGCGGATACCTCTTCGAGAGCAGAAATCGATTCACCAGCCCGGGGCGCTGTCCCAGGTGCAAGGGGACGCACATCGAGGATCCCAGATATCGAATCGAGTGACGCGGGTTTCACCCCCCTGAGCCCAAGGGTGCCCGCGGGGAACGACGTTTCGATGGGAATACCCTCGCGGCGAGAGAGCTTCAATTTTTGTCGTGAGCCTGCGGCTCATGGAAAATGTGAAAAGTGTAGGTTTGACCCCATGACGAAAGTGATCCTGGAACGAGCGTCGTACGAATACGGCAGCCTCAGAAGCCACATTTTTTCGATGTTGGAATCATGCGGAATTTCAGTGGGCGGGGGGCGCAAAGTGCTGCTCAAGCCGAACCTGCTCGCGCCCGCATCTCCGGAAAAAGCGATGTTGACGCACCCCCTCGTGGTCAGGGCCGCGGCGGAGTATGTGCTAAAAAAGGGAGGCGTCGTTCAATTGTCGGACAGCCCCGCGATGGGCGGCTTCGACAAAGTCCTGAGGGAAAGCGGCATTAAGGATGCCCTGGCGGGTCTTCCCGTGGAGTTCAAGGAATTTCGGGAGAGTGTCCCCGTGGAGGTCGGTCCGCCCTTCAATCGACTGGAACTTGCGGCGGACGCCCTCGATGCGGACGTCCTGATCAATCTTCCCAAGCTCAAAACGCACGGTCAGATGCTTCTCACTCTCGGCGTGAAGAACCTCTTCGGATGCGTCGTCGGTTTGAGAAAACCCCAGTGGCACCTTCGGACGGGAGTCGACCGGGAGATGTTTGCCGCCCTGCTGGTGACGATCTACAGGAAGCTCATGCCTTCCGTCACGATTCTCGACGGCATCCTGGCCATGGAGGGCAACGGCCCGGGGCGTGGCGGAAAACCGAAGGAACTGGGGTTGTTGATGGCGAGCACGGATGCGATTGCCGTCGACATGACGGTGTGTGAAATGCTGGGCCTCCCCGCGGACGCATTGTTCACCAACGCCGCCGCCGCACGGGCGGGCGTCGCTCCGGCGCGGATCGACGTGCGGGGTGACAAGTTCCGCATTCAGGGCTTCCAGCTTCCGAAAATGACCCCCCTGGTCTTCGGGCCGAAGTTCACTCATAAACTCATGAGAAAATTCCTCGTCCAAAGACCCCAGGCGGATCCGCTCCTGTGCAAGGCGTGCGGGGACTGCCGCAGGTACTGCCCGGCCGGCGCGATCACCCAGGCCGGCTCGAAAATCGAATTCGATTACGATCGCTGCATCCGGTGCTACTGCTGCATCGAAGTGTGCCCGCACGGAGCGCTCCGGGCGGTGGAGCCCTATCCCGGGCGCCTGTTCAACCGGATCATACGGCGCTGACCCTTCGGCCGGGCCAAGCCCCGGGTTCAGACTGACGAGCGGGTCCTTCCGGACGGAAGCGAAAGCCCGCGCCGGGGGGGACCAAACCCCGGGTTCAGACTGACGAGCGGAGGTCAGGGAGTCTTCTTGACGATGCCGATCACGTTCGGGACGGGCAGTGGAATCTGGATGGAGCTGTTTTGTTCCAAGGCGGGCTCCCAGCTTCCGTATCGTTCCAGGGTGGTTTTCCCCGTGGAGAGATAGAGCGAGGCTTGAGGGCCTCCCTCGAGGTACATCGCCCTCTGCAGCGAAAGCGGGAGGGTCAGCAGGACTTCGATGAAATCGTGGACCGTTATCGGGGAACGGCAGAACAGCAGCAAAACCTTGCCGGTTTCATCGGTCCCGATCGCAACGGTACTCCATCTGCCGGCCTGCTGCCGCCAGACGTTTTTCCGATCGCACGAGATCATCCGGATGCTCTGCACGAAGGTCCGGTATTTCTGACGCAGGCTATTGAAATCCTGGCATTCCCTGTCGATGATCTGAACTTCCGGGACGTCCGGACCGGACGGATTGAACGCCAGCACGGTCTTGTCCCTGCCCAGTCGCGGGTTGTTCACGTGGTCGAAATTCTTCATGTAGCCCACGCCGGCCAGTCCATCCTCCTGGTACATCCCCGCATTGACCGCGGCAACCAGGTTGAAATTCCGGCTCCATTCCCGCACGGTCATCTTTTCGCGGGTGTTCTCGGAGGCGTTGATCAGCTTGAATGCATAGTATCGCGGGTCGATCCGGACCACGGTGATCCTGTATTCGAGCTCATCGGAAGACGATGAGGAAAACTCCGCGACCCCCAGACCTTCATCGAGGACTTTCCACGGGTCTTTCTCGTCGCTTGCCCACGCGGGGAATACACAGGTGAACAGCAGGAAAGAAACGAGGAGCAGGAAACTTGTCCGAGACCGGGGCGAAGTTGCCGTTCCCGGTCGCGCGGGGAGCAATTCCGGCTTTCGGTCATAACCTTTGGAAAACCTCATCGAGACCATCCTGTCCGCTAAGGTTCCCGAGCAGATTCCACGCGGCGGCCCCTTGCGGCCGCGTCACGAAATGAAGCGAATGAGGACAAAACTTTCCGCCGCTCATTTTCCACTCGTGGGTCTTTTCTGTAAAGCCAAAAGAGCATGGATCGGCGTGCGCTCTCCATTCGCCCGAAGCCACGCGCCTTCTTCGAGCTGATCCGCATGAGGGCGGCTTCCCGTCATCGGGCGCCCCGTTTTTGACTCTCATGACCGACCGGCCCCTCATGTGCGGGCTACCCGGCGTAGATCTCGCCTCCATAATGTGCTTTGCCCCGACCGGCCCATCATGTGATGGCTTCCCCGGAGCGCGGCCGATCCGGGGTCCGACCGATGTAACCACGGACAACGAGCCGTCCGCCGGTCACGTCACCGGTGGTTTTCTGCCCGAGAGCAGTGAAACGAGAAAGAACACGAGAAACAGGATGAACAGGACTTGCGCGATCCATGCCTGCGCGCCGATAATCCCGCCGAATCCCAGTACGCCGGCTGCAATAGCCACTGCCAGGAATATCAAAGCCCATGCAATCATAGGAAACACCCCTTTCTTCACTTCTTTGCCCGGAAGGCCCGACGCCTTCCGGCGATAGGGAAACCAACCTGCCACATTAAAGATAATACTTCTTGTATATACTGCAACATATTGTATTACCGATTGAAAGGTTCTATCAGAAGTTACCTTCAAGATGGGTATGTTGGGCGGGCGGGCATAAAGCCCGCCTCTTGCTACGTATGAACTGCCCATCGGTCCGTAGGGGCGGAGTCTATGCCCGCCCGCGTTACTGATCGTGGGCACGGAGGGACCGTGCCCACCCTACGGATCCGGACGGTCCGCGCGCTTTATTCCTGAGCGCGTTTCCGCCCCCCTGCGGCTGACCGGCACATCGGTCGGGCAGGCTTTATGCCCGCCCGCTTCATTTCCGACTGGGCAGGTGTTGTGGTAATCTTGATCGCAAGTTCGTATTGCAGACGGTGTGTTGTGTCCCCATGCGCGGGGAAAAGAGATTCGAGGCGGGTTCGTGGTCCCTCCTACGAGCGTTGTGTCCCCATGCGCGGGGAAAAGAGGGCGTTACGCATACAAAGACTCTATGGGGATCTGTTGTGTCCCCATGCGCGGGGAAAAGAGGAGAATTCAGGAAAACGCGGTCAGATGAACGAAGTTGTGTCCCCGGGAGCGGGCAAAGCCCGGAGTCAGCAGGCCATGCGCCGGTCGGCGCCGGCCTCGCCCGAAAAGCGGGCAAAGCCCGGTGTCAGTAGGCCATGCTGCGCAGGGATCGCATGATGAGCGTAAAACCCATGGCGAGCATGCCCATGAGTCCCATGCCGCACGAAAAACCGGCCAGGAGCACGGGTGCGTATTGTCGCCAGGACAGGCCGTATTTTTTCGTGAAGTAGTAGCGGCCGAGCAGGGCGCCGAGGATCTCCAGGATGATTCCGTGCGGCGTGGTTTGACCGATTCCCCTGGTCACCCCGTAGATCAGCATGACCGGCAGGCGAAATGCGGCGAGCAGCCAATAGGTGGCCATTCCGAGTCCCATTCCCCAGCCCAGGTAATTGAGCTTGAGCGCCTGGAAGAAAGGGGAATTCCCCTCGAGTGTGGCGCTCTGCAGCAGCAGACTGTTGAGCGCCTGGAGGTGCCAGAGTTCCTGCGCATAGGGGTACTGGTTTGAAGGAATCGGAGCAAGTTTCCAGATATATTGAGAAAAAAGGAGGCTCGCGATGAGGACCACGGGTATCACCAGGATTTCCGCCTTGATGATGCTCCTGAAGCTGGTGCCGGTCAGCTCGATCTCCCTCCACCTCACCGTCGCCTTCCCGTAGTTGTGGAACGGAATGGGGGCGTACCAGATGCCTATGCCGGTGTACCCGAAGAAGCGGGACGCGGCGATGAAGCTGGCCTCCCTGACCATGGGCAGGCTCACGAACTGCCCGGCGATGCCCTCCATCCGGGCCGAAACGTACGAGATGATGGGCGTGTAGATGAAACCGTAAGCCACCAGGAAAATCCATGGAAAACCCGGAACCAGCAGCGAGGAGAGAATGACGTAGGCGGTGGTCGAGACGACATAAATGGCGATGGCGATCCAGACGCTGAAATCGCCGCGTCCGGGGGGAGGGGAGAACAGCACCCGGAACCGCTCCTTGAGGGTGCCCTGGTACTTTTGCCTGAAGCTGATGGAGACGTGGGCGATGCCGATGACCGCGATCGCCAGCCCCAGCCCGATACTGAAGCTCATGTAGAAGTCGAAGTTGTTGGCGAAGACCGTATCGACCGTCCCCATGCCTTTGTGCCAGCGGTGCAGGATACCGTAGTTGTAGAGGATCGGGTTTGCGATCATGGTGATGATCAGGCCCACTCCTCCGCCGATCACCGCCCAGAAGGGCAGAACCATCCCCAGGAAAAGCAGCCCGAGGTCCAGTTGGATACCGGTGGCGACCGCGGGCAGAAAGTCTTCCGTGGCGTGGGTGAGCTCGATCCAGGGAATGGGGAAGAGCCGGATCGGCTCCGAAAGTATGACTCCCGATGCGGCCGGAAGGAGGACGTAGAGCGCCCCGAAGGCAAGACCGATCATTCCTCCCACCGAGAATATCCGCCATTTCCAACCGGACTCCTCCTTCTCCGTCGATTCGGCCAGGGCCATGTTCCCGAGAGCGCCGACCGGCGCCATGGGAAATGGGAGTTTCTCTACGTCGGAGGTGAGCCGATAAAGGGCGTAGCCGAGGCCGAAGTGATCCACCGCGGAAATGAGCTCGAAGCCCACCATGAGCAGGACCGGGATGAGCCAGTCGCGGTGGAAGAACGTGCGATCCACCAGGGCTTCGGAGCCCGGCTGCGGGGCGATCCACGCGGGGATGTGCTGGGTGAGCCCGAGCATGCGGGCGGCTTCGGACTGGACCAGGTACTGGTTCCACAGCAGACCCGAGAAAGGACTGGCGAGCGCGGCGCCCGCCATGTAGTAGAGGACGAAAATCTCCTGCTGGCTCAAACGGGTATAGGCGCGCTTGGCGATTTCGGCGAACAGAATGATGGTCACCCAGCGGGCGGCCGGACCTATGCCGGTGCCCACCACGAGGCCGAGGTACATCGAGCCGGGCATCATCAGAAAACCGATGAAGATCGCTCCGACGATGGATTTCCAGCCAAATCCCTCCTCGAATTTCTCCGGCGGTTTCAGGAGATCGCGATATTCTTTAAGTTCCTTGTCCTCGTACATGTCTTTCCTTCGATGCCCGTTGTCGATGGGAGATGTATCAAATCGTCGTCTTCCCCGGCGCGATGAGCGGCCGCGGGGCGTTGTGCCGGTCCGGGGGCGGAACCGGAGGAATGCTTCACAGCGGCAGCACGTGATAGCTGATCGGCGTGAACAGCCCGACGATCAGCCAGATGACGGCCATGATCATGTCGCCGACGATCAGGCCTATGAACAGGCGCCTGATCTCGCGGTAGAGATTGGCTCCCCCGTACCTGAGCACCAGGGTGTTGCAGAGCCAGCCGATGAAAAACCCGAACCACAGGATTTGCATGGCGGAGCTGTAGGTGACCAGGTAGCCGATGGGATGGAGCGGCCACCAGATGAACCGGTGATAACCCATCACGAGCAGGCCCATAAAGGCGGCCCCGATCAGCGTGAAGGCGATGCTCCAGCTCTTGGGCTCTTCCGGGTGGCTGAAAAGATAGGTGACGTTCTCATGAACGCGCCTGGTGGACTCGATGGCCCAGTCGTCGGGAAGAGCGTTCACCCCGTATCTGTAATAAAGCGCGAGCATGGCGGCAAAGGACACGACCATGCCGAGCGCGATGGCGCAGACGATTCCCCAAAGAAAACGGTTCCGCGGACGGCTTCCGTCCGAAAGTTTCGAGGCGTGGCAGATGGAGGGCATGAGCGATTCGCGCATGTCCAGGAAGGTGACTTTCTGAAGAATCACGGCCATGCCCAGGGTCGCCGGACCGATGAGCCGGGTGTCGAGGAAGGCCAGGAAACCGTCGGTGGGCGCCAGGGTCAAGGTGAAGTAGGGCAGGCCGCCCTGGCAGATGAGCCTGGAGGCGACCAGCTGGAGCATGAAGCAGACCGCCAGGAAAAGGATCGCCGACAACAGGCTCATGCCGAAAAAGGTCAGCCATGCGGTGATCCCGAAGATTCCGATGCAGAAAAGGTAGAGCGCCGGCCGGGGCGACATGAGCCCGCAGTACTCCGGGGTTTCACGGCTTTTGGAGAAAGCGGATTTCAGGACCGTCAGCAGGTGTTGCCTCGAGAGCCAGAGCAGGAAGAAGAAGTACATTCCGAAGGCCCCGATCATTTGCATTTCTTCCACCTTCGAAAGCACGGGTCCGAAGGTGGTCCCAAGCGCGGCCGCCGGAAAGCGCCAGCCCACGAGCTTCAGAATGCCGGGCAGGAGCCCGCCGAGAATGAAAAAGCTCCACAGGCTGAAAGACACCTGCTTGGAAGCCAGGAAGGCGAACCCGATAAAGGCCGGATAAACGTAGACTTTCATCTTGTAAAAACCGGACAGCAGACCTTCCTTGGGAATGTACGGTTGGGCGAGAACCAGTGTCGGAATCTGAGGCACCTGGGGAAAGTAGGTGTGCAGTCCGTTGAGCAGATGCAGAAGCACGGGTATGGTGAGGCCGATGATGAAATAGCGGTGGGTCAGGAAACGCCGCAGGGTGTTGTCTTCCGCCTCCTGGCTGAGCACTTCCGGCACGCGAAGAAGCGGGAAATTCATCTTCTCGTTTTCGATCCACTGGTGAGAAAACAACCCGACCATACCCAGCATCGCCATGTAGACGAGACCGATAAAAATCGCCCACCAGAGCATCGGCGTCAGCCAGGCCGACCAGGGAATGCGGCTGAGCACCTGCCACCAGGTCATATCGATGCCGCCGCTGAACCCGCTGTAAAGCGTTCGAACCATTTCGGGATCGTTCGGGAACAGAGCCGACGGCAGGAACGACTGGAGCAGTTGCCCGGTTTCTCCCGAAGAGATCTTGAGCCATGCAGGGCTGGTGATATTGATGATGAAGGTGCGCATGAGCCCGGTATAGGCGATCCCGGTGGCAACGGTGACCATGGCCCAGATCAGGAGCAACTCGTGGTAATGGAAGCGCCATTTCCTGTTGATCGCACCGAGCGCGGGGTTGACTGCGACCAGGATGATGAACAGACAGACAAAGGAGGCGAGGGGAAAGTGGCCGCCCGCGACGGGACTGTTCTGCAGCCTGATGTTGTTGTACGGCGTGAACACACAGCACAGGAGAACCAGAACCAGTCCGAACGCCAGCGCGGGGAGTCGTATCCGCAATTCTCTCATCGAGCGAGTTTCCTTTGGTCGTCAGCGAACGGGGCGGCTCCGAACGCCGTCTGAGCCGCCCCCTCGTCCACCGTCGGACTACCCGGCGGTTTCACTCTGTTCGGGCAAATAGTAGATGGCCTTGGTGTCGGCGTCCAGCAGGCGCCAGAGCAGCATTTGCTTGCGCAACGCCTTGATGAAACTGTTGTTTGCTCTGACCCAGGCGGAACGCTCACCCGAAATCCGAGTCATCTGTATGGCGATTTCCAGGTATCCCGGGTTCTCCTCCGAGGGGCAACAGTGCAAGTGAACGCGTTGCTTGATGGCAAAATCGAAGGGTGCCAGCCATGCGTTGGTGCGAATCACAATGCAGACGGGGATCGGGTTTTGCCCGGGCCTCACCGGCGGCAGGGCGTCGTCCATGTCGATCTCGTCAACGATGAACGAGCCGTGGGCGACATCCTGGTGGGAGCCGTAGAATGCCTTGAGAAACTTCATGATCCCGGCCTCTTCTTCCGCTTTGAGCAGAAAGGGGAGGTTCATGTGGATGACGTCCCCCTCGGGCGCCGGCAGCGTCCAGGAACGGTTGACGTCCGGCATGGCGATCTGGGCGGCAAGCCGGGCGGGGTACAGGGCGGCGAGAAAGACCACGGAAAACACCAGGAACATGCAGGCGACGCTGGCCAGCGAGGAATAGTTGAAAGTGAGCTGCGAAAACATCGCGGTGTTCCCGAGGTATTTGGCGCTCAACTGCGCCAGGATGTAGCCGAGAACCGTCGAGATGACGGCCAGGGAAAGGGCTTCCACGATAAAAAGGAATCCGACGTGGGTGGGGGCCAGCCCAACCGAGGTGTAGGTCGAGATTTCCTTTTGCCGCTCGTGCACGTGCCCGATCATGGTGTTCAGGGTGATGAAAATGACGATCAGGATGGGCACGAGCAGGTTGGCGACGCCGCTGTAGCGCAGGGTGGTGCTTGCGCTGTGATACCACGTGCCGTTTTCACCGACGAACAGGGGGTAGGCCAGCCACGTGGAGAGTCGGTCGGCGATTTCGGTCGGGCTGGAGTGGGGCAGAATGGACACCGCCTTCAACTTCCCGCCGTATTCGACGCATTTCGCAAACGGCATGATCACCGTGCGATTGCCGGCCGCGTAGCGGAATCGCTCCGTCTGAGGAAGAAGCTCCTCCCCGGTTTGCATCGCCTCGATTTCCACCTCGGAAAGCTCCTCGCCATGGCTCACCTCGAGGTAGGCCGGGGTGATCGGATGCCGGTCGAGGTCCTTCGCTTCGTCCAGGGCCGAACCATCGAAGAAACCCACCACGGTGAAGCGGGCCCCCATGATCTCGACCGGGACGTTCAGGTCCCTTTCCGGGTCGAGACCCAGCCTCGCGGCCATGGCCAAAGGTAGAAGAACGGCACGGTCGTCGGTTTCGTTGAGCCAGCGCCCCTTGGTCACCAGGCGCGTGAAAACTTGGGGGGCACTGGGTCCCAGGCCGAGAAGACCTTCCACGGGGGCACGACGGCCGGATGCGTAAACGGCGGAAATCGTCCGTTCCGTCAGGCCGGCCGGCTCGATCCAGCCTCGGGGCCAGATGGATGCGCCCTCCGCGCCGAAACGCGCCTTCATGTCCTCCAGGGTGAGCATGGTCATCGGCAGGCGGAACTGGTGCCGCAGCAGGACCCCTTCATAAGAGTTGTCCTCCGCGATGCGGGTGAGCGTCGACCGGTGCAGGCTCTTCACGTTGGTGAACGACATCACGGTGAAAGTCAGGATGATGAGCGTGACGCAGGTCAGTCCCGTGCGCAGCTTCCTGCGGTTGAGGTTGGACACGCCGATGGAAAATCCCGCGCCGAAGGCCTGCCACTTGCTGGCTTGAGGCGTTCTCAAATGGGCCTGCCGAGTCTGCAGGTCCTCCATCTCCTTTTCGAAGCGGATGAAAATAATCGCCGAAACGAGCAGGGACAGCCCGACGATGAAAAAGGCGATGATCACCACCATGGGGCTGTAGGTGAGTTGAAAAGCGGGATGGAGGCCGCGGATGGCGAGGATGGTCATGATCAGGATGAGGAAAAAAGCGACGATCTGCTGATAGATGCCCCTGAAACAGAAAATGTAGCGTTCCATGCAGTAAGCGAAGGGAACGAACAGGGCGATGAAGAACATGACGCCTCCGAGCACGTCGCGCTGATTGCCCTCGACTTCCGCATAGACGATGTCCAGCTTTGCCCACGCCGTGGCGACCCGGTCCCAGAAATCCCCGTAACGGTGTTCCGACAGGGCCAGGATACCCTGCTCAAGTTCGGTGCCGGCCTGCCGATAGAGATCCTCCAGGTGGACGTTTACAATGCCGTGCTGAAACAGGTTCCGAAGCCGCCCCCCCACCAGGGCGTACAGGTCTTTCGCCACGTGATAGGGCGCCACGGAAACGGTCGGCGGCTCTCCGACGAGAAATCCGATCCCGTTCGGGTTCTCGGGAATGCCGTTCAGGAGGAAGAACTCCTTTCCGAGCAAAGATTCGGACATGATGAGCTTGAAACGGGTCCCCTTTTCCAGGAACAGCGAAATGCTCATGGTGTCTCTTCCGTCCACGCGGCTGTACCAGTGCCGCAGCGGAGGCGCCTCGGTGGCGGCGTCGAGCAGTTCGAGCTTGGTCAGGTACCCCATGTTGCGCGGGTTGAATATGGGCAGAATGTCCGTCTGGAGGCACCGGAACATGATCAGCGGGGCCGATGCCAGGTCGCTCTTGACGCTGATCCGGTAGTTCTCCTTGCCCGTTTTGGCTTTGTCTGCGGCGATCCCGATCCTTCCCGTGGCCGGATCGATGCCGTACGGTTCCAGGATCAGCTTCTCGAGGGAAACCCGCTTGTTGGCAAGCCCGGGCATGAAGTACGTGCCGTCTCGAAGCACCATCGTCCGGAAGACCGAATCACCCTGCAGTATGGAGATGATCGTTCCCGAAGCCGGCTGGTCGGGAAACAACTCGCCCTGCCGGATGAACATGGCCTGCCCCTCGAGGTTCGAGAGGCCGCTCACCCCCGCATCGACAGCCGACTTCAGGGAAGGCTCGGAAAAGAGGCGCCGCAGCGCCGGGGGTAGGAACCCGGACAGGGTCTCGACCTTCTTTCGATCCATGCGGTCCAGCGTGTCGGCGGGCGTGGACCAGAGCAGGCGACGATCCTCGAGGGATACGAGGGAAACGGCGGGAAGTCCCGCGATGCTCGCCACGTCGCTTGCGGGATGGCACACACTGCCGGCCCGGACCGAAATCTCCTCCGGGGAGGCGCCCCGGGATGTGTCTCGGAAGATGTCCGGTATGCCGGTCTCGGCTGCAGTCTCGCGCCCGCTTTGCGTGAACAGGCCGATGAGCCGGCCGGCCCGCGAAATCTTCCTGATGCTTTCCCTGACGGGGAAGGTCTCGCCCGTTTCGATCAAACCCAAGGTTTCGTAATGCGAAGACAGGTGCAGGTCGAAGAAAAGAACCTGGGTGTATTCCTCGAGCAGTCCCCGCAAGGCGGTGGAAGATTTCATGGCCTGCACGCGGACTTTGAGCTCCTTGTGAGTCGCCCGCCGGTCCTCCACAGCTTCATCCAGAAGCTGCACGGCAAGCTCGCGCTGTTGCGCGGTCAGCCTTCCGATGTCGTTGACCATCGCGATCTGGCGGTAAGCGCGCGGCCCTTCCTGTGCCTCCGCGAGCTCGAGGGCCGACGCCGATCTGCGGTATTGGATTTCCCGACTCAACGCGTCGGCCCGGTCCTTCGCCTTTTCAACCAGGATTTCCAGAATGGACTCGCGGTCGGCGGGCTTTTCCTGTTCGAGATACCGGCCCTTTTCCAGAAGATCGTACTGGTCGTCGATCCGCGCTTTCGTGTCCTTCAACTGGTTGGTCAGTTTCTTGAGAGATTTCTTCTTGGTCTTGACGCTCCAGATCAGGTGCCTCATACCGTCGTGACTCTCGTTGTTTCCCACGGTGGCCACGAAGAGCACGGAGCGTGCCGGCGGGTGCCGGGAGAATTCCTCGGCAAGAGTGAGCAAAGCGGCGACGGATGTGGCTTCGTCCGCGCCGGGAGCCAGCCCGAGCACTCGGAAAGAGGCGTCATAGGCGGCGTCGACCACGACCATTTCCTTCCGCAGCTTCGGATCGCTGCCTTTGAGGAGGCCGTAGCAGTTGCGGACCAGCTTGTTTCGCCACCGGGTCTTGCACTTGACGACCGCCTGGGGGGTTTTTTCCATGGCGAGCCGTTTCAGCGCCTCGCCATCGCCTGCCGGCACCCAGAACCTCGGGATGGCCAGGGGAGTTCGAGTGTCTTTCTCCTCGAATTGTCCTTTCACCGAGTCGTCTCGCCCGATGAACACGATGGCGGCGGCGCCGAAGGATGCCGCGTTGATCCAGTTCCCCGAGGACTCCATGTCCATGAGCACGATGCTCTCATAAAGACGGGTCTTGTCGAAGTCCTTGAAATCCCCCCGCCCGGCGTAGATGAGTTGACCGCGGAGCCCGTTTTCCGGGGTCATCGGCAGATAGACCAGGTTGGGCCCCCATGGATACAGGTTTACCGTTCGGCCCTCGGCTTCGATGGACGCGGAAACGACCTCGGGAACAGGGGTCAGGAACTGCTGGGAGGCAACCTCGGAGAGACCGGCTTTTTTGAAAAAGTCGAGGATGTAATCGGCGGCGGCATCGCTTCCCGGGCTCCCCGCGGACCGGTCTTTCAAATCGGTGAGATAGGCGACGTGGTCCATCACCTCCCGGCCGTAACCCACGCCGGGAAAGAGCCCGCTCCACAGCAGACACGCCGTCAACCAAACGAGCAACGCGATCCGGGCCGAGCGATTGAAACCGGACCTGGCTTTTGCGTCCATGGGCATCATGCCACCTGTCCGATGGAGATCTTGAGCTTGTCGCGCTCTTCGACTCGGTCGATCCGTCCGTCACGGATCCATACGACCCTGTCCGAGACGTTGAGCATCTTGATATCGTGGGTTGCGGAGATGATCGTCACCTTTCTTTCCGTGGAAAGCTGCTTGAGCAGGGCGATGATTTCCTCCCCCGTGCTGAGATCGAGGTTGCCCGTGGGTTCGTCCGCCAGGATAATGGCGGGGTCGTTGGCCAGAGCCCGCGCCACGGCAACGCGCTGCTGCTGCCCTCCGGAGAGCTCCGAAGGCTTGTGGTGGCATCGCTCGGCCAGCCCGACCAGCCTGAGCAGCACCATCCCCTTTTCCATGTATTCGTCCCTGCTCATGCCCGCGAAGATCATGGGCAGAGTCACGTTCTCGATAGCGGTCATGACCTGGATCAGATTGAAGGTCTGAAAGATGTAGCCGATCTTGCGGCAACGCAGCCAGGCCAGTTCGTAGGCATCCAGTTGAGCGACGTCGACCTCGTCGATGAACACACGCCCGGTGGAAGGCTTGTCCAGAGCGCCGATCATGTTGAATAATGTGGATTTTCCGGAACCCGAAGGCCCCATGATCGAAATGTATTCCCCGGCCTTGATGGAAAAGTTGACCCCTTTGAGCGCTTCCACCACATTGTTGCCCATCTTGAAGACCTTGGTGACTTCCGAGAGCCTGACGACATTGTGGGACAGATCCGGATTCATGATATCCCTTCCGAGCGTTTCAGATCTCATTCCTCGTTGCGCAGGGCGATCGCCGGCTGCATTTTAGCGGCCACGAGGGCAGGGTAAATTGCCCCCAGCAGGGACAGGACAACGGCGAGCAGGGTAGTTCCGGCAACGGTCAGCAGCATCGAGCCCGGGGGCCAGCAGGCGAGACAAATCCAGCCCGCCCGGAAAAGAAAGGAGCCCGTGGCGATGAGGACACCCGCCAGCCCCCCCACAAAGCCGCCGAACAGCCCCTGGTAGATCGATTCCAGAACGAAAATGCGCACCACGAAGCTGTCCAGCGCTCCCAGGCACTTGAAGGTCCCGATCTCGCGGAATCGCTCGGTGACCGCCATGAGCTGGGCGTTGACGATACCCACCACGCACACCAGCAAAGACAGGATCACCAGCCACTGATCCTTTGCGCCGGCGCCGAATCGACCGTTTTCGAGCTCGTAGCCGCCGGCGAGGATCCCCGCCTGGACGGTGCCGTCCGCGTGGGGGAAAAAGGCGTTCAGCAGCTCGTAACCGGACCAGGTGAAGGAAACGAAGGCAACGGCAAGCGCCAGCGTCAGCGTGGTGATCAGGGATCGAAAGAACCGCACCCGAATGGAATTGAAAGATATCTTCACCATCTGGCTGAAAGGCAAGACCACCTGCCTTTGTATCCGGTCATCCACTCTTCGTCACCTCCGGGTCGGTTGCCGCAGCGATACCCGAACGCGTCGGGCCCCGGCGGAAATCGGACAGAACGCCGGCCCTCCCGCCTGCCTGCCGCCACGAATCGGGGGTTCCCGGGGAACCCGTCAGAAACGCCGTCGTTATTCCGGTGCGGGCGGGAAGCCGGGAAACCGGATCGGCCCCGGATGCCCGCCGGGCAGGTATCCGGAGCGGATTGCTCGACGAGCTTTCCTGGACGTCATCGACACTGATTCGACACAGGCGTCCGGCCGGGCTCCTGCCCCGAGACAAGAGCATTTCCCGAACGCGAAAGAGTATCAGTATACGCAAAGAAGAGGCTCGATTGAAAATACTATCGTCACCCGAGGCATTTTTCAACCAAGAGAGCTGCATTGGCCGCGCCCGCCAGATCCGGCGGCATGGTTTCGCAACGGAGCTTTCGGGGAGCCATGGCGGCCGCAACGGCCGAGGCCATCTCGTGCGGGTCGAGCCCGTCCAGCACCTTGAGAAAGCCCAATTCCTCCAGTTTGCGTGCCCGCAGCATCTGTTCCCGGTTCTGAGGGAACGGGTAGACGAGAGCGGGCACGGCCGCGCTCAGGATATCCATGCATGTGTTGTAGCCCGCCATGCTGATCGAAAGACTCGATTCAGCCATGCAGTCGAGAAAGTCATAAGCGAATTCCTCGATGCTCGTCCTGGAGTCGCGGGCTGCCAGGCTTGCCAGGACGTTGCGGTCCGCCATATCCATGAAGGGACCGATGAACACGCGCAGCCCGGCGTCAAGCTCGGGCAGCAAACGGAACGCCGTCAAGGCCGACTCGAGGAGATCCACTCCAACCTTGCCCCCGCCGGTGCTGACGACGATGGTTCTTCTCCTCGGCGGCTGTCGCCGTCGTCCGGGTTTTCGAGCAATGAATCCCGTGTAGCTCGTGGGGATCGCAATTTCATCGATGCGGCTGAACGTCTCGTCGAGTCTCATGATACGGGGGTCGGAGTGAACCATCAAGTGATGGTAGTGAGTGTTCAGGATTTCGAGCACGCCTTTTTCATAGGCGTCCTGGTCCGCTTTCTCGACGAGGATGTCGCGCAGGCTGCAGATCACCCTGGTGGACATGCCTTGCTGCCGGATCAATTCCAGCAGGGGCATCAGCTCGTATCTGAACTGCTTGCGCCCGAAGGGAAACAGTTCGGTGATCAGGACATCGGGTCGAAAAGACAGGAAAGTGTCCAGCAGAAGTTGTTTCCGCCTGGCCCGGGTTTCACCGACCGTTCCCTCAATGGCGTGAATCGCTTTGAAATCCTGGTCCATCATGAGGCCGGGAAGAGGCAACCTTCTTACGTGAGGCGGCGGGAGGTAGCCCGGGAGAGCGTCGCCGCCTTCAACAAACAGAACCTCGTGGTTCGCCAGGGCCGAAGCGAACTCCATGCTTCTGAAGAAATGCCCGATTCCAAGCACGTGCTGGCTGTAAAACATGATCTTCATAAACACGTCCGGCTCGTTGAGGGGACAGGGTTGCCGGCCTTCGTCAATCCGGAATGGCGCGGAGCGGGTCCCGGGTCGCCCCGAACGGACGCAATCCCGTCGTGAATCCGGGGGCACGATGCTTCAGCCCATCCGGACGCCTGCATGGCGGCCAAGTCTATGTCGCCCGGGGACAAAAGCCAAGTGAAATGATGCGAAGATCCGCAGGCGCCCGCATTCCGTCGATACGCATGACGTCGCGGCTCAGCCCAAGCGTCATCTCGCCTCACGCAACGACGCCACGGCGCGATGAAGGGCTCCTTCCTGCGTCGGGCGACATTCGCCGGCAGCCGCGAAGCCGCTCAACCGGACAATCAACCTTCGGCGAGTATGCGGGCACGGCACCCTTCCTTTCCATCCGGTCATTCGTTGCGGCGTTGCGCCGTGGCGTGAGACCGGGTTGCGTTGAAGATGGCGGCATTGGGCGGGCGAGCATAAAGTCCTCCCCCTCGTATGGACCTACGGGCCCGTCAGACGTAGCCGGAGGTGACGCGGGCGGGCATAAAGCCTGCGGACCGTGCGGATCCGCAGGGTGGGCACGGTCCCTCCGTGCCCACGATCAGGCCGAGCCTCCTGAACCCGCACACGTCATGATCCCTGTAAAACCGTGCGGACACCAGCCTCTTCAAAGGAGGCGTTCTACACGTCGGCTCCGGATCGTTCACGGCGCCAAGCGCTGGGGCAAGGGTATTGGGACCGTGGGCTGCGCGGCGGTGCCGCCCGCGGTTTTGATGTTCTAGGCCCGGATAATGCCGCCGTGAAAATGGGCGAGGCTGACGGGAGGAAGGTAACCTTGGGAAGCGGTTGGCGGGAATGAGGGGGAAAGCGCTTCCTTGCTCGGCGCAAAAAAGGGAAGAGCCGGGAGGGGTGGGTCCCGGCTCTCTCTCTGAATAGAGAAGCACAAAGAGGGTATGGATTGTGGTGACTATTCGAGCGTAGAATAACAGACTGAATCTGTGCTGAAATGGGGCGTATCACGTATTTCGAATGGGGGAATCCACGTATTTGATTGTACCGGGGCACCTACCGTGGAGGGTAGGTACGGCGAAGGCGACCCTTGCACCACCTCAATGCCCACGGGAACGTCGGTGGGATTTAGTATTCCATTGATTTTATGCCCGAGGCGGCTTCACCTCCGCGGGGAGGTCTGGAAATGGAGGATTTGGGTGCCGGGGCTATCCCGGCGGCTTCAGGTGCACGGAAACGTCGATTGCGGCATCTGGAACCCAAGTCGGCACGGGCCGGCGGCTTCACGTGCACGGGAAGGTCCATCTCCGAACGCGTCGGTCAGATCCTCCCCCCGCCGCGGCTTGAGGTGCACGGGAAGGTCACTGGAGCCGCAGCGCGGTCACGATGTTCATCCGCGCGGCCCGCAGCGCGGGCAGGATCCCTCCGACCAGGCCCATCACCACCGCGAAGGCCAGCGCGTTCACGACGATGGAGGAGTCCAGGGCGAAGCGGAAGGAAAGCTCGGAAAACGTCTGCCAGTTCATGGTGGAAACACTGATGCGGTTCATGAACGATGCCGCCGCCAGCCCCAGGCCGCCGCCCACCAGGCTGAGAAAAACCGATTCGAGGAGGAATGCGGTCAGGATGGTCGCGCGGCGAAATCCCATGGCCCGCAGGGTCCCGATTTCCGATACTCTGTTCGCCACGGCCGAATACATGGTGACCATGGAGCCGATCACTGCTCCCAGGCTGAAGATAAGCGTCAGGGTGAGGCCGAGGATCCGAATGAAACGGGCCATCAGTTCGGATTGAGAGGCGTAGTAGTCCGTTTCTCTCCAGGTTTCCAGCGTGAGACGGGGGTCGCTCATCGCGCGCTTGCGCAAAGCCGGGAAAGCCGACGGTTCCCTCAGGCGGCCGATTACGGAAGAATATGCGGTCCGGCGAAAAGTGGTCATCAGGACTTCGACGTCGGCCCAGATTTCAGAGTCGAACCCCGTTCCGCCGGCATCGAGGATACCGACCACCGTCCAGGTGCGTGAACCGAACGACATGGTCTGCCCGAGCCCGCCGACCGCGAACCTCTGCATGATGCTCCTGCCGGCCAGTATTTCGGACGTCCCCGACCGGGGCTCGCGTCCGGCCGAGATGTGCACCCGGGGACGCAATTGCATGGAAAGCGCGGGGTTGATGCCCCTCACCGTCACGTGGGCCAGGCTGCCGGTATCCCGCCTGTTCAGGTTGATCAGAATGACCGCCTCGCGCGCCGCCAGCTTCGTGCCGTCCCGGCCGAGGGCGATTTCGGGCATGCTCTCGACGATGGCGGCCTCCTCCCGGGAAACGAGGCTCTGCACTTCCGCCTCCGATGATCTGCGCACGAACACCGCGTTGTCGGGGCTCCCCGTGGTCACGAGTGTCTTCTGGAACCCCGCGGCCAGCATCAGGACAGCCGCGAAGACGAAGATGACCAGCCCCATCCCGCCGGCCGTCAGAGCGGTCGTAAGGCGACGAACCCACAAATTGCGATAACTGTAGCGAGCCAGGAGGAACATGGCCGATCGGAAACCCCATGCACATTATTGCCCGGATTCGGCGCTAAAGAGCGGTTTCCCGTCCAATTGCCAGGCCGGCGTCGGGATCGAGGGACGGCACGTCATGAAAATGGGAAGCCGCCTTCAGCAACCGTTCCCGGCAGAGTCCGAGATCACTTTTCATCCTCGCCCGGTATTCCGGGGGCCCATCGCTCCACCGGGGGATCAATTCCTGGTAGTAGGCGATTCCTTCCAGCAGGTTCGTTTCGAACTCCCTGAGGTATTTCGCGGTCTGCTCATTGGGGTGGGGCAGAGACCGGCGCAGTTCGTTGTCGAAGTAGTCGATGTACATTTCAAGCTCGGAGATGAACAGGTTCGGACGTGACCGATCCTCGATGATGTCCGCGCGTCCGTAAATGTGATCGACCATTTCCCGGAGACTGACCGCCCTGGTGAAATAGGCGAGTCCGGGCCCCGGACAGATTGCCGGTACGCATGGGCCGTCCCCGGATTCGGCCAAGCCGTGAGTGAGAAGCGCGGTTCCCCCGAGATCGGTGCACAGGCAGGATTTTGAAGTCACGGCTTCGATTGCCGCGCGGGCGGATTCCGGGTCGCTCCCGCCGGCGAGGATTTGCTCGATCTTGCGCTCCTGGTAGGCCCGCGAGGCGACGCAAATGGGGGTCTCGGAAAACTCCGTATTCGATTTCAAATACCCCTTGGTGCACGGACTTCCCGGTTTCCCCGTCCGAATCCGCGCCCGCTTCGCCTCCTCGCTGAGCGACGTCCTCAGGTTGTTGAAAGGCACTCCCAGCGGAGACACGTCGCTCAGAAAAAGGTCTTCCCGCCCGGCTTCGCACAGCCTCTTCAAGGTTGTCGGATCCACGGTGGTGGCCTCCGGAACGAGCAGAAAAGGTGTCCCCCAGCCCGTGGCGTCCAACCTGTAGTGACGGAGCAGGAAGTTCTGTTCGCCGGCCGTTCCGATACCGCCCTGGGCGGTGATCCGCAATGCGTGCGGACGGTCGAAGGTGCGCTTCTTTTTCTGGCGCAAGGCCCGGTTGTATATTTCGAACAATGTCGCGATCAGTTCGTCCTTCCTGTTCCTGAACTCCTCGAGACTCGGTCCCATCAGGGCGCCCCCGTGCGCGAAAGCATGCCCTCCGCAGTTGAGGCCGGATTCCAGGCGGAATTCGGAAACCCACAAGCCTTTCTTGGCGAAAAATTTGCCCTGGGTCAGCGCCGAACGATAGTCGTTCACTTTGATGACGATTTTTTTCTTGATATTCCCGTTTTCGTCGGCGTGGAAGTCGTCGAACTGCTCGGCGTAGCCGTACAGGCGACCATTGAAACCGGCTGAAAATACGATGGACGATTCCACCCTGCTCCTGGCGTACCCCCGCAGCGCAGCCAGGGCGTCCGAAAACTCGGACGGAAGCGGCTCACCGTTCCCGTCGAACGTGTGGCGATCCACCTTGGTCATGATGTTGACATCGATGGCGCCCGGTTTGATCCTCTCCCGCAACTCGTCCTGTATCCGCCTTTTCTCGACGGAATCTTTCAGGGACAGCATGGCTTTGTAGAGCTGCTTGAGGGGGGATGTCTCCGGGAGAAGCTCAAAATATTTCGTGATCTCACTGCCCATCTCGAACGCCGAAGCTTTGAGCTTCTCGAACTGCTCCTTGACCGCCTCATCCATCAGGTTCAAATAGGCGGTGATTCGATCGGCCCGCGAATCGTGATCCTGCTTCCGGATCGGTGTGCACTCCCGGCCCATCACCCGGCAGTAGAAACGCCGCATCTTTTCAATGAGCATGTCGTCGACGAGGGAAATCACGGACGAAATCCCGTACCTGGCGACTCTGAACGGTGATTCGATGGTGAACGCGGTTCCCATGACCGGAATGTGGAACGAGTGTAACAGTTCGCTCATATCGTTGTTCTCTCACTCATCAGGATTGTTCTCGAAAAACGCGGCCACGTCAGGTGGCAGCCGACTCGAAGCCGATCCGCTCTCGCGCTCCGGTCGAACGTAACGCCGGGGGAACGGACCATTCGGACACGCAGATCCGAAAAACCAATGGCCGGTCCCATTTCGCGCCGGCCTTACAGGAGAAACCCATACCGGTTCCTCTCGGACCGCACACAAACGCGCCTCACGTGTTTGAGAATTGCCTCCAGCCGATTTCCGTTGCCGATCCATATTCATAATCGGCCCCCACCCGGCAACACTCAACACTCAGAGCGGTTCCATCGTCGATTCCCGGAAAACGAAATTCCTTCGATGCGTTCGCCCGTCCCATGAGCAGTGCGCGCCCCAAAGCCGTTACATTACACTCAGTTCGAGGAAATGCCAAGGGAAGGATGTGAAAAAGGCGGCAAAGTATGGTGCAACGTCACCGTACGATATCGCATGGGGGTTCGTTCCCGGGCACGCTCCCTCAATTCATGGCGGAGCGAAACGCTTCCATCAAAGCCTGTCTTTCCCGGGCCGACAAAAGGTCGATCCCGCGTTGCCGGAGCAGCTTCCGATCATGGAATTCGGCGCCCAATCGCGAAAGAAACGAGAGCAGGGTCGAACTCTGCATTGCCGCCGTTTCGGGTTCCGCCGGGACGTCTTCCGGGATCGACGGCTTTCCTCCCGCGGGCTGCAGTTTTCTGTAGATTTCGCGATATTCTCTGGATTTTTCAGGCTCTTCGGTTTCAACGATCTTCGACAGCACCAGGTACACGAGAGCGTTCTTTTCCATTTCTTCGCGCGCCCCCGAGAGGACGACGAAGGCTTCCCTGGATTCCTTGAGCTCCCAGAGCGCCCACCCGAGCAGAACACGCGCTCTCAGGTGCTGGGGGTGGAAAATCAGCCCTTGTTCACAGACCTCCACCGCTTCCGCCCAGCGGCCCTGCGAACACAGAGCATCAGCCAGCATGGCGAAAACCAGGGAGCGGGGATCGTGCTTCAAGAGGGTCTTGTAGGCCATCACCTCGTCCGCGGATTGGTCCTCCGGCTTGAACGCAGCCGCGGCCCGCCCCGCTTCCTCGATCATGTGCTGCAGTGCCTGCCTTGTTCGGCGTTTTTCCCCGGCGCTCAAGGCGCCTTCGGCACCCTGGGGCGGCGTAGCGTGCGGAGCGGCCGGGGCTCCACCCGGGAATGTCATTTCGAGCTGCCTCGGAGTCGAATCGCCGGGATGCAAAAGTTCCGATCCGGGCGTTTCAGTACTCGATTGAACGCTCTGCGGGGATTCCTCGACACCGGCCAAATCGAGTGAATGGTCCAGCGAAACGGGCTCATCCGGTGTTTCCGGCGAGGATTCCGAAGGGTGTGCCTGCCGAGCCGGAACGGTGACCCGGGCGTCGTTTGTGAGTGTATACCCGGTGTGTGAAGGCCAGTTCTCCGCTTCCGAGAAAAATTCCAGAAATTGAACCGTTTCTTCCAGCGACGCAGCAAAGTCCTGGTCATAGCCCAGCGTTTTCATCTTCGTCCGCACTCCCTCCATGGCGAAGCACAGGAGGGATGCCGGCTCATCTTCATAATCGGGGGTAAGGTGCTGGATCAGGAAGGCGTCCAGCTTATTGGCCACCCGGGCAAGCGCCGGCAAGCCGAACATGCTGGCATTGTTTCCGAAATGCAAAATGGCCAAACGGACGGGATCGACGTTTTTCCCTCTCAACAGGTTTATGGCGGCATCGAGGATTTCAACAAGCGTGATCCAATCCCTTTGTGAGATCGCCTGGTTCATGACCTCTCCTTGAGCGTCGTTCACCTCCGGACACCAACGCGCGGTGTTCCATGCAAGCCCGGTTCGACAAAAAGAGCTGAAATCAATCTATTATTATACGGAAATCCTCAACCGTTGGAAGAAATACTTATTTCCAGCCGCAATTTGGTGGCAAGGAGATGCGCCTGGCGCAGCGGTTCGGGGATGCGGTATCTGCCGAGACAACGGGCGACGAGCCGTTCGGCGGATTTCTGATCGCACAGGTGCCCCGGCGATACGAAAATCGGTTTCACGTTGTCCCTGGAACAATAGACGCTGCCCACCGCTTCCCGGTCGAGATAAAGAGGCACGGAACAGCCCTTCTTGTTCGGCGGCGAGGCGTGTAGTCCGCACAACCGTTTCTTGGCGCAGCCGACGGCGGGCAGACCGAGATAGAGGCCGAGGTGGGCGGCCAGTCCGAACTTGCGTGGATGGGCAATCCCCTGTCCGTCGCACAGGAGGACGTCGGGCCTTTTTTTGAGCTGCTCGAAGGCCTCGATCAGCGGGGGGATTTCGCGGAAGGAAAGGAGTCCGGGGATGTACGGGAAGCGTACGGGGCAGATCGCGCGAACCGCTTCGAGGGGCAGCAGGTCCGGCCAGCTGAAGGTCAGCATGACCGCCGCGAGGCGGTCGCCGGCCTTGACATACCCGATGTCGGACGCTCCCAGGATGCGAAAATTCCGGGGAAGCGCCCGCAGGACGACTCTTCCGGCCAGTTCCCGCTGCAGGGCGATCGCTTCTCGAGGTGTCAGGTCCCAGGAATGCGTGATCCCGTCGCTCATCACATCCGCCGGCTCCAAGGCGCTGGTTCCGGCCGGTCTAACTGCAGCGCGAAAAGCCGCACGACCGGCAGACGATGCACCCGCCTTCATGTTCCACGGCGGCCCCGCAATCCGGACACGCCCCCATCTCGTCGCCCACCGACGCTACGTTGGCGTGAGCGTGGCGGTTGAGAACCTTGGCGATGGCATCGGAACACGACACGACCTGTTCGCCGTTTCCCCAGGTCGGAGACGGGCAGCGGATTCCCACAAGCTGTCTGATCACGGCCTCGACCTTCACGCCCGAGCGCAGCGCCAGCGAAATCAGGCGGCTGGTGGCCTCGATCTGCGAATAGGCGCAGCCTCCCGCTTTACCCATTTGCGCGAAGACTTCGCAAAACCCGTATTCATCGGAGTTGATGGTGACATAGAGCTTGCCGCAACCGGTGTTGACCCGCTCCGTGATGCCCATGGTCCTGTCCGGACGCGGTCGGGGCTCCACCTGCGGGTACTGCGGTTTGCGCTGAATGTTGAGCACCTGCACGTCCCGGCTGCCGTCACGGTAAATGGTGAGGCCCTTGCATCCCAACTTGTAGGCCTGCAGGTATGCGGAGCTGACGTCTTCGGGGGTTGCGCTGAAAGGAAAATTGATGGTCTTGCTGACCGCATTGTCGGTGTGTTTCTGAAACGCGGCCTGAATCCGGATATGCCAGTCGGGGGTGACGTCGTGGGACGTTACGAACACGTTGCGCACGTCGGCCGGGACCTCCAGGAAATTCTTGATGCTCCCTTTCTCCGCAATCTTTTTCATCAGTTCGTCGGAATAGAATCCGCGCTCCCTGGCCACCTTCTGGAAGAGAGGATGCACTTCCACCAGTTCCTGCCCGTCCAGGACCTTACGCACGAAGCTTATGGCGAAGAGGGGTTCGATTCCGCTCGAACATCCCGCGATGATGCTGATCGTGCCGGTCGGAGCGATGGTCGTTGTGGTGGCGTTGCGCATATGGGGCGTTTCCGGCCGTTCGTAGATCGAGCCGGCGTAGTTGACGAAATTGCCTCGTTCCTTGCCATAGTGGGCGGATGCAGCCTTGGATTCCTGCTGAATGAAGGACATGACCTTCTCGGCGGTCTCCACCGCCGCCTCGGAATTATACGGGACCCCGAGCGAGATGAGCAGGTCGGAAAAACCCATCACGCCCAGTCCGATTTTGCGGTTTCCCCTGGTCATGTCCTCGATGATCTGCAGCGGGTAGTTGTTGACCTCGATCACGTTGTCCAGGAAATGAACCGCGTCCCACACCACCTCTTTGAGGTGTTCGTAGTCGATGTTTCCGTCCCGATGCATGGAGGCGAGGTTGACGGAACCCAGGTTGCACGATTCATAAGGCAACAGGGGCTGCTCGCCGCATGGGTTGGTGCTCTCGATCTCGCCCACGTGAGGGGTCGGATTGTGCCGGTTCATGACGTCCAGGAAGATGATCCCCGGCTCGCCGTTTCTCCACGCCGACTGCGTGATTTCATCAAAGACCTTGCGGGCGGACAGGGACTGGACGCGCTCACGCGTGCGCGGGCTGATCAGATCGTACCCGGCGTCCTCCTCCACGGCCTTCATGAAAGAATCCGTCACGGCGATGGATATGTTGAAATTGGTCATCCGGTCGTTGTCGGTCTTGCACGTAATGAACTTTTCGATGTCCGGGTGATCCACCCGGAGGATGCCCATGTTGGCCCCGCGACGGGTCCCTCCCTGTTTGATGGTCTCCGTGGCGGTGTCGAAAACGGACATGAAGGACACCGGGCCGCTCGCCACTCCCTGGGTCGACAAGACCTTGTCGTTCTCGGGACGGATCCGCGAGAAGGAAAAGCCCGTCCCCCCGCCGCTCTTGTGAATCATGGCGGCGTGCTTGATGGCTTCGAAAATGCTGTCGATGGAATCCTCCACGGGCAGCACAAAACAGGCCGACAACTGCCCCAGAGGGCGTCCGGCATTCATGAGGGTCGGTGAATTGGGGATGAAATCGAGCGAGGTCATCAAGGCGTAGAACCTGTCCGCGGTCTCCTCCGCCTTTTCCGGCCCCTCAAAGGCAACGTCCGCCTGGGCAATGGTGCGCGCCACCCTCCAGAAGAGCTCCTCCGGGGTCTCTATCGGTTTGCCTTCGTCGTCCTTCTCGAGATAACGTTTCTTGAGAACCACCAGGGCGTTGGGCGTCATCCGCAACGGATGTTCTTTTTTCACGAGGGTCATGCGTTTCTTGTCCGAGCTCCCGAGTTTCGATTGGTGTCCGCTTCGTTCTTTCAAAGCCGGATTGCCGGTCTCCATCGTTATTTTATCCTTTTCGGAATGATCGTGGCAATGCATCAACATAAAGAACCGATTTCGGTCCCCCTGGACATGAATGACCATGATAGGGGAAAAACGGGGGGTGTCAAAATCAAATTTGTCATGGAAAAAGACCCCCTTTGAGCCAATCGCAAGATTTCATGGCGAAAACCCGGCATAATGGCTATCCTTCCGAAATCGATCGACTTTGCCGCGATGCGTCGGCTCGGCCCATCTGCATCACGGCCTCCCCCGGGGATTTCGCCGGATAAATGCGATGCGACCCTGGAAACCGTCAAAATGATGATTAAATTAGTTGCGATTTCGAAATTAATGTAATTATTCAGTGCGTTTACACAAAATGTGCAGGCGCCGCCCCCCATTTGTGAAAGATCGCGCTTGCGGGGGTTCGTGTTTGTATGCTGATATGAGGAGGAACAAGAAAATGGCAAAAGCGGTAGGAATCGATCTTGGAACCACCAACTCCGTAGTTACAATCTGGGAAAACGGGGCCGCCACGGTGATCGCCAATTCCGAGGGGGCCCGAACCACTCCTTCGGTGGTGGGATACACCGAGGACGGTCAGCGCCTGGTCGGGCAGATCGCGCGCCGGCAGGCGATTCTCAATCCATCCGCAACGATCTATTCCGCCAAGCGGTTCATCGGCCGCAAGTGGGGCGAAGTGGATGAGGAATCGAAGATCGTTTCATATAAGGTGGTACGCGGTCAGGGCGATGTGGTGCGCTTCGAGGTGCGGGGCAAAACGGTCGCTCCCGAGGAGGTGTCCGCTCAGGTGCTGCGCAAACTGGTGGACGACGCGTCCAAATATCTCGGCGAGAAGGTCACTGAAGCGGTCATCACCACGCCGGCCTATTTCAACGACGCCCAGAGACAGGCCACCAAGGATGCCGGTGAAATCGCGGGACTGAAGGTGCTGCGCATCATCAACGAACCGACCGCCGCGGCCCTTGCCTACGGGCTCGAAAAGAAGAAGAATGAAACCATCCTGGTTTTCGACCTCGGGGGCGGGACGTTCGATGTTTCCATCCTGGATGTGGGCGAGGGGGTTTGCGAGGTGCGCTCGACGTCCGGTGACACGCACCTGGGTGGAGACGACTTCGACAAGCGCGTGGTGGACTGGCTTGCGGACGAATTCAAGAAGGACGCGGGAATCGATTTGCGCGGGGACCGGCAGTCTTTGCAGAGACTTTACGAAGCTGCGGAGAAGGCCAAGTGTGAGCTGTCGAGCACGACGGAAACCCAGGTGAACCTGCCGTTCATCACCGCTGACTCCACCGGTCCGAAGCACTTGGTGATGAAGCTCACCCGCGCGAAATTCGAAGATCTGACGCACGATTTGGTGCAACGCTGCATGAAGCCCGTGGAACAGGCGCTGGCCGATGCGCGGCTGAGCGCCAAAGACATCGACGAGGTGATCCTCGTCGGAGGGTCCACCAGGATCCCCGCCGTTCAGGAGCTCGTGAAGAAGCTCACCGGGGGGAAACAGCCGAACATGAGCGTGAACCCGGACGAGGTGGTGGCGGTGGGAGCGGCGGTTCAGGCCGCTGTTTTGAAGGGCGAGGTCGAGGATGTCGTGCTGCTCGACGTGACCCCGCTGTCTCTGGGGGTGGAGACGCTCGGCGGCGTGATGACCAGGCTCATCGAGCGCAACACCACCATTCCCTCGCGTCGGGAAGAGGTCTTCTCGACCGCCGAGGACAATCAGTCCGCGGTGGACATCGTGGTTCTCCAGGGGGAGCGGGAGATGGCGCGGGACAACCGGGTCCTCGGCCGGTTCCGGCTCGAAGGCATTCGCCCGGCACCGCGGGGGGTGCCCCAGGTCAAGGTGATCTTCGATATCGACGCCAACGGCATCCTGAGCGTCACGGCACGGGACCAGGAAACCGGCAAGGAACAGAACGTCACCATTTCGGAATCCACCAACCTGCCCAAGAGCGAGGTGGAGCGCATGGTGAGCGACGCCCGGTCGCATGCCTCGGAGGACAAGATGCGCCGGGAAACGATAGAGAACCGCAACCAGGCGGACAGCCTGGCTTACCAGTTGGAGCGTTCCTTGAAAGACTTCGGGGACAAGGTGCCGCTGCATGAGAAAGCCCGCTCCGAGCAGCTCGTCCAGGACGCTCGGGCCGCCGTGAAGGATGAAAGCACCGGAAAGGAGCGCTACCAGCAATTGATCAGCGATCTCCAGCAGGCCGTTCAGATGGTGTCCGCCGCGGCGTACAGCCAGGCCGGGGGTGCGCAGGCGGGGGCGGCGGGAGGAACCCGGGAACGTCCGGCAGGAGGGGATGACGTCATCGACGCGGAATTCACCGAACGTTGAGCCTGAGGCGGCCCCTCGAACGCGCGCGGGCGCGGTTACGCGCGATTCAACCATGGAAATACCCTGCCCCGGCACATCCCCGCCGGCGGCCGGGGAATTCGACTGAATACCAAGGGGAGTCCCGCTGAACGCGCGCGGACACGGGGATTCATTGATGCGGCGGTGTTTTCCACGAACATGAACAGAAGGGACGCAACGGCACAGCATGGCAGTGAAGTTTAGAGACTACTACGAGGTACTGGGGGTTCCCCGTACGGCGACCCAGGAAGAAATCCAGAGGTCGTACCGGAAGCTTGCGCGGAAATTCCACCCGGATGTGAACAAGGCGCGCGACGCCGAGGACAAGTTCAAGGAGATCAACGAGGCCTACGAGGTCTTGAAGGATCCGGAAAAGCGCAAGAAATACGACCTTCTGGGTGAAAACTGGAAGACCGGTCAGGAATTCAGGCCGCCACCCGGCTGGGATTACCAATACGATTTCGGGCGCGGGGGAGGTCAGGGTGAATTCCAGTGGGGAGGGTCCGGCGGGTTCAGCGATTTCTTCGAGATGCTGTTCGGCGGGCAGCGCGGCGGACGTGCGCGCGGCGGCGCGAGGCGCGGCGGCGGGCCGGTGTGGAGCCAGGCGGGAGCCGACCAGGAAGCCACTGTCAGGATCAGCCTCGAGGACGCGTTCCACGGGGCCACCAAGTCCATCACGCTGCAAATGCAGAGCCTGACTCCCGATGGTCGGGTCGCGGTGCAGGAGAAGACCTACGAGGTCAAGATCCCGGTCGGAATCATGAGCGGCCGGAAGATCCGTCTTTCCGGCCAGGGTGGAGAAGGCATGGGTGGCGGGCCGAGGGGCGACCTCTATCTCAAGATCGAGATCGAGCCCCACGCGGTTTACAGGCTCAAGGACAGGGACATTTACGTGGATCTTCCGGTTACACCCTGGGAAGCCGTGCTCGGTGCCGATGTGCAGCTCACCACCCTGTCCGGCCAGGTGACGCTCAAGATTCCTCCGGGAACTCAAAGCGCTCAGAAGCTGCGGTTGAGGGGAAAGGGGATGCCGAATCCCAAGCTGACGGCCGGCGACCTTTACGTCGTGGTTCAGATAATGGTCCCGAAAAACCCTTCCAGGCGTGAACAGGAGCTTTTCGAAGAGCTTCGAAAAGAATCCGCTTTCAATCCACGGCTCTAGATCGAGGAGGGTCGGTCCATGGTGGAAAAGCGTTATTTCATGATCAATGTCAAAACGGTCACTTCCTCTTCGCCGTTCCTGACCCGGAACGAACTTGCCGTGCATTGTGGAATTCATCCCGACCTGATCGACCGGTTCATTCGACTCGGGCTGATTGATTTCATGGACCGCGACAGCGATGGAGAGGCCGTGTTTTCAGCCGAAGTGATTCCTCTGGTGAGAAGAATTCTGAGGCTTCGCAACGAACTGGGTGTGAACTACGCGGGGATAGGAGTCGTGCTCGAGCTTATGGCCCGCGTGGAAACACTGGAAAACCACATAAAGGAACTGGAAAGCAGAATCTTCGCCTGAGCCGCGCCCGCGCCGTCGAACCGGCGCATTCGGACCGGATTCGGAGCGGAGTTCACATATCCCGAATAGAGGAGGGTATCCCTTGATGGATCTGAACAAGCTCACGATCAAATCCCAGGAGGCGCTCAAAGCCGCCGAAACGAAGGCGATCCGCTACGGACACGTGGAAGTGGACGGCGAACACCTGCTCCTGGCGCTGTTGGAGCAATCACAAGGACTCATCCCGAGCCTGCTGCGAAAGATGGACGTTCAGGTCGACCGCCTGAGGGAGCGGTTGGAGCAGGAGCTTGAGAAAAAACCCAGGGTGAGCGGCCCCGGCATCGAGCCCGGGAAGGTCTACATCACCCAGAGGCTCAATCAGCTCCTGATCAAGGCCGAAGAAGAGGCCGGCTGGCTCAAGGACGAATATGTATCCGTGGAACACCTGCTGTTGGCGTTCATCCAGGAGGGCGGGGCCACTCCCGCGGGCAGGCTCCTGCAGGAAAATCGGGTCGGCAAGGATGCTTTCCTGCAGACCCTGACCTCGGTGAGGGGGAACCAGCGCGTTACCAGCGCATCGCCCGAGACCACCTACGAGGCTTTGCAAAAATACGGCCGGGACCTGGTGCAGGAAGCCCGCAGCAACAAGCTGGACCCGGTGATCGGCAGAGATTCGGAGATCCGCCGCGTGGTGAGGATCCTCAGCCGCAAGACGAAGAACAACCCGGTCCTGATCGGCGAGCCCGGAGTGGGCAAGACGGCCATCGTGGAAGGGCTCGCTCACCGGATCGTTCGGGGCGACGTGCCCGAGGGGCTCAGAGACAAGGCCATTTTCGCCCTGGACATGGGCGCCCTGGTGGCCGGGGCCAAGTACCGCGGGGAATTCGAAGAGCGGCTCAAGGCCGTGCTCCAGGAGATCAAGGAATCCGAAGGCGGCATCCTCCTGTTCATCGATGAGCTTCACACCATCGTGGGAGCCGGAAAGGCCGAGGGTTCCATGGATGCGGGCAACATGCTCAAGCCCATGCTCGCCCGGGGGGAACTGCACTGCATCGGCGCAACCACCCTGGACGAATACCGCAAATACATCGAGAAGGATGCCGCCCTGGAACGGCGCTTTCAGCCGGTTCTGGTCGATCAGCCCACCGTCGAGGACACCATCTCGATCCTGCGCGGGCTTAAGGAGCGCTACGAGGTGCACCACGGCGTCAAGATTCAGGACAGCGCCCTGGTCGCCGCGGCCGTGCTGTCCGGTCGTTATATCACGGACCGGTTCCTGCCGGACAAGGCCATCGACCTGGTGGACGAAGCCTGTGCGATGATCCGCACCGAGATCGATTCGCGCCCGGAAGAGCTCGATGAGGTCATGCGGAGGGTGATGCAGCTCGAAATCGAGGAGGTGGCCCTCAAGAAGGAAAAAGACAAGGCCAGCCAGGAGCGTCTCGAGGCGCTGCGCAAGGAAATCGGCGAGTTGCGCGCCCGCACCGACGCCATGAGCGCTCAGTGGGAAGCCGAAAAACAGGCGATCAAAAAGGTCCAGGCGATCCGGGAGGAGATCGAGAAGGTCCGACGGGATATCGAGGTCGCCGAGCGGCAGTTCGACCTTCAAAAGGTTGCCGAACTGAAGCACGGCCGCATGCCCGACCTGGAGAAAAAGCTGACGGCGGAAGAACGGGTGCTGTCGGCGGATCAGGACGGCAACCGGCTGCTTCGCGAAGAGGTGACCGAAGAGGAGATCGCCGAAATCATCTCGCGATGGACGGGAATTCCCGTGACCAGGCTGGTGGAAGGGGAACGCGAGAAGCTGCTCCGGCTCGACGAGGTGCTGCACCGGCGGATCGTGGGCCAGAACGAGGCGGTGAGCCTGGTCGCCGACGCCGTCATCCGGGCGAGATCCGGAATCAAGGATCCACGCCGGCCCATCGGGTCGTTCATCTTTCTCGGCCCTACCGGAGTCGGGAAAACCGAGTTGGGAAAGGCCCTGGCCGAGGCGCTGTTCGACTCCGAGGACAACGTGGTCCGGATCGACATGAGCGAATACATGGAAAAGCACGCCGTGTCGCGTCTGATCGGCGCTCCTCCGGGCTATGTGGGCTACGAGGAGGGCGGACAGCTCACCGAAGCCGTTCGCAGGAAGCCGTATTCGGTGATCCTGTTCGACGAAATCGAGAAAGCCCACCCGGACGTCTTCAACGTGCTCCTGCAGCTCCTGGACGACGGCCGCCTGACGGACGCCCAGGGCCGGACGGTGGACTTCAAGAACACCGTCGTCATCATGACCAGCAACATCGGGTCGGTCTATTTGCTCGAAGGCGTCACGGACGACGGGCAAATCAAGGAACGCGCCCGGGAGCAGGTGATGTCGGACCTGCGGCGCCAGTTCCGCCCGGAGTTTCTGAACCGGGTCGACGACATCGTTCTGTTCAAGCCGCTGACAGTCGGTGAAATCGAGAAAATCATCGACCTGCTGACCAAGGACCTCACGAGGAGGCTGAAAGATCGGCGTATCGAGCTGGAGCTCACGGGGCAGGCGCGCGCGTTCATCGCCAGGGCCGGGTACGACCCGGTGTTCGGTGCGCGGCCGCTCAAGCGGTTCCTGCAACACAACCTGGAAACCCGGATCGGACGGGCATTGATCGCCGGGGATATCCCCGACGGCTCAACGATCCGCATCGATCTCCAGGACGGGGATCTGTCGGTGACGCACACCGTGAATGAAAACGAATAGACGTGAATGGGGCGGCCGGCGGGACGGACCTGCCGGCCGCGCTGTTTTTTCCCGCGGGATGCATCGGCCGCTTTCGGGCAGCCTCCCCGCCGGCCTGTGCACATGCCCGGGAAGCAGGATTGATCGATTCCACCGTCCCTGCGGTCCGCAACGATTTTCCGATTGACTTTCCGCATATTGATTCATATATTTCCATTCGGCTATATAGTGCCGTGCGAAAGGACCGAGCAGGAGGATGCCCGTGAGAACCTTTATCAAGGTCATGAAAGCGCTCTCCGATCCCAACCGTGTGAAGATCCTCAAGATGCTTCAAGAAAAAACGCTCTGCGTGTGTGAAATCCGGGCATCCCTCGGAGTCGCCCAACCGACGGTGTCCAATCACCTCAAGCTGCTCGAGAACGCCGGCCTGGTCCGCGCGAAAAAAAACGGGCCATGGGTCGATTATTCGCTGTCCGACGGCAGCGGGAATCGGTATGCGGCAGCCCTTCTGGGGAATCTGAAACATTGGCTCCGGGATGAACCGGAAGTCCTGCGCCTCACGAAAAGCCTTCCGAACATCCGCAGGCAGGACGTCTGCAGAAAGTGACCGGTGGGCGCGGCCCGGGCGGTGCAAGGCCGGGATATGTTCGCGCGGCGCGCCGGTTTTCGGCAGATCGGCTGCCTGGGCGGTGCGAACCCGTGCAACACCGGGATGGGAGCTCCCGGAAGGCGATATTGGAGTGTCTCTGGTTTTCCACGGATGAGGATTCAGCATGAAAGCAATCGATCAGAACGCATGCTGCTGCCCGGTCGCGAACCATGAGGGAACGGACCCGGCGGAGGCTTCGGGCGAACGGCGGGCACTGGCCCGGTACCTGCTTGCGGGGGTACTCGTGCTTGCCGCCTGGGTGTTCGTCTACCTGAACCTCGAGGCCCTTTCCCGGCTGGTCGTCTTCAACCTGCTGGGATTGCCGCCGAACAACCACTTCAGCAGCGCGGTGCAGTTCTTCCTCTACGATACTCCAAAAGTCCTCATGCTGCTCACCCTGGTTGTGTTCGGCGTGGGGGTCGTGCGTTCCTTCTTTACGCCGGAACGGACACGCAGGATTCTTGCGGGCAAAAGCCAGACCACGGGCAACGTCCTGGCCTCTCTGCTGGGAATCGTGACGCCGTTCTGTACCTGTTCGGCCATTCCGCTGTTCATCGGCTTCGTGACGACCGGCGTTCCCCTGGGGGTGACCTTTTCATTCCTGGTTTCGGCTCCCATGGTGAACGAGATTGCCGTGGTGCTGCTGTTCGGGCTGTTCGGCTGGGAAGTGGCGGCCATCTATCTCGGTACCGGCCTGATGATCGCCATGGTGTCGGGCTGGGTCATCGGGCGACTGCGGATGGAACAGCATCTTGAAGACTGGGTCATGCAGGTCCAGATGGGCGAGGGCTGCGTGGTCGAGGAACAAAAGACCTGGACGGACCGCATCCGTTATGGCCTCGACGCCGTACGCGACATCGTGGGCAAGGTGTGGAAGTACGTCGTTCTGGGCATAGGGGTCGGGGCCATCATCCACGGCTATGTGCCGGAAGGTTTCATGGCTTCCATCATGGGCAGGGGCGCCTGGTGGTCGGTGCCTCTTTCGGTGCTGATCGGCATCCCGATGTATTCCAACGCCGCGGGTATCATTCCCGTGGTACACGCGCTCCTGGAGAAGGGGGCCGCGCTCGGCACCGTGCTCGCCTTCATGATGTCGGTCATCGCGCTCTCCCTGCCCGAGGCGATCATCCTGCGGAAGGTCCTCAAGCCGCGGCTGATCGGCGTATTCTTCGGGACGGTGGGAGTGGGGATCGTCCTCGTGGGATACCTGTTCAACCTTCTCATCTGACCCGTTGACAGAAGGGCTGGGCCGTAAGTGACCCATTGCCCTTCTGAGAGAAGATATGGACGCGACGTCGCGGGCGGGATTCTTCCGGTAGCCACGGCCCGGCCGTCAGAGCGGCTTGATCGCGGCGACGGTGATGCTCGTGATGGATTCCGCGAAGCTGCAAGCCTCTTCGCTCGACAGCCCGGAATTCCCGGCTGTTTCCTGTACAGCCGGATCGGCGACGACCAGTTCGATCGGAAACACGGTCTCGTTCAGGACCCGGACATGGCGAAACCCCGCCGTTTCAATACCCGCCAGGTATTCGCGCTTCAGAACGGCCCCCGACAGGCATGCAACGTAAGCATCCATTGAATTCCTGATGAATTCGGGCAGTTCCGCCGTCAGGACAATGTCGGAAACGAAGAACCGTCCACCGGGCTTCAGGACCCGGAAAGCCTCCTTGAAGACTTTCGGCTTGTCGGGCGAGAGGTTGATCACGCAGTTGGATACGATCACGTCGACGGAACTGTCCTCGACGGGAAGGTTTTCGATCTCCCCGAAGCGAAATTCAGTGTTCGCGTAACCGCCCTTGACGGCGTTCTCTTTTGCTTTGGCGATCATCTCCGGCGTCATGTCCACACCGATGACCCTCCCGGTAGGGCCCACTTTCGCCGCGGCGAGGAAACAGTCCAAACCCGCTCCCGATCCCAGGTCGAGAACCGTTTCGCCTTCCCGGAGAGCAGCGATGGCCGTCGGATTGCCGCAGCCGAGCCCGAGGTTCGCGCCCTCGGGGACGGTCTTCAACTCATCCTCGCCGTACCCGATTTGCAGGCCGACATCGTCCGGAAGGGAGCCGGCGTCACCCCCGCAGCACGACCTGCCGGTCTTTCCACAACAGGAGCCCTCGAGCCGCGCAACCCTCGCGTACCCAGAGCGAACCGCTTTCCTGATCTCTTCGGCTTTCATGCCCAGCTTCCTCCATCGCTCATCGATCATCCCGACCGGCGAGCATCCCCTTCACCAGGGGGCCGAGAAAATCGCTCACCTGCGCCGCCAGGGTGTCGGCCTTGATCAGCGTGAGGCAACAGATTTCTCCGTCCTTGTCCCAGCTGATCACGGCCAGCTTGTCGCCCGCCCGGAGGTTCGCCTTCCTGCGCAAATCCTTGGGCAGCAGTATCTGCCCGCGCTCGTCCAGGCTGACCACGGACTCGACCTTGCAACAGCTCCTGCAGGCGCTTTGCGAAAAACACGATCCTTCAGTTTTTCCCGTCGACATCGACCGTATTCCTTTTCACTCATTTCTCATTTTACGGATTCTTCAGAATATTCCGTAACCTGATCAGCGCAAGAAGTCAAGGGAAACGCATCAAGGTGGGGGCGGGCGTGGGATATCGCCGCGTGAACCGGCGGGATGCCCGGGAACGGCCTGGTGATTGTGGATGTTCGCGAGCCGCGACGCATCGCTGCGGCGACGGCGGTCTCGGGTCGCTTCCTTGCGGTGGACAAGGAAAAGCGGCGGCACCGTTTCACTTGGAGAGGCAAGGCGAAGGGCGCGACGGCATCGAACCGGGATGTCCCGGGAGGGCGGACGCCGGACGGAATTTTTCCGGTATTGCGGGCCTGCCGCCGGTGTGAGCGGATGGACATATGCGGGAAGGCAATGTATCATGCGGACGGTGGTCGGTCTTCGTGCGCGGGATGCCGCCTTGATGCGTCCATCGGTCCGGCGGGGCAGAGCGTGGGGATCGACGGGGCGTCGGCTGCGGAATCCTTCCTGAAAGGGCAATGGCATGGGCGGTTTGTTCGGAATCGTGTCTCGTGACGACTGTGTCTCCGATCTGTTCTATGGAACCGATTATCACTCGCACCTCGGGACCCGGCTCGGGGGGATGGCTGTCTGCAACTCCAATGGTATCCAGCGCTCCATCCACAACATCGAAAACAGTTATTTCAGGACCCGGTTCGAGTCCGACCTGGCGCGGTTTTCCGGCAACAAGGGCGTCGGAGTCATCAGCGACACCGATCCGCAGCCGTTGATCGCCCGTTCGCACCTGGGGACGTTCGGCATCGTCACCGTGGGCAAGATCAACAACATGGAAGAACTGCTCCACAGGGCATTCGATGAAAGGCGGAGCTTTTTCGACACGGCGGGCGGGGTGGTCGGCCCCAGCGAGATGGTGGCCAAGCTGATCTGCTCGGAAGACAACCTGGAGGACGGAATCCGTAAGGTCCAGGCGTCCATAAGAGGCTCCTGTTCATTGCTGCTGCTCACCGACGACGGGATCTACGCCGCGCGGGACAGGCTCGGGCGGACCCCCCTGGTGATCGGCCGCCGCGACGGGGCGCGGGCGGTCAGCTCGGAGTCGTGCGCCTTTCCGAACCTGGGTTTCGAGGTGGAACGTTTCCTGGGGCCCGGAGAGGTCGTTTACGTCGCCTGCGACGGTTGGGAACAGCGTTTGCCGCCGGGGCGGGAGATGCAGATCTGCTCTTTCCTCTGGGTGTACTACGGCTACCCTGCGTCCGACTACGAAGGCATCAACGTGGAATTCGTCCGAAATGCGTGCGGATGCGCCCTGGCACGCGACGACGCCGCCGAGGTCGATTACGTCGCGGGCATTCCGGACTCGGGGATAGGGCATGCCCTCGGGTACGCCAACGAAAGGAGAATCCCGTACCGCCGTCCGTTCGTCAAGTACACTCCCACCTGGCCGCGCAGCTTCATGCCGCAGGACCAGCGTCTGAGGGACCTGGTGGCGAAAATGAAACTGATTCCCGTCCACAGCCTCATCGAGGGCAAACGCCTCCTGTTCTGCGAGGATTCCATCGTTCGCGGAACGCAGCTCAAGGACAACATCGAGATCCTGTTCGACTACGGGGCTGGCGAGGTGCACATGAGGGCGGCTTGCCCGACCCTGGTCTTTCCCTGTGAATTCCTCAATTTTTCGACTTCGCGATCCACCGCGGATCTGATCGGACGCAAGATCATCCATGAGCTGGAAAACGGCCGGGACAAGGACCTGCAATCCTATATCACCGCGGGGTCGGAGAAGAACCTGGCGATGGTCGAGGAGATACGCAAACGCCTGCGCCTCACCACGCTTCGCTATCAACGGCTCGACGACCTAGTGGCGTCCATCGGGCTGCCGAAAGAGAAGCTGTGCACACACTGCTGGGACGGCTCGAGCAGGGGCGCGTGAGCGTTGGGGAAAAGGCATCGCGCCCTTCCCGGTATGCCCGCAACCATGGCCAAATTCGAGAGCGTATCCATGCGATCGCGGGTACGACTTCTGTTTTCCCGATCACCCCTGGTGCGGGGCGGTGGAACGGACGAAGGGCGCTCCAGCCACGCAAGATGCCCGGTGGAGGCATTTCCCTGGACAAACTCATATCTGAAGCGGTTCATCATGTTCTCTGAGCAGGAGGCTCCATGTTCAAGCTCATCGACATGCTTTCGCAGAAGTCCGGGGACGTTCCCGCGCCGGCGGACGACACGGACAACGGGATGTCCGCCGATCGCCGGTCCTTCCTCTTTGCTGCCGCCTGGCTGATCGGCGCCGGCATCGCTCCCGGTTTCCTGCTGAGAGCGCCGGGGTATGCCGGAGAAGGCGGGCGACCGGTGGCGGCCGGTCCCCCGGAGGGGCTTCGTTCCCTGCCGGCTCCATTCCCGGCCAGGGACAAGGTCCCCGACCCGGAGCGGATCACCTTTACGGTTCGATACCCGGGTAAGGACTCCATCAAGCTGGAAGGCCATTTCTGGTACAACAAGGACGCGAGGGCGGCAGGGAGGAAGTGTCCCGCCATTGTGGAGTTGAATCCCTACCGGCGCAGGGACGGGATGATGTCCTCCGACAGCGGTTATTATCCTTGGTTTGCCTACCACGAATACCTGTGTTTCCGGGTCGACCTGCAGGGGGCGGGGGATTCGCAGGGCATTCTCACGGACGAGTACACGGATGAAGAGCTCGTCTATTGCACGCAGGTGATCGAACAAATTGCCGCCCATCCCTCTTGCGACGGGAACGTCGGGATGACGGGCACGTCCTGGAGCGCCATCAATTCCCTGATGGTGGCCGCGCGAGCCGATTGTCCTCCGGCATTGAAGGCCGTTCTCGTGATCTGCGGGACGGACGACCGTTACAACGATGACGTGCACTACATGAACGGCGCCATGATGCAGGACAACATCGGGTGGGCGTCCTCGATGTTCGGCTGGCTCGCTCAGCCTCCGGATCCGCTCGTGGTCGGAGATCGTTGGAAGAGCATGTGGCGTGCGCGAATCCGCGCGGCGGATTTCTGGTTCAAGCATTGGGGAAAGCACCAGGCCAGGGATCTCTATTGGAGTGCTTCAAGCGTCAGGGACAGATACGGCCGCGTGAAGGTGCCCGTCTACATCGTGTCCGGCTACCAGGACGGCTACAAGAACCCGGTGCCTCGCGTGGTCGGCGGGCTGCGCGCCGCGGGGATGCCGGTTCAGGGGCTGATCGGTCCCTGGGGGCATGCCTCTCCCAACTCCGGTTATCCCGGGCCCAGGATCGACTGGCTTCCCTACGTTCTGACGCACTGGTGGGACAGGTGGCTCAAGGGAAAGACGCCGGATCCCGACACGGAACTGCCCGAGCTGACCGTGTGGCTCGGCGAGTCCAAAGAGCCCAAAAGCTCCAGCTGCGGGCGGGAGAAGGGCAGGTGGGCGGCCGAAGATGGGGAATGGACGACCCGTGTCAGGGAAAGAATCTTTTATTTATGGCCCGATCGCCGGCTCAGATCCGCATTGCCGGACTCCCGCGCGAGTGTCGTCGGCACGGGCGACCTCGTTGTGGCCGCCAGGATGCTCGAAACCTCCTCATGGGGCCATTGCGGCAACAACGATCTCCCGGGGGACCAGTCGCAAGCCGACGCCGCGTCGCTGCATTTCGACAGCGCTCCGCTCCCGAAGGATCTGGATTGCTTCGGTTATCCGACGGCACGCCTCAAGCTCTCATGCAACAAGTCCATTGCGTCCATCGCGGTTCGCCTGTGTGAAGTGAGCCCCGACACAGAGGCTTCTCACCTGGTGAGCTACCGCTTTTTCAACCTGTGCTGCCGGGACGGAGACATGGCAAAGCCGCGGCCGGTCGAGCCCGGTGTCGTCTTCGATGTGACCGTGCCGCTCAACGTGATCGGTCACACCTTCAAGCAGGGCTGGCGCATCCGGCTTTCCGTCTCGCCTTCATTCTTTCCGACCATGTGCCCGAGCCCGGAGCTCGCGACCATCACTTTGTACGCAGGCCGTGCCGGGACCGGTTCCCGCATGAGCGCGCTTTCCTTGCCCGAGCGCAAGCCGAGGTCGGAGGACGCTCGCCTGGAAAGCCTGCTTCCGCCGGATCCCCGGATTTTATGGGTGGATTCCGGTACCTACGTGCCGACCGCAACCGCCCGAAACGGGGAGGACACTCGCCTGGTGAGGCAGTTTACCGTTCTGGGGAAAAAGGGCACGGTGGTCAGAAAAACGACCGACTACGGCCGATATCGCTATGACGGGCCTCTCGAGGGGCTGTGGGTTGACGAGGTGGATCGCGAGAACTTCATGGTCGTCCACGACGAGCCCCTCACTTTTTGCGGGTACACCAGCTCGAGGGTGATCCTGGACAGGAACACGGGCGGATCGCACTGGAAGGTAATGGCCAGGAGAACGACCAGGGTCTGGTCGGAGTGGGATTCCGGGGGCCGGCTTGCGTTCAGGTACAAGGCGACGATCCGGACATTCGTCGGCACACCCGGCGGCGGCTGGGAACCGTTCGAAAACAAGACCGTCGAGGGGACGATTCCACGGTTGTGGGTGTAAACGGCGCATCGGTGCCCGGGGCGTCATTTGAACCGATCGTCCGCCCGCGTTTCTTTGACCCGACCGGCTTTGCCGGACAGCCATCCGATCCTGTCCGTTTCCCGCGCGTCAAATTCCGGGATGTAGGGTTTGATGTCCAACAGGGGCGTCCCATCGAGCACGTCGACGTCTTCGATGTGCAGGATGTTCCCTTCCACCTTCAGAAGTCTCACGATGGAAATGCCGATGGGATTGGGACGCCTGGGAGCCCGCGTGGCGAACACCCCATGGCATCGGTCGTCCAAAAAGGGCTTGACCTCCAGGGAATATCCCTCGCTCATGTGGAAATGGTAGATCAGAATAATGTGCGAGAAGCCTTGCAGGTCCTTCAGCCCGCCTTCCAATTCCGCGTCCAGTTCCAACGTTCCCGGAACGCCTTCGGCACCTTTGGCCTGGATGGGCATCCCTTGAACTTCCTTGAAGGGAGACCGGATGACTCCGATGGGAAAACAGGTCAGTTCTTGCATGACGGGATCCTTTGCGTCAGTTTGCCGTAATGGCCGACGGAACCGTCGGAACGGGAGCGGGAATCGCCTTCCACCAGAGAGTAAAATTAAAAAAAATTCCAGCCGAACGCAAGTTTTTCCGGTTTGCCCGGTTTAACAGGGTAGAGGCGAAAGAAAAGGATAACGGCTGCGCCGCGGAGGACGTCTTCGGGTGGGGTTCATTCGAGCGTGAATCGGACGGCGGGGCATTGTGGAACTTTGTACTGGGACTTACCTGGAAGAAGGGAGGCGGGACGTCATGTCAACGGACGGCCGGCTTGAAGGGCTCGAGAACGGGGGCGTTGTGGATGCCGAAACGGCGACTGCGCCCAAGGCGAAGAATCTTTACAACAAAATGGAGTGGGCGGGGGCGTTCGGGGATGTCGGCACGCTGATTCCATTCGTGGTGGCCTACATAACGATCGTCAAGGTGGACCCTCTCGGCTTGCTCTTCATGTTTGGAATCTGCCTGCTTGTTGCCGGGTTCTATTACAAGACGCCCATCCCCATTCAGCCCATGAAGGCAATCGGGGCGGCGGCCATTGCCGGGGGGATAAGCCCGGCGGCTCTTTTCGGGTCGGGCCTCACCACGGGCATCTTCTGGTTTCTCGCCGGCGCGACCGGGGCCATAAGACCCATAGCCCGGCTTGCGACCAAGCCGGTCGTACGCGGCATCATGCTGGGCCTGGGCCTCTCCTTCATGGTGGATGGGGTCAACCGCATGAGGACGGCTCCCGTATTGGCGGGCATCGCTCTCGTCGTAACCTACCTCCTTCTCACCAATCCGAAAATCCCGGCCATGTTCATGCTTTTGATCATCGGAATCGTGTCGGCGGTGATCATGAATCCGGAGTTCCTGTCGCAACTGGCCGGGATCCATGTCGGATTCCGCCTGCCCGTCTTCAGCCTCGACATGATCAATTGGAACGACATCGTCACGGGCACGCTCCTGTTTACAATCCCCCAGATACCTTTGACCCTGGGCAACGCGGTCATTGCCATCACCGCCGAGAACAACGAGCTCTTTCCCGACAGGAAAGTGACGGAAAAGAAGATCGCCGTTTCCCAGGGCATCATGAACCTGGTCTCGCCTTTCTTCGGAGGGATTCCCATGTGCCACGGCGCGGGCGGGATGGCGGGACACGTTCGTTTCGGGGCGAGGACGGGCGGCGCGCTGGTGATACTCGGAAGCATCCTGGTCGTTCTTGCCCTGTTTTTCAGCGAGTCCGTCGCTCTCATCTTCAAGATTTTTCCCAATGCGATTCTGGGGGTTATCCTCTTTTTTGCGGGCTCCGAGCTGGCGATCGTGGTAAGGGATATCGGTGACAAGAAATCAGATTTCTACGTGATGCTCATCGTGGCGGCATTTGCAATGTGGAATATGGGAGCGGCCTTCCTGGTGGGGATCATTCTGGATGTTTCCCTGCGAAGGGGCTGGATAAAGGTCTGAAACGAAGGGGCGGAAGGCGGAGGATCGGGTTTTTCATGGACCGCCCCGGGAGCGTCGGGCGCTGTTGCGGCAACCGGATGGAGGTTGATCGGGCAGGGGCGGGCAAAGAGCGATGTCCATGGATGACCCTGATCTTGTACTGGTGAATGCCGCGAGCCGCGGCGACGTGGACGCCTTCGAGTCGCTGGTCGGGCGCTACCAGGGCCCGCTGCTCAATTTCATCGCCAGGACCCTTGGGGATCGCGCCACGGCCGAAGACCTCGCCCAGGAAGTTTTCTTGAGGGTCTATCGCGCGGCCCCCCGGTTCGAGGCGAGAACGAAGGTCTCGACCTGGGTTTTTCGGATAGCCTACAACCTGGCCATGACGGAGCTCGACCGCCGGAAGCGGCGGCGGACCCTGGCCGAGGCCCTTCATCGAAACGGGAAGGAGGCTTCCCGGGAGGCTTTGGCCGACCCGGGAGAAGACCGTGAGTTCCAGGAGGAAATCGCATCGGCGCTCGACGGACTTCCCGGCAATCAGAGGGCGGTGCTGCTCCTGCGCCTGCACCAGGATTTGTCCTATCGGGAGATCGCCGAAGTCCTGGGGACAAGCGTCGGGAGCGTCGAGTCTCTGCTGTTCAGAGCCCGCAAGACCCTGAGAGAAAGCCTGGGGAGAAGAAAGCAACACGGAGGGACGAAGTGAAGTGCGAAGCAATCCGGCTGAGGCTGGTCGCCTATATGGACGGCGAGCTCGATACCGAGCTGCAAGGGCAATTTGCCGCTCATCTGCGGCAGTGCGAGGAATGCCGGAAGGAGCTGGAGGCACTCGGCGACGTCGACGCGCTGGTCACGAGTCTTCCCCGGTACGGTCCGTCCGCGGATTTCGCCCGCATCCTCGTATCGAAGGTTCGATACACGGTTGCCCCCGTGCGCAAGGGTCCTATTCTCCAGCGGGCATGGAAGACCCTGCTTGAATATTCAGGTAGATTCGTCGAGCTTCTCGAGCCTGAAACACGCGTCGGCACGCGCTCCCTCGATGAGTTCAACGACATTCCCGACTCTTTTATCGGCTATGCATACTTCAAGGTTCTCGGCCCGCAAAGATGAGGGTTTCTCAATGAACGCTGCATCTTTCCTCTATGGTTTTGTTGCCGCCGTCATCCTCGTTTCCGTTGCCCTGAGCGTCGTTTACCTGGCTCTCAGCAAGGCCCGCGCGAGGAAAGGAAACATCAAGGGATACCTCGATCTCATTCCCGATCTCACGGAAGAACAACGCGCGCGGCTTCGGGAGATTCGCACGGTGTTTCTGCCCAAAGTGGAAGGAATCCGGCAGGAGATGCGTCTCAGGCGAGGCGAGCTGGCCGAGCTTCTTTTCGGTGAGCCGGCGGACCGGGAACGCATTTACGAAGTCGCGGAAGGGATCATCGGCAAGCAGTCGGAGCTCGAACACGAAGTCATCGAGCACATCCTCGAGGAAAAGGATCTGCTCACCCCGGCCCAAAAGCGCAAATTCTACGAGATCATCGTCGACCAGTTCTCGGGCGGGGGACTTGGCGTCCACGACGTGAGGGCGGGAAAGAAGACGGGAGACGCCGGCCGAAACCGCTGATGCGGAAGGCGCGCCTCACAATGCGGCGTGATGCGCTCATGCCCGGCGCGCGGCTTCGGCCGCGTCGCTTCCGCAGCTTCATTCAGACATCACGCAGTCCATTGTCGCAGGGCGTCGCCAGGCCCGTTTCGTCCGGTCCGTGTCCTTTTGATTGAACCGGCCTTCACAAAGTGCTATCCTTCATTCCCGTTGTGACCGGTTTGATAGGATAGCGGCGTCGGGCGGAACCGCCCGATTTTTCCGTTTTGCCCTCCGGGCGAAATTTCGAAGGAAACGCTGACGATGATGATTCGCGCTTATGTCGGATTTGACGACACGGACTGCCCCGATTCGGATCGTGGAACGGGCAAGCTGGCCCGATGGTTCCAACGGGAATTGCCGGAAGGCTGCAACGTGTGGGGGGTGGTGCGCCAGCAACTCCTGGTGCACGACGACATCCCTTATACATCGCATAACAGCAGTGCATGCGTGATCGTGGAGATGCCCGACGCGGGCCTCCTTGACGACCTGGCTTCGAGGGCCGCCCGGCATCTCGAACGCCATTCTCTGGAAGGGAGCGATCCCGGGCTTTGCGTCGCCTGCGACGGAGACCCGTCATTGGCCGGCCTGGTCGCTTTCGGCCAAAGATGCACCCGGCAGGTGGTGAAGCAGAAGGATGCCATGCACGCCGCTCGCAACATGCATCTTTCCGGGCACGGCGGGACGAATGACGGCATCATCGGGGCCGCCGCGGCCGTCGGGCTGACGGTTCACGGATGGAGCGGCAGGTTCATCGAATTCGGAAAGCTGCGCGGTCTGCCGGAAAGGGTCCGGGTGTCCGAGCTCGAACGACTCGACATCATGCCCGTATCCCTGGATCGAGACGGGCAGGTCCCGGCTCCCGAAGACCTGGTTGACACGAGAGGATGGCTGCGCCCTCGCCTTTGGGGGAATCGGCCCATTCTGCCCGTCATCCCGAGCGAGAAGGGCGTCTGGGAGTCGCTGGGGGAAAAGCGCAGGAAGGGAGCAAAAGAGGCGGGACGCCCTCTTGCCGGCGTCCGGCAGCCCGTGGAAGAATTCCCGGAGCAGTCTCGTTCGTGATTTCCGCCAATCGCCGGGAACCGGGTCGGGCCGCCAACCACGCGTTCAGGACTACTCGGCGCTGCCGGCCGCGCGGGTTGCGCGGTATTGCTCGACAAAGGCGCTCAGGTTCCTGGCCTGCCTCTCCATGTACTCGATCCACAGGGCGAGCATCTGCCTGCCCTCTTCGGTGAGGCGATACATGCGTTTTGCCGGCCCCGCCTCCGTATCCCACTCGGACGAGACCAATCCATCCCCCTCCAGCTGGTGCAGGTGTCGATAGATCATTCCCGGTGGAGCCTGCCCCTCCACGAATCCGAATCTCTGGATGTTCTGGATGAGTTCATACCCGTACGACGGCTTTGGATAAAGGCCCAGCAGGATGGACGGCTGCATGTAGCGTTCGCGTTTCCCCTGTTCCGGTCGAGCTTTTTTTCCCTTCGGTTCCGGCATATCTTTCCTTGATCTATATCCATGAAGCATATATAATCTTAATGGAAGCAGTCGGCAGGAAACGTTTTCCGTTCACCCGCCACCATTGGTCGCAAAGGAGAAAGCCATGCCCACCATTTTCGTTCGTGAAAGACGTAAGATCGAAACCGGCGAAAAGAAACCCCGCTACCGGGTCGTCGGCGTCCATGACCTCAACCTCAGAATCTACGTTGAGCACATCCGCAAGAAGGAACTCGATCAACTTGCGGAGGCCATCGGAGCCACCGTGGTGATCCTCAAGGGCGGAAAGGAGGAAAAAGAGGCGGCACAGGGCAAGGCGGAGTAGCATTACCGCCGCGCGCACCATCTGCGCCGCCCGTGCGGAGAATCACTCCTCCTTGTAGATGATGGTGCCCACGTGCTTCCCCTCCAGGGCGTCGAGAATATGCTCCGGATGGTGCAGCGCGTCGATGATCTGGAGCTCCTTGAGGCACTTCGCTCTTTGGAGCAGGGTGAGGATCGGACGCTCGATGATGAGGTCGTCGAGATCCAGCTCAAGGAGCTCCCTGGCCGAAATCCGGTCGAAGAACCGGAGTTTCTTGCGTTCGGCTTTGGCGACTTTCTTCGGATCGTTGCTGAAGAGGCCTCTTTCGTCTTTGAGGTAGATGAGCGAGCGGGCGCCTATGTTTTCGGCCAGGAGAAAAGCACCGCAGTCAGTCCGGTGAGGCGGGATGGACCCGATTTCGGCGGGGTGCTCGAAAAAGCCGTACGGCGGAATTCCGTAGGTGATCGGCAGGTATCCCCGCCGACAGAACATGGTGAGCTGCTCGAGGTTATCCCCGTGTCCGATCTTGACCCCGCCGTGTTTGTTGAGAAGCACGCTCATCATCTCGGCATTCTGCCAGGAAACCTTGTCACCGAGTTTCGAGAGCACGCCGGTGGGCATTCCGAGGTCGATCCCGATGCTGTAGACGTGCCTTGCGCGGGAGCCTCCACCGGTCATCAGGATGATTTTGTACTGCTCCTTGGCCTGCACCAGCACATCGACAATCGGCAGCACCGCCGTGGCGCCGCGGTCGATGATGCTCTGCCCTCCGATCTTGACGACGTTGATCTCGGGCTGCATGCGAAAGTATTCCTTAGCCTCCGTTCTCTTCAGAAACTCCTTGCTCACCAGGGATTCACCCATGAGCGGGGATTCGATGTGCAGCCTTCCTTTCTCGCTTCCTTCCTTGACAAGCTTCGCCATGTTACTCCTCTTTCACCGGTTCGCCCGCCGGTCCCATCTCGAATTTCATCCAAAATCCTGTGTCTGCGGACATGCGGTGCCATTGTATCCGCTCCGCAAGCCGGGGTCAAACCTTGACTTTTCACAAATGCTCCCGGATCTCCCGGCTGATAAAGGGATCCGGGAAGCCTTCACCGCAAGGTCCGTCAAAGGCCGTGGGTTCAATTGGCCGGGATCGCCCACCCGAAAACCTGCCGTGTAAATCTGCAATCTGCCTCGTCCGGGCGGCTCTCGGGCACTCAGCGGATAGGATTTGTCAGAGAGCATGTTGAGTGGTATGGGTATGGTGGTTTCAGCTTTGGCTCACTTCGTGGGCAGGAAGAATGAACCTGCCGTGACGGGGAACCGCCGGGCCGAGGCGGGCACCGGGCGTAACCCGAAGCGGAATCCGGGATCGTCTCGGGACCGGCTCCCGATGGTCGCGTGCATGGCGTGACCGAGGGCAGCAACGATGTTTTTGTCAACTCTTTAGTCGCGTAGGGTGGGATGCGCGGCAGCGCAGCCCACGATCCCAATACCCTTGCCCCTGCCGTCATAGCCAACATACAAGGGGCGGGGAGGTATACGTTAAGTGGGGTTCGGAAGCGGGGCGCATCACGGCGCCCGATGGGTTATCCGGGGCCGGGGCCGAACGGGGTGTCGGCGGCGGCCTTCCGTCGCGGCCCAGGCACCTGCCGATCGAGGGGTTCGGGTGGCGCGGGCGGGTGAACCGAGGGCCCAATTCCACGTAGGAGGATTATGAAAAAGTTCGTGTTGGTTGCGGCGATGCTGCTGGCTGCAGCGGTTCCGCCGAGCGCGGCCCAGGAGAGCCCGGAAGGCCGCGTGGTCATGGCTGCGCGCGAGCAAGTCGGCAAGACGATTCGCTACGACCCCGGCTACGAAAAGCTGGCGTATCCGGGCGGGGATGTTCCTCTGGAGCGGGGCGTATGCAGCGACGTGGTCGTGCGTGCGTATCGCGCGGCACTCCAAATGGATCTTCAAAAACTGGTCCACGAAGACATGATCCTCAACTTTGGCGGCTACCCCCGGCTCTGGGGGTTGAAGCGCCCGGACAGCAGTATCGATCATCGGCGGGTGCCTAACCTGCAGGCCTATTTCAAGAGGATGGGATATGCCCTTCCCGTCACGAGGGAGGCGAAGGACTACAAGCCCGGGGATCTCGTCACCTGCACTCTTCCGCCGAACCTGCCTCACATCATGATCGTCAGCGACAGAACGAATGCCGGAGGCGTTCCCCTGGTCATCCACAATATCGGAGCGGGGGCCAAAGAGGAAGACCGGCTGTTCGAGTTCCCGCTGACCGGTCACTACAGGATCAAAACGAACGAACCGCGGGTTCGGCGCAGCGCGCAAGGCCGCGCCCGCTGAGCACATGCGGGACGAGCCGCCACCCCTTTCCCCGACGGCGAATCCCGGCCAGCGGCCCCGGGGAATGCCTGTGGACCGACGCCCGGCAAGCTCGCCGCCCCCGGAGTTTTCTCATTGGATCAACGCACGACCTTCGCCCCGGAGCAAGAGGCAGGGGGGCGGGAGGTTCCCCCGGCCCGCGGCCCGCGCCGCCACGACGGCATAACGTCCATGTTTTGCCGTGAACTTCCGGTCCATAACGGATACCGGAAACGGGAAACAAAGTTTTGCGAAGTTATTTCAATCCATTGTGGAGAATCAGCGGGAAAGAATCGTAATTCCCATCTTTCACTATCCGAAATCGTCTGAAATCTGATAGAATCTTAATCACTGGGAGCCGCGACCGTAAGCCGCCGCACGGCGTCCGGCAGTAGCCGGGCAAAGCGGTGCCGCTCGAAGTCAATCCTCCACGGAAAAATCGCTCATAATCCGGGGCATTCCTTTTTGTCAGGGCATTGAAATCGATTCCGGCCATGGAGCGTTCCAACGGATGACCGGAGGCGGCCCGCCTCTCGTTGTGCGCGGCACTGTGCCCGTCCCGTGCGGTTTCGTCCGGGGATGTTCACCATTCGCGCAGGACGGGAGAAGAACAGACGCTCCCTGCCGCAAGCTCAAAGACTTGTCCACCCCGTCACGACGACACGCATCGAATCGCGTACAGCGGAATTCTCGACACTGCGGCGTTCAGGAAACCACGGAGTTCCAGCGATCTTGCCGGTGATGTTTCGGGAGGCTCGAAATGCAGGACGAAGAGAAAAGCAGGGAGCAACTCATCCAGGAATTGGAGGAGATGCGCCGGCGCGTGTGCCGACAGGAGAAGGAACTGGAGGACCGGAAAGACATGGAGGAGGCCCTTCGGGAGAGTGCCCTGCGATACCGCCAGATGGCTGAGAACATCAGGGAAGTCTTTTGGATGGCCGATCTCCAGGAGAGCCGGATGTTGTATATCAGCCCGGCCTACGAGGAGTTGTGGGGCCGCACGTGCGACAGCCTCTATACGAATCCCACGTCCTGGATGGAAGGGATACACCCGGACGACCGGGAGAGGGTTGACGAACTCCTGGCGCAAAGGGCCGGCGGGGGATACAGCGTCGAATACCGGGTCGTGCGTCCCGACGATTCGGTCCGCTGGGTGCTGGATCGCGGATTTCCCATTCTCGATCCTTCTGGGGTGCCGTATCGCATTGCGGGGATTGCGGAGGACATAACCGACCGCAAGGAGGTGGAAGCGGAACTGCAGGAATACCGCGACCGTCTCGAGGACCTGGTGCAGGAGCGCACGGCCGAACTGGCGAAGGCGAACGAGTGCCTTACCCTTGAAATAGGGGATCGCAAGGTGGTGGAGGAAGCCCTGCTGGAATCGCGGCAAATGTTGCAACTGGTCCTGGACAACATCCCCGTAAGGGTATTCTGGAAGGACCTCGATTCGAACTACCTGGGCTGCAACGGCCCGTTTGCGCGCGACGCGGGTCTCCAATCACCTGAGGAGATCGTGGGGAAAAACGACCTCCTGATGATCTGGGCGGAGCTGGCGGAGCTTTACCACGCGGATGACCGTATCGTGATGCAAACGGGCAGGCCGAAACTGGGGTATGAAGAGCCGCAGACGACGCCGTCCGGCGGCCGGGTATGGCTGCGCACGAACAAGGTTCCCCTGCTCGATTCCGAAGGCAGGATCAAGGGAGTCCTGGGCACTTACGAGGATATCACGGAAAGCAAGCGCATCGAGGAGATGCTGCGGGTTTCCGAAACCAAGTACAGGATAGTCGCCGACAATACGCACGACTGGGAGTACTGGATGAGTCCCGAGGGGCGGTTCCTGTACATTTCACCCGCCTGCGAAAGGATCACCGGATACCCGGCGAACGCGTTCGAGGCGGATCCCCGGTTGCTTTCCCGCATCGTTCACCCCGACGATCTCGGCCGGTTCAACGCCCATGTGGCGCTGGATCGGACCGCGCATGTACGGCACGGGCTGGAGTTCCGGATCATCCGTCGGGACGGTGCGACGAGGTGGATCGGACATCTCTGTCAACCGGTGTTTGATGGCGAGGGTCGTTTTCTCGGCCGCCGCGGGAGCAACCGCGACATCACCGACCGAAGGCTGGCGGAAGAGGCACTCAGGGACAGCGCCGAAAAACTGAAGCTGTTCGCCTATTCCGTCGCCCACGATCTCAAGAGTCCGGCGATCGGCATCTATGGCCTGACAAGACGGCTGAGCAGGAATTACAGGAGCATTCTCGACGAAAAAGGGAAGGTCTGTTGCGATCAGATCCTGAGGACTTCAGAGCACATCGCCGCCCTGGTCGACAAGATCAATGTGTACATAGCAACGAAGGAAGCCCCCCTTGCCATCGAAGAAATCAACATTGCGGAAATCATCAGGATGCTGAGAGACGAGTTCTCCGCGCAACTGAGCCTGCGCCGCATAGACTGGCTCGAACCCGAGGCCCGGATAGAGATCAGGGCGGATCGGGTGGCCCTGCTGAGGGCTTTCAGGAATTTCGTCGACAACTCCTTGAAATACGGAGGAGAAAAGCTGAGCACGATCTGGACCGGCTACGAGGAATCGCAGGATTTCCACGTTTTTTCATTCAGCGATAACGGCAAAGGAATGAAAGAGGAAGAGGCGGGGAAAATCTTCGGGGCGTTTCAGCGGAATCCGGCTTCGAAAGGAGTCGAAGGGGCGGGGCTGGGCCTTGCCATCGTGAAGGAAATAGCGGAACAGCACGGCGGCAGGGTATGGGTGCAACCGGGGACGAAAAGGGGGATTACGTTCCACATGTCCATCTCCAAGAACCTGTAAGCCGAACCACGGCCAAGTGCAAATCCGGGGGCCAGGTCCGGTACCCATGGGGGCTGCCGGGGGGGCTCCTCCGTATGGACATCACCCGTCGTGCCCGGGCCGACCGTTTCGACACACTCCCCTGCGAACGGCAATCAAAGCCATCCTCCTTTCAAATGAAAGGCGGTCCGAGTGCTGCGGGACGTCGGGAACCTCATGCCGTACAGAGAGTCGGACGTGTCGTGCAAACCCCGCGCCTTCCTCATGTGCGCAGCGTTGCGGCGAGCCTCAACGGATGGATGAGCAGATCCAGGGCATCGAGTATGCCGGTGGTCACGACATCCGCGGAAAGAACGGCACGGCTGAAGGCGCCTTCGGACTGAATCACCGCGATTCCAAGGGCGGCCTCTCCGAGCATAAGGGTGTCGTTTCGCCCGTTCCCGACGCAGACCACTCTCTCGCATCCCAGCCGCCGGACATAATCCGCCTTGGCCTGCGCCTGATTGTCCGGCGGTATGATGAAGAGACGGCATACGGCCTCCGAGATCGCGCTTCGAACACTTCCGAAGGTGTCGGCGGTGAGGACGTGAATGTCCAGGGACCGCGATAGAACCTCCAGGCGCTCCTTCACTCCGTCGATGATCTTTCCGCCCGCCGCGATCGTGCCATTGTAATCCAGGACCAGGTCCGACAAAAGCAAGGGCTCGCAGCCGGGGACCTCAATTTTCAGCATACTCGAGCGATCCTCTCTGAAATCGGGAACGGAAGCCGGGATGGGACGGAGTGGAGCATGCGGCACTGTGTCCATCTCGCCGCCGGTCCTGTGTCCCGGTTCCGTCCCGCTAGAAGGCATCCTCGACAAGCCTCTGGAACTCGTTCAGGTCTTGCAGGTGCTGATGGTCCAATTCCCGAACAATCCGGCCCTCCCTGAGAACGCAGACCCTGTCGGCCAGTCGTCGCGTTTGACTCAGGCTGTGAGAGACGGCCAGGATGGTGTAGCGCTTCTTCAGCCTTGTCAGAAGCTCTTCTATCTTTTCGGTGGCCTTGAAGTCAAGGGAGGCCGTCGGCTCATCGAGGAGGAGAATCTGCGGCTCGAGCGCCAGGACCCTTGCAAGGCACAGTCGCTGCTGCTGCCCGCCTGAAAGAGTGGACGCATCGGCGTGCAGCCTGTCTTTGACCTCATCCCACAACGAGACTTCACGCAGAGCCCATTCCACTCTCTCGGAGAGCCTCGCGCCGTCCAGGCCTAGCGTCACCTTGAGTGGCATGGCCAGGTTCTTCCTCGTTGAAAAGGGAAGAACGCTCGGGGTCTGGAAAACCATTCCGACCTTCCTGCGCAGATCCGGGAGGGGAACGAAGTCCCGGTAGATGTCCCCATCCCTGCCGTTGAGGCGAAGCTCCACGGAACCTTCGGTTCGGCAGTTGGGGAAGCATTCGTTCAGCCGGTTGACGGCCCGCAGAAGGGTTGTTTTTCCCGACCCGGAAGGGCCGACGATCACGATGATCCGGCCGGGGCAGGCAGTGAAGCTGATCCGATCCAGGACGGTTCTCTCCGAAAACCGAACCGAAAGACCCCGTATGGTCACGGAAGGTTCCACCTGTTGGTCGATCACGTTGTTTTCCATCGTTTTTCGAGGCTTCTTTGAAGAAAAGACGCGGCGGCAAAAAAGCTGCCCGTCATGAGCAGGAGCACCAGGGCCATGCCGAACCCCTGATCCAGTTCCTGGACGCTCCGGTGCTCGGCCGCCAGGGTGTAGATGCGAAAGGGCAGCGCCTCGAATTTGTCCCACAGGCTGGCGGGAAGGCCGGCGCGCGCCACGACGCCGGTCAGCATGATAACGGCCGTGTCCTCGGACGCTCTCCCCAGGGCGAGGATGGCGCCGCTCAGGATTCCCCGGCTTGCCGACGGCAACAGCACGTGTCGGACGTGGTGCCAACGGGTAAGCCCCAGGCTCGGACCAAGCAGCCTGAGGTGCTCGGGTATGGCTTCCATGGCCGTCTGCGTCGTTCGAATCACGTAGGGCAGGATGAGCAGCGCGATACAAACCGCCGCGAGGAAAAGGGACGGTCTGGCCTGCGGCAATGCGGTTTTGCGAAGGAAGAGGATCATCGTGAATCCGAACAGCCCCATGACGATGGATGGGGTACCGGACAGAACATCCACGGCAAACCCGAGCATGGAACGGACGCGCGCCGACGCGTATTCGGAAAGATAGATGCCGCTTGCAATGCCGACCGGGATGGCCATTACCGACGAAACGAGAACCAGGGCCAGGGTCCCCACCAGTGCCGGCCATATTCCTTCGAACACGGGGCTTGTCCCCAGGAGCGCCGAAAACCACGGGGTATCACCAAAAAAGAGGCTCGGGTGGATGACGCCCATTCCCCGCTTGAACAGGAAACCGAGGAGAAACGAAGTTGCGAGAAAAACCGCAATCGCGCAAAACCAGGCATATGCGGTCAGGAGAAGATCAGCGGCCGTTTTCATACCGGTTCTCCCCGGGACCGCGGTCCATCCTGCGAATGAGGAAATTGGCGGCGCCCATCAGCAGGAAAAGAATCAGGCCCGAAGCAAATACGGATCGGTAAGACATGCTCTGACTGTCCGTTGCGAGGACCAGGGCGATGTGGGCTGTGAGCGTCCGGATGGAATCGAAGAGAGAATCCGGAATCCGGGGCGCGTTGCCGGCAAGCATCAAGGAAATCAGGGTGTCGCCGATGGCCCGTCCAAATCCCAGTATCGCTGCAACGACAAGGCCCCTCGATGCCGCGGGAACAAGCACGTGCAGAAACTGGCGGACCGGCGTCAGTCCCATGGCCTCCGCGGCAAGACGAAGGGCGGGATCGATCTGCTGCAACCGGGCATGGAACACCAGGACGATGGTCGGCAGGATGAGCAGACTCAAAGAGAGTCCCGCGGTCAGGAAAGAGAAGCCGGTTCCGGTGCTGAACCAGTCCCGCACGAGAGGAACAAGGAGGAAGACGGAAACGAAGCCGTAAATGACGGTCGGAATGCTTGTCATGAAGTGGACCAAGACCAGGGTGAAACGGGCAAGGCTCCTGGGGGCAAGGACGGTCGCGAAGCCGCAGATGCCTATGGCCGCGGGGAACGCCAGTCCCAGGGCGAATACCGAAAGAAACAGCGAGCCCGCGCACATGGGCAGGATTCCGAACTCACCTGCGAAAGGCTTCCACTGCCACGAAAGAACGGAGCTCATCCCGCCCGAGGTGACAAGAGGCAGGCAGAAATAGACGAGGAGAACGAAGATGAAAAGGATCGCCCCCGCGGATATCCCCGTGGCGATCAGAAGACTCCTTCGGATCCATCTCTCGCGGACCAGCTGAACATGATTCACCGGTAATCGGGTCCTGGCGTGTTCCTCCAAAAGGGCCATTCCTACTTCAGTGGGATGTATCCGTACTTTTTGATGATATCGGCGCATTCGGGACCCATGACGTAGTCGATGAAGGTCCTGACAAGCTTGGAAGGCTCCCCCCTGGTGTTCATGTAAAGCTTTCGAACCACAGGATAACTTCCGTTCATCGCATTTTCCTGAGTTGCCGCAATGCCCTCCAGCTTGAGGGCTTTGAGGCTCTGGTCCACATGCCCGATACCCACGTATCCAATGGCGTTTTTATCCTGGGAAATCGCGACCTTCATCGCCCCGTTGGATGCAACGATGTTTGCCGTGGCGGCAACCGGGCCTTTCTTCAGCAGCTTCTCCCAGAAGACCTCGCGTGTGCCGCTTGCCTCGTCCCGGCAGAAAAGATGAATGGGGGCGTCCATCCCGCCGACGGCTTTCCAGTTCGTGATCGACCCGGCAAAGATATCCCGCACCTGTTGAGGGGACAGGTCACTGACGGGGTTTTCCGGATGGACAGCGGCCGCCACTCCGTCGAGGGCGAAAGCGAAGGACTTCAAGCCGTACTTGGCGATCTCCTGCTCGGAAAGCGCCCGACCGGTGTTCCCAATATCCGCGAGCCCTTCCCCGACCTTCTGGACTCCGACTCCCGATCCTCCGCCTTCGACGGTGATTCGGATCCCGGGGTTGACCGTCATGATGTTCTTCGCCGCGTCGTTCATTACGGGTATGTGAGCCGTGCCGCCGGCTATGGCGATGGTTCCTTCGAGCCCTGAGAATCCATCCAAAGCGCCGCAGAAAGCAACACCCTGCATGAGACCGAAAAAGAAGCAAACCGTCAGTATGACAACCCCATCAACGCGCCTTTTCTGGATACCCATTCTTCCCCCTTGGCCGGCCCCGCCGGTCGATGTCGTCGATTCTTTCGAAGTTTGTGCCTATAGGTCCGAAAATGTTCTGCCCCCACCGAAACCCGTCGCCGCAAGGCAACCCTCCATCTATATGGTTCAATTTCCTGAATTCTCCAAATTCATATTTCCGATGAAATAAGGGAAAAGCATCGGGTTTCGCGATGAGTTCGAACGGATGGGGTCGGACCGTTGGAGTTCGTCTCGATCGAAATCAGCTCCCGGCCGGCAGAAACGCTTCGATCCCGAGTTCCTTCGCGCGCCGCGCCACCCTTGCCGCCACTTCGGGATCCATCACGATATCGTCCGGCCAGGGACGGTGATGGCCGTCTTCGGGCCCCTTTTTCGTCGCGTCGACGACGATCCTGCCGCCCGAACGCACGGTATCTCTTCGCGGATCCACATTGTTGAACAGCTTCCAGAGAATGAGCGACCCATCTCGCAAATCGATGGTCGCGTCGTAGAGCAAAAAGATCGCAAACGGCTGCAGGACCGGGTGATCGAGGAGCTGTTGCGCAAAGCTTCGCGCCGTCGCCGACCCGTCCTTGAAAAAATTCACGCACAGCAGCCTGTTCCTGACTTCAAGGTCCGGAACGTGGAAAGCCACGAGGAACTCCGAGATGTCCCGCAGGGCGGACGTGATCCGCTCCGCGTCCGGAAGAGCGCCGAAAGGCCGGGCGGCGGGACGTTCCTTTTCGCCGGGAAGCCGCCGGGTTGCGTCGATGCCGATCTTGCTGCCGAACAGAGGTTCCGGGGCGCTGTGATCGAGGACGTCCAGGATGCCTTCGGAGAGGGTGATGTCGCTTTCGATGTCGATGTTGTTCAGGATGTGTTCGAGCACCCGCCGGGGGTGACCGAGATCCACCGAAGGATCCGCCAGGACCGCGGCCTTGCAGAAGCTCATCTGTCCCTGTCCCCAGATGGCGCTCATCATGCGGCGCGCGTGGCCCGGATATTCCTTGCGGATGGACAGGACCGTGATGTTGTGGAAGACCCCTTCCCACGGCATCCAGTAGTCCCCGATCTCCGGGAATACGGCGTTCAGGAGCGGCAGGAAGATACGCTCGGTGGCCTTGGCAAGAAAACAATCTTCCATGGGGGGGCGTCCGACGACCGTTGCGAAATACACCGGATTGCGCCGGTGCGTCAGGGCGGTGACGTGAAACACCGGGTATTCCCCCACCAGCGAATAATAGCCCGTGTGATCTCCGAAGGGCCCTTCCACGCGCAGTTCTCCGGGATCCACGTAACCTTCCAGCACGAATTCCGATTCCGCCGGCACCTCGAGGTCCACGGTCAGGCAACGCACCATCGGCACGGGCTTTCGCCGGATGAACCCGGCCAGCATCATTTCGTCGATGCCTCTGGGCAGGGGGGCCGTGGCGGCGTATGTCACCGCGGGATCGGTCCCGATCGCCACCGCCACGGGCATGCGCTTGCCCCGTTCCCTGAATTCCTGGAAGTAGTGGGACCCGTCCTTGTGAATGTGCCAGTGCATGCCCGTGGTGTTGCGGTCGTAGACCTGCAACCGGTACATCCCCGCGTTGCGCCTGCCGGTGACGGGGCTGCGCGTGATCACCACCGGGAGCGTCACGAACGGCCCTCCGTCCGACGGCCAGCACTTGAGCACCGGCAGCATGGACAGGTCCACGTCGCGGCCGGTGGTGACAATCTCCTGGCACGGCGCCTTGCGGGTTTTTCGGGGCAGGAAACGGAGGAGATCCAGCCCGAGCGGGATCAGCCGGAGTGCATCGGCAAGGGATTTCGGGGGTTTCATCTCGATGAAGGACTTGAGGCGGCGGGCGAGTTCGTCGAGGTGGGAGACGCCCAGCGCCATGCAGATGCGCCGTTCGCTGCCGAAAGCGTTGGTCAAGACCGGAAAGCGAGAGCCTTCGACGCTTTCGAAGAGCAGGGCCTTGCCTCCTCCGGGGCTCTTGGAGGCAAGGTCGGTGATTTGCGTGATTTCAAGGTCGCTCGAGACCGGGGCCTTGATCCTCAACAATTCTCCGGCCCGCTCGAGGGCGGCGATAAAGTCGTGCAGGTTTCGGAATGCGGTCTTCATGGACATTGGGTTCCTTGTTCCCATGCGGTTTCGGTTCGGTTCCCCGATGTTTCGCAGCCCGGAGACCGGCATGAGCGGGAATGGGCGCGTTCCGCCGGGGGTGCCGGATCGTCGGAGGCGGATCTAATGAAAGGCCACGTCCGCCAGGACCCCGACGAACAGCAGAACCGAAATCGCGCTGTTCACGTGAAAGAAGGCGACGTTTACTCTGTCGAGTCGATCCGGCCTGACGAGACGGTGTTCGATAATGAGCAGCAGGCTGATGAGTGCCAGGAACAGGAGGTAGACTCGACCGAGGCTGAAGGCAAAGGTGACCGCGAGCAGGCAGAGGAAGGTCGCGGCATGGAGCAGGGAGGAGGCGGTCAGTGCCCTGGATGCGCCCCACCTGGCGGGCAGTGAAAAGAGACCGGACTGCCTGTCGAAGTCGATGTCCTGGCAGGCGTAGAGAATATCGAAGCCCGCGATGTAGGTCATGAGCGCCAGCGAGAGCAGGACTATGCCGGGCGTCAGCGACCCGGTGAGGGCGATCCAGGCTCCGATGGGAGCAAGGCCGATACTGAACCCGAGCACGAGGTGCGAGAACGCCGTGAACCGCTTCGTGTAGGAATAGAAGAACAGGACGAGCAGAACGGGCACGGAGAGAACGAAACACAGCCGGCCAAGGGCTGCGGCGCTCAATACGAAGACCAGCGACGAAATGAAGATGAAGCAGAGTACCGACTTCCGGTCGATGGCTCCCGACGCCAGAGGCCTGTCGGAGGTGCGCGGGTTCCTTCGGTCGAATTCGTAGTCCGCCAGCCGGTTGAATCCCATCGCGGCGGAACGGGCCGACGCCATGGCGAGCACGATCCACGCCAGGGTCGCCCAGGAAACGGGCTGGTGGTGGTTTGCGAGCAGGACGGCGGCGAGAGCGAACGGGAGCGCGAAGATCGTGTGGCTGAATTTGATCAATCGACCGTAGGTTCTGATTCGAGTGAGCAACATGGCGGTGCGTTCACTCTCCCTCAAAGGTCATTCGGCCCTCCGGCGGGGCCCATTCTCCGTGTTCCGGAGGTGAAAGTCTCTTATCACAACGGCGCCACAAAAAAAAGACGACGCAACCGCCGATCCGCCCGAAAATGATTGCGGATAGGAGTTCCCTCCTCAAGAAAAACGCAGTATCCTTACGATTCCAAAAATCGCTCCGAACCGGTCTCGATTCGGAAAGTCCGAGGTGCGGGTTCTGCGTCGCGAGCGCTCGAACGGCAATGTCAGGCGTGGTGTGGAAAGATGAAGGGGATCACCGCCGGCTGCGATAACAGGTTGCTTGGAAAATAGACTCCCGGGTGACGCTGTTTCCATGCCTTGTGGTGACGCGGGCGCCATGGACAATTGCTTTCAAGATGAGCGCATCAGGCGGGAGGGCATAAAGCTCTCCCTTGGCTATGACGGCAGGGGCAAGGGTATTGGGACCGTGGGCTGCGCCGCCGCGCATCCCACCCTACGCGACTCAAGAGTTGACAGAGAACACGGTTGCACCGTATGACCGGCACATCGGTCCGTAGGGGCGAGTTTATCCCCGTCCGCGTCACCTCCCGACGGGCAGGTGTTGTGCAATCTCGAACGCACCTCGGTATGAATCCGTCGTTTTCCCAGGGGGGATTCATCAGGACGGCAATCGGCCGGCTTGAGGTCCCGCGGACGATTTCAGGAAGGGGAAGCGGTCCCCCAGGCCGCGGGTGTGTCGGAGCGTCCGCGAACACGGCCCGTTGCATGGGCGGTTTACGGGTGCGAGGCAGGTCAGGTGTGGGGATGGACGCCATGGAAGCAAGGACCGATTGCCGCCGATGGACGACTTGAAGAAAGGCCGGGAGTACGAGCTCCTGGTGGAAAAGCTGGTTTTTGGCGGGAAGGCTTTGGCGCGCGTGGAGGGATTGGTGGTCTTCATGGACCATGCGGTTCCCGGTCAGCGGGTCAGGGCCTTGATCACCAGGAAGAAACGCCAGTATTGCGAAGCCAGGGTCGTGGAGGTGCTCTCGCAATCCGAGGCGTATACCGAACCGGTGTGTCCCCATTTCGGCGTATGCGGCGGCTGCCAATGGCAGGATATCGCTTACGAAGAGCAACTGAAATGGAAACGAGTCCAAGTCGCCGATTCCCTGGAACACCTGGCGGGGGCGGAGGGCGTGGAAGTGGAAGCCGCCGTTCCGTCGGACCGGCTGATCCACTACCGGAACAAGATGGAATTCACATTCTCCGACCGGCGCTGGCTCACGCCCGAGGAAATCGATGCGGCGGGGATGCGGGATGCTTATACGTTCACCCTGGGGCTCCACGTCCGGAGCTGGTTCGACAAGGTGTTCAACGTCGAGGACTGCTTATTGGAGTCGGCCGAGGCGGTCGAGATTGTGAAAGAGACCAGGGACTGGTGCCGGGGGAGCGGCGTTCCCGCTTACGGCATTAAGAGCCAGCGCGGCTTCTGGCGGTTTCTCGTGATCAGGGAAGGAAAGCGGACGGGGCAGACTCTTCTGCACCTGGTCACCTCGGACCAACCCGAACACGAAGCGGCCGTGGACATCCTGACTCGGCACCTTGTTTCGCGATTTCCGCACATCACGACCGTCGTGCACTCGGTCAGTCGCAAGAAGGCTCAGGTGGCGTTCGGCGACCAGAGCCGGGTGGTTGCCGGCCCGGGGGTCATCGAGGAGCAGTTGGGGGGGCTCAGGTTTCGGATTTCCGCCGAGTCGTTTTTCCAGACCAATCCGTTCTCCGCGGAAAAGCTCTATGACGAGGTGTCCCGCCTTGCCGCCTTCCAGGGCACGGAAACGGTCTGGGACCTGTATTGCGGAACGGGCAGCATCGCCCTTTCGGTCGCGCCGCGGGTGGCCCGGGTGGTGGGCTTCGAAGTCGTGGACCAGGCGATCGAGGACGCCTGCGTCAACGCGGGGTTGAACGGGATTGAAAATGCCCGGTTCGTCTCCGGCGACTTGAAGGAACGGATCAACCAAGCGCGAGGGCCGGGAAGCGGTGAGCATCGTCCGGACATCGTCATCACGGATCCGCCACGCGCCGGGATGCATCCGCAGGTGGTCGGGGCGTTGCTGGAAATGGGCCCCGGGCGAATCATCTACGTGTCCTGCAATCCGGCGACTCTGGCGAGGGACCTGGCTTTTTTCACGGAACGATATGAAATCGGGACCGTACGTCCGTTCGATCTGTTTCCGCACACTCCGCACATCGAGTGCGTGGTGCGGCTGGACAGGAAAAGATGATCCGGGTCGGGACAAGACCTTTGAAGCCTTCCGGCGCGGCCGGGATGCGGGCGACGATCATTCCTTATGATGAGTTTCACTGACAAAGCGGTTCGCAAGCGCTCTATCTGGTGGAGACTGGCCGTTCTGCTCGGGCTGGTCTGCGTTCTGTTCGCGACCAGTTACTATTACTATCTTTACAATGAAGTCAGGCAGCGGTTCGAATCCCGCAGGTGGAGCATCCCCGCGCGCGTCTTTTCGGCTACCGTTCCGATTTACCCCGGCCACTCGCTCGCCTTGAGTCAACTCAGGCAGATGCTCGAGGAGCGGCGGTACCAAGAGTCCCTGAGGGAACCTTTGCGCGCCGGGGAATTCAAGCTGCACAGGGGCAGCCTGATCGTTTTTCTCAGAGACTTCAAATTCCCCGGCCACTGGCTACGGGCGCAAAGGGTCATGTTCGAGTTCCAGCAGAACCGGCTGGTGAAAATCCGCAGCCAGGGAGGCGATCTGGCCTATCTCGAGCTCGAGCCCATTGAAATCGCTCGCCTTTTCGGACGAAACCGCGAGAGCCGTTTGCTGGTGAACATCCGGCAGGTCCCGAAGCACCTGAGCGACGCGGTGGTTGCCATCGAGGACCACCGCTTTTACGAACACAGGGGAGTGGACGGGGTGGGAATCCTGAGGGCCGTCTGGACGGACGTTCTGGCTCGGCGCCTGGTCCAGGGAGGCTCCACCATCACCCAGCAGTTGGTGAAGAACTACTTCCTGGAGCCCGAACGCAGTCTGAAGAGGAAGGTGCTCGAAGTCTCGATGGCCTCGATCATCGAGTCCATGTACGAGAAGGACGAGATCCTCGAGATGTACCTGAACGAGATTTACCTGGGGCAGCGGGGCGGCGTCGCCATCCACGGCATCGGGGAAGCAGCGCGCTTCTTTTTCGGAAGAAACGTCGAGGATCTCACCCTGGCCGAATCCGCCACCCTGGCCGGGATGATAAGGAGCCCGAACAACTGCTCGCCCCTTACCCACCCCGATGCGGCCCTCGAGCGCAGAAACACTGTCTTGAAGCGGATGCTTGACCTGGAGAAGATCACGGCCCAGGAATACGAACAGGCGCGGGCGGAGCGCGTCAGGGTGCCGGGGACCTTTTTGCCGGTGAACACGGCCCCGTACTTCGTGGACTATGTTCGGCGGCAGCTGCAGGAACTCTATGAGCCGGGGGTGCTGGAATCGGAGGGGCTGAACATATACACCAGGCTGCACCCCGAAATGGCGCTCGCTGCGCACAAAGCGATTGTCGAGGGTCTTCAGGAGCTTGAAAAAGAGCGGGCCGAGGGGGGACGAGGCGATGGAGACGCTTCACCCCCGCTACAGGCTGCCCTCATCGCCATTCAGCCGAAGACCGGGGCGGTACTTGCGCTGGTCGGGGGCCGGGACTATGCCGAAAGCAGCTTCAATCGCGCACTCGAAGCGCACCGCCAGCCCGGCTCCACCATAAAACCGTTCATCTACCTGGGCTCACTGGACCGCTACACGGCCGCGAGCTGGATACCCGACGAACCGACGCCGTATGTTGTGGACGGCGATTCATGGACTCCGCGGAACTTCGACGATCACTACCGCGGACGTGTGACGTTCCGGTTGGGGCTTGAAGAATCGATCAACGCGGCGACGGTCAACCTGGCCTCCACGGTCGGGCTGGATGAGATGATCAAGACGATCAGGAGCCTGGGAATCCAGTCTCCGCTTCGGCCGGTGCCATCCCTTGCGCTGGGCGCTTTCGAAGTCACTCCCATTGAACTGGCGGGTGGGTACGCCGCATTGGACAATGACGGACAGAGGCCCTTTCTGCTCAGTCTCAAGGAAGTGGTGGCGGAAAACGGCGAGGTCCAGGAACGCCGCAATATGGATTTCGTCACGGTGACCACGCCCGCCAAGGCGTTTCTCATTACGAACCTCTTGGAGGGGGCGATGGAGCGGGGCAGCGGAAGGAGCGTGCGCCGGATGGGAATCGATTTTCGCTGCGCCGGTAAGACCGGAACAACCAGCGACTACCGCGATTCGTGGTTTGTCGGGTACACGACCGACCTTCTTGCAGTGGTTTGGGTCGGATACGACGACAATCGCCCCACCGGGCTCACCGGGGCTCGGGGGGCCGGAAGAATCTGGGCGCGCTTCATGAACGAAGTGCGGCCGTGGATGAATCCCCAGGCTTTCCGTGTTCCTCCGGGGGTGGTACAGCGCGTCATCTGCGGGCAGTCGGGAAAGCTGGCGAATCCCAGGTGTCCCGATAAGCGGATGGAATATTTTCTGGCGGAAAACGAGCTGAAAGAATATTGTAATATTCATCGCAGGGAATGAACCGACTCCCTTTCGAACGTCCGCATTTGAGGCCGGTGCGCCTCGTGCGCCGGCCGGTCGTGCGGAGTTTCCGAATCCGCTTCAGTTTCACGGAGCACGTGTCGATACCTGGAAAACAAAGATCGAAGGCATCTTCAGTGCGGCATGGTGCGTGTTGTCGTCCGAGTGGAAAGGCCCCGGAATGCGAATAACCGCGAGAAAAGTCGTGTCGGGTGCGGCCTGCCTGATGGTCGGGCTCCTGTTGCTGGCGAGTTCCGGATGCGGGTCCAGGAAAGAGGTCCGAATTCCGTCCGAATGGCGTACGCCTCCCTCCGCAACAACCCAGGCTCAACGCGCGCCCGCCGCCGTTCCCCCGTCCACGGCACCTCCACCCGCGCCGGGTTTGATCTTGAAACCGCCGCCGCAATTCAAGGAAAAGGACGTCGAACCCGGACTGGAGACGATCCAGCCGCCCGCGCCGGAGAAGAAGCAGGCGGTCGTCCATCCGCCCCAGCATCTGGCCTCCATGCACCTGGTGGACCAGGCCAGGGCCGAGCTTTCGAGGGGAAGGCCGGATGCGGCCATACCCGTCCTTGAACAGGCGGTCCAGGTGGATGTGCACAACGGAGACGCCTTCCTCGGGCTGGCTCGTGCCTGGAAGATGAAAGGAGCTCGCCGGAAGGCCGTCGAATTCGCCAAGAAAGCCGAAGTGCTCTTTCAGGACGACTCCAGAAAACTGAAGGAGGCGTATCTCCTCGAGGCCGAGTTGTACAGGGAACTGGGGGATACGAACAAGTCCAACCTCTATAAGCAGAAAGCGTCCGAGCTGTGAGAACGGCCTTCGGATTCGTCTTCAATCCGCGGAGAAGGGTATGAGCAAACGATTCCTGGAGACGCTGAACGGGACGCCCCGCTTCCCGGGGTATCGTCCTTTCCTTCTCGTTGTGCTGTTCTATTCCCTTTATCTCACTTACCTGATACTCCACCCGTTCCTGGACACGCTCATCATGTCCATCGTGATTTCCTCGTTGTTCTATCCGCTGCAAACCTGGCTGGTGAAAAAGTACTGCGGCCGGCAGACCCTTGCCGCCCTGACGATCGTGTTCATCATCACGTTCGTCATCGCCATACCGATATTTTTCTTCGCATCGACGCTCATCGCCCAGGGAGTGCAGACCATCAACCAGATCAACGATTGGCTTCGCGCCGGCAATATCCAGAAGCTGGCACAGGATCCACGGGTCATGGAGTTGATGGACTGGGTTCAGACTCGACTCTCGTTCCTGGACCTGAAGAAACTCGACGTATCCAGCGATATCATGGCACTGAGCAAGAACTTCGGTCAGTTCGTCCTGAGCCGTGCCGCGACCATACTGGGCAATGTCGCCAGCCTGGTCACCCACTTTTTCATCCTCGTGTTCATTTCCTTCTACCTGGTGCGCGACGGGGCCGCGATGCTCGATGCCGCGAGGGGGTTCTCCCCGTTGCGCAAGGACCAGGAGGACCGGTTGCTCGGCGGCATCCGGGTGGTGGCCCGTTCCGTGCTCATGGGCGCCTTCATGACCGCGCTGTGCCAGGGGCTGATCGGGGGTATCGGAGTTGCCCTGATCGGTTTGCCGGGACTTTTCTGGGGCACGGTGATGGGCTTCGCCTCTTTCATTCCCATCGTCGGAACCGCCCTGGTCTGGGTTCCCATGGCAGCTTACCTTGTCTTGCTCGGAACCTGGAAATCGGCCCTCTTCCTCGCCATCTGGTGTATCGTCCTGGTGGGCAGCATCGACAACTTCGTAAGGCCTTACCTGATGCGGGGGCAATCGAACCTGTCTCCGTTCTACATCTTTCTGTCGATCATCGGTGCCGTCCAGTACTTCGGGCTCACCGGCATTCTCTACGGTCCGCTGATCGTGTCTTTTGCGATGATCATGCTCTACCTTTACGGTGCGGAATACCGGGAGGATCTGGCGGAAAGCAAGAGCGGCACACATGCGGTTGAGGAAAAGGCGCAGGAGACGCCGGGCGGGGAGCTTCCGGCCTCGACGGGAGAATAGTCTTCAGGCCCGCCGGAGAATCGCGCTTTTCACCCGGCTGTTGTCTTTTCGGCATAATAGGGGAATACCACGAAGAAAGCGTGCCGTTCCTTCGGGTCCCCCGGCCACGGGTCCGCCCGAACGACGGACCCGTTATCGATATGGGCGACGAGTGTCGAACGCGTTGAAGGGTGATCCGCGGGGAGCCGTCACACGCAGATCCAACCCCCTTTGCCGTCCGGGACCCACACCCGCTTGGGCGTGACCGCATCGGTCCTTCCGAGGGCCGAATCGGACTTCGCGTGCAACACGAGCTTATGACCGTTGAGATTCGGCGGAGAAGCCTCAATAATGATTCCCTGTTCGTTGATCTGGAAACTGGCACTTTTCGTCGTGGCCGCGGGGATCAGCGGTGTCGGAACCGGCTCGACGCGGGAATCGACCATGGGCAGATAGGATGCCTCGACAAGCTTTCCCGTCTCGTCGATCTTGACGTAAAGTCTCTCGCTCACGATTTTCTGTTCCATCTTTCCCTCCTCTGCCTGATGTCATACCGAGGTGCGTTCACGATGACACAACACCTGCCCGTCGGGAGGCGACGCGGGCGGGGATAAACCCCGCCCCTACAGACCGATGTGCCGGTCATGCGTAGGGGAGGGCTTTATGCCCTCCCGCCTAATGCACTCATCTTGAACCCAATTGCCCATGGCGCCTGCGTCACCCGCGAAGCATGGAAACAGACTCACCCGGGAATCTATTTTCTACGTAACCTGGCATCAATCCTCGGCGCCCCCTCCCATCACCCCGTTCGGGTTCGTCATTGTAGCGCCAGGCTTTCTCCCGAAACTCTACAACCTGACTCCGCACGCCATTGGCGAGGGACCGTCCCTGAGGTCTTGAAGGCGAGCTTCCAACAAACCGTCCGCGCTCGGACGGGGCGGAACCAATGTGAACGGGAGGCCGCTCAGGTCGAGCACCCTCTGTGCCATAGTACTAATATAGCAAGGAAGTCCGGGACATCAAGGTGTCGGTCCGTCATTCCCCCCGGGGAGGACGACGTTGTCCGCACCTTCCGGCGAGCGTCGTGGATTTCGGTGCGGGAACGAGCAGAGCTTCGATCCGATGGAAAGGGGTTGACCCGTTCCCGGCAGCCCTTCGCTGCTTGGATCACCTCGCAGTCGTGACCGGATTGCAGAACCTGACGCACACAACCGGCGAAAAAGACCGCCTGCCGGTGAAACCCGCAGTGCAGCGAGGGCGTTCATCCCCGCCCGCTCCGGCGGCGATCTCCCGCAACCTGCTCGACCTCATTGGCCTGATGAACTGCAATGGTGGGTATCCGATGACCGCGGAATGCATTCGGAAAACAGGGCGGGATTCCGACGAGGTCCGGCGTCCGTTGACGCACTCACTCCTCGAGGCTTTGTTTCGTGTCGCCGCTTGATTCGGGGGTTCGGGGCAGGGAGACGGTAAAGAGCGTGTCGCGCTCTTCCTGGGTAACGAAGAGAAGGCCGCCCATACCCTTGAGCAGCCGGTAACTCAGCGGCACCCCGCCGGTCGCATCGCCTTCCTCAAAAGGCAGAAAAAGCCGTTCGGGATCCTGGACGGACTTGTGCGCCGCGAGGCGGTACCGGAAATCGATCTGGATGTTGCGGTCGCTTTCGTAGGTTCTTATGGTCAGAAGTCCCTGTTTATCCATGACCTTCGCGATATGCGTGATCACATGAACGAAGACTTCGCCCAGGATGTCGGGGTCCACCAATGCGGGGGGGAGCTCCGGGGCGAGATCCAATTGCCAGACCACCTGTTCGCGTTCCAGGTCCTGCGCGAGCAACCCCACGCATTCCGCCGCCACGGTGTTCACGGGGCATTCCCGGGAACGGATGTCGACGGGTCTGAGATAGTCCTTGATTCGGTCCAGGATCTTCTCCAGTCGCCTGGATTCCTCCACAATGATTTCCACCTCGGGGACCTCCGGATACTTCTTTTGGAGACGCATGGCAAATCCGCCCAGAGACATGAGCGGATTGCGTATTTCGTGGGCCACCTCCGCTGCGATGGCGCCGAGGGTCTTGAGCTTCTCTCTCTGCACCAGCGCCTTTTGAGCGGCCTCGAGTTGCAGGGTCCGTTCCTTGACCATATTCTCGAGTCGATCGCGATAATTCTCCAGCTCTTCCTCGGCCTTCTTCCTTTCGGTGATGTCCCTGATGACGGCGACATAAGCCATTGGCGAGCCATCCGGGCCTCTGATCGCCGAGTACGATCCTTCCATGGGGAGTATGGTTCCATCCTTGCGTACGAGGTTCCACTCCGTCCGGAAGGGAGCTCCGGTTCCGATGGCGTGGTGTGCTCGCTGCCCGAAAACGACATAACTCTCTTCAGAGGGGTGAACCACTCGTATGGATTGCCCCTCCAGCTCCCCGCGCTCGTAGCCGAAAAGGTCCAGGAACGCCTGATTGGTGGAAACGATCATCCTGTCCTTATCCACCATCAGAATGGCGTCCGAGGTGCTTTCCACCAGTGTCCGGTAGCGCTCCTCGGACTCCCTGAGTGCGGCCTGGGCCCGCTTGCGCTTCCGGATCTGCTTTCGCAGCTCGTTTACCTTCTCTTCCAGCTCCCTGGCCTGCTGGAGAAGGAGCCTTTCCCTCTCCTGGTAATAGTCGATTCGCTCAGACAGCTCGCTCGGCAAAACCTTCAGGTCCGCGAGGATCTCGCCGTAAACCTCGGAAAGCTCCTGGGCTTCTCTGGGCGTAAAAATGGTCCCCTGCTGCAAGGCCTTGTGAGCGGCCGCCGACCCGATGGCCCCGGCCAGGGATCGCTCCACCTCGTTATGCAGCTCGACCAGCTGGACGATCGAAATCTGCGCGGCCTGATGTATTCCCGTCTCGAAGAGGCACTTCTCCACCATGGCCGTCGCCTCCGGTTCGGCAAAATACTGGCCGAAAACCTTTTCGATCTCGCTTCTCTTGGGAGCCAGCTCGATGTAGGCGTCCCGGCGGCGGGCGCGGCGCAGGGGGGCCGGCGTGCCCAGAACCCCCACGAATTCCTCGGCAAGACTCCGCTCTTCGTCACGTTCCCCGGAACACAGGGAACCGGCAACATAGAGACCGATATTGACGAACATCGTCCAGAGAACGGCGTGACTCAAAGGGTTCAAACCCGTCAGGCCGAACAGCTCCTCCGGTTTCAGAAGCTCGATTCCCCACGCTCCCTTTTCGAGCAGAGCGTTTGAAATCCAGCCGCTCTTGATGAAAGACGGCAGGAGCAGCGTGTAGCACCAGACGGCGAATCCCCCGGCGAGGCCGAGGATGGCGCCGGTTTTGTTTCCACCCCGCCAGAAGAGGCCGCCCAGGATGGCCGGAGCGAACTGAAGCCCCGCGGCGAACGAAATGAGGCCGATATTGACCAGCATGTAGGATTCGCCGATTCGCTCCTCGAACCAGTAGCCGATGATGATGAAACCTGCCACGGCGCCCCACCGGCATTTCAGAAGATGGCGCTTCACGAAAGCCAGGCCGGGAACCCATTGCACCAGGGGCAGCAACAGATGGTTGGTGATCATGGTTGCCATCGTTACCGAGGTGATCATGATCATGCCCGCCGCCGCGGAAAAACCTCCGATGAACACCAGGAGCGACAGCCATGGTTTGCCGTGCTGAAGAGGGATGCGCAAAACAAAGGTGTCGGCCTGGTCGGGCGGCCGGCCGTCGAGCAGCCCTCCCGCGGCGATGGGGAGAACGAACATGCTGATCAGCAGCAGGTAGAGCGGCAGGAGCCACATGGCAGTCAGAATGTGTTTCTCGTCGTGGTTCTCCACGACCGCCACGTGAAACTGCCTGGGGAGGAAGAGAATCGCCGACATGGAAAGGACGAGATAGCCCGTCCACGTGACATAGGAACCGGCATCCTGCTTCCCCAGTTCGAACACATGATGAAAAGGGCTCTCCGAAAACCGCCTGAAGATGTCGCCGAAGCCGTCATACATGAAGTAAGTCACAAAGATGCCGACGGTGAGAAGGGCCAGCAACTTGATGACGCATTCCACCGCCAGGGCCATCATCATGCCCTCGTGCCGTTCGGTGGGATCCAGCCGCCTCACGCCAAGGATGATCGTAAAGACCACCATGAGCACCACGACAAGGGGACCCACATCCGCCCGGATCCAGGACGATGCGTCGGCCGCGGTGATGATCTCGAAAGTGGAAATGATCGCCTTGAGCTGAAGCGCGACATAGGGTGTGATGCTCACCAGCGCGATAAGGGTGACCATGGCGGCAACGGACTGGGACCTGCCGTAACGGGCTGAAATGAAATCCGCAATGCTGGTGATGCGACGGCTGTTTTTGAGATGAACCAGTCTCCGCAGAATGGACCACCACAGCATGATGGCGATCGTCGGACCCAGATACATGGGCAGAAAGAGAAACCCGGAAGTTGCGGCCTGACCCACGCTTCCATAGTACGTCCAGGCCGTGCAGTAGACCGCCAGGGAGAGTGAATAGACGAAAGGGTTGTTGGCAGGGCTTCTGCCTGCCGTCGATTTCCGTTCCACCCACAGGGCAATGAGGAACAGGCATGCCATGTACAGGCAGAACGAGGTGAGCACTATCCCGGAGTCAAGCACCGTGGTCCTTCCGCTTCCTGACCTCGTCCCCGGAAGCAGACTCGCTGAAAATTCTGCTCACAAGAAACAGGAGGACGATGCCGATGGCCCAGAGGATATAAATGTAAGCAAGGAGAACCGCTGGTCGTTTCAACCGAAAGATGTCGAGGAACGGCCAGTTGAGCAGGGCAAATCCGAGGACGAACAGCAGGGTGTGAAACTCCGAACGCTGCAGAACACTTCTCAACCGTTTCACCTGGTTTCTCTCCCCGATAGATGAAGACCACGGCGGCGGACCGGCGCCGAACACCCCGCGTGCGGGCGCCTCGTCATCAGTGAGCGCATCGAGAGACAGTAATCAGGATTGAGTTCAGTAATTTTGGCGGTGAATTAACGATAAAGAATCCGATGAGACAAATCAAGCCGGAATAATGCATCGCGCGGCGCGATGGATCGTGTGATACCGGGTTGCCTGGAAAATGGATTCCCGGGTGAGCCTGTTTTCATGCTTCGCAGGTGGAGCGCGGCATCACGGGAAATTACGTTCAAGACGACGGCATTGGGCGGGAGGGGATAAACTCCGCCCCTTGTTTACGTCCGAGCGGCGCATCGGTCCGTACGGGGGTGGGCATGGCTCCGCCGTGCCCACCCATCGGGCCGGGCGAAGAACTCACTTGTAGATGGTCAAATCGCGGGTGCTGGAGCTGAACGTCTCGCGGTCCACGAGAACGTTGACGCATGACGGTTTACCGGAATTTCGGGCGCGGTCGAGGGCGGCGCGTATTTCGCCCGGTTCGGTGACGTGCTCGCCGTGTCCGCCCATGGCCTCGATAATCCGGTCGTAGCGCAGAGAATGGAGCAGATTGGCCGTATTTCCCTTTTGGGGTCCGTATTTCAACAACTGCACGTAGCGCACCTGATTCCACGCCCCGTTGTTGGCCACAATTCCGACCATGGGCAGGTTGAACCGAATGAGCGTATCGTAATCGAACCCGGTCAACCCGAAGGCTCCGTCACCGAAAAGCACCACGACGTCCCTGCCCGGCATGGCCGCCTTGGCGGCGATGGCGAACGGCGTTCCCACTCCCAGCGTGCCGAGCGGACCGGGGTCGAGCCACTGGCCGGGCCCTCGGGGCCGTATCACGCTCGCCGACATCGTGACGGTGTCGCCGCCGTCGGCGATGAGGATGCTGTCGTCCCGGAGGAAAGCATCGATCTCGCGCGCGAGCCTGAGCGGGTGAATCGGCACGGCATCCGAGCTCAGAAAACGACTTTCCCGCTCCAGAAGCTCAGTTTCCATGGTACGCAGCTCGTCGAGCCACTGACGGGTTCCTCCGGCAGGTGACACGGCGCCCTCGAGATCTTCCAGGAAAGCACCCGCGTCCGCCTGTATGGCCACTTCCACGTCACGGTTGTGACACAGCTCCGCGTAGTCGAGGTCGACCTGGATGATCTTCGCCCCCTCTGCAATTCGGCTGCCGTATCCAAGCCTGAAGTCGAACGGAGTGCCGATGACCAGCACGACGTCGGCCTTGGAGAGCGCGAACTTTCGGGTCCGATTGAACGCGTGCGGCGAATCGACCGGCAGGCAACCTCGCGCCGCGCCGTTGAGGTAGGTGGGAATCCCGGCCCGTTCCACAAACAAACGCAGCTGTTCCACCGCACGGCAGCTCCAGACCTGCGTTCCGGCGATCAGCGCGGGGCGCTGCGCTTTGGCGATCAGCCCGGCGGCCCGGGCCACGAGTTTCCTGTCACCCGTCAGGCGGCATTGGGAGCGGGACTGAACGGGGACGCGGACCTCGTTTTCTTCCACTTCCCGATCCAGCACGTCCTGGGGAATTTCGAGAAAAGACGGACCCGGCCGCCCGTTGCAGGCTTCCCGGAGCGCGAGCCCGATCATCTCCGGGATGCGCACGGTATCGAAGACCGTGCCCGAGAACTTGGTGATGGGGCGCATCATGTCCACGGAATTCATTTCCTGCAGTCCGCCCTTGAGCAGGTTCCGGATCGGAGCCTGACCGCCGATGAGAAGCATCGGCACTTGGGCTCTGTACGCGTTGGCCACCCCCGTGACCGCATCGGTCACCCCGGGTCCGGCCGTGACCACGGCGACCCCCGGGACGCCGGTGAGCCTGGTCCAGGCATCCGCCGCATGGGCCGCCGTCTGCTCGTGCCGCACGTCGATGATGCGGATTCCCTCGTCCAGGCATCCGCTGTAAATGTCCATGACGTGAGCGCCGCAGAGCGTGAAAATGGTTTGAACCCCCTCTGTGGCGAGGGTTTTTGCAACCAGCTTGCCGCCTGTCAATCCGGCCATCGGTGTTTCCTCCTTCGAGTGAGTTCGAACGTTATTGAAAAGCGGATCGGCGGATCCCATTGTCCCCCGGCGCGGATCCCGCGGCGCCCCAAAGCGTAACCCCGCGCAGCTTTCGTGCCGTCGGGGCGGGCGCCCGGGGGCCGCGCTCGGAGCACGGTTGTCGCGCGAGGTGCATTCGGCTAGGGCTTCTCCCGCCGAAAGCATTCCTTCAACGCCGGCTTGGACACCTTTCCCATGGCGTTCCGGGGCAATTCGGAAAGGATCGCTATCTCTCTGGGGACCTTGTACGGAGCCAGCCGTTCTCCGGCCCAGGCCCGAAAGGATTCGAGCTCCACTTTCGCGCCTTCCCGCATCACCAGCGCGGCGCACACGCGATCGCCCCAAACGTGGTCCGGAACCCCCACCACGGCGCATTCCCGGATGTCCGGATGCGTTCTCACGGTTTCTTCGATTTCAAGCGCCGAAACCTTGTACCCGCCGGTCTTGAGGATATCCACGCTGCTGCGCCCGAGAATGCGGTACGCGCCGTGTTCCTCGACGGCGATGTCCCCCGTGAGGAACCATCCGTCCCTGAACGCCTTCCGGGTGTCCTCGGGTCGGTTCCAATATTCGAGAAACACCGTGGGGCCGCGAACTTCGATCTCGCCGGGAGTGCCGGGCGGGACCGGTTTGCCGGATTCGTCCGTCAGCCTCACCTCCACGCCGGGGAGCGGGCTTCCCACGGAACCGGGTATGCGCCTCCCCTCCAAAGGATTGGACAGAGCCATCCCGATCTCGGTCATTCCGTATCGTTCGAGCAGCACGTGGCCGGAGATGCGCCGCCACTGCTCCAGGGTGCCGACCGGAAGGGCCGCGGAACCGGACACCATGAGCCGCATCCCGCGGCAGGCTTCGGACATGCGTTGCCGGTCCGCGGGCGACGCCTTTTCCCAGTGATCGATGAGCTTCACATAAATCGTCGGCACCGCCATGAACAGTGTGAGCCCGCCCCGTGCAATGCGGCTCCATACCTCGGCGGAATCGAACCGGGGCAGAATTTCGCAGACCGCTCCGACCCGGAGGGCGCAGGCGAGCACGTTCACTATTCCGTGAACGTGATGCAGCGGCAGAACGTTCAGGATGCGATCCCCGGACGTCCATCCCCAGGCCCGGACCAGGCTGGTCACCTGGGCCTCAAGGTTTGCATGCGTCGTCACCACTCCCTTGGGCCTGCCCGTGGTGCCGCTCGTATAGAGAATCATGGCCCGCCGGTCCGCGACGATCGTCGGAAGGTCTCCCGGAGCGTGCTCCAGCGACTCGGTGCTTAGAGCGAACCTTAAACGAAGGTCTTGTGAGAGGGGCTTGAGGACCGTCGCAAGTTGCGGGTGAGCGATGACCGCGGCAGGCAGCGTATCGTCGAGCACGTATTCCAGTTCCGGACGGGGGTGGAACAGGGACAACGGCACGGCGATGCCTCCGGCGCGCCAGATACCCCACTGCACCGCAACATAGTGGAACCCCGGAGGCGCCAGGAAGGCCACCGGTTTTTCCCCCAGATCGGAAGAGCCGCACAGTAGAAAGGCTGCAATCCTGGCCGATGCGTCGAGGAGTTGGCGGTAGGAAAAAACACCCTCCGGGGTCGAAATTGCGTTGCGGTCGGAGTACCGTGCAGCCTGTGCGGCGAGAAGCATGGACATGGTGTTTCTCCCGGCGCTTCAGCCCGCGCCTTCCTGTTTCGCGGCCTGTTCTCGAGCCGTGCGGAGCGGAATCGGAACCGCCCGCTGCGGTCCCGCACGGGGACCTCGATCGCCCGATCGTGCGAACACAAAGCCAGATAAGTATATAGCGTCACGAGGTTATATTGTATCCCTATCTGAAATATTCCCGCACGGGGCGGTTCAGGCCCGAAGCCGTCCGGTGCGGACAACGAAAACGGCAACCGTTTGCGCACACGCCCGTCTCTTTCGGCAGGGAAGCCGGACGGCCTGGAATTTCCACTGGGGCGTGTCTAGATTGAATTCGGGCGGCGTAGCTTCGGATGTCCGGAGCTCACCGTGGATATTGGCTCAGCTGGGAAAGGAAAACACACGATGGAAAAACGAAAGCTTGGGAATTCGGGGTTGGAGATTGCTCCAATCGCTTTTGGAGGCAACATTTTCGGGTGGACCGTGGACGAGCCGACCTCCTTCGGGTTGCTGGACGCGTTCGTGGAGGCCGGGTTCAACTGCATCGACACGGCCGATGTTTATTCCCGGTGGGCGCCCGGCAACAGGGGCGGGGAGTCCGAGACCATCATCGGGAAGTGGTTGAAACGGAGCGGCAACCGGGAAAAGGTGGTCGTTGCGACGAAGGTGGGAAAGGAGATGGGAGCGACAGCCAAGGGGCTTTCGAAAGCCTATGTCCTTCGCGCGGTCGAGGATTCGTTGAAACGCCTTCAGACCGATCGAATCGATCTCTATCAGTCGCACGAAGACGATCCCGAAACCCTTTTGGAAGAGACTCTTGAGGCCTACGCGCAACTGATCCGACAGGGGAAGGTCAGGGCAATCGGAGCTTCGAACCACGGGGCGGGGCGTCTGTCTGAGGCGCTCGAGGTGAGCAGGCGGAAAGGGTATCCCCCCTATGCGAGCCTGCAACCCCTCTACAATCTTTACGACCGCCGGGAATACGAAAGGGAACTCGAACCCGTCTGCCGGCGGGAGGGGCTGGGCGTGCTCCCCTACTTCTCTTTGGCCAGCGGTTTTCTTACGGGCAAATACCGGCGCGGGGCGGATGTGTCGAAAAGCGCCCGGGCCAGATATCTCGAACGATACCTCAATGACCGTGGATTTCATATCCTCGATGCTCTGGAGCAAGTGGCGCGCGAACATCACGCTACCCCCGCGCGGGTTGCGCTTGCATGGCTGATCGCGCGCCCCGGCGTCACCGCCGCCATCGCCAGCGCCACGAACATGGAACAGATGAACGAATTGATCCGGGCGCCGGAGCTTGCACTGGCCCCTGCAACCTCCGACCTTCTGGACAGGGCAAGCGCGTATGAATGAACATTCCGACGGCGGCGCGCAAGGAATGAACGCGGCTCGTCGCGGGGCCGCGTTCGCCGGTTGGCGGATCGTGTCGGGGCGAGATTCCCGCGGATCCTGTGGGAATGCCCCGATACGACGCCTTTTCATCGTCTGCCGTGAGTCCCGGTTCATTGGGGTTCACGGGCGAGACGGTCTGCGGCCGAGTGGTGCGCCGGTTCGTGAGGCTGTTTTGGAAACGCAATCCTACACGGCGCGTTTCAGCGATCGCTCGGAAGGTCCTGCCTGGAAAGCGCGCATGAAGCTCTGTCCGGCGGCGAGCGCCTTCAGATCCACCGCCACGAGGTGGGCCTTGGCCGGCCCAAGGTGGTGGGCGATGGCCTCCCGTGCCGCCTCGAACGACACCACGCCGGTCGCGGCGAGGTAGGCTCCCAGCATGACGATGTTGCCGGCTCTTCGGAGCCCGGCTTTCTTGGCGATGGTGTCCCCGGGGACGTGGTACACGTGATGCCTGTCGTACCCGCTGTGGGCCTGGACGATGGACGAATTGAGGATCAGGAGGCTCCCGTCGCTCAACTGCGGCTCATACTTGAGAAGGGAAGGACGGTTGAAAATCAGGGCCGCGGAGAGCTTTTCCGCCAGGGGGGAGCCGATGGGCCGATCGGAGAGCGTGACCACGCAGGAGGCCGTGCCTCCGCGTTGTTCCGGGCCGTAAGAAGGCATCCAGGTCACGTGCTTCCCCTCGATCATGGCCGCCAGTGCCAGGATCTGCCCGCACAGCAAAACCCCCTGTCCCCCGAAGCCTGCGATTAAAACCTGATGATACATGGCACCCTCACTTTCCCGGTTCCGGCGACGAGTCTTCCGGGCTGCCGGCCGTGTCGCCGCGGACCGTCGGCACCGTCGCGTCCTTGAAAACCCCGAGCGGATAGCGGGCCGTCATCTGCGTCTCAACCCAACGCAACGCCGCGGTCGGTTCCATTCCCCAGTTATTGGGGCAGGACGAGAGTATTTCCACCAGGGAGAATCCCATGCCCCGTTCCTGGCACAGAAAGGCTTTCCTGATGCACTTCTTTGCCCGGACCACCTGTGCCGGGTTGTAGAGGGCCGCCCGCGCGATGTAGACCGGTCCGTCCAGCCCCGCAAGGAGCTCGGCCATCCGCAACGGATATCCGGCCCGGGTTACGTCCCTGCCGGCGGGCGAAGTCGTCGTCTTCTGCCCGGGCAGCGTGGTCGGGGCCATTTGGCCTCCGGTCATGCCATAGTTTGCATTGTTGATGAAAATCACGGTGATGTTCTCGCCGCGCGCCGCCGCGTGGACGATTTCAGACAATCCGATGGAGGCCAGGTCTCCGTCGCCCTGGTAAGTGAACACGATCCGGTCCGGGAGCACCCGCTTGATTCCCGTGGCCACTGCGGGCGCCCGGCCGTGTGGGGATTCCTGCATGTCCAGGTCCAGGTAGTTGTAGATCAGGACCGAACATCCCACGGAAGCCACGCCGACCGTCTTTTCCCGCAGGCCGAGCTCGTCGATGACCTCCGCGACAAGCCGGTGCGCGACCCCGTGGCCGCAGCCGGGACAATAGTGAAACCTCGCTGCCGTCAACGTTTTCGGACGAATAGAAGCGGCTCGGCTCATGCTGCCTCACTCCCTTCGCTGATCCGTTGGACCTCGGTCTCGATTTCCGAAGCCGTGATCATGATGCCTCCCATGCGCCCATGGAAGGCGATTTCCCGCCCCGACAGCGCCAGCCTCACGTCCTCAACCATCTGGCCGGCATTCAATTCCACGGTGAGGATGTGCCTTGCCGCCAGGGCGGCGGCTTCCAGGGCGGCACCGGGAAAAGGCCACAGGGTAATCGGGCGAAACAGCCCCGCCCGCAGGCCCTTCTCCCTCAGGTTGTCCACGGCGGTGCGCGCCGCTCGGGCGCATATCCCAAAAGCCACAATCAATACGTCGACGCCGCCGTCGATGCCATAGACCTCGGACCTGACCTCTTCACGCGCGAGTTGCGCGTATTTGGCCTGAAGGTGAAGGTTGTGCGCCTCCAGGGCGCGGGGGTCGAGGTAAAGGGTCTTGACGATCCGCCTCTGACGTCCCTTGCAGCCGTCCGTGATCCACGGCGCGCGCGAAGTGCGCGGATTGCGCGCTTCGGGCAACCGCAACGGTTCCATCATCTGGCCGAGTACGCCGTCGGTGAGCAGCAGCACGGGGGTACGGTACCGTTCGGCCAGGTCGAAGGATTCAAAAACGAGGTCGGCCGTTTCCTGGACGGAGGACGGAGCCAGGACCGGCACCCGGTAGTCGCCGTGGCCGCCGCCCCGGGTCGCCTGGAAATAGTCTCCCTGCGACGGCTGAATGGTGCCGAGGCCGGGCCCGCCCCGCATGACGTTCACAATCACGCAGGGCAGCTCGGCCGACGCCAGGAAGGAAATCCCTTCCTGTTTGAGGCTGATTCCAGGCCCGGAGGAAGAGGTCATTACGCGGGCTCCCGCGCCCGCAGCCCCGTAGACCATGTTCACGGCCGCCACCTCGCTCTCCGCCTGCAGGAAGGTCCCGCCGATCTCGGGCAGGCGGCGGGCCATGTATTCCATGAGCTCGGTCTGAGGCGTTATGGGGTATCCGAAGTAGTACCGGCACCCAGCCCGCAGGGCCGCTTCGGCCAGGGCTTCATTGCCTTTCATCATGACGCGCATGACCCGTTCTCCTCATGGGCGAAGGTGATGGCCAGATCGGGGCACATCAGGACGCAACGGCGGCAGCCGCTGCAGATCGCCCCCTTGACCAGCTTCACCACCGGATAGCCGTGGGCATTCAAATGGCTGCCGGGCACGAGAATCTTCTCCGGGCAGAATGCCGCACAGATGCCGCAACCCTTGCACCGGTCGGCGTGGATCACCGGCTTGAACGTGCGCCGCTTCCTGGTTTCCAATGCAACGTCTCGAGCTGCAAGCATGGCACTCCTCCTCTCCCTCACTTTCAATCAAGAGCATATCTCGTGCCATTTCTCGCGGAGGCGAAAAGCATTATGCGACGCGAGGCATACGAGCGGTCCCGGCGGGGCGCGGGTGCAGTCCGGAAGAGGAGTGAACGGAAGTGTTCTTTCACCGCCGCCGGGCATCAAAGATTTTTGGGAATGCATTGCCGGGAATCAGTCGGCTTGCCGGGGAATAGCGGGAGGAGGAAAGGAGCGGAGATTCGGCAATTTATTTCCGTAATGAAACAAAGTGCCGGCAATATATTGCCTGATTCAGCCAAGTCCGTAACGCTTGAGCTTGTTGTATAGCTGCCGCACGGAGATCCTCAACAGCCTGGCCACCTGCGTTCGGTTGCCGTTCATCATGGCCAGAGTTTTCTCCAGGAGGGCTTTCTCCCAGGCGGCATGAGCATCGGCCAGGCTCCTCCCGATAAGCAAAGGCTCCGCGCCTTCAGCGTGCCTGGCCTCCGGCCGCGCAAAGGCCGACAAGGTGTGCGGCAGGTGTTCGGCGCGCACCGTCTTTTCTCCGGGCTGCATGTTGATGAGCGCGCGTCCGAGCATGTTTTCCAATTCCCGCACGTTTCCAGGCCAATGGTAGGAGCAGAACATTTCCAGCGCCTCCGGGGAGATTCCTTCGACGTGGCGACTGTATTCCTGGTTGAGCTTGTTGAGCAGAACACTCAGCAGCGGCGGGATATCTTCGCGCCGTTCGCGTAGCGGTGGGATGTGGATCGGCAGGACGTGCAGCCGGTAGAAAAGGTCGGATCGGAAATGCCCTTTTTCGACCAGGGAGGCCAGATCGACATTGGTCGCCGTAATGACCCGGACGTCGACGGGGACGGGGCGCGAGGCCCCCACGGGGACGATTTCCTTCTCCTGGAGCACGCGCAGCAGTTTGGTCTGAACGGCCAGGTTGCTTTCAGCGATCTCATCGAGGAAAATCGTTCCCCCCTGGGCTTCGACGAAATGGCCTTTCTGACCGCCGCGTTTGGCACCGGTGAACGCCCCTTCGATATAACCGAAAAGCTGGCTTTCCTGGAGCGTGTCGGGGATTGCGCCGCAGTTCACCGAGATGAAGGGCCGTTGGGCGCGATCGCTCGAATGATGGATGGCATGGGCGAAGAGCTCCTTTCCCGTGCCGCTTTCGCCGGACAGAAGGACCGTTGCGGGCGTTGCGGCGGCCTTTCGGGCTTGTTCGAGCAGTTCTTGCATGATCGGGCTTACGGCTATAATATCGTCGAACGTGTACTTGGTGTCCAGGCGCCGGATCAGCCGATGGGCCCTGTCCAGTTGCTCGGTCAGGGAGCGCAGCTCGGAAACGTCGTGTATGACCGCAACGCTCCCCTTGAGAGCGCCGTCGACGACAATGGGGGCAACGTCCACGAGCACTTCGCGCCGCGCCGCGCCCACCTTCATGGGAACATGCTTCACCGGTTGGCGCGTGCGCAACACTTGCAGGTGCATGCTCTCGCCCTCGGCGATATCGACCGTGGCCGGCCGGTGAAGGACCTCCCGTTCCGTCATGCCGGTCAGCCGGGTGTAGGCCGGATTGATGAGAAGCCCCATCCCTCTTTCATCCACCACGGATATGGCGTCCTGGGTCGAGTTGACGATGGCTTCCAACAGGGTGCGCGTCTCTTTGAGCTCTGCAATCTCGCACCCCAGGCGCTTTATCTCGCTTATGTCCCGAAAAATCGCCATTGCCCCGACGATCTCGCCCCGGGCATTGCGCACCGGCACCCTGTTGGTCATCACGGTGGTCATTCCGATGTCCTGGATTTGATCCAGTTCGGCTTCCCCGGTTTCGAGAACGATGTGCAGCCGGGTGTTGGGGATCACATCCCGCACATGATGCCCGAGAACGACATCCGCCGATATCCCCGTCAGACGTTCGGCGGCGGTATTGAAGAGCGTGACGCGGCCGTCGGCATCGACCGCCAGCACGCCTTCATGAGCGGCGTCGAGGAAGGCCTTGATTTGACTTTGCTCCATCTGCTGCTCCATGTCTGACACGGCATTCTGTTGTCCTCGGCGAAGAGCCGGAATTGGCCGAGCCTCGGCGGAGTTCCCGGCTGAGGCGCATGGAAAACGAGTGCGCGGGACCGACCGCCATGAAAAGAGAACCGTCGCGGCGCTCCTCGATTCCGCCGGCGTTTCGGACGGGCGATTGTAACGGGAAATCGAGAGGCGAACGGTGTACCTTGTTATTATACAGCCAAACGACGGGATCCTGCAAAAGGTGAAACTGCGGACGTGATCCTGTTTAACCCGCATTTGGAGGACTTGCATGGCGACTTCTCGGTGTCAGGGAGGAATTCAGTCATGACGATTCGCACTCGTGCGGCGGTGGTCCGCCGGCGTGGCGGGCCGTTCCTGTTTGAAGATGTCGAGATCGACGATCCCCGCGCGGATGAAGTCCTCGTTCGAATGGTTGCCTGCGGCATCTGCCACACGGACATCGCCGGGCGCGACGGGGCGCTGGGAGTGCCGCTTCCCGCCGTGTTCGGGCACGAGGGCGCAGGCGTCGTGGAACGCGTCGGACGCAAGGCGGGCCGGGTCCGTACCGGGGACAAAGTGGTGCTCTCGTTCAGTTCCTGTGGGGAGTGTCCCGGTTGTCTTGGAGGTCATCCGGCTCGGTGCGAGGAGTTCGACGCGTTGAATTTCGGCGGCGCGAGACCCGACGGTTCTTCGACAATCCGGGATACAGAGGGTGCCCCGCTGGGAAGCTCTTTCTTTGGTCAGTCTTCGCTTGCCGGGTACGCCCCGGTCCGGGCACGCGGGTTGGTGCGGGTGGAAGCCGTCGACGAGGACGAACTCACGATCCTTGCCGCCCTGGGATGCGGCATCCAGGCCGGGGCCGGGACGGTTTTGAATGAGTTGAAGCCCCGGCGGGGGGAATCGGTTGCGATCTTCGGCGCCGGCACGGTCGGCCTGGCGGCGCTCATGGCCGCCCGCCTGGCTGGAGCCGCGCCCGTCGTTGTCGTGGACGTGGTGGCATCCCGATTGGAGCTCGCCCTGGAACTGGGAGCGGCCGTCGCCGTCGACGGCCGCGCGGGAGATGTGAATGAGCGCCTGCGCGAAACGGCGGGAAGCATCGACCACGCCGTCGAGACCACGGGCGTCTCGCGGGTGATCGATTGCGCCATGAAGGCCTTGGGCCCAAGGGGCAATATATCGTTGCTCGCGGTTTCCGCGGATGAAGGGGCGGAACGTGTCCATCCGAAATCACCCGACCCCGGCCAGTCCGTCATTTACAGCGTCGCCGGCGACAGCGATCCGCAAACGTTCATTCCTTTCCTGATCCGCAAGCACAAGGAAGGCGCATTTCCCTTCGACAAGCTGATACGCATCTACCCGGCGTCAAGGATCGACGAGGCGGTGAGGCATTCCCTGTCCGGGATCACGGTCAAACCGGTGTTGCGGTTCTGAGTTTTCACGGCCGGGAGTTGTTTCGAGGAAATGTATTTGTGCTTATAATGATAATCACCGATTCCATTCGTAAGGTTCCCTGAAACGATGCTTCAGCGGCGGCCGAATGGAATGAACGGGTCGGCGGAACGCTTCTTCGCGCCGGGCCGGCCCGCGATACACTTTCAGTGCTTCAAGATGGAGGAGATCGATGACGTTGAAACGGAACTCTTGGATTGCGTGGTGTTTGACCGCGGCTGTTGTTGCAACCTGCCTGGTTTTTGGAGGACCCCAGACGGGGTTCGCCCAGTCTGCCACTGAATGTGATGATTACGCCAAGGACTACGCCAACCGTCACACCAACGCGGGTGCGGACGTGGTTGGCGGCGCGGTTGCCGGCGCTGCGAGCGGCGCGCTGATTGGAGGGATCGTCGGCGGCGGCAGAGGCGCGGGGAAGGGCGCGGCCATCGGAGCCGGAGTCGGTGCGGTCTCGGGTGGCGCCCATCATGCCGGCAATTGGCAATACCACTACGACGTGGCATATCGAAATTGCATGCGGGGAAATCGATAGACGCCGCATTCTTTCCGGAGTCGGATACCCGGGGAATGCGAGCACTTCCTGAAAACCATGAAAGACGCCGGGAGGGCGACTGCGGCGGCACCCGCGGATCGGGAGCTCTCGCAGCCGCCGCCCGGCGCCGAGCTTCGAGCGTTTGTGCGTGGGCCGAAGGCCGGGAGGCGTGCGGGAGTCAGTGCGATGCTCTTCCGTTGTGCGGCAGGACCACCGTCCTGAACCCAACCACCCGTCAGGCGGCGGATTTCCGGTGTGACGGGGCGTTCGCAGCTGTTCGACTTCGGAATCCGAATAGTCGGTCTCGACGTGAAGGAATGGAAGACCGTGCCGATTCTCGACCGCGCTGCCGGCTCCGGGGTCCCGGGGCCGGCAGCGCGCTCATCCATGGCGTCGCGTTCAGTGTGAGTTGGCGAAATACCGGTTGAACGCGTTCAGATAGGCCCGGGCGCTGGCTTCGATGACGTCCGGGCTGGCACCGGTTCCGGAATAGACCGTCCCTTCGATTTCAACCCTCACCATCGCCTCGCCCAGAGCGTCGCGACCCATGGTGACGGCTTTCAGATCGTAGTCGCGAAGCTTGCCGCTGACGCCCACGATCCGTTCGATACCGTGGAAAACGGCATCGACCGGGCCGTTGCCTGTGGCGGCGTCGGTGATTTTCACTCCCTCCCTGGTCAGGGTGACCGAAGCGAGCGGGACCATGCTGCTGCCGCTCATGAGCTGGAGGCTGTGGAAGGTGTAGGTTTCCGGCACCCGGGTCAGCTCGATTTCCACGATGGAATGCAGATCCTCGCTGCCGATCTCCTTCTTACGGTCCGCCACGTTGATGAAGCGGTTGTATACCCGGTCGAACACTTCCGGAACGATCGTATAGCCCAACTCTGTGAGGCGGTGTCGCAGGGCGGCGCGTCCCGACCTGGCGGTCAGGACGATCTTGTGCTGGCGGATGCCCACGTCTTCGGGCTTCATGATCTCATAGGTGCTGCGATCTTTCAGGATGCCGTCCTGGTGGATTCCCGACGAATGGGCGAACGCATTGGCCCCGACGATGGCCTTGTTGGGTTGGACCGGCACGTTCATGAGGCGGCTGACCATGCGACTGGTGCGGTAGATTTCCTGGCTCTTGACGTCGGTGTGTGCGTCAAACGTTGCGTGGCGCGTCTTGAGCACCATGACGAGTTCTTCGAGGGAAGCATTGCCGGCGCGTTCTCCGACACCGTTGATCGTGCATTCGATCTGGTTGGCGCCATTGCTGACGGCGGCCAGGCTGTTGGCCACGGCCAGCCCGAGATCGTTGTGGCAGTGCACGCTCAGGGTCACCTTGTCGAGGCCGGGAACCTTCTCGCGCAGCTTGCGGATGATTTCCCCGAATTCGTCCGGCACGGCATAGCCGACCGTGTCGGGAACATTCACCACGGTGGCGCCCTCCTTGATGACGGCGTCGAGGACCCGGCACAGGTATTCGAAATCCGTGCGGGAGGCGTCTTCCGTCGAGTATTCCACGTCCTCGCAGAACCGCTTGGCGTACTTCACCGCGTCGACGGCCTGCCGCAGGGCCGTGGCTCGATCCTGCCGCAGTTTTTTCTGAAGATGGATGTCCGAGGAACCCAGGAACACGTGAATGCGGGGACGCTCCGCATTGCGCACCGCCTCCCAGGCGATGTCTATGTCTTCCACCACGGCGCGGGCCAGCCCCGTAATCACCGGCCCCTTCACGTTTTCAGAGATGGCCTTGACCGCGGCCAGATCATCGGGAGAAGAACACGGGAAGCCCGCTTCGATGACGTCAACCCCGAGCACTGCCAGCTGCTGTGCGATTTCAATCTTCTGGCGCTTGTTGAGCTTGGCTCCGGGGACCTGTTCACCGTCTCTCAATGTGGTATCGAAGATGAATATTTTTCTGCTCATGTCATGTCCTTTCCATTGAACAAACACTGTCGTCGCTTGCCCGTTGCGTACCGACCCCCGAAAAGGCCGGGGCGCGACTGAGGCCGGAGTCCATCCGGGAAAACCGCCTTTCCGGGAGTTCCCGGCAGAAACGAGGCCTGACTCGCCCTGCAACTCCGTGTTGCCTGCCGTCGGAGCGCGCGAAACCACCCCGCGCGCGTCCGTGAGGGGCGGGGCACGCCTCGCCCCTGCTACGACGGCTTCCGGAAATGCCGGCCGTCAGGCTGAACGCTTTGTAGGTCCGATAGTTCCATGTCGGTCACCTCCTTCGGAAAAAGTCAATGGCGCGAAAAGCACGGCGCACCAAAACAAAAAGGCCATGGAGTTTCCCCCATGGCCTTAGGTTTGGACGGTATGCAGCGCGCTTCAGAGCGCAGGCAAGTGAAAGGCACGAGGTCTCCGCGTCCGACCTTTCAGGTCGAGAAGAAGTAGGGATAGGACGAGAGCCTGAATCATGACCTTTCCTTGTGGCCTTCCTGGTGTCGTTGTCGTGCCCGGTTGCCGAAAATCTCTCAGATAACCAGGGCAATACCGAAGCACAGGGCGATTTCTACCGCAAAAACGAGCAAATAAAACGCGAACTTGCCTGCCGGAAGATCCTCGATGATGCGGTTCGCTTCCTGCATGACCTGACTGGCTTGTGCCGTGTCCACCTTGCTCCTCCGACGGATTCCGTTCGTAACCCTTGCTCTGGCTCATATATCAGTTCGCAACCGATATGTAAATTGATTATATTGTCGGATCGAAAAACTTCAAGACCTAAAAGCGACCAAGAGGTGTGACGGGTGGGAATCCTCGGGCCGATGGGTTATGCTTGCCCGAATATGGAACAGGCGCGGTCCCGGTCGGGTGCGACCGGATTTGGGAGGGTCTGGGCGATGCGGGAAAAGGTCGGATTCGGCATAGTGCCGCCGGATGTCATGGCGATGATGGGCATCCTGTCGGACGCCGGCCATGGCGTTTGGCTGGTGGGCGGCGCGTTGCGCGATCACTTTCTGGGGGAGGCGCCCAGGGACTTCGATCTGGCGACGGACGCCTCGGCCGATGAAGTGGTGAGACTGTTCCCGAGGGTCGTTCCCATTGGAATTCGGCATGGGACGGTCCAGATCCACACCAGGACCAGGGACGTCGAGGTCACCAGCACTCCGGGAAGCGGCCTGGAAGGGATTCTCGAAGATCTCGGTCGGCGGGACTTCACGATCAACGCCCTGGCGTTGTCGTACCCGGAAGGATCGTTCCTTGATCCCCACGGCGGGTGCAACGACGCCGCCGCCCGGATACTTCGCGCCGTGGGGGATGCGGGCCGCCGTTTTCGCGAGGACCCGCTGCGGGTGCTGCGAGTCTTCCGGTTCGTCAGCGAGCTCGGGCTTGACGTCGAGCCGGGAACCTCTGCCGCGGCCCGCTCCGAATCGAACGGTCTTACCGCTGTTGCGGGGGAGAGGGTACGCGAGGAGGTCTTCAGGATCCTTTCGGGCGGGAATGCCGTGAGTGCCCTCCGGCTTATGGAGGAAAACGGCGTGTTGCGAACGGTCTTGCCCGAGTTTCACGAGATCGGGTGCAGTCACGCCATCGACACGATTGGACGATGTCCGAACCGGTTGAGGATCAGGATGGCCGCGCTGCTCCACGGCCTGGTGGAGGAAGAAGCCTCCCTCGGAGCCGTCTCTCGATGCGGGCGCAGCGTTTCATGCCGCACAGCCGAAGGGGTGATGGTGCGGTGGCGGATGTCGCGCAGGCAGATTCAGGGTGTACTCGGCATCCTGGAGAACCCGCTTCCGGGCGATTCGGCGAATTGGACTGAAGCGGATTTGCGGCGGTTCATCGCGCGGACCGGTCCGGAATTTGCCGGAGATGTCCTGGAGCTTGCCCGGGCCTGTCGCGCCGCGGGCGGCGATTCCGCCGGCGCGGAGCAACTGGCCGGCCTGTACGGGCGCTATCGCCGGGAACTGGAGTTGCGTTCCGTTCCGAGGTTGAGGGACCTTCCCATAACCGGTGAAGACGTCATGCGCATCACCGGGCTCAAACCCGGCCCGCGTGTGGGGAAAATTCTCGAAAGAGCTCACCTGGAAGTGATCGAGAATCCATTTATGAATGAAAGAAAAATTCTTATGGATTTTATCCGAAAAGAATTCCATAAAGAGTCAGAAATCGAAACGTCGTGAAGGCGCAAAATCCGAACCCTGGAGGATGAAGAATGCTGGTTAAGAATTGGATGAGCAAGACCGTGGTCACCATTGAGGAAGATGATTCGATGCAACATGCGATGAGCCTGATGAAGGAACACAAGATTCGCATGCTGCCGGTGGTTGCCAAAGGGCAGCTGGTGGGCGTGGTGTCCGACACCGACCTGAAGCGGGCCTCGGCCTCCGATGCCACGACCCTGGACATGCACGAACTGCTCTACCTTATTTCCAAGATCAAGGTCCAGGACATCATGACCAAGACTCCCATCACCGTCCCGCAAAACCTCACCGTGGAAGAAACCGCGGAACTGCTGATGAGGAAGAAGATTTCCGGCTGTCCCGTGTTGGATGACAACGGACTGGTGGTCGGGGTCATCACGCGCGACGATCTTTTCAAGGTCCTGATCATGCTGAGCGGGCTCGGCAAGAAGGGCATCCAACTGGCTTTCCAGGTGGAGGACCGTTCCGGCTCGATCAAGAACATCACGGACGTTATCCGCAAGTACGACGGTCGGATCGCGAGCATCCTGAGCTCGTATGAATATGCGGCGCCCGGCCATCGCATCGTATACATCAGGACCTACGATATAGACCGCGCCGTCCTGCCCAAACTGGTCGAGGAACTGAAACAGGTTGCCATGCTGATCTACATCGTGGACCACCGCGACAACAAGCGGGAAATATTCCACGACCTGGTGGCATGAGAGGACTGCGCGGGTGGTTCAGGCGATGCGCCCCGCGTCCGTTGCGCGAGTCGTTCCCCCCGACCGAGCCACAGGCCCACAAAGGAAAACCGGCGGGTATTCCCCGCCGGTTTTCCTTTTACACACGCAAAATTCCCGGCCTGTTCCGGCCAATGCGATCAAATTCCGAGAAATGCCTGTTTGACTTCCTCGTTCTCGAGCAACTCGCGGCCTTTTCCCTCGAGCGCGATGCGGCCGTTTTCGAGAACATAGGCCCGGTCGCAGATGGAAAGCGTCTGCTTGACGTTTTGCTCGACCATGAGGATCGTCATGCCTTCGCCGTGAATTTTCGAGGCAAGGCGGAAAATCTCCTGGGTGAGCAGCGGGGAAAGCCCGAGCGAAGGCTCGTCAAAGAGCAGCATCTTGGGCTTGGACATCAGCCCGCGTGCGATGGCGCACATCTGCTGTTCCCCTCCGGAGAGCGTGCCCGCCAGTTGTTTGCGGCGTTCGCGAAGCCGGGGGAAAAGGTCGAGCACCCACTCGATGCTTTCCTTTCGATGCGGTTTTGCCCTGGCGCATAGCGAGCCCATTTCGAGGTTCTCCAGGACCGTCATTTCGGGAAACAACTGGCGTGCCTCCGGCACGTGGGCGATGCCGGCGTCGATGATATGATACGGCTGCACGTGATCCAGCCTCTGATCCTCGAACCAGATGCTCCCCGACGTCGGATGGAGCAGACTCGATATGGTCTTCATGATCGTGCTCTTGCCGGCTCCGTTGGCTCCCACCAGTACCACAAATTCCCGCGCCTTGACTTCAAAGGAGACATCCCAGAGCACCTGGATGTCGCCGTATCCGGCGTTCACATTTTCCATCCGCAGCATGATCCTATTCCTTTCCCAGATACGCCTCGATAACGGCTTGATTGTTGGCCACTTCCGCCGGCGTTCCTCGTGCGATCTCCTGACCGTAATTGATGCAAAGGATGTGGTCGCACAAGTTCATGATCACGTGCATGATGTGTTCGACAATGATGATCGTGATTCCGGAATTGCGGACCTTGCGGATCAGTTGGACACCGTCGGCCTGCTCCTGGGGGGTCAGGCCGGCCATGGTTTCGTCCAGCAGGAGCAGTTCGGGGGCGGTGGCAAGCGCCCGCGCGATTTCCATGCGCTTGCGATCGCCGATGGTGAGGCCTTTCGCGGGATAGTCCTGCTTCTTGGTCAGTTCGCAGAAATCCAGCACTTCCAAGGCTTTTTCGCGGGCTTCCGCCTCCCGTGAAGTCCTGTTGAAGGCGGAGGTCATGACGTTTTCGAGCACCGTCATTCGACGCAGGGGCTTTACGATCTGGAAAGTCCTCCCGATGCCGTGCTTGCAGACCCTCCAGGTCGGCAGGCCGTTGAGCTTCTTCCCCTGGAACTCGATGTAACCGGAGGTGATCGGGTAGTAACCGGTGATCAGGTTAAAAACGGTCGTCTTGCCGGAACCGTTTGGACCGATCAAGCCGTATATTTCCCCTTTCTCGACCTCAAAAGTCAGGTCGTTGACGGCGAGCAAGCCGCCGAAGGCCTTGACGAGACGATGTGTTTGAAAGAAATTCATGATCAGTTTCCACTTCCTGCAGAAGGTGATGCTTTCCGGCTGGAGAAAACCTGGCGGATCTTGCCCCAGTCTCCCACAATGCCGTTGGCCATGTAGCGGATGACGAAGATGACCAGCAATCCGAAAACCAGGACATGGGCCTCACTGACCCATTTCGGAAGCATGCCGAAAAAGGCGCTCCGGAAGGTCTCCTGGAGCAGGACCATGATAAAGGCACCCGTCGGCGGGCCCCAGAGGGTTCCCACGCCGCCGATGATTCCCACGAGGATGGCCATGATGGAGATGAAGTGAAGCGAAAAGACCACCTGGGGGTCGATGAACGCCATGTAGTTCATGTAAAAGGCGCCGGCAAGACCGGTGAAAAAGGCGCTGATCATAAGGGAGAGGCTCTTGTAACGAAAACTGCTGATCCCCAGGGCTTCGGCGGCGTCCTGGTCTTCCCGGATAGCCAGGAAGTAGTAACCCCACTTTGAATTCATGACCGTGTGGATGGAGTAGATGCATGCGGCTGCCAGACCGAGGGCCAGGTAATAGTAAGGAATCTTGCTCCGGAATGTCTGGATGATGAGGATGCCCTGCATGCCCTCCGTGAAGTCGACCCACTCCGTGGCGACCAGCCGGAAGATCTCGCCCACCGCGATGGTCGCAAGGGCAAAATACGGGCCGCGCAGACGGAAACAGATCCATCCGATGACGAGCCCGATGAGAAGGGCGACCGGTCCGCCCAGCAGCATGCCGTACCATGCCGATATATCGAGCTGGGTCGTGCATAGCCCCGCGGTGTAGGCGCCGATGCCGAAAAAAATGGCATGGCCGAACGAGACCTGTCCCGTATAGCCGGACAGCAGGTTCCATGATGATCCGATGACCACCCACATGAGCGCAATGATGAGAATGTGCCGGTAGTAATCGGACTGGATCACGAGGGGAAAAACGGCAAGTAATAAAAGGATGACAAGCGTCGACCAACGAATTGATTTCATATCACCGCCCTTGCTAGATCTTGGTGAGCTTTTTCAGGCCGCCCGGCAGGAAGATGAGCACAAGGAGAAATATCACCAGGCCGACCGCATCACTGAGGGCCATGGAAATATACGTGGCTCCCAGCGACTCGGCAATGCCGAGAAAAACCCCTCCCACAATGGCCCCCACCGTGCTTCCCATACCTCCGAGGATGGTGATCACAAAGGCCTTTAGCGTAAAACGGCCGCCAACGTCGGGAAAGAGGTAATAGATGGGCAGGAGCAGCGTGCCGGCGGCCGCGACCAACGCGGCGCCCAAGCCATAAGTGAGAATAGTGATCCACTCGGCGTTGACACCCATCAGCAGTGCGGCATCCTTGTTCTGAGCGGTTGCCCGTACGGACTTGCCGACATCCGTTTTGGCGAGGAAGAAAAACAGGCCGCCCGTCAGCAGGACGGCGATGCAGAATGCAACAACCATGGAAGTGTTGAACGATATCGTTCCCAGATACATGGTGGAGAAACTGTAGGATGTCTTGACGGACTTGTAATCGGATTGGAAAATGAATCGAACGATCTCGGTCAGGATCATGCCGATGCCCACCGTCATGAGCACCTGGTTTTCGGGCAGAATCGAATCCACTTTCAACAGGGGATTCAGAAGATACTTCTGGATGAAAGCCCCCAGGAGGAAGAGTGCCGGCATGCTCACCAGGAGCGAGAAATAAGGATCGATATGGAAATAATCAAACAGAACGAAAGTGATGTACATGGCAATCATCATCAACTGGCCGTGAGCCAGATTGACGATTTTCATGACACCCATGATCAGGGTCATTCCCAGACCGACGAGAGCATAAATGCCACCCATCAGAATCCCTGCCACAAGCGTCTGGATAAGAACTTCCATGGGACTTTGTCCTTCGTGTGAGACCCGCTGAAGAAAGTGGAGGTCGGGGCAGGGGGGCCTGCCCCGGTTCCATGCGACTATTTCCAGATCTTTTCCCAGTCGATGGGATACACGTATGGTTTGGATGCGACGTTCTTCGGCCACACCAGTTCGAGCTTCCCGTCGATCCACTGCACCAGGTAGGTGGGCAGTTTGTTCTGGTTGGTCATGGTGTCGTAAGCGATGAACTTGACGGGGCCGAAAACCGTCATCATGTCGGTGGCGGCCAGCGCCTGGCGGACATCTTCCGCGCCGAGGGATTTGGTCCGTTTCAGTGCATCGGCGATCACGAACGCCGCGGCATAGGCCTCGGCGCCGTGATATTCCGTATCAACTCCGAATTTTTTCTTGAAATCGTCGAAGTATTTCTTGGCTCCCGGGTAGGGCAGGGTCTGGTACCACAGGGTCGCGGAGTAGACCATGTCGGAGGCCTTGCCCGCATTCTTCTGAAATTCGGGCAGCGTAAAACCCGCCGCGCCCCCGACGAAGAGCTTGGGCGTGACGCGAAGCTCCAGGGATTGCCTCATGAGCAGCGACGCGTCCATGAGGTAGGAAATCATGTAAACGAGGTCCGGATTGGCCTGCTTGACCTTGATCAGCAGAGGCTTGAAATCCACTCCGCCGTGTTCGTAGCCTTCCATCATGAGCACCTTGATGCCCAGCCGTTCGCAGGTCGCCTTGAACTCCTTGGACCCCGAGGACCCGAAGTTGGTGTTTTCGTATAAAATGACCGCCGTCTTCGGTTTCACCACCTCGGTGAGGAAGGATTCGAGCCCCTTCGGGTACTCACTCACGGGGGGGTTCAGGCGGAAGATGTATTCCCATTTCTTTTCCGTGATCTTATCGTCGGAGCCCGTGTTGACGAGGAAAGGGATGCGGCTCTGTTGCGCAACGCCGGCAATGGCAAACGTCTCGGAACTCCCGTATCCGCCGCCGAGCATGACCACCTTGTCCTTGGTGATGAGCTTCTCGGCAGCCGAACGAGCCACATCCGGGCGTCCGGTGTCGTCTTCTAGCAGGAATTCGAGCTTCTTCCCGTTGATGCCGCCCGCTGCGTTGATCTCCTCCAGGGCCATCTCGAAAGACTTTTTCTCGATTTCGCCGAATTTCGCCTTTTCTCCCGTGACCGGCAGTATGATGCCCACCTTGACGGTTTCCTGAGCGAAAGCCGGCAGGACCAGGAACGCGAGTGCAAAAGACAAAGTGACAATAGCCGACACCATGCGCTTCATTATTTTCTCCTTTCGGCAAAGATGGATCCTTGGGGCTTGAGAGGCAAACCCGCGGCACTGAAGCGTGAAACAAATGAAATAAAGCACAAACCGGGTTCACGGCGCACGCCGGGTAGGGAGAGGAAGAGTAGTTTGAGCTGGCACCGTGTGGAAAATTACACTAGTCTAAAGAGGACAAAGAAGTCAAGGCCAAGGATTCGACGTCGGGAGAGGAAATGGAAAACCTGCACGAAAGCCCGCGCGCTTTTCCGGTGCTGGAGTCGATAGCTCCGGTGGTGGAGCACAGCCGTTGGGTGACGTTCCATCCCGCGTCGGCGGACTTGTGCATCGAACGATGGGGACACCTGTTGGACTCGGTCCCCACCTGGAAACAGCCCTGGCACTTCTTCGACGGAGATCTGGAGACGGTGCGCTGGGTGTTCGTCCTGGACGTTCTCAACCACTGTTTCTGGCCTGATGAGAACGAACCGCTCTGGTCCGTGAGTTACCGGGGGAACGAATATTCCGGCTATGCGGGCCTTGCCGCCTCCCTGAAGCGCGCCATGGAGAGCGGCGTCCCGGTGACGAATGCATCGTTCCTGGCAGGTCTGTCCCCGGGGACATTGCGCGAAATCTTAGCCGGAACGGGCGAAATTCCGCTCCTCGACGCCCGCCTGGAGAACCTGCGCGAAGCGGGGCGGGTACTGCTCGCGCGGTGGGAAGGCGACATCGTCAACCTGGTTGCTTCCGCGGGGCGCAGCGCCGTCGACGTGGTGAAACACGTGGTCGACAGCTTTTTGAGCTTCCGCGACGAGTGCAGGTATCGAGGGCGGCCGGTGTATTTCTGGAAGAGGGCGCAGCTGTTTGCGGCCGATCTTCATTCGGCCTTCGACGGAAGGGATTGGGGGGCGTTCGAGGACATCGAACGGCTTACCGCGTTCGCCGACTACAAGCTTCCCCAGGTTCTGCGCCGGTTCGGCCTGATTGGGTTTCACCCCGAACTGGCGCGAAGGATCGAGAGGCGAGAGCGGCTGCCTGCCGGAAGCGAGGAAGAGGTTGAGATCAGGGGGGCGACGGTATGGGCGGTGGAAGCCCTGAAGAAAGCGTTTGAACGGCGGGGCGCCGAGCCGACAAGCATGCGCGTGGATGGCTGGCTCTGGCAGTTGGGGCAGCTGGAGTATTTCAGGAAGCATCCTTACCACCGTTGTCGCACGATTTATTACTGAACCCTGCCTGCCCGAAAAACGGATTCCCGGGCGAGCCTGTTTTCCGGGTGCCCAGCATAAGGTCGGGGTTCATCCACGTGCGGTTCACCGCCCGCCGATCTCTTGTTGCGCGCTGTCGAGCGCGAATCGGCATGAAGCCCCCAGGAAGGTCGGCAACCATGAGACGTTTTCCCTTTGACCGGCGGATCGGCCGGAGTCAAGCCCGTGCCGCTCCCTTGACCCGTTTTTACGGGGAGTGCGGTCCGGGTTGAGCCACGGTCGCGTCCGGACCGGAGGCGGTTGGTTCGTGGCGGGTGCGGGCCAAAAAACGGGCTGGAAAAGCTTTTCCATTTGTAATGGTTCTTTGTGATCCTGCCGAATATAGGGTAGTATGGCTGGGGTTGCCCGTAGTGTGTTGTCCCGGGCGGCAGCGGGGCCATGCCGCAGTCACCGCGCTCTCTGCGGAAAATGCGAAGCATTTCACAACATGAGGACATATATATGCCCGAAATTACCCGCAAGCAGCTGCTCATGGCCGTTATTTCCGGGAGGGGGCCGGCCTATTTGAGAGGCGTAGACCTCTCCAACCTGGACCTTTCATCCGCCGGTTGGCTTGCCGAAGCCGACCTTCGAAACGCGGACCTGTCGAGCGCCAATCTGAGCAGATCCAATCTGAGGAACGCAAATCTGCAGCAGGCGAACATGCAGAACTGCAACCTGGCGATCGCCAACCTGGAAGGAGCCGTTCTTCAGTCGGCCAGGATCAACGTGGCGAATTTGCGCGCCGTCAACCTGGCGGGAGCGAACCTGCGCGAGGCGACCCTGGTCGGCACGACCCTGGTGAAGGCGAACCTCAAGGAGGCCAACCTGGAATCCGCGGACCTCGAGGGGGCCAATCTGCAGGGCGCAAATCTCTGGAAGGCCAAGCTCAGCCAGGCCAATCTGCGTATGACGAATCTGCGAGGGGCAAACCTGTCGGAGGCCTATCTCGAGGGGAAACTCGTCGACCATTACGAGACTCCGCCGAAAAACCCGTCACAGTACCAGGGATTTGTCGGTTCGGTGGGAGGCATCCAGCTGACCGACCTGATCCAGATCGTCTGTCTGTCCCGATCCAACCTGATGTTCAAAATTGAATCCGAGAGCGGGTGCGGCACCATTCACGTCGGTTCGGGAAGGGTCTACCATGCCCAACTGGACCGGCTGGACGGCGAGGATGCCTTGTTCAAGATGCTGGCGTGGGAAGGGGGGCGCTTCGAAACGGTGACGCTCGAGGAGGTGGGGGCGAGTACGATCGACAAGCCCGTGGAAAACCTGATCATCGAAGCGATGCGCCGCCGCGACGAAAGTATGCCGGCGTTCATGAGGGGGAAACACGGCAGCATGCTGCGCGAGATCCGCAGGTATCTGCCCATCCCGGCCTATCCATCCAGGGAGTTGATGAAACTCACCGTCACGGAAGGCAAGAACATTCGTCCCACCCAGGAGGTGCAGATTATTGACGCTTTTGCGTCCACGGATACGGGGGAAATCCTTTGCTCGATTGTCGCCGAGGAGGATGTGTTCATTGCGCCGTTGCGCTTCATCCGTATCAAACGCAACCATCCGCTGTTTGATTTGATTGTCAATTATCATAAAGAGATGAAAAAAACTTGACGATATTAAAAGAGCAGGTGGACAGGCGTCTTTCGCTCAGCACTTCGATATTGCAGCCGTTTTGAGCGCACCCGTCCGGAATCCGTCTTGGCGAGGTGTTGACAAGGGTCTGAATTCATAGCAAAAAGGGTATGATTCAGAATGAGCTTGATTGTGACGAGAGAGCAAATCCTACAGCTCGAAAGCATTGTCGGAAAAGAACTTCTCGATGCCGGCGCAGATCATGTGATCATTGTGGATATGTCGGGCAATCTGATCATGCAGCAGGGTTCCATGCACATGGAAGACATATTCTCTCTGGCTGCCTTGTCTGCTGCAAATTTCGCCGCCACGGCCGAGATCGCCAAACTGATCGGCGAAGAAGACTTTTCCTTACTCTTTCACAAGGGGGACAAGCGAAATATCCATTTCAGCAGACTGGGAAGGGAACATATTATTATAACACTGTTTAACGAAACTGTGTCACTCGGGTTGATTAGGCTCAAGCTGAATCGCGCGATTGAGCAGATGGCCTCAATTTTCAAGGGTTTGGAAGGAAAGAACAAGTGGCCTTTATAGACCTTAACAAGAACGAAATTCAAGCCAAGATCGTCTACTATGGTCCGGGTCGAGGAGGCAAGACCACGAATCTGCTTTTCATTCACGAGTCGATGTCCAAGCAGGTTTGCGGCAAGATGGTCACGATCGACACGAAGGGCGACCGTACTCTCTTCTTTGATTTCCTGCCCCTGAGCATCGGCAAGATCCTGAACCTGAGCATCCGCATCCAGTTGTACACGGTTCCAGGTCAGGTCATGTACAACACCACGAGAAAGCTGGTTCTGCGAGGGGTTGACGGAGTTGCTTTCGTGGCGGATTCGTTGCGCGTTCAGAAGCAAAAGAACGTAGAGAGCCTCCTGAACCTTGCCGAAAACCTGACGGACGAAGGTCTCGACATTCATGATATCCCCCTCGTTCTCCAGTACAACAAACGCGATCTCATGGAATCCAACATTCCTCTCCTCTCTGTTGAAGAGATGCAGGAAGACCTGAACAAGGACCTGAAGGTTCCGGCCTTCGAGGCAAGCGCCATGAGAGGGAACGGGGTTTATGAGACTTTGAGGGAAATCAGCAAGCGCACCATAAAGAACGTGATCCAGAAAGTGGGCGGAGATTTGAAGTAGGGAGGCATCCGGCGGTCCGCGCGGATGGAGCAATTGTGTGGAGTTCTTATGCCCGCCCAATCCGGGCCGGGTCGAAATCTTCCGAATCAACCGAGCGGCGGTGTCCGGAGGGCACGCATCAGTGCCAGGCACTCCGCTACCGGCAGATTGAAGGCCTCGGGATTATTATTCCGGGTCGTTTCCAATGGAAATGAGCGAGAACAATCGTCAATGGATCGACGGCAACCGATGATCTTCATGACATCGCGATCCGACGTTGCCGAATGGGAATACAGCATATCTTGCGGCCTTTGTCCGGCGGCCCGGGAGATGGTTGGGCCGGCTTATGTCAGGAAGGAACACGCCGATGTCCGAAAAACAAAATGATGATGCAGCAGAAAAAAAGAGGAAGATCGATTTTGACGCATTTGAACTGCAGATAGATCAGGAGATCGACAGCCTGTTCATTCCTGCTGGTCAGACTGCGCAGGATGCGGGCTCATCTGCGGCGGTCGGGAAGGAAGCGCAACCTGCGCCGGCCCGGCCGGCCCCCGTGACTTCCCCAAAAGTGGCTCCCGAGATCGTTTCCGGGATCGCACCCGAGATGGTGCCGAAGCTGACCGTCGAGCCCGTTCCCGAGACGGCGCCGAAGCCTGCCGCCGCATCCCTTCCCGGGATGGCGCCCGAGAGGGTGTCGAAGCCGGATGTCGAGCCCGTTCCCGAAATCTCGCTTGAAACCGCATTCAAGGAAGTTGGTCCCGCCGTTGCCGAGAAGGTGCCGGAGATTCCGGCGCAAACGATTCCCAAGGTCGTTCCCGACCTTCCGGAGTCGGCTGAAGGCTTTCACAGGATGACGGAACTGCAACCCGAGGCCGCGGCGCCGGTCGCCGGAGGGGGGGAACTGGAAGTCGAGATCGACCGGGAAATCGATCTCCTGTTCCAGGCCGAGACCGCTCCGTCACCGACGCCCGAGCCGACGGCGGCCCCGAGCCGGCCTGTCCCGGATATCCTCGCCACCGGGAAGATCAAGACCGAGGACATCATGGAGGAACCCGTTTTCGAGCCTCTGAAAGCCGAGGCACCTCCCGCGGCTCCCCCTTCTCCCCTCAAACCCGTGGAAATCAAGTCCGGCGACTTTGAATTGCAGCTCGACCAGGAAATCGACAGTCTCTTCGTGCCGTCGAGTCCGATTCCTCCCGCGCCTTCGGCAAAAACCCCGACAGCCGAATTCCAGTTCGAGATCCCCGGGGCGGAAGCGAAAGCCGAGGAACCGCCCGTTCCTCGCGTCGCTGCGGAGCAACCCGCACCCAAGGCGCCGCAGGTGGATCTTCTCGCCGACCTCAATCTCGAAGAGATACTCTCCGCCGAACCGCACAAGCCGGCTTCCGATCTGTTCCGAGCGGCTCCGGAGAAGGCTGAGCCTGCTCCCGCAGCGGTGATGCCCGCTCCCGACTGGTTCAAGCCGGTTCCCGACGCGCCTGCCGTCACTTCGGCACCGGTGCCGGATGAAATGTGGGCCGAGAAGGCGGAAACCGCGCCGGCCGCGGAGCTGGAGGCTGAGGAAGGAACGGAGCTCGCCGCCCTGCTGGATGCTTTCAAGATCGCCTACCTCAGCCTGGATTGGGAGTTCTCCGTCGAAAACATCTCCAGCCTTCAGGCCTCCCTGAGCAGCCTCGAGCCCCATTGCCGCAAGAGCGCAGGGGCGAACTCGATCTACAAGATCCTGAAGGCCGTGCTCGAGCGTCTCAAGACCAAACCCCATGCCATCAATCCCCAATTGATCGAAATGGTCCGCGATTCGCAGGAATTGCTCAAACCTATCCTGCTCAAGGAAGGCCATCTCGACCGGCAGGAGAAAGAGAGGGTCAAGAACCTCATCGCACGGTTCCAGACCCAGCGCGACAAGACCTCTCTGGACAAGGCGCCGATCACATCGCGGCTTGCGGCGGAAGCCGACGCTGGGATGGAAGTCGATCGGGCCATTCCCCTGGCCACGCTCCCCGAGGATCAAATCGCTTTTGTCGACCGCCGACCGATCAGCGCCTTGAAGGGTTGGCTCGAAGCGTCCCGGGCACTGGTGAGTGAGACGGTTCAGGGCCTCGAATTTGAAAACAGGCGGCTTCGGCAGATCGAGCAAATCCTGGGCAAGACCAAGGCACTGGAGCCGCTCGTTGCGCGTCTCGAAGGCATACGGGCGAACGTGGAGAAGCACGTCCTGGCATTCAAGTCGAGGGAGCCCGAATGGGACGAGCGCATCCGGTGGCTTGGGGAGCTTGATGTGACGATCTCGAGCCGCGGCGGGCAAGTGCCGCGTCCGGCCGAAGATGCCGTGGAACTGGAGGAAGTGGTGCTCGAGGCCGAGGAGCTCCAGGAACCGGGATATGCGCCGGCGTTTTCCGTCGAGGGAGATGTCAGACCGGGCCAGGTGTACTACTTCAGTCTGGGGGGTAAGAAATTCGCCGTGCTCGCCTCGCAGGTGGTCAAGATCGACAAGGTCTCCGGGTCGAAGGTGAAAAAGTTCGTCAAGCAGGGCTATGCTTCCCTCAACGATTTCAAGCCCACGTTCAAGAACATCAAGGCAGGCCTTTTTGGAACGTGGGGAGGACTGCCTGTCGAGGTTCTCAAGGGCTATCGATTTGTGCCGATCCCCGCGGAGGTTTTTGGCAGCGAGTCATTGCCCGCCCGGTCAGGCGGGGCGATCCTGCTGAGCAGCGGCAAGCGGCACGGGATCGTGTTTTGTGATTCCGCGGTCGTGGATCTTCACAATGATGTCGAGATTGTGATCGGCAAGACGAGCGATGACCGGATGCTCGGAAGCATCATGGGCGTGGCGGACTCCCCCGTTGAAGTGCTGAATCTGGACCGGACTGTAAGATCGCTGGGTTAGCCCGCGGAAGGCCGCTCGCCCCTCTTTCCGGCGGGCTTCGCGGGGGAATGAATGCGAACGGTTCCGAAGGGGCTCAGTGCGGCCCGGAATTGCGGACCGGATGTCCTTCAGCGGCGGCCGCGCCGTGACGGACATCCGAGGAGGCAGCCCCCCTGCAGGACTGAAGGACCTGTGGCCGGTGATGGCCGAGCCGGGAGCCGGAGACCGCGGGGGGCCTTCCCAATCGTTGGCGTTTTCCCGCCCAAAGAGGTTTCCCCCTCAAAATCATTGACGGATGTGTTCGGGGTGCGGCAAATATACGGGAGAATCGGGGAATGCCGCCGGCGTTGGCATCGTTTTGAATTTGACGGGAATTCATACCGAGGCGCGTTCAAGATGACACAACACCTGCCCGTCGGGGGGGTTGACGCGGGCGGGATAAACCCCGCCCCTACGGATCGATGTGCCCGTCGGACGTAGGGGAGGACTTTATGCCCTCCCGCCCGATGCACTCATCTTGAACGCAAAATTGTATCACGGGATCTTCACAAGCATGGCCTACGGTGATTTGTTTCAATCCTACCTGAACCGCCTCGAAGAGGCGCGCCTGTATCTCGAACAGGGACTGGGGGAGGGCGCGGGAGAAATCGTCAAGGGCATCCTGGAGGATCTTGAGCAGAGCGCCCTGTCCGAGGAAGAGAAGAGTGATCTGCGGTCCAGGATCGAGAAGCAGCACGGACACATACCGGAAGAGACCGCCGCGGGAGAGCCGCCCTCCGCGCCGCAGAGCCCCGCTTACGGAATGGCCGAGCCCGATCAGACCTTCGAGTACGGCCTGGCGCTCATGGACGGTCAGTTCTGGGATGAAGCCATCCGTGAATTCAAGACCGCCGCCGCAGTCGGCTTTCGCGTCATGCAGTGCTGGGAGCTGTGCGGGGACTGCGCCGGGAAACTGGGCAAGTGGGATGAGGCCATCCGGTACTACGAGAACATCTACGCTGATCCCGCCGCCGATGAGCAGCTCAAACGGCAGATCCTGCTTAAAATCACCAAGTGCTCCCAGAATCGAAAAAAAAACGATGTCTCCTCGACAATCCAGGCTCGTTCCGAAGCCGTCGCCGCTGCCGCTGCGAGCCCGGCTCCACCGCCGAAGGTCGCCAAACCGGAACCGGAAACGCTCTCTCCCTCGTTGAGTTCCCTGGACCAGCATTCCCTGGACCAGCTCATCGGGCAGCACGCCGCCTCCTGGAACGATTCCCGGAACAGCTTCGCGGCCGGGGAGAAACACACCTATACCATTTCGAATCTGCTCCACGTGGGAGTCACTTCCCTGGTCATGCAGGTGACCGACGATGACACCGGTGAAATGCTGGCCGGGCAGATCCTGAGCGGGCCTTACGGCGCTTCCGTCGATCCCGCCGTGCTTTCTCGCTGGGCTCGGGCTCAAATGATGAGCAATTCGCAGCATATCGTGCGCATCCACGACATCGCCCAGTGCGAGGATCGCATCTTCATCATCAGGGAACACCTTCCGCTTTCCCTGGTCGATATCTTCAACATGGGGGAGGTGCTGCCGATCCCGCTGGCCATCGGACTGTCCTACCAGATCCTCGAGGGGATCGGCGACCTTCACCTGCATATGGGAAAGGATGAGGAGATCCGAAAAATCCACCACCTGGATCTGCGCCCGTCCAAGATACTCCTGCACGACGACCGGTTCCTGGTGAAAATCTGCAACGGCGGGCTGTTGAGCGAGCTCGAGCGGGCCAACCCGAGGGCTGCTTCACTCAAGCATCTGCCGCTGCCGTTGCTCGCCTACCGTGCTCCGGAGCAGTTCCGTCCCTACCTGTCCCGGAAGAAACCGCCGTTTTTCACCGACATATACCTGTTCGGGGCGTTGCTCTACGAGATGCTGACCGGCATCCAGGCCTTCAGCGGATCGTCGATCGAAGAATTCGAAATCCAGCACTGCGAGCAGTATCCGACACCCCCGAAAGTGTGGAGGCCTGAAATTCCCGAAGTGATGAACGAAATCATCATGAACTGCCTGATCTGTGATCCGATGAAGCGTTGGCGAAGTGCAACCCAGATCTCTCTGACCTTCGAGAAGTCCTTTTCCGAATGGGTGGGACGCGGGGTGGAGCGTCAGTATTATGAGCTGCTCGATCGTCTCCGGTCCAAGATCTAGCCTTCTCCTTTCCCCATGGTCTTCCCTTCCGCGCCTTTTCCCGCGGCATGCCCCGGATCGCACTCCCCGGATTGACTTGCGTTAACATCCCGTGTTTATCTATAATGGCCGGTATTGGCACGGGCACCCGAGATTGTCCGCCCGGAGGCTTGAAGTGTGCGGCGCGCCTTGGCCGGGCGCTGCAGGGGCCGGAATATTCCGGGGGATTGCCGCACGGAAGCCCACCGCGATCGTCGGACGGCGTCCGGCCGGGTCCCGACGGTCGAAAGCAGTCGAAGTCACTCCAGAAAGGAGAATTTTCATGTTATTTCTTGCCATTTTCAGCTATTCCCCTGAAGACCGGGACGACGTCATCCAGAGAGGCATGGGAACCGGTACTAAACACCAGGGCGTGGAAGTCAAGGGTGAATGGTTCGACATCTCCGGCCATCGCGTTTTCAGACTGTTCGAGGCCGACGACGAGGTCCACCTGGCTGCGTCCGTCTATGCCTGGACGGACTTGGGAATCGCCGAAATCATTCCCGTCATGGAGACGGAAAAGGCCCTGAAATTCCTCAAACGGGTCGGTACAAAGTAAAAACGGGTTCGGTTTTCGACGCCCGGATGAAACGACGTCTTTGCGGTGCCTCGGGATCAAAAGGGAAGTCGGTGCGATGCCGACGCGTTTGGCCGGCGCTGTGAGCGGGGATGAAACCCGGCGGCGACCACTGTGCTCTCTCACCTCGTGCGCAGGGGGAGAACGGGAAGGGGCCGGGAAGTAAGTCGATCCGCGAGCCAGAAGACCTGCCGTGAAGACTTGGTGCGGCCGGTGCCGTTTGTTGGGCGGTGGGATTGCCGAAGCCATAAAGCGATCCTTCAAGCCTCGATGCAGAGGTTTGAAGGATCATTTTTTTCGGGAAAGCGAATGCTTTCAAAGGAGCCAGCAGGATATGGAGAAGCTTGACCGTTTGTTGGAACGCATCGAGCCGGCCTCCAAAGATTGGGAGGCAAAGGCGTGGGAACGACTGCACGCTCAGATTCGGCCGCGCGATTCGCTGGGACGGCTTGAGGTCATCGCGGCGCGACTGGCGGCGATCAAACGGAGCCTCACTCCCGCGGTGGGCAGGAAGATCATCTTCACCATGGCCGGCGACCACGGAGTGGCCGCGGAAGGGGTCAGCGCCTATCCGCAGGAAGTGACCGCGCAGATGGTGGGCAGCTTCGTGCGCGGGTGGGCCTCGATCAACGTCCTGGCGGTCCACTGCGGCGCGGCCGTGCGGGTGGTGGATTGCGGCGTCGCATCGGATCTGCCTCCGGACTGGCCAGTCTTGCGCCGGAAACTGGGCAAAGGCACAGCAAACATCGCCGTGGGCCCCGCCATGAGCAGGGAGGCGGCGGCCCAGGGTCTGACGATCGGCGCGGAAATCGTGCAGGAGGCGCACCTGGAGGAGGGGTATCTCCTGTTCGGCACGGGGGACATGGGGATTGGCAACACCACGCCGTCGACGGCCATCATTGCGGCTCTTGGCGGCAAGCCCGTGCGGGATCTCACCGGCAGGGGGACCGGCATCGATGACGTCGCGTTCGAGCGGAAGGTCCGGGTGATTGAAAGGGCGCTCGCAGTGAACAGGCCCGACCCGAATGACCCGCTGGGCGTGCTCGCCGGAGTGGGAGGGTTCGAGATCGCCGCCTTGGGGGGCGCCGTTCTGGGTGCGGCGGCGCTCCGCGTTCCGATCATCTGCGACGGCTTCATCGCCACCGCCGGGGCGCTTGTCGCATGCAGGCTCGCGCCGAAAGCCGCAGACTACCTTTTTGTGTCGCATCGGAGCCGGGAGGTCGGACACACCGCCATGGCGGAGATGCTGGGTCTGCGCCCGATACTCGATCTGGACATGAGACTGGGGGAAGGCACGGGGTCCGCGCTGGCAATGAACATCGTGGAAGCGGCCGCGAAAGTGCTCATTGAGTGTAAGACCTTCGACGAAGCGGGAGTGACGGACACGGGACACTGATCCCCAGGCACTCACGCGCATGGCCTGATCATGGCGAGTTGCTCCCGGACGGTGCCTGTCAGCGTCACGCGCATGACCGAATCCCTCCCCGCGGAAGCCGCCGGGCCGGCCGGCAAGGGCGGCGGCCTGGATGGAAGACGGGAACCGTCATCCTGATGGACTGTAAATCGGGGTGCCTATCGTTTTTGTTTCGCTTCCTTTGGCCGTTCATGAGTATAATGGAGCGAAGAATGAAACCCAACCACGAGAGGAGCTTTGATCTATGACGACGGTGATGCCTGAAGGGGAAGCGATTCGCAGGGCGGTGAAGTGGATTTCGGCCTCTTTGGAAGAGCATCCGGACAAGGCTGCCCAGTCGCTTGTCCAGGAGGCGGTGTTGCGGTTCGATCTTTCACCCAAGGAAACCGAGTTCCTGATGGAGTTTTATAAGAAAGCAAAACCGGACGCTTCCTCCGATGCCTGAGTCCGCAAACGAAACGCCATCCTTCTGAACCTTTCGAAGACGACCCGAGGCAGGGATACGGACTCCCGGTGCCCGCGCGGGGCCGGGAGTCTTAACGGGCTTTTCGAAATCGGGAGCCGGTGCGGGCTCCTTCGCCCTTCCGCCGATCGTTCTCCACGCTCACCGCAGCTTCTTGAGCAGCCAGGCCATGTTCTCGCCGAGAGTCGTCATCGTCTGGATCCCCTCTTCATCCCGGTGCACATCGCCCGGGTCCATGCCGATTCCGATGTTCCAGTAGCTGGACCCCACAACGATCATCTGACTGATGGTGAAAAAGTAGTTCAGGGAATCGAAAGCGTGAACCGAACCGGCGCGCCTGACCGCGACCACGCCGGCTCCCACCTTGCGCCGGAGCAGATCGCCTCCGGCCCGGGCCGCCAGTCCGCATCGCTCGATCAATGCCTTCATGCTTGCGGACACGTCCGCGAAATAGGTCGGCGAACCCAGCAAAATGCCGTCCGCTTCGATCATTTTTGTCAGATATTCATTGAGTTCGTCCGTCTCGACGGCGCAGGTCCCGTCCTTGGTCTTGAAGCACGAATAACAGGCGGTACAGCCCTGAAGGGGTTTTCCCGCCAGCTGGATCAACTCCGTTTCGATGCCTTCCTTATCCAGTTCGGCAAGAACGGTCCTGAGGAGTATGGCGGTGTTTCCATCCTGTCGGGCACTGCCGTTGAATGCGACCACTTTCATGCGTCACCTCGCTGTGTGGGGACGGAAAAAGGAAAAGCCGCCGCCCGGAGCCCCCTTCAGTCAGGCGCGGCGGCAACGCGGCCGTCGCCTCGGGGCCGTCGTCGCACCTCACCTCTACCGCAAAAGCCGGACTCCATCAAGATTCATTTCCGTTGTTGACGGCAGTCCGCGGACGATCCGGGAGAAGGCCCTTCCATTGGGAACGCGGGGCCGTCGGGAGAGCGCCTCGTTGGAACACGACCGCTGGCGCCGTCCCCGACTCCCGCCACCGTCCGTGCGATCAGCGGAGCGTCGGTTGCGCTCACAGCCGGAATTCGGGGAAACCCGCGATGCGGCGCCCAGTGTGAAAATGCCCCGGTCCGGGTGATTCGCATGCCTCGTTGTGAGCCTCCGGCTCATGGCGGTTTATAATGAACGCGGGGAGTCATGGGGCGGGCCGGAGACCTTTCAACGAATCGAATCAATGGTTAATATGGGTGAACGGATCGATTTCAGGGGGAACTCATGAAGGTGCCGGCTGATCCCGGAGGGGCATTATGAAGAGGATTGCGTTATTGATCGGCCTGGTGCTGCTGGCTGGTCCTGCATGGGCGGATTTTGAGTCCGGCAAGGCCGCCTATTCCCGCGGCGACTACGAGACGGCCTTCCGGGAATTTGAGATTCTGGCCAAAAAAGGTCATGCCGAAGCCCAGGTCGCGCTTGGGCAGATGGTCCTCAGAGGGGAATCCGTCGGGCAGAGTGACGTTGAAGCCGTGAAGTGGTTTCGCAGGGCGGCCGAACAGGGCAATTCCTTTGCGCAGGGAAAGCTCGGGGCCGCATACGAGGAAGGCAGGGGGGTTCCGAAGGACTATGTCAAGGCCTACATGTGGTTGATCCTCGCGGCGGCGCAGGGCGAAAGGGGAATGGCCGGATTTCGGGACCACATCGCGCAGAAAATGACTCCGGAACAGGTTGCGCAAGCTCAGGAAATGGCGCGAAACTGGAGGCCGAAGGTACCTAAATGACTCGACTTGAAGCACCGGGAGCGGCTTCGATCCAGCGAGACATTCCTGCTATCCGTCAAAGTTAGATTATGTGGTCGTCGTCAATGCCCCGGAGCGGCTTTTGTGCAGCGAAACATTCCTGCCCGATCGCCGGGCGGAAGAGAAACACTGCTGAAAGACCGGCGATGAAAATTCAACTCGGCTTGCGGATGCTTCGTGCGGAGTTGCCGTCGGGAAGATCGTCCCGGCAAGCAGGAAGAGAGCGTCTTCCGAGAAATTTCGCCCTGCAAGGCGGCCGCAAAGAAGTGTGCCGGAAGAAGGAAGGTACATCGGACGTCATTTTGACGGAAGCCTGGTCGAAGGGAATCCGGCGTGCCTTTCCGGGCAGCCTCGGCATGCCTTGTACAATAATTGTGTTGCAGAATACGACCGGTTGTGCCGACTCAAAGCCGTCCCCGTTGCGTGCCGTCGCAGAGGCCTTGTTTCCGTCCGCGGCGGGAAGCCGGGAAACCTGTGGCGCGGGGCGGGAGCGGACTGACGAAATGGTGCACTGAAATGTGCAACTGAAATGTTGACAGTTGCCCGTCGGGGGGCTATAAGAGGGCGTTCAAGTGGGGATGTGGCTCAGTTGGGAGAGCGCCGCGTTCGCAACGCGGAGGTCAGGGGTTCGAATCCCCTCATCTCCACCAAGTAAAATCAATCAGTTAATAATTCCAAATTTGCCCTCCAGCGTCGACTATGCATTCACCGGCGGTGAAGTTAGACCGGTGCGTTCGGGACGCAGAGGTCCCCCTCCGAATTCAGTGGCTTCCCTTGCAGATAAAGTGATAGTGAGGCATGGTCTCCTTGCCGAAATTCAATCCGTGCGCCGACCACGCGCATTTGCCCCATGCATACGGATGTCCTTGTCTCTGGCGGGTTTTCAGAGCAGGCAGCAAGACCGAACGAAGACAACCGACACGGAGTTGGACCGGATATGGCCGTTCCGCCGGCTGGACATCTGCAGGCCCGCAAGAAAGCGCGCTTTCATGTCCAGGTGAAAATCGGGAATATTCCCACCGATATTCAGACCCCGGCGCAGGTGCTCGTTGAAGGCACCGTCGTTCGCATCTTTCGGAGTGACGGTGACCTGAGGCCTGGCGACCGGGTCGGCGTTTCGGTATGGGTCTGCCGGCCGGGGGACGACGTCCCGGTGGGACCGGTCTGCGGGTTCCTGGATCGGCTTGCGTCCGCGACGCATATCGAAGCATACCTGAACGGGGCCCCGCCGCGGTGCGAAATTGCCCTGGACGAGTGGCTGCCGCTGGAAACCGCTTCCGATGAGCCGCGCCTCACCGTGGAGGATCTCGAGCGGCAGATCAGGGAAGCACGCAAGAAGAAACGCAGGTGGTGGCGGTTCCGGCAGAACACAACACCGTGACCGCCGGAACGCCGCGTTTCAACAGAACCCTGCCTTTCGGGCATTTCCCCGCCGGGTCTGGCTGTTCGGGCCTGTTGGCGACAGGGTTACAGCCACCCCGGCTGGAGGGATTTGGACCTCGGGGGCGGGCATGGTTTACACACCGGCCGCCGTCAATGGATGGTCGGCGGTCGTTTGCCCGGCGAGGGGTCTTCCCGTCGGTCAGTTTCCGCCTGCATCGTATTTGATGGTCAGGTAATGCTCAAGGCCTGTAGTTGTCAACGTAGTGCCCGTGACATACACATTCCCGCTGACGTCGACAGAAATGGCTCTACCGGAAGCCAGTTCGTATCGCCTCACCCCTTTCTGATTTCCGTCCTCGTCATAGTTGATGGTGGCACAATCATGAGTTTTGCCTGAGGAATCTGAATCCGACCAGCCTGTAACATAGACATTTCCTGCGCCGTCCAAGGCGATGGCCGAGGCGGAGTCACCCCCATTGGCCGGACCGTTGTAGCGTTTCACCCATTTCCGGTTTCCATTCGCGTCGTACTTGACGGTTGCATAATCTTCGCCTGAAGAAGTTCCCTCCGAAACGCCGGTGACATAGACATTCCCTGCGCCGTCCAGGGCGATGGCATGGGCAAAGTCACTGCCATTGCCGGGACCGTTGTAACGCTTCACCCATTTCCGGCTTCCATTCGCGTCGTATTTGACGATTAGATAGTCGTACCCTGAGGATGTTCTTTTTATCTGGCCCGCGACATAGACATTCCCGGTGTCGTCCAGGGCAATGGACGAAGTCTCGCCGCTGGATCGCGTCACCCACTTCCGATTTCCATCCGAGTCGTATTTGATGGTCACAGTGCCCGTGACGTAGACATTCGCGCTGTCGTCCAGGGCAATGGCGTATGCTCCGCCGTCGAATCGCCTCGTCCATATGCAATTCCCGTCGGCATCGTACTTTATGACGGTAGCGTTCAGACAGAAGGTGTCGCCGGTTCATCCGCCCGCGACGTAGACGTTCCCGAGACCGTCTACGGCTACGCCCGCGGGAATGTCATGAATGCCCTCCAGGGTGCCGTACCGCGTCACCCATTTCTGATTTCCATCCGTATCGTACTTGACGGTCGCAAAATCATAATCACCTTCGAACTCCGAAACAACAGCACTGGAACGGCCCGTGACGTAAACATTGCCGCCGCCGTCGACCGCGATGCCGGTGGGAGAGTCCGAGTCGCTCGCCGGTCCGTCATATCGGGCCACCCACTCGCGGCTTCCGTTCGCGCTATACTTGATGGTCGCATAATCGGAATCCAAAGATGTGGAGATACCATCGGAATGGCCCGTGACATAGACATTGCCGCCGCCGTCGACGGCAATGGCGGTGGAATAGTCCCGGTCATTGCCAGGTCCGTCGTACTCTTTCACCCACTCCGCCGATACCGCGGCCGCACACCCCAGGGTGCAGAAGAAGGCGGCGAAGGCAAAAAACAGATTCAATCTCCAACGCATCAAAAAGCCTGGACGGATCTTCAGCATGTTCCTCCTCCCGGTTTCATGGGCGCCTCTCATGTCGCGCAGTATCGATTCAGACTGAACGGCAAGGTGTCAGAGCCCGCGTTCAACAGTCCGTGCCTGCTCCCCAATCCACGACTCGCCGCCTTGTCGGCCGCGTTGCGCTTCGAACGGAAACCCCGGCAGGCTCGAATTCCACGGCTTCTGCCGCGGGGACCGGCGCGGTCCTCCCGGCGGTTGCATCATCGAGGCCGGAACCGGGGTCTTCGATCTCGGCCTCCAGGAATATTTTGTTAATGGACTATACTCCTCAAGGATTTTCAAAGTCAAGGCACTGTAGTGCCTGAGTAATGACATAGAATTCATTTATAAAGACATGAGAGCATTTAGAGTACCCCATGTTGAGCGCAATGCAATAAGTTTTTTCTGATCATAAAAAGTCTCGATTCCCGGATACAATTTCAGAAAACTCCTGAGAAACTGTCCTCGAAAGGCACTGTGAATCCGAATTAGTCAGATAAATATTATTGTCAAATAGAAATTATTGAATAAATGTTGAATCGTAGCTGTATGATCGCATATAATGCGATAGTACATTAAAGAGTTTTAATGTATGGTTGGATCCTTCTTCCGGCGCTCTTGGCTTTGTCCATGATTTCCTTTCTGAACAGCTTTCCTTTGCTGTCAGGCTTGTCCATGAGATTCCGACCGATCAGCTTCGGGTTCTTGGGGTGGGCGCGCAAGAGGCCGTTGAGGTCGTAGGCGAATACGTAGAGTTCGCCCTGTCCGCCATGATGGCGGCACAACGGCGGGTCGTCGACGCGCGGGCCCGTGGGCGGCTCAGCATGGAAAGCCTCGAACGGGCGATCGCAGGCGGGTAAGGCTGCACCTGAATGGCGGAGATCCGGAACGCGTAACGGGTCTTCGGCACGCATCACCGGTGGGAAGCGGCCCCGATTATGCGAATTTAACTTGCAGAGGAACGGCCCCTTGTGCGATTATTGTTAAAAAAGTCACACAGTAGTGGTTTGGAGGTATGCATTCTAAGGACGGTCGCAGGGGGATGGTATGTCCTTCGAACAGTGGGGTTACGAATTTGACGGCGCGTACAGTGTCGCCGACAGGCTTCAACCCAGGGCGGGTGTGTATGTGGTATGGTGCAAGATCGAAGACAAGTGGAAAGTGATCGGCGTCGGCCAGTCGGAAAATGTCGGCAAGCAACTTGTCGACGGCGAACGGGCTTTGCGCTGGGCCGATGAGTGCAAGCCGGGAACGATCTACTTTGCCGCCACCTATACCGACGGTGCTCCGGAATCGGAAAGGAAGTGCATCGAACAGTTGATCCGCCGGTTGACGAATAACGTGCGGGAAGGGGCTTAGGTTCCACAGGGGGAATCTTTCCGTCAGGGAGTTCTTCCCGGTGTCGAGAGGGAGATGCCGCGAACGGGAAAGCGCTGAGCCCGACACCCCCAGCCGCCTCGACCGGAGGCGAGGTCCATCCGTTCCCCGTCGCGTGAACGTCGGAACACCTCCGCATAGACCCGCCACAGTCCGGTGAAACATTGCACCGGCCGCCCGTTTCCCTGATGTCCCTTTCCCTGAATGACAAGACATCCGCGATGTTGTATAATGATTGCGTTTGTTCTGGAGGGAGCCCGATCCGCCCCGAAGATCGAGGTTCGCGCTCCGGCGTCCGAAGGGAACGCGGCGCGGACGATTCGCGCGCCTTGGCCGGGAAGGGGACTGCGCCGTCCGTGCGGGTTCCGGCGACACCCGGCGTGAGGGGACATACGTCCGCATGTGAAACGATACACAAAATGAGAAACGCAGCTCCATCCGGCCCCGGTTACGAAGAACGCCTCAGGTTCTTCAATTATATCCGTCATCTCGGCCGCACGATCGCGTGGGCGATGATCGTTCTCCTGATCGGTATTGCGTCGGGCGCCTTCTTTTTGCGGGAGGGCAGCAGCGCGGAGGCGTGCCTCCTGCCGTTGGCCCTGTGCGTCATCCCCGTCGCCGTGCTGACAGTGGTGAAACCCGGCCGTAAAGACGCCGGCGGTTGAGGCTTCGGTGGTTCGCCCTCGTCAGGTCTCGAAAGGGACGCCTCCCTCCTTGATGACGCGGGGGCGTCACGGTGTCGAACCGTCATTGGAACAAAGTGGAGGCTGCCATGAGACGGATTTTGGCCGGGATCGCAATTCTGTCCTTGATCTGGTGCGCTGGGGCCGCGGGCTGCTCCAAGGCGAAGGAGCCGGAGAAGAAGGCGACCGGTGCCGAGACTCCCGCCGCCGAATCGCCGAACGTCTTGCGGGAACACACCCAGGCCCCGGTGAGGAAAGCCAGGACGGCCCGCGACGCAGGGGACGGGAGACTCGATGACACCGATGCCGCCGTGAAGAGCGTGACGAAGTGAACCGCCGGGAAGTTGCCGCACGCGCGGTGCATTGCTCCGGGCGGCACGGTGCGTTCAAATCCCTTTCTTCCTGATGTGCTCCCGGTATTCTGCGTGGATTGCGTTTTCGTCGGCGTTCCGGGCGACGAAGAAGCTCCGGAGGTGAAAGAACGAATCCAGGTTCATCCCTTGGAACCGAACCGCGAATCCGCGGGGTTCCCGCCTGACCACCTCTCCCTTGATCCTGACGGACAGCTCCGACGATGCTCCCACGAGCAGAATGGTGATTTCCACCGGGGTGTCCGCCGGGACCTGTGCCGACGATTTGACGAACACTCCGTTCAGACTGAGGTTCTCGACCTCGCCGGTGACGACTTCGTCCTCCCATCTCACTTCGGCCGTTGTGTGCAGGGTGACTCTGGTGAATTCTCGCTGGTTCATGGCTGCAATCCCCGTGAGGGCTTTCCGGCATGGGAATCCCGTTTGAGACGGCCCCGTTCGGTCGCCTGACTGATGGAAGGCCTGCCAGGTTACGGTTCGGCCGTTGCGGGGGGAAGAGCTTCTCTTGCTCGCGCCCGGCCCGGCATCTCGACGCGGAAAAGAGCAACGCTTCGTTGGATTGCTCCGCATCCGTTTCCGGTTTGCGGATTCGCTTCCATCCGCACGGGAACGGTTGCGAGCCGGGGATTCACAACGAAGCGCGAAAAGCCTTTGCCTCGATCCCGCGCGGGCGCGAGTCCGGGAAGGCACTCCGGCCTGCCGGTTCTATCCGGAATGACGGCCGCATTTTCTCACAAACCGGGCGTAAAGAAAACAAAATGAGGAGGCGGCAGGACGGGCCGGATCGCTTTGCCGATGTTCCTGCCGCCGTCAGCTTCGCGGGACTCGCAGGCGGCAGTGCTCGAAATTCGATCAATAGGCTTCGTCGTGCAGGGATTCCCCGTCTTCCAGCCTGCTCTTGAAGAGCCGGTAGGCCCAGGTCTGGTAGGCAAGCACCACGGGCACGAAGACGAGAGCCACGACGAGCATGATTCTGAGGGTAAGGGGGCTCGACGACGCATTGTGCACGTTCACGCTGAAGGCCGGATCGAGCGACGACGGGAGCAGGTTCGGATAGAGCCCCGCCACTCCGAACAGGGTCACGCCCACGATGAACACGCTGGATGCAAACCACGCCCTCCAATACCGCCGCCTGACGATGCCGACGCGAATGAACCCGAGCGCGGCGATGGTGATGACCGGAATGAGGACGATGGGGACCGCGAAGAGCATCGGTTCCTTGAGATAGTTGTCATAGAGCCGGGTGGCATACCACGTGGCCACGAGGAAACCGACCGCGGCCACGGCGAGAGCGATCCAGAGCTTCTCCGCAAGCCGCGCGGCACGCGCGTGCAATTCGCCGTCGGACTTCAGGGTCAGCCACAAGGAGCCGTGGACCGTGAACATCAGGACGAACAGCACGCCTCCGAAGATGCCGTAAGGGTTGAGAAGGGTGAGAAGACTGCCCTGGAAGACGCCTTCCCCATCGATGGGAATGCCTTTGAAGATGTTGGCGAACGCCACCCCGAGCAGCAGTGCGGCGGCGAAGCTCCCGACCGTCAGGCAGGTGTCCCAGGTTTTTCGCCAGCGCTCGCTCGCCAGGTGCGATCGGTATTCAAGGGCGATGCCGCGGAAGATCAAAGCGAACAGGACGAGCATCAGCGCCGAGTAGAGACCGCTGAACATCACGGCGTAGGCAACCGGAAACGCGGCGAAGGTGACTCCGCCCGCAGTGATCAGCCATACTTCATTCCCGTCCCAGAAGGGGCCCATGGCGCGATAGATGGTGTGCCGGTCGTTTTCATCCCTGGCGAGAACCGGCATGAGGGCGCCGAGTCCGAGGTCGAAGCCGTCCAGCATGAAGTAGATCGCCCACAACACACCCCACAACACAAACCAGATCGATTCGAGCATGTCGGATTCCTCCCTTACTGCGCCGTGGCCGGATGGGTTTCGGGCCCCTTGCGGGCGGTGGAGACAATGAGGGTGAACGCTGCAATCCCCAGCAACGTGTACACCACGATGAACGCGAGGAATGAGGCCCAGACCTGCGATGCGTCCAACTTGGAAACGGCGTCGGCGGTTTTCATCACCCCGTAAACCACCCAGGGCTGGCGTCCCACCTCAGTGAGTGCCCAGCCGGCCTGGATGGCCAGGTAGGGAAGAGGAATGGCGAACAGCATGAGCTTGAGGTACCGGGGACTTTCCATCAGCCGGTTTCGGCGTATCCAGCCGTAGGCGGTGAGGAAAAGAAACAGGAAGCCCAGGGAGATCATGATCCGGAATGCCGCGAAAGGCAGGGTGACCGGCGGCCGTTCCTCGGGCGGAAAGTCTTTGAGGCCTTTCACCGTGGCCTTGGGATCGTGATAGGCCAGCATGCTCAGAGCGCCCGGAATGGTGCCGAACACCGCGATATTGGTTTCGTTCTTCTCGTCCGGGATGAGGAACAGGTGCTGGGGCGCCTCCGCGGTGGTGTCCCAAAGCGCCTCCATGGCCGCAAGTTTGGCGGGTTGCACCCTGGCCACCTGCGCCCCGTGCATATGCCCCTGAACCACCGCGACGACGGCGAAAATCAAGCCGAAGTTGACCGCCATTCGAAACGACCGGGTGAAAAACGCGACGTGCTGCTTGCGCAGCAGATGATAGGCGCTGATCCCCATCATGAAAAACGCGGTGAGGATGTAGGCCGCGCTCAGGGTGTGGACGAGTTCGTTGAGCGCGAAGGATTGCGTGACGATTGCCGTGAAATCGGTCAATTCAGCCCTGCCGTTGCGGATCGTGTAACCGACCGGGTGCTGCATCCAGGCATTGGCGATCAGGATCCAGAAGGCCGACACGTTGGAGGCGATGGCAACCAGCCAGATGGTCGCCGCATGAGCCTTAGGCGACAGCCGCTTCCATCCCAGAGCCCACACGGCGACGAAAGTCGATTCCAGGAAGAAAGCCACCGTTGCCTCGATGGCAAGAAGCGAGCCGAAAATATCGCCCACATAGCGTGAATATCGCGACCAGTTGGTGCCGAACTGGAATTCCAGAGTGATGCCCGTGACGACGCCGATGGCGAAATTGATGAGGAAAATCTTACCCCAGAACCGCGCCATGTTTTTGTATTCCTCGTCCCCGGTGCGAACGTAAATGGTTTCCATGATGGCGATCAGGATGGAAAGCCCCAGTGTAAGAGGGACGAACAGAAAGTGAAAAAAGGTCGCAGCGGCAAACTGCAGCCTTGAAAGCATCAGGACGTCCATCATACTTCTCCCTTGCCGTGATGGTTCACACCTGAATCAAAAGCAAGAAACCCGGAACAGTATGAAAATCCCTATGCCTTGGGTGCCGCCGGACCCAGTTTCGCGGCAATCTGCCTGCCGTAATCCTCCGCGGTCTTCGCTGCTCCGCTCTCCGTTGCGGACTTAACCTTGAGAGGACCCCCGACCATCTCCATGAGGAGAAGGTTCTTCATGGTATCGAAAATTCTTCCGGGGGCTTCCCCGCTCCACCCGAAGGCCCCGAAACTCCCGCCGACTTTCCCTGCGAGATTGAGGTTCTCCAGTGAAAACAGAAAAGTCTTCATGGATTGCATCATTTCACCGTGATAGGTCGCCGATCCGAGCACGATCGCATCGAAATCGTCGGTCTTGAGTCCCTTGAAGCCGGCCTCCGTGACGTTCAAAAGCACGGGTTCGACGTTTCCCGCACGGAGTCCCTGCGCAATCAGTTCCGCGATCTTGCGGGTTTGATTCAGACGCGTCGCGTACACGATAAGTGCTTTAGCCATCGTTTTCCCCCTCTTTCGTCGGCGCAGGCCGGTGTCTCGCTTCCGGTCCGTCCGGAAAAGGCCTGCCTGGTTTCATTTTGAAGCGGTCCCGGCCGGTTTCCCGCGGGACTTCCCGCGGCCGCTATTCCGTGCGCTCGCCGCCCGAGCGGAAGGAACGCGCGTTCCGCGGAGCGGCTGTTCCGGTCCCGAGGGTCCCTGCCGCGCGTGGAGCTCCCGTTCCTCCTCGGCGAGTCTTCTGATCTTGAACGCGGAATCCCGCAGCACGCCGCAAAGCACCCCGCAGCCGCGATCCTCCCGGGTCCGATCCCCTTCGTCGGCGATGCTTATCATCTTCTCGACCAGTTCGAGCGTCCTCTCGATGAACACGTCACCCGGCCTCATGCCTTCGCCCCGCCTCCCCCCTGATTGCAGTTGTGCGTTCCCGCGCGTCTTCCACTAAAGGCAAGTTGCGTGCCGGGACAATGCGTCTTGTGGGAAAAATAAATTAAATGATTCCGATGGGCTGCCTTTGACGTGCCGGGAATGACGGTCGGAAAGGACTGATGGGTGAGACACCTTCGAGACACTCGACAAAGGACGGGAAATCAGCCTCATCCTGCCTTCCACGGCCGCATCGGCGAAAGCGGGCAATGTCTCGCAATGCCTCCTGAGACACAACTGTATCATGGGACGTTTTCGAAATCGTCCAGGAAACGATAGAGCGTGGCACGGCCAACTCCGAGGAGCCTGGCTGCCCGCGCTTTGTTGCCCCCGCTCTGTTTGAGGGCGGCGGCAACGGAGTCCCGGTCGAGTTTGCGCGCGGGACCGGGCTTGCAGATCGGCCCGGTTCGCGCCAGTTCGAGCGGCAGGTCGTCGACGTGGAGGGTCGAGCCCCTGGATTTGACCAACGCGAAATAGACGGCGTTTTGAAGTTCCCGCACGTTTCCGGGCCAGGAATAGTCCATCATGGCGGCCAGGGCGTCTTCGGAAAGGACGGCCGATTTCTGTCCGCGTTTCACGGCCTGTTCAAGAAAGTGAGCGGCGAGCAGGGGGACGTCATTCTTGCGTTCTCTCAACGGCGGTATGCGGATCGGCACAACGTTGAGCCGATAATACAGGTCTTCGCGGAAGTTGTGCGATTCCACTTCCTTCTTCAGGTCGCGGTTGGATGCGCTGATGACCCTCACATCCACGACGATGGTCGATTCCCCGCCGACGCGGGTGAAAGTGCCTTCCTGGAGCACGCGCAGGAGCTTGACCTGCATGAACCTGGGAAGCTCCGAGACCTCATCGAGGAAAATGCTGCCGCCGTGGGCCAGCTCGAAACGTCCCTTCTTGTCGCGAATGGCGCCGGTGAAAGCGCCCTTGACATGTCCGAACAATTCGCTCTCGAGCAACCCTTCGGGCAGCGCGCCGCAGTTGACGGGAACGAACGGCCCCCCGCCCCGGTGGCTCTCGTTGTGAATGGCTGCCGCCGCCAGTTCCTTGCCCGTTCCCGTTTCACCGGAAATGTGCACCGGAAAGTCATTGGTGGCCAGGTCGCGGATCTGGTCGAACACCTGGAGCATCCTGTGATCCTTCCCGATGATGCCCGCGAAACTGTTGATTTCCCCCAGGCGCAGCTTCATTCCGAAAAGATCGGTGAGATCGCGGAAGGCGGCCAGGACCCCGAGGAACCGCCCATCTTCGTCGACCATGCCGGTGACGGACATTTCGATCCGCCTGGGCTCGCCCTTCCGGGTGAGGATGTTGACGACGTAGCTCTTGTGGTCGATGAGGTCCGGGCTTTCACCGCAAAAGGAGCAGCGCTGCCCGCAGAAAGGCGATCCGAAAACCTCGTGGCAGTCCCTGCCGATCACCTCTTCCCGCGCATACCCGGTGATGTTCTCCGCCGCGCGATTGAAGAACAGGATCCGCCGGTTCCTGTCGTGCGAGATGATCCCTTCCATCAGGTTGTCCAGAATGTGTTCCAGGTTCCTCTTGTCGGCAAGGATTCTGTCAAAGGCACGATCGCTCATTACACCCTCATTTCCGTGCGGATTGTCGGCTGATAGGAAGCTACTTCTATAAACGGCGGCCATGACGAAGGGCGACCGGCGGCCATGCCGGTCTGTGAAGTTTACCACCTCGGTTCAAGCGCGATCCGGAATAACCAGCGGCTTTACCGTTGCGCAAACGCTTGGAACTCAACGGCGAATGCCGGGCAACTCCATGCGCCGGGCTGAATGCGGCTCAGGCTGTGCCGGACGGATTTGGCGATATCACCTTGAGTTCTTCTAACATCGGAAGGCGGGGACTGCAAGCGGGCAAAAACACGACAGCGGGCAAAAAAACCAGGCAGGCAAGAACCCCCGGCAAATGAAATCACGGTGCGGGCAATAACCAACATGCAAGGGGCACATTCATTCGGGAGTGTTGAAAAAGAAGATCGGCGCAACCATCGATCCCACCGGTTCGCTTCCCATGCCTCATGCAGAGGCTCAAAAGTTTTGATATTATTTGCATAATGGGATATAAGCGAAATAATTCAAAAATGATGGGTCACGCAGCCGGATTGTCGCGCTTCTGCGTCACTCATACCCGGAGACGTAGCGGAGCAGGTGGACTGCTTTGATTCTCGGACCGGAAGACTGTTTCGGCAAGTCCTCACTGGAACAAAGCTGTCAGGCAACCTGACCCGTCGGAGACGGCACACCGCATCATGATCGCCGTACCGGTTTGCTCTCGGTGCGGTCAGGGGGGCGGAATGCTCACACGTTTGAAAGTGTCCGGTTTCAAGAACCTGGTGGACGTGGATGTCTACTTTGGTCCATTCACTTGCGTAGCCGGAGCCAATGCCGTCGGCAAATCCAATCTGTTTGACGCCATCCACTTTCTCAGCGCCCTTGCCGATCGTCCCTTGCTCGACGCCGCGCTTTCCGTACGTGACGAAGGCGGGAAAACCACGGATATCAGGAGTCTGTTCCACCGTGTCGGCAATGACTTTGCCAATGAGATGTCGTTCGAGGCTGAAATGGTTGTCCCTCAAATGGGTTGGGACGAATTGGGGCAAGAGGCCAAGGCTACGGTAACCTTTCTCAGGTATTGTATAACCCTTGGGTATCGTGAAGATGATTCCAGTCTAAGACCTCTCGGGTCACTGGTCCTGCTCAAAGAGGAACTTGTGAGGATCACTCAGAAGGAAGCCCGAAGCAAATTGCCTTTCCCTCACGACACAGCCTGGCGTAGAAAAGCCGTGACAGGGAAGAAGCGAGCTTCGCCTTTCATATCCACCGAGGACGAAGGCGGGAGCAGGTTCATCAAGTTGCACCAGGATGGACAAGGAGGGAGGACCCTGAAACGTTTGGCGGGAAATCTCCCGCGAACCGTGCTTTCCGTCACAAACGCGGCGGAAAACCCCACGGCGCTATTGGCAAGAAGAGAGATGCAGTCCTGGCGACTTCTCCAGCTGGAACCGTCGTCTTTGCGTGAACCCGACAGCTTTGCGGCGCCAACCAAACTCGGCATGGATGGCTCCCATCTTGCGGCGGCTCTCTATCGCCTGGCGCGCGGAGGGGGCGGACGTGAGACTAATGCGGGAGCTGGATCGAGACCCGAGAACCGGGGGATCAGTTCACAGATTTACGCGCAAGTAGCGAATCGACTTTCCGACCTGATCGACGACGTCCATGCAGTTGGGGTCGATCGTGACGAAAAGCGGGAAATCCTGACCCTGAGCGTCACGGATCGTGAGGGAACGTCACACCCGGCGCGCGCACTCTCCGACGGAACTCTCCGGTTCTTGGCCCTGGCGGTCATTGAACTTGATCCGGAGGCTAAAGGGCTCCTGTGTCTGGAGGAGCCTGAAAACGGCATTCATCCCCAGCGAATTCCCGCTATGCTGAGACTGCTCGAGGACATTGCAGTTGATGCGCAGATGCCTATCGATGTCGACAACCCTTTGCGCCAAGTCATTATCAATACACATTCACCATCGGTCGTCACTCAAGTGGATCCGGACAGTCTGCTCGTTGCGGATTTGAAGGAAGATATCCGTTCCGGAAAACGGTTTAAGAAGGCTTATTTCAGCTGTCTCCCTGATACATGGCGCGCGAGGATTCCCGGGAACCCATGCATAGTCTCTCTTGGAAAGCTTCTGTCTTACCTGAATCCTGCTGGCCCGGAAGAACCTGAAGATTTGCCGGACTTGGAAGCTGGAGGGCGAACCGTCCCGAAAGGAAAGATCCTCAAGAAACGAAGAGTTGCGGATCGCGAAGATCTTCGACAGTTGAGAATCCCATTTGGAGGGAGAACCGGCTGATGAGGGAGCTTCGGTATACTCTCGTAACTGATGGAAGCTCGGACAAGGCCCTTGTCCCGATTCTCTCGTGGATCTTGCGGGAACATGGAGTCTCTTGCCCGATTCAAGCCGAGTGGGCTGATCTCGGATGGCTGCCGGAGCCGCCAAAAGGACTGGAGCTGAGAATCAGGCGGAGCCTGGAACTCTTCCGCTGCGATCTCCTGTTTGTTCATCGCGATGCCGAGAATCTGTCCTACTCGGCACGGAAAGCCGAGATTACCGCAGCCTTGGCACGCATCGCCAATACTCCCGCGCCGGCCGTTTGCGTGGTACCTGTCCGGATGCTTGAAGCGTGGCTTCTTTTCGATGAAGCAGCATTGCGTCATGCCGCCGGAAATCCCAATGGGCAATTCCCTCTGGACATTCCCCGGCCGTCCCGTTGGGACGAGTTAAGTGATCCCAAGGATGTTCTGTACAGGATTCTCAAAGATGCCAGCGGACTTAAAGGGCGTAAACTCCACAAGCTTCGCGTCAGGAATTGCGCGCGGCGGGTGACGGGCTACACCAGCGGTTTCAGCCCGTTGCGAGTCTTGGACGCTTTCAGGTGTCTTGAAGCCGATATTGCAGCGACCGTCGCGAATTATCACTGGAATATTCCATTCCATCAATCCTAGAGCCCTTCCTTTAAGGGACGGCAGTGCACCGCCTGTCGGGTGGTGCGGCTCAGGCTGCAATTATTTGACGTTACGTCCCCGCCCCCTCCACCACGATGAGCCCCGAAGGCAGCGATTCGCCGTAGAGCCATTCGCGCTCCGTTCCCTCGAGGTCCGTACGGGCATCGTTGAGGACCGCGCCCAGATGGCCCGTCCCGGGAATCGACTCGAGACGGCGGAGCACTCTGTCGCGGTCCGCCCGGTCGAGGTCCCGAGCGCGGTCGCCCGTGAGTCTCGAAAGGGAGACAAGGGTTCGGGCAAGGGGCTGGGTGGGCTCGAGGTCCAGGTCGAGGAGGGCGGCCAGCCACAGGGCCGCCTCTTCGCGGGGCACGGTTTGATCCAGCGGACCGTAGAACGGGACGCGTGCCCCGAACCGGGCGAACGTCCAGAGTTCCTGGGGCCGAGGGGCGCCTCGTTGGAGCCGTCGCAGCATGAGACGCCCGAGGCTGGTCTTGACGGCGGCCGGCAGCCGTTCGAGGTTTGCAAGCATCATCCAGATCTCGAGTTCTTCCTGGACCGTCCGGGGAGCGCCTCCTTTGCGCGCGGTCCCCTTTTTCCGCTGCTCCTCGGGCTGGAGCCCGGGGAACACCTCCTGGCAGATGCGTTGCTGTTGGCCCGTGCTGAGGCCCCCCGCCGCCCGCCTCCAGAAGATCCACCATTCGGAGCGGTTCTGCGGTTGCCGAGCGAAGCTCAGTCCCGCGGGATACAACTTCCAGGCTTCCTTTGCGCGCCACTCGTCGAGCGGGTCGCCGTAACCGGGACGCAGGCAGAACCCCAGCAGGTTCAACCAGCGCGCTTCGTGCTGCGCGGTCAGGAAACGCCCCTCCCGGTCCTCGAGCAAGGCGTCGGCGAGCTTGCGAACAAGCGATGCGGGCCATCTCTCCCGCTTCACTTCGAAGATCTCCACCAAGTCCTTCACCAGCCGTTCGGGAGGGCGCAGAGCCCTCCCGGCGCTCCTTCGGAAAACCGCGGCAATCGCTGCCCCGGCCTCGTCGATGCGGCTCGCCTCGAAGGTCTCCCCGGCCGGCGGCGGCCGGGTTTCGTCCTCGGCGTTGTGCCGGACGTCGAACTGAAGCTGCCAGCGGTGAGGACCCGATGTCGAACGGCACCATAGCTCCAGGGTGCCGATATCGGTGAGATGAACCGCAAGGCGCACCGGAAGTGCTGCCGCTGAGCCTTTCCGTCCGTACCTCAACGCGGTGCGGATGGGAGGCAGCACCGTGAGCTCATGGTTTGGCAGGGACAGGATTTGGCCTGGGCTGTCTCCGATACGGGTGCTCGAAGCCAGCACCTCGAAAGAAACCGGTTGATTGGTGCGCACCTGGAATTCGGGCCGTTCAAGCTCGGCTTCGTACCCTTCCTCCGCGCCTCTCGGCAACAGGCACACGGCGGTGCGGTGTCCTTCCTCCACCGTCCGGTCCCCGGGCGGGGCGACCTCGACGTAGAACGTGCGCGGACTTCCCGCCCCGACCCGGACTCCCCGCCCCAATCTAACCCGGCCGTAATAGGCCGCTCCGATCGCCACGGACAGGTCGGGTCGCGGGTTTTCCAGCTCGGCGGGTGACCATTCATCGCCGGCTTCCGCTCTGAACCATTCCCGAACGACGCGCAGCAGGCGGTCCCGGATGGTCTCCGGGATCAATGCGCCGCCGTTGAAAAGCAGGAAATCGGGATAAAGCCGGCTGCGTCCCGTTTCCCGGAGCAGAAGCGGGCGGTGCCGCCGCCAGAATGCCGCCATGTGACGCGTCACGGCCAGGTCGTCGACATAGGGGAGTCCCCCTTCGGACAAAACCGCCCCGGCGGCCGGCGGCGAAACATCGTCCAAGTTTGTGAAGGGAAAGAAACCGTCGAGGATCAGCTCCTTGACCGTTTCCCGGGTGAGAGTGGCCGTGAGGGTCCCGGCGATGAGCCTGCCTCCGGAACCGACAATGGTGAGGTCCACGGCGTCGGGGGCGCTTGGACGTTCGGCGGGCGGGCCGGCGCTTTCAACCGTTCCGAGCAACGTTTCCTTGGCTTTCCGGCACTGGTGCCACAACTGCTGCCACCTTCTCGAATCGAGTCGTCCCGTCCCGCCCTGCATGACTTTCTCGACATGTCGCGCAAGGGCGAGGTCCATGTTGTCGCCGCCCAGCATGAGGTGCTCTCCCACGGCCAGCCGGTCGAGCCGCAATCCCAGCGCGTCTTCGCGGATGGCGATCACGGTGAAGTCCGAAGTCCCGCCTCCCATGTCGCAGACCAGGACCAACTGGCCCGGGCGCATCAGGGTGCGCCAGTCCGCCTCGTGCTTCCACAGCCAGGCATAGAAGGCCGCAAGAGGCTCTTCGATCAGCACGATCCGGCGAATCCCCGCCTCATGGGCCGCTCGAACCGTGAGCTCGCGGGCGACTTCATCGAAGGACGCGGGGACGGTCAATACGACCAGTTGTTCTTCCAGGAAGTGCTCCTCGCGCCCATGCGCCATGACCTCGTTCCATGCCTCCCGAATGTGGAGCAGAATTCGAGAACTCGCCTCGATGGGCGAGATACGGTCGAGGTTTTCGGCCGCGCCCCAGGGCAGAATCGCATGGGTGCGGTCCACCCCGCCGTGGCACAACCATGACTTGGCGGAAGAGACAAGGCGGCCGGGCACAAGGGCTCCCTGTTCGCGTGCGAATTCGCCCACCGCATAGGAACGCTCAGGCGCCCACGGCAGGGCCGTGCTCCCGGGGGGAAGCTCGTAGGGGCCGGGGAGATAAAGAAAGGAAGGCAATACCGGACGGTTGCCGAGTTCTCCAGGGGCAACCAACTGAGGTATCTCGAGAAAACGAACGGCAGCGTCGTCTGCCCCGCACGCGGCCAGGTCCACGTAGCCCACCGCCGAATTCGTGGTCCCGAGATCGATTCCGATGATATATTGAAAGGAAGGCGTTTCCGCTTCCATGGCCGCATTCGCCGTCATATGCCAAGACTTCCGTATCGCTTCACTTGATTTATCGATTTCCCCGCGCGCCGGGCGAAACCATTCGCACCGAATCTCCACGGTGCCGGTCTGAAACCGTCGACGGCAGGATTCCTGCCGGCCGTTTATCCATCAGAGCCGGAGCGAAAGACTCCGGTCTGTACGAATTCAAGCTGTTTTCCCGCCTTCGGCATGAACCCGTATCGCGATTCGGAACGCCACCCCGCAAAAGGTACCTCCCGAAGCAGGGCTTTCGCGCATCCCGCGCTGCGATCCGCCCTCAGGGAGCGATTGCGCCGATTTCGACCTCGGCGGGAGCGAGCACGGGCTCTTTGTCCCGCCCCGCGGCTGCTTTGGGAAGCCGCACCTTGACCGCCTTCCAGCCACGGTGACGCAGTATGCCGTGAAACGGAGGGTTCCCCGAAACGTTCCCGGTGAGGCGAACGGAATTGACGTCGAAATTCGGCGGGACCGACACCTCGGTTCCTTCACTCTCGTCGAAAATGGATTTCATTTCGACGTATTCGGCCAGCGCCCGGTTGCATCCCTCGTGGACACTCCGCGCCACGGCCCCGATCTGCGCGTCACCGTATGGGGTCAGATCCTCCTGGAGGAAATCGATGAAACGTCCCTGCCTTTGAAGGCTGGACAGCAGCTGGATCACCGGCTGCGGAGACGCTTCTGCCGCGGGAGAGGGAGCGGCGGGCGCCGGTTTGTCGGTTTTTGGCGCAGGCTTGTCCGTCTGAGGAGCCGGGGAGGGAAGGACGCTCTGCGCGGCGGCCTCCACTCGCGCGGCAAGGCTTCTGCCCTGGGCCATGACGAACACCCACAGGATGAACGTCGCAACCCCTCCGACACCGAGCACCACCGGTGCGACGTAGGTCCTGATCTGGGTGAGGAACTGGTCCAGCGAGGAAAAAGCGGAACGGGCGTCCTCGGGCAACGCCGTTCCCCCGGGTTTGAGAAAGGGGTCGACCCACTGGCGCAGTCCGTCAACGGTCCTGTCCGCCATGAAGTACAGCAGCCCGACGAGCACGGCGTTCCAGAAGAAACAGGTCAGCAGCGACTGGACGCTCCAAATGCGTTTCGCCCTCATGAATAATCCTCCACGTGCGAATGAACGATGACGACAGCGATCGTTTCAGCAACAGGCCGGGACCGCGGGCGGGCGACCGCCGTGTTGCATCCCCTGAATTCCGAAGTTGGGTTTCTCGACGCTGGAACCGTCTGTTGCCCGACAAGCCCGGCGACGAATTTGCGTGCACCTTGGTGGACGCCTCACCCCGTCAGCGTCTGCATGAGCTCCCCCGCCACCGCCATGGCCTTCGATTCGAGAGCGCTGCCGATGGCCCCCCGCCGGGACAGCAACGCCAGCTTCTCACGATCCAGCAGCCTGGGTCTTCGCCCCGCCTTCTTCACGACATCGACCTCGAGGTCCAGGTATCGGGCACCGTACGGGTAGAGCTCCACCGGGGTGTTGACGTTATAATACTCTCCGATAAGCTTGTCATCTTTGGTGTAGTAAGCATGTTTGACGAACCAGGCGCCTTCCCTGATGGTGGTCAGTCCGTAGTCTCCGGCCTGGATGGGCACATCGAGGCCGTCGTAGGTGCCTCCCTTTGAAAAGGAGCGCCTGAAGAGGATCGACTCCGGGGTCGCGTTGACCAGCACCCCCTCGCGCGGCCGCATGGATTTTCCCGAGGGCCTCACGTGCTCGACCCTCACCACCCCGGCCTTTTCCAGGGGCACGAAGATTGCCTGGAGGAAAAGGTCCTTCTCCAGCTCGCCTTTCTTGTCGGGGTGCTGGGAGAGGGTCCCTTCGGCGCGCTCGAGCGCGGTGCTGTCCACGATCCGCAGTCGATGATGCCGCAACAGGGTGGGCGTTACCGCACAGCGGAGGTGGTCGAGCGCTTCCTTGGAAGCGCCCGGCAGCTCCATCCGGGCGCTCATCAGGCCGTCGTCGGAATCGTCCTGGTCCAGTTCGACCAGCACTGCATCGAGCAGATGCTTTCGGATGCAGTCCAGCAACCGGCAAATGGACTCCGCCTCGCCGTAAATGTCCAGCCCCTGGAAATCGTCGCGATCCATGAGCAGGACATCGTGGGCTTCGTCGCACGGTTCGAGGGAAAAGCGCCGGCGGATTTTGACGGACGGCTCGACCACGCGGTGTCCCGAATCGAGGAGAAGCTTGGTCAAGGCGGTGCTATAGATGCTCCGAATTTTCGCTTTGATGGCCATGGGATCCTCCAACTCACGGAATGCAGAGAATCGTGTGCTCCAATACTCCGGCCGCGCATCAACCTTATCAACGTCCACAATGAGCATATTCCTACGGCTATTCATAAGCACTATCAGGCAGTCCGAAAAGGCCGCGCGGGCACTTTACGCCTGATTCGCCCCGGACCCCTGCGGCGCACAAAGGCAACATTCCACCGGGGGTGCTCTCAGCCGGGCATCGCTTGCCGTCCTCGGGTCTCCCGATCCAGGAACCGGCGCAAGCGCATCTCGTCCTCTCCGAAGTCGATCTCCAGCTCGGGCACGCACACCACGCGCCGCAGAAATCCGGGAAGTCGAACGGCGTCCTTTTGAGTGGTGATGAGCAAGTCAGCCGAACAGGTGCGGACTGCGTCGAACAGGGCGGCGGTATCGCGGGCCGTCGGCCGGTGATGATCCGGAAAGGCGAACGCCATGCGCAGGTCGATCCCCAGCGCTTCGAGCAGAGAAAAGAAGGACTGGGGGGCGGCGATCCCCGCAAAAGCCACGGCAGGCCGCGCGACCACCCTGCTCAACGGAATGACGGCTCCCCCCAGACCCGCGTGAAACCCCCTCAGCTTGTGCTGTGCCGCGAATACCGGCTTTTCGGGAAAGGCCCTGTCGAGTTGCGCCCGAGTGCGCGCCACGGACTCCGGTTCGACGGCGCGAGTCAGGACGATGGCGTGCGCGCGCGCCAGGTGTGCCTTGGCTTCCCGCAACGGTCCAAGGGGCAGCGTGAAACCGTTTCCGAAGGGATTTGACGCATCCAGCAGGACGAGATCGAGATCCCGTTCGAGCGCATGATGTTGGAAGCCGTCGTCAAGAATGACGAGATCCGCCCGGGAAGATTCGATTGCAAGGATTCCGGATTCCCATCGGTGCTTTCCGACATATACCGGCGTGTCTCCCAGTTCGAGCGCCAGCATGGCCGGTTCGTCGCCGTATTCGAGTGCCAGGGCGGACAATTCGCCCGAGGAAGGCACGCGGCCCGGGGCGCTCCCGCTTCTCCCGTATCCTCTGCTGAGCACCGCGACTCTACGGCCGCCGTTCTTGAAATATCGCGCGAGCCACAGGGTAAGGGGCGTCTTGCCGGTTCCTCCCACTGCCAGGTTGCCCACGCTGACGACGTACGCGGGCAGGCGGCGTCGGCGGAAACGGGATCGCCGCCGGTCCATCTCGAAGCCTGCCCGGTAAGTCATGGAAGTCAGTTTGATGGCGGAAAGCAGGAGACCTCCGCGAAGGGTCTCGGGGGCCGAGTACCACAGTCGCCGCACACGGGCGGAAAGCCGTCTGACGGCCTGAAAACGCCCCGAGCCGAGGATGATGGACGTCTGCATTTGCCTTCCTTCAACGGTTTTCGACCGGGCTTGCGTCCGAAGCGGATGCAGCGCGTTTCTGCCGCCCCCGCTCCGGGGGCCGCCGCGTTGCATGGGGGTACGCGCCGGTCACGTTCGCCCTGCGCCGCTGCAATGCGACGGTCTTCGGAGCCCGAGCCCGGCTCGTTTCAACCATACCACAAAGGTTCGATCCTACAGGAGAGAAAAGCTCGCAAGCATGCGCCGGTGCACCGACTGTCGGTGCACCGGCTATGAAAAGAGGCGGGGATGTGATACTTTGGAACGAACCGCGGCTGAAGAAAAAGAGGTCCTCCGGGAAGCAAGCTTTTCCAGAGCCCGCCGCGGCGCGGCCCTCGCGGGAAAGGCATGCGTTTTTCGCCCGTTTTGAAGGGGCTTGGGTGGAGGGAATCCATGATGACCGCCCACAGGGCGGCTGAAGGGCTGTTTCCCGGGATACGGAGGGTTGCTCCGGCGACGGCGTCACGGGGGATGAGGGAGCAGCCGGATGGAGCGGATGGCGCTGCGAGACGGAGAAGCATGAGTCGGCAATACATCGTTCGCGGTTCCCTGCATTTGGGCCGCCTGTCGGAGTCGAAACCCGGGAAGGCCGCACTTGACGAGCTGTACGATCATTTCAACCGGCGGGAGTACGTCCATCCCGACCCGGTGGAGTTTCTTCATGAGTATGACGATCCGAGGGACCGGGAAGTGGTGGGAATCGTCGCGTCCTCGCTCGCCTATGGCCGGGTGCGGCAGATACTCGGGAGCGTTGGCGAGGCGCTTCGGAGGATGGGAGCCTCTCCCGCGGATTTCGTGCGATCGAGTTCCCCGGGGGGAATCAGGAGCGTTTTTGAGGGCTTCAAACACCGTTTCACCACCGGGTATGAAGTCGCTTCGATGCTGATCGGGGTGAAAAGGATGCTGGAACGTCACGGTTCCCTGGAGGAGTGTTTTGCCTTTTTTCGCAAGAATGCCGATGAGACGGTCCTTCCGGCCCTGTGTGCTTTCGTCGGCGAATTGAACGGTTCCTCCGGGTCGCGGAGCATGTTCCTGCCTTCTCCCACAAGAGGGAGCGCCTGCAAGCGCTTCAACCTGTTCTTGCGCTGGATGATCCGCCGCGACGAGGTGGATCCGGGAATATGGACTGCCGTACCCGCTTCCCAACTGGTGGTTCCCGTGGACACTCACATGCACCGCATCGGACGCGCACTCGGCTTCACCGAGCGAAACGGCGCGGATCTCAAAACCGCTCTCGAAATAACGGACGCTTTCAGAACCATCTGCCCGAGCGATCCGGTACGATACGATTTCGCATTGACGCGGATCGGAATACTCAACGAGAACTCCTGACCGGGGACAGTGGCGCTCGCGTCGCTGCATGATTAAATATCGAGTGCGCTTTGTCCCGCTGCGGAGCGAAATCCCTCCCGGGAACGGGCACGCGGCGGACGAGCAAAAAATACGCGGGGTTTTGCCTCCGTTTGTTGGCATGCCGCGTCACGGGAGTTGGGGATGGTTCCCGCGGTGACGCACAACGACATACTATGACGAAAACGAGGAGATCGAAGATGGCGGATTGTGATGTCATGCTGTACGCGCTCAGCACCTGTATCCACTGCAAGAACACCAAGGAATACCTGGACGATTGCGGGGTCAAATACGACTGCGTCGAAGTGGACAAGCTTGAAGGCGATGAAAGGAAGAACATCATCGAGGAAATCAAGAAGGTGAATCCCAGCTGTTCCTTTCCCACGATCGTCATCGGGGACAAGATCATCGTCGGTTTCAGGAAGGAAGAAATCAAGGAGGCTCTGAATCTGTGATGGATAAGGAACAGCTCTACGAGATGTTGAAACGGGCCCAGGAAGCCAAGGGGTACTACTTCAACAAAGATCGGAAAAAGGTCCTGGAACTTCTCGAAAGCCTCCTGATCAACCGGGAACGATACGGGTACATGGCCTGTCCGTGCCGCCTTGCGTCCAACGACCGCGAGAGGGACAGGGACATCATCTGCCCGTGTGTATATCGGGAGCCGGACGTCGCGGAGTTCGGGAGTTGCTACTGCAACCTCTACGTATCCCGGGAATGGAACGAAGGGAAAATTCCCGAAACATACGTTCCGGAGCGTCGTCCCGTGGAAAAGATGTTCTTTTAGCAAGAAGCGGGCCTGCGGTTCCACAAAGCCCGCCGCCCATCTTACGGCTCCGGTCCGGCCCGGATCGGGGCCGTGTCGTTTGGTGCGCCCCGTTCCAATACGCCATCGGCGTGGGAGCAGGAATAAGGACCCGCCGTTTTGCAGGGCTCCCGCCATGAAGCATTGAGCGAGGCCGCCCTCGTCATGGGGGCGGCGACTTACGGGCTGCCGCCGAACAATTCACGCCGGGGCGTTCAAAAGCAGACAAGCGTTCTCTCAGTCATCACAAGGACAGGCAGGGGTAATCCCTGTCCATGCGGAGCGAATGTAGGGTCCGGTGGGATTTATTCCCGTCCGGCCCCGAAATGGGTACCATTATCAACGCAGGCTGGTATCCGTTCGTTAAGAATTTATTAAATGCTTATCTTTACAAAGGGTGGGTAAGTTATCATATTATAATAATGACGATGGTCCCGTTTAGTCCTATAGCCAGGTTCACTCAAAGGAGACATTCCATGGACAAGAAATTGCTGGAACTTGCGGTGGAAATAGTCCAGGCACAAGTTTCCATCGGCAAGATGACAGGGGAGGAGATCGAATCGGTTCTGGTCAGGGTATATAATGCGCTGCACCGGATGAGGCGCGCCGAGGAGGAAGGGCGTCCGGTGGCCATGGAGGAAATCGGGTACGGAGCCGCCGACGAACACGAACCACCGGGGAAGGGCGATCCGCGCGACTCGATCCAGGAAGACCAGGTCATCTGCATGGAATGCGGCTCTCAGTTCCGGCAACTCACCGCCAACCACCTGCGCACGCATCAACTGACGCCCCGCGAATACAAACGCAAGTGGGGGTTCCCGCTCAAGCAGCCGCTGGCTGCCCGTGTGTTGACGAAGTTGCGCAGTCGTTCCGCAAAGAAGCGGGGTTTGCCCCAGAAATTGCAGCAGTACCTGGAAGACCAGCGGCGCAGAAAAGGCCTTGCCACCCCCGAAATGCACGAAACGACCAAGCGCAGGCCGGGAAAATCGGTGAGAACCGGCAGTGCGTAGGGAGCATCCGGATCCTGCCCGGGATTGCCGGGAGAAGTGCGACGCCCTTTCGAGCTTCCGTGAGGCGGGGGCTCACAACGCAACGCCCAAATCATTCCGGATATTCATGCGAATCGTCATGAGCCGAGGGCTCGCAACGAATTATTAAAATGTGTCATGACAGGGCATCTTCGAAAGAAGGCTGAAGTTCGGCAGGCGGAGCGTTTCCTGCCTGAGTGACGGCTGTATCTTCCCACAGACTGTCATTCCCCGGGGGCATCCTCGAAGCGTGAGAACCGAGCCCGTGGCGACGTGCCCCGAAGCCGCCCGGCTTATACCACTTCGCGTTCAAGATCACACAACACCAGTTCGCCGGGCTGTGCGGCCGGCCGGTCATGCCATGTCCCCACGCCCCGGAGATTGTCCGCAGGGCGCGCAGGCCGGACACATGCAAGGGGAGGACTCGATGCTCTCCCGTCCATGTTCCCATCGGGAACGCGAGTTCGCGCTATTCTCCCATGCAGGGACTTTCGGAACCGGTCGAGTGAACCTCTTTCAGTCTCCAACCGCTCTTGTCAAAAAGGCTTTCCAGTCCAAGTCGGTATGACCTCGTATCGAGCAGCGTGTTGATCACTTGCCTCTGGGTCGCAGGCTTCTCGGCTTGAAACAGCTCCATCTGCGGCTCGCACAGGAACCACACGCAGACGTAGGGCCGTTCGTCCCTTGGGAGCAGGCATCCTCCGGAGGTCAGATATCGGCAGGCTTCACCCGGGGTCCGGCGAGTCTGGCCCGGAGGGACAGGTTTGCCGGTTCCAAGGAGGTAGAGGATGTCGGCGCGGTTATAGAACACTTCCCGGCCGTCGCAGCAGGGGTTGCCGCAAGACGGACAGGTCTCCCTGCAGTAACGGTCCATGAGCGTGTCCAACGCTTTGATATTAAGAGATATCTCGTTTGCAACGGCTTCAAGGAGGCGCCTGTGCGCGGGGTCGATCTGCCCGGCCAGGGTCCTGACGGCATCCTGCCAGGATTCGTCGGTCATCGGACGGCGAAATTCGGAAGACTCTTCGGTCCTTGTGATCGGCACGGGGCAAAGCCGATGAAAAGGGGAGGGGGGGCCGGCTTCGCGGCCCCTCAGGCGTGTTGCGGGCATGTCAGGGTCCCTCGATGAAATCGTGTTCAATGGGCCGCACCACCAGAACCGGGCACCGGGCCCGATTGATCACGTCCTGCGCGACGGTGCCGACTGAGTCGTTTGCCGACGCGGCGTGCCCGTGGCTCCCCACAACGATGAGATCGACCGAATACTCCCCGGCCGCACCGACGACCTCCTCCACCGGTTCGCCCTTGCGAATCAGGAATTCCGCCTCGACTCCCGCCAGTTCCTCTTTCGGCACGAACGCTCGGAGGTCGTTTTCTCGATCCTCCATCAATTTCTTGAGAGCCTGCAGGAAGTCACCCTTGTAACCCTTGCCGCTCAATTCCTGCAGGGCATCCACGATGCGCTGATTGACCGTGTGCAGAAAGCACAGCCGGGCCCCGAGACTGTGGGCGAGGGTCAGGCCGTACCGGACCGCCTCGGCTGAATTCCTCGAGAAATCGACAAGAACGAGTATTTTCCCGATATCGACCATCTTTTCCTCTCTCGATAGATTGCCCGACCCAGGCTTTGTCGTTCGATCATCCGGCCGTCGTTCCCGCACGGAGATCCTCGAGCGGGCAACCGCCGCAACGCGGGGTTTTCCGGCAGAACAGGTGTCCGGTCCGCACCAGCAGGGCATGGAGCTCCTGGAAGAGACCGACATCCGGTTCGAGGCAATCCATGAAAAACCCCCTGAGCTCGTCGTAGCTCGGAGACTCCTGCACCCATCCGTGACGGGAGAATACCCGGTGGGTGTACGTGTCGACCACGAAAGAAGGCTTATGGGCGGCGTAGAGCACGATACTGTCGGCGGTTTCGGGACCCACGCCGCGGATGCGAAGCAACTCGGAACGCAGTGTGTCGGTATCCTGGGCGAGAAATCGGTCGAGATCCGCGTGCGGTGTTTCGCAAACGTGCCGGCAGAAGGCCTTCAATTTGCGGGCTTTCTGGTTGTAGTAACCGGAAGAGCGGATCAGTTCGGCGAGAAGCGGTTCCGGGACTGCGCACAAAGCCTCGAAAGACAAGAGCCCGTGCTCCCGCAGGTTTGCGACGGCACGCGCCACGTTCTTCCATGAGGTGTTCTGAGTGAGGATCGCACCCACGATGACCTCAAAGGGGGTGTCCGCCGGCCACCAGTTCTGGGGGCCGAAGAAACCGTGGAGGCGATCGAAGATCAACCGGATGAGTCCGTTTCGCTCGGTCATCATCTGATTCCAACGCCGTGCAGCACCGTCCCGCAGTTGACGCACGCACCTTGCGAAAGCTGCTTCCGCCCGATGGTGAAGCCGAACCGGTCGATCAGCTTGAGGCCGCAGTTCCGACAGAAAGTGTGTTCACCCTCATCACCGGGAATATTGCCCGTGTAGACGTACCACAGCCCGGCCTCGATCCCGATGCGGCGGGCTCGCCGAAGCGTCTCGACGGGAGTCGGGGGGACATGGGTCATCAGGTAGTCGGGGTGGAACCGGCTGACATGCCAGGGGATCTCGGGGCCGAGGTCGACCAGGAAGCGCGCCAGCGACTTCAATTCCTCGTCGTCGTCATTGAGGCCCGGAATCAACAGGGTGGTGACTTCCAGCCAGATCCCGCGCTTTTTCATCCGTTCGAGGGTCTTGAGAACCGGATCGAGCCGGGCTCCGCACTGTTCCCGGTAAAACGTGTCGTTGAAGGCCTTTAGGTCCACGTTCGCAGCGTCCAGGAAGGGCGCGACGGCCTCGAACGCTTCCTCGGTCATGAATCCGTTGCTCACGAACACGTTGCCGAGGCCCGCCGCGCGGGCGCGCCGAGCCGTATCCAAGGCGTACTCCATGAAAACGGTCGGCTCGGTATAGGTGTAGGAAATCGTTGCGCATCCATGCTGCCGGGCGCGCTCGACAACGACCGCCGCCTGTATGTCTTCGCCGAAGATGGTCCGATGATCCCGGGGCGCCTGGGAGATGTCCGCGTTCTGGCAGAACCGGCATTGCAGGTTGCAGCCCGCCGTGGCAATTGAAAAACTGGTGGTGCCCGGGCAGAAGTGGAACAGCGGTTTCTTCTCTATGGGGTCGACGTGCAGCGCGATGAGCTTTCCGTAAACCAGGCTGTAGAGCGTGCCTTCCCGATTTTCACGGACTCCGCACTTGCCGCGCTTTCCAGGACGAATGCGGCAATGGTGGGGACAAAGAAAGCACCCGGCCTCCTTCTCATCGAGCTTCCGGTAGAACATCGCCTCCTTCATGACGTCTCCTGTCGGTTCCATGTCGCACGGGAACCCGTCAGGCAGGCGCGACGGGATCGCCGGCGGAACACTGCGTCCGGTTTCGCCAGGCATGGAAGAAGGGGGCCTTTCCCGGGCGCAATACGAGCCTGAGCTCAATACGACGATCGCGGGGCAGGCGGAGGCACTGCTCTCGCCCCTACCGGTCGGATGTGGGGGCCCGGCATATTCCCATTCCCCTCGCCGTTGACGGAGGACGGACCGCGCCTGTTCCATCGAGGCCGGGGGCAAAGCGGCAAAATCCTTTGTCCCCGGCCAGGGAACGCCAACATGAGGCTCTGGCTCTGCTCCGGTCCATCCTCGAGGTCACCTCGGCAAACAACGGGGTCTGGATCGTTTGCATGGGATAAACCATGTCGACCCGCATGCCGATGAAATGTCCCAGGGGATGCCACTGCAGGAGGCGCGACCGTTCCAGGAAGCGCACGTATTTCAGGACGCCCAGGGGAAAGGAGAGGCAGGTTCCCCACCGCACGGGGGCCGAACCTGCCAGCGCCCGTTCCACAAGATGCCGCAGACGGTACACGCTGTAGAACCTCGCATGGTCGTGAAAAGAACGCTTCCAGAGCCTTTGCGCACAGAGCTTGAAGGTCTCGAGCGAATATCGGTTGGCGGCGCCCAGCAGCACCTGTTGCCGGGCAACGCGGAAGGCTTCCCTGAGCGCCGCCACCGGGTCGTTGACGTATTCGAGGGTGCCGATGAGCGCCACGGTGTCGAACTCGTTATCGTCAAAAGGCAGATCTTCCGCGAATCCCTGGCGCAACGCAACCCGGGGAGCCACCCTGCGGCGCGCGATTTCCAGCATCGCCGGCGACGCATCGATGCCCGTCAGAATGTGCCCCTCCCGGACAAACCGCTCGAGGAAGAGTCCGGTTCCGCATCCGACTTCCAGGACCCTCTGTGGAGTCAGGGGGCGCCACAGTCTCAGCAGGAGCTCCTGCTCGATGAGAAGTGCAAGACGTCCCGCGGGAGTCTGGGACAACTCCTCGACCATCAGGGCATCTTCGGGGCGAAACACGTATCCCACGGATCGCTCCACTCCCGCTATTTGTCCTGTTCCGTGCGAAGGACGGCTCCCGTCGATCCCGAGGTCACCATGTGCGCGTAACGGGCAAGGTAGCCCTGAGTGGTCCTGGGCACAGGGGCCTTCCATTTGTCGCGACGCGCCTTCAACGTCGCATCGTCGACCATCAGCTCCAGCCTCTTGTTGAGAATATCGACCAGGATTTCGTCTCCTTCCTCGATCAGAGCAATGGGGCCTCCCACCGCCGCCTCCGGAGACACATGACCGATTGCGGCTCCCTGGGTGCCTCCGCTGAAGCGGCCGTCCGTGATCAGGGCCACGTCCTTGCCCAGTCCCATGCCGATGATCGCCGCGGTGGGGGTGAGCATCTCCTGCATCCCGGGACCGCCTTTGGGGCCTTCGTAACGGATCACCACCACGTCCCCCGGCTTGATCTTGCCATCCAGGATTCCGCCGGCCGCATCCGTTTCGCTCTCGAACACCCGCGCCCGGCAGGTTCTTTGAAGCATTTCCGGCGCGACGGCGGACTGCTTCACCACTGCGCCCTCCGGTGCCAGATTGCCGTAGAGGATCGCAATTCCGCCTTCATTGTGATACGGATCGCTGATCGGCCTTATGACGGTCGGGTCGGTGTTCTTGCTGCTCTCCAGGTTCTTGCCGACGGTCAGGCCGGTGACCGTCATGGCATCCCTGTGGATGAGGTCGCGCGCCAGAAGCTCCTTCATCACCGCCTGCACGCCGCCTGCCTGGTCCAGGTTTTCGAGGAAATGAGGGCCCCCCGGCCGCAGACTGCACAGGTGAGGGGTGCGGGAACTGAGCGTATTGAACAGCCCCAGGTCGAGGTCGATCCCGGCTTCGCGGGCGATGGCCGGAACGTGAAGCACCGTGTTGGTCGAGCACCCCAGGGCCATGTCCACCGTTATGGCGTTTTCGAAGGCTTTCTGGGTCGCGATCTGCCTGGGTCGGATATCGGCCTTGATGAGTTCCACAATACGCATGCCCGCAAGCTTGGCAAGGCGCATTCTCGCACCGGTGACCGCCGGAATGGTCCCGTTGCCGGGAAGCGCCAGACCGAGGGCCTCGGACAGGCAGTTCATGGAATTCGCCGTAAACATCCCCGCGCAGGAACCGCATCCCGGGCAGGCGTAATCCTCCAGTTGTTCCAGCTCTTCCATGGTGATGGTCCCGGCCTTGAAGGAACCGACGGCTTCGAATACGGAGACCAGGTCGACCTGCTTATGCCCCGCACGCCCGGCCAGCATGGGACCCCCACTGATCAGAATCGCCGGTATGTCCACGCGCAGCATTGCCATCAACATTCCGGGGATGATTTTATCACAATTCGGAACGGCTACCAGACCATCGAAAGGATGAGCCATGGACATGATCTCTACGGAGTCGGCGATCAACTCGCGGCTTGCCAGGGAATACCTCATCCCCGCATGATTCATCGCGATGCCGTCGCACACCCCGATGGTGCTGAACTCGATGGGTGTCCCGCCGGCGAGACGGATCCCCGCCTTCACGGCTTCTGCAACCTTGTCCAGATGAATGTGGCCGGGAATGATCTCGTTGGCGGAGTTCGCGACTCCAATCAGGGGCCGATCAAGCTCGGTTTGAGTGTATCCCATCGCCTTGAACAGCGATCTGTGCGGTGCTTTCTCAACGCCCTTCTTCATTAGATCACTTCGCATCGAATTGTCCTCCTCTACGGTCTGATTTATTCGTCATTCGACGTGTGTATTATTAGTTACTGTATTGTCGAGGGAAATGGCAAGGGAAAAGGCAATGAAAGGATTCCGCCCGACGGGCCGGATGCATCGGGCAGGCAGTCTCTGCTCTTTGCGCCGGATCATCATCCTGCCCGTTCCGATGGGCCGGTCGTGTTTCTTTTGCATCACCGAAGTGCGAAGCCATGCGCCTGGCGTGGGACGATATGCTCGGGTGCCCAAATCCCTTTTCTTCCGCATCACCTTGCACGGCAGTTTTCATACCAAGTCGCCTCGGGAAGTCGTAAAGCCCTCACCTTGTACCTCTGACCGGCACATTGGTCCGCATGCAGAAGCGGGCACGGCTCTGATCCCCGCCCCGCTCATCGATTCGCAGCGCAAGCACGAACGGCAGGGTGGGCACGGTTTTATCGTGCCCACGGTTCTTCATTGGCAGAATCAAACAAATGAATAACCGGCTTGGCTTCACCCTCGCTCAACTCTTTTCCGTGCACCATCAGCGAAACGAAACCGGGCCGAACCCATGGCGGACCCATCAGGTGTTCCCTTTCTCAACTCATGCAGTATTCAATTATTGGTAAAGCAGATCTCCAAACCAATGAATTAAAAAGCGATTTAATCCGAACCTTCCACATTTTCCGTACAATGACTACATATTTTATACTTTCCTACCAATTGAGATACAGTATTTTGCATTCCAAAATGCAGGATTTACGGCATTTACCAATACAGTGATTCTTTCTATCGTATTTTTCATGAGTCTTGTTCATCAAGTCAGAAATCAGAAAATGACTCTCGCGATCCAACGACTGCTGTGTGGCAATTTCTTCCATCAAACATATCATGAGCCTTTCTCATTGAATCATCAATATCCGCTTGAATTACAACAAACGTCATCTACTCTCTGATTGCCAAATACAACTCCATGCGCGGTTTTTAAGTTCTGATACCAGGTTGCGTTCAAGTCCGCAGAATTCGGCGTGAGGGCATAAAATCCTCTCCTACGTCTGACCGGCGCATCCGTTTCTAAGGGCAAGGTTTATCCACAGCCTCACCTCTCGCCGGGCAGGTGTTGTGTGATCTTGAACGCACTTCGGTGTGAGCCGATCGAACGCCTTTTCTGAGTGAGACATACGAATCAGCGCGGCATCCTGTCGTCGTAGAATGAACCACCCGGCGTCAACACGGAAGAGACGGTTCGGAGTCACCTGGTTTTCCGGAAAATAACCGCCGGATTCACCAGGAAAACCGCCATGGCAAAGACGACTGAACAGCTCATGCTCCTGGAGCAGCTTCGAGCCGACGGCGTTCGCCATGTTTTCGGCCGCTTCAGCGTCCGTCGGGGTCGTCCCGCGCCGGGGGGCACTTGAGGGGGGCGGTGGGCCGGGCGCCTGCGCTACCCGGAGCAAACCTTGTCCAACCAACAAACAAACAAACCAACCAGGCAATCGTCAATCAAGAGTGGAGCGAAGCATGGCGGACAAACCTCTCTCCAACAAGAAGGTGGCGATCCTTGTGGAAAGCCAGTACATCCCGGAGGAACTTCGCGCCTATCGCGAGAAATTCGAGGCATACGGGGCGACGTGTCATTTCGTGTCCCGCCTGTGGGGACAATCCAGCCAGACGTTCATCAGCGAGCTCGAGGACCCTCAGGGAACGCCCGAGACGCTCAGGGTGGATATCGACGTGGAATCCGTCAGCCCCGAGGACTACGCCGCGGTGATCATGGCGGCCAACTACACGAGTGTGCGGCTGCGCTATTTCAGCCCGCCCCACACCATGCGCGACACCCCGGCCGTGAAGTTCTTCGCCGATGCGATGCGAAATCCCCGGATCGTGAAGGGGGCTTTGTGCCACGGTCTTTGGATTCTCACTCCGACCCCGGAGTTGCTCACGGGCAGGAAAGTCATTTGTCACGAGGTCGTCGCCTCGGACATCGGCAACGCCGGGGCCGTCATCACCCCGTCGACGAGCGGTATCGTGGTCGACCGGGATCTCGTCACCGGTCATTCGAAAAACGAGGCGGGAGCGATGGTGGACGCCATCAAGGAGCTTCTGACCGCACCCGCCTTGATACCCGACCCTCCCCGATTCAGCCTGAGCGACGTGAAGCCGGGAAGACGCCGCGTCCTCGTTCTCCTCTCGGAATTCGGGTACTGGGGGGAAGAACTGGTCGGTCCGGTGGAGGTGTTCGATGCGGCGGGCTACCGGGTGGATTTCCTGACTCCCACGGGAAAGAGGCCCGTGGCGATCTCGGTGAGTATGAACCCGGAGTACATCGATCCGCCGCTGGGGCGGTCCGTTACCTCGAAGGAAGTGGCCGCCAAAACGCGGGAGTGGGACGATCCCGCCACGGTGCAGGGCAGGCGGCTGGAAACGCCGCTCAACCTCTCGGAATGGTTTCCGGATCGACCTTACTGGAGCGCGCCGCAGTTCATCCGCGCCATGGAGCAATACAACAGTGCCCTGGATCGGGCGCGCCGGGAGATCGAGAACTACGACGCGCTCCTTATCGTGGGGGGCAGCGGCCCCATCTGCGACCTCGCCAACAATCACCGGGTCCACGACCTCATCCTGGGGTTCCATCGGGCGGACAAACCCGTCGCGGCGGAGTGCTACGGCGTGGCATGCCTGGCGTTCGCCCGCGAGCTGGAGGATCGCAAGAGCCTCATTTGGGGAAAACACGTGACGGGCCACTGCAAGGAGTACGACTACAAGGACGGCACGGGTTTCATGAAAGCGAGGGGACAGTTCTACGACATCAACATGGGTCCGCCTCCCTATCCCCTGGAGTACATTCTCCGTGACGCCACGGGACCCGAAGGGGGCTTCCACGGCAACGTCGGCAGGGAGACCAGCGTCATCGTGGACTACCCGTTCATTACCGGCAGGTCGACCCCGGATTCCTATCTCACGGGGCAGAAGCTGGTGGAAGCATTGGACGGTGAACCGCCGCTCCGGCGCTTCGGCTGGTGAACACTCGCGAATCGACGACTGTCGTCCCGGTTTGAGGCATTGCGACGGCCCCCTGGAGCAGGGGGCACGGCGGGGGTGGATTCGGCATCCGGGAAACCGCCCCGGGGGTCGTGGAATAACCCGCCGGTTCAGGGCGTGGTCATCGGAGGCTCCAAACCGGCCCCGATCGCCGCGAACCGGTCCGGTTTATCCGAACGATCCGGTCGGCAGGACGGGCACGGCCGCTTTTGCACGCGGCCGGCTCCTTGACAACCAACCTTTTTCTCCTTGCCTGCGAAAGGGAGACCATGAAATCACTCAATCAGAAAATGACGGTGCTCGGAACGGTCGTTGATGTGCAGGACCTCGGTTTCACCCTGCGCCTTCGCACCGGAGACGACCTGACGGTCTGGGTCGGGGCCGGGACTTCGTTTATTGTTCTGAGCAATCTCGACGGCTTGATCTACGACCGTTTTCCCGAACCGGACAATGTCCCCGTCCTTGCGGGAGACGACGACATCACGAAGGGCATAAAGTACAAAGTCAAAAAGTACATATGCTCCGGGCAGAAGATGTACGTTCAGGGCACTTTCTTTCAGAATGAGGGCAACGAACGGTTCGATGCGCTTGCGGTCCGCCTGTTTCACTACCAGCGCGACAAGTTCCTCTTCGAACACCACACGCATTGGTGGCTGTCGCAAATGGCCACAATGGCCGACCAGTGGCTCCAGAGTCTTTTCGGAGACTCCCGCACCTATGACGAAAGCGATTTCTCGCGCCTCTACCGGACGAATCTGAACATCTACGGAGGGAAGACGGACGACGATATCCAGGACATGGCAACGCTGTCGCGCCTCATCTACGGCCTCTCCTCGGCTTACCTGCTGCTCGGCGACCGGCGCTACCTGGACGCGGCCGCCGCGGGCGTGGATTTCCAGCGGACCGCCTTCCGCTCGTTGAGCCACGACGGGCGCACCATCATCTGGAGCCATGCGCGCAGGAAACTCGTCAACGGCAACCTGACCTATATTCCCTCCCTGGCCGAATATGACGCAGGCACCATCCCGCTCTACGAACAAATCTACGCTCTTGCCGGCATGACGCAGTATTTTCGAATCACCGGGGACCCGGAAGTCCTGGACGACATCATGCGGACGATCCGCGCGTTCAACACCTTTTTCCTGGACGACAGTGCGGTCGTCCCCGAATATCCCGGAAGGAAAGGGTATTTCAGCCATATCGACCCGGCAACCATGGGGGCCGACTCACCGGCGCTCGCGCACAACCGGCTCCGCAAGAACTGGAACTCCATCGGCGACCACATCCCGGCCTATCTCGTCAACCTGGTTCTGGCTCTGGACCCGCTGCCCCAGGGCGCCGGGAAGGACATCCAGAGATTCTTGAAGAAGTGCGAGGACATGTTGGACCTCACCACGGACCTCATCATCGAGAAGTTTCCGGAGGCGGGCTGTCCCTACGTCAACGAACGATTCTTTGACGACTGGACGCCCGATCAGGGCTGGCAATGGCAGCAGAACCGGGCCATCGTGGGCCACAACCTCAAAATCGCCTGGAACCTCACGCGCGTGGCCAACTACTACAGCTACAAAGGGCAGGGTCAGAAGGCCAAACGGGCGATGCAACTGGCCGAACAACTGGGGAAAGCCATGATCGACGCCGGCCTGGACAAGGTGCGCGGCGGGTGTTTCGATGCCGTGGAGCGCAAACCGAAGAGCCCCGGGGAAATCCAGTTCGTCTGGGGAAACCACAAGGACTTCTGGCAGCAGGAACAAAATGTCTTGGCCTATCTCATACTGCACGGCTACACGGGAAACAACCTCTACCTCGATCTCTTCCGGGACGCGGCCGCCTGGTGGAATACGTTTCAGTTGGACCGGGACAACCGCGGAGTATTCTTCAGGGTCAGCGACAACGGCGATCCGTTCATCTCCGGCCGCGGCATGGCGGGTTTCGACATCGCGGGCTACCACTCGTTCGAGCTGAACTTCCTGGCTCACATCTACCTGAGAACCTACGTGTATTCGGGAGCGGGCGTGGCGGCAAAGGACGACGGCTCGGAAGCGGGAGCGGACTTCTGCCTCTATTTTTGGCCCGCCGAGCGGAGCCAGATCCAGTCGCTGAACGTGCTGCCCGATTTCATAAGCCCGGGGGTCCTCGATATCACCAGCATCAAAGTGAACGGAAAGGAGCGCAAGTTCATGGCTCAAGAGGACTTCCAGATCCCGCTTCAGCCCGATGAGCTCGGTAAGGAGATCGTCGTCAGTTTTCGGTCCAGGCGAGTGCAAAGGCAGTGAGCGCGCGGCCGGCCCGGCAAAGATGCGGCCCGGAGGACGGACGGCTCATCCCGGGTGCAACACGAGCGACTCCCGACCTGCGCCGGTGTCGGCCCGATGCTTCGTCCCGTTGCCTGATTTCGAAAGCCGGGCGTGGCGCAGCGCAGCGTGGCGGTTTGCGCCGGATTCGAGCAGGGGGTTTCTCGCGCCCGGCAGAGGAGGGAAACAATGTCTTGGATACCCGTTCATTTCACTTATCATGTGGGCCTGCAAGGCGACATATTCCGCAATGTCAGGCTGGTGGGCGGTTGGGATGCGAACGGCAGCCATTCCGACCAGTGGACCGGCGTTCCCATGCGGGAAGAGGTCTCGGACAGCGGCTGCCCCTGCTTCAGGGCCACCGTGAACCTCAACGGCGACCAGGCCGGGTGGACCTTCGGCTGGGGGGTCCTGCTGGACGGCCCGGGAAACGCCAATCGATGGGGCATTACAACGGAAGTGCACGACCGCAACTCGGCGGAACGGTTCCGCAGCTTCCAACTCAAAGGGCCCGAGCAGGTCCAGGAATACTACCTCACCCACTGCCGCCGGTTGGGCGCCAACAAGCTCCACCGTCCCGGCGGCGGTGAGCCGGCCGTTCGCTTTGCCGTCTGGGCGCCCAACGCGCTCAACGTCGAGATGGTGCGCGGGGACGCCGCCACGGGCTACATTGACGACAACGGCACGGGGGCACTGGCCGCGTTCCCGATGCACAAGGAAACGGTCGACGGAACGTGGACCGGGATATGGCGCACCGACGACGATTCAGAGGGTCTGGAGAGCTTTGCGCAGTTCGATCACACGCCCTACATGTTCAGGATCACCAAGGATGACGATACCGTGTGCTACCGGACGGACCTCTATTCCAGGTGCCAGATCGGGAGCGGCAAAAACAATCCCGAGGGGAATAGATACGAGGGCAGCCCGACCGGGCTGGCCGGGTCGGTGAGTTGCTCGGTGGTGGTCGATCCCGAGCGCGTCACCGAGCTCTTCGATGAGCCCTTTCCTCAGAAGCAATGGCTGGACGCGGACGAGTTCTGGAAAAACGAGTTCGATCCGCTGCGCCCGGTGCCGACGCGCATCGACGACCTGGTCATCTACGAAATGCACGTTCCCGGGCTGGGATGCGGGAAAACGGATGCCGCCGGAGAGCCGCTCACCGGCGATCTGAAGGATGCCGTGCAGATGCTGGACTACCTGGTCGACCTCGGCGTCAACGCCGTGGAAATCCTGCCGATGAATGAATTCGAGGGATGGGCGGCCTGGGGCTATGCGACGTCCCACTATTTCGCCGTGGAATATGCCGGAGGAGGGCGCGACCAGTTCAAACACTTCGTGCGCGAATGCCATCGGCGCGGCCTTGCCGTGCTCCTGGACGTCGTCTACAACCATTACGCGCACAACGCCGAAAGAGCGGAATGGATGTACGACTCCAATCGTCACGAGACGAACATCTACTACTGGTACGAGGGAATGCCGTCCGATTATCACGACTACGAGCACGCCGCCGGGGATCCGACCCTCGATCCCCGCAAAAGGCCCGCTTCCGGTCACGGCGGGTACGTCGACAACATGTCCACCGGCTATGCGCCCCGGTTTTGCGAGGAAATGGTGCGCAAGATGTTCATCAGCAGCGCCGCGGCCCTGGTGCATGAATTCCACGTGGACGGATTCCGGGTGGATCAGACCACTTCCATCCACAGCTACGCCGTGCTCCATGCCGACGGCCGTGCCGCCGCCGCCGCCCGGATTTTCGGGGCCAAGTTCCTTCGAGAGCTCACGCGCACCCTCAAATTGATCAAGCCCACGGTCATGCTCATCGCCGAGGACCATTCCGGATGGTCCGCCGTGACGGAACCACCGGACAAGGGCGGCCTGGGCTTCGATGCATACTGGTATGCCGATTTCTATCATCACCTCATCGGCGATACCGACAAGGGCGCCGACTACGCAAAACTCATCAAGACCTGCGGCTTTGGCGACGACCGCCCCCTGGCCATCGATTATTTCGTCGGCGCGCTGCGGCATGCGGGCAACCGTACCGTCGTATACCACGAATCCCACGACGAGGCCGGAAACGCGAAGTTCTCGGGGCGCACCATTGCCGTGGCCGTCAACCGGGCGACTCTTTCGGGGGAGACGAGGCGCTGGGCCGAAGCGCGCTGCCGCTTGGCCTGCGGCCTGAACATGCTGTCTCCGGGAGTCCCCATGTTTTTCATGGGAGAGGAGGTCGGGTTCCAGAAGGATTATCCGTACGATCTCTTTTTGAACCAGCGGGAGGATTTTCTGCGCGAGCGCGGCGGCAGCGGTGCGAACCTGTTCAGGTTCTACCAGGACATCATCAAGCTGCGTCGCAGAAAACCCGCGCTGCGAACGGCCGGGCTCGTTCCATTGCACGTCCGCAACGACAACCGCGTGCTGGTGTTCAGACGTTCTCTTGAAAACGAGCACTTCGTCGTCTTCGCCAGTTTCAACAATTTCGCATTTGCAGACGGCTACCGCGTGAACGAGGCCGAAATCCCCGATGGCGCCTGGCGGGAGATCTTCAACAGCGACGCGGCCGTCTACGGCGGCAACAACGTCGGCAACGGCGGGATGGTGCGTCAGTCCCGATACGGCTCAATGGATGCCGTCATCCCCGCAAGCGGATTCGTCGTTTTCGAAAGGCTGTAGCGGAGCACCGGGTACCGCCCGGGCGACGTGAACGAGCCGGGCGTCACCCGCGGCAGGACGAGGCGGCGGCGGATTCCCCCCCGATTCACGGGCCTGCCCTGAAAGACGAGGGATATCCGCCGACATCCGAATGCCGATTTGGCATCGCTCGATCCGGCGGCATCGTGAGGCCGCGGGGCGCCGTTCCAATCCGCCGGTCGTGGTGAGCTCGGCCGGACTGCGCCCACCCGGCAACCCGATCCCCTCGCACACGATTCCCTGGTTTCGAACCCCGTGCCTTGTACGCTCTCCCTCCCGCATTCCCATCGTCTCCCGGATACTATTTGACAATGAATAGTGCAATTTTTATAATCTCGAACATTATAAGAGACTTTGTGAGACTTTTTATATGACCGGTACGGGAGGAAGGTCCAATGGAGCCGGAGCGTCAAAAAGCCCTGTATCCAATCGGTATCGTCGCTGAATTGTTGAACATTCATCCTCGGACACTGCGCATCTACGAACAGGAAGGGTTGATCAAACCGGCGAGACGCGGTGGAAAGCGTTTCTATTCGAACATTGACCTCCAATGGCTGCGGTGCCTTCGCAAATTGCTGACCGATGAGGGACTCAACATTGCGGGGATAAAGAAACTGCTGACGATTGCCCCCTGCTGGAGCATCCGGGACTGCGACGAGGAGACGCGCAAGCAGTGCCCGGCCATCCTGAACTTCCCCGTGCCCTGCTGGGAGTTGAAACCTCGCTGCTGCAAGGATTCCGATCTGGCGTGCCCTGACTGCGAGGTTTACCGGCACAAGATGGACCGGGTGATCATGCTGAAATGCCCGGATTCAGGCGTGGAAAAGACGTGAGCCGCTTCGCCCGGGCCGCGTGGCCCGCGGGGGAGTTGGGATCGTGAGAATCGCACGCACGATATCCCCGACCGCGGAGTTCGCCGCGGTCGGGCGCGGTTTTGTGAAAGGATAAAGGTCAAGACGTGAGGACGATTTTTGGCCCGGTGCCGTCCCGTCGTTTGGGACGGTCTCTGGGCATCGATGTCATTCCCCCGAAAACGTGCAGTTACAATTGCGTCTATTGCGAATCTGGGCTTACCACGCATTTGACGGTGAAGCGGCGGGCGTTTGTCCGGCCTGAGGACGTCCTTGCGGAGCTGCGAGAGTATTTCCTGGAGCATCCCGGAGGCGCCGACGCGCTGACGTTTTCCAGCGCAGGCGAACCGACGCTCTACGAGCCCCTGGAAGAGCTGGTCCGTGCCGTAAAGGAAGCCTACGCGTCCCTGCCCCTGATCGTGCTCACCAACGGTTCGCTGCTGTGGCATCCGGAAGTGCGCCGCGCTCTGCTGCGGGCCGACCGTGTCATCCCGTCCGTTGACGCGATATCGGACGAAGCCTTCAGGTGTGTCAACCGGCCACACCCCGAGCTCGACAACGATTCGATCCTCGACGGTCTGCGGGCGTTCCGGAAGGAGTATAAGGGGCAGTTGCATGTCGAGGTGATGCTGGTCTCGGGCCTGAACGACAACCGGGAGGAATTGCTGCGACTCAGCCGTTTTGTCGAGGAATTGGGACCGGATCGCGTGGAGCTCAACACGGTCGTTCGCCCGCCCGCGCAATGGGGGACAACGGGGCTTTCGGCGCGGCGGATGGAAGAATGTGCAAGCTTTTTTCCGGCCGGAAGAACCGATGTGATCGGCCGTTTCCGGCGCGCGGAAGGGCAGGGGGAGGACCCCGACCTGAGCGGACGCATCCTGGAGCTGGTTTCCAGGCGGCCCTGTTCCATCGAGGAGATGGCGGCATCCCTCGGCGTTCCCGAGGTGGAACTGCGGCGGGCCGTCATGTCGCTTGAAGCCGACAACCGCCTCACGCGCTACCTCTTCAACGAAATCGAATTCCTGTGCTCGCCCGAGTGCAGGAGGTGACGAAGCAGGGGTTTATGCCGGACACCGGCATTGACGACCGGTTCACCCGTGCGCCTCATCCGGTTGCGGAATCACGCGGGGCGCATTCGGCCCACCGTGCCCACGTTTTTTCCTGTTTGATTGCACACCAGGGAGGACCCTGCCGTGGGTATGTCTTGCGTAGGGTGGGCACGGCTCCGCCGTGCCCACGGGCCTTTCACGATGTTTTCCGGCGTTGTCTCTCCAATCCGTAATCCGGCCCCGTGCCGGCTATCCTTTGTTCACCCCCAAAATGACCGGGTCACACATCACACTTTCGTTGGCGAATCGACATACGGGACATCCCTCAATCACCGAATGGCAGATCGGACATCCTCTCGATTCCAACTCCCCAGAAGTCAGGGTAGATACCCAACTTCAAATATCGGTGGAAGGTGGAGTGCGGCCAATCCCGGACACACCTTACCAAGCCGTGTTTTACGGGATTGTAATGGATGTAATCCATGTACGCATCGTATTCATCATCGCTGCGGATATGATGCTCCCAGAACCTCCTCTGCCAGATTGTGGACTCCCTGTGCTTCAGTTTCGAGTCGTTCATCCAAGCTTCAACATGGTACAGGTGCTTTGCCCTTTTGGAAAAGCTTGATTTGATGAGATTCCAGCGCAGGGAATAATCGGCGTTGCCTTTGGGAAGGGTCCAGATGCAGTGCATATGTTCGGGCAGCAAGACCCAGGCGTCGACAATGAATGGATAACAGTACCGAACCTTCCTGACCGCTTCGTGTAGAAGTTGCCTGCTCACGGGTTGATCAAAAAGAGGTCTCCGGTGGAACGACACCACGGTAAAGAAGAATGCACCCCCTGAGGCATCGGTACGACGATAACAGGGCATGTCTGTTCTCCGCTGACAGTGGAGGTTTCGCGTCTTCTTGTTTCGCCTCTGCGCGAGATTCCTGAGAACGTGGGCACGGCGTGGCCGTGCCCACCCTACGATTGCGTTCCTGCTCCGTTGTTCCGGTTGGAGGGGAGGAAGTTCCCCCGAAGGCACGGGATGTACCTTACCTGATCGGGAGGGCACATTCACGGCAACTGGTATATCTCTGTTGGTGCGTCGAGTTCTGCGATTTAGTCACAGGTTGTATGCTTCCCGGCCGTTGCCGATGGGTTGTGGAAGTGCAAGAGAGTCTTTTGGCACACTGGCGTGAGCATGCACGGGAAACAGGGGAAATTGACCAGGGGTGACGAGGCATCAACGTGGGCACGGCGGCGCCGTGCCCACCCTACGACTGCGTTCCTGTTCCGTGGTCCATGGCCAAGCACCGCATTCTGCCCCGCCGTGCCCACCCTTGCACGCAACTCAAAAGTTGACAAGGAACACAGTAGCCACGATTGCGTTCCTGCTCAGTGCTTCATGGGGGAGCGCGGCATTCTGCCAAGCGCTTATCCTTGTCCGGGAGAAGTCCGATGAGCGGGAAAGGAGCCCCCGGCTCAGGTGGGACGGGACGTCGTACGTCGTTCGGGGACGTTTACTGTAGACTTCGGTCCGCGCGCAGCTGAAAACGAGAGCGCAGAGACTGAGCGCTGTCGGGCACCGAGGATGTCCACCGCACGCCTCGTTCCCGGAGGATGGGACCGGACTATTTCGTGTCTCGAGGCCACGACCCCGCTATTGCGCGCGCACATCCGACTTGGACGGCGGCGGCACGGAGAGAACCTCCACCGGTCGTTCCGGGATGGTGCGGGCAATCAGCGTGTGCGTGAACAATTCCTTCGCCAGGTTGCGGATGTCGGCCGGACCGACTGCCTGAACCTCTTTGAGATATTCCTTGTCGTATTGCCAGCCCAGCCCCAGCACCTCGTTTATCGCCGCACTTTCGGCCTGTGCATCGAGGCTTTCCATGTGCAGCCGGTGAGCGGTGACGATCTGTGTCTTCGCTTTTTCCAGTTCGTCCGCGGGAACGGGTTCCTTGGCCAGGAGGCGCAGGTTGTCCAATATGATTCCCTGCACTTTGTCGAGGTTGGCCATGGTGGTTTGAGTGATCACGCCGAAGTAACCGGCATTGTTGCCATAGAACGGAAATGCCCCGACCACGTAAACCAGGTCCTGCTTCCCGCGCAGCGCTTCGAATATTCTCCCGCCGGGGTTGCCCGCCCCCGAGAGGACGGCGTCCAGAACATCGAGTGTCGCCCGCCTGGAATTCCGGATGGCAAACCCGTTGGTACCGACAAACAGAGCGGCTGAACCTTTCTCGTTCTTCTTCTCGACCACGCGGTTCGAGGAGATTTGCTTCGTTTCTTCAGGCAGTTCGGGGTGTTTCACTTCTCCGTGTTCCCAGGTCCCGAACAACTGTCGGATCCGCTCCGACGTTTTTTCGGCGTCGATGTCCCCGTACACCGCCAGCACGGCCTGCCCGGGATTCACCGTGCGTCGGTGGAACCGGAGGAGGTCGTCCCTGGAAATGGATTCCACCGATTCGCGGGTCCCCAGACGGTCGTTGCGATAAGGCGATTTCCGGAAGTAGTTCTTCTTGAACAACCGGACGATTTCCGCCTGCCAGCTCTCGTCCATCCTTTGGATGGCGAGGAGCGTGTCCTGGCGTTTCTTCTCGATTTCCTCCTCAGGATACTGGGCGTTGCGCACGATGTCCGCCAGGATGTCGAGCGCCGTGTGGAAGTCTTCTTTCAAAACTTTGATCGACACGTGATACGTGCTGTTTTCGGACTGCGTCTCAATACTGCCTCCGACATCCTCGATACTCTGCAAAATCTGCTGCCTGGTGCGGGTCAGCGTCCCCGAGGTCATCAATGCGGAGGTGAGGGACGCGATCCCCGGTTTGTCCCCGTCTTCGAGCATCAGCCCCCCCAGGCCATACAGATGCATGGTGACCATGGGAAGCGAGTCGTCTCGTTTGAGCAAAACCTTCAGCCCGTTGTCGAGTTTGCTCATGTGAGCAGGCGAAGCTTCCCGAGGCGGACACGTCGTCGTGTCCGGCGTTGGCGCCGCCTGCCGGGACAGCGGTTTGGTTGCCGCGACGTTGATTCGGTCCATGAGCAGATAGCGCTGTGCCGCCGAGCGGATGTCCTCGGGCGTCAGGCGGCGGATTTCCTCCACATACGTGTCGTCATAATAAGGGTCTCCGGTGCCGAAGTAGGAGCTGCCCAAAGAAGCCGCGATGGAAGAAACGGTTTCATTGCTGAAAACGTGACTGGCCATGGCGGTCTTCTTCGCCTTGTCCAGCTCTTTCATCGGTACGAGGTCCCGCTTGAAAACCTCGATCTCCTCCCCGAGCTGGGAGAGTACTCCCGGCCACTCATCCGGGGGCAGTGTGAAGGAAACGATGAACTGGCCTTTGGTGTAGGATGGGGTCCAATTGGAGGCGCTCACGCTGAGCACCTTGTTTTCCATGTCCTTGAGGCGGCAATGGAGACGGCAGGTTTCGCCCCCTCCCAGCAAAAGAGACAGCACGTCCAGGGCATACATGTCCTGGTGATTCAAATCCACGGACGGGAACCCCACCATGGCCTGGGTAAGTCTCGCGACGGGGATTTCCTTTTCCTGGCGGCGTGTGGTCGACTGTGCCGGCTCGACGGGCACGGCGTCGAACTCGCCGGCCGTTCCGAGAAAATCTTTCGTCTTGTCGACGACAAAGGACAGCACTGCTTGGGGGGAAATATTCCCGGCCACCACGACCACTATGTTTTCGGGTTGATAGCGTTGGGCATAGTAGTCGAGCAGCGCCTGTCGATCCAGCCGCACGAAGACTTCCTCGTAACCGATGACCGGGTTCCTGACGGGGCTGACCTGGTAGGCGGTCCTGAGGAAAAGCTTCCAGAGCTCGTTGCCCGGATTGCTTTCCCCCATCTTGATCTCCTGCTGGATCACGGGCTTTTCCCGCGCGACCTCCGAGGGCTCCAGGGTGCATTCGGAGACGTAGGAAAGAAGAAGGTCCAAGGCATCCTTCCAGTGTTCCGCCGAAGTGTTGATGTAATATACGGTGCGGTCGTGGCTGGTGTAGGCGTTGGAATTGCCGCCGATCTTTTTCAGGCGCTCTTTCCCCTGGTCCTCGGTGAATGAGCGGGTCGTCCCGCCTGAAACGACGTGTTCGAGATAGTGGGAAAGACCGGACTTGAGGTATTTCCCTTCGTAAATTGAGCCCGCTCGGACGAAGACCTGGGCCGAGACCACGTCGTAGTTCGGTTTCTGACTCATGAGCAGCGTCAGGCCGTTTTTCAAGACGACGAAAAGATCGCCGGGTTTGGACGACAGGACTCGTTGCACGGAAGGCTGAAGCGGGGGCGGCAGCGCAGGACAGATTTGCGCCGCGGCACAGCGTGTGACGACACCCGGTCCCAGGAGTGAAAGGGCCACGGAGATTCCTAAGAGCAGTCTACAAATCATGGTACAAGCTTCCCCTTTTTCGCCGGTTATCCATGCTGGATCGCCATCCCGCGATCTTTGTTCGTCCCGAACCCGTCACGGGGCTCAAACACGCCGGAGGACAGCGCCTGACGGGCACGTCAATGAACGGGAGGCCGTTTCTCGAATAATAATTATATCCCTCCGGTCAATAGACGAGCCGGAACGCGTGCGTTCCCGCCAGCCCCGGCCGATGCCGGCGCGATGTTCAAGGCGGGGCTTTCTGCCGGCTGCCGTGAACACGGCCGGGGAATTCAGGAAAAGGTGCCGGATTGGATCAGCTTGCACAGGTGGCGACCGTGATGCACCCGGCCGGCAGGGGTCAGCCAGGTCGAGGGAGGGCGCTCCATCCGGACCAGATACCAACAAGTGCCCGCGCGTGCCCACTCAAAAACCATATCGTCCAGTCCCGCGGTCTTCATGAGATCATGGGTGGACCTGAAAACCGCAACCTCGGCTCCGCCACGCCCGGCAGCGCGCTTTCGGGATCCGGTGTGACCGTGGGCGCCTGTCGATCCCGCGGCGGTGTCGCTCCTTCCGGCCAATCCGTCTGCCCGCGCATCGCCGGTCCGCATCGCTTCAATGTCCACCGGCTCCCATCCGGCCGCCTCGCTTCCTCCGCCGCGCAGCCGCAGCGCGCCGGCGCAAGCGTCGCCGACGCAGATCAGGCGCAACCGCTCATCCCATGGCGGGATCTCTTGAATCACGACCGGGTTGAAGGCCCGACACGCCAGGCCCAAATCGTCCGCGTTGCGAACGATTCGGGGCGGGGATGAGACATGTCCGGGCCCCATGGCGAGGAAAGGATATTCGAACCCTTCGAAAATATGGCGTTTCTGCCCTGCTCCAAAATAGAACCGGGTACGGGGGTGAGGGATTCCCAGGTAGCGGATGAGCAGTTCCTGTTGCAGCCGCGAGCGCTGGAAACGATAGGTGGATGGGCTGGGGAACGTTCTTTTGCCGGTGGCTTCCAAAACATCGACAAACCGGATGGAGGGGAAGAAGACCACCCTTGCGTCGCGAAGCAAGTCCCGCTCCTGGGCCGAATAGGCGCCCATGGATTCCCTCAAGCCAAGCGTCAGAACGGCCGCGCATGACTCAAGGCCGCGCGCGAGCGCAACGTAAACGGGGTGTGCGGCGGACAGTGGTTGTCTTTCCATACACGGAATCACAATTGATCGCGGAGTCTTCCAGGACGTCTCGCGGGCAACCGTGCCTCGAACCTCCGAAAGAGGCCGGGCCGGTCCTGCCCGTCCGCCGGAGGGCGGTGCACGGCAGTCCGATGCGGCCCTTCAAACCGCCCCCAGGGATCAATTGAGGCTGGGGTTGAGAAGCACATCGGGGTGAACCCCGTAATTGTAGCTTCTCATTCGGAAGAAGTTTTCCAGCAGGCCGATCTTGTGATCGACATAGTCGTAGATCTTGAACTTGCTTTCCGGGCTGCTGCCGTTCTGGAACAGGTCCCGGATGGCGAGCGCAAGGTTCTTCCTGAAGTAAAGGGGCACAGCCAGGACGAGGGTTTTCGAGCTCAGCGCCTGCGAGCACCGGGTGAGTGTCTGCGCCGTGACGAATACCGCCTGAGGAGCTTCGGACACCGGCATCTGCGGACAGGGCGGGCTGTCCGTGTCACCCCCCTCGGGGTCGGCGGCCCTGTACTGAAAGACCGAAATGCCGCGCTTCTTGAGTTCCCCTCCCAGCGTGTCCTCCTGCTCTTCGCCTCCGGACAGAACGATCAGGGGATGAGGATTCTTTCGAAGCTCGGCTTCGATGTCGTCGGCGATGATCCGGTTTCGTTTCTCGTCCTTCATGAGCGCTTGCAGCATGATGGGGTAATCCGCGCGCGAGCTGTACGGGTATTCGAAATCGGTCTGCCTCGTGACCACATGAGCGTGGATGATGCCTCGCCCTTCGCGGGCATCCTTGTCATTGATGGTATAGACCACATCGCCGACGTAATAATAGACGAGCCGGGACAAGCGGTCCTTTCTCTGGGTGGTGTTGGTGAGTCCCAGGATATACCGGCAGTCGAAGTTGGGAATCAGGTTGGTCAGTATCTTCGATGGGCAGCGCTGGCACTCGTCCACGATGAGGTATCCCACATGCTCCCACAACTTGCGCCAGTACCGTATGACCTCCCCGGTATGTCCGATGGTGATGGTTTTGCCGATCTGGTGCACGCCCGTGGAAAACATCCCGACCTCGGCGCTTGGTATCTGCAGGAAGTTCTCGATTTTGGTCAGCCACCCTTCCAGCAGATCCAGTTTGGGAAGAAGAATGAGCGTGGGTTGACGACGCTGGGCGATGGTGTACAGGGCGATCACCGTCTTGCCGCTCTTGTGTCCCCCGACCAGGGTCCCGCAATCGTGATCGAGTACCGCTTCGGCGGCATCCTGCTGATAAGACTTGAGTTCCCCGTGGAATTCGATGGGCAGCGGTTCGAACGTACGCCTCCTGTCCACGATGCGGTATGGCTGCTGAAACTTCTTGCACATATCCACGAACTGGTCGAGGAATCCCCGCGGCAACAGGTAGTGACGTCCTTTCTGCCGCAGGCAACTGATCTGCGGTGGAATATTGCCTATCCATTCCCCTCTGTTGTGCCGCATCTCATAGTCCGGATTCGTGAACACAAGGCGTTCGTGCAGCTTGCGCTCCAGCAACGGCGATAAACCTTCCGCGGGAATCTTTATCCATTCCGCGACCAGTATGTTCAGCACCTTTACGAACATCAGAAAAAACCTTTCATGAATATGGGATCAACTCGAGTGTGTCATTCACGGATTTGCCAAACTTTGTCCGCCAGGCGCGATCAAAGCACGAATTGCTTCTCAAATTCCGTGCGAATCGGGGCGTAACCGCCCGCACCTGGAAAAGAAATCGGCATTGCGGAGACAATCCGGTGAAGTGGGTGCAACCGTACTCCAACGCGCGGGCGCTCTCGTGAACCCGCCCGGCATGTATTGAAAGCCGGGAACGGTCCACGGGAACCGTTCGGGTAGACACCCACGCCTACCTGTCCGCTCCGTGACGGTCCTTTTCACATGGCACAGGAATCATCGGTTCGATCAAAAATCTCGATGTCGTACTTGCGCTCAGTCTGGTAAAATCGAAAACAAACTCCGTTTCCCCTTCGGTCCACCGGTCCCGTGGAGGGACGGGAGCAGCGGACTGTGTACCTGTACCCGCCACGCTCGCCCGAGCCGAAAACCTTTCTTCTTCGGATCGCCGGCGTCTCGGATGCCGTAGTGTTGAAACTACTATTTGACACCCGATCTCAATTTCAATACGCTATACGTATCCTAACTCAGGCGACAGGCTTTTAGAATGATTAATAATTCAAAAATATCCCAATTGAAAGAAAAAAAGGACTCACCATGACAGATCAGGGCCTCGACCATCTCCAGATCATGGGGCAGTTGGCCAGAGAATATGAACAAAAAACCCGGGAGCTTGAAGAAATCGTTCAACAGGCCGATCCTTCCATGTTGCTGCGCCAGGTCAAGCTGCGGGGTGAGCTGACCACGGATCGATTCAGAGCGGCCCAGATGTTTCTGCTGACTTCTCTGGCATCGGTCTCCGACATGGAACGGAAAGAAGATGAACCCCTGAAGGCCGTCATCGTGCTCAGTCGGTGTTTCGACGAAATGCGGATCCTTTTCCAATGCCTTCTCGACCGCCAAGCGATCGCCGCATCCCGGGGCGAGGCCCCGAACGTTTCCTGACGGCAGAACTCCGGCAAGCCTGCGTCCGCGCGCCGCAGGACCGCGGGTTGGGAACTGCGGGAGGAGATGCCGTCAGGGGATGCCGCCCTTCCTGATAAGAATCATCAGCTTTCCGGGGTGCTTCAGCCGACCCGCCTGCCACTCTCCCTGCTCCCCGGTGCCGCAGAACAGGTCCACTCGTCCGGGTCCCTTGATCGCACCTCCGGTGTCCTGGTTCAAAGCCCAGCGATGGAGCGGTTCCCAGCCGACCACGTTGCCCCGTTCATCCAGGCGGGGCTTTTGTGTTTCGAGAAAGCACGGCGCGCCGGAGGGGTGGAACTGCGGGTCGGTTGCGATGGAGCGCCCGGCGGTCAAGGGCACGTTGATGCTTCCCATCGGGCCTTCCTTGACCCATTGAAAGAATACGTAGCTTTCATTGTGCCACAGGATCTCCGCCATCAGTTCCGGATGTGCCCGCAAATAGGCGCGTATCGCCTGCATGGACATTTCATCGGAGGTCATCACGCCCCTGTCGATGAGCACCTTGCCGATGCTCCTGTACGGGCGCCCGTTCGCTCCCGCGTAACCGATGCGCCGGTCCCCGCCGGGCATGCGGAGCATCCCGGAACCCTGCACGTGAAGAAAGAAGGCGTCCACCGGGTCGGCCAGCCACGCCAGTTCGCTTCCCCACCGGTCGAGAGCCTTCTCTCCGTCGATCTGTGCCCGCGTAAAGTAGGGAACGACCTTGCGTTCATTCAACCGTCCGATCAGGCGGCCCGTGGGGAATTTCACGGGATCGAAGGAAGGCAGATCGATGGTCAGCAGGTCGGGGGGAACCCCGTAGAGCGGATGGCGGAAAGTCTCGTCGCGACGGCCGCGAGCTTCCAGGATGGGTTCATAGTAACCCGTGACGAGGGAAGGGCGGTCCGGTGGGGCGATGAGGAATACGTCGAAGGCGGCGGCAATGGTTTTCCTGTCGAGGCGCTGAGCCCGGCAGAGTTCGAGGAAGCGTTGCAGAGTGGATTTGAGCAGGTCCGCGCGGACCTGCACTTCACCGAGTGAATACAGCCGATCCGCGGGAACCCGGTCGAAAAACTTCATGCTCCGTTCAGCGGCTGTGAGCAGCGAGGCCGCATCCATGTCGTCGCTGAAATCGGGGAGTTGCTCCTCCGGCAGGCGTTGCAGCACGGAGACCGCGGTCGGTTTGGGTGCGGGCTGCGGTGTGCAGCCCGCGAACAGCACCAAAGCCGTAAAAACCAGGGAGAGAATTTTCGGCAACATATCCAGAGCCGCGCTGCTCGGTTTACGCCCCGGGCACATGGACTACGTGCCCATTTCCCATGAGTGCAGGTAAGCATCCTGCTCCGGGGTGAGCGTGTCGATGGCCACATTCATGGCAGCCAGCTTCAACTTGGCTATATTCTTGTCGATTTCCATCGGCACCCGGTAGACCTGTTTCTTCAGGGTCGTGTGGTGTTTGACCATGTGCTCGGTGCACAAGGCCTGGTTGGCGAAACTCATGTCCATAACGCTCGATGGGTGGCCTTCGGCGGCGGCCAGGTTGATCAACCGTCCTTCGCCCAGAACGTAGATCCTCCGGCCGTCCGCGAGCTTGAACTCTTCGACGAAATCCCTTATTTCGCGGCGGGCGACAGCCATGGAGGCGAGCGCCTCGAGGTCGATTTCAACGTTGAAGTGGCCGGAATTGCAAACGATCGCGCCATCCTTCATCACCGCGAAATGCTCCCTGCGTATGACGTGAATGTCCCCGGTGAGCGTACAGAAGAAATCGCCCACGACGGCGGCCTGTTCCATGGGCATCACCTGGTATCCGTCCATGACCGCTTCGAGCGCCCGGAGCGGATCCACCTCCGTAATGATGACCTTGGCGCCCATTCCGGAGGCCCGCATGGCAACGCCTCTGCCGCACCACCCGTAGCCGCTCACTACAAAACCGGAACCGGCCAGGAGACGGTTGGTGGCCCGGACGATGCCGTCCACCGTGCTCTGCCCGGTGCCGTAACGGTTGTCGAACAGATGCTTGGTGCTGGCATCGTTCACGGCGATGATGGGATACTGAAGAACGCCTTTGTCCGCCATGCTGCGCAGACGGATCACCCCGGTGGTCGTCTCCTCGGTACCGCCCAGTATGCCCTGGAGCAACTCCCGGCGGTCCGAGTGCAGGGTGCTCACCAGGTCCGCCCCGTCGTCCATGGTAATGTGCGGGGAGTGCCCAAGCGCCGAATTGATGTGCCTGTAGTACGTGTCCTTGTCTTCCCCCTTGATGGCGAAAACGGGAATCGAGTCGTTCACCACCAGAGATGCGGCCACGTCGTCCTGGGTGCTCAACGGGTTCGAGGCGCAGATGCGCACCTCCGCTCCTCCGGCTTTGAGCGTCTGGGCAAGAGACGCCGTCTCCGTGGTGACATGCAGGCAGGCGGCTATCCGTGTTCCCTGGAGAGGCTTTTCAGCTGCGAATCGCTTGTAGATGGAGCGCAGCACCGGCATGGACTGAGCCGCCCACTCGATGCGAAGCTTCCCCTTCTCTGCAAGCCCCGGGTCTTTGACGTCGAATTCCATGTATCCTCCTCAAAAAAAATGTCGCAGGTTCAAATAGCAAAACAGGGCAGCCGGAAGGTCCCCGAAAGGCGGAGAACCGTAGGAGCCCTATAGGTTTGCACACCCGGCCCTGCAGGACCGGCGGTTGCGCCGCGCCGTCCGCTCTCGTTCCACCCGGATCCGCAGCGGACCTTCCGATCCGAGGGATGGACGGGCTAGATTCCCGCCAGTTCGCGGATCGCCTCGACCATGTCGATTTTCTCCCATGTGAAATCGGGGTCGTTCCGGCCAAAATGACCGTAGCAGGCGGTCTTCTTGAAGATCGGGCGAGCGAGCCGCAGCTGTTTGATCATGTTGGCGGGTTTGAAGCTGAACAGTTTCCTGACGATTTCGGCGATGCGGTCGGACGGAATCTTGCCGGTGCCGAACGTGTCGATCATAAGGGACACGGGCTCCGCGACTCCGATGCTGTAGGCGACCTGCACTTCGACCTTGTCGGCGACTCCCGCCGCCACGATGTTCTTGGCCACGTAGCGCGCCATGTAAGAGGCGGTGCGGTCGACCTTGCTGGGATCCTTTCCGGAAAAGCAACCGCCTCCGTGGCTGCCCTGGCCGCCATAGGTATCGGCAATGATCTTTCTTCCGGTCAGCCCGCAGTCGCCCATCGGCCCGCCGATCACGAACCTCCCCGTGGAATTGATGAAGTACTTGGTCTTGTCGTCGATCAATTCGGGCGGAAAAACCTTCTTGATGACCTCCTCGATGATCGATTCCCGGATCATCGAATAGGATACGTTGGGAGCATGCTGGGCGGCGACGACGATGGTGTCGATCCGCTTCGGACGATGGTCGTCATACTCGACCGTCACCTGGCTCTTGCCGTCCGGCCTGAGAAATTCCAGGACGCCGTTCTTTCGCACTTCCGCCAGCTTGCGGGTGATTCGGTGCGCGTAATATATGGGCATGGGCATGTATACCGGGGTTTCGTTGCACGCAAACCCGAACATGAGTCCCTGGTCCCCGGCGCCCTGTTCCTCGAACAATCCTTCACCGGGATTCACGCCCTGCGCGATATCCGGGGACTGTTTGTCGATACTGGTGATCACGGCGCAGGTGGACCAGTCGAATCCCATGGAGGAGTCGTTGTAGCCGATTCCCTTGATCGTGCTGCGGATGATGTCCGGGATATCCACCCACGAGGACGTGGTGATCTCGCCGGCGACGAAGGCGAGGCCGGTCGTCACGAGGGTTTCACAGGCGACGCGCCCTGTTTTGTCCTCGGTGATGATCGCATCGAGAATGGAATCCGAAATCTGATCGGCGACCTTGTCGGGATGCCCCTCTGTGACCGACTCTGAAGTGAAAAGAAAATTGCTCATGGACATTGGAAATGCTCCTCCTTTGAATGATGCAGGGCGCCGATCACGGGAACGCGACCGAGTCCGCCCGCGGTATGGATCGTTCGCGGGGCGGCTTCGGATTTCCCCGGTCTGTGATGCCGCTTCAACTCAAGCACGCTTTCAAGCCCTGCGACAGAGGCCGGTTGTCTCCGTCGAGCAGGACGACCTTCGGTTGATGACGCGCGATTTCGGCTTCGTCGTACTGCGCATACGTTGCGATGATGATCAGATCCCCGGCGGCTCCCATCCTGGCAGCCGCTCCGTTGAGACAAAACACGCCGCTGCCCGGGGGGCCGGCGATGGCGTACGTGTCGAACCTGGCGCCGTTGAAGACGTTGTAAACCTTGATCTGCTCGTAGGGCAGAATATCGGCTGCCTTCATCAGGGTTTCGTCTATGGTCAGGCTTCCTTCATAGTGAAGGTTTGCTTCGGTGACCCGCGCGCGGTGGATTTTGGACTTGAGCATCAGTCTTTGCATGATCGTGTCTCCTGAATGTGAGATAGAGCTGTTGGAGTGTTCCGTTCGGCTAGGCCGCCGGCCGCAGAATGCAATTGTCGATGAGCCGCGTGGTCCCCACGAAGACCGCAAGGGCCAGCAGCGACGGACCATCCACACTGCCGACTTCCTCCATGGTCGCGGGGTCACGCAACTCCGCGTAATCGATTCTGACTTCGCCTCCGGTGTCCAAAAACTCCTTCACTTCCTTCAGGATGACGGACCCGTTTCTTTCCCCCAGTGCAACCCGCGCACGGGCCGCTTTGAGCGCCCGGCTCAGGCGCAGCGCCAACGGCCGCTGCTCGGGCGTCAGGTACTTGTTCCGGCTGCTCATCGCCAGGTCGTCCGGTTCCCGGACGATGGGATGCCCCAGAATCTCGATATCCAGGTTGAGATCCTTGACCATGCGCCGGATTGTCACCAGCTGCTGGTAATCCTTTTCTCCAAAAACGGCCACATGCGGCTTGACAATGTGGAAAAGCTTGGCCACCACCGTCGCCACACCCCTGAAAAACAGGGGGCGGCTGCGCCCGCACAGCGGGGCCGTTACCTTCGTCACCTCGACGTAGGTCTGGTACCCGTCGGGGTACATCTCCCCGACCTGGGGCACAAAGGCCACGTCCACTCCGACCTCCCCCGCCAGGCGAAGGTCGCGGTCCAGGTCCCGGGGATACGTGGCCAGGTCTTCGTTGGGACCGAATTGCGCGGGGTTCACAAAAATGCTCGCCACCACCGTGTCGGCCTCTCCCCGGACTTTCCTCATCAGCATGAGATGTCCTTCGTGGAAGTAGCCCATAGTGGGCACGAATCCGATCCTTTTCCCCGCTCTCCTCCAATCATCGGCTTGCTGCTGCATCTCGGAAACCGTTTCGATGATGCGCATGTCGACTCCTCTCACCAAACCTCCGCAACAAAGTAAAAAGCCTTCAAGACCAGGGTCGGGAAGGCTCCTCCAAAAAGACACGACGAGATTCATCCACGATCGAACCAGCGGGCCTTCGTTCCCGTCTTCCGTCACGGTCCCTCGGCGAGGGATCCCAGCGGAACCCAAATCCCGTCAGACTGGCCTGTTCAGTAACAGGCGGAGCGCAGATTGTCAAGGAGGATCAACTCGGGGTCAAACCTACACTTTTCACTTTTTCGCGACCTTGGAGTGATGTCCGATTCATTGCCGCACCAGACCCGCTCCGCCCCGCGTCATCCGGCTGAATCGAACGATATGCACCAAACCCGCTCGGTTTCCGACGCTCGCCTTTTAAAGGCCTCGGGATTTGACCCGCATCGCCTGGGGCGGCGGAGGCGAGCCTCTTGGGGTAACTCACCCCGGCAGCCGATGCGGATCCCAGAGCGACGCGGTCGCGATCTTCTCCACGGATGCCTGAAACACAAAGGGCGGGGATGGGAACGTCACCAGGCTCGACTGCAAGGAGAGGACCGGTTGTGGCTCGCCTTGGGCATGGGAACGAATGCGACCCGCCCCGACCCTGGCCTCAAAGTTCCGATATCGCGGGCCGGATCGCAAGCCCGCGCCGTCCTGTCTGCTGGTCGATGCGGGGGTTGCCGCAAAAAGTGAAAAGTGTAGGTTTGACCCCTCGGCTAGGAGGGTGTGAAGCCGAGGTCCCGGAGTTTCGCCGACAGGGCGTCGATCACTGTTTCCACGCGGATCGTTTCGAGGCACCTGCTGCTCCCGCTGTCATTGCACCCGGCGCGGCCGCACGGGCGGCAGTCCCACGGCTGGCTCACGACGACGTGACTGTGGCCCCAGGGGCCCCACATGTGGTCTCCCGAAGGCCCGAACAGCGCCACCACGGGCGTGCCCACCGCCGAGGCGATGTGCATCGGAGCCGTATCGACCCCGAAAAACAGGACCGCCTTCCGGATCAGGGACGCCAGTTCCTTGAGGGTCAACTGTCCGGCCAGGTCGACGACCGGCGCCCGGACGCCGTGCATGATGCTTTTCACCACGGCCAGCTCATTCGGGTCATCGCTGCCGGTAACGACCACCGGCAACCGGCAGCGTTCCCGCAGGAAATCGATGACGGCGGAGTTGCCTTTTGGGGTCCAGCTCTTGAAAAGCCAGCGCGACGTCGGATGAACCACCACGAACGGCTGTTCCTTGAGTCCCCGTTCACGGAGCAGCCGGTCCACGTTTTCCTCCACCGCATCGGTCCATTGCAGGCGCATCTTTTCCGTCTTGACCGGGAGCCCCAGGGCGCGCAAGGGTTCGAGGTGGTAGCGCACGGCGTGTTTGTCGTTGTCGACGCTGCTCATCAAATCGGTGAAGAGCAGGTCTCTGCCCATGAATTTCCTGCGTCGCCTGCGGTAGCCCAGGCGGCATGGGCTGCCCGTAAGAAACGCCACGATGGCGCCTCGGTCGCCCTCGCTGAGATCGATGACCAGATCGAACCGGTTCCTGCGAAGCTCCCCGATGAGACGGAGTTGTGTCCACAGGCCGGACCTCCGGTTCACGGGGAAAATCGCGTCGATGTCGGGATTGTCCGACAGCATTTCAACCGTGTTGTGGATCACGCTCGCGCAGATCCTGGCGTCGGGAAAGTGGATCCGCAAGTTCCGAAACAGAGGCGTGGTCACGAGCACGTCTCCGATATGTTTGAACTTGATCACCAATATGTTGTTTATGTTGTTCAAGGTCATTGCGACTAACGTTTCTTTCGAAAAAAGCAGTGTTTCAACTGCCGATCATGAGTTTTCCACAGCATCGATAGACTTCTTCCACCGAGTTGTCGTCCGCCTTCCGTCCCTTCTGAAGCAGTTCGCATTTTGTTCCCCAGGGGCGCCACCTGGACGCGTCGCTCGATCCGAAAATGGCGACCACGGGCCGCTGAAGGGCGGCCGCGATATGCATCGCGCCTCCATCCCCACATATAACCAATCTACAGGCGCTCATCGCGGCGGTCAACCGGGGGATGGTGTCGGTTCTGCAGGGAACCGCACAATCGCGCAAGGCTTCCGCAATGTCGCGGGCTTTCCGGTCGTCTCCCGGATGATAAGGGTTCGAGGCATCTCCCGGCGCCCACAGAATCAGGAATTTCGTTTCGGGTCTTTCCCTCGACACCATTCGGGCCAACTCGACGAAGTTTTCGGGAGCCCAACGGTTTTCCGGCCTACGGCTGCTGATGTGCAATCCGACCACCGGTCCCACGGCATTTCGGGACAATAACAGGTCCCGGATTTCTTGCAAACACTCGCGGCGGACCGCCAGCTTCATGGGGCCGGGAGTGTCCCCGATACCGAGAGGAGCCAGGAGCCGGTAGGACAGTTCAACTTCGTGCGCGCCGCAACCGGGGTCCGGCGGAGCCACGAGCCGCGTGTAACAAAGACGTTCGAACAGCGGGATTGCAGACGCACGGCTCGCGTAGCCGATCCTGTGCACGGCTCCGCTCATGAGCGTGAAGCGTGCGGTTGTCCTGTTGAACTGGCCGGCCACTCCGATTGCGACGTCGTATCGTTCGCGCCTGATTCTGCGGAAAAGATCGAGCAAGTGAAAGTGATTCTGCCACCCGTACCGGAAATGTCCATGCTTGGACTTGTGGTAGATGTGAACGGTGTCGAGTTCCGGCAACCCGATGACCGCTTCTGCATTGTACCCGTTTACCATCAAATCGATCCGGGATTGCGGAAAGGTTCGGCGCAGGGCAAGGATGGACGGTGTCGTGCAAACCAGGTCGCCGATGTTGTCGCGCCGAATCAACAGGAACTTGACCCGTTCACGAGAAGGGAGACGAAGTCCCGGAGTGGAGCTCGATTCCGCATCGGCCCCGCCGGTGCGGTTGTCGTGACGGCTCTGGTTGCCGGTCATCCGCATGATCGGGAGACCTTTCGTTGCCCGGGAAACGCGGCGAAGCCTGCGAGGTTTCCGGCGGCCCGGATAGAATGACGATGCACCATCATGTTTTCTTCAACACGAGCAACGGGCGTCCCGTCGGAGCAACTCCGCGCTTCTACCAGCCGAACTCGCGAAAAGCCCGGAAGACTTCCTCCACCGTGATCTGCTCCATGCAAAAAGGGGTAGTGCATTTCTTGCCGATGCACGGACGACACGGAAGGTCTTTCTCGACGGCCCGGTGCAACACCGGGTCCTGGATGGCCCCCGACACCCGGGAAGAGGTCGGGCAGAACAGGGACACCGTCTTTGTCTTCAAGGCGATGGCGATGTGCATCGCCCCCGTGTCGTTGGTGATCAAAAGGTCGAGTCTCCCGATGAGTGCCGCAACCTGCGTCAGGGGAAAACGGCCGGCAACGGAGACGGCCCGATCGGAGCCGACGGCTCGCACGACCTCGGCGCACAGCGCCTTTTCCTTCGGGGAGCCGATCGCGAAAATGCGGGCGCGGGGGTGCGAGGCCAGGATCCTTTTCCCAAGCTCCGCGAAGGATTTCACCGGCCATTGTTTGTACGGTTTCGAGGCGCCCGCCTGGAAGCCGACGAGGAGCGGGTCGGAAATATCCACCGTTGCGTGGAGCCACGCATCGACCTGCCGTTGCGCCTCGCCGGTCACCACGAGCTCCATGTCCACGGACGTGCCGGCGCCCCCCGCGAGCTTCGCTATGCCCAGCCGCTGCTTTATGGTGTGCCGCGGGAGGCGGGAGGAATGGTCCCCGTTGCGGTTGGAGATCAGGTAGGCGAATTCCCGTTCCACGGGGAGGGTCACAAGGTGGCGAGCCCCGGTGAGATAAGCCAGGGGAACCGCCTGAGGCGTGTTGCCGTGCAGGATGACGGCGAGGTTGAAGGCTTCCTTGCGGAGCAATCGCACGGTTTGCAGAAACTTCTTGTACCCCCCGTGATAGGAGATGATCTTGTCCACGTGCCGGTTGTTCTCGAACAGCTCGCGGTACCGGTGCCTTGCCAGAAGGACGATGTTGGCTTCGGGATAGGACGTCCGGACCGACCGGATGGCCGGTGTGGACATCAGCGTGTCGCCGATGGCCGTCGAGGAGACGATCAGGATGCTGTTGACCGCGTCGGGGCGAAAGGTTTCCAGATCGAGAGGCGGCGGCATTCGCCCGGAAATCTTTCGGATGATCCATTTGAAAGTCGGGTGGAAAAGTCTCATGCGGTCAGCTTCCCAGGTATCGGCCTCACGTCGAAAACCCTTCTTGTATCGCGCTCGGCCATACGCGTTCGTGCACGGTCCGAACCCCCGGGGTCTTCGGGAGAATCATTCTCCTGTGCCTTCGGCGCACGACAACACGAGCGTCTCGATCGCGAATGCTCACAACTCGTTCGCTCACTCATTGCCCTGGGCAACTTTCGCGGCCCGAACCCAGGATGCCGGTGTAGAGCGCTTCCAGCTCGCGCATGGTTCGCTCCACGGGGAACGCTTCGGCGGCCACGCGCGCCCTTTCCGACATGGCGGCGCGAAACGGCGCCGAATAGAGTTGCCTGAGGTGGTCGGCCAGGGTGGCGACCTCATCGGGCGAGCGCAGAACGAAACCTTCCCTGCCGTTCGAGATGATCTCGGCTGCCCCGCACTGCGCCGTGGTGATCACCGGCAACCCGGACGCCATGGCCTCGAGGATCACCGTGGGAAAAGGATCGTACAGGGCGGGCAGGGCGAAGATGTCCGCTCCGGCATAGAAGGCGGCGGTATCCTCCCGCGGTCCCCAGAACACGACCCGGTCGGCGATGCCGAGCCTGCGGGCGATATCGGCATAACGGTCGGACCGTCCCTTTCCCACGACCCAGAGTTCGGCGTTTCCCCCGGCCGCAGCCATACCGCGGAGAAGCGGTTCGAGTCCCTTGCGCTCAAAACCCGACCCGACCGTCAGGACCACCGGAGTGTCCTCAGCCAGAGCCCGCAGCCTGCGCGGTTCCACGCCGATGGACCGGCGGTTTTCGGGATGGAACCGTTCCAGGTCCACTCCGTTGTATATGGTGTGGACCCGGGAAGGATCGATCCTGAACCGCGCCAGGATTTCTTCCCTGACCATCGTGGAATTGACGATGACGGCCTTCAACGCCGGGTGTTCCAGGAGCCTGCGTTCCAGCCAGAGGCGGAAAACGTGGTGCGGGTTCAGCAAGACGATCAGGCGGCGCAACACATTTTGGCGCGATCGCCGGAGTTCGAGCCACCGGGCGTGGACGCCGTCCCCCGCCCGGTAGACGTCGGCGGAAAGGATGCGCTCATTGGAGTGCACCAGGTCGAAGCGCCCGCGGGCAAGCTTCCGGTGCACCGCGAACACGAAGCCCGCCTGACCGAGCAGGGCCGGACGGGAAGGTCCCCCCACGCGATGGAATACGACACCGTTGCCGGGCGTTTTTTTCCACTTGCGGGCGTACAAATGCACCTCCACCCCGCGCCCGGCCATGGATTCGACCAGCATGTCGGTGAAACGCTCCGCACCGCCGAAGGCCGTGTACTTGTATCGGACGAAAGCGATCCTGGGTGGCATCGAAAGCTCGATTCCCGCAACGGATTCCGGCCGGACCCCGTGGGCGGTCCGGGCACCCGATCCGATCCGGCTCTATTCCGAAGCGTCTCCAATGGAAACGCGGTAATACTTCAGAAACGTATAGTAGGCATAGGAAATCGCAAGAAAAAACCCCGCCTTGCCGTCGAGAAAGCCTCCCCGGAGGACGTACATCTTGAAAAAGGTGAAGGCCGGTCTCAGGCACAGGGAGCTCCACGCGGCTTTCCCGTCGGACGCGGCCTCCTGCGCCGCCAGCAGGCTGTAGCGGTCCATGCGGGCCAGGTAGTCCGACACGGAACGATAAGTGTAGTGTTCGATCGGGCTGCGCAGGTAGCCCGACTTTCCCTCGAGCAGGAAACGTTCGTGCACCCTGCGATCCTGGAAACGGCCGCTGCCTTTTCGAAACAATCTCAACACGTAATCCGGGTGCCAGCCGCCGTGTCGAATCCATCGGCCGTCGAAGAAGTTCTTCCTCGGAACGTGGTAGCCGTCGAGGGCGTCGGGCCGCCCGACCACGGCCTGGATTTCCTCGGCCAGGAGCGGGGAGACCCGTTCGTCGGCGTCCAGGCTCAGGATCCACGGGCTGACGGCCTTTTCGACGGCGCTGTTTTTCTGGCGCGCGAATCCCTTCCATTCCTCCTGGTAAACCCGGGCCCCGCACTCCCGGGCGATGGCGGCCGTGTCGTCCGTGCTGAACCGGTCGAGCACGATCGTCTCGGCGGCCCACCGCACGCTTGCAAGGCAGTCCCTGATGTTCGATGCTTCGTTCCAGGTGATAACGACCGCGGATACGCCCGGTTTCATGACGCCTTCTCATTTCGAAGACGAACCGCCGGTGCCGCACGGTCGTCATCGCCATACGTCGCTACGGGCGGCGGCTCCGCCAGCCTGGACAGCACGGCGTCCAGGACTTGCCGCACGCCGATGGATTCCATGCACCGCCATTCTCGACAGCGCTTTCTCTTATAACACGGCGAGCAAGGGACGTCAGCCACGACGGCGGTGTGAATGGAACCGTAAGGACCGGTTCGGGCAGGGTTGGTGGGGCCGAAGACGGCCACCACGGGCACGTTGAGGGCTGCGGCGATGTGCATGGGACCCGTGTCCGAAGAGACGAGCGCCCTGGCGCCTCCGATGACCGCGGCCAACTCCCGGAGGCCGGTTGCGCCGGCAATGGAGACGGCATGACCGTTTGAGAGTCTTTCCACTTCCGCCGCGAGGACGGCGTCGGAGGCTCCCCCTACCACCAGCGATTTGAGGGGCAGCCTCGCCGCCAGTTCACCCCAAAAACGCACCGGCCATTGCTTTGCGGCACCACCCGCTCCCGGCGCGATTACCAGGTAGTCGCCGCCGCACCATTGCGGGAACTGGTTCCGGGCGGGAAGCGCGGGCAAAGGAAAGCGGACTTCCCGCGTGTCGCATCCCAGGGCCTCGGCCATGCGAAGGCAGCGCGTCACCGCGTGAACGTCCCTGCCTCCATTGACTCCATGGGTGTAGAACAAGGGACTTTCTTCTCTGGCATCACTGAACCCGAGCCGCATGCCGGCCCCGCTCACGGCACAAATCAGACCGCTTCGCAGCAGCCCCTGCAGGTCGACGACGATGTCGAAGCGTTCCCTTCGCAGGCCCGACGCCAGGTTCATTATCTCGCGCACCGTCCGGGGCAGGGCTGCCGCGCGCTTCCATGCGTTCTTGTCGATGATCCACAATTTGCGGATCATCGGATGGTCCACAAGGATCTCGTGCAACCCGCGGGCCGCAACCCAGTGGATTGCGATTTCCGGATGACTCCGGCTCACCGCGTTCAGGAACGGCAGGGCGTGGATGATGTCGCCCAGGGCGCTCGGCTTGACCACGAGCATCTTGCGGAGCGGTTTCGAAATCGTCATGCTGTACGGCATCCGGCGGAAATCCGCATCATATCGGTCTGTTCGGCATACGCTTTCATTTTCGTCCCGGTCAGGCACGGCGTCGCGTTTCGTCGCTCCCGGGCGCGGGAGATCGTAACCTATTCCCGTCCTTTCGGCCAGGGCTGCCAGGGGCGAGTCTTCCATCGCTGATGCACCCAGAACCATTGTTCCGGGTAGCGTCGGACGTAGCCTTCGATGACACGATTGAACAGGGCCGTATTTTCTTCGATGTCGCTTGTGGTATCCCCCGTTCGAATCAATCCCAGCTCCGGTTCGATCACCACCTGGTATTTCCCGTCCGGCCGCCGGAAATTGTGTATGGGGATGACGGGCGCTCCGGTTCTCAGGGCGAGAACGGCCAGTGCCTTGTTGGTGCAGGCGATATCGCGGAAGAATGGAACGAAAACCCCATCGTACCAGTCCACATTCTGATCGACGAGCAGCGCCACCAATTCGCCCCGGCGGAGGATGCGCAGGACCTCGCGGATGGACCCTTTCTTGGGGACGATCCGGTTGCCTCCGGCGGAGCGGATCTCGTTGACCAGTTCATCCAGCACCCGGTTGTCCAGGGGCCTCACGACCACGCTGAACGGCGTGCACCGGTAGGAACACCCCAGGGACATCATCTCCCAGTTTCCAAAATGCGACGCCATGATGAGGACGCCTTTGCCCTTGGCCCGGGCCTGCACGACGTGTTCGTATCCTTCGAAGCACATGAATTCGTCGACTCGCCGGTCCAGGACCCGCAGAAACGGGAATTCCAGGATCACGCGGGCAAGGTTCCGAAAAACGGCGCGGCACAGCTTTTTGCGGTCCGCGTCGTTCAACTCGTCTCCGAAAGCACGCCGCAGATTGCTGTGGACGATTTTCACGTGCCGTCTGTCAAACCGATGCCACAGATCGCCGGCGAGATCGGCGAGCCGGGCGCAGGTACCCCTGTCCATGCGGGCGAGTGCGTCCAGCAGACGGCTGATCGGCGGCACCGGATTGATGTTCACGTTATTGACTCCATACCTGATCGAAAAGACGATTCCAACCCGCTTCGATGATGCATCTTAGTGCCGGAATCGTCCACGGTTGTCAACCCATCCCGTTGATAGCCGATCCCGTTGACGCCCGAAGTCCCGGGAAGCAGCGCGGACGAAAAGCAACATGACATTGTGCGGTGAAACCGTGGAAAAATTCCGATTCGCGGGGGCTCACGCGGGAGACGAAACGCTCGGCGGTTTCGTTTCCCGCAGCACCGCGCGCGCCGCTTCAAGGACATCGTCCACGGTGATCGAGCGCATGCAGCGATGATCGGTCGGGCAAACGCGCCTGCGGCAGGGCGAGCATTCGACCGAATGCCGGACCACGCGGGCGGCCGTCGATACCGGGGCCGTGGCCTCGGGATCGGTCGGCCCGAACAACGCCACGAGCGGAACGCCGAATGCGGCGCCCACGTGCATCGGGCCCGAGTCGTTGGTGATCATGAGTGTGGATCGAGCAATGAGCGCCATCATCCGGCGCACAGTGGTCGTGCCGGTAAGGTCGAGGACCCGGGTCCGTGCCGCACGCACGATTTCCGCTCCGATTTCCGTTTCGCCCAAGCCGCCGATGAGAACGGGATGCAGGCCGAATTCGTCGAAAACGGCGTCCGCCACGGCGGCGAATCTTTCCGGGAACCACCGTTTGGCCGAACCGTATGCGGCCCCCGCATTGATGACCGCAAACCGGGGGTGAGGCACGAGCGCGCCCGCGCGGTCCATTTCCTCAGGGGTGCAGGCCAGCGTGATTCGCCGGTCCCCTCCCGTCATGCCGAACCGCTCGACCAGCCGCAGGTAGTAGAGGGTGTGGTGAAGCCCTCGCGAAATCGATGGCGGGAGCCCGTGACTCAGAAACATTCGGCGGCCGTCCGTGCGGTATCCCACGCGAATGGGGATGGAAGCGGCAAAGGCCATGATGGCGGCTTCGAAGGCATTCTGGAAGAGAAACGCGGCATCGAAGCGCTCATCGCGCAGTTCCGCGCAGAAGCGCAGGAAACCCGCGATGCCTTTGCATTCGCGCTTCTTGTCAAAGAGGATGATCCGATCGCAGGCGGGATGGTGAGCCAGGAGCTCCGCCACCGGAGGGTTGGCGACGACCGCGATTTCGGCGTCCGGACAGGCGGCTCGGATTGCGGCCATCGCGGGTGTGGTCATGATCGCGTCGCCGATCCAGTTGACGGAGCGGATCATGATCCTGCGGAGATCGGGCAGAGGTTCGGAAGAACGGGTCATAGGACTTGTTGGGATCGGCGAATCGATCCCGCTCGCCGACGTAAGCGCCGGGAGGGGAGAAAACATTCCCCCCGCGGCAACGATACTGTCTCCATGGAAAAGCGGCGGGCCCGGGGCATCGCCCGGCACCGGACGCCGCTTCGGATTTCCGCTTTTACCGGAAGGGCCAATCACCGGCCTCACCCGTCGGCTGAGCGGCTGTGAGCGAGCCTGCGCCTTCAGGGAGCGGTAAAGGCCGGTCTTTGGGTCACGGTTTCAACAACACCCATTTGCCCTTTTCCACCTTCACCATGACCAGGGAATCGGTTCCAAGGCCGTTGTGGTCTTCGGGCGTGAGATTGAAAACCCCGCTCACCCCCACGTAGCCCTTGGTCTGCTCGATGGCGGCGCGGAGCTTCTCGGCGTCGGTGCCCACCTTGCGCATGCCGTTGGCCGCAAGGTAGATGGCATCCCAGGCGTACCCGGAATGCGTGTTGATCGGGTATTGCTTATCGAAATGGTACACGTCCGTGTACAGCTTGATGAATTCCATGATGACCGCTTTCTGGGGATCGCTGTCCGGCAGCTGATCCACGACCATCAGCTTGGTGGAAGGCATGATGCTGCCCTCCGCCGCGTCTCCGGCCAGCTCGATGTACTTGGGATCGGGCTGCCCGTGGCATTGGACCAGAGGAATCCCGAGGGCAAGCTGTTTCACGTTCTTGGCCACCCGCGCGCCGGCCGGTCCGATGGTCCAGCAGATCACCGCCTGGGCGCCGCTCGCCTTGATCTTCAACAACTGCGGACTCATGTCCGTATCGGTAACCCCGAACGCCTCTTTGGCGACGATTTCCAGGCCGAATTCGGGAGCCAGTTTTTCGAGCCAGGTCAGTCCGTCCTTGCCGAATCCGTCGGTGGCGGTCAAAACGGCGATCTTGGTCAGCTTCAGGGAACGAATGTAGTCATAGGTTTTTCGGGCTGCGACCGATGTCCTCTGGGGCGCCTTGAACGTCCACTTGAAAGGGCCGAACTTGCCTCCGGCGATGACCGGATCGCCGCCGATGGTCATCACGATGGGGATGTGGGCGGTATCTTCGATATATGCCTTCACCGCCATTCCTTCATCGGTCCTTGTGGGGCCGATGAGTGCCGCCGCCTTGCCGGCCTCGATCAGCCGCTTGGCCTCCATGAGCGCCTTGGTCGGGTCGCTTTCCGTGTCCCCTACGATCAGCTCGAGCGGTGTGCCGTTGATTCCGCCTTCCTTGTTGATCTTGTCCACCACCATCTGGGCGACGAGCTTCGTCGGAGTGCCGATGGACGATGCGGGCCCGGACAGGGCGAAAAACGCGCCGATCTTGATCGGATCGGCCGCCCGCGCTCCCGTCCACAGCGGGCAGAGCGCAAGGGCAAATGCCGTCGCAACGATGAAAAGGTTCCTCAGCCTCGTGTTTCCGTTCATTTTCCCTCCTTTTCAGACAGCCCGCCCGGCTGAACGGGCTTCGAAAAGCCGGTCCGCAAGACTTTCTTCCGCAGCCGGACAATGAATCCCTCAATCCTCTACGGTTCGATGATCGAAAACGCGCCTGCTCTTGCGCTCTGTGCGGGGGAGGGTGCCGTATTCGAGGATTTCCACCTGGCAACGCACCATGATCTGTTGGCGGACCTCGGCCGCGACCGTTTCCGCAAGCTTCCTGTCCGCGTCGGGGGAGTCGCTCCCGACCTGTTCAACCTTCACCAGCATCACATCACGCCCGTCTTCACGGCGATACAGGTGCACCTGGTATTCGCTCCCGATGCCCGAAATCTGGGACAGCACGTGATCGATCTGCCCCGGGTAGATGTTCACCGCACGGAAGATGAACATGTCGTCCGACCTTCCCAGGAGATGATCGTGCCGGGGCAGCGGGTTTCCGCAGGGACAGTCCCCGGGGATGAGGCGGGTCAGGTCCCTGGTGCGGTAACGGATGAGCGGGGCGGCCTCCTTGCGGAGCGTCGTGACCACCATCTCGCCCACCTCGCCCGGCGCAACCGGTTCCAGGGTCTCCGGGTTGAGGATTTCGAGGATGTAGTAGTCGGCCCAGTAATGCACCCCCTCGTGGGCGGGGCATTCCAGCCCCGTTCCGGGCCCGTACAGCTCGGTCAGCCCGGGAATGTCGAAGAGCTCGTTCACTCCGGTGATTTCGCGAATCCTGCGGCGCATCCCCGCGCTGTGACGCTCGGCCCCGAAAATGAATTTCTTCAGAGCGATCTTCTTCTGGATGCCCCGCCGCTCGATTTCCTCGGCAATGAGCAGCGCCATGGACGCCGTGGCGCAAAAGACGGTGCTCTGCATGTCGAGTAGCATCTGGCAATGGATTTCCGTATTGGCCGGCCCGATGGGAACGGCCATGGCTCCGAACCGCTCGCACCCCAGCTGAAAGCCGACCCCTGCCGTCCACAGGCCGTAGCCGACCGCGATCTGCACCCGGTCTTCTCTCGTCAGCCGGGCCATCTCGTAACACCGGGCGAACATGCAGGCCCAGTCGTCGATGTCCTTTTGCGAATAGCACAGCACTTTGCGCTTGCCCGTGGTTCCCGATGAGGCGTGGATGCGGACGATTTTCTCAAAAGGCACGGACCGAAGCGGAAAAGGATAACCATCCTTCAGGTCGGACGCGGTGGTGAGAGGCAGCCGGCTCAGGTCGTCGAGGGAGCGGACCGCGTCGGGGCCGACCCCGGCGGCATCCAGTTTTGCACGGTAGAAAGGGGAATTACGATAGGCATGGGAAACGGTCCACTGCAGTCCCTGCAGCTGAAGGGCATGCAAGTCTTCGCGGGATGCCCGGACCGGCATGAAACTGACACTCATTACAGGTCTCCTTCTCCTTCTTTGCTGAAATTCCGGAATGTTCCGGCACGCCAACGAACGGCAGTGCATTTCCCGGTCTCTCGGGTGGTGGCCCGTGACCGCGTGACACTCCTTATCACAAAATGCAAAAAGTTGCATGGTTCTTTGAGGAGGTGGTGCGTTCTCCGGAAAGACCGTGGAGGCAGCGAACGAATCGACTGCGGCAGGTCCCCGGGAAGTCGAAGCGCCCGTCGCGCGGCAAGCGACGGGTTCCCCCAACAGATATGCGGATGGCCCGTCCGTAAGGCTCCGGCGCCCGGTCCGGTAAGCTGTCGGCGGCACGTATTCTACCATTCCGGGAGGAGGGGATAAACCCAAATATCGCCCGCCGGTCGGGCTGTCTGCCTTGCGCGGAAACGGAGGTCCCGAAATCCTCACCCGGCGGCTCCCGCCGCTCCGATAGGCAGTCTGAGGCGGCGTCGATCCGCTCGCCGCTCAGGGGCCGGGCAACCGTGCCGGGTTCGTCCCGGGGAGGGTCGTTCCTTCTTCAGACGGCGCCGCGGTGGAGACGTAGAACCGCAGGGTGATCCAGCGGCCCTTGGTGTAGTGGAAGCCCGCGACCGAGCCGATCGCCCGGACCGAAACCCCCGAAGCGGCCAGGTCGCGATGAAATTCTTCCTCCGACTTGTTGTCCACGATCGCCAGCGCCCGGGGGTTCCGGGCCAGGAGGGAAACGGCGTTGGCCGAGGTGAGCAGTCCGGTGTCCGTTCCCAGCATGAATACAAGGCTGGGCTCCTGGTAGCCGACGGACGCGACGGGGATGCGCGTTCCCCTGGCCCGCTCCAATGCGTGCACCGCGTCGACCACGGTGGTGGTCGGCCAGAATCCCCTGACCTCCGGAAGAATTCGGTGCAGTGCCAGGCCGAAGATGACCGTCGAACCCACAATCATGATGATTGCCGATTTCACCGGGCGCTCGCCGGCGAGGCTTCGAATCGCGAGAGCTGCTGCGGCGACCGCCGCCAACCCCGGCAGGAGGGCTTCCGGCAGGAAGCGCCCGTCGAAATACCAGGGGAAGAAGATGCTGATGCCGAACATGGCGGCGCCCGTAATCGACCACACGAGCATCGGGACCCACCGGGGCCAGAAGCGTGGCCATTTCGCACCGCCCTCCTTCAGCGTGAACAGGGCGTCGGCCGTGAGCAGGGCAAGAGCCGGGTAGACCGGGAGGGTGTAGTGCGGGAGCTTGGTCGGGGCCAGCTCGAAGAAAATCCAGTACGGAACGATCCACGCGAGACAGAATCGGACGCCGGGGGACCGGCGTTTCTTCCAGGCGCCGTGAAGGGTCGGCCCGAGACAGGCGGAAGCGGGCCAGAAAGTGATCGTTGAGAGCAGAAGGTAGTACCCGGGCGGAGAGCCGTGGGATTCATGCACGGAGATCAATTTGGGCAGAATGTCCCTGGCCACCGAGTCGTAAAAGAACGAGCCGCCGGTTGCCTTGTAGATGGCGAACGCCCAGGGGCAGACGACGAGCGCAAGCAGCAGAATACCGGGAAGAGGGCGCAACCGCTTGAGCCATCGTCCGTTCCGGTCCGCGATGACCAGAGCCGCAATGGTGAACCCTGAAAGGACGGGAGCGACGGGTGCCTTGATGAGGATGCCGACACCCACGGCGAACCAGAAGCTGATTGCCGGCCACACAAGAGGAGGTTCCTCCGACTTTGCGCGCAGATAGACAAGCGCCAGGGAACCCTGCGCGGCCAGGGTCGCGGCCAGCAGGGCCGCATCCGTCTTCGCCTGGTGGGCCTCGAAAATGAGCATCACGCAGGCCGCAAGAAGGGCGGCCCCGAGAAGCGCGCGTCGCGCGTCGAACAATCTTCTTCCAAGGGCGAAAGTCAGGAGGACCGCCAGGGTGGCGCAAAGAACGGAAGGGATCCGGAACGGCCAGATATCCTTTCCCTCCGGCGCGCTGAAAAGCGAGACGGAGGCGGCCTGGAGCCAGTAGATGCCGATGGGTTTCTTGTGCCGCGGTTCGTCTTGAAAGCGGATGCGAACGAAATCGCCGGATTCGAGCATCTGCCGCGTGGCCTGCGCGTATCGGGCCTCGTCGCGATCCACCACCGGAAGCCGTGTCAGGCCCGGCAGGTACAGCAGGCAACACAGGACGACAAGCAGAATGTAAGGCGTGGGGCCTTCCGATCGAAACAAGCTCACCCCCGGACAAGCAATATGCTATACATGAACGCGTCGTGCTCGGGGCGCATACCGACCCGAAGGAGCAACAGGTCCCACAGCCTTGCGGGTCCCATGAGCACCGTCATCCCGGGACGCGCGCCGCTCCGGAGCGCCGAAAAAGAGCTTCCGGCAGGGATCGTGCTCCGGCCCGCGGAGCATCCCGAAAGCATCCCGGGCCGGCGGGATGTTTCTCCTCGACGGTGACCTTTATCGGCATTTATTCTTTGAAAAGCAATAAGAAATCCTTTGCGTTCCCCGGCCCGAACGCCGGACTCGCGCGAGCGCGAACGCAAAAAGCGAGAGGTCGTCACCGTCGGAGGAGGGGGAGCGGCTGGATCGGAACACCTCATGTCGGGCTCGGGTCCAGGGTTGGAGTCGGTGGTTCTTATTCGCTTCGGGAAGCGGGCCCAACGTCCGCCCGCGCCGCATGCCGTCGTCAGGGGGATTTCAGCGGCTCACCGGTGCGGCGTCCTGGCCGGAACCAAAACGCATTCGAATCGCAGGCGTCCGCCGAAGCCGGCCTGCGGCCTCCGGGGAAAAGAGCGTCGTGAGAAAGAAGGTCCTTCTTTATTCCTTTCCGGTTTTCCTCGCCATCTGCGCGTTGAGCTATTTCACCCTCGACAGGCCCGTGGCCGTCTATTGCCGCGGGCTCGACAAATCGGTCAGGGACGTCTTCCGAACCGTCACCCACCTCGGAGTTTCCACCTGGTACATGGCGGCATCGGCGGCGATGTTCGTGTTCTTCCGGTTCGTGACGAAGCGCGAAGCCTGGTCGAACCGCGGTCTTCTGGTGTTCCTTACGGTCGCGCTGTCCGGCATAATCACCGACATCATAAAATTCGTTTTGGGACGTGCCCGGCCGACGCTGCTGTTTGAAAAAGACTGGTACGGGTTCTACTTTTTCGAGACCAAGTACGCTTTCGTGTCCTTTCCTTCGGGACACGCCGCCACCGTCGCGGCCCTGGCCGTGGCCCTGTATTTCATGTTCCCCCGGTACGGATTCCTCTACGCGTTGGGGATGCTCCTGGTTATGGCCAGCCGGGTCGTCATAGGATCCCACTACCCCGCCGACGTGATCTTCGGTGCGTACGTGGGGGCGATCACGGCGCTGGCCGTGGGCCGGGTCATGGACTCAAAGGGTTTCGGGACCGGTATCGGAGGCCGGAGTGAACGCATGACCCCCGGGCAGGGGTCCGGCGGCGCAGCCTGAAAGCATGGTGTTCCCGGCCGGCGCGCGCACCGGCCGCGCGATTCCCCGTGCATGCGGGAGCCGAGCTGTCGCGGGTCCGTCCTCGCGCGTCGCAAGATGTCCGCCAACGTCCACGTGACGAGCCACAAGCAGGCCGTCCGTCCTCGCGCGTCACGGAACGTCGTTCGAAAACGGAGAGACGTTTCGGAAGACCGTCTTGTAGGTCAGCCCTTCGCGGGGCAGGCGTTCCGGTTCGACGACCTGCACTCTTACGCCGAGGCCGAGCGCCCGTCTCACCTGGCTTCTCAGGAGCTCCAGGTACTGGGCGCGATTGCCTCCCGGCAGATCGCCGGTTGCGGCGCGGCAGATCAGGATTTCCATCTGCTCGCCGATGCCGTATTGCGTGTGAATGACCAGCCGGAAGTCCTCCATGCCTGGATCGACGCCTTTGAGCAGCTCTTCGACGTGTTCCGGGTAGACGGGAATGCCCCGGATGGAGACGCGGTTGTCGGTGCGGCGCAGGATGGGAACGATGCGGGCGAGAGTGGAGCCGCACGCGCAGGGCGTGTCGCGCAGCACGGTGATGTCGCCCGTGCGGAAGCGGATGAGGGGGTAGCCCTCGGCGGTCAGCGTCGTGAGAACCAACTCCCCTTCCTGGCCGGGGGCGAGCGGCTCTCCGGTGGCCGGGTTCACGATCTCCGCCAGGAACTGGTCTTCCGCCAGGTGCAGCCCCTGCCTGGACGGGCATTCGCCCGCCATTCCCGGCTCGCCCATCTCGGCAACCCCGTAGAGACCGTAAACCGGGACGCGGAAGACGGCTTCCACGCGCCTGCGGGTGATTTCGGAGAGAGGGTCGGGTCCCAGCAGGATGAGTCGCAGATGAAGGCCTGAGGCATCCCAGCCCTGCCGCTCCATGGTGTCCACGATGTGCAGGGCGAATGCCGCCGTCGTGGCGAGCACCGTGGATCGGAAATCCTGCATGATGCGCAGTTGCATGGTCGCGGAAATGGTGGCGGAAGGGGCGAGGGTGGCCCCCAGCATCTCGGCCGCATGGTTGAACGTAAAGGCTCCCGGGAACAGGCTGAAGTTGAACGCCACCTGCACGATGTCCCGGTCCGTCACCCCGAGCTGCTCGAACAGGCGCACCATGAGCGTCTGCCACATGGCCGTGTCGTGTCGGGTGAACCCGACCACGATCGGCCTGGTCTCATCCCGAAGCGGCGGCGAAGTGATCTTGAGCCGCACGATGCTCCGGAGCGGCACGGCGAAGAGTCCGTAAGGGTAATGGTCGGTCAGATCTTCGCGGGTGGTGAAGGGAAATTGACGGAAGTCCTCGAACGTCCCGACGTCTTCGGGAAGCATTCGGAGAACGTCCATGCGCTTGCGGTAGAAATCGACTTTGAAGTAAGCCCTGTTCAGCGTCATCTGCAACCGCTCGAGCTGCAACTGGCCTACCTCATCCCGCGACATCACGGCGATGGGATTCTGCGACACGGCCATGTTCTACCTCTCCCATTTGTATTCGTAGTCTTTGCCGAGGTAAGCCCTCTGGACATCGTCGTGCTCCATCAGTTCATCGGCCCTGCCCGAGAGGACGATGCGCCCGGTCTCGAGGACGTATCCGCGTTCCGCCACGGCCAGCGCCCCCATGGCGTTCTGTTCGACCAGCAGAACGGTGGTGCCCTCACGATGCAACGCCTCGACGGTCCGATAGATCTCCTCGACGATCAGGGGGGCCAGCCCCATCGACGGTTCGTCCAGGACGAGCAGTCGCGGCCGGGCCATCAGGGCGCGGCCGATGGAGAGCATCTGCTGCTCCCCGCCGCTGAGGGTTCCCGCCTTCTGCCTGCTGCGCTCCATCAGGACGGGAAACAGCTCGTAGATTTCCGCCAGCTTGGCGCGCACGTGCTTGAGACCGTAAAGGTACCCCCCCAGTTCGAGGTTCTCGAGCACCGTCATGTTCGGAAACAACTGCCGGGCTTCGGGCACCTGAACCAGCCCCATGCGGACGATGCGCTCGGGGCTGACTTTCAGGAGCGGCTCGCCCCTGAACAGAATCTCTCCCTCAAAGGGCCGGTTGATGCCGGACAGCGCCCGCAGGAGAGTGCTCTTGCCCGCTCCGTTGGCCCCGATCAGGGCGACGATCTCGTTTTCGGCCACGTGAAAACTGACCCGCCTCAGGACCTGGACCGAACCGTAGCGAACCGATAGACCCTTGACTCGAAGCAATGGATTGCGCCCTCCCTCCTACCTTCTTCTCGTTCCGAGGTACGCGGCGATGACGCGCGGATCCTGCCGGATTTCACGGGGAGGACCCGACGCGATGCGGTTCCCGTGCTGCAGCACTTCGATGCGATCCGAGAGCTGCATCACCACGTTCATGTCGTGCTCCACCAGCAACACCCCGATGCCGCGTTCGCGCAGGCCGGAGATGGTTTCGACCAGGACTGCGCTCTCCCGGGGATTGAGTCCTCCGACGGGTTCGTCGAGCAGGAGAATGGACGGGGAAAGCGCCAGCGCGCGGGCCAGTTCAAGGAGCTTCTGTTCCAGCAGGCTGAGCTGTTGGGCCGGGGAATGGGCCTTTTCCGCGAGGCCGAAATCGTCGAGATGCTCCAGTGCCCTGTTCCGCAGCACGGCCTCCTCCCGGCGTTCGGCCCGGGTGTGGAGATACCCGGAAAGGAACCCGGCATGCCCCTGCAGGTGGTACCCGAGGAGCAGGTTGTCGAGCACGGTGAAATCCTGGAAAATCTGGACCGCCTGGAACGTGCGGCCGATGCCTTCCCTTGCCACGAGACAGGGGCTTTTCCCGATGAGGCTGCGGTCACGGAGCAGGATTTGACCGTTTCGGGGCCGCAGCAGCCCCGAAACGACGTTGAGCAGCGTGGTCTTTCCCGCGCCGTTGGGCCCGATAAGGGCCACCACCCGCCCCCCCGGGACGTCGAACCCGACCTGGTTGAGCGCCTGCAGGCCGCCGAAATCCAGGGAAATGTCGGATAGCTTCAAGGCGGGAAGATCACCCTGCATAACAGTCCCGGCCGGATGTCCTGCCGGGAACGCCGCGGAGACGTTTCGTCCCCGGCCCGCCCGGACGGGGCCGGGCGGGCGATCCATCCCCGCGGTGGGATGGATCGCCGAGCCTCCGGTCTTCAAGCGGGCCGAAAGGAGCGACTTCAGCGCGGGGAGCAACCCTTGGGGACAGAACACCAGCACGCCCATGAGGATCAGCCCGTAGAGCAGCACGTGCAGATCTTCGAAGTGGTGCAGCAATTCAGGGAGAACGGTCAGCAGGATCGTCCCCGCGAGTCCTCCCCACAGGCTTCCCATGCCCCCCACGGCCACCATCGTGACAATCTGGACCGAGTAAAAGATGTCGAACGTCTTCGGGCTGATGAACGTAACGTAATGGGCGTAGGAGAAACCGGCAACCGCGGCGTAAACCGTGCTCAGCACGAAGGTGACGATCTTGTACCGGCGGGCGGGGATCCCCAGCACCTCGGCGGTGAGCTCCTTCTGGTGAATCGCCTTGAGCGCCCTGCCGAGCCTCGAATCGAGCAGGTTCAGGGTCAGGGCGAAAGCGACCAGGAACAGGGTCCAGATGAAGACGTAGAATCTGAGGTCGGTGTTCAGCGCGAAGGAACCGAGCGCGAGCCTGGGAATACCGGAAAATCCCGATGGACCGCCGGTCACGCCTTCCATCTGGTTGAAGCAGATGAAAACGATGATGTTGAAACCGAGCGTCGCCATCACCAGGTAATGGCCTTCGAGCTTCAGGGTGGGAAGCGCGAGCAGAAAGGCGATGACCGCGACGCTTGCCGCGGCGAAGGCGAGGGCCGCGAAAAGAGGCCACTGCCAGGTCGTGCTCGCGATGGCCGACAGGTAGGCCCCCAGGCCGTAAAACGCGGCGTGGCCCAGGGAAACTTGGCCGGTGGACGCGATGAGCAGGTTGAGACCCAGCACCACCAGGGCATTGAGGGCCATGACGTTGCACAGCAGGAGCAGGTAGTCGTTGCGCATCACCAGGGGAAGCCCCCACAGCACGACGGCCAGTGGAAGCAATGCCCGCCATTGTCTCGGCACGATGATGAGATTCAATGACCGCTCCAACTCAGGTTAAGGCACACGACTCCCTACAGGCGGTGCACCCGGACGCTGCCGAAAAGCCCCGCCGGTCTTACGAAAAGGATCGTCAGGAGCACGAGAAAAGCAATGGCATCCTTGTAGGCCGAGGAGACGAGGCCGGCTCCGAAGGCTTCGAGGACCCCCAGCAGAAGTCCGCCCACCACCGCGCCCAGCGTGCTGCCGTAACCACCCAGAATGCCCGCCGCGAAGCCTTTGAGCCCGAGCATCAACCCGCCGTCGTAACTCATGCTCGTGATCGGGGTGATCAGTACGCCGGCCATGGCCCCGAGCGCTCCGCTGAGCGCAAAGGACAGCGCCACGAGGCGGCGCACGGAGATGCCGATCAGGACCGCTCCGAGGGAATTGTCCGCGACTCCGCGTATGGCTTTGCCCAGCAGGGTCCGGTGGAAGAACAAATATAGCAGGACGAGCGCCGCGAGCGAAAGTGCCATGATCCAAAGAGACTGAGGCAGTATGGCCGCGTTCAGGACGATGAACGGATCGTCGCCTCCGAACGACGGGAAGACATGCGAGCTTTTTCCCCAGAGCATCATGCTTGCGCCGCGAATGGCGATGGAGGCCCCGACGGTGATCATGATCAGCGTGAGAACGTCGCGATTCCTGGAAAGGCGGATCGGCCCGCGCTCGAGCGCCGTCCCGATGATGGCGACGGCGGCCGTGGAAAGCACGAAGGCCAGAGGCATGGGCAGGCCCATGACATTGTGCAGAGTGATGACGATCATCGCCCCGAGCATCACGAATTCGCCCTGGGCGAAATTGACCAGGCCCGTGGCGTTCTGAATCAGGCAGTACCCGAGTGCGATGAGCGCGTAGATACTCCCGTTGGTGACGCCGGATACGAAGAAATGAGGGATCAGTTGCCAGGGCATCCCGTTTGCCTTTGCGTGAAAATGGGGCCGTCATGCCGGCCGGGACCGTGGGGAAGGCCGACCTCCCTGATTTCCCCCGGCGCGGGAAGAGCACCGCCGGCTTTCCTGCTTCCTGCCGAATCTCGGGCCCATGACCGTCCGCGGGAATGACGACGACGCCTTTCCTGCATGATTGCCTTGCCCGTTGCTCGCCGGTTTTCCGGGCAATGGGAATCCGGTCCTTTCAGGGCGCCGAAGCGGCCTTCAGACCGGCCCGAAATGCCGCCAGGGACGATTCGGTACGTTTGCCCCCGATGCGCGCGAGGGTTGTTTCGAGCTGCGCCGGGACGCAGAAAAGCGCGCCGGAAGCGGCGGCAAACCCGAGCAACACCAGGTTGGCCGATACGGCCGAACCGAGCGCCCCGGCAATCGCCGAGGCATCGAGCGATCCTTCCGCCGCGGGGCCCGAGGCGTTGCAAAACGCCCGGCCGCCGGGTTTGAGGAAGAAGCCATGGGCGGCGAGGGCGTCCGGGTGCAATGCCAGGAGCACGTCCGCGTGCCCGGGACGCACCAGGGGACTGACCGGGGAAGTGCCGGACTGCTCGCGCGGCGCGACTTTCAGGTGGCTGATGACGTTGCCTCCTCGCTGGGCCATTCCGTGAGTCTCCGAAAGCAATACCGATCGGCCGGTGTCCACCGCGGTTTGCGCGAGGAGTTTCGTCACGAACAGCACCCCCTGGCCTCCGATGCCGCTCACGATAATCTGTTGCATGTTCTTTCCTTCCCGTTTCAGTGTCCCTCGGAGACCGCCTCGAGCGCCCCGTGGGGACATACCCGCACGCATACGCCGCATCCCGAGCACAGGCTCTCATCGATGACGATGGGTTCCTTTTCGCCACGCGGACGGAGGGCGGGGCATTCGAACTGCTTGACGCAAAAATCGCAGCCCTTGCATTTTTCATTGACCACAATCCGCAGGCGCGGCCATGTGCGGGGCTGATTCCGGTCCATGAGACAGGGACGCCTGGCGATCACCACGGCCACGCCCCCGTCCTCGGCGCCGGCATGCCGCCCGGCCGCTTTGAGCAGATCGAGGAACCGGTCGAAATCATAGGGATCGCCTTCGGCGACGGACCTTACCCCGCACGCTTTGGCAAGCTCCGCGATGGAAAGCCTCGGGACCGGGATGCCGTCGAGGTTCCGTCCCAGGGCGGGCGTGGGCTGGTGTCCGGTCATGGCCGTGGTGCTGTTGTCCAGGACCACCAGGACGAAGCGCGCCCCCTGTACGACGGCGTTCATCAAGGCCGGAACCCCGGCGTGAAAAAAGGTCGAATCCCCGATGGTGGCGCAGATCGGCGGCATGTCCCGGCGCGCCGAACGATACGCGTGGTAGAACCCGGCGGCCTGGTTGATGGAGGCTCCCATGCACAGCACCGTGTCGACCACGCCCAGGTTGAGCCCCAGCGTGTAGCAGCCGATGTCGCCCGGGTAGATCCCCTTTGGGAAAGCTTTCTTGATGGCAAAGAAGGCGGCGCGGTGAGGGCATCCGGCGCACAGGGTGGGGCGCCGGCCTGGATATGCCGGCGGTTCCACGGGAGGCGACGGGTCAAGACCCAGGAAACTCCGAAGAATACCTTCCACCACCTCGGGCAGCAGCTCCCCGGCGGTCGGCACATGGCCCGTCGTCCGGCCGAAAATCTTCTCGCGGTTCTGAAGCTGCAGTTCGATGACCGGGTCGGTTTCCTCGAGGATCAGTATCCTGTCGTAGCTCGACAGCAGGTCGTCCCGGAAAGACTCGGGAAGAGGGTAGGGCATGGGAAGACGGTAGAACGGCACCCGATCCCAGAGGCCGAGCTCGCCCAGGATCTCCTGCGCGTGCGCCGTGACCACGCCCGAGCCGACGATGCAGGCCCGCCCGCCGTCTCGGGTTCCGGGCCCCAGCGCGTCGCCGTTCACGAGCTGCGGGGCGCAGTCGGGGTCCCGGGAAATCCGGGCCAGCTTCTCGTTGAGCTGACGATGCAGGACCAGCCTGAATTTCGGCGTCGCCGCCCAGCGTCCGGGATTCTTCTCAAACAAAGGAAACTGCCCGGGGTGGGGGACCGGGCGGAGGTCCATGTCCTGGCGGGCATGGCACACCCTCGTGGTCGGCCGCAGCATGACCGGGATTTCATGTTTCTCGGACAGGGCACAGGCCCGGCGGGCATACTCGCGGGCCTCCTCCGGGGAAGACGGGTCAAACACGGGGATCTTCGCCACCATGGCGATGAGACGGCTGTCCTGCTCGGTCTGGGAGCTGTGCGGCCCCGGGTCGTCGGCGGAGATGAGGACGAAACCGCCTTTCACCCCGGTATAAGCTGCGCTCATGAGAGGGTCCGCGGCGACGTTCAGGCCCACCTGCTTCATGATCGTCGCGGAACGCCTTCCGGTGTAACTGTTGGCGAGCGCTACTTCGAAGGCGGCCTTTTCGTTGATGGACCATTCGAGGTGAAGGTCGAGCTTGTGCCGTTCCTTGAGGCTCGCAAGGGCGCGCAGGATCTCCGAGGCGGGCGTTCCGGGATAGGACGCCGCCATCGTGCATTCCGCCTCCAGCAAGCCGAGCGCGATCGCTTCATTTCCCAATAATATGCTGCGTTCCGTCAATTTACACTCCTTGCACGTCGGGAACATTCGAGAAGCGGGGTGGGCACTCCCTTCAGCCGTGCCGCCCCGAAAGAAAACCTGATCGAGCCGCGACGCCCGCCCCACGGCCATTCGTCGTCCAGCCCGCGCAAGCGTTCGGAAAAGTCAAAAAAAGAGCCGCGAAGTGCACAGCCTCCACGGCTTCGTTTGAATCTTGAGCCTGCCCGGCAGTGGACAACTTTCCCCTGCGGCAACTCCGGCCATTGCCGGCCGGGGCGCCGTCGCAACCTGGTCGCGATCATTTTTCTCTGCATTGTCCACCTATTAACAAAGCCTCCGGAAACGGTCAAGCAAGAATCATCAACGATCATCGGGTGCACTGCCCACGGTCCGCATGGCGGGACGCCCCGTCCGCGCATCCCATGGATTGCTTGTGCAATCGGCGATGAAACATCGCCCGCCAGGCATATAAACCGGCCTTCTCAAGGCCATGTTCATGTGGCGGGCGAACGGGCAAGGCAGATGTACAGCTCATTGCCCATGGTGCCGGCGATACCGGCAAAGCGGAAAAACGGGTATTTACCAAGTGAAGCGGAGAACGGCTCTCCTTCCCGGTCAACGCGCGGGCGGCATCGTCCGAAGGTGGAACGGGCGCGGACGGACGCGGCCCCCGCGCACGATTCTTTCTTGGCATCGGGTACGGGTGGAGGGTGGCCCCCATCGGCTCCTCGTCCGGGAATGGTCCGACCCTGGAATTCGAGCTCCGCCGCCTACTCCGTGACGCCCGAGAGATCGAGATCCGGCAGCATGGCCCCATGATCCATCAGGTTGCTGTGCAGCTCGAAGCAGTCCTCGAGGTTGTGCCGAATGTGACCGATCCGGGACTTCTCGATGTACCGGTACAGGTAATCCTTATACAACGGGTGGGCGCACTTCTCGATAATGGTTCGGGCGCGCTGCATGGGGCCGAGTCCCCGCAGGTCGGCCAGCCCCCGGTCGGTGACGACCACCTGCACCGAGTGCTCGTTGTTGTCGATGTGCGGGCACATGGGCACCACGGAGGAAATCCTGCCGCCCTTTGCGATGGACGGGCACATGAACAGGGACAGGTAGCTGTTGCGCGTGAATTCGGCGCTGCCGCCTATGCCGTTCATGATGTCGGTTCCGTACAGGTGCGAGGAATTGACGTTGCCGTAGATATCGAATTCGAGCGCGGTGTTCATGGAAATGACCCCCAGCCTCCGGATTGCGCCGGGATGATTGGAGATTTCCTGTGGACGCAGAACGATCTTCGACACGAAATAGTCCATGTTGGCATAAATCCGGCCGAGCACCTCGGGAGTGATGGTGAGCGCGGTCGTGCTGGCGGCCAGGACTTTGCCGTTTTGCATCAGGTCGACCAGGGAGTCCTGAAACACCTCGGTGTACATCTTGAACGGGGGGATGTAGGGGTTTTCCCCCAGGGCGGCCATCACGCTGTTCGCCACGTTGCCGACCCCGGCCTGCAGGGGCAGGAACTCGTTGGGAATCCGGCCCGCGAGCATCTCGTCCAACAGGAACCGGACCACGTGTTCCGCAATCTTGTGGCTGCGGGGATCGCCCGCGGTGAACTTCGGCACCCGGTCGGGTTCGTCCGTTTCCAGGACGGCGATGACCTTCCTGGGATCAACGACCGCGTACGGGTAGCCGACCTTGGTCAGAGGGTCGTGGAGCGGCAGCGGGCTGCGGTGAGGCGGGCGCGCCATGATGAGGATGTCGGTCATCTCCCGCAGCCGCGGCGAATGGTGACGGTTGATTTCGATGATCACCTTGTCGGCGTACTTCAAGTAGGCGGGAGAGGCTCCGATGGAGGACGTCAGGTACACCCGGCCGTCGCTCGTGATTTCGGTGGCCTCGACCACCGCAAAATCCAGCCTGCCCTGGAACCCGGACAGAACCGTCTGGGGCAGGTGAGACAGATGCATGTCCACGTATTCGACTTCCTGGCTGTTGATCTGCTTGCGCAGCCGCGGGCCGCTCTGGTACGGCGCGCGGTAGGAAATGGCCTGTGCCTGCGCCAGCGGTTCGTCAATGCTTTCCCCGCTCGAAGCTCCCGTCAGCACGCGGATCTTCAACGGATCCCCCTTTTCGTGCACGGCCCTGGCCCGAGCCGCCAGCGCGCGCGGCACGATCTTGGCCGCCCCGGCGTTCGTGAACCCGCTGAACGCCACCGTCGCGCCGTGAAAGATATGAGAAACGGCTTCTTCCGGGCTGGGTTTGGGATAGGAACCCACGATAGACATGGTGTTTCTCCTTAGGATATCTGTCCGGACGATCAGACGGCGTCCGTGATTTCCGACAATTTGAGATCCGGCAGCATGGCTCCGTGCTCCATCAGGTTCCTGTGCAATTCGTAGCACTTCCTGAGGTTGTGACGGATGTGGCCGACCTTGGAATCCCTGATGTACGCGTGGAGGTAGTCGCGGTAAACCGGGTGGGCACACTGGTCGATGATGAGTTTCGCCCGCTGCATGGGCCCCAGGCCCCGCAGATCCGCGAGGCCCTGGTCGGTGACGACGACCTGCACCGAATGCTCGTTGCTGTCGATGTGCGGACACATCGGGACCACGGAGGAGATTCTCCCGTTCCTGGATATGGACGGGCACATGACCATGGAAAGATAGCTGTTGCGGGTGTATTCGCCGCTCCCGCCGATTCCGTTGATGATGTCCGTTCCGTACACGTGGGAAGTGTTGACGTTGCCGTAAATGTCCACCTCGATGGCGGCGTTCATCGCGATCACCCCGAGGCGGCGGATCACGCCGGCGTCGTTGGAGATCTCCTGGGGGCGGAGCACCAGCCGCGGCACGAAATAGTCCATATTGTCGTAAATGCGCCGCAGGACAGCCGGGGTCAGGGTGAGGCTCGTGGCACTCGCCGCTTCGAGCTTTCCCTGTTCCATGAGCTCCACCAGGGCGTCCTGGAAGACCACGGTGTACATCTTGAACGGGGGGATGTACGGGTTTCTCCCCAGGGCCGCCATGACGCTGTTGGCCATGTTCCCCACGCCGGCCTGAAGCGGCAGGAATTCTTTCGGGATATGGCCGGTGATCATTTCGCCGAACAGGAACTTGACCACGTGTTCGGCAATGCGCTCGGACTTCCGGTCCGGGCCCGTATAGGGCCTCACCGCATCCGGTTCGTTCGTTTCGACCACGCCGACGATCTTCTTGGGGTCCACCAGGGCGTATGGGTAGCCGATCTTGGTGAGCGGATCGTGGATGGGGATGGGGTTTCTGCGCGGCGGAGGCGGCAGAGTGGTGATGTCGGCGATTTCGGGCAGCCGCATGGAATGATACCGGTTGATTTCCAGGATGACGCGGTCCGCGTATCGAAGATAGGTGGGCGAGGCCCCGATGGAGGAAGACAGGTAAACGCGGCCGTCCCGCGTGACCTCGGTGGCCTCGATGATCCCGTAGTCGAGCCTGCCGAAGAAACCGGCCGCGAGAACCTGTGGGGCATGCGCCAGGTGCATGTCCACGTATTCCACTTCCTGTCGGTTGATCTGCTTGCGAAGGGTCGGAGAACTCTGGTAGGGAGCTCTCCAGACGATCGCCTCGGCCATTGCCAACTCTTCATCGATATTGTTGCCGCTCGAAGATCCGGTCAGGACGCGGATTTTGAAGGGAGCGCCGCTCTCGTGCAGCCGGCGGGCCCGGGCGGCGATCGCCCCGGGCACGACCTTGGCCGCGCCGGCGTTGGCAAATCCGCTGAAAGCCACCGTGGCTCCGTTGGAAATCAGAGCGGCGGCTTCTTCAGGGGTGAGCTTGGGGAAAGGGCATGAACTCGAATTCGGCATCTTGGCATTCTCCTGGTTGAGACAGCTTGGAAAAAGTCACGGCCTTCGGCGCCTCCGGCCGCCCGGGATCAAACCTCCGGCCGCCGGGCATGCCTCCGGCGTATCCGCTGCTCCTGCCGCAAGGTCCCTCTCCTTACCCTCCTTCGGAAAAGGCCCGAACGGCATTCTCCTCCCTTCATCGAGGGGGTACGGCCCGCACACGCACGGCGAATCCGGGCCCCTCCCGTTCCCCCTTCGGCACAATAGCTCGAAAAAACCGGTTCCTTGAAGGACGACAACCGTTCAACAGCTCGCGCACCGCGCAGTATATCAACTTTTTCGGGCGTCGGCCACGGCTTCGGCGATGTGTTTCACCTCGACCTTCGGCCCTTCCCGTTTGTCCATCCCGCCGCGAAGTTGCAGGACGCAACCCGGGCAGTCGGTGACCAGCAGCTCCGCGCCGCTGCCCGTCACGATATCGAGCTTGCGTTTCAGCAACTCGGCCGAGATCATCGGGAAATCCAGCGAATAGGACCCGCCGAAGCCGCAGCACACATCCTCGTCCTTGCACCGGACGTACTCGAAGCCGGCGGCGTCGAGCAGTTCCCGGGGTTCGCGGGTCACACCCAGCCCTCGGCACAAATGGCACGGGGAATGGTAGGCGACCTTGCGCCCTCCGCCCTGGAACGACCCGGGTTCGACATGGAGGACATGGATCATGAAGGAGCTGAAATCGGTCACCTTGGCCGCGAATCGGCGGGCCTTCGCGGACAGCCGCGCGTCCGACGCCAGAAGCCTCGGGTAGTTCTCGCGCAGGTGCGAGCCGCACGAGGCGCACAGCGTCAGGATGTGGTCGTAACGGTCCGGGTCCATGGCCCTCAGGTTTTGCGCGGCCACCCGGCGCGCGGTTTCGTCCTCGGCCGTCATCTTTGCGGGCAGGCCGCAACAGGTCTGGCCCATGGGGTATTCGAGCCGGATTCGGCGGCCTTCGAGCATGCGGATAAGCGCCTCGGCCTGTTCCGGATAGGCGAAATCCACCAGGCATCCCCCGAAAAGCGCCACCCGGAGGCGGGGGTTCGGCACGGGCGGGTTGATCTTTTCCCACCGGTCCCTGAGAGGCGTCGCGACAATGGCCGGCAGACTGCGGAAGCCGTGTTCCCCGGAAAAGAACAAGGGCAGGTGTCTCAGCATGGGCCGGCCGCGAGTCAGCGGCTGCTGAGCGAGGTAGGCTCGACGCAGGAGAAAATGGAACAGCGGGCGGTCTTTGAGCACCCGGCCGAGAAGCCTGTTCTTCAGCGGTTTGCCGCCCTCGATCCGAAGTATCTTCCCGTACACTTCCTTGATCAGCCGGGGCAGGTCGATCCCGGCCGCGCAGACCGCCTTGCAGGCCTGGCAGTTCAGGCAGTTCCGGACAATGGCGCGGGCGTTCTCCCGCCCGTGATAGAAGAAGGTCAAGATCAGCCCGATGGCCCCGATGTAGACGTGCCCGTAGTTGTGGCCTCCGATCAGCTTGTAGATGGGGCATACGTTCGCACAGGCGCCGCACCGGATGCACCGGAGCGCTTCGGCGAACAGGGGATCCCGGGCCAGGGCGAGGCGGCCGTTGTCGAGAAAGACGATGTGCGTTTCCTTCCGGCCTCCCGGCGCCGGAGCGCATTCCACGGCGCCGGTGATCCACGTGACGTAAGTCGAAATGACCTGTCCCGTGGCGTTGCGCGGCAGAGCCCGGAGGATGCGCAGGGCGGATTCGAGGTCCGGCACCAGTTTGTCAAACCCGACCAAGGCCACGTGTACTCGGGGCAGGGTCGTCACCAGGCGCCCGTTGCCTTCGTTGGTGACCAGGCCGACCGTGCCCGAATCGGCGATGGCGAAGTTCGCCCCGCTGATGCCCATGTCCGCCTCGAGGAAAGCCTGTCTCAACTCGCGACGCGCCACTTTGACCATGCCGTCGATGTCGTCCGGGTCCATGGGACGTCCCGTCACTCGCCGGAACAGTTCGGCGACCTCGCGGCGCGACAGGTGAATGGCCGGCATGACCATGTGCGACGGGCCCTCCCGGCGAAGCTGGATGATCCATTCGCCCAGGTCCGTCTCCGTCACCTTGAACCCGTCCTTTTCCAGGCGATCGTTGAGGAAGGTCTCTTCGGCGGTCATGGACTTGCCTTTGACGATCCGGGTCACGCCGCTCTCCCGCGCGATGCCGGCGATGAGCGCGTTGGCCTCGAGCGCCGTGCGCGCCCGGTGCACTTTCATCCCCGCCGCTTCGGCGTTCGTCTTGAACCGGGCGTAGAGCTCCTCGAGGTAAGGTATGCACGCGTCCTTGGACCGGGCGATTTCCTGCACCAGCCCTTCGACGTCGATTCCTTCGAAGGCGTTGGCGCGGGAAACGGGGTAGGCCGCGGCGAAATTCTCCAGGGTGGTCGCGAGGAACCGGTTCTTCAGCGCGCGCCGCACCTGCGCCTTGTATTCTTTCATATTCCGGGGTGTGGTGATCATGAACCGTTGTCCTCCAGGATGAGGATATGCAGCTCTTGGGGACCGTGGACCCCAATGGTGAGGACCCTCTCGATATCCGCGGTGCGGCTCGCCCCGCTGATAAAGGCAAGGTAGGAAGGGCGGCCCCGCAGCATGCGGCCGAGCTCCGGTTCGAGGTCGAAAGCCGTGGCGCGGAGCCTGGACGCGGGCAGGATCGCCACATGCGTTTCGACCAGCATGGTGGCGATGCGGATGTCCTCGGCGGACGAATCGAGCACCAGGGTCGCCGTTTCGGCGATACCCCGGTCCGCTTCGGTCAGCCCGGTGTGAAGGCCGCTCAGACGCTGTCGCAGGCCGCCGGTCAGCAGTTCGATGTCCCTCCCGGCGCACAGCGTCGCCAGGTCCGACAACCGGTCGTCGGGCAGCCCCGGCGCGGCGATGCTCCTTCCGCCCTGCCTTGCGGTGAGATCGACGGCATACCGCATCGCGGCATCGAACGACCCGATCTCCACCGCAACCGAATGGACGGCCGCGGCCCTTTCCTTCAGCTTTGCGATCAGTTCCCCTCTGTCCATGGTTTTTGTCCCTTCGTGGCAACGCGCAGGCAGGTCGATTTCATTGCTTCGGCAATATCCATTTCAGAACATGCGCCGGAAGTAAAGTCAAAATGCGGATGCAGCTTTCGCGCGGCGCGGGTCACCTCCATTGCCGGTTCGACGGTTCCGTGCCGGGCGTCGTTCCATCAGGAAATGCGGGGCCTTGCGTATTGGGACATTGAGATATTTCCAGGACCAATTAGAATTGCCTGAAACGGTTCCGCAAAACGGACCGCAAGGAGGCGCCATGATAGGCCGTGCCTTGATCGCCGAATTCGAAAAGCTGTTGGGCAGGGACAATGTATTCGCCGACGAAGCGGACCGGCATACCTATTCCTACGATGCCGCCGTCCTCGACCCGGTCCTTCCCGCCCTGGTGGTGAGACCGACCTCCAGCGAGGGCCTCGGGTGCTCGGTGCGCCTTTGCGGCGAAAACGCGCTGCCTGTCACCGTGCGGGGCGCCGGGACCAACCTGAGCGGCGGGACGATCCCGGCCCGCGGCGGGGTCGTGATCGTGACCAACGGTCTGAACCGGATCCTCGAAATCAATGAAGCCGATCTTTACGCCGTGGTCGAGCCCGGCGTGGTTACGGCCAGGTTCGCCGCGGCGGTGGAATCCCGGGGGCTGTTCTACCCGCCCGACCCCGGCAGCCAGGCGGTATCGACCCTGGGCGGGAACGTCGCGGAGAACGCGGGTGGATTGAGGGGGCTGAAATACGGGGTGACCCGCGATTACGTGCTGGGGCTCAGCTTTTTTGACGCCAACGGTGAAATCGTGAAGACCGGGGCGCGCACGGTCAAGTGCGTCGCCGGTTACAACCTTGCCGGGCTCATGGTGGGGTCCGAGGGGACGCTGGGAGTGTTCGACCGGATCATTCTGAAACTCATACCGAGCCCCGCGGCCCGCAAGGCCATGCTGGCCGTTTTCGACGATATCGGCAAGGCCTGCGAGGCCGTGTCCGGCATCATCGCCGACAAGATCGTCCCCGCCACGCTCGAGCTCATGGACAACTTCACCATCCGCGCTGTGGAGGACTACGGTCATGCGGGACTGCCCGTGGACGCCGCGGCTCTGCTGTTGATCGAAGTGGACGGGCACGCGGCCCAGGTGGAAGAGGACGCCTCCAGGGTTGAAGCCGTCTGCCGCGGCCGGGGGGCCATGTCCGTGCACGTGGCCCGCACCGCCGCCGAACGGGATAAGGTCTGGGAGGCGCGCCGCGCCGCCCTCTCGGCCCTGGCCAAGCTGAAGCCGACCGTTGTCCTGGAGGACGCCACGGTGCCGCGCAGCAAGGTCCCGGCGATGATGAGCAGCCTGAAGGCCATCGCCTCGCGCTACCGCTTGACCATCGGGACGTTCGGCCACGCGGGCGACGGCAACCTGCACCCGACCATCCTCACCGACCGCCGCGACCGGGCGGAATGGAGTCGCGTGGAAGCCGCCATCGACGCGATCTTCGATGAGGCTCTCAAGCTCGGCGGGACGCTCTCGGGCGAACACGGCATCGGCCTCGCCAAGTCCCGCTTCCTGGAAAAGGAGACCAGCCGGGCGACCATCCTGTATTCGCGCCGCATCAAGACAGCACTGGATCCGAAAAACATTCTGAATCCCGGGAAGATCATTGGAGAATGACGATGCGATCGATGAAACACCTGGCGTTGCTCCTCAGGGAAGTCGAAGATCAACTGGTGGTGTGCATGCGATGCGGCATGTGCCAGTCGGTGTGCCCTCTGTTTGCCGAAACGGGCAGGGAATCGGATGTCGCACGCGGGAAACTGGCGCTCCTGGATGGATTGATGCAGGAGATGTTCAAAAACCCGGCGGGGGTGAGCGATCGATTGAACCGCTGCCTGCTGTGCGGTTCCTGCGCCGCCAATTGCCCGAGCGGGGTCCGGGTGCTCGACATCTTCATCAAGGCCCGCGCCATTCTCGGCGGGTACATGGGGCTCTCGCCCCTGAAGAAACTCTTATTCCGGCAGATGCTGGCGCGTCCCGCCTTGTTTGACCGCATCGTCGAGATGGGGTCCAGGTTCCAGTCCCTGTTCATCCGATCGGTGGACGACCTGCTCGGGACGTCGTGCGCGCGCTTCCAGTCGCCGCTGGGAGAACGGCATTTCAAGGCGCTCGCCGCCGTGCCGCTGCATGTGCGCACACCGGCGCTGAACGCGCCCGCGGGCGGGTCGGGCATCAGGGTCGGGGTGTTCGTGGGCTGCCTGGTGGACAAGGTGTTTCCCGAAGTGGGCGAAGCCGCTCTGAAGGTATTGAGACATCACGGAGTGGGTGTGTTCATGCCCGATGGACAGGCCTGCTGCGGGATTCCCGCCCTGTCGTCCGGGGATCTCGAAAGCTATCGCACCCTGGTGCGGCACAATTTGTCGAAATTCGTCCCGGGGGAGTTCGATCACCTGATCACGCCGTGCGCCACGTGTACCTCCACGATTCGGAAAATCTGGCCCCTGATGGCCGGCGATTTGAGCGCGGAGGAACGGGAACGGGTTCGGTTGCTGTCGGAAAAAACGCTGGACGTGTCCCAATTCCTGGTCGATGTGCTCCATGCAGCCCCGGCCGAGAGGGTGGAGGAAACCGGGGAGCGGCGGCTGATCGCCTACCACGACCCGTGTCATCTCAGGAAATCCCTGGGGGTGTACGCTCAACCCCGGTCCCTGATCCGGGCCAATCCCCGCTATGCATTCAGGGAAATGGCCGAGCCGGACCGCTGCTGCGGCTGCGGGGGCAGTTTCAACCTACAGCACTACGAGCTCTCCGCAGTCATCGGCAGGCGCAAGCGGGACAACATTGCGGCTTCCGGCTGCTCCGAGGTGGCCACGGGATGCCCCGCGTGCATGCTCCAGCTCTCGGACATGCTGTCGCGGGCCGGCGACCGGGTTCGGGTCCGGCACGTCGTGGAGGTCTATGCCGAAGCCCTGGATGACAACCGACAATCCTGAAACCCCAAACCCCATGGCGCCCGGACGACCTTCGAAACAGGTTCGCAGGCAGCCCCCGAAAATCGTCTCCATGTTGCGCTCCCTGACACGGGCAACAGTCTCTTCACGCATCGTGTTCGAAGGCAGGCTCCGAAACGCATCCCCACGTCGTTCTTCGATTGCGGCAAAAGGCCGACGACCGGGTGCAGCCGTCCGGCGGCGGCCGGGGCGCGAGCAACCGGCAGCGGTGAGTCGCAGTGTTCGCGATCCCGGCCCGCGGGCGGGCATGCGGATCGAGGTCGCGATGTTGCGCGATGCGGTCGTTCGACTTATGCTGAATATTGTGCGGACAATTGCGCGAAGAGGACCTCGAAACAACGAAATTTTGACAGGGAAAGGGGATGATTCTTCATGAAACCGATCGGCCCGATGATGTGGGAGCACCGCCTGATCGAACAGATGCTGCGCGTGTGTGAAAGAGAGATAAAAAAAAGTAAGGAATCCGATGAACTGGATGTCATTTTCATCGATGCGATCGTGGACTTCATTCGGACCTACGCGGACCGGACCCATCACGGGAAAGAGGAGGATATCCTTTTCCGCGACCTGGAGAAGAAGCGGCTTTCGCCTGAGCACGCCCGGATCATGAAAGAACTGGTCGATGAACATGTCCATTCACGGGAGACCGTGAAGCAACTGGTCGAAGCCAAGGAAAGGTATCTCAGGGGCGAAGGCACCGCCCGGGAGGTTGTCGCTCATCTCGAAGCGTTGGCCCGGTTCTACCCGTTGCACATCGAAAAGGAGGACAAGCACTTCTTTTACCCCTGCATGGAGTACTTCACGAAAGAGGAGCAGGACAGGATGCTGGCCGAGTTCTATGAATTCGACAGAAAGATGATTCACGAAAAATATCGCAATGTTGTCGAACGAATGGAGGCTCGGGGCGCGTGAGTGCTCCGGCGGCCGGATCGCTTTCCCGCTCGAGCGAAGCAGGCGGACCGCCGGTTGTGTGAAAATGCCGTCGGCTCGGCAAATTTTCAAGATTGGTTTTGAGAAGGCCCGGCACATGGAAAATGTGAAAAGTGTAGGTTTGACCCCAGCGTTTCACCCAAATTTTGCCACTGTCCTCCCGCCGTTTCTGGTAAACTTGCCGGTGCGAGGAGACCGTGCATGATCAGGAGAGGATTGATCGACAAGCTTTTCGAGGCCGCCAGCATTCAAAGATGGAACGATCACGTGCGCCCGGTCGAGTTCACGGAGCTCGACAAGCAGGCCCACAAAATGATCATCGCCTACGTCCTGGGAAAGCTGGAAGAAGGGCAACGGTTGGCTCGAATCGACTGGCGAAAGCTCATCGAAGGGGGGATCTTCGAATTTCTTCACAGAGTGATCCTGACGGATATAAAGCCGCCCGTGTTTCACAAGATGATGAGCAAGAAAGGCGCGGAAATCAATGCGCACGTGTGCCGCAAGCTGGAGCAGGACGTTCGGGACATCGGGGGGGATTTTGCGGAAAAGCTCAAGTCCTATCTCTTCGATCGCGATTACAGCCCGTTTGAAAAGCGGCTGCTCAAGGCCGCCCACTACCTGGCCACCAACTGGGAGTTTCAAATCATCTACAGCGCCGCCCCCTTCATCTACGGAATTGAGAAAACCAAGGAGGAAATCGAAAACCAGATCGAGGACCACTACGATCTGATCGGCGTTCAGAAAATCTCCTTGCGGAAGAAATCCTTCGGCTTCATCGACCTGTGCGGTCAGCTGAGATTTCAGCAGCGCTGGGCCCACTCTCCCCGGGTGCCCAAGACCTCGGTGCTTGGCCACGTGTTGATCGTGGCCATGCTCTGCTACTTCCTCTCGGTCGAAATCGACGCCTGCGACAGAAGAGTCTACAACAACTTCTTTGCGGGACTGCTGCACGATCTTCCCGAAGTGCTGACCCGGGACATCATCCATCCGGTCAAAAGGTCGGTGGAAGGGCTGGAGGAGATTGTAAAAGAATACGAAGAAATCCAACTTGAAGAAAAAATACTTCCCTTGCTGCCCTCTTCCATGAGAGAAGAAATAGTGTATTTTCTTCAAGACGAATTCAAAAACAAAATCATCGATGCCGGCGCGGTCAGGAAGGGCGTATCCGGGGAGACCATGGACGCGTGCAACAGCGATGCGTATTCTCCGTTGGACGGAGAGATCATCGAGGTGTGTGACAAGCTGGCCGCCTTCATCGAAGCCTCTCTTTCGATTCAGCACGGCATCAAATCGCACCAGCTTGAAGAAGGAAAGCGGTTCTCATATGAGAACTACAGGGACAAGCGGGTGGGGAAATTGCGTTTCGGATACCTGTTTGATTATTATAATTGATTTCGCGCATTGAGATTTTCCGGTCCGTCCGAACCACGCGGCATGGAACGCCGTAACGGCGTGCGGCCGGGCGTGGTTCAACGTCGTCCCGGCACGGGAACACGAAAAGTCAACCGCATTGTCATAACGCTCAGACGGGATGCGCCGATCGGGCGATACCGGTGAACGGCTTCCGGCATTCGTCCGGCGGGGAAAGCGCATGCCGCGATTGCCTGGCGTGCGTTCGGACAGCGGCGTTCGACAGACGGCGTAAACGGCGTCCCGAAAGGTTATTCCGGGACGCCGCGGGCAGGTTCACGATCCTTTCGGAAATAAGACTATTCTCATTCAATCGCGTTCTGGTCACATGAATTACTGAATCGCCGCGGGTATCGGAGGATGATTTTCCCGGCCCCGGGGCGACCCGGGGAGTGGAATTCTCCCTTACGGGGCGGCCGCTTGGGATCCGCGCCGGCAGCCCGGCGGCGTATGCTCCGGTCCGCCGGTTTCCGGCATGTTTTATATGGGTCTGAGAATTTTCATACATCAGTATCATTCAGTGAACCGAAACATGTGCCGAATAATGTGATAGACCGTCGGCTCACGGCACGAGACGGCTCTGCATGAGAGTATCGTATGAATGATCATACCGAGGACGTGTACAAAATGAGAGAGATGGTCGAGTCTTTTGCGCAGAGGCGTGCGGAAGACGAGAAACGCGCTTATCCGAGATTCATGACCCCGGAGGGCCTCACCGGCCGAATCGATCCGGGCAATCCTTCCGGGATGCTGCTCTACAGAAAGGACAGGCCGCGGGGCCAACAGCATGGGACGGCCTCGGACCGGCACGGGGACGGTCCTGAAGGTCATTTTGCCCCCGGCGGAGATTTCGAAAAGGTCAGCGACATATGCATCCTCGACTTCTCGGAAGAAGGCGCTCAAGTCTATTTCCGGTGTGAAAATCCTTTCAAGATCACCCAGAACCGGCTGTTTTTCCAGATCGGGGCGAGTCGGCTTCCCGTGTGGCTGAGGTGGTACCAGATATCGCGCGAAGGGAACACGGCGGGGTTCGAGTTCGCGGAGGCGCGGGAGCGTAACCAGGATTTGGCTCACGTTCTCGTGAGCTTGAGCGACAGGCTGGTGAGTTTTCTGATCGATGAGTACCTTCCCAAGGCGAAGAAGGATCACGCGCAGGCATGCGTGTATGCCTACCTCGGCATTTTGTACAACCTTCGCCTGAGGTTTCTCGAGACGGTCGCGTCCTTCTACAAAGCGCAGGCATGTGCCGAGAAATGCGTCACAAGCCGGCATCATCGGGAAATCATGGGGACGTTGTTTGAATTCGAGTCCCTGCGGACACTTCATTTCAGGCAGGCGAGGGCGCTCGGAGGAGACAAGCCGTTCAATGCCACCCTGGAATTCTTCATGAAACCTTACCGGGATCATCAGTGCGGGCTTTCCGGGCGGCATCAGAAGGTCTGCTTCCTGGAAAACGACGTGATGAACGCGCTCATGGACTCCATCGTCTTCTGGAACTGGTCCATCCCGCCCCCGGACGAATTGAACGACCGCGTGAAACCCGTCTACAAGTCTTTCCTCGCCCTGCGATCCCATCTGCCGGGAGTTTTCGAAGGGGCGGAGTTCGACCGGCAGTTCATTTGCTACAGCTTCCTGATACGCTCGGTGATATTGCTCAAGGACAGGCTCGTCGACGTGGTGTCGTCATCCTGTCCGTTCGCCGGCCAGGGGAGGTGGGGGGAAGGGACTGCCGCCGGAACGGGGGCCGGGAAGTCCGGGCTTTCCGTCAAGGCATCCGATTTGCTGGGAAGGGAAGAATTCGAGGAGATCGGGACGCCGGCCCTCGAACGGAAGCTGACGGAGACCTTCGGTTCGGAGGCGGACGTCGAGCCCGCCGTGATCCATGAAGCCCGCCGGGTGTCGGGAACCTGGCGCGGTTTTCCCCGGATCGATCGATACCTGGTGATGGGCCCGTTGATCCTGGCGATATGCTTCGGAATCGCGGTTCTCATGTGGTCGAAGGAGCAGCCTTCTTCCGAGACTCCGGTCCGTCCGGAACGGTCGTCCCTGCAGGCGGAAGCCGCGCCTGGTCCGCCTGCGGCGGGGGTTGTGCCGCGTAGCGCGGAACCGGCGGATGGCGCCGGTGTGAGCCCGGAGCCCGTTGTCCATGCCTCCGGTGATGCCCGGGGCACGTTGCGCAGACGGGCTATCGCGTCGATCCCGGCAAGCGGGCCCGAGCAGGCGCTCGCGTCGGCCCCGGGGAGCGGGCCGGCCCTTGTGAAGGAACAGCCTTCTTCCGAGACCACGGCCCGTCCGGAGCGGCCGTCCCTGCAGGCGGAAGCCGCACCTGGTCTGACGGCGGCGGCGGGTGTGCCGCAAGGCGCGGAACCGGCGGATGGCGCCGGTGTGAGCCCGGAGCCCGCTGTCCTTGCCTCCGGTGACGCCCGTGGCGCGGCGCCGGAGCAGGCGGTCGCGTCGGTCCCGGGGAATGTGCCGGGCCTTGCGAACACGTCGGTTCCGAATCCCGCGCCCAATGAAAGGGATGATTTGCCGGGGAGCGACCGGGATCGAACGGCTTCCCCGGTTCCCGGCGACACTCCGGACGGCTGGGCGGGAAGATTCGCGGGAAGTATGGCTTCCATTTCCGGAAGCGGTCAGGAGCCAAAGGGGGAAGCGGCGGGGCCGGGTGAGGAGAGAATCGCCATGGTCGGCGGACCGCAGGTCGCAATGGCCGTTCCGGTTCCTTCAGCCCGAACGTCGGCCCCGGAAAAATTGAAAGACGGTGCCCCCGCGGCTCCTCCCGGGACCCCGCTGGTCCACGATTTCGTCGTTGAGGCGATTGAGCCGAGTTGGCTCCAGGTGACCATCGACAAGGGGAAACCCTGGGCCACGACGCTGCAGCCCGGGAATCGGTTCGAGTGGAAGGTGCGCGACCGCATCAACCTGGTGGTGGGGAACGCGGGGGGAATCCGGATCGTGTGGGACGGGCAGGCGCTCGATCCGCCGGGCAATCCGGGCCAGCCCGTGCGCCTGACGCTCCCGGAGCCTCAGCGGGAGCCTCAGCGGAAAGCGAAATCCAGGACGCGTCGGTAAGCTTTGTTTCCCGGCCGTCATTCGTGGCGGGTCCCGCCAGGTGCGCCGTCTTTCGGGTTCCACCGGTCGGCGCCGAGCGCGGCTTCAAGCGCACATCCCCGGGGCCGCCGAAACCGCGCGGGCCGAAATGATGCCGCCGGTCGTCCGCCGGACGGCGAGACGACGGCCGCGCGCGCCATTCCGTGTTATGGAGCCGGCACGATTTCGCGAAAGGCGGCTCTGAAATCGGCGATCACCTCGGGGAGCGGCTTCTCGGCATCGAGTACGATGTATCGCCCCGGATCGAGGGAAGCCAGCTCGAGGTAGCCCGCCCTCACCCGTTCATGAAAAGCCCGCTCCTCCATTTCAATCCGGTCCGGCCTGTGGTTCCTGGCCGACATGCGAGCCGCCGCCGTATCGATTCCGCAATCGAGAAGCACGGTTTTATCCGGCACGAGAGCCTGCGTGGCCCAGTGCTGAAGGCGCCGGAGGGGGTCCGGGTCCAGTTCCCGGCCGTAGCCCTGGTAGGCGAGGGTGGCGTCGACGTATCGGTCCGCGAGCACCCACGCGCCGCATTTCAGGGCGGGCAGGATGATCTCTGCAACGAGTTGGGCGCGGCTGGCGGTGTAGAGGAGGACTTCGGTTTGCCGGTTCATGCCCCGGTGGGCGGGATCGAGCAGCAGCCCGCGTATCTTCTCCCCCAGCGGCGTGCCGCCGGGTTCGCGGGTCTTCACATAAGGGATCCGGGACCGGTCCAGCCAGGATGCGAGCTCGTCGATGAGGGTGCTCTTGCCGCAGCCGTCGATGCCTTCAAACGTCACGAATTTCGGGGATATGGCTTTCATCTGCACTCGAATTGACGGTCGCGGACGCATCCGCGCCGATCCGGGGCCCGGCTAAGCTTCAATGGCAAGATTGTCGGACTCGTCCTTGGTGTCTTCATTGTAGTCCCGGTCCTGCCGACGGAAGTTCACTTCGTTCTTGGCGGTGTAAATCCGCCTGGTGCTTTCGAAATCGAGATCGAACAGCGCGCAGATTTCACCGAAGCGCTTCCACAGGTCCAGGACGGCCTTCTCGGCCATGTCCGGCTTGAAACCGCCTCCCTTGGCCCACCATTTCCATTTCATGCAGCCCTGGAGGTCGTCCAAAGCCAGGAATGTCTCGACGACACACTCCATGACGGCCTGCTCCGCATTTCCCCCCGGAAGGCCGGCCCTGCCCGGATTGCCGTCGGACATCATGGAGAAGGCCGCCGACGGGGTGACGCCGACGATCTGGGACAGGCTCACGAGGAAATGCAGCAGGTCCACCACTTCGATCCTGCCGTTGTGCGTGCCGACTCCCCGCTCCCTGACTTCCCGCGCCAGTTCGGCCAGCTCGGCGGAGAACGCCTTCCGGTAGTTTTCGATCCAGACGGTCTTCTGCACGGGGTCGGCCACGGTGGTTGAAAAATCCAGCCCGATGTTCCTGAGCGTATAGATGTTGAGCTGCATCTGGCGATCGAAAATGTCCTTCATCTCGCTCCTTCCCGAATGCGGCCCTCGTCCGCAGCAGGGCATGCGCGGGTCTGAATCGCGCCTTACTCGACGGTCATTCCCAGGGAATCGAAGTGGTTCCTCACTTCCTTGGCGATGGCCCGGATGCGCGGGTGCGCGTGCCTGGAATCGCGCAGCTGAACGAAGTGCTTCCATCCGCTCCATCTGCCGCTCACGAATATTTCGCTCTTGAGCAGATTGGGGAGGATGTCCCGGGCAATTTCCGGTTTTTCCCGGTCGAGGTCTTCCCGGTACCAGGCGAAGAGCTTCTCGGCCCTGTCGATCCACATGTCCACGAGGGGCGACCGGCCCGTGAGCTGCTGCGTCACATCGTCGTAAAAGGGATAGAGCTCTTCGGGAAGGATCAGCACCATTCCCTTGTTCTTGTAGTTCACGTAGCGGGTGCTCTCCTGCGTGAACGAGAGCACCCGGTGCCGTACCACCTCGTGAGTGATCCCGCGGTCGCAGACGAACTTGAACACGAAGACGGGCAGATCGCATGCGGCATCGCGCCGGAGCAGCGCCAGTTGTTCATCTTCGCGGACCAGGATGACCTTGAAGGAAAGGTTGCTCGAAACCGTTTCCTCGCCCCCGAAGATGATGGGAAAGAAATCGCGCAAAGCCGCGGACAGGAGGGCGTGGAGGGGGCTTCCGCCGTTGCCCAGATGGGTGAGCGTCTCGATCCAGGAACGCAGATTGCCGGCGATGAAAAGAGCGCCGGGGGAAGTCCGGACCGAGAGGTGGATGCGGTGGTAGGCGGTTCGGAAGCCAAGGCCATCGAGCAGCGCCCCGTAGAGCTCGGAAATCGAAGAAAGGGCCTGTGGAGCGCCGCTTGACGGCGCCGCCTCGATCTTCAGCACGATGTTGCTGTGCTCCAGGACGGACAGGTGCCCGTGGCTCTTCAACATCAGGACGAAATTGCGCGCCGAATTGGGAGTGATTTTGTCTTCGGACTTGTACGCGGTCCTGCCGCAGAGCTCGACCAACTGCAGGGCGCGGCTCTCTTCGGCCGGAGCGATTCCCTGGGGCTGTACCCGGGTCTTGACGAATTGAACGCTCATGGTCCGTCCCTCCTTGCGATGGATTGGAAATCCCCGGGCAGGCCCGAGGGGGGATGAGAGGCTGCCTGACCGGCAAGCGCGCACAAGACCGCGGCCAGCGGCCGCATTGTGCAAAGTGGAGTCCCTGCCGGGGTGGAAGTCCTTCTGACAAGCAAGCGGGATTCTAGCACGATCGGGAATCAATTTGAACGAAGAAGCCGAATAACTCCGTCCAACGGCCTGCCGGCGGCCTCCCGTCGGGGTCTCGGGTTCGTCCGCCCGCGCACCCCGCGGCGGGTATCATCCGGACTATATGGACCATAACAACCGGGTCGTCCGCCCTCGCCCCGCGGCGCCTCGAGGCATGAGAATGAATCCGCTTTGTACAAAAGGCCGAAGTGCTATATATTTCATCGATCCGGGACCGAGCGGACGGGTGTTCTCCGCGGTCCCTCACACTGGGGGCGGACGCGTTATGATCAGAATCGAACGGCTGCGCAAAAGCTATGACGGGCTTGTCGCGTCCGACGATGTGTCGTGCCGTTTCGAAAAAGGCAAAATCACGGTCATTCTCGGGGGAAGCGGTTCCGGAAAGTCGACCTTGCTCAAACAATTGGTTGGGCTGGAACGCCCCGATTCCGGGAAGATATTCTTCGAGGATCGCGAGTTGACCGGATTGTCGAGAAGCGAGCTCTACGAAATACGAAAGAAGATGGGCATGCTGTTCCAGGGGGCCGCCCTGTTCAATTCCCTCAACGTTTTCGAGAACATCGCATTTCCGCTTCGCGAGCACACCCGCCTGGCGGAACCGGTCATTCGCGCCATGGTCACGATGAAGCTGGAGATGGTCGGTCTGCGCGGGATGGAACGGCTCATGCCGTCGCAGCTTTCGGGAGGGATGGCAAAGCGGATAGGACTTGCCCGGGCCATCATCATGGACCCCAGGGCGGTTTTTTACGATGAGCCCACATCCGGCCTCGACCCAATATCGGCGGGCGTGATCAACAAGCTCATCGTGGATCTGAACACCGCCATGGGGGTGACGTCCGTGGTCGTGTCGCACGATATTCCTTCCTCTTTCCGGATCGCGCACCGAATCGTCATTCTGTTCTTCGGCAGGAAGATCGCGGAGGGGACCCCCGAGGAAATCCGGGGCAGCGAAGACGCCAGGGTGTTGCAGTTCATCCGCGGGGAGCCCGAGGGGCCGATCCCTTTCAACCGCACGGAAAAGAATTACTACGACGACATTTTGAGGGTCCCATGACGATATCTTCGGCGTTCGGCCTGAACGGTCGCAGATGCGTGCATGCCGTCCGCCTTGCGGGCAGGAGCCTGCTCTTCCTGGGCGAAGCGCTCGGATACGGGTTCGTGCCGCCCCTCAAAATCAGGAGGTCGCTGGAGCAGATCGTCTTCATCGGCGCCAAATCGCTGATCATCATCTTCGTGACCGCGCTCTCGACCGGCATGGTGCTTGCCCTTGAGGCCCTTCACATGCTGCGGGGAGGCGCGACGGAAAACATCCTCGGAGCCCTGGTCGCACTGTCCATCGTGCGCGAGCTGGGGCCCGTGCTGTCCGCGCTGATCGTCACCGGCCGCGCCGGTTCGGCGATGACCGCCGAAATCGGGATCATGAGGCTCACGGAACAGATCGACGCCCTCGAGATGATGGCCGTCAACCCGGTCAAGCACGTCGTTACGCCGAAGATAGTTGCGGGAGTGGTCTCGATGCCGGTTCTGTGCGCGTTTTTCGACGTCGTCGGGATCCTGGGCGGGTATTTCGTGGGGGTGGTGATCTACGGGGTGCCCGAAATCCATTTCTTCGGCGGTATGACGAGAGCCGTGGCGTACCTTGACGTCGCGGGCGGATTGGTCAAATCGGCGGTGTTCGGGCTTGCCATGTCCTGGATCTGCTCGATGATGGGCTACGGCGCCGCGGCAACCGCCGAGGGGGTGTCGAGGGCCACGACCAACGCGGTCGTGATCACTTCCATTGCGGTCCTGGTGCTGGATTACATGGTGACCTCGCTGTTGCTTTGACACGGTTTTCGGGCACGGAGCCGTCGGCGTGACGGGGCATTGCCGGGGGGACCCCGAGCGGGCGGGTTTCCATTCGTGCCGAGGCATTTTCTCCAGGTTCGGGAGGCGTGTTCATGTATCGTCCATCGCTCGAAATCACGGTGGGAGTCTTCTTCATCCTGGGAGTCGTCTGCATGGCCTATCTTTCCCTGGTCGTCGGGGGGCCGGGCGCCCTGGGGGAACCCCACTACCGGGTGAACGCGCTGTTCAACTCCATAACCGGGCTCAGAAGAGGGGCGGCGGTCGAGATTGCCGGGGTCCGGGTGGGAAAGGTCCTGGACATCACCCTCGAAAACAACCAGGCCAGGGTGGTCATGGCGATCAGGGACGGCGTGCGCCTCAGCGACGATACCGTGGCTTCCATCCGCACAAAGGGGATCATCGGCGAGATATTCGTGAAGCTGATTCCGGGCGGGTCGGGCAGGGATATCAGCCCGGGGGACACGTTGATCGAGACGGAATCGGCGATCAGCATCGAAGAGCTGATCGGCAAGTACATGTTCGAGAAGAAGTGACGGGGTGCCGGACGGACAATCGATTCACGGGGCCGGGAGCCTCCGGCGGGGGTGCCGGGAGGGGCCGCCCGCCCGACGCTCGATCGTCGGGAAAAGCCCAGCGTCCCTTCGGCTCTCACAGGAGAATGGAATGGTCGGGAAAATGGTGATTCCTTTGCTGATGGCGGCGTCGCTCTTCATTGCCGCGCCGGCTTCGGCCGGTGAACCGATGGAGCAGTTGCGGGTTTCCGTCGAGAAAGTCGTCGAGATCTTGAAGGATCCGAGCCTCAAATCGCCGGATCGGATGCTGGAGCGGCGCAACAGGATATTCAAAGTGGTGGAGGAGCGCTTCGATTTTTCGGAAATGGCGAAGCGATGCCTGGGCGAGTTCTGGCCGAAGATTTCGGAGGCGGAGCAGCGGGAATTCGAGGTGGCCTTCGCGAGCCTGCTGGAGACTTCCTACATCGCGACGATCGAGCGGTTCGACGAGGAATCCGTCGTGTTCGAAGAGGAAAGACCGAAGGGCAGGCGGTACTTCGTGGTGCACACCGCCGTGGTCTCCGGCGGGCGTTCGATCTCCGTGGACTATTCCGTGCGAAATGTGAATGGACAGTGGCTGGTCTACGACGTTAACATTGAAGAAGTCTCGCTGGTGGCCGGCTATCGGGTCCGGTTCGCGGAGACGTTTCGCAGGGAGGGGTTCCGCGGGCTGATGAAGAAGATCGCCGAGGAAGCCGGGGCTCCGGGAAAAGGCTGAGCCCGGGCTCCGTCTCGGGAATGCGCCCTTCGAGGCCGGATGAGGATGATGCGGCCTGTTGCCTTGCACTGAATCAGATCGAGGAGGTGAAGCATGAAGGTTGTGACTCACGAGGACTTCAAGCAGGTGTATACCCATGAACCCGCGGCGGCCCCGGGCCGGATTGAGGCGATTCTCGGCGCCATCCGCGACGAGGCGGTCTTCGAGGAGGCCTATCCCGCCGGAGCGGAGGACATTGCCGCCATCCACAGCAAGTCGCACATACAGAGCGTCACGCACCAGGGATTGTACAACATCGCCTGCCTCGCCGCCGGAGGCGCGATCCAGACCGCTCTCACCGGGCTCAAGGAACCCTGCTTCGGCCTGATCCGGCCTCCCGGCCATCATGCATCGGCGGACAGTTACTGGGGGTTCTGCTACTTCAACAACATGGCCGTGGCCCTGGACCACCTGAAGCGAAACGGGCATATCAAGACGGCATACGTGCTCGATTTCGACATGCACTACGGCGACGGCACCGTGAACATCCTGAAGCCCAAAGGGTACGTCGCCATTCACAACCCCGAATCGCACGATCGAAAGGAATACCTCTCGGACGTGTCCAGGCATCTCGAATCCGCGGCGGCGGACATCATCGCCGTGTCGGCGGGGTTCGACAATCATGTCCAGGACTGGGGCGGAGTCCTGCTGACCGAGGACTACCAGGCCATGGGCCGCATGGTGCACGATACCGCAAAACGGCTGCAGGTCGGCTGTTTCGGCCTGCTCGAGGGCGGCTACAACCACCAGGTGCTGGGCGAGAACGTGCAGGCTTTTCTGCGCGGCCTGAGCGGGTCGTAGGCGGCATTTCGCAGGTCCCGTATCTTGGGGCCGGCGCGGGTTGCCGGAGCGGTGTCCGGACGATACGGCCCGAACGCCGGGGAAGGGAGTGAATCAATGACGGCGGGAAGCGGTTCCGGGGACGTGAAGTCACTCTACCCGGATGAGGCCAAGGAATTCATCGACGAACACAAAGAGGGCACCTACCTCCTCCTCGATGTGCGGCAACCGGTCGAGTACGAACAGGGACACCTGCCCGGGGCGCAATTGATCCCTTTGCCGAGTCTGCCCGACTCCATCGGGGGGCTCGACCGGAAGAGGCCCGTCCTGGTCTACTGCGCCGTGGGAGGCCGCAGCGCGACGGCCGCTTCCTTTCTCGCTCACCATGGGTTTTCGGAAGTCTACCAGTTGCTGGGCGGTATCCAGGCGTGGGAGCAGCCCACCGCGGCCAACCCGGTCAAATTCCACCTGGAGTTCGCAAGCGGTCGCGAATCCCCGCGGGAAGCGGTGTTGCTCGCCTACGCCATGGAACAGGGCATGCTGGATTTTCACGAGGCGGTCAGAGCGAGGACCACGGAGCCGGACCTGGCCGACCTGCTGGTGAAGCTGGTGCGGGCCGAAGAAAGCCACAAGAAGACGCTGCGCGAGCTGCTGCGACAGCATGCCCCGGATGAGTTGCCGCCCGAGGATGTGCCCGGGGGCTCGTCGCGGATCATGGAAGGCGGATTGGACATTCAGGACTTCATGAAGCAAAACGAGTCCTTCATGAAGACCACGGCGGGGTACCTCGACATCGCGATGATGGTGGAAAGCCAGGCCCTCGATCTGTACCTGCGGATGGGGGCGGCGAGCTCCAACGAAAAGACGCGGCGCATTCTCTTTCACATCGCCGACGAGGAAAAGGCGCACCTGTCCATGCTGGCCGAACTGCTCGAGAAGAAGATGAGCGAGTGAGATGAGCGGGGGGGAGTGCCTCCGCGTGCGACGGGTGAATGGTATAAATCTTGGATTGTCTCAGGGTATAAGTTTGTCTCAGGCTGAACAATCGAGGCGAAACGACACGGTCGACGTTTCTCACGCTTCCATGACGTTCAGCCCCGCTCTTCCGGCGGCTTCAAGTTGCCGTCGATCGGAAGACACGAACAGGTCCGGCTCAACGACGAGGGCGCATCCGAGATGAAGCGCGTCCATGGCGCGCAGCACGTTGCTTTCAAGGCACTTTATCGTTTGAGCGACGACCTCGGGGGTGAGGAAGCAGATTTCGGCGTTTTCGATTTCCTCCAAAACGAGGTCCCGCAGCTTCCGATATTCGTCGTTTTGCAGCCTGCCTTCGCGAACGAGCCGGCTGAGCGTGGAAATCATTTCGGGAAGGCAAATGACGCAAAGCACCAGTTGATCCGCCTTGTCGCATATCTCAAGAACCTTCTCCGTCCCGGGTTCCTCGACGTACCTCTTGACGAACGCGGAGGTGTCAAAGAAGACTTTCATGTGTCGGATTCCGCCCGGTCCTTCAGAATTTCCCGGCTGAGCGACAGGCCCGGAACAGTCAGCCGTGGGCCTTCCCGTTTCCACGGAGCCTCCCTCTTCGTGAGCGGCAGGATTTCAGCAATCGGTTTGCCGTTCCGGTAAACCCGGACCACCTCGCCGCTTTCCACTGCGTCGAAATAATGCTTGATGCGCTTTCGCAGCTCCACCACGTTTGTCTCTCGCATTACCGTCACCTCGCTCCAGGGGATGTCGGTCCCATCCATATTGTACACGGATATGTACGTTTTGCAAGGAAAACAATGCATGGAGAGGACGGCGGAAAGCGCAGCGAACTGCCGGAGAAGAGGCTACGGCGAATCGTAGCGCCTGGACCAGACCAGGTTCCCATTGGTATCGTACTTGACGGTGAGGCAATCGTAGTCCGTCCCATTGTAGGATTTGCCGGTCACGTACACATTGGCGCTCCCGTCCACGGTGAGTGAAAGCGCCATGTCGGCGCTTTTGTACCTGCTGTTGAAAAATTTGGTCCAAGCCCTCTTTCCGTTCGGGTTGAACTTCATGGTGAGGTAGTCCCAGGTTCCTGAACCTCCCGATCCGGAATGTCCGGCCACGTAAATATTGCCGTTCTTATCCAGGGCCATTTCGTCGAAAAAGTCATTGCAGAGGTCGCTGTAGCTTCGAGTCCAGACCTTTTGACCGGCCGCGTTGTATTTGAGCAGGACGATGTCCCAGTTGTAGGCGCCGGATGAAGTCCCGCCCACGTAGACGTTGCCGTTCGCATCGGTCTTGACGGTCTCGGCGTAATCGAGCGCGTGAGCCGCCCCGTCATAAATCCATGCGGGGGACTGGACACCCCCGGGCGAATACTTCACGGTCACGAAATCCCGTGTCCCTTCCGCGCTGCCGGCCGATCCCGTGACAATGGCATTCCCGCCGGGGTCCACCGCCACGGAAAAAGGTTCGTCCCATGTCCCTTTATTGTACGTCTTCGCCCACTCAATATTTCCCAGGGCGTTGTACTTGATCGTGAGGTAGTCATACGTGTCGGCATCGGCGTCGAAATTTTGCCCGGTGACAGTGACGTTGCCGTTCGTACCCACCACCATGGCCCGGGCGAACTGGTGCTTCGACGCAATTCTGCGTGTCGTCCACTTCATGTCGGGGTCCGGCCCGAGCCTTGCCGTCACAATGTCCCACGTGGAGTTGTTGGAGTTCCAGTATTCACCGGTGACGTAAATACCCTTGCCGTCCGGCGTGACGTGGATGGCTCTTCCGTTGCTTCCGCTTCCCACCGGGATGCCGCCAAAACTGTATTTGGATACGACCGGCGATCCGGCCGGCGTATACTTGAGAACCAGTAATTTACGATCCAGGGTCTGTCCGGTGAGGTAGAAGTTGCCGTTTCCATCCAACGCGACGCTGCCCTGACCCCAGGTTCCGTTGTTGTTGATGTCCGTGAAGCGCCTTGCCCAGAGCCTTTTGCCGGAGGAGGAGTGCTTCATCGTGACAATGCCGAATTGCTGATCGCTGCTTCGCCACGACTTGGCGCAAACATAGACGTTGCCATGCGCGTCGACGAGTATCGCTCTGCCCTCGTCCGCGCCGCCCGCCAGGGCGGCTCCGCAGCAAAGAACGGAAAAGACGAACAGCGCGGCCGCAATCGTCCCCAGATACGGATTTGCTCGTCCCGACTGTCTCATGACCGACCCTCCCGTGGAAATGTGTCGATTCGGCCCCGGCGGCGTCGCGAAAGCGATCCGAAATGCAGATAAGACGAGCGGGAGGAATGAATCAGCGGCGCTTCCGGGCATGTTTACAGCGTGTCGATGATATTTCAATTTTATACGATCCGGGAGGAAAGGATAACATTCTTTTAGGGTTTCGCATCCCCGCGGGGGTCAATCGTTCAGAGGTGTGTGAAGCAGAGCAGGGACGGGACTGCGGCCCTCCATCGATCCTCGCTCCAGGTCAGTGGTGCGCAATGATCTGCAAAAACGCAGCCGGATCAACGATCCGGATTCCTTGACAAGCCTTGAGATCTCTTAAGTGGCTGTCACCGGACACCACGAAATCCGCTTTTCCCTCCACCGCGCAGGCAAGGTAGATGTTATCCGACGGATCAGCTTTGACGGCATCGACGATCAAAGCGCCCGGGGTCATTTCGGCGAGATCGGCCAATTCCTGGATAAAGGACTTGATCCATGTGGGACTGCGACGGTGGAGTCTACGCAAACGGGGATAAAGGAGCACCGCTTTTACTTCGGCCAGGATAGCCGGAGAAACAAGGGGCTGGACAGCGTTCCGCCGTACCAGCTCAAGAATGTGACCCGGCTTGGATGCGGGCTTGAGTATCGCGCTCACCAGGACGTTGGCATCCAGCACTACTCTTGGTTTCATGAGCGTCGGGACTTCATCTTTTTGCTCGTGGCTTTCCCGGCGGCCCGCACTGCTTCAGCCAGCGCCGCATCCACCTCCCGGGGATCGGCGTCCTTGACGCTTTCCCGGATTTCCTCCACCATCCGAAAGAACCGCCCTTTGGCGAGTTCCTTGTCCACGGCGGTTTTGGGCTTGATGGTCATTCCTCCTTGGCTCAGTTTCACTTCCAAAAGATCCCCTTCTTCAATGCCCAAAGCGGCCCGCAACTTCTTGGGGATCGTGATTTGTCCGTTTCTGATCACTCTGACCAGCGGCATGGCTGTCCTCACTCCATTTGGATTTCACCTAAATTACATATTACGTAATTACGTAATAAATTACAGCAGAAAAAAGCGCCCTGTCAACGCCCCTGAGTTTCCTTTCCATATTACCCGGTGCGGGAATCCCGGCCGGACGAATTCGAAGAGTATCCCGTTCGCATGCGGGCGGGGGCCGTGGCTCCCATCCTATAAACAAGATCCGCCGGTTTCTCTCCGGCTTCCCGGCGCGTAATACTTTCGGTGCAGGGACAAATCCGCCCTCCTTGACATATCGCTTGCGCGTTTGACCGGAGAATCGTATGGTCTTGCGGATTTCGGCTTCGCGGCGGCGGTCATTCGGGGAAGACCCGGTCTCAAGATGCGATTCGGACGAACAGCGCACGGTTTCATGCAGTGTTCCGGGTGGAGGAGATGTCATGGGAAGACTGATACTGTGGTTCAAGGAAACGAGACCCCAATTCCTCTTTCTGTCGGTTGTTCTAGCCTTTCTTGGAACGGCGATCGCCTGGTACTACGGGTCCTTCAACCTCGGATACGCTCTTCTTGCGGGTTTCGGGCTGGTGCTGACCCACGGCAGCGCCAATGCCATAAACGATTATTTCGATTACAAGAGCGGAATCGACCTGCACGTCGTCAGGACCCCTTTCAGCGGGGGAAGCGGACTCGTCCCCGACGGGAAACTTCCGCTGGGACATGCACTCTGGGTTGGCGTCGTCACGTCGGCAGCCGCCTTGATGATCGGCGTTTTTTTCGTGATTGTGAGCGGTTGGCAGTTGATACCGCTCCTGGTTGCGGCAATTCTGTGCCTGGTCTTATACACGCCCGTGATATTGAGAACCAACCGGCCCGAGTGGTCGCCGGGGCTGGGGCTGGGCATATTGCCCATAATGGGTTTCTATTTCGTGCAGACCGGCCGATACGACTGGGTCGTCCTGGTCGCCTCGGTTCCCAGCGGTATCCTGGTGCACAACCTGCTCCTGTTGAACGAGTTCCCCGATGTGGAGGCGGACAGAATGGGCGGCAGGAAGACGACCCCCGTCGTGTACGGCATGGATGCCGCCGCCCGGGTGTTCAGGATTGCGACGGTATCCGTTTATGTCTGGATTGTCGGGTGCGTGCTGTTGACCGTTGCAACCGGTCGAGTCGTGATGCCGGTCTATTGCCTGATTGCGTTGTTCACTCTGCCTCTGGCCGTAAAAGCCATGCGGGGGGCCGGGGAATACAGGGATATGAGCAGGCTGGTTCCGGCTCTGGGCACGAACGTGATGTTCATCCTGCTGACCCAGGTCTTGCTGGGGGTGGGTTACATCCTGGGAAAGATCTTCCCCATATCGTGACGGAAAGCAGTTGAAACCGGTCTCAGACCAGGTTGCGTTCAAGACGACACAACACCTGCCCGTCGGGAGGTGACGCGGGCGGGGATAAACCCCGGGGACCGTGCGGTTCCGTAGGGTGGGCACGGTTCCTCCGTGCCCACGTCAAGCCGGGTCTCGTGCCCCCGCACTCGTCATGATCGCTACGAAAGCGTGCGGCCGCCGGCCTCTTCAATGGGGGCGTTCCTCTCGTCGGCTCCAGATCGTTCAGGGCGTCAAGCGCTGGGGCAAGGGTATTGGGACCGTGGGCTGCGCTGTCGCGCATCCCACCCTACGCGACCCGAAAGTTGACAAAGAACACGGTTGCTACGTTTGACCGGCACATCGGTCCTTGCATGGGCGGGTTCGTATCGGCCCGTGCCGCTTCGCGCTGAGCAGGCGTTGAGTGATCCTGAACGCGCCGCGGTCTCAGCTCTGCCCCGCGGCCCGCTCCCGGGCCAGGTCGGCTTCCAGCCGGTCGATGTTCTCCCGGGCGAAATCGATGCCGGGGTCCAGCTCGAGGGCGATCCGGTAGACCTTGATGGCTTCTTCCCTGTGGCCGAGGTCCCTCAGGTTGGACCCGATGTTGGCGTAGTCGATGGCCGACCCCGGGTCGAGCTCGATCGCCTTCTCGAACGCCTCGATCGCTTCGTGATGCTTCTTCAGCTTGAAATAGCAGAATCCCCGTAGATTATAGATTTCCTTGAGCTCGCTGTTGAGCAGCTCCGCGCGCTCCAGGGCTTCGAGCGCCGGTTCGTATTCTCCCAGAGCCTTGTGGCAGGAGGCAATGTGGACGTGGATGCTCGCCAGCTCCCTCGGGTCCGGCTCCTGTTCGAGCGCCTTGCGGAAGAGCGGGATGGCGGGCCCGGGTTTGTCCTCGAGCTCAAGGCCGTGGGCGAGAAAGAAGGTCAGATCGTAGCGGGGGCCGAAAAGGTTGAGCAGCCGTTCCATCTGGGCGACGACCTCCCCGGGGGCGCAGCCCCTGAGGATCGTTCGCGCCGCGTGCTGGGCGAAATCCGTGTCGCGCGTGTGCTCCAGGAAGTGAGCGCCGGGAATGACGGTGTAGACGGCGGGCACCTGCAGTTCCGGGTGCTCCACGTTGATGACCATGACTTCCATGCCGATCCGTTTCAGGGCGTCCACGCAACGCTCGATTTCGATCCGCATGTTGTCGTGCGAAAGGTCGGGAAGGGCGCTGATGGGGATCGTCTCGTGATGGTCCGTCAGGTAGCGCGCCTGGTCGAGGGAAGCGTACTTGGGCAGAGTGGGCCGGTAGGAGGTCCGGTTCTCGAAATCGCCCGCGAGCTGGGCGATTTCGGTCAGGGCCCGGCAGAGCGATTTTTCGGGGTTGGAGGTGGTCCCGACGGTGAAGACGATCTCGCTCCGGTCGGGGAATGTCGACGGGTCGTAGGCCAGCGCTCCGACGGAAGGGATCCCGGTATCCAGGGAGAAATCCTTGAGGTGCAGGACGATCCCCTGCTTTTGGAACTTGACGATCAGTTCCACCGCGGCCGGGTCTCGAACCGAGTCGGGATCGATCGTCGGGGTGGGGCGTTCGCCGTAGCAGATGACGGACCCGACATGCCGTTCCACCACTTCGCAAAGACTCTGCAGGATGGCCTCCTCGATGGTGTTTCCGGCCGCCGGACCGTTGTACTCGTTGATGAGGTAGAACCAGTCGATGGGGATCATTTGATAGATCTTCTGGGTGAGGTTCCGGGCAACGGCCCAGCGCAGGGGAAAATCCTGGAGGAAGCTCCTCACCAGGTCGACGGGCGTGGTCTCATCGTGGATGGACCGCTTGAAGTCTTCGGGCGATACCACCTGCTGCGGCACCTCCCGGTACCGGAGCGTGGGGAAGTCGCTCTGGTGGATGAACGAGAAGAAGCTGTAGCGCTCCATAAGCTCCATCAAAGCGCTCGCTTCCGCCTGGATGGGAGATGCGCCTTTGCCCATCTGTTTCTTTGTGCCGGTGAGGCGCGTTGCATCCGAGCCGCAAAGGCTGATGTAGACGGGAATGTCGAGGCGCCCGGTGTCGATGCGGATGGTCTTGTTCAGGATGTCGACGTTGAGCCCGGCCAACCGCTTCCTGACCCAGGCGACGGTGTCGTCGGGGCTTCTGGCCTTGTCCTGATCGTGGCGAAAAGCCTTGAAGCAGTCGGCAACGAATACTCGTGAGCTCATCTGCGTCTCCTGAGAACAACGCCGTCGCCGCTCACCGGGGGGCCGGCGCAGGAGCCGGTCCCGGCGTCGCGAACGATTCCCCGGGGGGTCATTCCCTGGCTTCGGTATCGTTCGAGTTGTTGTTTTGCCTGATGATTTCGATTAGAAAAGAGGCCGCCTTCGGCTCGTGGAAACTGCGGGGCAGCCCCTTGATCCGAGAGATTTCATCCACGCTGTCGGGCCGGGCGTCGGCAAGGCGGAGCAAGGCCTCGTTGGACATGATCCGAAACGGCGCCCGGTCCCGTCTGCGAGCCTCTTTTTCCCGGAACATGTAGAGTGCCTTCAGGATGCTCTTCCCCGCGGCGTCAAGCGACCGGGCGCCGTTGATCTGGAGGAAGCCCCTGGGGTGAAACGTCTTTTCCGGGACCTGCTGCTCGCTGGCCTTCTCGAAAGCTTCGCAGGCTTCCGCCCAGAGCTCCCGGGACTGCAGGTCCGCCGCGAGCATATGCCGAAGCGCAATCAGGTAATGGGTGTCCAACCGCGCATAATCGAGCTGGTCGGGGACGAGCGGCCTCTTCCCCCAGTCATAGCGCTGCCATCGCTTGTTCAGGGAGACCCCGAAATGGGTTTCGAGGATCTTGGACAGGCCGAGTTGCTTGTAGCCGAGCAGCTTGCAGGCGATGGCCGTGTCGAAGAGCCCGTTGAATCGGAATTGAAAGTCGCGCCTCAGGCCGAGGACGTCGTTGGAGGCGGCATGGAGGACCTTCTCGATCCGGGGATTCTCGAAAAGTCGTCCGAGCACGCTCAAATCCTTGAGGGAGAGCGGGTCGATGATGTAGTCCCGCTCGGGGCTCGAAATCTGGATGAGGCATACCCGGTCGAAGTAGGCGTAGAAACTGTTGGATTCGGTATCGACGGCCAGATGGCGGGCGGTGGAAAGCTGTCGCACCAGGGCATCGAGCTCGGATGGCTTTTCGATGACGACAACTGAATTCATGAAAGGGTTTCCTGTCAAATTCCGCTGTGATATTTGTATGCTGAAAGAGAGGCCGACCATGCGCAAGCGCAAAACAGGATCTCCCGATCCGGCACAACAGTCGCGTGAAAAAAAACAACGCGTGCAGGCTTTCTATACTCCTTTTAGCGCCTTGGGGCAACACCCGGCAGCGCCGCCGCCAAAGAATCGCGCAAAGAAAACCCGACCGGCCCATGACGTTCCCGTAGCGGTTTCCGTCGAAGCCGAGGAAAGCGAACGTCTCTTTCAGGAAGCGATGAAAGGTGTCGTGCCCATCGACCGGGCCGGGCAGGAGCGGGTGCCTCCCCCGGCTCCCGTCGGCACCCCCGCGCGGTTCCTCCAGCAGGAGGAATTGGAAGCCCTCACCCACCTGGGGGATCTCGTGTCCGGGGATATTCCCTTCGAGCTAATCTACTCCGACGAGTACGTGGACGGCGCGGTGGCGGGACTGTCCCCGAAGGTGCTCAAAAAGCTCCGCAACGGCGACTTCAGCTACCAGGAATACGTGGACCTGCACGGTTACACGCGGGCCGAGGCGCGGGCGGTGGTCATCGACTTCGTGCAGGAGAGTTTCGCCCGGAAATTGCGCTGCATCCTGATCATTTCGGGCCGCGGGCTCAATTCCAGGGACAAGGAGCCGGTGCTGAAGCAGGGTCTCGTTTCGTGGCTGATCCGCGCCCCGCTCAAGAGCATGGTGCTCGCGTTCGCTTCCGCCCGCTCTTACGACGGAGGGGCCGGGGCGTTCTACGTTCTCCTGCGTCGAAACAAGGGCGGCGCCCCGCTGGTGACGCCGGCGAATTGAGCGTTTTTTGGGGTTTGCTCCAAGAGGATTCGATGGCTGGGAATTTCCCGACTCCGAGGCCTCCGGGTTCTCATTGTGGTATTCATCCAGGGCGGCGCTTCAATCTTGGCGGCCGGAACTTAGACGCGCCTACGAAACTTCTGGCGGGGAGCATTGTCGTCACAATCGATTCAAATTGACCCTCATTTGCGGGGCTGCCGTCACAGAACAATTTCCGGCGCACGTTCCCTTGAAATAGCGGGTTTGAAGAGGACACGAATGATCGAGCGCGATTTCGACATTTCTTTCATTGCTGATATGGCTCTACGGGAGAAGCAGATCCAGCAGAATTACCGGCCTGTCATTGCCGTCCACAAGTGGTTTGCCCGCCGGCCTGGAACCCTTTTCCGTGGCTTGCTGCTCTCCGAGTTTGCGGCAGGTCCCTTGAGCGAATCCTACTACCGCTCACACAACTTGCAGGGCTTGCGCATCGCGGATCCTTTCATGGGCGGAGGCACGCCGCTGCTTGAAGCGAACCGTCTCGGCTGTGACGTTGTCGGGTACGATATCAACCCAATGTCCTTCTGGATCGTCAAGCAGGAAATTGAGCATCTCGATCTGGATGCATATCGTGCGGTGGCCTGTAATCTGACCGCTCTTCTGGGGAGTGAAATTGGTCCCCTCTATCGCACACGCTGCCGCAAATGTGGGTCAGAAGAGGCTCATGTCAAGTATTTTCTCTGGGTGAAAACCAAAGCCTGTCGTAAGTGCGGGAATGAGCTATCTCTTTTTCCCGGATACCTGGTCTCTGAGAACAGGCGTCACCCGAAGAATGTGCTGCTTTGTGCCGGCTGCGGATCGTTGAACGAGGTAGATGATAGGAAATGCCCGGGGAAATGCGCTGAGTGCGGCAGACCCTTGACGGCTGCGGGCCCTGCCAGGCGGAATCGGTGCACATGCGGCGTCTGTGGGGAAGTCAACGTCTATCCGGACTCGACAGCCGGACCGCCCAGGCACAGGATGTTTGCTATTGAATATCACTGTCCCTCATGCAAACCCCATCACAAAGGGCGTTTTTTCAAAACCCCCGACTCCTCGGATTTTTCCCGGTTCAATTATGCCGAGTCTGCATGGAATGCGCTTCGGGCGAGTTTCGTGCCCGGGGAGGAAATCCCGTCCGGAGATGAAACCGACAGGCTGCTTCGATGGGGGTACACGCACTACCGGGAAATGTTCAACAGCCGCCAGCTGCTGGGGCTGGAACTGAGCTGTCGTTTCATCGCAGAGCAACAGGATTTGCGAGTTCGCAGCGCCTTGGCAACCAATCTCTCAGATCTTTTGAGATATCAGAATATGCTCTGCCGCTATGACACCATGGCCCTGAAATCGCTCGACATTTTCTCAGTGCACGGCTTTCCGGTCGGTCTTATCCAGTGCGAATCGAATTTTCTTGGAATACCCGGCGGTTCTAACGGCGACAACATCGGAAGCGGGGGGTGGTCCAACATCATCGCCAAATTCGTCAAGGCGAAGTCTTACTGTTCCAACCCTTTTGAAATCCGGCACCACGGGGGAAGAAAGATCACGGTGCAGATCTCCGGAGAATGGATCGGGGAAACGAACAGTCGAGCCCTGCCCGAACGGAGGAAAAAGGTTGAACTCTCATGCTCGGACGCAGCCTTGGCTGAACTTCCGGAGGGAAGCCTCGACGCCGTACTCACCGATCCTCCCTATTTTGGAAACGTCCAGTATGCCGAGCTCATGGATTTCTGCTACATTTGGCTGCGGAAACTCTCGGGAGATTTGGTTCCGGAGTTCGGTGTGTCTTCCACCCGGAACCCTGGTGAGCTGACAGGCAACGTGAACATGGGACGAGGCCTCGATCACTTCACGGAAGGACTGTCTGCCGTTTTTCAGAGGATGGCGTTTGCACTCAAGCCTGGGGCTCCTTTCGCGTTCACTTATCATCACAATCGGCTCGATGCCTACTATCCCGCTGCGGTGGCCATGCTCGATGCCGGGCTGGTATGTTCGGCCTCCCTGCCGTGTCCCGCGGAAATGGGAGCATCGATTCACATAAACGGAACGAAGTCTTCTATTGTGGATACGGTCTTTGTCTGCCGCTCGACTGGAAGCATTCCATCGAAATGGATTGTTGATAATCCCGGGGGAGTGGCGGACTTGGTGAGAAAGGATTTGGAAAGGCTCAGTTCCCCGAATTTTACGGCCACGGCCGGTGATATTCGCTGTATCATCCATGGCCATTTGATCCGCCTTGCAGTATGGAGCCTCAGGAAAAATTGGGACAAACAGCTGCCGACAGCCCGCCGTTTAGACGTTGTCTCACACTGGATAGATACCTTCGGAGAACCGGCATCCGTCGAAAGAGGCCTCCGCGATATCCTTTCGATCAGTCCGGTCTTGCAGAATATGGCCGCTCAGGAGTCTCAGGCACCCTATGGCGACAGCCATGCACAAGTTTCCTTTTGAGGTCCCGTTCGCAGAGGGGATCAGTGAAAATCCCGATCCCTTCGTAGCTTCGGTTTTTTCCTGTTTGGAGTCTGAGTTCCTCGTGATGCCGAAAGGCAAGGGGTTTGTCGAATACCAAGCCTTTGAGTCCGGCTATGAAGCGCTCAAGAAAACTCTGTCCGGGTTTACTGTCATGTCCCGCGATGATGTCTTCGAAACGGTGCTGTCCATTCCCATTGCGGCATTCATTGTTCTGCGATCGATGCTGGGCTTCACTCCCTCGGAATGGGCGTACATCACGACACAGCGTACCGGAGTTGAAGTCACTCAGGGGTTCGCGAGGAGTTTGGACCGAAAGATTCGGATGACGCCGTCTTCACCCTTGAAAGTGTCGGGAGTGACTGCGGCGAGGGTGAGGGCGCTGGTAGAGACCGCCTGCCGGTTGCTCGAAGAGGGGGCACCACAGGTGGAGCTCGACAAAGTCCATCGTTTGAGTAAAGCAGACACCAAAGGAGGGCTGCAGGCGCTGGGAAACATGTCGGCGATGGGAGTGCCTTATGCGATGCTTCTTTATGAGCGGTTTCTCGGGAGACCTTTTTCGAGTCACCGGGATTCGGTCAGCGAGTTGGTGGGGGACAGTCTGGAGTCCGCACTGGAAGAGTTGCTTACTCGATGCGGTGTCAGCTATCGGAAGACAAAACGTGCCGAACGGATTGAAGGATTCGATCAGGCACCGGACTTTGTTATTCCAAGCGAATTCAATCCTCAGGTGGTTATTGAGGCGAAACTGACCGAAGATGACGGAACGGCGCGAGACAAGGTGACGCGCATTCAGCACCTTGCTGAACTCAGTGCAGCCGGCGAGCTTGCGGGGCTCCCGAGATTCGAGGTGATCGCCTGTATTGGAGGACGTGGTTTTGGCGTGCGCCGCGAGGACATGAAGAAGATGATTCTCGCAACCAGAGGAAAAGTATTCACACTGAAGACACTCGATCGCCTGGTGGAGTGTACGCGCCTCAAGGAATTTCGAACGAAACCGGGGAAAGTCTGATACAATTTTGCGCTCAGCTTGAACGCAAAATTGTATCACTGGAAATCGAGGAGGCCGTGTCCATGGTGTCCGATGAATTCCCCGCATACGGCCGATGAGATGACCCGCCACCTAATCCCAGGTGAGGATTTCCTCGTCGTAGAGGGTTTCGATCTTCCGCTTGTGCTTCAGTTCCTCGACGGCGAGCATTTCGAACAGTTTGGCCGTCTTTTCGTGCATGCACTTGTGCTTCCAGGCCTCGTAGAAGGCGTGGGCCTTCTCTTCCTTTTTCATGGCCAGGGTCAGCGCCTCCTGGTAGGTGACCTGTTCCGTGAACTTGACTTCGACCAGGTAGTCGCTGATCCGCAAATCTTCGACCTTGTCCAGCGTGAGCGAGCCGAGGTCCATCGGATTCAAGTCCTTGAGCAGCGCGCGGTGACGTTCTTCCTCCTGCACCATTTCCTGGAAGAATTTCTTGATGCCGGGGTTCCTGGCGCGGTCCGCGCATTTCTGGTAGAAGTCCATGGCGGCTTCTTCCCGCGATATGGCGAAATTGATGACGTCATCCATGGAACTGCAAGAAACCGTGCTCATCTCCACCTCCTGGGTCTGCTCATGTAGTTGTTCAACTAATCGTCCTGTTTCGGGCGACACCCCGAAGCATAAAAGAGATTCACCCGGGAATCCATTTTCCATGGAATCCCGGTCCGGATCGGTGTCGGTCCGGAATGGCCCGCGATGATCCGGGCCGTTCACGACGTTTCGAACAGCGAAACGGGGGAGAACGTCGAAACGTCGATCAGTCCAAGATCCGTCAACTTCAATTCGGGGATGACGGGAAGCGCCAGAAACGACAATGCCATGAAGGGGTTGCGGAGTCCGCTCCCCGCGGCGCGCGCGCGGCCCTGGAGCTGTTCCAGCCGTTCGGCGACCCGTTCCACGGGCTGATCGGACATGAGCCCGGCGATGGGCAGCGCAAGCACGTCCACTTCGGTTCCCGCCCGCCCCGCGGCCATTCCTCCTCCCGATTTCCTGACGGCGTCCACCACGTGGAGGATGTCCGCATCCGAAGCTCCCGCCACGATCAGGTTGTGCGAATCGTGGGCCACCGTGGTGGCGATGGCCCCCTCCTTGAGTCCCAGCCCCTGCACGAAAGCCACCGCGGGGGGGCGGTCCGGGACATAGCGGTTGTACACGGCGAGCTTCAGAATGTCGCGATCGAGGTCCGCCACCGCGGCCCCTTCGTGGATTTTGGGCGGGAGCACGATCTTGCGGGTGAGCAAAGTCCCCTCCCGGACCCCGATGATCCTGAGGAGGCCGGGCTGCGCGGGCACCACGAGATCTTCGGCCAGAAGGCGCGTGATGTGCATGGGGGAGGGAGGAGCCGTTACGCCGTTGCCGTTCCCGAGATCGAGAAGGAGACGGCCGTCGCGGGCCACCTCGACGCCTGCCTTGAACACGCGCTCCGGCTGCCAGGGGTTGAGGGTGGGACTCATGCTGAAGTCGGCGTGGTACCCCGGGGCAAGGGCTCCCCGGCGGTCCAGGCGAAAATGCCTTGCCGGCGTCAGGGCGGCAAGGGATAGCGCCCTCACGGGGGCCATTCCCAACGACATGGCACGATTCACGATGACGTTCATGTGACCCTCCCGGAGCAGTCCGTCCGGGTGAACGTCGTCGCTCACGAAGCAGCAGCGCGGCCAGGTGTGTTCGTCGACCGCGGGCAACAGGGCGGCGAGATCCCTTGACTGTCCTCCTTCGCGGATCATGACGGTCATGCCCTTGGCCAGCTTCTCGCGGGCTTCCTCGAGCGTCGTGCATTCGTGGTCGGAAGTGATTCCCGCGGCGACGTAAGCGTTGAGCCCCAAATCGCCCAGTTGCGGAGCGTGGCCGTCGATGCGCCGCGCCTGGAAGAGCAGCAGTTTGTCGATCACGTCGGGAAAGCCGGAGAGAACACCGGGAAAATTCATCATCTCGGCAAGACCGATGAGTCGCTCGTGAGGCAGCAGAGCGTCCAGATCCGGAGCGCGCAGCGCGGCGCCCGACGTCTCCAGGGGAGTGGCGGGAACGCAGCTCGGAAGATTGAAAAAGAAGTCCAGAGGCAACCCTTCGGAAGCTTCCAGAAAATAGCGTATGCCGCTCAGCCCCAGGACGTTTGCGATCTCATGGGGGTCGGCCACCACCGCCGCGGTTCCCCGCGGCACGGCCGCGGCGCAGAACTGGGCGGGAGCGAGCAGCGTGCTTTCGATATGAATGTGTCCGTCGATGAATCCAGGGCAGACGTACATCCCGTCGGCATCGATCTCGCGCGCGGCGCGATAGTTCCCCCAACCCGCGACGAACCCCTCGTGGATTGCCAGATCGACGGTGTCGATGCTGCCCGAAAGCACGTTGACCAGGCGGCACCTCCGTATGCAAAGATCAACGACACGCTTGCCCTGGGCGGCTTCGATGATCCGCGCCATGCGGCCTGTATCCCACTTCATTCACCCCTCCGATGCAGAATCGAACGTTCGACTTTTTGCGCCCGCTCAGCCGACCGGGCGCCCGAAAAGAACGGTGATTGCGGCAATATATAAACAAGCGTGGTCGTTGGGAAGGAAATTACATTTTGTACTTGCTGAAATCTTCCGGATTGAGCCCTTCCAGGAGCTCGGACCATTTTTCCCGGTTTTCCTTGTCGAAAACCGGTTTTGCCGATTCATCGGATTTCTGGAACTTGGAGATGACCTCCTCCTTCACGTAAATGGGAGCCTGCGTGCGCAACGCGATGGCGATGGCGTCGCTGGGCCGCGCGTCGATGGAGCTGACGCGGTCTCGATCGCGGATGTAGATGAGGGCGTAGTAAGTGTTGTTGCGGAGATCGCACACTTCGATGCGTTCGACTTTCACATCGAGATGGTTGAAGAAGTTGCGGATCAGGTCGTGCGTCATGGGACGGGGGAACTGGATCTTCTCCAGCTCGGTGGCGATGGAGGTCGCTTCGAGGAGGCCGATCCAGATGGGGAGGGTGGTATCGTCCTTGACGTCCTTCAATATCAGGATGGGCGTGTTGGTCTGCGGATCCATCACCAGCCCCGTGACCTTCATTTCCTTGAACATGATGCCTCCTTGGATGATCCCGTCCACCGGTGGAGCGATTCGGTGTCGGCCGGTCCGGTCATGACACGACGCCCTTGAATGTTAAACGGCATCGGCGGCAAAGGAAACCCTTAACTTTTTTCCCCGGGTTGAGACAACAGTTCGCCTTTGAGCGAATGGGAATAGGCGGCGACAATCCGGACAGGAACGATTTCACCTGCAAGATCGACAGGGCACTGGAAGTTGATGATCCTGTTTTGCTGGGTTCGGCCGGTCATCTGCCCGTTGGACGCCTTGCTCGGACCTTCCACGAGCACCTCCCGTACAGTCCCTGTTTCGGCAAGGTTCTTCTGCAAAGTAATGTCTGCCTGCATGCTCTGCAACTGCGCCAGCCTTCGGACCTTGACGTCCGTGGCCACCTTGTCGGAAAAACCGGCTGCCCGCGTGAGCGGACGGTCCGAGTAACGGAATGAGAAAAGCGAGTCGAATCGGACCGCTTCAATGAGCCGCAGGGTTTGCAGGTAGTCCTCCTCACTCTCTGCGGGGAACCCCACGATGACGTCCGCCGAAAGCGCGATTTCGGGACACACCTCCCGCAGCCGGGCAATCTTTTCGAGGTACTGCCGCGCGGTGTACCCGCGGTGCATGAGCTTGAGGATGCCGTCCGAACCCGACTGAAAGGGCAGATGCAGGTGTTTGCACAGAAAGGGCAGGGCGGCGAAACACTCGATGAGGTCTTCCGTGAGGTCCTTGGGGTGCGAGGTGGTGAAGCGGACCCGCCTGATGGATGTTTCATTCCCGATGCGGCGCAGCAGATCGGGAAAGGAAATCGGGTCCGGCAGTCCCCGGCCGTAGGAATTCACGTTCTGTCCCAGCAGCAGCACTTCCCTGGCGCCGCGGGACGCCAGGAAGTCGATCTCGCGCAGGATGTCGTCGGGCGCGCGGCTCCTTTCGCGCCCTCGAACGTGCGGTACGATGCAATAGGTGCAGAAATTGTTGCAGCCCTGCATGATGGTCACCTGAGCGACCACATCACCGGTCCCCACCGTCCTGCACTCATCCGTCGTGAACCCCTGCAGTTCTTCGGCGGGCAAATGCGCGACCCTCCGTTTCGACCGTTCGACTTCTTCCAGCAAAGAGGCGATGGAGCCGATTCCGCGGGTCCCGACCACCAGGTCGACGTGTTCGAAACGCTTGAGCAGGCCGTCGCCCAACTGCTGAGCGACGCATCCCGCGACAACGATTTTCAGCCACGGACGGCGCGCCTTCAGGCGGCGCAGACGCCCCAGAAAGGAGTAGACTTTCTGCTCGGCCTTGTCGCGCACGGAGCACGTGTTGAGAAAGATCACGTCGGCGGCGGCAATGTCCGAAGTGGGACGATACCCTACGGCGCAGAGCAGCCGGAGGGCCCGCTGACTGTCGTATTCGTTCATCTGGCAGCCGAAGGTGCGAACGTAGAGGTAACGCGGCGCGGGAGCCGTCTTGGCAAGCGGAGTGATCATGGTTCTCTTATGCGAGACTTCCTGCGAACTTGCGGTTGATTTCCACCAGCCGGGAAACGAGAGTGCGCATCATCTGAAGAGCAACGTCCGGATAATCTCTAATTATAATTTCCAGATCGTCGATATTGTATATCTCGACCACGCTGTCTCCCAGGCTCGTGATGGTGGCCTGTCGGGGCAGGTTGAGAAGTCCGGCCATTTCGCCGAAAAACTCGCCGGGTTTTTCGATTCGGGCCACGTCATGTCCCGCAATGGTCACCCGCAGGCCGCCCTGGGTTGAAACCAACCGGTAAAAACTGCTTCCCGTCGTGCCTTCCTCGATGATGATTTCACCATCATTGTAAAAATTGACGCTCACGTCTTCGAGCGCGAACGCGTCGGTGTCGTGCAGCAGGTGCTTGGTGGTCTGTGAGAGCTGATGCAGGGTCGACACGAGGACGCTCCTGACCATCCTGGGGCTTTCCCGGATCACGTGGTCGAGAGCTTCCGGGCCATAGGCGGCGACACGCGACTTGGTCAGGGCGCGAGCGGTATAGTGCGCCGCTTTCTTGAAAATAACGTTTTCAAGGCCGAAAACATCCTGGTCTTCCAGGACACGTACTTTTTTCCCCCGCTGACTGATTCTCACCTGACCGCTGAGGATCACGAAGAAACACGAGCACTCCTCGCCCTCTCTGAATATCTCATCGCCGTAACGGTAAGTGTGTATCTCCAGGGCTTGGGCCGGATTCAGCCCGCTTCTCTCTTCTTCGACGTTGTCAACGATTGCGTGCATTCGTGAAGTTCCCAACCAAGGGGATTTCTGCTTCCCTGAGAGGGGGAAACCGTTCGTCGGATCGGCAAAACCACTGTCCCCGACCGCAAAGTGCAGTTGGAGTATCCTGTTCAGATCAACTGCGCGGAACAATCGCTCAATATATTGTTTAGCCAATTCCCCCTGGTATTGCAAGTGAATTGCAGAGCAAGCTCAAGCCACGCAAGATATTCGTTCGACTTACATGAACCCTGCCGGTTCACCGGAGCGGGCGGGTCGGTCCGGGCGGTTTTCGATATCGATGGGACGATACTTCAGGAATTCCCGTTCCTGGTGTAGAATGGCGTCCAGGTCGCGTTCGCACCCCGGAGCAATGTTGAGTTGAACGAGCCCCAGTTTTCGGTCGATGGTGGAAAGGATGGCCATCCCTTCATAGGCCTCCAGGACAAATCGGAGGTAATGGATTTGAATCGGGTCCATGAGGAACCGGTGAATCGTGCAGCTTGTGGGAACAGACAACGGTTATTTCTCCCTTTAGTTTCTCCGGCGACTGTGCTACCAGGAATATACCCTCAAGGACGGGAGTTGCACAACTGTTTCTACTCCTATTGCCGGGTGGGGAGTCAGTGGGATATGCCGATTGACCGATTCCGAGCGCGGGGCGGAAATAAACCCTGCCCTCCGGCCGACGGGGTTGTCGGCCTCCTGCGGAGGCGGCCCTTGCGTCCGCTCCAATCGGCGTTGCGAGCCCCGGAATCTCTCAACCCGGGTGGGAGTCTATTCTGAGGACGATCCGTATGACACATGCCGCAAGAAAATGCGTTGTGACGGGATTGGCGCTGGCCGCGCTTCTGTTGACCTCCGCCATTGGGCTCGACCCTCGCGACGGCTGGAGTCAGACCGTGTTCTTCAGCCAGGGGCAGGCACCCTACGATCCCCAGAATCGGCAAAAAAGTCAGCAGAATGCCGTTCGTGAATTTCAGGTGCAGGCCATCACGCAGGCCGTGGGTACATTCCTGAGCACGTCACAGATGGGGACCAAGTTTCAGGCCATCAAGGACAAAGTGCTTCGCCAGCCGGAACGATACGTGGATGCATACCAGGTTTTTTCCGAAACCGTCGAGAGCGGCAGGTACCAGGTTGCGGGGCAGGTCACGGTGGCAATGGGCCTGCTGAAAAAAGACCTCATCGCTTTCGACATCTACGCGTCCGACGATGTCGGGGAGGATGGAAAAAGCGATGAAGACAAGGTTCCTCCCCGCGTCGGCCCCGGGGATCCCGCACCCATTCGGCCCGGAGCCCGGGTGACGGACGATTCGAAGGCCGGGGCCAAGGCCCCGCCCGGAGGCCCGGCGGTGGATGCGGATGAGGACGGCGAGGCGGTCACCGACCAGGAGAGTGATGAGGAGAGTGTCGGGGAACAAGGCGGACCTCCGGTGGGAGCCCGGAAGGAACCTTCGGCGAGGATCCGCCCCGGAGCCCCTTCGGATGACGCGGAAGCAAACGGCGATACGGTGACGGACGAACCGGGCGATGAGCAGGAGGCCGAGGACCAGGGTGGACCTCCGGCGGAAGCCCGGGAGGAACCTTCGGCGAGGATCCGGCCCGGAGCCCCCGAGGGGGAAGCGGAAGAGGCCGGCGATGCCGCTTCCGACACGGACGGCGGTGAACCTGCCCGTGAAGGACAGGGTGGAGCTCCGGCCGGAGCGCAGGGCAAGGCGCGGCCCGAGGCCCAGGAAGCGGCCCCGGTCCCGGCCGGCGGCCCACGCGGAATAACCTCGACTTCCAACGAGATATTCTGGGCGGTCTCGGAAAAATGGGACCAGACCTGGTACCTGCCCGGAGACCTGAAAGACCCCCGGGGGCTCTTTGCGGCGAGTGTTGTCCAGGAACTGCTGGACTACCGCCACACCCTGCACTTTCCGGAACCCGGGGCCCTCAAAGTCGACAACATGGGGAACGCTTCCTCGAGCCAGGCGGTATCCCAGGCCAGGATGCTGGGAATCCGAAACGTGGTGGTGGGCCGGGTGGTGTTGCACCAACGGAGCAAGGAACCCGCGCGGCTCGATGCCGAGCTTCAGGTCATCGAAGCAGCGTCGGGCAAGTCCCTGGGCAAGCTCCGCAAAACCCGGAACCTCGAAGAGTTGACCAACCAGGAAGGAGCCATGGAGCTTGCCGGGGATGTCACGAATGAGCTGACGGGGTTGTTGTCCGGGGACACTCGCGCCGCGGCTCCGGCCGGCCCGGTGCCCGTGGCCGGCGAGGGTGAATGGGTACTGAGGCTCCAGGCTGCGGACCACCACGCGTATTGGAGGGAGATGGAGAAGCTGCTACGGGAGCAGGCGCGGGGGATGTCCATGCTCGGAATGGAAATGGGGCCTCAAGAGACCGTGATCCGGCTCGGCGGTATCGACGGCCGCACGCTTTCCTCACTCGACGGGAGGGCGCTCTCCGGCGGGGTCACGATCAAAATCGATGACTTGTCGCCCGACACGCGGACGACACGCGTGTTGTTCGTTCGGCAGGCAGTGCCGCAACCCGGGCCGAAACCATGACGGTGCCGAATCTGCTCACCATTCTGCGCATCCTGCTCACTCCGGTGCTGGTGTGGCTGCTCCTGGAAAACAGGCTCAACGAAGCGCTGACGGTCTTCTTCATTGCCGGCGCGACCGACGGGCTCGATGGGCTGATCGCTCGCGTGTTTCATCAGAAGTCCAAGCTTGGAGCCTACCTGGACCCGCTGGCCGACAAGATCCTGCTGGTCACCTCCTTCGTCCTGCTGGGGCACATGGGGTACATTCCCTACTGGCTCGTGATCGTGGCGGTAAGCCGTGATGCAATCATCCTGCTCGGCCTGTTGAGCCTCATGTTCCACCAGGTGCGGGTGGAAATCCAGCCCGTGCTGCTCAGCAAGCTCACCACGCTCTTTCAGTTGGGGACGATTCTCGCGACCATGGGTTCCGGGCTGTTTCAGCTTCCTCAGGGGGGGTACACGGCCCTTTTCGTGACCACGGCGGTGCTGACCGTTGCCGGCGGCGTTCAGTACATTATGATCGGGATCGCCTTGCTGGACAGCCGGCGGGGTGGGCACGCGGATTGAGGGGATGCCGCGCCGAAGGTCAATGAGCCGCCCTCGGGGCTCTTCGGCCCGCCGGAGGAGGTCGCCGTGCGCAACGCGCTCGATGTCGTTCCCGCCGACCGAAGCGCCTCCCGGAAGCCGCAACCGACCCGGCCGCGGAAGCCCGGGGCGAAAGGCCTGCGTTCCGCATTTTTCTTGACATGATCCTGCCGTGCCGTTATAGAGACAAGAACCCGTAGGCACGTAGCTCAGGGGGAGAGCGCTACCTTGACGCGGTAGAAGTCGGCGGTTCGAAACCGCCCGTGCCTACCACATTTGCCGGACTTTGTGTATCGCATAAGCAGGAGCGTCAATAACATCAGAGATAAGGCGCCTGGTTGACTCGTTGGATCCTGAATACAGTTCGAAGAATAGCTTCATCAGATGCAGGATCGTACTCATGAGAGGCATCTTCCCTTGTAGGGCAGGGTGCCTTTTTTGTTAAATTTTCGGGTTCGGCGGCCAAACCGCGAGGTTTTCAACAGCAGGAAGTCGAAATGAGCGCAGAGATACTTGTAACGCTGGCAGACGGTACAACGAAATCCTTTCCCAGGGGCGTTTCCGCCGGTGAGGTCCTGAAAGCTTCCGGAGGGCCGAACGGTTGGGTGGCGGCCAAGGTCAACGGTGTGCCCGTGGACCTGATCGTCGGGCTCGAGGAAGACGCCGCCGTTGAAGGAATACGGGCCGATTCCGAATTGGGGCTCGAGATTCTTCGGCACAGTGCCGCCCACGTCATGGCCCAGGCCGTCAAGTCGCTGTTCCCCGAAGCCAGGGTGGCCATCGGGCCGGCCATCGACAACGGGTTCTATTACGACTTCGAGGTGGAACGGCCGTTCACGCAGGACGATCTGGACAGGATCGAGGCGAAGATGAAGGAGCTTGTCGGGGCGAAATTGAAATTCGAACGGAAAGTGTTGCCTCGCGACGAAGCCGTCGACTTCTTCACGCGCCGGGGAGAAGGATACAAGGTCGAGCTTTTGCAGGGATTTTCGGATCCGACGGTCTCTTTTTACACGCAGGGCGATTTCGTGGACCTGTGCCGCGGACCTCATGTGCCCGACAGCGGGTACGTCAGGGCGTTCAAGCTGACCAGCGTGGCCGGGGCCTACTGGCGGGGCGACGAGCACAACACCATGCTGCAGAGGATCTACGGTACGGCGTTTGCCGATCGCGACGCGCTCAAGAAATACCTGCACTTCCTGGAAGAAGCTCAAAAGCGGGACCACCGGCGCCTGGGCCGGGAGTTGGACCTCTTCAGCTTCAGCGACGAGGTCGGCGCGGGAATGGTCATCTACCATCCCAGGGGAGCGTTGCTGCGGCACATCCTGGAGGCCTTCGAAAAACGGGAGCACCTGCGCAGGGGGTATCACATCGTTATGGGGCCGACCCTGCTCAAGACGGAGTTGTGGAAACGGTCGGGCCATTTCGAGCACTACCGGGAGAACATGTACTTCACCGAGATCGAGGAGCAGTCCTACGGCATCAAGCCCATGAACTGCCTTGCCCATATGCTTATCTACAAGTCCCGGCTGCGAAGCTACCGGGATCTGCCTCTGCGGTATTTCGAGCTCGGCACCGTGCACCGCCATGAGCGGTCGGGCGTGCTGCACGGTCTGACGCGCGTAAGGCAGTTTACACAGGACGACGCGCATATCCTGTGCACGCCGGAGCAGTTGCACGGGGAAATTCAAAGTATTATCGACTTTGTGATTGAGGTGATGGGCATTTTCGGGTTTAATTATGAAATGGAAATCAGCACCCGCCCGGTAAAATCCATCGGTTCGGATGAAGACTGGGAACGCGCAACGAGCGCCCTTATCGACGCCTTGGAAGACAAGGGGATTCCGTACCAGGTGTGCGAAGGCGAAGGGGCGTTCTACGGGCCCAAGATTGACGTAAAATTGAAAGATGCGCTGGATCGCAAATGGCAATGTGCCACGATCCAGTGCGATTTCACGTTGCCGGACAGATTCGACCTCACGTATGTCGGCGTCGATGGGAACCGGCACCGGCCGGTGATGGTGCATCGTGTGGTTCTGGGGTCCCTGGAGCGGTTCATAGGGGTCCTGGTCGAGCATTTTGCGGGAGCGTTTCCGACGTGGCTCGCCCCCGTTCAGGCCATTCTGGTGACCGTGACCGACGGGCAGATCGAATTCGCCCGCAACATGTACGACCGGCTGAGGGAAGCGGGTGTGCGCGTCGAGTTGGACGACCGGAACGAGAAGCTCGGGTACAAGATTCGCGAGGCGCAAATGCAGAAGGTCCCGTACATGCTGGTGATCGGAGACCGGGAGGTCGCCGCGGGCGGCGTGGCGCCGCGCCGGCGCGATGGGACTCAACTGGAACTGATTGCCCCCGAAGCCTTTGCGGCGATGATCCAAAAGGAATGTTTGGAGGCCTCCAAGGGACGGGTGGGGCTGGGAATCGTATAGGACGGCATCCGGCGCGGACGGTGCGGGTGCCGTTCGACGGGTGGCGAGAAATGCAAACCCAAAGGATCTGCGATCGGAAAGGAGGATGTGGTTCTGGATAAGCAAGTCAATGTCAACGAGAGGATTCGATCTTCTGAAGTCCGGGTGATCGGCCAGGACGGGCAGCAATTGGGGGTTTTGAGTCTGAAGAAGGCACTGGAATTGGCCGCGCAGGACGAGTTGGATCTGGTGGAGGTGGCTCCCAACGCGGATCCGCCGGTCTGCAAGATCATGGATTACGGAAAATTCAAATATCAGCAGAACAAGCGAACCCAGGAAGCCAAGAAAAAGCAGACCGTTATCCAGGTCAAGGAAGTGAAGATTCGGCCCAAGACGGACGAACACGACCTGCTCGTGAAGATTCGGCACATCAAGAGGTTCCTGACCCAGAAAGACAAAGCCAAGGTAACCATCCTCTTTCGTGGACGGGAGATTGCTTATACCGACCAGGGAACCAAGGTTCTGGACCGGGTCAGGGAAGAACTCAAAGAAGATGCCGTGATCGAACAACCGCCCAAGATGGAAGGGCGTAACATGGTCATGATATTGGCGCCGAAGGCATGAGTGCCTGAACAAAAAAGGCTTGACACGATTTTCGAAGCTTAATAAATTTACGTGTTTCCGAATCGGAGATTGTTTCGGTCTTCATCCCCCCGTTTCCCGGCCCCGGGCGAAGGCTTTCCCGGCGGCGGCCGGCGGCTTGAGCGGTATGCGGAGCAGCGAGGGGGCGGCGGGGCCGTTTTGAGTTTCTGCGATCGGGCGTGAATGTTCTTGTGAATGGAGCAGTGGAAAGGATCGAGTGATGCCAAAAATGAAAACGAACCGCGCGGCAGCCAAGCGGTTCAAACGGACCGGAACGGGCAAGTTCATGCGGGCCAGGGCGAACAAGAGTCACATTCTCACGAAGAAGAGCCCGCAGCGGAAGCGTCGCCTGCGGCAGGGTACGGCGGTGGACGCGATCAACGTTCGGGCCCTGGAACACATGCTGCCTTACCTGTAGAGGATCGGCGAATAGATAGAGGGAGTATCGGTAATGCCTAGAGTAAAGAAAGCTGTTAAATCGCGCGAGCGCCGCAAGAAAATCCTGAAGTTGGCGAAAGGCTATCGCGGCGGCCGCGGGAAGCTGATTCGCAGTGCTTCCGAAACGGTGGATCGTGCCCTCAAGTTTGCCTACCGCGACCGCAAGACCCGTAAACGCCAGTTCCGAAGCCTGTGGATCATGCGCATCAATGCCGCCGCCCGCGAGCATGACCTGAGCTATTCGAGGTTCATGCACGCCCTGAAGAAGGCAAACATCGACATGGACCGCAAGGCATTGGCTCATCTTGCCGTGAACGACCCTGCAGCATTCGCCAAACTGGCCCGGATCGCCAAAGAAGCCGCCTGAAATGGAAGACGCCGTTCGAAAGCTCCTGAATTCCGCCGATCACGAAGTTCTTGCCCTGGCCAACGACGCCAGGGCCATTGAGCGGTTGAAGGTGCGTTTTCTGGGTCGCAAGGGTGAATTGGCCAGGCTTTTCAAGGAGATGGGAAGAGTTCCGGAAGCTGAAAGACCGGCTGTGGGCAAGGTTCTCAACGAGGCCAAAGTCAGGCTCGAAGCCCTGTTCGCCGAAGCCTTGCAACGCGGGGGGGAGCAGGGGGCGGGACGCCGCGAACAAATCGATATCACCGTGCCGGGGCGACGACCGCCGCGCGGGCGGTTGCATCCCATCAGCCAGGTCGCCAGGGAAGTGTGCCGAATCTTCAACTGGCTCGGCTTCGAGATCGTGGAAGGCCCCGAAGTGGAACTGGACTATTACAACTTCGAGGCCCTGAATATCCCCAGGGACCACCCGGCCCGGGACATGCAAGACACCTTCTACGTTTCGGACGACGTTGTCCTGCGAACGCACACCTCGCCTCTGCAGGTGCGAACGATGGAGAAGCGTCGCCCGCCCATCAGGGTCATCGCTCCAGGCAAGACCTACCGCTGCGATTCGGATGTGACCCACACGCCCATGTTCCACCAGGTGGAAGGACTCATGGTGGGGAAGGACATTTCTTTCGGCGATCTGAAAGGAATACTCACCATTTTCGTCCACCAGATGTTCGGAGCTGATGTGGGGCTGCGTTTCCGCCCCAGTTTTTTCCCGTTTACCGAGCCCAGCGCCGAAGTGGACATTCAGTGCGTCATGTGCAAGGGCGAGGGATGCCGGGTCTGTTCACAGACGGGCTGGCTGGAAATTCTCGGTTCAGGTATGGTTGATCCGGAGGTTTTCAGGATGGTCGGCTACGATCCCGAGGAAGTGACCGGTTTTGCCTTCGGCATGGGAATCGAACGGATCACCATGCTCAAATATGGGATCGATGATCTGCGGCTTTTCTTCGAGAACGATTTCCGCTTCCTCAGGCAGTTTTAAGCCGGGAACCGTTCCGGCGCACGAACGGACGTCCAGGCGGCGCCAGTCGGGATATGTGGCGGAATCGCAGGGGGCAGCCCCGTCACTTTCAAGCATCCGCCTTCCGTCCCATCCTGTAATTCCGATCCTCAGCCGTCGTCATCGAATGGGCAGCCGTTGCGCGCGCGGTGCCGAGGTGTGAAAGCCGGCTTCGTCCGCGCGTCCGATGCGGGGATGGGGTGTCGGGGAGGGCCGATGATAGTATTCGCTTGGGTTCAAACGCTGCCATGCCGATAATAACATTAAGGAATTCGCGATGATTGTCAGCTTGAAATGGCTCCGGGATTATGTTGAGACCTCGCTTTCCGTCGAGGATCTGACGCATCGACTGACGATGGTGGGGCTCGAAATTGACGGCTGTCATCCCTTGCATCCACGCCTGGACAGGGTGGTGACGGCACGGGTGGAAAAGGTTGAGCCGCATCCCCGGGCGGATCGTCTGAGCGTCTGCGAGGTTTCCGACGGGCACGGCCGGTACTCCGTCGTGTGCGGCGCGCCCAATGTGAAGGCGGGGCAGATCGTTCCGCTGGCGCTTCCCGGCGCCGAACTGGCAAGTGGTGCCAAAATCGGGCAGGCAAAGATTCGAGGGGTGGCCTCGCTGGGCATGCTCTGTTCGCAGAAGGAACTGGGACTGGGCGAGGACGCCTCGGGAATCTGGCCTCTGCCGGGCGAGGTGCCCGTGGGGGTGCCCTTGTCCGAAGCCCTGGACCTCGACGACACGATCCTCGACGTCGCGGTGACCCCCAACCGCGGCGACTGCCTGTCCATCGTCGGTATTGCCCGCGAGATCGCGGCCATTTCCGGCGTGCGGTTGCGATATCCGGAAGTTGCGTGCCGGGAAACCGGGTCGGAGGTCGAGTCCCTTGCGTCGGTTCGGATCGATGCTCCGGATGGATGCCCGCGATATGCCGCGCGCGTTATCGAAGGAATCACCGTCGGGTCTTCTCCGCAATGGCTCAAAGACAGGCTGGAAGCCGTCGGATTGCGGTCCATAAACAATATCGTGGATGTGACGAACTACATCCTGATGGAATTGGGGCAACCGCTGCACGCGTTCGACTTCGACCTTCTGCGCGAGCACCGGATCGTCGTGCGTTATGCCCGCGAGGGCGAACGATTCACCACGCTGGATGGAACCGAGAGAATCTTGTTCGGGGATACCCTGATGATCTGTGACGGTGTGGGACCGGTTGCCGTGGCGGGGATCATGGGGGGACTCGATTCGGAAATCGGCGCGCGGACGCGGCGCGTGCTCATCGAGAGCGCCTGCTTCGATCCGAGGTGCATACGGCGCAGCAGTCGCAAGCTCGGCTTGCGAACGGAGTCGAGCTACCGTTTCGAGCGGGGTGTGGACCCGGAGGGTGTGATCCGCGCCCTGGACCGGGCTGCTCAACTGATGGTGGAAGTCGGCGGCGGAGACCTCGCGACGGGAAGGGTCGACGCGTATCCTCGCCCCGTCGAGAAACCGGTGCTGGTCCTGAGGACGGACCGGGTGAATCGTTTTCTGGGAACGGACCTCACCCCCGCGGAAATGGCCGGGGCGCTCCGCTCCATCGAGATGCAGGTCGAGGAGAACGGCGGCGGCCTCGAGGTGATCCCGCCGACTTTCCGGCCCGACATCACGCGCGAGGTCGATCTTGCCGAGGAAATCGCCAGGTTGGCCGGATACGACCGGGTGCCCGTGACCTACCCCGAGGTACGCATGGAAGCCGCTTCGCTGGATCGGCATCTGCAGGCGCGGATGGACATCAAGGGCTATCTCGAGGGCGCGGGATTCTTTGAGGCCGTCAACTACTCTTTCGTTTCGATGGAATCCCTGCGGAAATTGAAATTCCCGGATGGCGACAGGCGCCTGAATCCCGTTCAGATCAGGAACCCGCTCAGCGAGGAGCAGGCGGTGATGCGCACCACGCTGGTGCCAAGCCTGCTGCAAACGGCCCGGTACAACTTCGATCACAAGAACGACGATCTGAAGCTGTTCGAATTGAGCAAGGTGTTTCTGCCCGTCGAGGGGGCCCCGCTCCCCGAGGAGGTCCACGAGGTGGCCGGGATTCTGGCCGGAAAGCGTTCCCTGAACCTGCTCTACGGCGGCGATGACGACGTGGATTATGCCGACGCCAAGGGCATCGTGGAAGGGATCCTGGAGCTCTTGCACATCGAGGGCGTTCGGTTTGCCTCCGAAGCTCCGCCTCCTTATCTGGACGCGGCATGCGCCGCCGTGATCATGCACGGGGAACTGAACCTCGGAGCCGTTGGAAGGGTGGCGGCCGACGTCCGGGCCGCCTTCGACCTGAAGAAACCCGTGTTCGTGTTCGATCTCGACTTCGAGAAACTGTTCGGAATCGCGCGGCCGCCCGCCTTTTTCAGCAGTTTGCCGAAATTCCCGTCGGTTTCGCGGGACATGGCGCTCGTCGTGGACGAGAGCGTTCCCGTGCAGGGGCCGTTCGATTTCATCCGGAGCCAGGGTGAAGCGCTCTTGGAACACATCGATATATTCGATATATATAGAGACCCGCAATTGGGGGCCGGAAGAAAGAGCATCGGGTACAGGCTGGTTTACCGGGCCGGCGACCGCAGTTTGACCGACGAGGAAGTGAACCGCCTCCATGAAGGTTTGGTGAGCAAGGTTCTGGTGGAGTTCGACGCCAGGTTGAGATGATCACAGCCGAGGGACCGAAGAATGAGCGAACGCGAACGTCCATCATCGAAAGACGGGGGACCGGAGAAGAAACAGCCCTGTCTGGTGACGTATTTCATGGGTGATCAATTGCGCCGCGGGACATCGATGCATTTCAACGAGCGCGGGATTCTGGTGGTCTGCCAGGAGCCGGCGCCGCTGAATGCGAAGCTCAGGCTCGTGCTGCAGTTTCCGGGCATGAGGAATCCCGTTGAGGTTTACGGCGAGGTTGTCTGGGCGAACATTCACGGTCCGTCGGATGCGTTGACCCCGAGAGGGATGGGGGTCAAGTTCGTCAATGCGGAACGCGACACGGAGCGGTTGCTGGCCGAGTTGGCCGAGCAGTATCCGGTGATCGGCGTGAGTTACAGCTGTTACTACACCTGAGAGTTTCCACGTTGCGGGCGCCAGGATGCCCGACTGGAGGAGTGCGTGCCGGGAAGCCGCACTGAGAGACAGTCCAGCCTCGGGCGATCGATCGAGGCTGTCGCGATACCCCGTTTACCATAGCCGGTGCCCGAATTCTCCCTTCGCTCGGGATCACGATTGGGAACCCCGAACGGCTGTGCATGTAAGGAAAGAGCCTTGAGCGTAGTTGAAACGGTCCTGGTGGCGCTGGCGCTCGGGTGCGACGCTTTCGCCGTCGGCATGGGCGTCGGGACCAGGTTCTGCAATCCCCGCCAGATTTTCCGCCTCTCGTTCCATTTCGGGTTGTTCCAGATGATGATGCCGATCGCGGGCTGGTTCGTGGGAAGTCGCGCCGCCGATCTGGTGAGCACGTGGGGACCGTGGATTTCGTTCGCGCTGCTGCTTTTCATCGGGGGGAAAATGGCCTATGAGAGCTTCCGCTCGCCCGAAGCCGAGGACGAGGAATGTCCCGATCCCACCAAAGGATCGAGCCTGGTCATGCTCTCCGTGGCAACCAGCATGGATGCCCTGGGGGTGGGATTCAGCTTCGGCATTCTCGGACAGCAGTTGTTTTTCTCGGCGATGTGGATCGGCGTCACTGCCGGGATGATGACCTGGGGGGCGATGAGGCTCGGGAATCGGCTCTCGAGACAGTTTGGCCGAAGGATGGAGACCGTGGGCGGGCTCATTTTGGTGGCGATAGCCGTTAAATTGCTTCTGTTCTGACGCATTGGAATCATGCCATGGCGACACGACTTGAGATATCGCTCAAAGAACATCTGTTTGACGCCGAAGGAGCCGGCCTGTGCCGGAAGATCAAAGACTACTTCGGCTGGGATGTCCAACGGGCCCGTGTCATTCATATCTTGACGCTCGACACGGGGCTTACCGGGGTTGAGCTCGAGGCCGTCCGCAAGGAGATATTCACCAACCCGGTGACACAGGTGTCGGTGTACGGAACGTCGGCGATCCGGTTCGACTGGGCGATCTGGGTGGGATACCGCCCCGGCGTGAGGGATACCGCGGGCAGTGTGGCTGTCGAGGCCATCTCCGATCTGCTCGGCCGTAAGCTGGGCGCGGAAGAGTCCGCCTACACTTCCAGGCTCTACCTCCTTTCGGGGACCCGCCTCGGCAAAGCGGAAGTCGAAACCGTTGCGCGTGAGCTGCTTGCCAACGACATCGTCCAGCAGTGGCGGGTATACCGTTACGACGAATGGGATCCCGCCGGGGGAGTCGGGATCATCCTGCCCAGGGTGGTGCTGCCGCACACTCCCGAAACCCGGGAGATGCCCATCACGTCCCCGGAAGACCTGATGCGATTGAGCGATGAGCGCAACCTGGCGCTCAATCCCCTCGACGTTCCCGTGATCCTCGACTACTTCGCTCGTCCGGATGTCGTCCGGGCGCGCCGCGAAATGGGCCTGGGGGCACCCACGGACGTGGAGCTCGAGGCGATTTCGCAGGCCCGCAGCGATCACTGCAATCACAATACGTTTCGGGGGAAGTTTCATTACCGGGATCTTGCGACCGGCAAGCGCACGGTCGTGGACAACCTCTTCAAAACCTGCATCGAAGCCCCCACGCTCGCCATCCAGGCGGAGAAGCACTGGGTGGTATCGGTCCTCTGGGACAACGCCGGCGTTGCCCGCTTCGACGAAAACAACAACTACGTCATCACCGGAGAAACCCACAACAGCCCATCCAACATGGAAGCGTACGGCGGAGCGCTCACGGGCATCGTGGGGATTTACCGGGACATCATGGGAACGGGCAAGGGAGCGAGGCTGACGGCCGGCCTCTACGGGTACTGCGTGGGGCCCAAGGACTACCGGGGCCCGTTGCGGCCGCACCTGCACCCCCGGCGGCTGCTCGACGGCATCGTGGAAGGGGTGAAAGACGGAGGAAACAAGCACGGGGTTCCGACGCCTTTCGGAAACCTGTTCTTCCACCCGTCTTTTCTCGGCAAATGCCTGGTGTTCGTGGCAGCCCTGGGCATCATGCCGCGGCTGGTCCGGGGGGAACCTTCGGATCTCAAGCGCCCGGATCCGGGTGATTTCATCATCATGAGCGGCGGTCGCGTGGGCAAGGACGGCATCCACGGAGTCACGGCATCGAGCGAGATTTACAGTGAAAGCACCCCCGCGGGTCATGTTCAGATCGGCGACCCCTATACCCAGAAGAAGATGCACGATTTCTTGCTGGAAGCGCGCGACGAGGGGCTCATTTCATTCATCACGGACAACGGCGGAGGCGGCCTTTCCTCCTCGGTGGGAGAATCGGCGCGGTTTTGCGGGGGCGCCCGCGTCGAGTTGGACAAGGTTCCCCTCAAGTACGAAGGCCTCGATCAGTGGGAGATCTGGGTATCGGAATCCCAGGAACGGATGACCGTGGCGGTCAATCCCCGGCATCTCGACCGGTTCATGGAACTGTCGCGCAGGCACGAAGTGGAAAGCACGGCCATCGGCACATACGGCTCCGACGGCAGGCTGCACCTGACGTACCGGGGGAAGACCTGCGCGTGCCTCGACCTGAGTCTCTTCACGGAAGCGTTCCCCCAATGGGAATTCGAAGCCGACTGGCAACCTCCGGACAGCCGCGGGCTGTATGAGCCGGTGCTCGCGGAACCGGCGGATTACGGGCGGTTGCTCCACGATGTACTGGCCCGCCCCAACGTGTGCTCCCGGGAATGGATCCAGCGACAGTACGACCACGAGGTACAGGGGGGCAGCGTCATCAAGCTGATGACCGGCGTGGACCGTGACGTGCCCAACGATGCGGCCGTCCTTCGTCCCGTTCTGGAAAGCAGGCGGGGGCTGGCGGTTTCTCAGTCGATCAATCCGACCTATTCGGCCATCGACACCTATCACATGGTTGCCGCGACCATCGATGAAGCGGTGCGGCGACTGGTGGCCCTCGGGGGCAGACTGGACGAGATCGGGGGGGTCGACAATTTCTGCTGGCCGAGCGTTCAATACGACGCCGTGAGCAATCCGGACGGCAGGTACAAGGCCGCTCAACTCGTGCGGGCAAACTGGGCGCTTCGAGACATGTGCCTGGCTTTCGGCATTCCGCTGCTCTCGGGCAAGGACAGCATGTACGTGGACGGGTATCTTGGCGGGGCCTACGGGGAACGGCACAAGATATCGGGGCTTCCGACGATGCAGTTTACGGCGACCACCATCGTGCCCGACATCTCCGATTGTCAGACCATGGACGTCAAGACCGCCGGAGATCTCGTCTATGTGCTCGGCTGGACCCGCGACGAGCTGGGAGGTTCCGAGTATTACGATTGCTTCGGATACGTCGGGCGGAATGTTCCCGAGCTCGATCCCGAATCGGTGCTGCCCGTCTATCGGGTGGTGGAAAAGGCCATAAGGGAGGGGCTGGTCGCCTCCTGCCACGGCATCTACCGGGGCGGGCTGGGCGTCCACGCAGCCATGGCCGCGATGGCGGGGGGACTCGGAATGAGGCTCGACTTGGGGAAAGTGCCGGTTTGGCATGCGGGCGCGCAGGCGAAGAGCGGTCCCGGACCGCGCGACGATCATATCCTGTTCAGCGAATCGTGCGGGCGCTTCATCCTCACTGTTTCACCTGCCGTGCGCGGCGCGTTTGAAGGCCTGGCGGGCGGGCTGCCGTGCGCTCCAATCGGGGAGGTCCTGGCCGAACCGGTGTTTGTCGTCACCGGGAGGAGTGGAAACGTGTTGTTAAAGGAAGCCGTGGGAGAACTGAAGCACTCATGGAAATTCGGAGTGGGCGGGGAGAGGGGCGAATGAGCCGGATTTTTCCCGGCACGTTTCGGATATCATTCAGGAGCGAGCGATGAGCCGCGTGAAAGCCCTGGTGTTGACGGGGTTCGGTCTCAACTGCGACCTGGAGACTGCCTATGCCTTGACCGTCGTCGGGGCGGACGTCGAAAGGGTCCACCTCAATTCGTTGGCGCAGGGGGAGAAGCGCCTGGCCGATTATCGCATCTTTGTCGTGGGCGGCGGGTTTTCGTGGGGCGACGATCACGGTGCCGGCGTCATCATGGGCATGCGGTTGAAGCATCGGCTGGGAGACGATCTGCAGGCGTTCGTCGCCTCGGGCGGCATTGTGATCGGTATTTGCAACGGCTTCCAGGTGCTCGTGAATCTGGGTCTGCTGCCCGGTTTCGAGCCCGGTGTGCTCAGGCGGGAAGTGGCGCTCATCAACAACGACTGCGGGAATTTCCGGGACCAGTGGGTGAACTTGATCGGCAATGCCGCCTCCCCCTGCGTTCTCACCGAAGGCATCGAGGGGATCGAGCTCCCGGTGCGTCACGGAGAGGGCAAATTCTTCGCCGAACCGGACGTCCTGGAACGGCTCGAACGACGGCAGCAGGTGATCCTGCGTTATGCCGGGGCGGACGGCAAGGTTGCCGGCGGCGCTTTCCCCGCCAATCCCAACGGGTCCGTGGCGGACATTGCGGGGATATGCGATCCGACGGGCAGGGTCGCCGGGTTGATGCCTCACCCGGAAGCGTTCAACGACTGGACGAACCATCCCGAATGGACGCGCAAAAGAGAGCTCGCCAGGCGGAGCGGGACGGTCGTGCCCGAAGAAGGCGAGGGTCTGAAACTGTTCCGCAATGCGGTGAACTATTTCCATTGATGCCCGTGGGCGGTGAATTCCGGTTGACTTCGGGGAGAATGAGGCGACATGTCCGAATCTGATTCCAGGCTGCGCATCGCCGTCCTCGTTTCGGGGAGCGGCACGAATCTGCAGGCGCTCATCGACCGGGCCCGAGACGGCAGGCTGGCGGCCGAAATCGTGGTCGTGGCATCGGACCGTCCGGGGATACGGGGACTGGCTCGAGCCGAGGCGGCGGGCATCCCGGCGCGCGTCGTCGACTACAGGGCATTCCTGAAACAGGACTGGACGGCGCTCGAGCGAAAACTGCCGGTGGACGTGGACGCGGTGGACCGCGCGCAAAACATCCTGCATCACGAAGACCGGGAGGAGCGGCTCAAGAGGCTGGTCCGCCTGATGAGCGCCGAAGCGGAAATGATTGCGGCCATCGAGGCCTACCGGCCGGACTACGTTTGCCTGGCCGGATTCATGCGCCTGGTGACGCCTTTCTTCCTCCATCACTTCAACCGGGCGGGGAAACTGCGGGTCATCAACATTCACCCCGCCTTGCTGCCTGCGTTTCCCGGACAGCACGGTTACGAGGACACCTTCTCCTACGGCTGCAGGTGGGGAGGGATCACGATCCATTTCGTGGACGAAGGGGAGGATTCCGGTCCGATCATCGCTCAAGCCGTTTACCCAATCCTGCCGGAAGATGATGTCGAAAAGGTCCGGCAACGCGGATTGCAGCTCGAGTATGAAATGTACGCCCAGGTGATCAACTGGCTGGCCGCGGGCCGGGTCGAACTGGTCCCCGCGGCGGGCGGTCGAGCCAGGACGGTGATCCGCGATCCCGAATATCCCCGCATCATGGAATCCTGGGTCCGAAAGGTCTTGGACGCAGGTCCGCAAGATTGCCGCTCTTCCGACCCGAGTGCCTGAGACGCGGGCGGATGCCCGGCCCCGCCGTTTCGCGGATCCCGTGCCCCGCGATCTTATACCGAGGTGCGTTCAAGAGATTACACAACACCTGTCCGGCTGAAGGTAACGCGGGCGGCCGCCGGCCTCTTCAATGGGGGCGTTGCACACGTCGGTTCCGGATCGTTCATGGCGCCAGGCGCTGGGGCAAGGGGAATGGGCCCGTGGGCTGGGCTGTCGCGCATCCCACCCTGCTGAACAACACGGTTGTTGCGGACCGAAGTGCCGGTCAGACGTAAGGGGAGATGACGCGGGTGGGGATAAACCCCGCCCCTCGGGCGTACCGATCTGCCCGTGAGACAAGGGGCGGGGTTTTATCCCCGCCCGCCCAGTGCACCCATCTTGAATGAAAAATTGTATTGCACGCCTTGGCCCATGGCGCCCGCGTCACCCGCGAAGCATGAAAACAGACTCGCCCGTGAATACATTTTCCAGGTAAGTGGTATACGCTATTGCTGCGGAACGAGCTCCACTCTGCGGTTCTTGGCGCGGCCTTCGTCGGTGGAATTGGAGGCCACGGGGGCGAGATAGGCAACGCCATTCGGCGTGAGCCGGGCGGCAGCGATGCCGTGGTCGCCCGCCAATGCGGCCACGACCGCATCTGCGCGCCGCCTGGACAGGTTCATGTTGAATTCCAGGCCGCCCACATTGTCGGTGTGACCCACCACGTGCAGTTTCAGGTTCGGTTCCTTCTTCAACAGGTTTGCGATCTGTTCGATGGCCGCTTTCGATTCGGGCTTGATGTCCGCCTTGTTGGTGTCGAAGAGAATGCCGTAAAGCGCCACGCGGCCGGTGGATGCGATGGACTTCGACATCTCGTCGGCGCTGACCACGACCATGTCTTGCCGCATGGGACGCACTTCGAGGATGTCCACCGCCACATAGGACCCACGCCTGGCCTTGTACGTGCGGTCGTCTTTCCCCCACTCCACTGCGATCAGGTATACATAAACATCGCCCTGGGGCCGCTCCAGCCGGGCGCTCGTGACGCGAATCCCTTTTTTGTCCGCCGCGTAGAAAATATAGTGACCCCGGCTGCTCGTGAGGTCCGAGTGGCTGAAAGGAGCGAGAAAATTGGTCCACTTGGTGGCGGCCGGGTCCCTGGTGGAGTCGTAGAGTATCTTGAATCCCACTCCCTCGAGCTCGTTCTGATAGTTTCGGAGGATCTCCGTTGAGCTCGTGTTTCCCGCGGATTCATACCAGATCGTGGTGCGTGCGCCTTCCAGCTTCAAAGGAGCTTCGACGAACTCGCGGCGTCTGGCGGTGAGATCGTAGCCCGCAAACGTTGAAGTCTGGAGCTCGAAGGTGTCGAACCGTTTCACATCGTAGCCCACGATGTCCGATCCGGCGAATCTCTTGAGGATCGGGTGATCCTTGGAGCCCGGGAGGTCCGCGCCCTCGGCGCAAGTATTCGGGATCCAGGATAAAACCGCTCCGCCGAGGAGCACAATCACACTCGCGCACGCGATCCGCCGGAGAAACGCCCATTTCCGTCCGCTTTTCATGATGCTGGTCCTTCCCTGTCAATCCGGTTGGCTGGTTGAGTTGGAATATGCCGGGGTTGCCTCTTGAATGCCGTGCGACACCGCAACCGTCATGAGTGCTTTTCGGAACACTCCATGGTTGTGTGCGCGAAGTCCTGCAATTCGATCACAGCAACTGAGCGATCCTTGGGGGGCCGCATGCTTCCCACCGTATGCCGGCGTCCGGTACATATGAGCTGCTCGACTCGTCCGGGACAAGAGGCGCGGGGATCCGGCCCTCGCGGGAGCCATGGTCCCGTTATCGGACCGGGTGATCGTTGGCAATGCGATGCTCTCCTTTGAGCGCCTCCTCCAGTTTTTCCGACACCCATTTGTTCAGGCTCTTGCCTTCGCTCTGTGCGGCCATGACGGCCCATC